>Ga0334884_1000151_pt1 | contig 129370 bp, 126 predicted proteins | sample GraSluR1_MG_7_FD_207215 | JGI IMG/M metagenome (GOLD analysis project Ga0334884, IMG submission 207215) | Sludge microbial communities from methane-producing bioreactor in Wageningen University, Netherlands - Granular Sludge_12_05 R1 | ecosystem: Engineered > Bioreactor > Anaerobic >... | reverse complement strand
CTTTGTGCTAGAATCCATGGGACACCTTCTTTCTGCGCGATGGCTGTTTAGTAGCCCCATCATAGCAGAAGAAGGTGTCTTTTTGTATAACTTGACTATAACCCTGACTTTGGAAACGCCGTGGGTTGACCACGGCCCTTCGCCAGCGTATTATGGAGCGGCATCTGTAGCAAGGAGGGTTGCATGGCCGCCATCGTATTGGCTGACATCCCTTTCGCCCCCCAAGCCGAGGAGTTGCGGCAGGCGCTGCGCGTCCGCAGCGAGACCGACGCCCGGGCGCTGGAACAGCTTTGCGCCGAGGCAGCAGACCTGGCGCGGCCCAAGGCCGCCTATCGCCCCGCCCTCATCTCCGAGCATGGCGAGGAAGGTGTCCTGATTGACGACATTCCCCTGGCCAGCCGCGTCTTGGGCGTCAACTTGCGGAGCGTACACCGGGTCTTTTTGTACCTGGCCACGTGCGGCGTCGAACTGGATGCCTGGGCCCACAGCCTGGATGACATGCTGCATCGCTTTTGGGCCGAAGAACTCAAGGTGCAAGCGCTACGCGCCGCCGTGCGCGCTCTGAATGCGCGCATTGAGGCCGATTATCACCCGGGCAAGACCAAGGTGATGAACCCGGGCTCCCTGGCCGACTGGCCCCTGAGCCAACAGCGCCCGTTCTTCCGGCTCATGGGAGATGCGGCTGGCCAGCTCGGCATTACGCTGAGCGAGAGCTGCTTGATGACGCCTAACAAGTCGGTATCGGGCCTGCGCTTTCCCACCGAGAGCGGGTTCGAGTCGTGCCAGCTCTGCCCCATGCCCGACTGTCCCGGTCGCCGCGCCCCCTACGATGCAGGGCTATACGCCCGCGTCTATGGTCCCGAGGAAGGCGCTGTATGAGCGAGTCTCTCTCGAGAGGTGCTCGCGTGCGGCCCGAACGCGACGAGCCCAGCACGCCCCAGGAAGTGACGGCCTTTGTGCGGCGCAACCTGGGGCGCAATATGGCTGCCGGCATCGTGGATGCCGTCTTTGTTGCCTTGGCCAGCCAGATCATCTCCAACGAGACCGTCATCCCCCTGCTGGTCACCCGCCTGGGCGGTTCTGCGGTGATTCTGGGCCTTGTGGGAGCCTTGCACAACCTGGGCCATTTTCTGCCCCAGTTGCTCATGGCCGGGCCTACGGAGGAGCGCCGCTACAAAAAGCTCATGTGCTTTGTATGGGGAGGCGGCGGGCGCTTGCCCTTTTTTGCCATCGGGCTGGCGATCCTGCTCTGGGGCGAAGCTGCCCCAGGGCTGGCCCTGACGGCCTTTGTGGCGCTACGCAGCCTGGCAGCGCTGAGCATGGGGATGATCATCCCCGCCTGGGTGACCCTGATCGGGAAGGTGATCCCGACGACGCGACGTGGGGTATTCCTGGGGTTTGGCCGCGGCCTGGGGGCGATGCTGGGCGTGGGCGGCGCGCTATTGGCCGGGCATCTGCTGGAGACCCAACCCTACCCGCTCAACTTTGCCCTCTGCTTTATGCTCTCCGCGGTGGCTATGGTCATCTCCTGGTTGGGGCTGGCCGCCCACCGCGAACCGCCTGACCTGGTGGTCAAGCCGCGCACGCCGTTGGCGCGCTCTCTGGCGCGGCTGCCCGGAATGGTGCGCGGCGATGCCAATTTCCGCCGCTTTTTGTCCTCGCGCGCCGTGGCGATGCTGGGGACGATGGCCACCAGCTTTGTCATCGTCTATGGCTCGCAGCGCTTTGTCGTCAGTGGACGCGACGTGGGGCTCCTCACCGCCACCATCTCGGTCTGCCAGGGGGTGTTCTACCTGCTTTGGGGCGGCATCGCCGACCGGATCGGCCACAAGGCGGTGTTGTGCATCGGCACGCTCGCCCTGGCCGGCGCCTCGCTGGTCGCCCTGGCGACGCCCGTGATCGGCGGGCTATATGTGGCGTTCGGGCTGGTAGGGGCCGCCCTCTCAAGCGATGCCATCTCGGGCGGCAATATCGTGCTCGAGTTCGCACCCGAGGAAGAGCGCCCCACCTATATTGGGCTGACCAACACGCTGTTGGCCCCCTGCCGCACCCTGGCCCCCATCCTGGGCGGGATGCTCGCCACGGCGATTGGGTTCCCCGGCCTGTTCGGCATTGCGGCGGCGCTATCGGTCGGCGGCGCGCTGCTGATGATGGTGCAGGTGCGAGAGCCCCGCACGCTACGCTCATCCATTATGTAAGCTACTGTACGCCACAGAGGAGGCGCGGATGCTGTTCGTCGAGGACGCAGTGTTGGTGATCGTGGATGTGCAGGGCAAGCTGGCCCAACTCATGGCCGACAAGGAAGAGCTGTTCGCCAACCTGGAGCGGCTGGTGCGGGGCGCCGACGTGCTCGAGCTGCCGATCCTCTGGCTGGAGCAATACCCCGAGGGGCTGGGCCCCACCATCGAGCCGTTGGCGGCGTTGCTGGCCCCTGCCCGCCAGCCCATGCCCAAGGTGTCATTCTCCTGTTGGGGCTGCCCGGCCTTTGTAGACGCCCTGCGGGCTACGGGCCGCCGCCAGGTGCTGCTGGCAGGCATCGAGACCCACGTCTGCATCTACCAGACCACGGCCGATCTGCTGTCCGAAGGCTATGAGGTGCAGGTGGTGGGAGACGCGGTGTCTTCACGCGCGGCCCGCAACCGAGAGCTGGGCCTACAGCGGGTGCGCGACCTGGGCGCCGCCGTCACCACCACCGAGATGGCGCTCTTTGAGCTGCAGCGGGTGGCCCGGGGCGACAGGTTCCGGGCCTTGGCGAGGATTGTGCGCTAAAGCCAGCGGCCTTGGCCTTCCAGCAGGAACGTCAGCACATCGCGCTGGAACACCTTGCCCACGGCAGCGTGCCCTTTATCGGGGTACAGTATCAGCCGGGCATCCGGTATGCCCTCGGCCGTCTCGCGCAGCAGGGTCTCCGAATAGAACAGGTCGCGCGCGCCGTCAATCACCAGGGTCGGCGCCGCGATCTCGGCCAAGCGCGCCTGAAAACGATGCGCATCCTCGGCCCGGATCACGACGGTCAGGTCCGACGGGTCTCTTGGCGGCGTGAGGGCCATCATGCGCGACGAGATCCAGCGCGTTACGCTGGCCAGGCCGCTGCCCGGGAACACAAGCTCCAGCAGGGACGCGCTGGCCTCTCGCCACCGCCCCTCACCCGCCAGACGCGCCACGTCCCGTTGCACCGCCCTGCCGGTCTCGCCCAGGGTGTGGGCGGTGGCGTGAAGCACGAGCCGTCGCACCAGCTCGGGGTGGTCTGCCGCGAGATGCTGCGCGATAGAGCCTCCGGTCGAGGTACCCAGGACATCCACCGGCCCCGCAAACTGTTCGCGGATGACCTCCGCATAGTCCGCGGCGATGTCTTGTAGGGTATAGCCCTGGGGCAGACCGGGCCGGGGCCCCACGAGATATACCGTGAACGCCTCTTGCAGAAAGCTGTAGATGCTGAGAGCAAATCGGGCGGCGATGCCCGTTGCGGGCTTGTGCTCGAACAAGAGCCCTTGCAGGATTACGAGTAGACGCGCTCCGTGGCCTATGCGGTTATAGGGCACGCCGTTGGGGAAATAGCCGGCGGATGCTTGGCGTTCTGACATGGTTGGCTCCCGGTCCCTTTTTTGCTGCCTCACCTGGCCGCATTCTAGGGCCGAGTGCGCCGAGTCGTCAAGCCCTTTTTCGAGAGCGTAGCGTGGTCCAAGGCACGGCCAATGCTCGCTGGCCATTGACGTACCACCCCCTTTGAGTACCATAGGGCATGTCACCGCAGGGAAAGGGGGCGCGCCCGTATGGAGAGCACGGAGCGCAAGGGCCTCGTCATCTTGTATACCGGCCAGGGCAAGGGCAAGACCACAGCGGCCCTGGGGCTGGTGCTGCGCGCCTGGGGCCACGGCCTGCGCTGCTGCGTGATCCAGTTCATCAAGAGCGAGCGCGGGCGCTGGGGCGAGACCCTGGCTGCCGAGCGGCTGGGCATCCCCTGGCACACCCTGGGCGCGGGCTTTACCTGGCGCTCTCAGGACCTGGCGCGTGACCGACGCAAGGCCGAGGAGGGCTGGGCGCTGGCCCAGGCCGAGATCGTTAGCGGCAAGCACGACCTGGTCGTGTTGGACGAGTTCACCTACCCGCTGCGCTTTGGCTGGCTCGATCCCCAGGCCGTGCTGGCCTGGCTACGGGCCAATAGGCCGCCCGGACTGCATCTGGTCATCACGGGGCGCGACGCGGTGGACGAGCTGGTGGCCCTGGCTGATCTGGTGACCGAGATGAACGAGATCAAGCACCCCTTTGCGGAGGGCGTGAGCGCCCAGCGCGGCATCGAGTACTGAACGACATCCGATGTGTGCACCAATGCGAGGAGCATGGCGATGAAAGAGCTGTATCGTCGGGGCGTTGCGGGGGCGTTGGCCCTCTTGCTGGACATGGTGATGGAGCGCGTCTCCACGCGCTGGTCGCCCACGGCGACCTCGGTGGCCGGGCTGGCGTTGGCCCGCCTGCCACGCCACATGCCCGGCAGTGTGGGCCTCTGGGCCGAGGCCGGCCTGCTAAGCACGACCCTGGGGATGCGCCAGATGGGGGCGCAATCGGCCGCTCGCGCCCAGCGGCTGGCCGAGGCAGAGCCAGGAGAGGATGTCACAGAGCTGGCGGCGGACGCCCTGGCAGAACTAGCCGACGACGCCAGCGACGAGGTGGTGGCGCCGCTCTGCTGCTATCTGCTGGGCGGCCTGCCCGGCGCCATGCTCTACCGGCTGGCCGTCAATATGCAGGAGAGCCTGGGGCCCCAAGGCGCCGAGATCGTGCGCTGGCTGCGCGTCGCGCCCTCGCGGGTCACCGGCGCCCTATTCGTGGCTGCCGCCTACCTACGGCACGAGAACGGCTCCCGCGCCTGGCGGCTCTGGCGACGCGATGGGCTGAGCGCTCCGGACGCCGTGCGCATGGGGCCGCGCAGCGCCCTGGCGGGCGCCCTGGGCGTCCAGGTGAGCGATGAGGCCAAGGGCAGCGCCGGCGTGGGCGAGCGCCCGCCGGTTCTGGCGGATGTGGGCCGCGCCACCAGGCTGACGCGCACCGCCATCGCCCTGGGGGCCGCGCTGATGCTCAGCATCCCCATTGTGGGGCGCTTGCGTAAGTGATCCGCAAACAGGCGGTTAACATCTTGTTATGCTACGATGGGCGGCACAAGGGATAGGTGTAAACTGTAGTAAGAGGGCATTAACAGAAAGATTGGCAACGCCTTTTCGCCCCTCTGGTTGCCCAGGGGTTTGACCCGATCCCCCGGTTGGCTACACTCAGGAGGTTGCGCCACAGTCCAACCATACGCGCGATTCGGGGGGATACTCTTGCCACGTCTATTGCTCGTTCGCCACGGCCTGACCGATTGGAACAGCCAGGGCCGCATTCAGGGCCACACAGAGACCCAACTCAGCGAGGTGGGCCTGCGCCAAGCCGAGGCCCTGGGCCGGCGGCTGGCGTGCGAAAAGATCGCCGCCATCTATGCCAGCAACCTGGGCCGCGCCGTCAGCACGGCCGAAAGGATCGCCCAGCACCACGGCCTGGCGGTACAGATCGAGCCACGGCTCTGCGAGGCCAATTATGGCGCCTGGGAGGGCTGCACCATGCACGAATTGCACGCGCAGGACCCCGAAAGGGCGGCGGCGTGGCTGAGCGAGCCGACCTGCGTGGCGCCCCCCGACGGCGAGACGCTGGAGCAGGTGGCCGACCGGGTGGCAACGCTGCTCGAAGAACTGCGCGCGCGGCCCGATGACGAACAGATCGTGCTGGTGGGACATGGCGGCTCGGTACGCGCCCTCTTGTGCGTGGCGCTGCACGTGCCACAAGGCTATTCGCGGCGCTTTCGGGTCGGCACAGCCTCGCTCTCGGTCCTCGAACTGACGGCGCACCGCACGGTGTTGAGCCTGTTCAACGATCGCCACCATCTCACCGATGATGGCAGCGGCGACCTGTTCATCGTGCTCTAGGCGCCGAGCTTGAGGAGGAATCGTCCATGCGCATCTCCAAGGCCGAGCTATTCGCGCAACTGCCCGTCGAGTGGCCCGAGCCCCTCTTGCCCGCCATCCGGCAGCGCATCGGCGCCAACGAACGGGTGATCGTGCTGGACGACGACCCCACCGGCACACAGACGGTGCACGACGTCCCTGTGCTGACCGAATGGTCCGAGCCCGCGCTGGTAGACGAGCTGCGCCGCCCCGGCTCTGTGGTCTATATCCTCACCAACTCGCGCAGCGTTTCGGCAGAGCGGGCCAGCGCCATGAACCGCGAGATCGCCGCGCGTCTGCAAGCCGCCGCCCACGCCACAGGCCGCCGCATCACCGTCATCAGCCGCAGCGACTCGACCCTGCGCGGCCACTACCCCCTGGAGGTGCAGGCCCTGCAGGAGGCGCTGGGGCAGCGCATAGACGGTGTGCTGCTGATCCCCTTCTTTCTGGAAGGTGGCCGTTATACGATCAACGACACGCATTATGTCGAGGAAGGCCCCTGGCTGACCCCTGCCGCCGAGACCGAGTTCGCCCGCGACGCCGCCTTTGGCTACCGGCACAGCGACCTGCGCATGTGGGCGGTGGAAAAGCATGGCGGCGCCCTCTCGCCGGAGGCGGTCACATCCATCTCGCTGCAAGAGCTCCGTTGCGGAGGGCCTGACGCCGTGGCGGCGCGCCTGAGCGCCCTCACCGATGGCCGGGTCTGCGTCGTGAACGCAGCGACCTATCGCGACCTGGAGGTGGTGGTGTTGGGGTTGCTGGCAGCGGAGGCGGAGGGGCATCGCTACCTCTATCGCACGGCCGCCTCGTTCGTCAGGGTGCGAGGCGGCACCCCGCCCGCGCCGCTCTTGGCCGCAGCCGACCTGGGCGCAGGCGACGCCGGGCGCGGCGGGCTGATCATCGCGGGATCGTATGTCAACCGCACCACCCAGCAGATCGAGGCGGCGGCGGGACTGGCACATGTGACGCCCATCGAGGTCTCGACGAGCGCCCTGCTGGGAGAGGACGCGCCGGCAGAGATTCACCGGGTGCAGCAAGCCGCCGAGGCCGCCATGCGCGGCGGGCGCGATGCGCTGGTGTACACCGGCCGTGAGCGCATCGCCGGCGCAGACGAGCAGGCGACGCTGGGCATTGGCCAGCGGATCTCCCAGGGTTTGGTGGCCATCGTCCAGGGCCTGGGCGTGCGCCCCGCGTGGATCATCGCCAAGGGGGGCATCACCTCTTCGGATATCGCCACCCAGGGGCTGGGCGTGCGTCGGGCGTGGGTGCTGGGCCAGGCCATCCCAGGCGTGCCCATCTGGCGCACCGGGCCGGAGAGCCGCTGGCCTGGGATGGCCTATGTGGTATTCCCCGGCAATGTGGGCGGGCCCACGGCCGTGGCGGATATGGCCTGTATCCTGCGGGGAGGCTGACGCAGCGCGTCAGTCAGCCGTCTCGGCGACAAACGCCTCCACACGGGCCAGCAGCGCGTCGCGCACCTCACGGAACTTGGTCAGGCGTTCCTCTTGGCTGCCCTCAAAGGCCGAGGGGTCCTCTATGGACCAGTCCTGGCGCTGGCCGATGCCGGGGAAAAAGGGACAGTTGCGGGCCGCGCGGTCGCACACGGTGATCAGATAGCCAAAGTGCATGCGCCCCAAGAACTGGCGGATATCCTTCGGCTCGTGCCCGGCCAGGTCGTAGCCCAGCTCGCCCATCACCTGGTAGACCAGCGGGTGGATCGGCTTGGGCTCCAGCCCGGCGCTATACACCTCAAAGCGGTCGCCCGCCAGGCGGCGCAAGAACGCCTCGGCCATCTGGCTGCGCGCCGAATTGCCCGTACAGATAAAAAGCACCCTGGCCTTGGTATACACGGTCATCCTGTTCGCTCCTATTCCAGTTGGGCGCAGTGGGGACAGGGGCAGCCCGCCACCGGCAGCGCGGGCACATCCATCGAGGGCACCTCCCTACCCTGGCGCGCCAGCTCGGATCGCACCCATGCCAGCACCGGGCCCAGGTCTTGGGCCACCAACCGATAGTAGACGACGGCGCCCTCGCGCCGATCCCCCACCAGGCCCGCGTCGCGTAGCGCCATGAGTTGCTGCGAGATGTAGGGCTGCCGCTTGTGCAAGAGCGCCTGCATGTGGCACACGCACACCTCGCCGTGGGTCAGCAGCGCCACGATCTCCAGCCGCACCGGATGCGCCAGCGCCTTCAAGAGCGCCGCCGCATCGCGATAGCTCGCACCGCCGCGCGTGCGGGCCTCCGCGTCTGTGTCATTCATTGTCATGAATACTATAGCCTCCCTATCACGCCCCGTCAACCGGCCGAGCCCATTATAACATGGCGTTAACCTGGCGCTAACCCACCCTTTGCCGCAACGTGCCATACTGAGCATGGAATCGAAGGACGAGCAAAAGGAGGAAACATGTCGGAGCACAGTCTGGCGCGCGAGCACGGGTGGCTGCGAAGGATGATCTGGCGCGCATTGGATCTGATAGTGACGGCCTTGCTGGTCGAGACCGCGCGCTACCCGGAAGAGTACGATTGGGCGCGCGAGCTGCCCTGGTAGCGGGGGCGCAGGGCTGCGGCCCTGCCCTCAGATGATAACATCCTGTTAACCTTGCGTTAACCCTGCGTTTACTTTGATGTGGCATACTACCCTTTGGATTCGAGCACAAGCAAAAGGAGGCAACATGCAAGACTCCAAGTTCATGGGACGAGCCCCTGCCGTCCGCACAGCGTGGCGAGCTCTGGATTTCGTAGTGTCGGCGCTGTTCGTTGACACGATCGAGTACCCGAAAGAGTACGAGCGGGCTCGCGAGATCACCCGGTAGCGCCATGTAGCGCGCTCCCGAAAACCAAATAGGCCGGCACGGTAGTCGGTCAATCCACGGTCAGTCCCAGCGGCTAGGGCGCCGCCAGGGCTGGCTCTTTTTTTTGCTCCGCGATCCTGCGCGTTTGCAGTACCCTGCCGTTTCCGGCTATGATACCGGCGGGGCAGCCCCCCGACGGCGATCCGCGGGCGCCCATATGCTCGTCGAGACAGAGGCTCTTACCGTAGAGCATCGCCGCGTAGCCTATCCCGTGGGGCGCACCCAGGAGCGTATGCGCGAGCGGGGCTTGCCCGCGCGCTTGGTCTCGCGCGCCTCGCCCTGGGCTGGTAGGGCTCTGCTAGAGAGGGAGGAACCCACCTTGCGTCGGCATGCTGTGCTCTGGTATGGGTTGTTGGCTTGCGCGCTGGCCTGGCTGGGCTGGGGGCCGCAGATCCTCGGCTCACGTGGCGTCTCGCCTTTTGACCACCCCGCCTTTGGGCTCGCCAATCTGCTGGCAGGCCTTAGCCCCACAGTGGCGGCCCTCGTCGTTTTGCGTGCGACCGAGGGGCGCGCCGCCATCAAGTCGCTTCTGACCCCCTTGGTGCGTTGGCGGGTTGGCATCTGGTGGTACATGGTCGCCCTGCTGGGGCCCGTGGCGCTCTTTGCCCTAGCCTCCCTGGTGGAGACGATCCGCGCCGGCGGTTGGGTGGGCGTTCCGTCGAGCATCGCCGCGCCCGCCGTGGGCGGGGCGCTGGCGGCCAACGTGGCCATCAACCTATGGGAGGAGATCGGCTGGCGCGGCTACGCCCTACCCCGCCTGCAGGAGCGACATGGCCCGCTGGCCGCGGCGCTCATGGTGGGCACGCTATGGGCCGTGTGGCACCTGCCCCTTTTCCTGGTGGCGGGCCATCCCTTTGCTGCCGAGCCCGCATGGCGGTTGTTGGTGGGAATTCTTGGCTCGTCGGTGATCTATGCTTGGGTCTGGAATAGCGCCCGTCGCTCGCTGCTGGTGGTCACCCTGTTGCACGCCAGCATCAACACGGTGGGAGGGCTGCTCTACAACGGCTCCTACCTCGCTGTCACGCTGGCGAACTTGTTGGTCGCCCTGGTCGTGGCGTTGGCCACCCGCGGGCGGCTCGGCGCCGAGGAGCCCGCGGCCTAGGCTTGCCCGCACAACTCTATTATGTCACCCGCACAACTCTATTATGTCAGGAGACTCTATGCCGCCGACTACCCATGTTCTAGCTACTCACGGGAATCGTTTCCTGCTCGATGGCGAGCCATTCGAGATGTGGGGGCTGCGCCTGGCCAACGCCCTGGAGGACGACGACCACGCCGAGCGCCTGATCGCCCATCTCGACGAGTACGTCTCGTACGGGATCTCGGCCTTTTCCGTGTTCTTGCAGGGCGCTCTCACCGGCTCCGCCAATGCTTTCTTGGCCGATGGCTCCCTGGATGATGCGTACATGCAGCGCCTGGCGCGCATCATCGAGGCTGCCGATGAGCGGCGCATGGTGGTCAATGTAGGCTATCTCTACCAGTCGCGTCCTGCCCCGCTCGATCCTCTGGCCCAGGGCATCGGTCTGGACCAACACACCAACGAGGAGATCCAGTGGCCCCGTGACGTGTTCCAGGATGGCGAGGCGCTGCAGGCGGGCGTGGCCAACGCGACAGCCTGGCTGCGCGACCGGGGCTATGCCAACGTGTTTGTGGATCTCGCCAACGAGTGCAATGACGAGCGCTACCGTCAGACCAAGCCCATGTACGACCTGACGCGGCCCGATGCCATGCGCGACTTGATCCTGCTGGCCAAGGCGGTCTATCCCGGTTTGCTGGTGGGGGCCAGCGTCTTTGACCTGTGGCCGCTCTATCGCGGCGTGGGCGATGCAAGCGATCTGATCCTGATGCACGGCCTGCCCGCGCGCATCAAAAAGCAGTGCATGCGTCACTATCGCAACAAGCCCCAGGTGGAGAACGAATCGGGCAACATGCTGGGCTGCCTGGATCTCTATGACGCCATCGGCGTGTTTACACCCGAGCAAAAGGCCGCCTTTCGGCTGGACGCCCAAGAGATGAGCGCCGCCGGCGAGCACTGGTTCTTGTTCACCCGCTGGCAGCAACTGGTGCCGGTGCATTTCGATCTGGGCGGCGACGGCACGCCAGAGGACCCTGGCGTGCGCTGGATGTTCGAGTTCATTCGCGATCTGCGAAAGGAGCGCGCCGCATGAGACTGGGCCTTTCGAGCTTTATCTACCGCTATGCCACCTCCCCTACCCGCAGCGACGCCCCGCCTATGGATGCCTGCACCATGCTGCGGCGCGCCTACGCCCTGGGGGTGGATGCGGTCCAGTTCTCGGACAACCTGCCGCTGCACACCCTGGACAACGGCGCCCTGGCGGCCCTGCGCGACCTGGGCGCCGAGTTCGGTCTGGGCATCGAGGTGGGGGCCAAGGGCCTGGAGCGTGACCTGCTGGAGCGTTATGTCGCGCTGGCGGGCTATTTCGGCAGCCGGGCGCTGCGCCTGGTGCTGGATGAGCCGGACCCCGAGCGGGCGCGGGCGGGCCTGGCCTGGCTGCTGCCCCGGTTGCGCGCCGCCGACCTGCCGCTGGCCATCGAGAACCACGGCCTGTTGCCCGCCGCCACCCTGGCCGCCATCGTGGAGCGGTTCGATGACCCGCTGCTGGGCTTTTGCGTGGATACGGCCAACAACCTGATCCTGCTGGAGCGCCCGCTGGAGACGGTGGCGGCCCTGGCGCCGCGCGCCCGGCAACTGCACCTCAAGGACTATATCGTAGACAAGGCCCCCGTGGGCTACCGGATCACAGGCTGCCCGCTGGGCCAGGGCAGCCTGGACATCGGCGCCGTGCTGGGCCTGGTGCAGCCCGCCGAGCGCGGCCTGGACGTGTACCTCGAGAGCTGGATGGACCCGGCGAGCACCTGGGGCGAGACGCTGCTGCAGGAAGAGCGCTGGATCGCCCTCTGCATCGAGCGGGCCCAACAGTGGCTGGGCATAGGAGAGGAGAACAGGACGCCATGAACAAGCTAGCCGTCATCACCGGGTTTCTGGGCGAGGTGCGCAACCGTTACATGCTCTACCAGCCCGACCGCGCCCTCCGGCATAAGTTTGCCCTGGCCGAGCGCATCGTCGGGCTGGACGGCCTGGAGCTGTGCTACCCGGGCGATTTCGCCGACGTGGGCCTGCTGCGCGCGCTGCTGGAGGAGCATGGTTGGGGCATCGCGGCGGTCAACTATCGCTCGCGTCGCACGGGCCAGTGGCTGCGCGGCTCGTTCACGTCGGCAGACCCTGCCGAGCGCCAGGCCGTCGTGGACGATGCCCGCCGCTGCATGGATCTGGCCGCCGAGCTGGGCTGCCGCCGCATCACCACCTGCCCCCTGAACGAGGGGCACGACTATCCCTTTGAGGCCGACTATCGGGACCTGTACCGCTACGCCGAGGAGACCTTTCAGGCCCTCTGCGCCCACGATAGCGAGACGCGCATCTGCATCGAGTACAAGTGGAACGACCCGCGCGGGCGCTGCCTGCTGGGCGGCGCGGGCGAGACGCTGGCCTTTTGCCAGGCCGTGGGCGCGCCCAACCTGGGCGTCACCCTGGATGTGGGCCATGCCCTGTATGGCCGCGAGCGCCCGGCCCAATCGGCGGCCATGCTGGCCCGCGCCGGTCGGCTGTTCTACGTGCACCTGAACGACAACGACCGCAGTTGGGATTGGGACATGATGCCCGGCGCATACCACCTGTGGGAGTTTGTCGAGTTCTTTTACTATCTGCGCGAGCTAGGCTATGAGGACGATTGGTATGGCTATGACGTGTTTGCCAAGGAGCACGACACCGCCGAGACCTTTACGGCGTCCCTGGCCATCACCCGCAAGCTAGAGGCCCTGGCAGCGCGGCTGGATCGAGCCGCCGTCGCCGAGCTGACCCAGGCCCGCAACCCGGCCCGCTCGCTCACCTATCTATACAGCCTGCTGCCCTAACCTGTTCGCGAGAAAGAGACCATGCCTACCATCCCGATCTACCAGGTAGATGCCTTTACCGCCGAGCCCTTTGGCGGCAATCCCGCCGCCGTGTGCCTGCTGGATGGGTCGCTGCCCGATGCGACCATGCAGGCCATCGCCGCCGAGATGAACCTCTCGGAGACGGCCTTTGTGCAGCGCCGACAGGGGCGCCCCTGGACGGAGACCGGGCAGTTCTCGCTGCGCTGGTTCACGCCGCTGACCGAGGTGAACCTGTGCGGCCACGCCACCCTGGCCACCGCCGCCGTGCTCTTTGGCGAGGTGGGGGTGCGCGCCCCGGAGGTGCGCTTGGAGACCCGCAGCGGCGCGCTGGTCGCTGGGCGAGAGGGAAGCTCGGTATGTTTGGATTTCCCCGCCGATCCCCCTGTCCCCTGCCCCCTGCCACAGGGCATCGCCGCCGCGCTGGGCGATCCGGAGGTGATCGCTGCCGCCCGGGGACCGCGCATGGGCATGCTGTTGGTGCACCTGGCCGAGGGCGTCGCCGTGGCCGCGCTCCAGCCCGATTACCCGGCGCTCCTGGCCGCCAGCGTCGCGGCCCGCGCCATGGGCGTGATCATTACAGCGGCGGGCGCCCCGCCCTATGATTTCGTCTCGCGCTTTTTTGCGCCCGCCGTGGGCATCAACGAGGACCCGGTGACCGGCTCGGCCCACACGGTGCTGGGCCCCCATTGGAGCGCGCTCCTGGGCCGCCAGGAGCTGCTGGCCTACCAGGCCTCGGCCAGGGGCGGCGTGCTGCGGGTGGGCGTGCTGCCCAACGGGCGGGTGCACCTCACCGGCGACGCGGTGGTGGTGCTCTCGGGCGAGCTGAGGCTCGCGTAGCGAGAGGCACATGCAAGGGGGCATCCACAGAGGGATGCCCCTACATGCCATGTTGCGCGGCCTCGCGGATCGTGCGAGATAGCTTATGGAGCACCAAGCCACGTGGCGTCCCGGCGCAAGAGGCGGGCGAGACGCCCGCCCTCCAGGCACAGCCTCGCGCTACGGCATCGCGTCAAGCGCCGGCCGCGGGGCGTCATGCGCCGGCGCCAGCGTCGGGAACTCGGTGATGCGCAGGTTCGTGGCGCCATAGGGGATCAGGGTCACCGTCTCCAGCGGCTCGTCGCTTGCCACGGGGCTGTGCGGCGCAGGCCCGGCCGTCCCCTGGGCCAGGCCCCAGGCGGGCACGCGCCGCGCCCGTACCGTGGCGACCAGGGGCGCCCCCTCGGGCGAGAACGGGGCCGCGCCCACGCCGCGCCGCTCGATGGTAACCGACGCCTCGGGGCGCGCGCGATCCAACAGCAGGGCCACGTTCCAGGGCGTGGTGGGGTGCACGGCCCAATCGGCGTGGGGCAGCTCGCCGCCCACCTGGCGCCACTCTTCGCCGATGCGCAAGGCCAGCACCAGGGGCCCCAGATGCAGCGCGGCGGCGCCCCGGTAGCGGGTCTCGGCCCGCAGCGGCATGGGCAGGCGCAGCGCGATCTCGGTGCGGCCCTCCCAACGCCGCCGAACGACATGGAACGCGCCCGGCTCGGGCGCGTTCTCGGCCTCGTCGCCCACCCGCAGGCGCGTGCCGCCCGCCCAGCCGGGGATGCGCAACCGCAGGGGAAAGGCCACCGGCGCCTCGGTCGCGACCGTAAAGCGCAGCGTCTCGTCAAAGGGATAGTCGGTCTCCAGCCGTACCCGCACCCCCACGCCCTCGATCTCGGTCGCGACCCGCGAGGGGGCATAGGCGACGGCGGCCAGGCCGGCCGGGTCGCTCTCCGTCGCGGGCGTGCGCATCCAGAGGTGGGCGGCGAACTTGGGCCAGCCCTGGTGCATGTTGGCCGTGCAGCAGCCATAGTTGGGCTCCAGGCCATAGAGGTTGCTCTCGGGCGCATTGTTGGTATAGATCGGCTCCGGCGCGACCTGGCAGATCGGTTGGTTGGCCTGCTGGTCGTACTGATGGGCCCACATGTCGGGCGTGAACGCGGCGGGCAGCGCGTTGAAGGCGATGCGCTCCAGGCGGTCGGCCAGCGCCGGATCGCCCAGGATCGCCAGGAGCACCTCCAGGCTGTACAGATACTCGACCACGGCGCATAGCTCGGTGCCTTGCGAGGGATCGAGGCCCGCCAGGTGCTCATCGCCGGTGAACACCCCCGTGGCCTGGCCGTGATAGGCATCCAGCAGGGCCAGCATGCGGTAGGCGTCACCCACGTGCCCGAGCTGCCCCGATTGGCGGTACCAGACGCCCTGGGTCTTGATGGCCATGGCGTGGTTGACCACATGGGTGGTCAGATCCAGTGCGCCCCGCTGGGAGCGCTCGCGGTAGGGAAAGGACGCGAACAGCGCCGCCCAGTCGTAGCCCTGGCGGCGCACCAGGGCGGCCAGCGCCAGCAGCCAGGGCTCGCCCGTGCGCTCGTATAGCCAGTGGATGCCCAACGCCAGCTCGGCCCAGCGCATGCGGCCCCAATCGAACAGTGGGCGCTCCCGTAGCAACACGTCCAGCCTGCGATAGTAGCGCAGCATGGCCGGAACGGCCCGGGCGTCGCCGGTGGCGCTGTGGAACTGGATCAGCGCCTTGAGGAACACCGAGACGGGCCAGGGGTCCAGGGGCTGGTAGCGGCCCGTGGCCTGATCCTGGCGCGGGCCCAGCCAGCCGTCGGCGTGCTGGTGGGTCAGGATGTGGTCCATCCAGCGCTGCACGCTGGCGATCAGGCGCGCATCGTCCAGCAGGTAGGCCAGGGGTGTGACGCCATCCAGCCAGTAGGGGCCGCGCTCCCAGCCCTCGGCGGGGCCGCCGATCCAGCCGCTCTGGGCCACGTCGGGCCAGAACTCGTCCAGGTGACCGCTGAGGCCATCGGCCTGGATGCGCAACTGGCGGGCCAGCCAGCCTTCGGGGCGGATTGCCCCCAGGGGCAAGGGCTCCAACGCCAGGGGAACGAGTTGGTCGGGCGCAGGTTGCATGGTCACCTCCTGGGCGAGAGTATAGCCGGGGCCGCAGAGGTTCGCCAGCGATGAGCGCGCGCCGTTGGCTGGCGCGCCCGGCCAGCATGCGGTATGATGGCTGCATCTCGCCGTGGAACCGGCAGCCTGTGCTGCGCGTCCTGAGGGTTGACCGAGAGACGAGGCTCGCCAAGGAGGACAACCCATGAGTGCCTGCCCAAGATTCGCCTTTTGGCTGCTGGTCGCCGCCCTATTGCTTACGGGCTGCACGCCCGGAGCGCCAGCGGCCGTGACAACGCCCGCCGCCGAGCAACTCGAGACGCCTGCGCCGCCCGACCCGCCCGCGCCCACCCAAGAGGAGGTCTCTTTTCCCGTGAACGCCCAACAGATCGCTGCTGCCAATGCCATGGGGTTCGACCTGCTGCGGGGCGTGAGCGCCCTGGCGGAGGCCGACCAGAACCTGTTCCTCTCGCCGCCCAGCGTGGCCCTGGCCCTGGCCATGGTCCTGAATGGCGCCGCCGGCGAGACCCGCGCCGCGATCCTGGAGGCGATGCATCTACCGGGCTGGGAGGATGCCGCCGTCAACGAGGCGATGGCCGGGCTGCGCCAGGCCCTCACCGGCGGCGACCTGGGGGTGGAGCTGGCCATCGCCAACTCGCTCTGGGGCCGCGTCGGCATCCCCTTCCGCGCCGAGTTCCTGGCGACAGGCCAGCGCTACTATGCTGCGCGCATCGAGACCCTGGATTTCGACGATCCTGCGGCCTCAGAGACCATCAACGCCTGGGTCAAGGCCCAGACCCGTGAGCGCATCCCCGAGATCGTGCCCAAGCAGATTGACCCAGAGACGATCCTGTTCCTGATCAACGCCATCTACTTCAAGGGCGATTGGGAGCTGCCCTTCCGTCCCCAGGCCACCCGCGACCAGCCCTTTACCAGGGCGGACGGCTCGCGGGTGCAGGTGCCCATGATGAGCCAGGAAGACACCTTTGTCTATGGTGAGAGCGACGAGTGGCAGATCGTCAGGCTGCCCTACAAAGGCGAGCGTCTGAGCATGGTCGTTGTGCTGCCCAGCCAGGGGCGCACAGTGGACGAGCTGGCGGCGTCGTTGGATGCCGATGCGTGGGCCGAGATGCAGAGCGAGATGGTCTATCTCGAAGGCTATCTGGCGCTGCCGCGTTTCTCCTACTCCTTTGGCGCATCGCTCAACGAGCCCCTCAAGGAGATGGGCATGGAGATCGCCTTTGAGGAGGGCAGCGCCGACTTTTCCCGGCTGCACGAGGCGCCCTGGCCCACCTGGATCAGCGATGTGCGCCACAAGACCTTTGTTGAGGTCAACGAGCGGGGCACCGAGGCGGCTGCGGTGACCTCGATCGAGGTGCAGGCCGAGTCCATGCCCCTGGAACGCTTCACCTTTGTGGCCGACCGGCCCTTTTTGTTCGCCATCCAGGACAACGCCAGCGGGAGCATCCTGTTCATCGGCGTGCTGCGCGACCCCCTGCAGACCGAGGCCCAGGCCGCAGGCTAGAGGCCGTGCGCCCGTTCGGAGCCCACCAACGCAGCCGCCCCACCGCAAAGGGGCGGCTGCGTTGGCGTGTCCAGGGCCAGGCTCAGACGGGCAGTGTGTCCAGCCCCTTGAGGTAGTGGTGCGCCCAGGCCAGCTTGGTCTCCCAGTGGGCCTGGGCCATCTCGTGGTTGTGATAGGGATAGACCCGCATCTCTTTGGGCGCGTCGATCCGGTTGTAGGCGGCATAGACGCTGGAGGGCGGGCAGATGTCGTCCTGAAGGCCCACGGTCATCAGCACCGGGCAGGTGATCCAGGGCGCCAGGTTCATGTTGTCACAGTAGCTCAGGGTGCGCCAGACCGTCTCCTCGCGCTGGGGCCAGCGCCGCAAATAGTCGGGGATCTCGAGATAGGGGGGCCGCACGGCCATATCCACCGCCCGGCGAAAATGGCACAGGTAGGGCATCTCGGGCATGGCCAGGACCGGGCGGCGGTCCAGCGCCGCCACAGCCAGGGTCAGCCCACCCCCCTGGCTCATGCCCATCACGCCAAGATGGGACGCATCCACCTCGGGGCGGCTGCAGAGCCAGTCCAGGGCGCGCACGCAATCCACATACACGCCCCGGAAATAGTACGATTCGGGGTCGGTAACGCCCTGGGTCATCCACCCGCGCACATGGCCGCCCGGGTAGTGCTGCGGGTCGCTGCTATCGCCCGATTGCCCGCGCACATCCACGGCCATGATGGCATAGCCCTGCAACACCCAGGGCAGGTAGGAGAATACGTCCTGCTTGGAGCCGCTATAGCCGTGGTACTGGACCAGGCCGGGGAACGGCCCAGGGCCATCGGGCGCCAGGTACCAGGCGCAGACGCGGGCCCCGCGCCAGCCATCATAGTGCACCTGATACACCGTGCAGCCCAGGGCCGGATAGGGGACGCGCTCCAGCGCTGCGTTCAGGGGCGCCTGGGCGCTCTCGGCCAGGGTGCGCTCCCAATAGTCCTCAAAGTCGGCCTCGCGGGTTAGCTCGGGCCGATAGACCACCAGCTCGGATAGGGGCTTGTCATAGAGGGGCAAAGGACACCTCCCGTGGGATAGATGGGCGCCCTGGGGCGCGACAGGTTTGCAGGCGAGAGGGTATCCGCTGGCGACGCGGGTGTCAAGGTCGCGGCGGGGCCCATTTCGCTCCTGGCGCGCGCGGCGGTAGAATAGGCCCGTTGCCGCCCCACGCACGCCAGAAAGGAACGCTCGTGCAGCTCTTGTTTGCGCGCCACGGCCACCCGGACTATGTCACCGACACGCTGACCCCGCTAGGGCACACAGAGGCCCAGACCCTGGCCGCCGCGCTGGACGCCTATGCGCTGGACGGCCTGTACGTCTCGTCAATGGGGCGCGCCCTCGAGACGGCGGCCTACACGGCCCGGCGACGCCCACTGGAGCCCATCGTTTGCGACTGGCTGCGGGAGATTGACGGGCGCTTTGGCTACCCGGAAGAGGAGATCCCCGAATGGACGCCGGGCGACCCGCGCGCCTCAGCCTATGAGCTACACCCGGCCGACCTGTTCGCCATTGGGCGGGCCTATAGCTATGAGGGATGGGAAGCGGAGGTGACCTACGGGCCCTGGCTGCGACCACGTCTGGACGCGCTGCAGCATGCCTTTGACGGGCTGCTGGCCCAGGAGGGCTATGTGCGCGAGGGGCTGCGCTACCGCGTGGAGCGGGCCAGCCAACGCACGCTGGCGTTCTTTGCGCATGATGGGGTCATGCGAGGGCTGCTCTCACATCTGCTGTACATCCCGCTGCCCGCTGCGCTGTCGCTGTTCTGTCACCAGACCACGGGCCTGACGCTGTTGCGCTCCATCGAGGACAATGGCTATGCCGTGTTTGGCATCGAGTTCATCAACAGCACAGCGCACAAGCCGAACGGGCAAACGCCGTCGTCCTGAGCGCCACAGGGGCCGTCGCTATTGGGAGGGAGGCGGCTCGATCCTGGGCGCGAAGCGCCGAGAGGCGGAGCTGGCCTCTCGGCCCTGGCGGGAGGATCGGCTCGACTTGCGCCGGCGCGTCTTGCTCTTGCGCGCGCCATCCTGGCCCTGCCCGTTGCTACCATCGCCGGCGCCTGGGCCCTGGCCATCCCCGCCGTCCTGCTGGTAGCGGTAATGGTAGTGGTAGTAATAGTAGCCATAGCCGTAGCCATAGCCGCCGCCCCGCTCACTGGCACGGTTCAGCACCACACCCAGCAACGTGGCCCGGGCGCGGCGCAGCTCGTCCGTGGCGCGCTCCACCGCCCGGCGGTGGGTCTGGCCAGAATCGGTCACCAGTAGCACCCCATCCACGCGGGAGCCCAGCACCATGGCGTCGGTCACCACCAGGATAGGCGGGCTATCGAAGACGACCAGGTCAAAGCTTTCCTTGAGTACCTCGATCACCTCGGCCATGCGATCCGAGCCCAGCAGCTCGGAGGGGTTGGGCGGGATATCGCCCGAGGTCAGGAGGAAGAGGTTCTCCACTTCGGTCGCCTGCACATGCTCCAACACGCCCGGGTTGCTCTCCAGCATGCCGTCGCTCAGGCCGTGCAGGTTGGAGACGCCGAACACACGGTGCTGCACCGGGCGGCGCAGGTCCGAGTCCACCAGCAGCACCCGCTGGCCCGATTCGGCAAAGACCACGGCCAGGTTGGCCGCCGTAACGCTCTTGCCCTCCGAAGGGCCGGGGCTGGCGACCATCAAGGTGCGCAGGGGCTTGTCCACCGAGGCAAAGCGCACGCCGGTGCGCAGCACGCGATAGGCCTCGGAGACGGGCGAGAGCGGGTCTCGCACGGTGACCAGCTTGTCGGGATACAGATCGCCCTGCATACGGGCGATGGCGGCCATGACGGGCAACTGGCTCAGGCGGGCGACCTCCTCGGCCGAGCGCACCGTATCGTCCAGGTACTCGATCAAAAAGACGCCGGCCAACGCCAGGGCCAGGCCGATGGCGGCGGCGCTGGCCACCGTCTCGGGCACCTTGGGGCTGATGGGCCGCGTGGGCAGGGTGGCCGTCTCGAACATGGCGATCCGGTTGGTGCCCCCCTGCACCGAGGGCAAGAGCGAGGCGTAGGTGTTCTGATAGCCCGTGCGCTTGGTCTCGAGGGCCTGGATGTTGGCCTGGTGCTGCTGGATGGCGCGCGCGCTGTTGGCCTGCTCCAGGCGCGCCTGTTCGGCCTGGATCTCCTCGCCGGTCTGCTGGATCTTGAGCTCCAGATCGGCCAGTTGGGCGCGGATGAACTCACGGCGCTCGTCTTGGGCCGGGTCGGAGGTGGGGCTCTGGAAGATCAGTTGCAGCGCGATCTGGTCGGCCAGTTGCCGGGCGCGCTCGGGATCGGTATCGCGCACGCTGATCTCCAGCAGTTGGGTGGCGGGCACGGTGCGGGCCGTCACATTGCCCGATGAGGGCAGGTAGCCCAGGCCCAGGCTCTGGGCCGCCGCCGCCAGGATGGGCCGTCGTTTGACCATCTCGCGATAGGTCTCGGCCAGCTGCTGGCTGATGAAGAAATCCTGGCCGGAGGGGTTGACCTGCTCCAGGGCCTGCCCCACGATGACGGTCGAGGTGGCCTGGTAGATGCGCGGCATCTGGCTGGCGCCATAAAAGGAGGAGCCCCCGGCGACGAGGGCGCAGGCCAGGAGCAGCCACCACCAGCGCCGCAGCACGGCCCAATACTGAGTCAGATCGAGCTGTTGATTCTCCATAGCCTCTGATGCATCCACCTCTCATACATGTTGGGACCCGCCCCTGCCCTAGGGCTCCGGCCTGCCCTGTTGGACCTGAGAGCGCCTACAGGCCAAGCATAGCACAAACAACGGCAAAAGGCCAATCGTGATGATAGCGTCTACAGCGGTTTGATGCGCGGGGCCAGGGCGCGGATGTGGCCCTCGTTGCGCGCCTCGCTGCCGTCCAGGTTGGCCGACACAAAATAGTCAGGCGTCACGCCGCGACGCAACAGCTCGTCGGCCACCTGAGCGGAGAGCATCTGCAGCAGCGTAGCGCCCACGGCCGTGGACGTGGGGCAGATCGGGGTGTCCAACCCCGGCAGGCTCAGGGCTGCGTCGCCCAGGCAACCATGGTTATCCAGCACCACATCGGCCAGCTCGTAGAGCCGCTTGCCCAGCGCGTTGCGCGGCGCCACCTGGGTCGAATGGGCCATGCTGGTCAGGGCGATCACGCTAACGCCCAGCTCCCGCGCGCAGGCCGCCATCTCGACGGGCACGGCGTTGCGCCCCGAGTTGGAGGCGATCAAGAGCGCGTCGCCCCGGCGGATGGGCGTGTTCTTGAGGATGACCCTGGCCAGGCCCTCGACCCGCTCCATGTCGGAGCTCTTGCGGGCACCGTTGTGCAGCATCAAGCCCTCTTCCAGGATCGGATAGACGGCCACCAGACCCCCGGCGCGATAGAACATCTCCTCGGCCAACATGTGAGAATGCCCCGTGCCGAACAGATACAGCAGGCCGCCGCCCTGCAGCGCGTCGGCGATCAGGGCCGCCGCCCGGTGCACGGCATCCAGCTCTTGCGCCCCGATCTCGCTGAGCAGCGCTTGCAGATGATCTAGATACGCCTGGGCAGAGCTCATGGAAGCCCCTCCTTGTGTTGCTTGAGCAGGATCAAGGCGCCCTCCACCGGTGCATGGCGCGGCCGGTGCGCCCGCGCCTGGGGCAGATCGGCCAGACCGCGTAGGACCCGGCGGCGCAGCGGCTCCACATGCACCAGCAGGCCGCCGCACAGGCCCAGGGGCACCAGGTCCAGGCCCAGGCGGCGCACCAGGGCGTCGGCCAGGCGCACCAGGGCCTGGGCGGCGGCATCCAAGAGCGCCCCAGCCACCTCGTCGCGGCCATCTAGCGCGCAGATGTGGGGCGCCAGGCGGGCGATGGCATCCGGCGTGCAGTCGGGGGCATACAGGGCATCCAGCAGGGCGTGCAGGTCGGCATGTCCCGTATGCTCCAGGAGCGCGGCGCCGATGGCCGTGGCCGGACCCCGCCCGTCCAGCGCTTCGTAGGCGGCGCGCAGGCCCAGGATAGCGATGCCATAGCCCGATCCGGCGTCGTCCAGCTTGTAGCCCCAGCCGCCCACGCGCACGCGGGCGCCGCGCCGGTCTATGCCCAGGGCGATGCTCCCCGTGCCGGAGAGCAGCATGCCGCCCGTCAGGGCGCCGTTGGCCCCCGCCAGGGCCGCCAGGGCATCGGAGCAGACCAGCAAGCGCCCGCCGCAGCCCAGGCTCGCCAGGGCGTCGGCCATCCAGCCCTCGTCGGCCACGCTATCAATGCCCGCGCCCGCAAAGCAGACCCCATCCAGGGCAGCGGGGGCCAGAGCGGCCTGCCCGCACAGGGCCTCGATCAGCTCGGCCACGCGCTGCACAGCCGTCTCGGGGCCGCAGGTATGGTGGTTGGTGTTGCCCACCTGGGCCTGCCAGCGCCGAGGGGGCCCGCCCTCGCCAGCGGCCTCCAGCAGGCCCAGGGTCTTGGAGCCGCCGCTGTCAATGCCCATCAGGTAGCGCATGCCAGGCTCCCCGTCCGCAGGCCCTCGATCAGCAGACGGGCCTCGTACTGCATCACATCCTGGGGGTCGTCCCGATAGGCGCACAGCGCCTCGGGTCGGCCTGTCAGCAGATCGGCCTCCAGAGCGTGGCAGAAGGCCAGGGCGCTGGCGCGCCAGGGGCCCGACTCGACCAGAAAGGCTCGGTTCGGGCCATCCTCCAGGGACGCGAGCAGCGCCCCCGTCTCCCGGGCCCAGGCGAGCAGCCCGGCCCCATCGCGGCGCGCCAACAGGCCCAGCACCAGCTGGTGATGCCCGGAGCCGGGGCCATCGGGTGGGAACTGCTCGCCGTGGCGGGTGAGGGCCGACTTGTAGCACATCTGGCTCAGGGCTCGCACCGCCGGCACATGGGCCGGCCCTACCACGTCGGCGATGGCGCGGGCGTGGCTGGCCTCCGGGTCGTAGGCCGTAGGGTGGGTCAAATAGTCGCCGATGGTGTACAGGGCAATCAGTGAGGACTCGAGATGCTCCATGGGATTGGCCACCAGCCCTTGGGCGTATTGCCACAGGTCGCTGCTGCGGCCCGTGAGGGGCGCAATGTGGAACTCGCGGGTCATGTTGGCATCGTTGACAGGATAGTTGTCCCAATAGAGGGGCTGCCTGCCCGTCAGGGCCGCAAAGCGCCGGGCATTGTCCGCATCCAGGGTGTGGGCGCAGATCGTATCCCCCGTGTAGAACAGGCCCACCTCTGGGGGCAGACCGCGCCCCAGGGCCGGCAGATAGCCGCGCCGCCCATCGCCCCAGTACTCCGTTGGGCAGACCACCAGCGCGTTCGCGGCATCCAGCGACCTCAGCGCCCCATAAACCCGCTTGGAGAGTGAGAGATGGGCCTCGACCAGAGAGGTAAAGGCGCGCTGGTCGGCGGGGTGTTGCAGCGTCTCGGCAATATCATCGAACAGCAGCCCAAAGCGGCGCACGCCTAGCCCGTATACCTGGCGGTACTTGGCCAGCAGGGCCTGGAAATCAGCCGGATCGGCGTAAGAGATGGAAAAGCCGGGGGCCAGCAACACCCAGAGGGCCATGCCATGGGCATCGCAAGTCGCCTTGAGCGCCCCCAGGTAGGCCAGGCCCTGCGCAGCATAGGGCTCGCGCCAGCGCTCGCAGATATAGGGGTCATCCTTGGGGCCATAGACAAAGACGTTAAAGCCATAGCGCGCCAGGCGAGGGATCACATCCAGGCGCTGCTGAGCGCTCCAGGGGCGCCCGTAAAAGCCCTTGATGACCCCGCGCAGACCAAAGCCAGGGGCGCCCCGCGCCCGCGTGTTACCAACCATACTTCTCAGGCCCCCAGCTCTTTTCCACCAGCTCCTGCCGGACGTATAGCAGGGTGCGCTCTGGGACATCCTGCTCCACAGTGGCGCCCGCGCCAATGACGCTGTAGCAGCCGATGCGCTTGCCCGGCAGGATGGTGACGTTCACCCCGGTGCGGCAGAAATCGCCCAGATAGGCGGCATTGGCATAGTAGCGGGGGCGCTCGCGGCGCCCACGCACCGTGATCATGGTCTCGCCGTCGTCAAAGCGCAGCGTGCCGCAGGCCGTGCCGGCGCCGATATCGGTGTGCTCGCCGATGACGCCGTACATCTCCATATAGTGGTACAGGTACACACCGTCAAAGAGCACGCCGCCGAACTCGGCGCAGTGATCCAGGACGCAATCGTGGCCCACCACGGCGCCCTCGTCCAGGTAGCAGTAGTTGCGTAGGCGGCAGCGGTCGCCGATGACGTTGTCGCCCTTGAGGATGGCGCCGTTCTCGATGACGGTGTCGGCGCCCACGATGCAGTTGCCCTCCACCAGCACGTGGCGCCCGATGTGGCTGTTGGGGCCCAGCTCGACCCAGCCGTTGATCTGGGCGCTCGGGTCTATAAAGGCCCCCTCTGCCAGGCGATGCCCGGTCAGAGCGGCGCAGCGCCGGGCGGCCAGGGCGCGGTTGGCGGCCAGGATGTCCCAGGGGCGATCCACATCCAGGGCCTGATCTGCCGCACACACCAGGGCGGGCACAGGTTGGCGCAGGGCCAGCTCGGCCACGGACATCTCCAAGAAGGACTCCAGGGGGCTCATCATGCCCACCTCGACGTGCCGAAAGTAGCCGGGGTTGGCCTCCAGATGGGCGAATATCTCGGGCGTCAGGGCGAACCCGGCGAACCAGTGGCCCAGGGGATCGCGGGGGTGGCCCAGGACCTCGGCCACGCAGCCGTCGCCATCCAGCCGCAGGCAGAGCCGCTCGCCCTGAGAGTCGGGCGGCAGAGGGGCCGCCAGCACCAGGGGCGCCCGCTCTTGCGCCCGCCGCACAAAGGCGGCCAGGGCCTCGGGCGCCAGCAGCACATCGCCATAGAGGGTTAGGAAGGCCTCATCCGCCACACGGTCGCGCAGGCGCAGCAGGGTCTCGGCGCTGCCCTGGGTCTCGCCCACCTCGACCACCGTCACCCGCTCGTCGCCCAGGAAGCAGCCCCGGATCTGCGAGGCCCAGCCCCCGGCGCCGATCACGATGCGCTGGATGCCCGCCGCGCAGAGGGCCTCCACGGTGTGGGCGATCAGGGGCCGCGCACAGACCGGCGTCATGGCCTTGGGCCGGATGGTGGCATAGGGCCAGAGCTTGGCGCCCTGCCCGGCGGCCAGGATCAACGCGGTTCGCATGGCTGCTCCCTCCCTTCGGGGCGGTGGGTCACTCAGCCTGGGCCACCAGCACCTTGCTGGTGGGATAGGCAAACGCGATGCTCTCCCGCTCAAAGCGAGCATAGATGGCCAGGTTGATAGCCTGCTGGACATCTACATAGACCCCAAAGTCGGGTAACAGCACAAAGTACACGACCTCAAAAATCAACGAAAAATCGCCAAATTCGCGAAAATGGGCGCGGTCGAAACGCACCGACTCTTGGGCCTCGACGATCTCTCGCAACATGGCAGGGATGCGGACCAGCTTCTCATGGGGCGTCTCGTAGGTCACGCCGATGCGAAAGGCAATGCGCCGCTGCTCCATGCGCTTGTAGTTGGAGATGACGCGCTTGAGCAGGTCGCCGTTGCCGATCACCAGCTGCTCGCCCGTCAGGCTGCGCAGGCGCGTGGTCTTGAGGCCGATATGCTGCACGCTGCCCAATAGGCCGTCAAAGGCCACGAAATCGCCGATCACAAAGGGCTTGTCGAGGGCGATGGAGAGGGATGCGAACAGGTCAGACAGGACGTTCTGGAGGGCCAGGGCCACGGCGATGCCGCCGATGCCCAGGCTGGCCAGCAACGTGGTCACCTCGACGCCGGGCAGGTTGTCCAGGGCGATCAGGATCAGCAGGGCGTACAGGGCCAGGCGCAGGACAAAGCCCACCCCGTGCATGGTGGTGACGGCGGCGGCGTCCTTCTGGAGGCGGGAGGCCTCGTATTCCTGCAGCCAGCCCACGATCAGGGCGCTGCCCCACAGGGCGCCCTGCAGGAGCAGGGCAAAGAGGGCGGCGCGCCCCGCCCACTCGGCCACGGCCGGGGGCAGCAAGAGCCAGTGGGCCCCCACGTAGGCGGCCAATAGCAGCAGGATGGCCGCCGAGCTGGCCCGCACCACACCCAGGGACACGGGGGCCAAATGGTGTTCGCCGGGCGCGGCGCAGCGCGCCTCCAGGCGGGAGACGAGCACCCGGCGCAGGGCCATGAGCAGGAGCCAGAGAGCGGCCGCGCTGGCCGCGGCCAGGGCCCAGCGCGGCAGGCCGTTGATGAGCTGATCTTGAGGCAGAGCGACGGGCAAGGCGGACCTCCCTTTCATGGGGTGCATTATAGCGGCAGAGCGGGCCGCCGCCAACCCCACGACCCACGACTCGCCGGGGGCAAAATGGGTTCGTTTCGCAAAAACGTGTCGCCGAGCGCTCGGTGGCGCCCTTTGGCGTCGACCCGAGAGCGGGTCCCTGGGAGGGGCACACCGGTGGGCGCCCCCGACCCCGCCCCGGCAAAATGGGTTCGTTTGGCAAAAAGGGTCGCCTCACAGGGGTTGGGCCTCCCCTTCGTTGGAGAGGGCAACGTTGACCTTGAGGGGCGGGGGCACCGCGTCGCCGCCCCGCAGGCGCTGCAGGCGCTCCAACTGGTCCAGGCAACGGGCGATCTGGCGCTCGATGGAGGCGATATAGCGGGCATAGAGCAGGGCGGTGTCTAGCTCGGGCATGGCGGCCCGGGCGTTGTGCACCTGCTCCTGTGCCTCACGGGCATCGAGCTCCTGCTGGGCCTGGGCCAACTCGTGGCGCCGCCGGTCGACAAAAGCGCGGGTATAAGCCACCAATTGGGCGGGCTCTTGGGGCCAGGGTCGCTCGGGGGCTCGATGCGGCATGGCCTTGAGAAGACGGAGCAGCAGATCGGGCGAACCCATATGGCCCTCCATCGCGGATAGCCACTCCTCTTCCTTTTCGATGGCTTCCTGAGTGGGCGGAGTAGACTTGGTCTCCCGCAACGAGTGCCAACGGCCTGACCAGCGGGCCCCGGTCCAAGACTCGTGGCAGCGATGGTCATACGCCGTGGCGACCTCCGACCGCAGGGCGCGGCCCAGCCGCCAATAGCCGACGGCGACCTGCTCCACCAGCATCTCCTCCACGCTTGAGGCCGGCGCCAGGTCCGCACGCAGGCTCCCCAACAAGTTCTCAAACTCCTCGCGAGATTCGCCGCCCTCCAAGAACGCTGGCAGCACGGCCTGGGCCAGGATGCCATGCTTGAGGGCGTTGTAGCGGCTGACGGCCTTGCCCTCGGACGTCCGGGGCCCCGTCGAGCGCTGGGCGTTGCGGCGGTTGGCCTCGATCTGCTTCTCCGACATCTGCTTGGGTCCGGTCACGGGCAACCTCCTTGACGGGTTGGGACAGCGACGCTTGGGACTCGGCCCGGCCGCGGGCGTCGCCGACGGAGCGGGCCCGGGCGACGCCAGGCGGCGGTCTGGTCGTGTACACCATATATAGCACAGATGTTCTATCCTGCAAAGCTGGGGCGAGGCCGCGTCAGGGTGCGGCGCCCGCGCCCGGCTCCCCCGGCCCGGCGGGCGGCAAGGCGCGCTCTTGCAGGCGCTCCAGCTGGGCCAGGGCCGCGGCGATCTCGGCCTGCAGGGCCCGGATCTGGGCGCCATAGCGCTCAGCCAGGGCCAGGGGCGGGATCGCTCGCAGGGCAGCCCCCCGGGCGGCCTCGGCCCGCAGCCCCTCCCGGGCCACCCGCAGACGCTCCACCTCCGCCTGGACCTCCTGGTGATAGGCCTGGGCCCGGGGCTCTTGGGGCGCTTGGGGGGCGACGCCCGCCGCGTCGGGCGCACCGTCCAACAGGTCCCGCAGGGCCTCGGTCTGCCCCTGGTGGTCGCGCAGCAGGGCTCCCAGGCGGGCCGAGAGGGCGGTCTGGCGGGCCCAGACGGCCTCCAGGGCCGCCTCTTGCGCGTCGGCCTCGGGCTGCCGCTCGGCGGCCCAGGCGCTCAGCTCCTCGACGGCGGCAGCGGCCTCGGCCCGCAGGGCCCGGGCCAGGCGCCAGTAGGCCGCGGCGATCTGCTCGACCAGCAGCTCTTGCAGGGGCGTGGCGGGCTGCAGCTCCTGGCGCAGGCCGGCCCACAGCCCGCGCAGGGCAAAAGGCGACTCAACGGGCCAGACACAGGGCGGCAGCACGGCCTCCAGCAAGAGCCCGTCGGGCGTGGCGGCGTGGTTGGGATGGGCGCCCCGCCGGCTGCCCCGCCCTCGGGGGCGGCCGGCAACAGGGGCGGCGAGGGCGTCACGGGGCTCAGTAGGGCACATCGGCGGCCTCGGCGATCTCGGGCCCCTGGGGGGCATAGGCGCCGGTGCTGGCGGGGCTGGCGTGGCCCAGCAGGCGCTGGACGGCGGCCAGGTCGGCCCCCTCGGCCAGCAGGCGGTAGGCCACCCCGCGCCGGATGGCCTCCCAGGTCAGGTCGGGCGCCCCGGCCTGGGCGGCCCGCTGCTTGAGGCGCTCATAGACCGCCTGGGGGCCCAGCCCGTGGGGCGCGAGGGCGCCGCCCCTGCGCACCGCCAGAAAGAGGGGCGCATCGGGGCAGTCCAAGTCGGGCTCTGCCCGGTCGCGCGGGGCGGGTCGCAGCTGGGCCCGCAGGGCGAGCCAGTCGCCCAGGTAGCGGGCCGCGCCCCCCCGCAGGGCGACCCGGCGGGAGACGTCCCCCTGCAGGGTGCGCACGGTGATCAGATAGCCCCCCTGCGTCACCGCCAGGTCCCCCAGGGTCAGGCGGGCCAGCTCACTGCGGCGCAGGCCGGTGGCCAGGGCCAGGGCCACCAGGGCGGCGTCTCGCAGGCCAGCGGGCTCGGGATCGGCCCGGCAGGCGGCCAGCAGGGCGTCCAGGTCGGCGGCCGCGGCCCTGGGGGTCGCCACGGCGTCGGCGGCCAGGTCGCGCACCCCGGCGGCCCGGGCGGCCTGCAGGGCCAGGGCCTGGCGCTCGTCGGGGGGCAGGGCGCGGGCGGCCAGGGCCAACTCGGCCAGGCGGCGGGCCCACCAGCGGGCGGCGGCCAGGCGCATGTTGACGGTGGCCGGCGCCAGGCCCCTCTGCTGGCGCAGGTGCGCGGCGTGGGCCTCCAGGGTCTCGGGCGTCAGGTCTCGGTCGCCCAGCCAGCCATACAGGTCAGACAGGGACCGCCGGTAGCCCCGCTGGGTGTTGGGGGCCAGGTCCGAGGCGGCCAGTTGCCGCAGGGCCAGGGCCAACTGGCCCTGCGGGTCGCCCAGGGCGCCGCCCCCTGCAGCGGGCGAGAGATGATAGCTACCCTCTGGTTCCGACATGCGCGTTGCTCCTTGGCCGACTGCGCCTGGGCGTCGACCCACCCCAAGTCGGCGGACAGGCCACCCCGCCGGCGGCGGCCGCACTTGGACCCACCCCACCCCACGGGACGCCGGCCTGGCGGTTGCACGGTGCGGCGCTGCCGGCGAGGGTGGGACGGCGGTGGTCACTTGGAGGCCGCCTGCTCGTGGAGGCCGGCCACGACCTCGGACAGGTCGGCGGCGGCTTCGAGGCGCAGCAATCTGCCCTCCAGGGCGCGCAGGCCCTCCTCCACGCTGCCCAGGCGCCGCTCCAGTCCCCGGCGCTCTCGCTTTTCCTGGTCGAGGACCTCAAAGGTGTCCCAGTTGCCGTCCATACGCCCTCCCCATCTGCCTGTGTACTATGGGCACCTACATTGTCATAGGTAGAATAGCAGATCCCAAGGCGTTTGTCAAGAGTTCGGCGGATGAGTTGAGGCGTAAAGGAAGACTGCTCCGTGGCGCGAGGGCCGTGGCCCAGGCCCTATTTTCTGGAGCGCGCGGCCAGGTAGACAAAGTCCGACTGGATCTCCCCCAGCGCCAGGAGGCGGTCCTCGATCTCGAACAGCAACTCGAGCCAGGGGCGGGCGGCAGCGGCGCAAGTTGCCAGCGATGCCATGCAGCAGGAACTGGAGGAGCGAGCCGCCCAGGGGTGTACGCTCCACGATGTCAAAGCGCTCGGCCAGGAGGGGGACGATCTCATCGGATCGTACCGCCTCTGAGGGGTCACTCGCCAGCATGGCAGCGACGCTCGGGAGTGAGGGTCTCGCGACCACGGGCTCGCCGCTCCGCCGCGCCTGCAGGGCCGCTCACCGACGGCGCAGCACCGCGCCCAGGCGCCGCTCTCGGAGCACGGCCCGGGTGCGCGAGAGCGTCCAGCGCAGACCCATGTTGATGGGGTTGCGGGCCAGACGCGCCTCGATCTCGCGGGGCACCAGGGCCTTACAGGCCGCAGGCAGGATAGCATAGCATGCTTCGATCAGCTCGCGGCGACGCGCATCGAACTGGAACCTGGACGGGCCGACGTATTCCAGCAGCACAAACAAGCCACCCGCCTTGAGCGCGCGATCCAGTTGCTCGAGGTGATGCTCCAGGCGCTCGATGTGGTGAATGGCGCCGTGGGACCAGATCAGGTCATACGCGTTTTCAGGTAACTCGGTGTAGTTTAGGTCTTCTCGGCGATACTGAATGTGGCTCAGGCCCGCATCCTGGGCGCGCTGGCGCGCTATGGCAAGCTGACTCTCAGAGATGTCCAGGCCGTCGCACGCAGCGAATACCCCTGCCGAGGCCAGGCGGCGCTCCAGCCCTCCCTTGCCGCAGCGCAGGCTCAAGCACCGGGCTACAGGGATTGCCTTGTCGAGGTGAGCGGCGATTGTGTGGTCAACCCAGTCGTGGTCGGGAGAGCCGCTGACGATGGTGTTCAGACGTCGCCTCACGGCGGGGAGCTCGGTCCAGTACATACCGCGCTCGTCGGACTCATCTTCGGACTGGTCCCAGTGGGAGGCGATCCGTTGGCTGTTGATACCATCAGGGCTGATGGCTGTCTCCTCCCGGCGCTTTCAGTGACAAGGCATCGCCAGACGGCGACACAGACCCACCCGCTGCTACAGGGGCATTCGACAACCTGCTGCGCTGCTTCGTCCACGGCAAGCGCCGCCACAGGTCGTCCACGGCCAGGGCCGCCAGGGGCATGGCGACGGCGTCCACGGGGAGCCGGTAGCGCACCATGGCCCAGGTCAAGGTGTGCATGAGGGTGTAGAACGCCATGAATAAAAGCGGGAGGCCCAGGCGGCCCCGCAGGGCGGAGGAACGCAGGGCCAGGTAGGCGCCGTAGAGCCAGAGGGGGAGATAGGCGCCAAAGGCGGCAAAGCGGCCCAGGGCGTGCAGGGGCGTGGTGTTCTCGCCGGGTAGCAGGGAAAAGTAGGCTCGCACCCGGCTGAGGGAGAGGCGCAGGTAGCGCACCGGCTCGTCGAGGACGAACTGGATGCCCCGGCGCAAAAGCTCGCGGTCGAGCTGGGCCTCGTTCAGCCCCTGGCCGCGCAGGTCATCAGGCAGGGGCGCGGCGGTAAACTCGTCAAAGCGATCCCCGTGCATGGGATGCTGGGCCGAGTACATGGCATAGCCGGTGTTGGAGTTGAGCAGCAGAAAGGTATCGTAGACGATATAGTTGCGCACGGTAAAGGGCAGGATGCAGGCGGCCAGAATCACGCCGCTGACGACCAACGGTCCGACGGCGCGCCAACGCGGGAACGTGGCGCATCGGAATGCGCTAACGTTCGAACGTGGCGCATCGGAATCCGCTAACGTTTGCACGTTTCCACGCGCCTGCCAAAGAAGGTAGGCGAACAGGACAGGGACCCAGGGCAGGATCGCCTGGCGCAGCAGGGTGGCCAGGCCAAGGCTCAGCCCCAGCTTCCAGGGGACGCGGCGGGGCACGGGCTGGCCCTGGCGCAGGGCGGCCTCCAGGTCCAGCGCGGCGCACAGCGACCAGAGCAAGCAGATGATATAGAGCGACTCGGTCATGAGCGTGGCGGCGTAGAGGATGAAATAGGCATAGCAGGCGGTCAGTAGCAGGGCCCAGGCCGCCAGGCGCGGACGTGCGGGGAAGAGGCGCTGGGTGAAGCGATAGGCCGCATAGGGCAGCAGGACGCCCGCCAGAAAAGCTTGGACGATGCGCGCGGCCAGGACGTTGGGGCCTGTAACTGTATAGATGGCGACCAAGACGATGGGATAGAGGAAGGACCAGAAGGCAGTGGGTGTGCTGGGCGGCGTATTGGGATACCAGCCGGTGGCGAAGGAATAGCCGTGGCCCGCGATGAGCCGGATAGCCAAGGCATGATAGGAGCGTTGGTCGGTGAGCATGCTGGGCGCATCTATCTCGCTGCCCAGGTAGAGCGCCACGACCAGGCGGACGATGACCCCGAGGGTGAGCGCCGCGAACAAGAGCTTGCGAGGCATCAGCGGGCCACCGCCAGCAGCGATATGCCAAAAGGCGGCTCGCCAAGGGCCTCTAGGCGACGCAAGACAGGGACGATGGCGTTCATCAGCTTGAGCTGCCCGGCGGGCGGCGTCGTGCGGCCCAAGAGCCGACCGTTGATAAGCCAGCCGAGCGCACCCAGGGGGTTGATGTAGCTCAACGTCACGACCTCGCAGCCGATGTGCGTCAGCTTGGCCGCCATATCTGCCTTGCTGTAGCGGCGATAATGACCAATGGCACGATCCATACGATTGTGGATGCGCGCGTGGGCGGGCACCACCGCCACCAAGTGACCTCCAGGAGCCAAGACGCGCTTCATGTGGGTCAGCGCCAGGAGGTCATCCTGGACATGCTCCAGGACGTTGATAGACAGGACCGTGTCAAAGCCGCCACCCACCGCCTCCACAGTCGCAGGATCGCAGATATCCCCCACGAGGGCCACAAAGTCGGGCCGCGAGCGATAGAGGTCGCGGACATGCTCCACGCTTTCCGGGTCCAGGTCTATGGCCACGATCTCCTGGACGCTCGCCTCGACCAGGCGGAGGATGTTGCCCCAGCCGCAGCCCACTTCCAGTAGACGTGGTCCCAGGTAACGATGGAAACGATCCACGAGCCAGCGATCTTGTTCGTCAATCAGAAGACGCTTTTCACGCACATCGCGCAGGGCTGCGTCCATAGTGTCCTGGTTCGGCGCTGCCAGATCCTGTCGTACAGAGGGCATATGTTATGTCAACTCCAATCCGGTTCACCTTGACTGGCGCGCCCGCCGCCCACCACCGCCTCCACGATCCTCTCGCTTGCCCTGCCGTCGCCGTAGGGGTTGGCGGCGCGGGCCATGGCGGTGTGGGCGGCGTCGTCGGTCAGGAGGCGCAATGCCTCGGCGACGATGCGCTGCGTATCCGTTCCCACCAGGCGCGCCACGCCTGCAGCGACCCCCTCCGGGCGCTCGGTGGCATCGCGCAGCACCAGCACCGGCGCGCCAAAAGTGGGCGCCTCCTCCTGGATACCCCCCGAGTCGGTGAGCACCAGCCGGGCGCGCCCGAGCAGGTTGATCAGCGAAAGATAGTCCAGCGGCGGCAGCAGCGAGACGCCCGGGATGCCCTGCAAGGCCTCGTAGACGGGGCCTTGCACCTGGGGGTTGGGATGGACAGGGTAGATCAGGCGCCAACGGCCGCGAGCAGCCAGCGCCAGCTCCCGAATCGCCGCGCAGATGCGAGCGAGCGGCGCCCCAAAGCTCTCACGGCGGTGGGCCGTGACCAGCACCAGGTCAGCGCTATCGGACAGCAGGGGAGCGAGATCGGCGTCGGGCTGCCAGGGCAGATCGGCGATCCACTGCAGGGCGTCCACGACGGTGTTGCCGGTGACCAGGATGCGTTCGGCGGCAATGCCCTCCCGCAAGAGCGCATCGCGGGCGCCGACCGTGGGCGCAAAGCAGAGGTCGCTGAGATGATCGGTGAGCACCCGGTTCATCTCTTCCGGGAACGGGTTCCAGCGGTCGCCGGTGCGCAGGCCTGCCTCGACGTGGCCGATGCGTACGCGGGCATGGTGGGCGGCGATGGCCGTGGCCATAACAGTGGTCGTATCTCCCTGGACCAGCACCCAATCGGGGCGCAGGTCGTCCAGGAGCGGCCCGATGCGGGCCAGCAGGCGCGCCGCCATCTGGGTGGGCGTCTGGCTCGGGGTCATCAGGTCCAAGTCGTGATCGGGCATGATGCCAAAGGGCTCCAGCACCTGGCGCAGCATCTCGCGGTGTTGGCCGGTGGAGCAAACGATGCTCTCGACGGCGTCGGGGCGCGCGGCCAGGGCCCGGATGACGGGCGCCATCTTGATGGCCTCGGGGCGGGTGCCGATGACGGATAGTATGCGGATCATGGGGCACCTTGGCAGAAGACGATGGACAACGGACCGTTGACAGCGCGACGTGACACCCCTTTATTCACCGAGCACCTCCGCATAGACGCGGTCCCAATCGGCGTAGCGCACCTGCCAATTGTAGGCGGTGGTGGCCATTACGCGACCGTTGTCGCGCAGCCCTTGGCGCAGCGCAAGCTCGCGCAAGAGGCGCACAACCGCATCGGCAAAGGCCGCGGGGTCGTCGGCAACCAGGGCGTCCTCCCCGTGAGTGACGGCGATCCCCTCGGCGCCGAGGGTGGTGGAGACTACGGGGACGCCCCACGACCAGGCGTCCACGATCTTGACGCGCATCCCGGCCCCCGCATGGAGGGGTACGACAAAGGCGGCGGTCTGTTCCAGGTAGGGCGTTGGGTCGTCCACATAGCCGGTGATCTGAATGGTCGGGTCGGCGGCCAGGGCCTCGACCTCGGCGGGCGGGCGGCGGCCAACGATGGCAAAGCGGGCGTCGGGAACGGCGGCGACCACCCGGGGCCACACCTGGCGCGCGAACCAGAGCACTCCCTGGACATTGGGGGGCCAGAACATGGTGCCCAAGTGCAAAACCAGCTTGGGATCGGGGGCTGGCGTCACCAGGGCGCGGTCCTCGGGGGCGGCGCAGATGGGGATGCTGGCGAGCCCGGGCTGGTCCCCCAGCGGCGCGCCAAGCGCGGCGCGATCCTCGTTGGTGACAAAGACGGCGGCATCGAACTGGGGCCACAGGCGGCGCTCATAGCGCTCGAGAGCCGCTCGCTCGCGGACGATGTAGAGCCTGCGCAGGGCCGAGGGCTCGTCGGCGCGCATCTGGGCATAGACGCGGTGCAGGGCATTGTGCACGTCAAAGACCGCTCGAGGGCGATGAGTCGGACTCGCCACGCGTTGGGCATAGAGGCCGTATTGGGCCATGGAGGTCTGGTCGGCGTGCACGACGTCATAGCGCGACCCGTTGACGAGCCGCGCGATCAGGCGCTGCATGGCGGCGATCTCGTCGCGCACGATAATGATGGGGCGACCGGTGAGGGCGGCGATGCCCAGGGCGCGGGCGTTGAGCCACGGCGAGCGCACCATAGGAACCGTGTGTACGGCGGCGCAAAAGGTCTCCAGGTGGGACACGGCATCGGGCGGATCCTCTTCGCGCACAAAGGATGCCAGGGTCACTTGATGCGCCTGGGCCAGGTGGCGCAGCACAAAGTAGGCCCGCATCTTGGGGCCCGCGTCCAGTGGATAGGGCAACAACTGGGTCAGGAATAGGATCTGCGCCATCGCGCCTCCTGGGCTACGGACGATAGACGGGGGCAAGACGACCGACGTCGGACCATAGACTATGGGCCAGGGTCTGTGGTCCAGGGGCTGCCAACCTCTGCCTATCGCCCACGGGCCATCTCCTGATACAGCGCCAGCAACCCGGCGCGCTCGTTGGCTCGCTGCACATCATACCACGCCCGGCCCGCCATGCCCATCCGCTGGCAGCGCTCCAGGTCGCCCAGGGCCTGGAGCAGGGCGTCGGCCAGGGCCGCCGGGTCGTTGGGAGGGACGATCCAGCCGGTCTCGCCTTGGACGACGTACTCGGGCAGCGCGCCAGAGTCGGTTACGATGACGGGGCGGCCAAAGCGGTAGGCGGCGGGGACCAGGGCCGACTGGGTGGCGCCGGTGTAGGGCAGCACCAGGGCGACGCAGCCCTCGAACAGGGCGACCGCTTCGTCGTCGCCGATGAGGGCATTGCGGCGGACGAGGCCTGCCGGCAAGAGGGCGTCCGGCTCGGCGGCGGAGTCGCCGAGCCCGGCGATGACCAGCTCCCAGCCCGGCTCGGCGACCATCTCCCAGGCGCGCAACAGGACATCCACGCCCTTGTATGCGGCCACGCGCCCGAAAAAGAGCGCCCGCGGGGCCGTGATGGGCGCGAGAGAGCGGCGGTCCAGGCTCTCCAGGTCGGCGTGGCCCAGAAAGAGATGCAGGAGCGGGAGATAGGCCCCTTTGTCTTGAGGCAGGCGTTCCAGATAGCGCCGGGCGTGAACCAGGACGCGGTCGGCGGAGCTCATGACGGCGCGGTTCCAGAGGTGGAGCAGACGACCGTACACGGCGCCCGGGTGGGGGTCCAGGTCGTGGAGGGTGTGCACGATGGGTACTCCCAGGCCGCCGAGACGGCTGGCGACCAGGGGCGTGAGGAGCTGGGGTCCGGTGATGTGCACCACGTCCGGGCCGAGGACACGCACCGCCTCGACCACGCGCCCGATCGCACCACGCAGCAACGGCCGAGGGGACATGGTGCCCATCCCGGCGGGCCATACCGTATGCACCTGCACTCGCGGGTCGTACAGATGGGCGGGATAGCCAGCAACCGTGACGAGATGGGCCGCGCCGCCCGCGTCCAATACTGCCCGCGCCAGGTCGGCGGTGTACAGGTGCATAGCGTAGGTGCGGGAGAGGAGAAGGTAGGTGAGATTCGCTTCTGTCGTCACGTTCGTCCTGTCTCTACGCGATTCTTCCGCATCTAGCCGCGATGACGTGAAAAGGATAGCTCTGATTCGGTGGCTCTGAGAGTGGCGACACGAGATAGCCATAGTTCGCTAACAGCTCCATACTCGCTCTCTCTGCGATTTCATTGTGGAGCTCGACTATGAGCACCGGATTCGCTTGCGAAAGGATATGTTGCATGCCGTCAAGAATCAGTGCCTCAGCCCCTTCGGTGTCAATCTTCACCACATCCGGCCACAGGTTATGTGAAACGGCTACAGAGTCTAGAGTAACCATCTCTACCCTGACCCGACTACCTTTGCCCAGTGAAGCCACGTCCCCTATACGCCCCAGCAATGAAGGGTTGTGGACGTCTCCCTCGGCTTCATACGTCACGAACTCAATCCAGCCTAACTCGTGGCCCGCAGCTTTTGGCAGAATGGCTATCTCCAGATCGCAATTTGCCTCGACCGTACGCTCAAGCAACGCCACGTTCAGTGGGTTGGGCTCTATTGCCAACACGCGACCGCCCTCTGCAAGCACAGAGCTAAAGACGGAGAAAAAACCTACGTGAGCGCCCACATCGAACACGACACATCCCGGCGTAATGACGTGGGCCAGTGCCTTCTGTACGTCCGGCTCTGCTATTCCAAACCAGTACCGCCACTGCCAGTGAAGATCGAGACACAGGCGCTTCCGGCGCGCTGGTCCTGTCAGTATCCTAACGAGTACTGGCCGCTTCGGTGCCAGGTTGTGCAGAGCGCGGTTGATAGAACCTAGTAAGGGTACAGACCGCGCGACTCTAGCAAGACCAGACGCGATTCGTTGGGTGATCAAAAAACATCTCCATTCTTCCGATTGGCTCCTGCCATGCCACGACCGTGATCTCCCTAAGTGCCAAGGCAACAGAAACAACGCGAACCCGCTCGGGTCAGAAACGAGACTTGTGGCCCGTGCCACTTCTGCGTTTATGTGTAGCACAAAGAAACCCAGCGACAGACTCCGAATGGCCCTCTAGAGAACAGGTTCGGCGCACCGCTACCTGCGCCTTCTCAGTGACTTGATCGCGATAATGGCTATTGCTACACGCTTCATCAACCACCTCGCGCAGAGCCCTTGGATCTCGATGCGCTATCCTGCCTGTGCCGCGGTCCACGAGCACGTCCGGCAACCCTTGGCTCTCGGTTGCCACGACACACTTGCCCATGGCCATGGCCTCCAGAATGGTCGTGATGCCCGCGGCCTGAGGCGTGTCCAGCAGCGGAACGACCACCAGGGAGGCGCCCGCGTACAGATCCCGCATCCCGACATAGGACAGGCGCTCGGTGAGCACCTGCACGTTTGGCGGCGGCGTCCTTAACATGTGGCGCGTCTTGCGCATCCAGGCGCTGGAAGCCTTGACGATAACGCGCATGCCCATCCCCTTGACCGCATCGAACAGCAAGGGGTAGTCGCGCATCTCTGTGCCTACCGACAGAAGGTAAGGCTCTTGTGCGCTCGGCTTCGCTTTGGTCGGGTCCCAGAACTGGGTGTCCACTCCTTGTGAGATGGCGATTACTCGCGCTTCCGGTCCCAAGATTCCACGCAATAGACGAGCCTGGTAGTCTGTGACACATACCCAACCATCAACACGCAGATACGGACTCAGTGTGTGTAGGGCGCTCAACCATCTGGGCGTAAAGACGCGATGGACATAAACGACATGCTTGATCCTGGCGCGCACGGCGTGCGCGGCGAGGCCAACAGGGAGCCCCCACGTCTCGCCGGTCGAGTATACCAGCGTGCCAGGCTCTATTCCCCGGAGTAGGGACCGCGTCTCCATAGCATTTCCTCCGAAGGAACGCAGGACGCGCCATGCCTTGGGCCCGGAGAGCGCCGACGGAGGCGGGCACCAGTGCATGACGGTTCCGCCCAGGCGCTCGGCGACGAGCAGGTAGTCGAGGCGAGGGGCAAGCATCCTGTCAGTCGCTTGTTCTCGCAGGGACTCGCGAGGACCCACTAGAACCGCACAGTGCTCAATCAGCGACATCTCATGCTCCCGGTCGCAGCAGAACCGGAACGAGTGCTGCGTATGCCCGCCTCACCTGCCGAAGGTCCATATCATGATACGCTTCTCTGAGGGGAGACACACTGGGCAGCAACATCCATAGCAGTGCCTTCAGGATCAGAACAGCCCTCAGAACGACCTCGGATGCTCTTCCGCAATGCTTGGCGATGAACATCAGTCGTGAGCGGTAGTAGCAGAGCATAGATTCCACAGCTCTCTGTCTCGATGCCATTCTTCTCACGTGTAACACTCTAGCGGCAGGAATGAAGCCGACTTTCCAGCCTGCTCTGTGGGCACGATAGCACCAGTCGGTCTCTTCTGTATACAGAAAATAGTCCTCATCCAGTCCACCGATTACGTCAAGCACATGTCGCTTGATGAGCAGACAAGCCCCGGAAACCCAGTCCACCTTGTAGACGAGGAACGCACCAGAATACGTAGGCCCACCAAGAGACTTGCCCAGCCGATTGAGTAGCGGTATCTCGCGAAACAAGGTTGGGAAGTGATCCCATGAGTCTTGCAGCGAGCCATCCGCGTTGAGCAGCTGCGCCCCGACGATACCAACACTCGGCAAAGTCGTAAGTCCCTCTATCAGTCTGGCGACCGCACCTTGAGACAGCACCGTATCCGGGTTTAGCAACAATACATGCTCGCCCTCACTCTGCATAATGGCCTGGTTGTTGGCGCGGGCAAAGCCGACGTTCTCGGCGTTCTCGATGAGGCGCACGCCCGGGAAGCGTTTGTGCACCATGGCAGCGCTGCCGTCGCTGGAAGCGTTGTCCACGACGAACACCTCGAAAGTGAGGTCGTGCACGGTGTTATAGACCGACCGCAGGCAGTCGGCCAGCAGGTCGCGGGTGTTCCAGTTGACGATGATGATGGAGAGGGTACAGGCGTTGGAACGTGGCGCATCGGAATGCCTTGACGTTGGAACGTTATCACGTTTGAACGTTGGAACGTGCTCGTTCATGGGGCCGGCTCCTCGCCGCGTGGCAGCACGGCCAGCCCACCGACGAACAGCCACGCCACGATGCTGGCCTGAAAGCCACGAAAGCCGATATTGTACACAAAGGGGAGCACCCAGTCGGCCAGCAGCATGATGCAGAGCAGGCTGACCCAGACGGCGACGATGCCGTTGGCGTAGGCGCGGGCAAAGCCTGCGGGCGTTGTGCGCACAAGGGCGACGCCGAACTGGAGGATGCGCCAGGCCAGCCAGCCAAAAAGACCCAATGCGAGCAGTCCGCCGTGGGCAAATAGATCCACATAGTTGTTGTGGGAACTGATCTGTGGGTGGAACCAGAGGGCATTGAGATATGGCAACGGCTGCATGCCAGCATAGGGGCGGTAGGCGGCGGGGCCCAGACCGGTAAGGGGGTTGCGCAGGGCCACGCCCACGACGCGCCCGATCAGGACCAGGCGCGACCCACCGCTCTCGTCCCAGCGGGCCTGTCCTCCAGCGAACTCGAATGCCACGGGAAAGAGCAGGCCGACCATGACCAAGACGACAATCGCGGTGGCGGCGGGCCAGCGCAGGCGCGGAAAGCGCAACCAGACCAGCATCGCCAACACGATCCAGACGCCCGCCCACTCGGAGATGGAGAGACGCCCGTGAAAGGTGGTCTCGTATACCGACAGTGCGATCATGGCGACGAGAAAGAGGCGGCGTCGTGGCGAGAGCGTCGGGTGGAAAAGAAGCAGGCCGCCTGCCAGCCCCGCCATGACCACCCAAAAGGGCGGTCGGCCAAAGACGGCGGTGGTGATGGGGGCGACCAGTTGACTGATACCCGGCAGGAGGCGCAGGAACCCCAGTGTACCTCCCACGTAGAGCACCGCCCAGGTGAGGCGCTCCAGGTCGCGCGGGTCGCGCAGGGTGAGGCCGGGCAGCCAGTAGGCGATGGCGGCCACGACAAAGATGGCGTACTGGCCGAGTTGCACCAGGAGCAGGTTGCCGGGCTGGGGCACGGCGGGGTCCCAGGTGGCGCGGCCAATGACCAGCGAGAGCAGCATAGCCAGCAGGAAGAGCACCCACGGCCGATCGGCGGGGGTGGCGGAGCGGCGCAGGTCGCGGCCCAGGATGCCGCGCACGAGCCAGACGACCGCCAGGGCCGGGGCCAGCAGCGTGGCGGTGTTGAGCGCCACCTCGGTGCCGGTGCCGTACTCGCGGCGCACCATCATGGCGGCGAGGGCCGGGGCAAAGGGCGCCAGCCAGGGCCGCGCCAGGAGCGCCAGGGCCGCCGCGCCCGCGCCCGCCAGCAGCAGCGGACGCGGGCCGATGCCGTCGCGGGCGAGGTAGGCGACGCCCAGGAGCAGCCCGGCCGTGATCAGTGCCGGATATAAGGAGTTACGTACGACTTCTAGCCGAGACCTACTCAATGAACGCACTCCTCCTGAAGGTAATCCCTATGGTCAGGGCTAGACGAGCCCACGCGGGCGCGTTTTCCCGACATAGGCCCACAGGTGCTTCACCGCGCCATTTGTTCAAAGGCAGTCATTGCCCTGGACAGCTTTGCGGACCAGTCGAATGCCTCCCGCCCACTGTTCACGTCAGGCCTGCTGGCGGGCCCTCCAGAGAACGCGTCACAGAGCGCGTCCGCCAGTGTGTCGGGGGCATCCGGAGGCACCACCTGGCCTGCACCAAAAGCGCCGATCAGATCATCTGAGGCGCCCCCCGCCGTGATTATCACAGGAGTACCGCAGGCCATGGACTCCACCGATATCTTTCCAAACCACTCAATGGAACTGGGAACAACTGTTACATTGGCTGCCCGATACCAGTAAGGTAAGAACTTCGGTCTGACATATCCAACCAGATGCACGTGCTCAGAGATGTCTCTCCTGACCACATAATCCTGAAGAGTATCCATCAGGGGGCCACTTCCCACTATATAGAGAGCAAGCTCTGGCCGCTTGCGGACAGCTATCGCGCAGGCATCGATCAGGACCTCCAGACCTTTGTCTCTCGTCAATCTCCCAACGAAGAGCGCAATGTCGCCCGTCTCGTCAAGTCCGAGACTATCTCGTGCAGATAGACGATCTCCCGGACAGAACATGTCAAAGTCTACGCCTGTCGGTGACATGGAGATATTGCTTCCCGATTCACTGCAGAGGCTGCGCAAATAGTCCGCTTCTGTGCTGCTGATGGCAAACACCTCGCGATAGTGGCGCAGGCACAGACGCTCTACCATCGCTAGAGGCAGATAGGCATACCTTAGCCAGCGATGGCGGCTAATCTGATACATCTGTCGTGCTGGATAGCCCCCATGACTCTGAGCAATAACTGGTGCATCGCGTAGAATATGAGCAGCCAGATAAGCATGCAAGTTATAGATCCCGTGAACCCAGAAGCGAGCCTTTGGGTTCCTGACTTCGCGTCGAATTGCCTTTAGCATCGGGACGGACAGCTCGAGGTTATAGCGAAGGTATAGAGATGGATAGATACGATGCGTGACTTGATCATCATCGGTCCACACAACTGTATCGCTCACCGTCCGTTCGGGGCGCCATACCTCGATCTCTGCATCGAGGTATCTCTCGCGAATAGCTCGCGCAAACAACATTGGGATTCCGGAGTTGTAGCTGATTGGGTCCTTCTCCGGATACTGGCTCCGGAAGGGAGATATGGAGTGGTGGAGAATGTGGATGGATTTCATCGCTGCGCTTTCGCGGGTTCAGTCCGCAAGTGATGTTGTGGGTGCACTCTTGGAGAGCCTCTCATTCGTCATCAAGACCTTGGTGATATCCCTTGTAGATCGAAGCGCCAAGTTGCCAGTGGTACAGATGCTCAAGAAGCTGAGAGTCGGGAAGCAGTCGTTCGACCAAACGAGTAGTCGCCTGGACGATGTCCTGAACCAACGCTAAGGCTATTACTCTGTAGAATAGCTTACGCACTATGAGAGGTAATGAGTCGAAGCGCACATCTATGGGCTCTTTGTCTCGGAACATCGGGATGTGTCCTTTGAGTTCAGGTAGTTGCCGAAAAAGAAGCACTCCAAGTCTGGCGACGTGCAGTGCCCTCTCACGCGACAAAGCTAGATTGCTACCCCACTGATCACAGTGCCAGGCCATGGCTTCAGGTATGACCAGAAGTGTATAGCCACACTTCCAGGCATTGAGGCCAAAAACCACATCTGACCAGAGAGCTGGGCCATCACCCAGAGCATTCTGCCACAATCCGATATCCATGAACGCTGTCTTCTCGATGCAGAGATTGTTGCTTACGCAGGCCGAGAAAGGGAGTTCTGTTGCCTGCTTGGCCATTGCTCGCCTATGTCTGCGAGCTCGAATCCTTGCATACACGTGCCCATCTTCATGCATAGGCTGAAACTGCCCCATAGTCATCGTGCGCGAGTTTCTTGGATGCCCTGCTACGAGAGCATCCAGGAAGCACTCATGCACGATCACGTCGTCATCCAGGAATACCAACAGCTCACCACGCGCCTCTACAGCCCCCGCGTTCCGCGCCGCCGCCGCCCCCTGATTCCCTTGTCGGTAGTATCGCACCGGCAAGGGCGCCAAGTCTCGGATCTCGGGCGTCGTATCGGTCGACCCATCATCGACTACGATCACCTCGAATCGCACGGCGGGATAGGTCTGCTGCGCCAGGCTGTCCAGAGTCCGGCGCAGCGAGTTCACGCGGTTGTAGGTGGGGATGATGACAGAGACGAGAGGAGCCAAATCACTCACCATGCCACCTCGCATTGCGCCCCCAGTTGCCACGAAACGCGTCAGCGACACCTAGAACAACCGCGTCCCTCACAGGACGCCTAGCGCGCCATTTGGGGTTCAGGGTCCAGTTGGCAACCCAGATTGCATCACGGAGAAGGAGTCTAGCACGAGATGTCCAGGTCGAGCAAGACAGGGCAAGGAGATACATATTGCGCGTCATGTAGTATGCGGCCCTTATGTAACGTTGATCCTCAGCTTCTGTCTCACGATGCCATACCCTCGCCGAAGGGGCAAATAGCACATGATATGCAGCCTTGCGCGCTCGCAGACACCAGTCTACTTCCTCCAGGTACATGAAGAACCTAGCATCAAGCATGCCCGCCGCCTCGATGCAGTCAGATGCGACCAGCATGGCACACCCCTTGATCGCCTCAACAGGCACCACATCCTTATCGACGCCAGCATCATGTTGGCCCGCACCTAGATGCTGCACCCCACGGTAGAAATCTACGCGCATCCCCGCCGACTGCACGCGGTCCGGCGTCTCGGCGTCCAGCACGAGGGGGCCAAGGATGCCCGCCCGCGGGTCGGCGGCCGCTGCGCGCACCAGCTCGCGCAGGCAAGCGGGATCCAGGGTCACATCGTTGTTGAGGATGAACAAATAGTCGGCGCCCTGTTCAAGCGCATGCCGGATGCCCGCGTTGTTGCCTCCGGCATAGCCCAAGTTCGCGCCCGTCTCCAGCAGCTCGACCTCTGGATATGCGGCGCCGATGCGGGCCACCGAGTCGTCGGTGGAGCCGTTGTCCACAACGAGGACGCGGTGCGGGTAGCCCTGCTGGGCCAACGAGGCCAAGCACGCCAGGGTATCGGGCGCGTTGTTCCAGTTCAGGACGATGGCGGTGACGCGGGGGGTCATGACCTGGCCCCCGACACGATCTCGCTCAGCCACTCTTCGATCTCGTCCACCATGCGATCCAGGGTAAAGCGCTCTAGCACGGTCTTGCGCCCGGCCTTGACGATGCGCTCGTGCAACTCGGGCGATTCACGGAGCTGCACGATACGATCGGCCAGGGCCGAGGCATCTCCGGCGGGATACGTCAACGCGTTTGCGCCATCGCGCATGATCTCGATGCTGCCGCCGACTTCCGAGCCGATAACGGCCAACCCGGCAGCCATCGCTTCCACAATCGTCCGCCCAAAAGGCTCCTCCCAGATCGATGTGAATAGAAACAGATCGTGCCGTGCTAGCAGGGCAGGTATCTCATCTCTGGAAACGCTGCCGTGGAATACGATCTGCCCTAATACTCCATGCTGTGCGGCCAGCATGCGCAGGTGAGCCACGTAATCGGGGTGACCATCGCCTACCAACGCCAGATCGAGGCCCACCGCCGAGCCCCTGTCCTTGAGCAGGGCCAGCGCCTCAACGGCCGTGTGGACACCCTTGTGATCCGAGAGGCCACCAAAGTACAGCAGCCTGAGGGGCGCGCCACTACGCTTGGGACGAGGGCGCACCATGAACGGCTGCGGGTCAATCCCATTGTAGATGACGCGCGCACCGTGGGGCAAAGCCCCGGCGGCGGCCAGCTTATTGGCCGTATACTCGCTGCAGCAGGTAACGTGCCCAAGCTGCAGTGCCTGGGACCGTCGCTCTTCTTCCAACTTGCGCAGCACCATGGGCCTGATGGCCGCCTTGGCTGCCTCCACCAGTGGGCGCCGCGCCGGCAGGCGCCAGTAAGCATGGTGGATATCGGGCTCTATGAGCCAGTAGTCGGCGATGGCATAGGCGACCCGCTCTGGGCCCATCCAACGCTCGGCCCAGTAGGGCAAGGCGCGCGATAGGTTCCACAAGCCCCAGACAAAGACGATGTCGGGCGCAAAGCTGTCAATCGTCTCCCGCAGGATAGCGAGGTTCTCCCGCTCCTTACGTGGCCTCGTCAGAAAGAACTCGAGGGGACGGTAATAGTCCATACGCGCCTGGAAATGGAGCGCGCGCGTGACCCCCTCCTCATGCACGGCCACGCCATCTAGGCCATAGCGGCTCGTGAGCACGTGTATTGTGTGCCCGCGCTGGCGCAGCGCCTCGGCTACCTCCTGACACCGTAGGGTGAGACCGCCCAAGGCATAGGGTGGGTAGCCGTGGCTGAGGAAGAGGATGCGCATCGCTATCTGCCATCTACCGTGGTGCTGGGACGAAGGCGCGCAGCAGATCGGCGCAGCAGGGCGGCGACGCGCCTTCCTGCGCACAGCTTGAGGAAACGTCGTGTAACCGCGGGTTGGGTCGCCAACCGTGCGTCACACCGCAGGGCACGCAGCAGATGGCGACGGGCCAGCCCCCAGCGTCCTGACTGATCGGCCAGCATGGCCAGGGCCAGGCGCGCCTGGCCATAGGCGGCGGAACGGACCCCGGCCAGCGCCGCGCCACCTTCGGCAAAGAACTCGTCCAACCCGCTCAGCATGAGACCTGCATTTCGTTCCAGATCCAGCGATGCGGCCTGCCCACGGTAGCCCCGGGGCTGGTCCCAGCAGGCCAACTCATAGTGGGTCTCGGGCTCAGCCAGGACCAGCGGCCAGTACGCCGCGGCGCGCGCCAGCATGCCCCAGCCCTCCTCTGCCTGCCCCTGGGCGATGTACTGCAGGGCGGCCGAGCGGTGCGCCCAGGCGTAGGCCGCGCGCTGCTCGACAGCCCAAGTCGAGGGGTCGCCGGCCGGCGTGCCATAGTGCTTGGCCAACACGGCCAGGCGGTTGCGGTGCATGCGTTCCACAGCGGTGGACATGCTGCCAGAGACGAGGCGATAGCGCGCCAGCGGCTGGGGCAGCCCCGCCAGGTCGCCCCGCGCACTGATGCGCAGCCAAAGGTCCCAGTCCTCGACGGAGGTCAGAGACTCATCAAAGCAGCCCGCCTTGCGGACGGCGGCGGTGCGCACGAGAAAAGCGTGCACAGGAGCGAACCCTCCCCGCAGCAGCTTGCGACGGGTCTGCACCGGGTTCAGTGCCTGGCCGCCGGGCATGGGCAGGGCGCGCCCCGCCTCGTCTACAAAGAGGGCCCGCGTATAGACCCCCGCCCAGGCGGGGTGCGCGACTAGGGCCTGGACGCAGGTGTCCACGAAGCTCGGCGCCCAGGCATCGTCGGCATCGAGAAAGGCCAAATACTCGCCCCCGGCGGCGCGGATGCCGGCGTTACGGGCCGCCGAGAGACCCGCGTTCTGCTGGTGGATGCAGCGGATGCGGGCGTCAGCGGCGGCATGGCGCTCGGCTACGGCAGCGGTGTCGTCGGTGGAGCCGTCGTTGACGATAATGGCCTCCCAGTCGGCATAGGTCTGGGCCAGGACGCTGTCGAGCGCCTCGGGCAGGAAATGCCCGTGGTTGTAGCAAGGGATGATGATGGAGACGCTAGGCATGGCTTATCCCAGCTCTCACGATGCGCTTGAGGCTCTGCACGGTTCTATAACCCAGGAAGGCTCGCCCCAGCCACGCAGACCAATCCGAATGCAGCAGAACCGGCGGCCAGGCCGCGAATGCCCGCGCCAGATAGCATCGAGCACGCCCCATGTCGCGCGCCACACCATAGGCGTGTCGCGCCAGGGCGGTGTAGGCGCAGGCATAGGCTCGCCCCCTTTGGGTGCTGCTATCCGATGAAGGGGTAGCGGTCTCGAACAGATTTGAGAGAGAACCCAGAACGGCATCTTCAGCGCGAGCCCAGTCCAGCCCATCCGCGGTCCCTGCCCTGATGCGCCCCTGGTGCGCACAGGCGATCTGGGTATACAGCTCCTGGTCAAACAGGTCCTCCGGATTGAGGCGGATCGCCCGTGCGAACGATGTTTTGGCATCCCGAGGGCGGTCTATCTGCCACGCGAGGACGGCAAACCGCGCGTGCTGTGTGGCATAGGCGCGCTCCTTGAGCGAGATGGCTCGCTCAGGAAGGTCCTCTCTCTGGTAGAAAGCGTCAAGCATCCTGAGGTGCGCGTCTCGGCGGCACTCCCAGGCAAGGTTCAGGTTCTCAGCGTGGATCCGATAGGACAAGAGCGGCTGCGGAATACAAGTAAAGGTGCATCCAGAGGCAGCCCAGCGCAGCCAGAGTTCCCAGTCATCCAGACCGGGGGTATACAAGCCCCAACGCTCAAAGCAGGAGCGGCGCACCAGAGCAGAAGAAGGCAGAATGGGGTATCCCATGATAAGGTCTTCGAGCAGGTTTCCGAAGCGAGGTTCGGGCGCTGGCGCCTTGGGCAGCATATCGCCCTGTGCGTCTATACAGTCATGCTGTACATACGCCACGTCAACCTCCGGATTTGAGCCCAAGTAACTTGCACATGCAGCCAGCATGTGCGGGTCGAGCACATCGTCCGAATCCAGGCAGAGAACGTACGCCCCCTCTCGGGCGCGTATGCCTGTGTTGCGGGCGGCGGCGTTCCCCTGGTTGGACTGGGCCACTAACCCGATCCGAGGGTCGGTGTATCGGCCAACAAAGCTTGCGACGTCTTCGTGCGACCCATCGTCCACAACGACAAGGCGCCAGTGCGTGTACGTCTGCGCAAGCACACTCTGGATGGTGGCATCCAGGTACTTGAGGCGGTTGTATACGGGGATGATTACGTCCACCAGAGCAGGATGGGACCAGGTCATTGCCGACATCCTCAGCGCCTGCCACGGGCCGTGACGAGCAACGCCACAATAACTAGCGCGCCTGCGGCACCGATGCCCAGGAGCAGTGGATCAGTCCGAGAAGTCGCAGGTTCCCCTGCGGTCGGTGCTGGCGGCGTCGCGGCGGTGAGCATGCTTTCCTCTCCAGAGTCGGCATTTCCGTTAACGGTGGACTTGGCCTCCTCCATCACTGGCGCCAAGGCATGGAAGGGACTGCGCGTTTCTGGGGTTTCGACCATGCCCAGGGCATAAAGCAGACGGACCGACGAGTCATACGCGACTAAATGTTGAAAGCGCCCCCGATGCGAAACCAGGTTGGTGTGCTCAATGAGGTTGCCGTAAGCAATTTCTTCCGGCTGCGACCACCGCTGCCCATCCCATACTACATGTACGGCATTGCCTGTGCCCGTGGCGATGTGCAAGGCCCCGGCGCTATCTACGGCGTATCGGGGAGCGCCTGTCTGTCCGCCGCCAAGGACCTTGGGCACGAACTCCTCCACAGAGGACCACGTCTCTCCGCCATCACGCGACCACTGGTGGTAGCGGCCCCTCACCCCGGCTCTCCCGTTCCACAAGAGGTGGACCGTTCCATCCTGCAGGGCAGCCACGTTGGGCTGGGTGTGTCCCCCATCGGCGATCTCTAGCGCCGGCGACCAGGTCTGACCGCCGTCCCTCGACTGGGCGTAGTACAGTCCCACACTCGGGACGCCTTCCGGCAGTCGTACCTCCTCCCACACCACGTGCAAGCGTCCACCAGGAGCGACAGCGATCTCGGGCATGGCCGAGGCCACCCCTGGGGCAGCAGCCGAGACAAGCACAGGGGTAGACCAGCTGATGCCCTCCTCCGAGCGCAGATAGTAGACACTCTCACCCCGCGCAGCATATGCCACATGCAAGATGCCTATCTCGTCGGCGACGATCGCGGCGTTGAGGATCTGTCCAGCCTCTGGCAACTGGACCGTGTACCAGCTGCGGACATTACAGGCATTTGAGACTGTGGTTGCGCTGTAGTAGAGGGCCGCGTTGGGCCCCACCCACACCACATGAAGTCGACCCCACGCATCCACAGCATGCTGGGGCCAGAAAGAACGCCCTCCCTGAGGCGCCACAATGACATCAATCGGCTCTGACCAGAATGTACCATCGCCCTCGATGCAGTAGATGCCGTTCGTGTACGCTGGCGATTCTACACCCGGCATCTGGTGGATCTCCCACAGTATGCGGATGCCATCTTGGTCGTCCGCAACAACGAATGGGCTGAACATGCGCGCCGTATCGCCCGTGTCGAACAGGACTAGCGGCTCGCTCCAGGTCACGCGGGGCGCTTGGGAGGCTCCGGAGGAGGCTACGCCAAAGAAAAGCACCAGACATAGAAGGGCTGTTCTTGCGCGCCTCATCATCGCCCTCTCTCCTCCAAGAGGCTCTGCGCCTTTCTGGCTGCTGTACCGCTGCGACGAGGCCGGAGCACGGCCCTGACGAGCCGCCAAGCTCTCGCGCCTAAGAGAGCCTGCCCCGATACCGAGATCAGACTGCGATCCATGCAGGCGGCTGGGCGGTAGTAGACAGCCCTGACGGCGGACGACAGAACGCGGGTGCGATGGCCGTCTCCGTGGCCCAAGAGTGCCTGGGCTCGCCAGTAGGCGGCAGCCACAGCACCAGAGAAGGCCCGCTTGTTAGCAGCGCTGCCAGGCAGGGCCGATACGACCGCCCTGATGAGATCAGAGCCCTCAGCCACGCTCTTGTCGTCAGCCTTTCCTCGTGCTCGAGAGCGAGCGATGGCATGCTCGACGATCAGCGACGGCAACTCGGGGACTCGGGCCAGAAGGGGGTCAAGACGAGCGGCCTGACAGAGGGCATCGCGGCCATAGGAACCCTGTCCTTCGACATAGAGCGCCAACGCCCGACGCAGAATGTTCAGGGCCGCATGCCGCGACCACTGTGTCTGTTCTAGCTGAGCCGGGCTCATGCACTCGCGCATCCGGTACATCACCTGCACATGGGCGTGGCGCCACCGTGCGCGACGAGTGGTCTTGGCGTCTGGGTGGCGCCGATACAGTGCCAGGAGGTCTGCCGTAGACTCGAAGCGCGCCCCTGCGAAGGCAAGGCGCAACCACAGATCCCAGTCCTCGGCAGAGACGAGCGCTTCGCAGAACCCTCCCTCCTTGTCAAGCGCCGAGCGACGCGCCAGAACAGCATGCAGCGGGAAGGCGCTCCCAGCTATCAGCTCCCGAAGAGGATCTTCGCTGACATGACGGAACCAGTCAGGAGCAAAGAGATCGCACGAGACGTCGGTAAAGTAGCGGAAGCTGCAGTAGAGCACGTCGAGCTCAGGGTTCGCATCCAGTCTGGCCACCTGTTGTTGGAGCTTGGCAGGCAGGATCAGGTCGTCCGAATCCAGGAACTGGACGTAACGACCCGCGCTGCAACGTAGACCATGATTCCGGGCGGAGGCAGAGCCCCCGTTCTCCTGCCACTCGTAATGGATGCGGTCTCCATAGCGCTCGCGCAGTGCCTCGCCGGTGCCGTCGATGGAGCCATCGTCTATGACGATGATTTCGTAGTCGGTGTACGTCTGCGCCAGGACGCTGTCAATGGCCTCCTGCACGTAGGCGCGCCGGTTGTAGGTCGGGATGATCACGGAGACGGTGGGCATACTGCTAGGCTCCCTGCGATCCGCTGCTCTGCAGGATGGCGGCGGGCGTCTGACGGCCGCGCTCCGTGCGGTCAAAGTCGCTATCCAGGCTTACGATGGTAAGCTGGTCGCGCTCGGCAAGAGCGTACTGATAGGCGTCGTCAAAGCCCAAGCCAAAGCGTTGTGACGGCTCGATGACAGAACTGAGCTCACCGGCGGTCAGCCCGAGCATGCCGACGCCCACCCGCGCCAGCACATCCTTCAGAAAGTGCCGCAAGACATCGTGCTGCTTCCGCCGCAAGAGAAGCAGTCCGATCGAGTGTAGGCCAAAGTCGGAGACAAAGAGCTCATGCTCGGAGGCCGACAGCAGGCGCTGCGCGTCTGCGGCGCGCTCTTGCCCCAGCAGCACCTCCAGAAAGATGTTGGTATCCAGCAGGAGCCTCATGGCTCGATCATCCTCGATTCGGCAATCCTGTGCTGAAGCTCGACCGAGTCATGCTGGTCGCGCAGGTCTGCCAGGGCGCCCGCCCAGTCCAGGAGCGGCGCGCCCCGCGGCTTGCGGGCGCGCCGCTCCAGCAAGAACTCGACAAAGTCCCGAACCTCTTGGCGCAAATCGGGCGGCAGGCGATCCACCAGCTCCCTTAGGGTTTGCATCGCGCTCTCCTCTTTGGTGAGATCAGGAGTAAGCATGGCACGGTCTGCGACCATGGTACCACGGCTACGCGCCTGGGCCAATCTGGCCGCGCCAGGACTCTGTCAATGGCCTCCTGCACGTAGGCGCGCCGGTTGTGGGTTGGGATGATCACAGAGACGGTAGGCATAGTCTTCCGGCCATCTTTCGAAGTGCGGACGAGACACGATATCCGACAAGGGCTTGCGCCGCAATGGACCACACGCCCCTGTTCTGAAGCCATGTCGGATCATTCCACACGCCAACGGGAAGATACCGACGCACCAGAGCGCTATCCTGATGGCCGTGAGCCGTAAAGGCCAGCCCCATGGCATGCGGACTCGCTCTGACCCGCTCGTACCGACGCACCCTGCGCACCAAGCTCCTGCGCGGGGAATGCCGCCCTAGAGAGCGCAGTTGCGTCCCCAATTCATCGCTGTTCTTGCGCCAATCCAGATGCTGTAGCGCATACGCACGTGCCGCAGCCGCGTGCGCTGCCGCCAGATCAGGGTCGTCCACATAGGTCTGCATCGCCTCGACCAGCGCATCCTCAGAGCAGATGCTCTCGGGCCAGTAGTAGCCATCCTCCCGCTCCTGGTAGCGCTCTACATCGACAAGCACACCAGTGCGCCCATCTTGCACGAACTCGTTCATGGGCGCGCAGTCGGTGGTGATCACGGGCAAGCCGCAGGCTAGCGCCTCCGGAACGCTCAAGCCGATACCCTCCAGGCGAGTTGGGTAGACGTAAACGTCGCCTCGATGATAAAGACCTGGCGCACCGACAGTAGCCTCGATGAACTCGATACGCGTATCGGCTCGAATGATCTCGGTGACGGGGCCATAGCGCTCCACGGGGACCTGGGAATGGATGGCGAGCCTGGCGGCACCAGTCACGTTCTGAAAGGCACGCACCAGGATGTCTGTCCCCTTGCGGAGGTTGACGCCGCCCATGCCCGCCGAGTGAAAGAACACGACCCCATCTTGGTCCTCCGGGCGCTCTTGTGGCTGGAACAGCCCGCAATCTGTGCCCCAGGGTATGTACAGGGCCTGAGGATGCTCGCCAAAGACGGAGTAGTGCCGACTCGTGTTGCACAGCAGGAAGTCGCACAGCTGGAAGAAGGGCACTGTCTCGTGCGTATAGTAGTCCACATAGGCACCGATGAGGGGCCCCAGTTTGCGCGCCTTCAGGATCACATCCCACTGCCGCTCCTCGTTGAAGATAATCACGTCCAAAGCGCGATCGCTGACCCATGCACGAAGATCAGACCACTCGATGGGCCCCAACTGCGGGTACCTGGGAATCTTGGCCCAAGTGACATAGGGAGCATCCCAGTGAGGATCCCCGATGGCCTGTTCCTCACCGCCGCGCGCATAGATGAAGACCGAGTGCTCGTCTGAGAGCGTCTCCAGATAGGCGCGGGAGACCATCGCGGCGCCGCGCTCAAACCAGGTGGTCACAATGCCGATGTTCATGACCTCAGTCTGAAGTCTTGAGATAGGCCAGGCCAACTACGCCCATCGAGAAGAATGTCCCTTGCGAGGGGCCAGCCTGATCAGGGTGCCCAGACAGTATCGCACCAATCCTCTCACTCCAAGACCTCTTTCTCAGTCTCCAAGGCAGAGCGCTAGGCTCATGCAAGAGATACCAGTCAGTCGTCATCAGGTCATTGTCTGGAACGTCAATACGAGGGAATAACGGACTACCGGCCCCCTCAAGCGAGCAGATGCAAGAATCAAGGTTTTCCAAAGTCATTTGCCGGCGGTCATCAAGAGAAACATCGATTGTGACTACCACGAGCCCTCCTGGCCTCAACACTCTGACCAGCTCGCCAATGGCGGCCGTCGGCATCTCAAGATGCTCAAGGACGCTTACCGAAAAGACCGCATCAAAAGTTTCATCGGGAAACGGTATCGAATATAGACTACCCTCTACGAAGCTCAGCTCACCGTTATGCGCTGCAGAGCGACTATGGTAGAAGTCGCCCACCTCACCCCTTGAGTAGAAAGACCCGTCGTCAATGTCGAGCGCTATTACTCTGTTGCCTCTATGAGCAAGCCAAAACGGGAGTACGCTCTTCCCGCAACCAGCATCTAGTGCTAACCCGAAACTCGCAGATTGCGAAGCTGCCATCAGAAAAGGATATTCCCACCGGCGGTTCCAGTAGTTCGATACACGGTAACGCAGACGAGTCTCGAAACTCTGTAGCTCGTCAATTGCCTGGACTACCTCAGTTCGCTCCATATCATCCCGACGCGCGAACCCATTTCGCGGATACTGTCGCATTGCACTATTCCTCTGGCTGACCGTCATCTTTCACTGTCCAAAGAACACCATCAATATGGATGGCGCCCCAGGTCCTGTTTGGTTGATCTAGGCTTCCATATCGGTGCTTTTTGCCCAAATGCACACTACACAAGGGCACGCCCCGGATCACGTCCAGTGCTTGACTGGTGAAAGATGGGTTCAACGCGATATCAAGCGTGTACCACCCTGGAGTGAGAACGATCGGCGTGATGAGTACATCAACCCAGTTGTCACCCTCCGAAAAGTTGATCGGGCAAGCAGAATCCAGCGAACAGAGGGTAGCGACATTGTAGCCGAGCCTATCTCGGATGATCAGCGTAACACAAGGGTTCTCCATCGCGTATTCGGTATGGAACTTGATGCCGAGCTGAATGCCGTCCCCCATGTAAAGATCTGTGGGTGGGGTAGCCCCGTTCGCCCTAACAGCCACAACCCCGGCTCGCTCCCCACCCTTCTCGCGATACTCTGCGATGCTACCGAAAACCTTGCTTAGCTGAACATATCTGCTAAAGGCATCGTCGGTAGCACCGTCAAACTGCAACTCTCCGTCCGAAAACATCACTGTTCTATAGGTCAGTTCGCGTATAGCCCGCATGTTGTGGCTCACAAAGACCACCGTGCGACCCTCGCCGGCCACGTCGCCCATCTTGCCCAGGCACTTTTTCTGAAAGGCGGCGTCGCCCACGGCCAGCACCTCGTCCACCAGGAGGATCTCGGGCTCCAGGTGGGCGGCCACGGCAAAGGCCAGGCGCACGTACATCCCGCTGGAGTAGCGCTTGACGGGCGTATCCAAAAAGCGGTCAATCTCGGCAAAGGCCACGATCTCGTCAAAGCGGCGGGCGATCTCGGCGCGCTTCATGCCCAGGATGGCGCCGTTGAGATAGATGTTCTCGCGGCCGGTGAGCTCGGGGTGAAAGCCGGTGCCCACCTCCAGCAGGGAGCCGACGCGGCCGTGGATCTCGGCGCGCCCGCTGGTGGGCTCGGTGATGCGGGAGAGTATCTTGAGCAGGGTGGACTTGCCCGCGCCGTTGCGCCCGATAACGCCGACCACCTCGCCGCGCTTGACCTCGAAGGAGACGTCGCGCAGGGCCCAGAACTCGGCGTCCTTGGCGCGCTCTGCCCGGCGGTCGCCGTTGCGTCGCAACGCGGCCACCAGCGCATCCCGCAGCGTATCATGGCGTTCGCCGTTGCTGCCGATGCGATAAAGCTTGCTCAGGTTCTCGACGCGAATCGCTACGTCACTCATTCGTCACACCTACACAATGTCCGCAAACGTGCGTTCCGTCGTCCGGAAGAACACCAGCCCGCTGAGGAACACCGCCAGGGCGATGCCTACCGAGACCGCCACCAGGCCGGGGGCCAGCACCGTGTCGGTGACGCCGGGGCCCAGCAGCGCCCGGCGAAAGCCTTCGACTACGCCCGTCATCGGGTTCAGGCTCAGCAGAAAGCGATACCGCTCGGGGATAAGGGTAGTCGCATAGACCACAGGCGTCAAATACATCCAGATCTGCACCAAAAAGGGCACAAGGTAATTGATGTCGCGGTAGCGCACGTTCAGGGCCGAGAGCCAGAGGCCAAAGCCGAGGGCCGTCATCATTGCCAGGAGCAGAAAGAGCGGCAGCAGCAGGATCGCCGGGGTCGGCGCAATGCCGTAGAGCAACATGATCACGGCAAACACCACGGACGAAACGGCGAAATCCACCAGGCCAGAGAACACCGCCGAGAGGGGGATCACCAGCCGCGGAAAGTAGATCTTGGTCACGAGGTTGGCGCTGTTGACCACGCTGGTGGACGAGCGGGTCAGGGCCGACGCGAAATAGTTCCAGGGCAGCAGCCCGGCAAAGGCGAACACGGGATAGGGCACACCGCCCGAGGGGGCGTTGAGCAGCACGCCGAACAGGATGGTAAAGATGAGCATGGACGCCAGGGGCTGCAGGATGACCCAGATGACGCCCAGGACCGTCTGCTTGTAGCGCACCTTGACGTCGCGCCAGACCAGAAAGAAGAGCAGCTCGCGATAGTGCCAGAGGGCGTGCAGGTCCACAAAGGACAGCCCGCGCGTGGGCTGGATGACGGTTACGGGCACGTCGAGCTCCGGCGCATCGGCGGCGACCGTCGGCTCGTCCTCCCTGACTACTGTCTGTTCCTCAATCTCGGCAGTCTCTATAGCCAATGCTCTGTCCTGTCCTTGTCTACGGTGTTGGTCTCAGTCTGTCGTGATCTCGCGAGCATAGGTGCTCGACGTGAGTCGGCATCAAAGCGTCACTTTGTGCACGCCCACGAATTCTGGCGGCTCCTCGGCAGACGGCCTATCTTCAATGCAGAGCGAGATCACCTCGCGCATATGGGCAAGCAGCTCGTCGAGGGTGCGTCCCTGTGCATAGCAGGCCTGCAAGAAAGGCACCTCACCGATATAGAGCCCGTCCTCGTCACGCTCGATCACCACATAGTATTCCTGCGCCATCTGTTATGCCCCCCCGTTGGCCAGAGCATGCCACGCCGTTTCAGACGACCCTTGCCCAGGCCACCCATCCGGGTACTCTCGCCAGTGCGCGCGATGCCCTACGCTGTCGCGATCTCGCCGAGCCAGGCGCGGGCGCTCTCGTATTGCCTCGCCAATGCGGATACCGCTTGGTAGACACGCCCTCGCCCATATTGTACATGGAATGGTCCGAATGCCCCAATGCGGCGGGACCCGCGTCCTGGACAAAACAAGCGCAACTTGTTTCGTTCTACACCCTGGACGAAGCGTACTTGGTATGCGGGCGAGTCGCCCGCCACCCAGCGCCTTGGCGCACCTGGCTGTCAGCACACGGGGGGCATGCTCTCATCCCCCCAATCTGAACAGTTACCAGCGCCCGCTCCCCTCTCGGCCTTGTCCCGCCGTGCGCTCGTCCCAGGTCGCGCGGCCTTCATTCTGGCTCAGCGGTGTCTGGGGCACGTTCTGCACATCCAGGCTGGCCGCCTGTAGCAACAACTGCGCCCCCAGGATCAGCGGCAGCACCGCGATCATGACGGTGCCCGTGGTGGCGGGCAGCCCCGTGCGCACCGAGAGCGCCCAGTGGTAGGCGCCCCAGATGAGGGCGAACAGCAGCATCCAGAGGCCGTTGACGATGTAAAAAGACGCCAGGGTAAAGTCCCGGACAAAGTATAGCACCAGGATGCGGCGCAAAAAGGCGCGCAGCAGCGGGCCGGGAAAGCTCCGCAGCGCCCGCAGCTCCGAGAGGCCGCTGACCTCCTGGCCGTAGCGCGCCGGGATGGGCACGTCGCGCACCACGGCGCGGGCCAGGCCCAGTTCCAGCAGCATGCTGGTCTCGAAAAAGTAGCGCTCGTGGATGCGGCTGCGCTCCAGCTCGCGGATCACCGTCGCGTGGATGGCGGTATAGCCGTTGGTGGGGTCGAACACGCCCCAATAGCCCGACGAGAGTTTGGTCAAAAAGGAGAGGCCGATGTTGCCCAGGCGGCGCAGCGGCGGCATGGCGCCCAAGGCGCCGAAATGTAGGAAGCGATTGGCCTTGGCATAGTCGGCCTGCCCCAGCAGGATCGGCGTTACCAGCCGCCCCAGGTAGGCCGGGTCCATCTGGCCGTCGCCGTCCATCTTGACCACGATATCGGCGCCCAGCTTCAGCGCGCGCTCATAGCCCGAGAATACCGCCGCCCCCACCCCGCCGTTGACCTCTCGCGCGACCAGGTGCACCCGAGGGTCGCCAATGGCATACCCACGCACCAGCTCGGCTGTATCGTCCAGGCTACCATCATCCACCACAATGACCCACGAGACAAAGGGCGGGATCCCCCCCAGCACCCCCGCGATATGGGCGGCAACGTTGTAGGCCGGGATCACGACGGCGATGCGGGGGACGGATGGCCGCGCCTCGGCTGCCGGGGCGTCAATGGCGCCCTCGCACTCGCCGCGCAGTGACAGGCCCGGCGCTGTGGCCGGCCACTGCGCGGGTACATCTTCCGTAGGCGCACCGATCCGTTCGATCAAGGCAGCAAACGCTCCTGGCTTGCCTGTTCGGGCATATCACAGCGTTGCTGCTATCCTACGCCGATCGCCGCCATCTGTCAAGTATGCGTTTTTATGGTCTTCTTTACGCTTGTATGCATACCCTACGGCGCTATGGCCGACGCGCTAGGCCCGGTGGGCCAGCACGTACTCCGCATAGTGGGCCATGGCAAGGCACAGGAAATCCGCCAGACCCGCGCGCACGCGCTCGTAAAAGGCGCGGAACGCGGGATCCCCGGCATAGCCCTGGCCAAGGCCACGGTACACATCAGCGGAGCAAGGGTAGAACCGCTCGATCCAGGCGTGATGCCGGGCGACCAGCGCCTGCACGGCCGGGTCGGCGGGGTCGCGCCCCATCAGCGCCGCCAGCTCAACCGTGACGGCCCCACCCTCGGCCTGCAGGGCCTGCCACGCCTCGCGGCTCATCTGGCTCACCCTGCGGTTGGCCTCCCCCACCAGCTTGGGATCGTACCTCTCGCGGGTCTCGCGCTTGATGCGCTCGATCTCCTCGGGGCCAAAGACCTCGTACAGTTCTTCATCCGTCAATGCCATCTCGTCCTCCGTCAGTCTGGTTATGGTGCGATCGATGGTGCGCACGAGCCTGGCCAGTCGCTCGCTGCGCCCCTGCAAGAGGGAGCGATGCTGCTCCAGCGCGGCCACCTGCTCAAAGGCGGGATCGTCCAGGATGCGGCGGATCGCCTCCAGGGGCAGGTCCAGCTCGCGGTAAAAGAGCGCCTGCTGCAAACGCAGCAGCTCTGCCTCGCCATACAGGCGGTAGCCCGCCTCGCTGCGGCCCGCCGGCCTGAGCAAGCCGACCCGGTCATAGTGGTGCAGCGTGCGCACGCTCACCCCCGCCATGCGCACCAACTGGCCGATGCGATAGAGCTTGATCGTGTCCTCCACGGCTGGTGTACACCATAACGTAACGTCAGGGTCAAGGGGCAATCTTGGGGTTGTGAGCCGGCATTTCTCCCAGGGCGCTAGACAGCGCGCCGCCCTTGGGCTACACTGCTGGCGATCCGGAGCAAGAGCATGCTGAGGGGGTGAGCGCGATGGCAGAGAGCATCAGTTATCGTCTCGATGGGCAGGTGGGCATCATCACAGGCGGCGCGGGCGCCATCGGGCAGGCCCTGGCCGTCGGGCTGGCCGAGGCGGGCGCCGATGTGGTGGTAGCGGACCTGACCACGCAGCGCGACGGGGCCGAGGAGACCGCCCGGCTGGTGCGCGAGCGCGGCCAACAGGCCCTGGTGGCGGCCGTGGATGTGACCCATGTGGCCACCATCGAGGCCCTGGTGGGGCAGGCCGTGGACGCCTATGGCCGGCTGGACTGGATGGTCAACTGCGCGGGCATCAATATCCGCAAGCCGGCCCTAGAGTACACCGAGGCCGAGTGGGACCGGCTGGTGGACGTGAACCTCAAGGGGCTCTTTTTCTGCACCCAGATCGCGGCGCGCCAGATGGCCGCCCAGGGGCGCGGCAAGATCGTCAACATCGCCTCGCAGTTGGCCGTGGTGGCCATGCCCGAGCGCTCGATCTATGCCATCACCAAGGCGGGGGTGGCCCACATGGCCAAGTCCTTTGCCGTGGAGGTGGCCCCGCTGGGCATCACGGTCAACGCCGTGGGGCCCACCTTTGTGTCCACGCCTCTCACCGCTGCCATGTTCGAGGACCCAGTATTCGTGAACGAGTACCTGCCGCGCATCCCTGCCGGGCGCTTTGGCACGCCCCAGGATGTGCTGGGCGCGGTGCGTTTTCTGCTCTCGCCCGCCGCCGACCTGATCAACGGCCAGTTGCTGATCGTGGATGGAGGGTATACCAGTTGGTAGCCGCACTGCGCGCCGACTCGTACCCCCACATCCCCTTGGCGCGCGCCAGGCCGGATGCAAGTCGCTTCATAGATACGATCCTGGGCGCGGCGCGCCCGGAGCGCCCGCCGCTGGTGGAGTATCTGGTGGACGAGGCGCTGCGGCGGCCCATCGTCACCGGCCTGATGGGGCGCGCCTGGGTGGGGATGGATGCCGGGGATGCCGCCGCCGAGGCGGCCTATCTGGACAATGTCATCGCCTTTTGGCGGCAGATGGGCTATGACTGCGTGCGCTATGAAGAGTCGCTGCCCTTTGTCGAGCGCGAGTTGGTGGGCGATGACGCCACCCAGGTGGGCGGCCAGCGACACTGGCGCGATCTGCACCAGGGCGTGATCCGCACCTGGGACGATCTGGAGCGCTACCCCTGGCCCGAGATCGGCCCAGAGACCTTTCGGCGCTATGCCTATCTGAACGACCACCTGCCCGAGGGCATGGGGTTGCTGGTGTGCCACGGGGGCGGGGTCTATGAGCACCTGGCGGCGCTGTTCTCTTATGAGGGGCTGTGCTATGCCCTCCATGATCAGCCGGAGATGGTGCGCGCCGTAGCCGACCGGCTGGGCGAGTTGATGCTGCGCTTTTACGAGCAGCTGGTAGAGCTGGATCGCGTGGTGGCGATATTCCCCGGCGATGACATGGGCTTTCGCACGGCGACGCTGCTGCCGCCAGCGGCCCTGCGGTCCTACACCCTGCCCTGGCACAAGCGCTATGCGGCGCTGGCCCATGCCCACGGCCTGCCCTACCTGCTGCACTCGTGCGGGAACCTGGCTGAGATCATGGACGTCTTGATTGACGACGTGGGCATTGACGCCAAGCACTCGTTCGAGGACGCCATCCTGCCCGTCTGGGAGATGCAGGCGCGCTATGGCGACCGCATCGCGATGCTGGGCGGCGTGGATGTGGACATTTTGACGCGCCAGCCGCCCGAGGGCGTGCGCCAGCGCGTGCGCGAGATCATTGCCCGCTGCCACCCGCGTGGGCGCTTTTGTATCGGCTCGGGCAACTCGATCCCGAGCTATGTGCCCATCGAGAATTATCTGGCCATGATAGACGAGGCCCAGCGGCCCGTCTGAGACGTACAATCGCACAAGGGGGTTCGATGAAAGGTGTCGTTCTGGCTGGCGGCCTGGGTTCGCGGCTCTACCCGCTGACCCACGCCACAAACAAGCATCTGCTGCCCGTTTATGACAAGCCGATGGTGTATTACCCGATCCAGACCCTGGTGCAGGCCGGGATCAACGAGATCCTGATCGTGACAGGGGGGCCCCACGCGGGGGATTTCATGGGCGTGCTGCGCAACGGCAAGGCCCTGGGCGTCAAGCACCTGGAGTACGCCTTTCAGGAGAACGAGGGGGGCATCGCCGACGCCCTGAGCCTGTGCGAGGATTTCGCCGATCACGAGAGCATTGCCGTGATCCTGGGGGACAATACCACCGACGCCGATATCAGCGAGGCGGTGCACGGGTTCCACCAGGGCGCCATGGTGTTCCTGCGCGAGGTGCCCGATCCAGAGCGCTTTGGCGTGCCGGTGTTCGACCCACAGGACGCGACGCGCATCGTGGCCATCGAGGAGAAACCCGCCCACCCCAAGAGCAACTATGCCGTCACGGGCCTGTACCTGTACGACAAGCACGTGTTCGATTTCATCAAGACGCTAGAGCCCTCGGCGCGGGGCGAGCTCGAGATCACCGACGTGAACAACGCCTACATCGCCCAGGGGGCGCTGCGTTGGGCCGAGCTGAAGGGCTTTTGGTCGGACGCGGGCACCTTTGAGAGCCTGTTCCGCTCCAACGTCTTTTGGGCGCAAAAGAGCACGGGCCGCGCCGCCGAGGATTTCTGCGCCTACCTCTGATCGCGGGTTATGTAGACGCGACAGGAGGCGCAGACGCCTCCTGTCGCGTTTGCGTTCTCGGGTCGGGATCAGTCCCAGTACAGATCGGGGTTGTGAAAGAGCTCGAGGGCGTTGCCATCGGGATCACGGAAAAAGGCGATGCGCAGGTTGCCCGAGCCGCGCGGCTCGATGAAAAAGGGCACGCCCTTGGCCGCGAGCTCTTCATAGACGGCGTCCACATCCTCGACCTGCAGGGCCAGGTGGGCAAAGGCCCCCGCCGCCCCCGGCTCCTGGTCGGGCGCGGCCATCAGCTCGATGGTGGTGCCGCCGATGTCGATAAACACGACGTCGCGGCCGGGGAACTGGCCGACGATCGCCAGCCCCAGGGTCTCGGTGTAGAACGCCTTGGCCCGCGCAAAGTCAGGGGTGCGCAGGGCGATATGATGGGAGCGGAACTGGGCCATTGGGTTACCTCCGGTGGTCGAGAATCGAGTGTGACGGCGGGCATCCTAGCCGCGCAAGGCGCATGTGTCAAGCTACGGCGCGCTATGGCGACTGTGGGGATCTGGGCCAATGGCTTGCAGATGGGTGGCGAGTGGGCCGATAAGCCGAATTCTGTGCCCCTGCGTTGCCGCAGGGGTGGCGATCATCTATCTGGGACGCCGATTGCTCGACGCCTCACGCGACCTACCCGAGGCATGGGGCGAGCAGCCCCTGCCCCAACCCGTGGGTTGGGGCGCCTCATGCTTGGTCTTGCTCCCGATGGGGTTTGCCTAGCCGGCCCGGTCGCCCGCGCCGCTGGTGGTCCCTTACACCACCGTTTCACCCTTACCCTGGCCCTTGCGGGCCGGGGCGCTCTGCTCTCTGTTGCACTGTGCCGTCGGGTCGCCCCGCCTGGACGTTATCCAGCATCGCGCTCTTTGGAGTTCGGACTTTCCTCGCCCCTTTGTTAGAGGGGTGCGATCGCCTGGCCCACTCACCAGGTTGATGATAGCATCCGGCAGGCGAAACGCCAAAGGGCGTGCGAGCGTTGGCAGGTGTACACGTGCCCACGTTCGGCGCTGCGCACTTGCCCAGTGGCAGGGGGCATCGGCGATCCGCCGCAAGCCCTTATCCCCCAACAAGACAAGAATAGCGGGGATGAGGGCGACCGATCGCGACAAGGCAAGAGCAAGGCTCTCCATAGCGCGAACCTTGGCGGCACCCTGAAAGCACGATTCCTGGCGAGTGAACGCGCCCGCCATGCGTCTGCTGCGCATCTCGGGGCTGACTCCTACCCACTTTTGCAGAAAGGGCGTCTTCCCTCTAGGCTTTGTGTATCACGCAGGATCGAGAGAGGAGGACGCCCGTGCGGTTAGGATATGGCGAGTTGCTCTGTTTTGTCCAATCAATGCTGCATGGCTGGCGGCTCACGCGCCAACGCAATCTGGCCCTGCTAGCCCTCGGGATCAGTTCGCCGTTTCGGATTTGTGCGACGAGTAGAGAGAGTACTCTCTCTCGGCATCCAGCCATCGGTGTTCTACCGCTGGCAGCAAGTTGCTTGAGAACGGTGCCAGCGTCTTTGCGCCACGGGCAAGGAGCGCGCGCGACCCCTTGGCCGACAAGGTCAAGGCTCTCGAAGAGAAGCTCACACGCAAGAACGAGGTGCTCTCGGAGTTGATGGAGGAGCACGTCATGCTAAAAAAGAACTTGGGGATGCTTAGCCCAGCGGCGGGTGGCCGCTGACACGCGCGATGCGGTGGTGGATTGCCTGCGCTATTGGTCAGTGCGCACGGGCCTGGCGCAGAGGCAGTTGCTCACCTGGTTGGGCATCCCCGCCAGCAAGTACTATGACTGGCGCCGACGTTACGGGCAGCCGAACGGGCACAATGCGCAGACGCCGCGCACGTTCTGGTTGCTGCCTGAGGAAAGGCAGGCCATTCTGGACTTCCAGGCCGCGCATCCCGAGCAGGGCTACCGACGCTTGTGCTACATGATGCTGGACGCAAATGTGGCCGCAGCCAGCCCCAGCAGCGTCTACCGCGTGCCAAAGAGCGCTGGGCGCATCGCCCCGCAGCACTATGCCCCCTCAACCAAGGGGCAGGGGTTCGTGCAGCCCACCCGGGCCCACGCCCACTGGCACATCGATGTCTCGTATCTCAATATCTGCGGCACCTTCTACTACTTGTGCACCGTGCTGGATGGCTACAGCCGCTACATCGTGCACTGGGAGATTCGTGAGACCATGACCGAGGCCGACGTCGAGACCATCTTGCAGCGGGGGCGCGAGGCCTTTCCAGGCGCCAAGCCGCGCATCATCTCGGACAACGGGCCGCAGTTCCTGGCGCGGGACTTGAGGCATTCGTGCGTCTGTGCGGGATGACGCATGTGCGCACGTCACCCTACTATCCCCAGAGCAACGGCAAGATCGAGAGCTGGCACAAGACGGTCAAACGCGAGTGTATCCGCCCCTTGACGCCACTCAATCTCAACGACGCCCGTCGCATCGTGAGGGGCTTTGTCCAAACGTACAATACGCAACGTCTGCACAGCGGTATCGGCTATGTCACACCCCAAGCCCGGCTAGAGGGGCTGGACGGCCGGATTATGGTCGACCGCCGCCGTAAGTTGGCCGCCGCGCGCCAGGCCCGGCAGATGGCGCGTTGCCAGCCGCAGCTCCAAGTGCAGCGGCCCATGCCGGTTGTCGCTTTGTGCGAGGAGGCGATTCTCCCTATGACGCTGAACCATTACACCCTCGGCTACCACGGGCGAAAGTACACGTCCAGCTTTTCTTCGCCCAGCCCCACAAAGTTGAACCGTCGGCCCGCGCCGACTCGCGTGCGCTCCAGGGCATCTGCCAGCCAGGTCAGCTCGGTGGTCAGGCCGTAGCCCTCCTGCGCCCATTTCGCGATGGCCCGCAGCGCCTCGGCATCGTCGGAGAAGAGGTGGGGGCAAAAGAGATTCACCTTGAGGGTCACGGGTTCATTGTCCCGGATGCGCATGGCAAGGTCCACCTCGGTGCCCGCCGCGTGATAGCGCCGCTCCCAGCCAGGCTCGGTCTGCGCCAGAGCCCAAACCCGCCGCTGCGTCGCGGTGCCCCACCGGGCCAGCAACGGGGCCACAACGCACGGGTCTGCGGTGTTGGTCATGAAATAGACCTTGACGCAATCCAGGCCGCGGGCGTCGGCGTCCAGCCCGAGGATCATGGGGGCTGCGGCGGGCAGCAGACGGAACATCTCGCCCAGGGTGGCCAGGCCCTCGGCCAGCCAGGGGGTCCACCTGCTGACGGCAAACAGCCACTCGACAGGAGACCCGAGGCAGTAGGCCCACGGGTTATAGTAGACCTTGAGCGCCGGGGGAGCGCTCCCCTTTTGCTGAAGGCCCAGCCATGCGACGAAATTGCCCCGGTGGCTCGCCTGCCCGGCGGTCAACGAGTCCAGCAGCGCCTCCATGAGAGGCAGGGTCTCTCGACAGCCGACGTCGCGCGCCAGGGCAGTCATGGCCCGGCGCAACGCGGGCATGCCGTCGGGGGTGTTGGGAGTGGGTTGCACCAAAAAGCGCACGGCAGCGGGCTCCCTGGCCCCCACGGTGACCGAGAGCTCGATGGGGGTTCCATCGGCGGCGATGCCCGAGGAAAAGGGCGGGGGCGATGCAACCGAGGCGCTCACGCACGGTTCGCCGGCAAGGGCCAGACGTCGCATCAAATCGGCGCGCTGGAAATCGGCCCCAGGGGCGAACAACGCCGCCACGCAGCGGTCCGTGGCCTGCAAGTAGGTCAGGTCGCTCATCACAGGCTCCCCGCTGCGTCCGTCAGGGTGTTGTCCTCGTCCTGGCGCGGCTCTGGGGGCGCCCACCACCCGTCCCAGCCCGCATCGCCCGTATCGCGGGGGGGCAGCTTGCCCATCGCCTCCAGACAGAGCAAACAGCGGTAGTGATCCATGCATCGTTGCTGCTGGACGCCCTCGCCCAAGTTGGCATACCGCGCGAGAGTGGCGCGCCATTGCGCCAGCGCCTGGGGCCAGGGAGTCTGCGTCAGGTCGGCTACCACATCGGCGTTATTGGGCCCCACCCCCGCCGCCTGGCAGCAGAGGGTCAGGCGACACTGGACGTCTACAAAGGCCTCGGCCCCGCGGAGGAAACTGCATAGGCCCGGTCGCTCGTCGGGCCCGCGCATCAAGTCCGCTCCCAGCGAAAGTTGCACCGGCAGGGCGTCGGCCCCAGCCCTGTCCAGGGTCCAGCGCTGCGCCCTGAGAAGGTCGGCATAGGCCGGATAGAGGCCCTGGGCGATGATGCCCTCCGAGGGTACAGGCCGGGTCAGCATCAGGCGATTGGCCCCCAGTTCCTGCGTCAGATGTGCCATCTCCTCCAGGTGAGGCAACATCGCGGTTGTCAGGGTGGATTGGATCTGGATCTGCAGCCCTGCCAGGGCGAGCACCTGGATGGTGCGGATCGCATCCTCAAAGGCGCCTGGGCCGCGTATGCGGTCGTGCAGGTAGGCATGGGAACCGTCCAGGCTGACGGTCATGCTGATGGGGGGGAGGACGCAAAAGGCCTCCAGCAGGGGCGCCAGCAGAGTGCCGTTGGTGGTCAGGGTATAGTGCAGGCCGTGGGCCGCGATGGTCGCCACGATGCGGGCGAAATCGGGATGCAGCGCCGCCTCGCCGCCCGTCAAACCTACCACCTGCAGGCCCGTGCCCTTGGCCTGGGATAGGACGCGGTCGAACAGGCCCAGGTCGAGATCCAGGGCGGCGTGATCGCTCTGGAGACAGTGGGTGCAGGTCAGGTTGCAGCGCCAGGTGACGGCAAAGCCCAGCCTCTGCAAGAGGGCGCCTGGCGCGTCGCCAGGCGCAGCCGGGGCGTTGCCAGCGCGACTCGTCATCGGGCCGCCACGCTAGCGCCCTTTGGCGGGCGCGGGCGACCCGACGATGGCCCGCATGACGGTCAGGCGCTCCTCCGGGGCCGAGTCGCCGAGGCCGCCTCGCTCGCGCCCCCAGTGCAGCAGGCCCTCGGCGATCAGGCACAAGGGGTTGACGATCGGCTGCCCCGGCAGGACCGGCAGGGGGCAGGGCCGGCAGCCGCGCCCGAGAAAGATGCACCGGTTGCAGGGAAGCTGGTCGCTATAGACGGTCTCCAGGTCCCCTTTGATCAGTGTGGCAAAACGGCGAAAGTAGGGGGAAGCCCAGGCGGCCTCCAGATCATCGTCCAGGACGTTTGGCGGGGCCAACTCGCCACCGACGCGCCGATCATGGGCGAACTGACAAGGCACCAGGGTCCCATCGCAGTTGACGTGGCACATCTGGCTGATGGCGTCGCAGTCCTTGAGGCCCAAAGGCAGCGACTCGTCCCCCGTCAGCTCGCGCCAGTACTGCATCATGAGCAGGCGGATGGGCGCGATGACCCGCAGGCCAGGATGGCGCTGCATGCCGTACAGCACCTGCTCCAAGGCCAGGAACTGCTCCACCGGTGGCGCCCAGAGGCGCTCCCAGTGGGGCACGGCATGCCCCATGGCCGTGAGATTGTTGATCACCACGCTATCGGCGCCCAACTGGGCCGCAAGATCCACGATGGCGCCCGCCCTCGAGATCCAGGGCCTCATCAGGACGGCTTGCACCTGCACCGCCGGGCGCCCCACGGCCCGCCGGTCTCTGGCCGCGACCAGCTTTTCCGTCAGGCCGATGGCCTTCTGAAAGGTACCCTGACCGCGCACCAGATCATGGCTCGCGGGGTCGGGCCCGTCGATGCTCACTGTAACGCTGATGGGATCTAGGTCGAGGACTGCCTCCAAAAAAGCAGGGCTCTGGCGGATCCCGTTGGTGTTGTACGAGACCTCCAGCCCGAGCTGGCGGGCATGGGACACGATTTCGAGAAAGTCCTGCCGCAAGGTGGGCTCGCCCCCCAGAAGGTGCACCCAGGCGACGCCGGTGGCAGCCATCTTCTTCAGCGCCTGCTTGAGCTGGTCGCCAGAGAGCTCGGAAAGAGGCTGATCGCCCGCCTGGTCGCCGACGCAACAGTGCAGACAGGCGAGGTTGCAGCGCAGGGTCAGGTCCCAGCGCAGAAGAATGGGCGCCTTGCCCGTCAGGGCAGGTGAAAAGGCTACAGTGGTCTGGTCATCGGGCTCGACGGGCGTCATAGCAATCCCGCCGAGAGTCTGGCCGAGACAGACGGTGTTCTAGCAGCGAAGCTTACGTCAAGCATGACCCACCTGTTGTTTGTGAGGCCCCGGTCGCTCGCTCACAGGAACCGTTCTAGCAGTTGACGCCGCCGCAGCCTGCACCCCAGGCGGCCGCCATGCCGGGGTTCTGCTTGGCCAGGTCATTGATCTTGGCCTCGATCTCGGCGATCATGCGCTTCTCGACTGCGCCAACTTTCAGGGTTGACAGCGATTTCTCGAACTCGGCCGTGTCTCTCAGTCTATCGGGCATACGAAGCAACACGTGTGTTTATCCTTTCCCGTCCACTGTTTAGTCTTGCCAGGTTACTGGGTCTGGTCGAACATGAGCATGATCCGGGGCCTCAGCCAGACTCTATCCCATAATCGGCAGGCCGTCAATCTGGATCGGTTCCAAAGTGTGTTGGCGAGATTGCAGAGAGAGGGACTCTCTGGCATCCTGTGGGTAAATACCACTCCACCCCAGGAGTCAGGGAGTCCCATGAGCATTTTGCAGCAAGCCCGCGCGTTTGTCCAACGGAGGAAGGCGCTCTCGGAACGCACGGAGCAGGATTGGCGCACGTGTCCCAACTGTGGCAGTAACCAGACGCAGCGTCACGGGAGCTACGTTCGTCATCCGACCTCGCTGGAGGGGAAGCAGACCGTGCCCATTGCCAGGCATCGCTGTCTCGCGTGCCAACGGACCTACAGCGAGCAACGGGCCGAGTTGGTGCCAGGGAGTTGGTATGCTGACGATGTGCACCGTAGCGGCGTAGACCTTTGGATGCACGGACGGATCTCGTTGCGGCGGGCAGCGGAGCTGCTACGCTCGATCATCGGGCGCCAGGAGCGCTGGAAGCTGTGGCGTGTGTTTCACAAGGATAAGGAAACGGGGGAGCCCTGCTATCTGTCGGCGAGCACCCTACATCGCTGGTTGGATCGCGCCGGGTGCAGCGCCAAGGCGCGGGTGGAGGGGCAATACGACGATGTGGAAACATCGGGGCAGTTGGCAGTGGACGGTCTGTGGGCGCGGCTGCGCGGCGGGGCGCAAAGAGTGGTGTTGCTGGTGACGGATACGGTCACGGGGGTGGTGTGGCCGCCCGTCGTGGCACGGACGGAAGAGATGCTCTCCTGGAGAGAGGTCTTTCTGCGTGGGCTGCGTGCTGGGCTGACAGCGCAATAACAGTCATACGGTAGCCAGACCGGGGTTTCCGAGTCAAGCCAGTCGGGTTAGAAGCCCGATGATGTGTGCTGCCGATCGCAAGAGCGCCTACAGGACGGGCAGAGCCCATTATTCTTCGCCTGACTGCTCCAGGAACATGCCTTCAGGCCTTCTCTCAGTTTTGATGCAATCGCCCTGCCCCCGTCTCTTTGACACCCCCCAGCCGCGCGGCTATGATCGAGCTCAGCGTGAAAGGAGCAAGCCCATGGCTTGGCAGGATGTGGAGACGGCGCGCGCCTTTTTGGCGAGCGAGACGGGCGCCCAGGTGCGCGATTGGGGCGGCCTGGTGCCCATCGCCCTGGTGTACCCCAATAGCTATGGCGTGGGCATGTCCAGCCTGGCCATGCACAGCCTCTATCGCCACCTGAACGCCCTGCCCGGCCTGCTGGCCGAGCGCGCCTTTGCCTGGCTCGACCGGCGCCCCCGCCCCGATACGCCGGTGCTCACCCTGGAATCGCAGCGGCCCATCGGCGAGGCCGCCGTGATCGCCGCCTCCCTCTCTTTCGAGATGGACTATTTCCACCTGGTCGCGCTGCTGCGCCGGGCGCAGGTGCCCCTGCGGGCGGCAGAGCGGGGCGCGGGCGATCCCCTGGTGCTGCTGGGCGGCCCCGCCGTCGCGGCCAACCCCATGCCGCTGGCGGCTCTGGCCGACGCCGTGGTCATTGGCGAGATCGAGCCGATCCTGAAGCCCCTGGGGCAGGCCCTGGGCGGCATGTGGGAGCGCAGCCGCGACGAGACGCTGGACGCCCTGGCGCGCATCCCGGGGGTCTATGCGCCGCAGCGCCACGCCGGCGCGCCGGTGGTGCGGCAGCGGGTGGCCGACCTGGACGCCTACCCCACGGGCACGGTGGTGCTGGCGCCCCGGGCCGAGTTTGGCGATATGCACCTGATCGAGATCGCCCGAGGCTGCGGGCATGGCTGCCGCTTTTGCCTGGCGGGCCAATGGTATCGCCCCTACCGCGAGCGCTCGCTGGAGAGCATCCTGGAGCAGGTGCGCCAGGGGCCGGGCCAGCTGGCGCGGGTGGGCCTGGTTGCGGCGGCGGCCTCGGACTACTCACGGGTTGACGAGCTGGCCCTGGGCCTGCAAGAGCTGGGCAAAGAGGTCTCGGTCTCGTCCCTGCGCATCCGGCCCCTGGCCCCGGCCCTGGTGGACGCCCTGGCCCGCACCGGCAGCCGCTCCATCACCCTGGCCCCCGAGGCGGGCTCGGAGCGCCTGCGCGCCCTGATCCGCAAGGGCATCACCCACGAGGACATTCTGCGGGCCACCGAGCAGGTCAAGGAGCGCTTTGCCTCCCTCAAGCTGTATTTCATGATCGGGCTGCCCACCGAGGAGGACGCCGACATCGAGGAGCTGCTGGAGTTGGTGGGCCAGGTGCACGCGCGCTTTGGGCGGCAGGTGGTGGTCAACCTGACGCCCTTTGTGCCCAAGGCCCACACCCCCTGGGAGCGCATGGCCATGGCGCCGGAGCCTGTGCTAGAGGCGCGCACGGCCCGCATCCGCGAGGGCTGCCGCCGCCTGCGGGTCGAGCTGCGGGCCGAGCCGGTGAGCGCCGCCCGGGTGCAGGCCGCGCTGGCCCGGGGCGACGCCCGCGTGGGCGAGGCGCTGCTGGAGATGCCCAACCCCGCGCCGGCGCGCCTGGAGCAGGCCTTGCGGCGGGCCGGGCTGAGCCTGGAATCGGAGCTGGCCGCCCGCCCGCCCGATGCGGCCTTGCCCTGGGACTTTGTCAGGCTCATCGCGCCCCGCGAGCCAGGGCCCAACGCGGCCCAGCGCTGCGATGAGGAGGCCGATGGCTGAGCGATTGCCGCTCTATCGCTTCCGCTCCCTGGGCGCGGGCGGGGCGCTTGTGCACGCCATCACGACCCGGCTGGGCGGCCAGAGCAGCGGCCACTTGGCCACGCTGAACCTGGGGCACACCGTGGGCGATGCCCCCGAGGCCGTGGCGCGCAACCATGCCCTGCTCTATGCGGCGCTGGGCATCGCGCCGGAGCAGGTCGTCACGGCGCACCAGGTACATGGCAAGCGGGTGGCCCTGGCGACGGCGGATGATGGCGGGCGGGTGATCCCCGCGACCGACGCCCTGATCGCCGCCACACCGGGGCTCTATCTGATGCTGCGCTATGCCGATTGTGCGCCGGTGCTGCTCTACGATCCGCGCCGCCGGGCCGTGGGCCTGGCCCACGCGGGCCGGCAGGGTACGCTGGCCCAGGTGGCTGCCCGCACGGCCCAGGCCATGATCGAGCGGCTCGGCTGCCGGGCCCAAGACCTGCGAGCCGCCATCGGGCCCTCCATCGGCCCCTGCTGCTATGAGGTGGGCCCCGAGAGCGTGGCGGCGACGGAAGCGGCGATGCCCGACGCGACCAGGATCATCATGCGCCGCCAGCCCAACGGCCATGCGCACCTGGACCTGTGGGGCGCCAACGCGCTGCAACTGGCGCGGCTGGGTGTGCGCCAGATCGAGATCGCGCGCCTGTGCACCGCCTGTCGCACCGACCTGTTCTACTCGCACCGGCGCGAGGGGGGGCGCGCCGGACGTTTTGCCGCCATCATCGGCCTGGGGCCAGATGGTGTATAATCAGGTTTGGCTATCGTACAGGTTCAGAAGCGGCGGAGTCGCGAGATGGGCACGGGCAGTGTGCCAGGCAGCATTCCTATCTATTGCGCTTCTGTAGCCCTCACCCCGGCTAAGCTCGCCCTGGGGCGAGTTTAGCTTCCCTTTCTCCCGCCACTCTGTGGGAGAAGGGGCGCAGATCCGTTTTTGCGCGTTACGACTGTGCGGGTGGGGGCCATCAGGGCCGCAAGGGATGACTGCCGTGAGTGTGACCGCCCTCCTGGGCTATCCTTTCCTCCCAGGGGTACGGTGGCCAGAAATCAGGTATCGGAGGCACGGCAAGGAGCAGGAATGGCAACCGGTGAGGCCCGCCGGCGCATCAGCGCCAATCTGGCGCGCATCGAGGCGCGCATCGCTCGGGCCTGCGCCCAGGCGGGGCGCGAGCGGCGCGAGGTGACGCTGGTGGCGGTGACCAAGACGCGTACCTGGGACGAGGTACTGGCGGCCCACGCCTGCGGGCTGCGGCATTTTGGCGAGAACCGGGTGGAGGAGCTGGAGACGCGGCTGCCCAAAGCGCGCACAAGCCTGGGGCAGGAGCTGCCCACCTGGCACATGATCGGCCATATTCAGTCGCGCAAGGCGGCCCGGGCCGTGGCCATCTCCGACCTGATCCACTCGGTGGATTCGCTGCGCCTGGCCGAACGCCTGGATCGCGCCGCCGCCGAAGCGGGGCGCACGCTGCCCGTCCTGCTAGAGATCAACGTCTCGGGCGAGGCCGCCAAGTACGGGTTCGATGCGGCCACGGCCGGGCCGGAGGATGCCCTGGTCGCGGAACTGGCCCGCCTGGAGGGGCTAGCGCACCTTTCGGTGCAAGGGTTGATGACCATGGCGCCCATCGTGGCCGATGCGGAGCAGGCCCGGCCCGTGTTTGGGCGCCTGCGGCTCTTGCGTGAGCGGCTGCAACGCGAGCTGGCGTTCAGCGGCTGGCACGAGCTTTCGATGGGCATGACCGACGATTATGTGATCGCCATTCAGGAGGGCGCCACGCTGGTGCGCATCGGGCGGGCGATTTTCGAGCCACAAGACCAAGCATAGAGGGAGCAAGCATGTCAGGAGCACTGCGGAGCCTGCGCATCGCCTTTGTCGGCGGCGGCGTCATGGGCGAGGCCATCATGCGCGGCCTGTTGGGCCGCGAGCTGGTGGCGCCGGAGCAGATCATCGTCAGCGACCCGGTGGCGGCGCGCCGCGCCGTGCTGCAAGAGAGCCTGGGGGTGCGGGCCACCGCCGCCAACGCGGAGGCCGTCGAGGGCGCTCACCTGGTCGTATTCGCCGTCAAACCCCAGATACTCGACAAGGTGCTGGATGGGCTCAAGGGCCATGTGAGCTCGAAGGCGTTGGTGCTCTCGATTGTGGCGGGGGCGCGCATCGCCCGCTATGTGGAGGCGCTGGGGACGCCCGCCGTGGTGCGGGTGATGCCCAATACGCCGGGCCAGGTGGGCCAGGGCGCCTCGCTTTGGACCGCCACACCCGCCACCGGCGAGGCGCAGCGCGACCAGGCCCGCGCGCTGGTGAGCGCCCTGGGCGTCGAGGTCTATTCTGACAAGGAAGGGGATGTGGATATGGCCACGGCCCTGAGCGGCTCGGGCCCGGCCTATGTGTTCCTGTTCATCGAGGCGCTCACCGATGCCGGTGTGCAGATCGGTCTATCGCGCGATGTAGCGGCGACCCTGGCGCTGCAGACCGTGCTGGGCTCGGCTTCCTATGCTCGCCAGGTGGGCGAGCACCCGGCGGTTCTGCGAAACCAGGTGACCTCGCCTGGCGGCACCACCGCTGCGGCCCTGTTTGAGATGGAGAAGGGTGGCTTGCGCGCCTTGGTAGCCCAGGCTGTTGTCGCCGCCTACAATAAAGCCCGTGAGCTTGGAGAACAATCGTGATAACCTGGCTGTCTAGCTTTGTTAGGATTCTGTCCGACGTGCTCTATTTCGCCATTCTGGCCCGGGTGCTCATCTCGTGGCTGCCCATCAGCCGCGAAAGCCCCCTTGTGCAGCTCTTGTACAGCATTACCGAGCCGGTGCTGGGGCCTATCCGACGCATCCTACCTAGCATGGGAGGGCTCGATCTTTCGCCGATGTTCGCCATGATCCTGATCTGGGTGGCGCAACGGGTGCTGCTCACGATGATCGGCAGGCTGGCCTAGCCCCGCGCCCGTTAGGGCGCCCAGACCGGATACTGCTCGATCATGGTGCTCTGGGTGAGGTTGGCCCGCGCGCCGGTCTGGAGGTTCAGCGTGGCGATATCCCAGCCGCCGTCGCGGTTGGTAAAGTAGGCGATGCGCTGGCCCGAGGGGCACATGCTGGGGCCGTGGTCGTCGGCGTAGGTGTCCTGGCTCAGGTTACGCGGCTCGCCTCCCCCGTCCAGGTCGGCGATCAGGATCTCCATGTTGCCGTGGCGGTAGCTCTCCCAGAGCAACTGGCGCCCATCGGGCGACCAGGCGGGGGATTGATCTGTGGCCGGGTCGTTGGTGAACTGCCGCAGGTCACTGCCATCGGGCCGCATGACAAAGATATCCAGGCTCCCCGTGCGATCCGAGACAAAGGCGATCCACTCGCCATCGGGCGACCAGGCGGGCGAATAGTCCGCCTGAGGGCTGTTGGTCAGGCGCCGTTGGTTGGAGCCATCGGCGTTCATCACATAGATCTCCCAGTTGTTGTCTCGAAACGAGGCAAAGGCGATGCGCGCGCCATCGGGCGACCAGGAGGGCGTCCAGTCCTCCGCCGCGTTGCGCGTCAGGTTCGTCGGGTCAGAGCCGTCGGCGTTCATCACGTAGACTTCGCGGTTGCCGTCGCGATCGGAGATAAAGACGATGCGGCGGCCATCGGGCGACCAGGCGGGCAGCATGTCATCGGCCTGGGTCTCGGTCAGGCGCACCGGGTCCAGGCCCTCCGCCGTCATCGTATAGATGTCCCAATAGTGGCCCGCCTCCTGCTTGGCCATGTAGGCGAGGCGCCCTGAGGGCAGGGTGCGCTCGGGGGTGAGCACGATCAGCGGGACCCCGGCGGTCTCTTCGGCCTGGGGCGTGGCGGTGGGCGGCTGATCGGTCCACGAGATGCGCACCTCGCGCCCGCGCCAGACGGCGCCCACGGCCACGATCAGGACCGCGATGATCACCCACAGCCCGAGGCCCAGCCAGTCCACCTTGCGGCTCAGGAGAGGGGGGACGGTGGGGCGCGGCAGGCGGCGGTATTCGCGAGAGCGGCGCACGGTCTCCAGGGTGTTTTTGGTGTCGCGTAGCCATTGCAAGAGCAGCGCGCTACGGAAGCGGAACAACCCGCCCCCCAGGCGCTCGACCAGATCGCGGCGTTGCAGCTCGGCCAACGCTTGCTCGATGTGCGCCAGGGGCATCTCGATGCGCAGGCGGGCCAGCCGGCGCCGGATATCGTCGGCGGAACCGATGCCGTGGGTGCCCAGCCCTTCGGCAAACACGCATAGCACCACGCGGGCCGCCGTGTCGGAGCGGCTCCAAACCTCGGCGAACTGCGGCTCGGCCTGCTCGATGACCGCCGGCACCGCCGCGTCCGCCTCGGCCGTGCTGACCCAGCCCCGGCGGGCTCGCAACTCGAACAGGATGTGGCCAAAGAGCTGCACCAGGTATGGCTCGCCCCCGGTGAGGGTATAGATGCGGCGCATCGAATCCAGATCGTAGGTCAACTGCCCCCGGGTGGACATGAGCAGCAGGTCCTCGGTCTCTTCCAGGGTCAGCCCGCCCAGCACGGTCGTATGGGGCGCGGGCGCCTCGGGCGCCTCGCACTCATCGGGGCGCGCCTCAACCGCGAGCAAGAGGGCCAGGCGCCCCCCTTGCAGCAGGTTGGCGAGGGCGTCGAGCAGCGCCGCCCAGCCGCTGCCCGGGGCGCAACAGGTGGGCGGGATGCCATCTATGCAGACGATGGGGGTCACCTCGGGCGCGATCCCGCCCTCGTGCTCGGCCAGATAGCCCAGGTAGTAGGAGCCGTCGTCATCCGCAGGGGGTTGGGGCTCGGGCCAGGCGAGGGCGCCGGCCATGGCCCACAACACGCGATCGAGGGGCCAGCTCAGTTCGGGGGGGATCTCGTCCCACGCGACGCAGGCCACGCGATAGCGTTCACCCAGATAGGTGGGCAGTTGGCCCAGGAGCGACGTCTTGCCGATCCGGCGCTGACCGTAGAGCAAGAGCAGGCGCTGATGCCCCTCGAGGGCCTGCCCAAGGTTGGCCAGCACCTGCTCCCGCCCGACAAAGAGGTCTTGATCGCTGAGGGGCCGATCCGTGATATAGGGATTAGGCAAAGACAAACTCCCTAGGCCTGATACAAGATGCGTCCGCAGCCCTCGCAGGTCGCCACCGTATCGGCGCCGCCCTCGGCGATGGTGGCCTTGTTGGTGGGCACGCTGACGCGGCAGATCTGACACACGCGGTCCACCATGGGCGCCAGAGGCCGCCCGCCCTTGCTGCGCCGCAACTCGTCATACAGGGCCAGCTCACGGCGGGGGATCCCGGCGCGCAACGGATCCCGCTCCGCTTTGAGCTCCTCCAGGCGAGCGCGTAGCGCGGCATACGCCTCTCGCGCCGAGGCCGTCTCGTCGGCCCAGGCGCGCTCGAATGCGGCCAGCGCGGCGGCCCCCTGCTCCGCCGCATCGGCCAGCTCCTCCACGCGGCCCATCCACTCCAGGGCCTGATCCTCGAGCTGGCCGATGCGCCGCTTGAGGGACTCGCCATCGCGCCGCAGGTTCTCCAGCTCGCGGGGAGCCAGCACCCGGCCGCCATAGAGGTCCTCCTCGACCTGGCGAGAGCGCGCCTGTAGCCCCCCCAACTCGAGCTCGAGATCGTGCAATTGGCGGCGCAAGCCCGAAAGCTCATCCTGGCGGGCGCGCTGTTCAGCCTGTTTCTCTTGCAGTGTGGTCACGTCGCTCAGCCGGCTGCGCACCTGCTGAAAGCGCCGCGCCTTGTCATCCCATTCGTCATCCAGATCGGCCAAGCGCCGTAGCGCCTGCATGAGCTCCATGCGCGTCCTCCTTACCTGGCGGCGGTGGATCCTCTGGCCGTTCGAGGCCAGAGTATAGCATGGGCGCCGGGTCGCAGCAAGCGGAATGGCCGGGCGAAGCTGGCTCGTAACTGTTCAGAATTGAGGCGACGGGTTCTTGACCGTCCAGAACGGTGATGCCAACATTCCGCAATCGGTGAGTACGCAGCCTCGGCTATGGGGCGCGGGCGTCGCTGTCGCCTACGCGTTGGCCGCTTCCCCCCCCCCAAGTCTGAACTGATACGCTGGCTCCTCGCGTTCGGCAGCGGTTGACAGCGAGCCACGCTCCGACTACCATCCATCTCACAGAGAGGATCTACAAGCCGGTTTCGGCAAGGGGCAAGCATGAACCTGGTTAACAAGGTGGCGTTGGTGACGGGGGCGGGCGTGCGTATCGGGCGCGCCATCGCCCTGGGGCTGGCCCGCGAGGGCGCCCACGTGGTCGTGCACTATAACTCGTCGGCCGGCCCGGCGCAGCAAGTGGTGCAAGAGATCGAGGCGCTGGGCGGCGAGGCGGAGGCCATCCAGGCCGACCTGCGCGACGTTGGCCGTCTGGCCGCGCTGGTGGAGGCGGGCGTGGCGCGCTGGGGCCAGGTGGATATCCTGGTCAACTCGGCGGCCATTTTCGAGCGCGGCACCCTCCTCGCGACCGATGAGGCGAACTGGGCCCGGCATTTCGATATCAACATCAAGGCGCCTTTTTTCCTGTGCCAGGCCTTTGCCCGGTGCTTGCAGCCGGAGCAACGCGGCCACATCATCAACATCGCCGACTGGCGCGCTGAACGTCCCGGCACCCAATACATGGCCTATACCCTGACCAAGAGCGCGTTGGTGGCGCTGACCCGCAGCCTGGCGCTGGCGCTGGGGCCCAATGTGCAGGTGAACGCCATCGCGCCGGGGGCGATCCTGCCGCCGCCCGACGATGCCGACCGCTATTTCGAGCGCCTGGCCGAGCGCTTGCCCCTCAAGCGCACCGGCTCGCCGGAGGAGATCGTCGCGACTGTGCTGTACCTGCTGCATTCCGACTTTGTGACGGGCGAGCTGCTGCACGTCACCGGCGGCGAGCACCTATAGGGACTGGGAGGAGACACCATGGCCGACCGCATCCTGATCCGCAACCTGCTCTTGCGCGCCGTGATCGGGGTCAATGACGAGGAGCGCCGCAACGTCCAGGACGTGGTGCTCAACATCACCCTGGAGACCGATACACAGGCCGCCGGCCGCTCGGACCGGATCGAGGACACGGTCAATTACCGCACCATCACCAAGCAGGTCATCGCCCACGTCGAGGACTCGCGCTACTATCTGGTGGAAAAGCTGGCCGCCGAGGTCGCCCGCCTGTGCCTGGGTTACGCGGGGGTGCTGCGCGCGACGGTGCGGGTGGAAAAGCCGGGCGCCCTGCGCTTTGCCGATTCGGTGGGCATCGAGATCACGCGCACGCGAGAGGATTTCCTGATGTGACCCGGGCGCTGCTCCTGCTGGGCTCGAACATCGATCGGGAGGCAAACTTTTGCCGGGCCGCGCAACGCCTGGCTGAGCTGGTGCGCGTGGTGGCTTTTTCGCCCGTGTACGAGACCGAGCCGATGGGCGATGCGGCCCAACCCTGCTTCCTGAATGCGGCGGCGCTGATCGAGACCGAGCTGGGGCCGGAGCAGCTCAAGAGCGAGGTGCTGCAGCGCATCGAGCGAGAGCTGGGGCGTGTGCGCGGGCCCAACAAGAACGCGCCTCGCACCATGGACCTGGACGTGATCCTGTATGGCGATCGGGTGTTTCGGCTGGGCGGGCGCCAGGTGCCCGATCCCGAGTTGCTGCGCTATGCCCATATCGCCCGGCCCGCCGCCGATGTGGCGCCGGATTGGATACACCCGGAGAGGGGCCTCTCGCTGCGGGCCATCGCCGATAGGTTGCCCCCCCAGGGGATGACGCCCAGGCCCGATATCGTGTTGGTTGCCTGTACCTAGCCAAAAGGAGACCCATGCCCCCTCTGGAAGTGGACCCTGCAGATTACGATGCGTTTCGGGTGGACTTGTTGGATGTACGCGAGCAAGAGTGTACCGGCGACATCGCCTGCGCCGTGCGCGCCATCATTGAGGCCATTGGCGAGGACCCCAATCGCCAGGGGCTGGTGCGCACGCCCGACCGGGTGGCGCGCGCCTATGCCGAATTGACCGCCGGCTATCATGTGGACCCAGAGCGCTTGATCAACGACGCCATCTTTGATGTGACCTATGACGAGATGGTGATCGTGCGGGAGATTGACTACTATAGCCTGTGCGAGCATCACCTGCTGCCCTTTTTCGGGCGCTGCCATGTGGGCTATATCCCCGATGGCAAGGTGATCGGCCTGAGCAAGATCCCGCGCATCGTCGAGATGTACGCGCGGCGCCTCCAGATCCAGGAGCAGATGACCCGGCAGATCGCCGAGTTCTTGCAAGAGACGCTCCACCCCCAGGGGGTGGCCGTGGTGTGCGAGGGGGTGCACATGTGCGCCGCCATGCGCGGCGTGAAAAAGCCCAACGCCCGCATGGTGACCAGCTCGATGCTGGGCGTGTTCAAGCGCAACCCCACCACGCGGGCCGAGTTCCTTTCGAATATCGGCCGCAATCAGGCCGAGTCATAGCCGGAGCCAAGAGGGGCGCGCAGGGCGCCCCTTTAGGTTGACGTCGGGCGCGCCGGGCATACCCCGGCGCGGTGTAGCGTGGTATAATCGCGTTGTAGAGACTCGCGGGACCGTTCAACACACCCATACGTTCGCACCAAGAGGGAGGTTTGGTATGAAAGCTGTGGTCATGGCCGGCGGCGCTGGCTCGCGACTCAGACCCCTGACGGTGAACCGCCCCAAGCCGCTGGTTCCCATCGTGAACCAGCCGGTCATCGCGCACATCTTGGACCTGGTCAAGAGGCACGGCATCACCGAAGTGGTCATTACGTTGCAGTTCATGGCCGAGGCGATCCAGGACTATTTCGGCGATGGCTCTCAGATGGGGATGCACATCGAGTACTCTATCGAGGAATCGCCGCTGGGCACCGCCGGCAGCGTCAAGCAGGCCCAAGAGCTGCTGGATGACACCTTTGTCGTCATCAGCGGCGATGCCCTGACGGACATTGATCTCTCGGCGGTGATTGACTTTCACAAGCTGCGAGGGAGCAAGGCCACGCTGACCCTCTATCGCGTGCCGAACCCGCTCGAGTACGGCGTGGTGATCGTGGACGAGGAGGGCCGCATCCAGCGCTTTTTGGAAAAGCCGAGCTGGGGCGAAGTGATCTCGGATACGGTCAATACGGGCATCTATGTGCTGGAGCCCGATATCCTGGACTATTTCGAGCCGGGGGCCAAGTTCGATTTCAGCCAGGACCTCTTTCCCATGCTCCTGGAAAAGGGGGATCCCATGTACGGCTATGTGGCCGATGGCTACTGGTGCGATGTGGGCAACCTGGCTGAGTATATGCGCGCCAATGGCGACATGCTCTCCGGGCGGGTGCGCGTCGAGCCGCTGGGCGAGCAGATCGGCGAGGGCATCTGGGTTGGCGAGGGGGTCGAGATCGCGCCCGACGCGCAGCTCTTTGCCCCGGTCTATCTGGGCAACGGGGTCAAGCTCAAGCAGGGCGTCATCGTCCACGGGCCAACGGTGGTGCGTGACTATTCGGTGATTGACCGTTATGTGCACCTGGATCGCAGCGTGGTCTGGCGCAACTGCTATGTGGGCGAGGGCGCCGAGCTGCGCGGCGCCGTGGTGGGCCGCCAGTGCAACATCAAGCGCAAGAGCGTCCTGTTCGAGGGCACCGTGATCGGCGACTCGACCGTGATCGGCGAGGGCGCCATCATCCATCCCAACGTCAAGATCTGGCCCAACAAGGAGGTGGATGCGGGCGCCAGCGTCAATTCGAGCATCATCTGGGGGGCCCAGGGGCGCCATGTGCTCTTTGGCCGTTTTGGCGTCACGGGCCTGGTGAACATCGACCTGACGCCCGAGCTGGCCGCCCGCCTGGGGGCCACTTTTGGGGCCAGCCTGCCCAAGGGCGCCGTGGTGACCATCAACCGCGACCCGCACCGCAGCCCGCGTATGCTCAAGCGCGGCATCATCTCGGGGTTGCCCTCGGCGGGCGTCAACGTCCTGGACCTGCGCTCGATGCCGATCCCGGTGGCGCGTTTCTACACCCGCCAGGCCAAGGCCGCCGGCGGTGTGCATGTGCGCCTCTCGCCCTTCGACAACCGGGTGGTGGACATCAAGTTCTTTGATGGCAACGGCCAGGATCTGACCAAGGCCCAGGAACGCAGCATCGAGCAGGTCTTTTTCCGCGAGGATTTTCGGCGGGTGTATCTGGACGAGATCGGCACCATTACCTATGCCGATCACGTGGTCGAGCGCTACTCGGAGGCGTTTCTGGGGGTGCTCGATGTGCAGGCGATCCGCGACGCCAACCACTATCTGGCGGTGGACTTTGCCAACGCGCCCACCGCCGTGGTCCTGGCGCCCCTGCTTACGGCGCTCAACTGCCGCGTTGTGGCCCTGAACGAGGCGCCCGATGAGACCAAGATGTCCATCCTGCCCGAAGAGTTCCAGAAATCGCTGGACCAACTGGGCAAGATCTGCCATACGCTGGATACGATCATGGGCGTGCGGCTGGATGTGGGCGGCGAGCGGGTCTTTGTGGTAAGTTGCGGCGGCGCGGCTGTGGACGGCGTGCGGCTTGCCGCTCTGCTGACCGATATGGTGATGCGGCACAAGGGGGGCGGCGTGGTGGCCGTGCCGGTCTCGATGCCGTCGGTCTTTGAGCGCATCGCGGCCCAGCATGGCGGGCGCATCATTCGCACCCAGGTCAACCTGCCGGCGCTGATGCAGGTGGCCAACAACGCGCACGTGGTGATGGCCGCCGATGGCAACGGCTCCTTCATCTGGCCCGAGTTCCAGCCGGTGGTGGATGGCATGATGACCGTCGCCAAGATGCTGGAGATGATGACGCTGCACAAGACCAACCTGCTCGAGGCGTTGGCGCGCGTGCCCAGCTATCATCTGGCGCAGAGCCAGGTCAGTTGCCCGTGGGAGGGCAAGGGCAAGGTGATGCGCCTGCTGAACCAGCAGTACAAGGATCGCCTGGGCGAGCAGATCGATGGGGTCAAGATCAACCTGGGCGAGGGCGAGTGGGTGCTGGTGCTGCCCGATGCCGATCACCCGCTGTTCCACATCTTTGCCGAGGCCCACAGCGACGACCAGGCCGCCGGCCTGGTGGAGCGCTACCGTCGCATTGTGGAGAGCTTTCAGGACTAGGGATGCCACGGACGTAGGAAAGCGGCGCGCCCCCAAGGGGGCGCGCCGCTTTACCTTTGGTAGACGATTTCCCCGCCCACGATGGTCAGATCCACCTGGGTCTCCAACAACGCCTCGGGCGGCCGGGCGTGGATATCCTGCGAGAGCACGGCCACGTCGGCCCACTTGCCCGGCGCCAGGCTGCCCCGGCTGCCCTCGCCATAGGCGGCGTAGGCGGCGCCCAGGGTGTAGGCCTGCAAGGCCTCCTCGAGGGAGAGCCGCTGCGCGGGATACCAGCCCTCCGGCGGCTCGCCGCGGGCGCTCCGCCGGCTGACGGCGGCATATAGCCCCAGCATCGGGTTCAGGGCCTCCACGGGCGCGTCGGTGCCAAAGGCCAGGCGGGCGCCGCTCTCCAGCAGGCTGCGCCAGGCATACGCCGTGCGGCAGCGCTCGCCCCACTGGCGCTCCGCCATGACGCGGTCCTGGGTGGCGTGGATCGGCTGCATGGACGCGATCACCCCCAGCCCTGCCAGGCGCGGCAGATCCTCAGGGGAGAGCAGTTGTACATGCTCGATGCGTTGGCGCAGGCGCAGATCCGGGAACTCGCGGGCCACCTGGGCATAGATATCCAGCACCCGCCGGTTGGCGCCATCGCCGATGGCGTGGATGGCCGCCGCAAGCCCCTGCCGCGTCGCCAGGCGCACCGCCTCCAGCAGCGTCTCGGTCTCGGTGGCGGCCACGCCCAAGTGCCCCGGCTGGCCCTCATAGGGCGCCAGCATCTCGGCGGTGCCCGAGCCCAGGGCGCCATCGGCGAACATCTTGACGTGGCCGATGCGCAGCCGCTCGCTGCCATAGCCTGTGCGCAGGCCGAGGGCCACCGCATCCTCCAACGCGCGCAGGGGCAACATGTGCCACACCCGCGCCGTCAGCTCTCCCGCCTGCTCTAGCGCGGCCAGGGCGCGGAACGAATCGGGACCCTCGCAGTTGTGCACCGCCGTGATGCCATAGCGGGCGCAATCCGCCAGCGCGCCGCGGGCTGCCTCGCGCCAGGCCGCCTCGCCGGGCGGCGGAATCACGGCGCCGACCAGTTGGCGCGCGCTCTCGGAGAGGATGCCTGTGGGCGCGCCCGTCGCATCGCGCCAGATGCGCCCCCCCGGCGGGTCGGGCGTCTCGGCGCCAACGCCCGCCAGGCGCAGCGCCAGGCCGTTGACCCAGAGGGAGTGGCGATCCTTGGAATCCAGGGCCACGGGGCGCTCGGCCAGGACGCGGTCCAGGTCGTGCCGCGTGGGCATGGAGGGTTCGGGCCAGAGGTTGTGGTCCCAGCCGCCCCCCAACAGCCAGCCCGCCCCGGCTTGGCGCGTCGCCGCCTGCTGCACCCGCTCCAGGGCTTGCGGCAAGGTTGCGGCGCCCACCAGATCGGCCTGGGCCAGAGACATGCCGTGCATGCAGAGGTGCAGGTGGGCATCCTCAAAGCCGGGCAAGGCGGTGCGGCCCGCCAGATCCAGCGCACGGGCGCCGGGCGCCCGCGTGCGCAGCTCGTCATACGAGCCGCGAGCGAAAACGCGCCCGTCGCGGAGGAGCAGGGCCTCCGCGACGGGCTGGCTGGGATCCAGGGTGTGGATCGAGCCATTGTACAGGAGCAGATCACATGGCATGTGAGATGGCATGTCCCTCCGCGGATGGCGTGGCCGGCCCGGTCGCGCTCTAGAACGGGATCTCTTCTTCGTCGAGGATAGGGCCAGAGCCCTCGTCGCCCGCGTCAGCCTCTCTGGCGCCTGCCTCATAGCCGGCGCCAGCCTCGCCGCGCCCGCTGAGGAACTTGACGTCTCGGGCCGTGATCTCGAGCGATGCGCGCCATTCGCCGTCGCGCCCTTGATAGGGCGTGGGCTCCTGGAGCTCACCCTCGACCATGACGAGCCGGCCTTTGGAGAGATACTGGTTGCAGGTCTCTGCCAGGCGGCGCCAGGCGGAGACCCGGAACCAGACGGTGCGCTCCTGGCGCTGGCCGTTCGGGTCGGTCCAGACGCGGTCCGTCGCGACGGAAAAGTTGGTGACGGGCGTGCCTTGAGCGGTATAGCGCATCTCTGGATCGCGGCCCAACCTGCCGATGATGACGATTCGTTGGTACATGGTGCGTTGCCTCCTTGCGTCCTATGTTGACGCTCTCACGACAGGACGAGTATAGCACGAGCCTGGTTGGGACGCAATCGCACCAACGTCCCACGGAATCCCTTTTGTACCGTTCACCCTGTTGTTTGGTCAGATGAAACCGCTTCTATACTGTAGAAAGGGCTTGTTACCCGTACACCCCGGCTCAGATCGGATCAGTTGCCTTTCATTAGCGGAGGCAGGTTGGATGTATACCCGTAGCGGCAGGCTATGCACCTAGTGTGAAAACCGATCCTCATTACGCTTATTTCCGCTTGACTTGTTCGGGTTTGTTCTGTATACTATTTGCAGTATCACCAAGCGCGCGGAGGGTGTGGCTTCCGAGCCCCCTGACGGTCGTTGCGCGGGAGCTCTGTTTGTCACATGGCATAGCACCGCAGAGCGTCGGTCACAAGGGGCTAGGTATGGCTTCCCCTCCAGGGGCGCCAAGATTAGGGGGGATAGATATGACACAGGACACGCTTCTGAATGTCAAGCAGGTGGCCGGATACTTGCAGCTCAAAGAGTCCACGATCTACTCGTGGGCCCAGGATGGCAAGATCCCGGCGATCAAGATCGGGCGCACATGGCGTTTCCGCCGTAGCGACCTGGATGCGTGGCTAGAGAGGCATCTCCAGGAAGAGACCGACATGGGCGATATCGCCTGATAGCGGCCTGCCGACCGTTCGTAGACCAGGGGATGGCGCGATCCTCTCTTGCCATCCCCTGGTTTCGGATATGGCCCACCTCAGGATCGTTTGACCCGCTGCAACTCCTCGATCATGGCCGGGCGATTGTCATAGGTGGCGCAGAGTTCATCCACCAGGCGATCCGCGCGCTCGGGCTGGCCCAGCGCCTTGATCCGCCCCACGTAGCGGGCAGCCTCGGCATAGCGCAGGCGATTGGCGGTGGTCCGCAGGATGGCACGCGCCACGCGCTCGTAGGCATCGGGCATCTCTTGAGGATAGCGCGCCTCGAGTTCGTCGCCATAGTTCATCACTGCCTGGCGCGAGCCCAGCAGCGCGACCTGGAGCAGGTCATCCCAACGGCCCTCATCCGCCAGAATCCTGGCGAGGGCTTCTCTGCCGGGCTCCGTCTGCCGGAACTCGGCGACCAGGCCATCCAGGTATGCCGGCCACTCGGCTTCACCCACCTCAGCCTTGAGCTGCTCCGTAGCCCAGGGTGAGTCCCAGTAGAGCAGCCGATTGCGTAGAGACGTAATGCGCCCTTGCCTATCGCTGGTGTGCGAGGTGGCTATGGAAAGATAGGTATTGACGTACGCCCTTTCCTCTTCATCGAGATCGGACAGCTCGAGAGCGCGCAGACAGGCCCGCTGGAGCCCTTGATAGTCATCGCTGTGCAGATACTCGCGCAAAAGGCCCATGCGGATACTGGGCACATCCAGGTTGTCCAGAGCGTAGGCCCTCGCGGCCTCGGCGCCCTGATGATCCTGGAGCATTTGCATATGGATCGCCTTGCTTCCGTGGATTACGGCGGTGCGCAGCTCGGGATCTGCGATCTCTTTGGGTAAAGAGTTGAGGGCCTGTGTCAAACGCAGGCGCTCTGTGCCCCGGCGGGCGGCCTGAGAGGCCAGCCGCAGCAAGTCCCAGCCCCAATCCGCATCCAGGGTGGCCGCCTTGGCCCCTCTGCTGAGGCAATAGTCAAAGAGCTTGCGCAACTCACCTTTTTCCATGCTAGGGGCCATCAGACTCATCGCCCGCGTCGCCTGCTCGACTTGCTTGGTCAACTCCCATTCGGGATCATAGCCGTCAAATATGACAAGGTTGCCTACGACATTGATCACTGCCTGGACCAGAGTGAGGGCATCGCGTGAACGCCCGGCAACGAGCCAGCGCGCGGCGGTTTGCACCACGTTTTCGATGCGCACCACCGCCATCTGTTCTGCGTATGGATACTCCGGCTCGCTGCCAAAGGTCTCGTTCAACAGCGCGTTGACCAGCGTCTCGCAGAACCGTTGATCTGGGTTGGGGCAAAGCCACAGCAGAAGCGTGTCAGAAAGGCCAGGGTTGTACTGAACGGCAGCGAGTAGCTCGCTAATCAGATGCTCGCGAGGGACATCTCGGAGGATCTGCTCCAAGGTCACCATGCGTGCAGGCGGCGAAGGTTGCTGCGCACCCTCTTCTTGTCGAGCTTCTTCAAGTGCGTTCACAGCGTCCACCACCGCCACCAGGTGCGCGCAGGGACCGCCCCTCCGGCGCTTGCAGGAGCATTCCCACTCAACCCCTTCGGGTCGAATCCAGATGCGCACATCTTCGGGAGGGTCGCTCTGGACCTGCGCATGCCACACCCCTTGGGCCTCACGTTCGAGGTTCGTCACAAGCCCTTGCTCGTAGATCTGGCGCCCTTCTTGCAGAATCCCGGCGCTAGGGGTTCTTGTCACGGACTGGAACTTGCGGGCCATCTTGTTCCTCCTTTGCGGATGAGCGGCCTGGATCGGCCCGCCCCGATGCTATGGCCCTACCTGAAGCGTCGTTAGCGGCAAGCGGCCATCGGGCGGCGCCGAGCCGGCGCTATCCACCACGGGCCACCGTTCCCAGGTGGCTTCATCATACATACCCACAAACACGGTATACGGGCCAGACGCCAAATCGTCAGGGAGCGCCAATATGTGTGCATCCACCACTACCTCACCCGCACTCCAGCCGCTGGTGGGGCGCTCCCAGCCGGCGGGTACGCTGTCCTCCTGGGCCACGATGCGCCCCTCGGCATCCACCAGGTGCACGAACACCTTGGCATCGGCCACGGGCGCTTGCAGGGCCTGCCAATAGAGGATCAGGCGCCACGGGTTGCCGGGCGCCGGCTGCTCCTCGCCCAGATCATAGCCCAGCAGGAGCACATCCTGGCCGATCTGGGCGCGCGTTTCGTGCTGCATGGGCGGCGCCTGGTAGCGGCGCAGGGCGCCCAAGCTCTGCACAGGCCCCAGATCCAGCGATCCGGGCAGCCCTGGAATGCTGAGCAATACATGATAGCTGCCTGCGGGCAGCTCGGGCAAGTCCAACTCGTAGCGAGCCAACACGACCTCGCCCGGCGCCCACTCTGCGGTCGCATACTGATAGGCCAGTGGCAACATGGCGCTATGAGCCGTCTGCCCATCGGCGCCCAAGAGCTCGAACTGCGCGGCATAGTCCACGCCCGGGCGCTCTAGCGCCTGCCAGGTCGCCTCTACCACAAGACGCGGTGACAGCAAGACCTGGCCCGTGAGCCGGGTATGGTCCACCAGCCGCAGCGGCCCCATGTCCTCCCCCTCTGGGGCAAGCGCTGCCACATACGCCCCCTCCCCGAGCAGTGCGACCTCGCCCAGAGGCAGGTAGAACCCGGCAGGCTGGCCCTCGACCAATACGGCAAAGGGGCTGGGGCGCGAGTCGTCCACCAAAAAGCGCAGGCTATAGCGCCCGGCGGGGATGCCCTGGGGCAAGGGGATGGCGAACTGCTGGAACACCAGATCGCCCGGCCGCCACTGCTCGGGCATGAACCCCAAGTCGGTGTGCTGGCTCCAGCGGTGGCCCTGCTCGTCCACCAGATGCACAGAAAAGGTGCGCCCCTGGGTGGTGCGCTCGCGTACGCGCCACTGCATCGTGACCAGCAGAGGCTCGTCGCGTCGCGCCGTAGCAGGCGCCTCCCAGCCTACCACCTCGATCTCGCCCAATGAGGCGAGCGCGCCCGCTGCGGATTGATCGCCCCGCGCCGTCTGTGCCAGCCGGTAGACCCTGACAGCCGGGTCGCCCTGGGGATCCAAGATCGTGGCCACCGGCTCGACCAGAGGCAGAAGCGTGGCCTGCACAAACGGCAAGCCGCGGAAGGGGTCCTGGGGCCAATAGTACAGCACGGCGCCACCCTCTCGATGGGGCACGACCACGGTCCGATCGACCACCAACCAGAGGGCCTCGCGCATGACGCCAGCCTCATAGAGGGCCGTCGGGTGCTGATAGTGCTCGGCGATCACCACCACCGTATCGCCCGCTTGCAGGTGTGGCGCAGCGTGGCGGGCCAGCGCCGCATACTCGCCGTGAAAGCGGTAATAGTTCAGGGGCTCACGCGCCCAGACATCAAAGTAGACCGATCCGGCGTGCAAGCCCTCCAGCAGGAGCAGCGCGCCGACGAGAAAGGCAGGCGCCGCCTTCCAGCCCGCGCCCATCCGCCCACGCAACAGCTCGATGACGCGATCCAGGCCCAGCGCCACCAGGCCAAAGAGGGCCGGCGTGATGCCCGAGATGCGTTGGCTCTGGGGCATGGCGTCGGCCGTGAGCACGGCCGGCAGGCACATGCCCAGCACCCAGATGGGCAGCAAGGCGTATTCGGGTTGTCGCCAACGCCGCGCCACGGCCAACAGGCCGATCAACCCGAAACAAGCCAGGGGCGGCGTCAGGGCCGGCTTGCCCGGCAGATTGAACAGCCAGCGCGGGTCCCCTCGCCAAAAGAGCCCGGCCAGGTTCTGCAGCAGGTTGCCCGCCATCAGCCGCGCAGCGCTCATATAGTCGCCGGCAGTCTCAAAGACCAGCACCTGGCTGGCTCGCTCGTAGAAATCGGCGGGATTGCGGTAGAAATGGTAGCCCAGGGGGGCAAAGACGATGACGGCTGCCGCTACGGCCAGGGCCAGCAGCCCGACGCGTGAGAAAAAACGCCGGGGTTCCACGGCCAGCGCATAGAGGAAAAAGAGCGCCAGCGTGATGGGAAACAGGCGGGCGGCGAGATAGGTGTAGAGCACCGCTCCCACAAAGGCCCCGCCCAGCGCCGCCCAGGCCCAGCGCCGGTCGCGATAGCCGCGCCAGAGAAAGGTCATGGCCAGGCATTCGATAGGTGGGATCAGGATGTTGGGGTAGCCGTTGCGGCTCATGGAGAGGTGCCAGTAGTTGGCCGCCGTGACGGCGGCTGCCAGCACGCCCACCCGGGTGGAGAACAGCTCGCGACACAGAAGGAACACCAGTGGGATGGCGGCGATGCCGATGAGGGCCGAAGTGAGCCGCAAGGTGACGCCGGAGGAGCCCAGCAGGCGAAAGACGCCCGCCAGCATGTACATATAGAGCGGCTCGCGTCCGGTGTAGGTGTGGAAAAAGACCGGCCAGTTGCCGCGGCCGATCATGCGGGCCATCAAGCCATAGACCGCTTCGTCAAAATGTAGCGCGGGCGGGGCGGCATCCAGCCAGAGAAGCCGCAACACCGCCCCACCCAGCATCGCAGCCAAGAGGGGCAGCAGCCATACGGCGCGGGACCGGTTGGCGGCGCGCTCTGCTCTCATGGGCCTCCTTGCAGCCATGTATCCTGTGACACCTATCCGCCAGGGCCGTGGACGGGTCTCGCTGACAGCGCGGATTATCGCCGCTCGAGCGCAGGGTGTCAAAAGGGGGCGCGCAACTCGCCACAGTAGCGGGTCAGGCCGCTGGCCTCGAGGGGGTGCAATAGCTCCCGCTTCGTGCTCGGATGATCACCTCGCTCGGCTATTGCGCGGACATCTGCCTCACGCCAGCTCTGCCGCGATGACGCCGCGCCGGTCCAGCGCCCGCAGGATGGCCGCCGCCGCCAGACCCGCGACAAAGCCCACCGCCATGTTGGTGGCCACGCCCAGGATGCCCGTCAGCAACGCCAGCCCCAGGCCCCAGCGGCGCAGCTTGAGCAGGGGCCGCAGCAACTGGATGCCCACCATGAACATCATGCCACCGATGAGGGCCATGGGAAAGGCGCTCAAGATGCCCAGCAGCGAGCGCCCCAGGAACACCCCCAGGCTAATCTCGATCAGGCCCTCCAGGATGTTGGCCCCGGCGGTGCGCGCCCCAAAGTAGTACTGCCCTGCCAGCCCCTGGGAGCCGTGGCACATGGGCATGCCGCCAAAGAGCGAAGAGCCGATATTGATGAACCCCTGGTTCACCAGCAGCTTGGTTTCGCTGACCGCCTTGTCGGGGAACAGGTCGCGGATCATGACGGCGGTGGCCATGGTGGCGTTGGTCAAGGTCAAGGGGATCTGGGCGAAACCGGCCAGCACCAGCGCCTGCCAGACGTCCTTGAGATCGGGCACGGCAAAGCGCGGCAGCCCGATGCCGAATTCGAGGTTGGACAGCAGATCGCCCTTGAGGGCCATCAGCGCCACGCCCAGGCCCATGATCACCAGGGCGGCGGGGGCGTAACGGCTCTTGCGCAGCAGCAGGATGAGGGCGATAGCCAGCAGCCCCAGCCACGGCTCCGGGGCCAGCAGCCAGCGGGCGGGCTCGGGCGCCATCATCTGCACGGCCTGCCACCCCAGGGTCAGGCCCAGGGCGAGCTGAATGCCTCGCACCAGGCTCTCGGGCGTGATGGCCACCAGCTTGCGCATCAGGCCGGTGGCCGCCAGGACCAGCCAGATGATGCCCATGCCCAGGCCCGAGGCCACCACCATCTGAGCGGGCCACACCTGGCCGATGGCCGCCACCGAGATCACCTTCTTGGGTTCCACCGGCATGGGCAGCCGGTAGATCAGGCCCAGGACGATATTGGTGAGGCCCATCATGACGAACAGGGCCGTGGGGTCCATGCGGTTGACGGCGATCAGGCCCACCGCCAGGGGGAACAGGGTGCCAAAGTCCCCCATCGAACCGGCCAGCTCGCGCAGGTTGAACTCGAAATCGGGATAGGTGCGCGGGTCGCGTTCCAAGGGTACGTTGCTCCTTTCAAGTCAACGGAGTGCGTCAAGACGCAAGTCTAGCACCGATATAGAGGAGCCTCAAAACGGAGGGCGGGCTCCCTCGCCCGCCCTCCGAGGGGTCACCGGCCGGAGTAAGCCCGTGGCACGCCCAGGCGATAGCAGTGCATCGCCCCGTCCTTCCGATTCAGCCCTCCCCCAAACCGTGCAGCACCTCTGCGCGGGCGAACTGGCTCATGTACAGGCGGTGGTAGAACCCGCCCGCAGCCAGCAGGCTCTCGTGGGTGCCCCGCTCGATGATCCGCCCGTCGTCAATCACCAGCAGTTGGTCGGCGTTGCGGATGGTGCTCAGACGGTGGGCGATCACAAAGCTGGTGCGCCCCTGCATCAGCTTGAGCAGCGCCTGCTGGATGTGCACCTCGGTGCGCGTGTCTACACTGGAGGTGGCCTCGTCCAGGATCAGGATGCGCGGGTCTGCCAGGATCGCCCGTGCGATGGCCAGGAGCTGACGCTGCCCCTGGCTCAGGGTGCTGGCGCGCTCGGCCATGTGTGTCTGGTAGCCCTCTGGCAGACGCTGGATGAACTGATCTGCATTGGCCAGGCGCGCCGCAGCGATGCACTCCTCATCCGTGGCATCCAGGCGCCCATAGCGGATGTTCTCCATCACCGTATCGGCGAATAGAAAGGTCTCTTGCAGGACGATGCCCAGTTGGCGGCGCAGGCTGTCCTGGGTCACGTCGCGGATGTCGCGCCCGTCAATGCGGATGGCGCCGCCGTCCACATCGTAAAAGCGCGAGAGCAGGTTCACGACCGTGGTCTTGCCCGCACCGGTCGGCCCCACCAGGGCCACCACCTGTCCAGGCTGCGCCTCCAGGCTTACATCCTTGAGCACCGGCACGCCCGGCACGTATTGAAAGTCCACGCGCTCAAAGGTCACATGTCCCCGGATATCCGTGAGCGGGATCGCGTCAGGCCGGTCGGCTACGTCGGGCACCTGATCCAGCATATCAAAGACGCGCTCCGCGCCGGCCAGCGCCGCCTGGATCGAGTTGTACAGGTCGGCGATGGTAAGCAGGGGCTCGAAAAAGCGCCGCGCATAGAGGACAAAGGTGGCGATGACGCCGACGCTCACCAGACCCTGCAGCGCCAGCCAGCCGCCGAGCCCCGCAATGACCACCAGGTCGAGATTGCTGAACACCATCAGCATCGGACGCAACAGGGTCATCATGAGCTGCGCTCGAATGGTAGTGTCGCGCACGGCGACGTTGGCGCGGTCGAACTCTGCCTGCAGGGTGCGCTCCCGCCGAAAGGCCTGCACCACGCGCACGCCGGTGATCGTCTCCTCGGTCAGCGCGTTGAGTCGGCCCAGGTTGGCCTGCACCTCACGAAAGCCTCGGCGTGTGCCCCGGCCCATACGCACGGTGAAATAGAGCATCAGCGGCATGACGGCCAGGGTGGCCAGCGCCAGCCAGACATTGAGCAGCAGGACGACCACGACCATGCCCACCAGGGTGAGCGCGCTGGCGACGAGTTGGATGACGCCCTGCGAGAGCACCCGGTTCATCGCGTCAATGTCGTTGGTGAGCCGGCTCATCAACTCGCCGGTGGTGCGCTGGTCGAAAAAGCGCAGCGAGAGCTCCTCCAGATGGCCAAAAAGATCGCGGCGCAGCGCCTGAAGAATGCGTTGGGTGACGCTGACGACGTAATAGCTCTGGCCGTATTCCGCGAAAAAGTAGAGGGTGTAGGTGGCGAACAGCAGCGCCGTTACCCGCCAGAGGCCCGGCAGATCGCCATGCGCTATGTAGCGATCAATCGCCACGCCCACCAGATAAGGCCCCAGCAGCGCGAGGCCGGTGCTGGCCAGCACGAGTGCGATCACGAGCGCGATGGCTCTTCGGTGTGGCCCCAGATAGCCCAGCAGCCTGGCGAGACTCTGCCGAGGGTCGCGCGCCTTTTCCATGCGCGGTCCGGTCTGCATCCCCTGCATGGGCATCGGGCGCCCCAGCGCTGCCCCGTCTGCCTGGCCCTGCCCGGGTTGCCCGGGCGTCCCGCCGCCCGCGCCCATGCCCCTGCCGCCTGCGTCTCCCTTACCCTGTCTGTCGCTCATGCTGCATCCCCCACCTGCACTCCGTTTCCCAACTGCGAATCATAGATCTCTCTATAGGTCGCGCTAGAGGCCATCAACTCGCGATGGGTGCCCGCCGCCACGATGCGGCCACGGTCCAGCACGACGATCCTATCGGCCCCCAAGACGCTGCTGATGCGCTGCGCCACCAGCAGCGTGGCCCGGCCGGCGCCGGTGGCTTCCAGGGCCTCCTGCAGCGCCACCTCGGTCTCGACATCCACGGCGCTGGTGCTGTCATCCAGGATGAGCAGCCCGGGATCCACCAGCAGCGCCCTAGCGATGGCCAGGCGCTGTCGCTGCCCGCCAGAGAGGTTCACGCCGCGCTGGCCGAGCTGTGTATCATAGCCCTCGGGAAAGCCCATGATGAACGCATGGGCCTGCGCCGCCTTGGCCGCGGCGATGACCTCTTCATCGCTGGCCTCGGGCCGGCCAAAGCGGATGTTGTCGCGGATGGCGCCGGTAAAGAGCACGGTCTCTTGCGGCACCATCCCGATCTGGCCGCGCAGCGAACGCAGCGTTACGTCGCGCACATCGGCCTCGTTCACGGCCACCTGGCCGCCGGTCACGTCATAGAACCGGGGCAGCAAGCTGATGAGCGAAGTCTTGCCCGAGCCGGTGCTGCCCAGCAGCGCCACCGTCTGGCCATGCTCCAGCGCCAGGTCCACATCTTGCAGCACCGGTTCGTGCTCATGCCCATCATAGGCAAAGGCCACATCCCGCAACGCCACCTGACGCACCGGCGTCTGGAGGGGCGCAGCATGGGGCGCGTCGGCCACCGCCGGTTCTTCGTCCAGCACCTCGTAGATGCGCCGGGCCGAGGCGGCCGAGGCGGAGATGAAACTCACCATCGTCCCCAGGTGTCCCAGAACCATCAGCATCCAGAGCAGGTAGCTGTTAAAGGCGATGATCTTGCCCAGCGAGAGCTGCGCCCGCACCGCCAGCAGCCCGCCCACGGCAACGACAAAGACGATGCCCAGGTTGACCAGATAGTGCAGGGTGGGCAGCAGGATCGCCAGAAAACGGCCCACCCGGATGCTGCGGCCTGCCAGATCGGTGTTGGTGCGCTCAAAGCGGGCCTTTTCATGGACCGCCTGGACAAATGCCTTGACCACGCGAACCCCGGCCACGTTCTCCTGAAAGATGGTATTCAGGTCGTCCAGCCGCTGCTGTACCTGCATGTACATGTTCTGCGCCCGGCTGGCGTACCAGAGAAAAATCACCGTCGCCACCGGCAGGATCAGCAGCATGATCAGCGCCAGCCGCCAGTCCGTCAACACCATCATGATCAGGGCGCCGATGGCCACCATCGGCACGCGCAGGAACATCCGGCCGGTGAAAAAGGTAAACTGCGTCACCTGCTGGACGTCGGACGAGAGGCGCGTGATCAGTTGGCCGGTTTGCCACTGGTCCAGGTTGCGGGCAGAGAGGGAGAGCACACGCGAGAACAGCTCGCGCCGGTAATCAGCGCCCAGGCTCTGCGAGACGCGCACGGCAAACACGGTGATGCCCACCGTGGCGCCGGCGCTCACCAGGATCAATCCCACCATGATCAGCGCCGATTGCAGAACGACGCCGCTGCTGCCGCCGCCGATCCCCGCGTCAACGATGCGTTGCAGCATACGGGGCAAGGCCAGGTCGGCGGCGACGAGACAGATCATGCAAAGCCAGTTATAGATCACCAGCCTGCGGTACGGCTTGATGGCGCGCAACACTCGCCAGATCGAGTCCATGTTTCTTTCACTCCTCGGTATCAGAATCCTGTGCGTGGCGGCGACCGCTCCGAACGAGGGCGCCCCGTGGTTCGCCCTCGCCTCACAAGAGGAGAGAGCCCCCGATGGGGCTCTCTTCCTATGGCGTCCGTGTTGCGCTACATATCGTCTTCGGACTCGGCAGCGCCAGGCCGGGCCTCCAGGTCCTCGATATGTTCGCGCACGGCCTGGGCCTCGGCCTGCAACGCTTCCAGGTACTCTCTCAGCCAGGCGATGCGCTCCTCGCGGGTGATGAACAGGCGGCGGAACCCGCCCGTATGGCGCCCGCAGGCGCAGCCGCCCGCGCGATGGGCATGCTGCCCACGGTCATGGCGGCCACAAGCGCAGTCGCCGCCGCGATGGCCATGCTGCCCCTGCTCATGGCAGCCGCAGGTGCAGCCCGCTTCTGGATGGTGCGGGCTGTGGCAGCCGCAGGTGCAGCGCGTGGCGGAGCGCCCAGGGCCGTGCCCATGGTGCGATTCACGACAGGCGCACTCCCCTTGGGCTCCGCGCCGGTGATGGTGACGATGTCCGTGTTGCTCACATTCACAACTCATGCTGAATCCTCCGTATGCTGGTCTCGAAAACAATGTTGATACCGATCCATAAAGTCGCCCAGGCGCCGGCGCGTCTGGTCAATGCGCACCGCCCAGGCATGTAGCATCTCGACGCCCTCGGGCGTCACCTCGTAGAGGCGGCGTGCGGGCCCCTGCCCCTCCGTATCCCAGGTGGAGCGCATCAGGCCCTCGCGCTCCATCTGGCGCAGGGTGCGATAGAGCAGACCGGGGTCCACGCCAGGCATGCCCGTCTCGTTGCCCAGGCGCTCCAACAGGGCATAGCCGTAATCAGGCTGCTGCATCAGCAGCAAGAGGAGCCGGGGCTGCAAAAAGCCTCGCACCCGCCCGCCTGCCGCGCAGCAGCCCTCGATCATCTCGTGGTGGCGGCCATGCTGGCCCTCATGCCCCTTGCACTGGGTTGAGCACACAAGTGGAATCCTTTCGCATTCGCGCCGTTCAACTATATGACCAAGTCATATATAGCATATCCGCACCTGTTTGTCAAGAGTCAGATGCGCGGTTGACGCACATGTATCAGTTCAGATTCAAGGGGACGAGTTCCTAATTGACCAGGAAGTGATGCCAATATCCTACAAACGGTGAGCACACAGCCTCGCTATGGACGCATACATGCGTCTGGCGTTAGTTCTGCACATACGTGTTTAATGCGTTTTTCTATGGTTTTATTGTAGGAGCGCGGCCAACGGTGGCGCAACCACCGTCCCTCGCCCCCTACCAGGCGGGCGTCTCGCCCGCCCTCCACGGTTCGCTGCCGACGTATCCACCTGTTGGCCGCTTTCCCCCCAATTGTGGACTGATACATGCGCCGTTGACGCACATCTCTTCTCATTGACCAGTCGGCGCCCAGCGGTATAATGGGGCGCACGAACGTATTCAGGGAGTATCGAGATGGATCGCACACTGTCCGCCAAACTAGAGCATTTGCGCGAGATCATTCGGCCTTTGCAGCGTGTGGCCGTGGCCTTTTCGGGCGGCGTGGATAGCACCTATCTGCTCTCGGCCTGTATGGACCAACTGGGGGCCGAGCGTGTCCTCGCGGTGACGGTGGATTCGCCGCTGCTGCCCCGCGAAGAGCTGGACACGGCTCGCCAGGTGGCGCGGCAACTGGGCGCGCGCCATGAGATCGTCCTATTTGACGAGATCGAGATCCCCGAGATTGCAGCCAACCCACCCGACCGCTGCTACTACTGCAAGCGCGCTCGCTTTGAGAGCCTGCGCGCTTTTGCAGCGCAGACCGATAGCGGCTATGCCCTGCTACATGGCGAGAACGCCGATGACTGCTATGACTATCGCCCGGGGGCGCGGGCGGCGAACGAGCTGGGCGTCCGCGCCCCCCTGGCCGAGGCGGGCCTGAGCAAGGCCGATATTCGCGCCCTTTCGCGCAAGCGCGGCCTGCCCACTTGGGATCATCCGGCGGCGGCTTGCCTGGCGACCCGCTTTCCCTATGGCGAGGCCCTCTCCCACGCAGGGCTGGCGCGGGTGGAGGCCGCCGAGACGGCCCTGCACGGCCTGCTGGGCGCCCGCGGCCTGCGCGTGCGCGACCACCACCCCGTGGGGCGCATCGAGGTCCCCCAGGGGATGATCCCCCGCCTGGCCGCCGACCCGCTGCGCACCGCCATCACCGAGGCGCTGCGCAAGGCCGGATACCAATACGTCGCCCTGGATTTGGATGGATACCGCATGGGGAGTATGAATGACCAACTCGAATCACACCGTTGAGCATCTGAACGATGTGGCCGATGCCGTGCTGGATCTGGCGCGCGAGCATCGCAAAGGCGCGCCGGAGATCATCCTGGCCAGCAACAAGGATGTGGATCAGAGCCTGCGCATCGCAGCCCAGTTCTTGGAGCGCACGGGTCGCGCCATCCTGAGCCGGGTCTCCCCCGAGCTGGAGGCGGCCCTGGTCGAGACCTATGGCCGCGATGGATTCGAGTGGTTCCGCGCATCGCGCACGGCCATCGTGCGCCGCAGGCCGCGCCCCCAGCCCAGCGGCGGCCGGGTCGGCATCTTGACCGCCGGCACGTCTGACCAGGCGGCGGCGGAGGAGGCGGCCATCGTCTGCCAGGAGATGGGTTGCAGCGTGCGCAACCGCTACGATGTGGGCGTGGCGGGCCTGCACCGCCTGTTTGAGCCATTACGTCAACTTCTCGACCAGGACGACGTGGATGTGATCATTGTGGCAGCGGGCATGGATGGCGCGCTGCCCTCGGTGGTATCGGGGTTGGTGGATGTGCCCGTGATCGGGCTGCCCACTTCGGTGGGCTATGGCATGGGCGGAGCGGGCCAGGCCGCGCTGATGGCCATGCTCCAGACCTGCTCGCCCGGCCTGGCCGTGGTCAACATTGACAACGGCGTGGGCGCGGGCGTCACCGCCGCCATGATCGCCCGGCGGGCCGCCAAGGGCCGCCAGCGCGCCGGAGAGGCCGTGGCCCACGGGGCGCAGGGGCAACAAGCGTGACCCCCGAGCCGCCCGCCACGCCCGTCCGCGTCGAGTTGCTGGAATGCAACCTGGACGACATGACCGGCGAGGCCCTGGGCTATGCCCTGGAGCGGCTGTTGGAGGCGGGCGCCCTGGAGGCCTGGTTCACCCCGATCTATATGAAAAAGAACCGCCCCGCCGTGCTCCTCTCGGCCCTCTGCCGCCCGGAGGATGCCGACGATCTGGCGGCCCTGTTGCTGCGCGAGACCAGCACCCTGGGGGTGCGCCGCCGCGCCGTGGAACGCACCATCGCCGAGCGCCAGATGGTGCAGGTGCAGACCCGCTGGGGGCCGGTGCGCTGCAAGGTCAAGCTGCTGGATGGGGCGCCCGTCTCCATCAAGCCCGAACATGACGACTGCGCCCGCATCGCCCGCAGCCAGGGGCTCCCCCTGGATAGCGTCGTGAACGAGGCGCGGACCCTGGCCGAGGCCCAACTGCGCTAGGCGGCCAGCATCCTCTGCACGCTAACAGAGGGGAGCCCCCAATGACAGGGGCTCCCCTCTGTGCGTCATGCTAGGGCGTCAACGGGAACCAGTCCGTGCTGCGCGTGCTGCCGATCAGGCGGATGCTGACGGCGGCGCTGGTGCCCCCGTCCACCACAGGACCCGTCATCACCAGGATGTCATAGTCCGCCAGCGGCATCAAGGGCGCGAAAACAATGGTCGGCAGGAGGATCTGGGGCGTCAGTACCAGGCCGGGCAGCAAAAAGATCAACCCGTCGGAGGGCGTCGGCGTGGGCAGAATCGCGGCCAGGATCGTGGGGTTCAGCAGGATGATGCCCGCGCCGCCCCCGGAAGGCGTATTCGTGCGCGTGGGGCTGGGCTGGGGCGTGGGTGTAGGCGGCTCGCTGCAAACCAGCAGCGAGCCATCCTCCTTGTCCACCGCAATCCACCGCCCAAAGAGGAACTCTTGGTAGCCCGCGCCCTTGCTGACCAGCACGCGATCCACGAACCAGTCGGGGCTGGGGCCCGTGTTGTCGTGTTGCAGGCAGACCTGGGTCACAACGCCCACGTCGGCATTCTGCACGGCAAAGCCCTTGGCCTCTCCCGAGCCGAACAGGGGCGTGGGTGTGGCGGTGGGCGTGAGCGTGGGCGTCGCCGTCTCGGTCGCCGTCGGCGTGGGCGGCGCCTCGGTCGTGGCGGTGGGCGCAGCCAGGGCCGCAACGGTGGCGGCCTGGGCGGTCGCCGCCACGGCGGCCTCCGCAGCCAGAGCGGCCGCCTCCACAGCGGATTGGGTGCCCGTGGCCTGGGCCTCCGCCGTCGCCTGGGTCGCAGCGATCTGGGTTTGCTCCCGCTCGCCCCGCGCCTCCATCGTCTGGGTCTGCCCGACAACGACCAGGGCCTGGGCCGTGGCCGTGGCGCTGCGGTCGCGCTGGACGTTGCTATAGACCAGGGCTGCGCCCGCGCAGAGCAGCAGCGCCAGCGTCGTGATCAGCGGGATCGCCCAGGTGGGAAAGCGCGGCTTGACCCGCAGCGTGCCCTGGGCCGCGGCCACGCGCTGGTTGTTCGCCAGGGCCGCGATGCCAAAGCTGTGGGTCTCGACGCTGCCCATGAACGGGCGCTTGCCGCGCATCTCTAGCGGCAGCGCCACGAGCTGCTGCCCGCCGGGCGGCACCGTCAAGGGCGAGCTGGCCCCCGGCGCGCGCAACGCATCGTCGGGGTCCTCCACCGAGAGCACCACCGCCTCGGGGGCATTGCCCGTGTTGCCGATGGAGACGCGCACCTGCCCCCCATTGGTGATGGTGCGGGGCGCCAGGTCCAGGGCGATCTCGCGAAAGGGCTCGATGGTCAGGCGGCCCTGGGCCGCCACGCTGTAGCCAGGGGAAGATTGGGAGCGCACCCGCACGACATACTCGTGCAGCCCGGCGCGGGCCTCGGGGCTGCGGGGCGGCGTGATGCGCAGCGTCAGCGTGCCCGTATCGCCCGGCGCCAGGCGCAACGGCTGCTCCGGCGCCGCCACCCACGGGGCTGGCAACCCCTCGACGCTGACCGCGAGATGATCCACCTGCTGCTGCCGGTTGAGCAGGCGCGCCGTCAACACGGCGGGCGTCCCCGCTCGCACGGTCTGGACGGCGGGCTCCAGGGTCACCTGGATCAGTTCCTCGGCGGCGGCCGGCGCGCTGGGCGCATAAGTGGCCGCCCCCGGCGGCGGCTCGGCAGAGACCCCCGCCGCCGCGACCTGGAGCTTGAGCCAGTGCCCGCCGACCCGCAACGTCTGGGCCGGGCGCCAGGTCTCGGCCACGCCGGGCAACAGCTTGTTGTTGTCCAGCCAGGTGCCGTTGGTGCTGTTCAGGTCGGTGACAGTGTAGCGGTTCTCGGCGATCACGATCTGGGCGTGGTGGCGCGAGACTTGGTTGTCGGCGAGCGCGATATCGTTGTCGGCGTCGCGCCCGATGTTGACGCGCTGGCGGCCACCGATGGCCAGGGCCCGGGTGCTGCCATCGGGCAGCATGATCACGATCTGGCCGCCGGGCGTGGGCTGCGAGGGCGGCGTGGGCCATAGCTCGCTAGAGGGCCGTGCGGGGGCGATCTCCTCGCCCATCATGGTGGCCAGGCTGGCCCGCGCCACCTCGGTTGCTGTGGGCGCCTGGGGAGCGGGCTGGGGCGCGCTGAGGCGCACCCCACGCACCGCCTGCCCCAGCTCGTCGGCGGCCTGGTAGCGCTGCTCGGGCCGCTTGGCCATGGCCTTGAGGATGATCTGCTCCAACTGGGAGGGGATGGCGGCATCTATCGAGCGCGGCGGCGGGGGCGTCTCCTGGGTGTGGGCGCGGATCGCCTCGGTCAAGGTGCGCACCGCAAAGGGCAGCCTGCCCGTCACCAACTCGTACAGTACCACGCCCAGGGCATAGACGTCGGCGCGTCCGTCAATCTCGCGGCCCTCGCACTGCTCCGGCGCCATGTAGGCCGGGGTGCCCATCGAGGTACCCGGCATGGACATGATGCCCCCCTCAGAGAGCTTGGCCAGGCCAAAGTCGGTCACCACAGGCTGAAAGGCCAGCCCCGTGGGGCTGCTCTGGCCCGGCTCCAGGGGTCGCAGGATGATGTTGCCCGGCTTGATATCGCGGTGGAACACGCCCCGGCGGTGGGCATAGGCCAGGGACTCGGCCACCGACTCGACGATGGCCAGGGCCTCGGGCAGCGAGACCACCATGTCGCGCTCGGCCAGCACTTGGAGCCAATCGCCCAGGTTCTGCCCCTGCACAAAGGCCATGGCGATATAGAGCAGGGTGGGCTCGCGAGAGAAAGAGTAGATCTGGACGATGCCCGGATGGTCCAGGGCCGCGATGGCGCGGGCCTCTTGCAGGAACCGCTCGCGAAAGCCCGGCTGCTGGGCGATATGGCTGTGCATGACCTTGATGGCCACAGGGCGGTTCAGGGCGATATCGTGGGCGCGGAACACGGCCCCCATGCCCCCCTGCCCCAGGATCTTTTCGATGCGGTAGGTATTGTCCAGGACCGTGCCGACCAGGCTATCCATGATTTCCTCGCTTGTCTCTAGACGATCTCCAGCCGAAAGCTGGTGTGAGCGGGCCGGTTCAGCTCGATGATACGCTCGACGATGCGCCGGTCAATGGCGCGCTCCCCCTGGCGCAGGGTCACGCGAAAGGTGTGGGGCCCGTCCACGTTCTCCTCGATCTCGACGGCGGCGCCGGTGGCGATCTCCAAGTAGCGCGTCAATCCGGCGCGGGTGCCCCGGGCCTGGTGTAGCCAACTGGCCTGGCGCAGCAGCTCGCGCTGGGTCTCGCCAGACCAGTGCTCGTCCACCAGGTGGCCCATCCAGTCGTTCAGGTAGGGGATAAAGCTCGCGGGCGTCGTCGCCGGGTCCAAAAAGAGGTCGAAATGGGCGATGATCTGCTGGATCGGCCCCAGCAGGTCCTCAAAGACCAGCAGGTAGCGCCCGAAAAAGTCATTGTCGGCATAGATGGGCGGCAAATACTGGAGCCAGCGGCTGGCCCGGCGGGGCATGCCCACCCAGGGCGCGACGGGGACCTCGCCCAGCTCCGTCGTGGGCGGCTGGGGCGGCGGCGTGGCGGGCGGCGCAGCGGCGGCCCCGGGCGCCCGCCGGGCGCCGATGCGCTCCAGCAGGCTCAGGTCAATCTCCTCCCCCGGCTGCTCCTCGACAGGCGGCGATGGCGCCTCCTCCGGCGCCTCGGGGACTAGGCCCGTCAAAACCAGGGTCAAGCGAAAGGGGCCGATGGCGATGACATCGCCCACGCCCAGAGGGCGCATCTCGTCGGGCGCCAGGGGCAGGTCGTTGACCTGGGTGCCGTTGCTGCTGCCCATGTCCTGGATGCGATAGGGCTCGCGGTCGCAATAGATGCGGGCGTGCACCCGCGAGACCCAACTGTGGGCCAGCACCAGGTCGCTATGGGCCGCGTCGCGCCCGATCTGGACGATGGGCTGGCCCAGGTCGTACTGCGCGGGCGGCTCATCGGGCGAGACGATCTCTAGGCGGTATTTGGCTTGCTGCGTCATGGTCGCCGCCTCATTCGACGGTCACCGTGATGTTGTGGATATCCGAGACCACCACCTCGTGGGCCAGCAGGTCCACCTTGCGCTCGGCCCGGTGGGGCTGGTCACTTTCGTCCACCCAGAACATGTCAATGCTCTGCACGTTGAGCAGGCCATCCACCGTTTGGATGCAGGCGTACAGGTCCGAGAGGTACAGCTCGCGGCCAAAGGGCCAGCCCGCGCCCTCGGGGCCGCCCCGCAACGGGTTTAGGAAGCGCTCCAAGGCGCTGCGGATATCGCCTTGCAGGCGGCGCTCGTCGGTCTCGGGATGGGCTACCACCTGGGCGTCCACGCGGATACGCTTGTAGCCCGCCTGGCGCACCTCGAGCTGGGTGGTGAGCAGCCGCCGCTCGTCCAGGAATTGGGCGATGCGCTGCTGCAACTCGGGCGCCAGCGCCAACCGCGCCAGAGGGATATAGCGCGCGGCCTCCTCCTCCGGCAGGTGCGGGATGACGATGATGTACACCTGGCCGGGGCCGCCGCGGCCGGGCGTGGCGCCCGCCAGGGCCGTCTGCAGGCAGCGCACCCGCGCCACCTCGCCCCGAAAAGCGTCCAGGGCCAGATACTCGTAATCCGATTGCGTGACGGCGCGGTAGCGGGTGCGCAGCAGGTTGCGGGCGCGAAAGATCGCCTGCTCCAGGGATTCCTGATCCAGGCCGCCCTGGGCCGGGGCACGGTTGCTGATGCGCTTGATGTAGGCCGGAGCCGACTTGAGCTCGGTGATGGCCCCCGCCCGCACGTTGCCCGCCACGCCCCCGCCATAGCGATAGCGCGAGAAGCGAATCTCGGCGCCGCGCGAAGGGATGGCGCCATAGCGGCGCACCACGCCATCCCGCTGGCGCAGCGCGGGCCCAAAGCGCAGCTCGCCCGTGGCGCTATCCAGCATGTAGCAGCGGTCATCGGGGCCGGATTCGCCAAAGCTGGCCACCTCGGCCCAAGGCTCCCAGCCCTCCATGCCGCTCTGCCACAGCTCGATATGCTCATCGGCGTGGCGCGGCAGGATGGGGGTGTGCTCGATCTGGAACACCTGCCCCGGCGAGCCGTCGCTGCGCCCCAGGGGTTCGTGGATGATCTCGGTGGCGTGGGAGGCGTCCACTGTGGCGCCCCAGGACACCAGGGCGATATCGCGCAGGATGGGCGAGGTGGTGTAGGGCCGCTGCTCCTCGCGGGTGGGCGTCACCTGGCAGCGCAGCCAATGGGCCTCGATGCCGTTGATCTCGGAGCGGGCCAGCTCGGGCAGGTGCAGCAGCACCCGCCCCGTCCAGCTCATGCCGCCCGTGGTGTCCTCCTCGACCTCCAGATCGCGCCAGCCGGTGGCGGTCCAGGCCTGCCAGATCAGGGGCGGCGACTCGGGAATGATGTTGAGGCCGCCGGCCCGCAGGCAGTTCATCTCGAGGCCCACCACGTGCCGATCCAGGTAGGCCTCGAACCCCAGATAGAGGCCATCGCCCTCCTGGGGGCGCTCGGGCGAAAAGGTGGGGAACTCGCGGGTCAGGCGCGCCAGGGCCACGGGCCGGTAGACCAGGCCGCGGTCGGGCGTGCGGTAGCGGGTGATGATGTGCTGCAACTCGGCGGGCCGGATGACCAGCTCTTGATCGGTGGAGAACACGATGGCCTCGCCGCCATCGGCCCGCGAGGTGGAGGCCGCCGCGCCCCGGGGCACCGTCACCGGCGCGGGCTGGGGCGCCGACAGGTAAAAGGTAATGGGCGCGCTGGCCGCCTGGGGCGGCTCTAGCTGAATGCCCAGCAACTCCAAAAGCTGGATGTAATGACTGGAGGGCACCTGGTTCAGGCGGTAGAGCAGGATATCCACCATCCAGGCAAACAGCTCGATCAGCGTGATGCCCGGGTCACTGACGTTGTGATCGGTCCACTCGGGGCAATAGAGCGGGATGCGCTTTTTGGCCTCATCCACCAGGTCTTGGAAGGAGCGGTCGTCCAGCGGGCGGGTCGGCAACGGCATGGCGCTACTCCTCCGGAATCAGGTAAAAGGGATACACCAGGCTGCGGCTGGCATGGCTGCTCTTGATGGCATAGCGCAACTGGATCAGCAAGAGCGCCCGGTTCTCACGGTCGGGCTCGGCGCGCACCTCCTCGATCTGGATGCGCGGCTCCCAGCGCGCCAGGGCCTGGCGCACGTGGCGCTCGGCCAGGGCCGCCGTCTGGCCGTTGTTGGGCGCAAAGACGATCTCTTGCAGGCGGCAGCCAAACTCGGGGCGCATCACCCGCTGGCCCGGCGCGGTCGCCAGGATGATCCGAATGGCCTCCTCGATCTCTTGTTCGCCGCCCACGGTGGCGACGCGGCCCCGGTGGTCCAGGCGCGGCGGAAAGGCCCAGCCCCGACCAATGATCTCGTCCGACACGTGTGGCTCCTTTTCCGCTCAGCCCCCCACCAGCACCGTGCCGGCGGCGATCACGGTCCCGTGGGGCGCAGGGTTGATGTCATCGCAGGTGACCGCCGAATCGCCATTGCGGGCGATCCCCTTGCCATTGACCAGCACCGTCGTGCTGCCCATGACGATGGTGGCCTGGTTGGTGGGCGGGATCTGAAAGCTCGGCCCGCCGATGGGGATATGGGGCGGCGAGTTGGCCGCCGTGCTGCCCACCAGGGCCACGGGCGCGCCCCCCACCATAACGTTGGTGGCCAGGCCGCCATTGATCGTCCCCACAAAGGGGTGCCCCGGCGTGGGCGTGGGCACCGGCCCGCCCGGCGAGGGCACCATGACGATGTGGGTGTCCACGGCCTGGATCATATCCCCGAGCTTGGCGGCGGGTTGCGCCGGCATGGCGGTCCTTTCTACGGGTTCAACTGGATGATGGCGCCCTTGATGGTCAGGTCGGCGCCCGCCTCGATCTGCATGCTCACCCCGGCCTTGAGGGTCAGGCTCTGGCTGGCCTCGATCTCGAGACCGCCGACGCTCTTGATGGTGATGGAGCGGGCGTTGTCGTCTATCACAATCGTGGCGCCGCCTTGCGAGGCGACCTCGATCTTGGCGTCGTCATCGTGCAGGGTCAGCCGGTGGCCCCCGGCGGTGTCAATCTGGATGTAGGCCGGGTTCTCCTCGGCCAGGGTGATCTTGTGGCCCACCCGCGTCACCAGCAGGCGCTGTACCACTTTGCCGCCGGAGACCACGGTGTTGGCATCGGCGGGGGGCGCATCCACGCCGTTCCACAGCCCACCGATGACGATGGGCCGCGCCATGTCACCCTGCTCGAACGCCACCAGTACCTCGTCGTTGACCTCGGGCAGCCAATAGATGCCCCTCGCATCCCCGGCCCCGGCCCCCACCACCCGCGCCCACTGGCTCTCCAGGTCGTCATCCAGCCAGGGGAACTTGACGCGCACCCGGGCCATGTCCTCGGGGTCGCTGTTGTTGGTCACAATGCCCGTCATCACGGGCCAGGCGGTCTCTCGGGTGGGTTTGTCCGCCAGCAGGCGTTGCAAGGTATCATCGCGGCGGCCCCTGACGGTAAAGCGCGTCATGTAATCCCGTGCGGTATCCCACACGTGGTTGGCCGTGGTGACTTTGTAGCGGCCATTGAAGCGGCTGCCCAATGCCATTATGTTGACCACCGACCCGGCCTTGAGACCGGGCACGCCATAGCACTCGCCCTCGGCCTCGACAAAGGCGCCGTCGTACTCGTCCAGGATGGCCTGGGCCACGGCGTCGGCCTCGGCCTGGCTGGCCACCGCCATCGCCACGGTCAGCTCGCTGGCCTGCCCAAAGGCGTCCTCGGCCAGGACGCCCCCCGGCTGGCTCTCGCCGATGCTGGGAGAGGCGGCGCCCCGCGCAGCCTGGCCCACGATCTCGCGCTTGGCGGCGGGATCCCAGCCGCGCACCTGCACCTGGCTGACCTGCTCGCCCAGGCTCAATATGGGCCGAAAGGTGCGCAGGTTCGCGCCCCATTCCAGGTCAATGGGGCTTTGGCCCGTGGCGTCGTGCCGCTTGAAGCACAGGGTCTCGCCCTGCACATAGAGATCATAGCCGATGAGCCGGGCCCGCTGGCGCAGGAACGCCATGTGGGTCTGGCCGTGCTGGTAGACGTGCTCGTGCTGGGGCGAGGAGCTGTCCACATCGGCGCGCAGCCCCACCTGCCCAGCAATGTCGCTGGCGATCTCGCTGTCGCTCATGCGGGCGTAGGTCTTGGTGATCGCCCCCCGGTGCAGCCGGTGCGAGCGGTCATAGGCCCGCACCACCAGATCGGCCACGGTGCCCTCGCGGAACTCGGGCTCCAGGCCGGTGATCTCGCCCTGAAAGATGGCCGTCTCGCCCCGGCCCTGCTCGTCGCTGACGCCCACCTCCAGGGCGGCGCCCAGGGCAAAGGGGCCGTCATTGGTGGTGCGAGCGCCCGGGTCGTGCACCTGGAGCACGCACATGGCGGGCAGCGTCAGACTGCTCTCCACCTCGACGCGGTAGAGGTCGTTCATGATCGCGGTATCCAGGGCGTTGCCCGCGATCTTGACGTACAGTTGGCGGATCAGGGCCTCTTGCTGCGGCACGGCGCTCCTCGCGTCTCTATTCCAGCGGCGGCACGATAATGATGGCGCCCGGGCGCAGGCGCAGCGGGTCGCCGATGCCGTTGGCGGCGGCGATCAGGCGCCACTTGGTGCAATCGCCATAGGCCTCCCAGGCGATCAGGTCCAGCCGGTCTCCGGCGTCCAGGCGGCGGGTGGTGGGGGCCACGCCCCCGCCCGAGGTCGGGTTCTGACGCGCCTGCTCCTCGCTGTCCATCACCTGCTGCAAGCTGATGGTCACATTGCTGCGCACCGGCGTCCCATCCTTGAGGAACAGGCTCAACTGCTCGCTCATCTGGGTAATGACCGCCTCGAACTCGAACGCACCCCAGATGAACAGGCAGTGCGGCGGCTCGCTCTTGCCTGTGCGCTGGTCGGTGCGGTCCTCGTCCACCAGCATCATCTGCCAGATGCGCCCGGTGTGGGTGCGCACATCCACGCCCTGCTCATAGGTATCAAAGAGCAGCCGCAGCGAGAGGGTCTGGGCCCCGCCCTGCTGGAAGCGGATGCGGGGGATATTCTTGCCCTTGGTCTCCGCCTGCTCATAGCTATTCGATTTGGCGATGGTGTACTCGAATGGGTTGAACATGCAGGGCACCGTCTCACCCGTGTTCTTGTTCACCAGTACGGCGGGCTCGAGCCCGCCCCGCGTCGTTGGCATCGCTGCACCTCGTATGGCGGGTCAACGGCGGCGCGGCGCGCCCGCGCGCTCCCGCTCGACCCGCAGGCGGTCGCGTAGCTTCCAATAGACCTTTTCGGCCAGTTCGTCTAGGCTCGGCTGTTGGGCGGCCTCCGGCTGCGCCGTGGGCGGCTGTTGCGCCGCCGTCCCGCCCTCTTGGGTCACGGTCGCCTCCGGAGGACGCTGGGTGTCGCCGCCACCGGCCTGGCGCTGGACGGCCGGCGGCGGCTGGGCGGGGGGCGCGGGCGGCGTCGGAACGCTTACGGGCCTGGCCGGGGCGGCAGCCGAGGGCAACGGGCCAAACAGGGCGTGCTCCAGGCGCACAGGCTGGGCCGCGGGCGGCTCCGTCCCCGTGTCACCCGATGGGCGCGAGCCTTCCCGTACGGGCGAACCTGACGGTGGCTCCGCCACCGCACTTGGCCCACTCTGCTCGGCGGCCCGCACCGGCGCTGCTCCCGCATCCATGCGCAGCGCATTCGTGCGCCGCGTATCTGTGTGCCGTAGCGCATCCGTGCGCCCTTCGCCCCGTGCGTCATCGGACGGAGAGGCGTCCTGCGTGGTGCGGCGCGCGGTGAGGCGCGAGTGTTCGGCGCTATGGGCATCAGTGACAGGCTCCGACCCCATATCCTGTGCCTGAGGCGGCTCCACGCCTTCCGGTACGGGCGAACCTGACGGCGGCTCCGCCACCGTACTTGGCCCACTTTGCGGCCACTCACCTTGCGTTCGCTCCTCTTGCGTGCGCTCGTCCTGTGCTCGCTCGTGTTGCGCTATCTCTACATCCTCGCCCGACTCGTCGGCGGCGCGGCGAGCGGCCAGGCGCGCCAGTTGGGCACGATAGGCGCTGGCCAGGTCCGTGGGCGGCCCCTGGGCAGGCTGGCGCTGCACCGGCGGGCGCGAGGGAGCGGCCTCCGGCGCGCCTGGTGCTTGCGCAGGAGCAACAGCCTTGCCCGTCTCTTGGGCCGTCGGCGGTTCTGGTCCCACGGCCTCAGACCCTGACGGCGACGCTGCCTCGGCGCGGACCGGTTCCCGCGACACGTCAGGCAGCCCACCGGCGGGCGCTGGCGCGGGCCGGATCGCGTCCGGTTCCGTGACCTCATCCGGCGAAGCGCTCGCCATCTGCCAAGGCGCCGTGGCGTCCTCGCTCCCAGGCTCGCCTTCCCGCGAAGGACCCGCCTCCTCAATGAGAGGGGCCTCCGGCGCGCGTCGCACCTGCACGGGTGGCGCGCCCGCAGATGGCCCGGACTCGCTCGCAGGCGGCGCTGTGAGGGTTGTCTCGGCGCGCAGCCCCGGCTCGCCGGCGCCCGGCAGGGGCGCGCCCGTCGACGGGGCAGGCTCGCCAGGCGGCTCGGATGCCCTGGCCGTCTCAGGCGGCGTCGCGGTTGCCTCTCGCGCCGGTTGTGGGCGCGCCTCGCCCAATAGCTCGGGCGCCGGGGGCGTTTCCGCCGCGTCCGGTGGGGGGCTTGCCTCGGACCGAGCCGTTGGCGGCATCGTCGGCAGGGGCGCTGGTGCGCTCTCGCCAGCCTCAGCAGGCACAGCGGCTAACGGGGACTCTGGCGCAGCCTCGCCTCCCTCCCGTACGGGGCTAACGGCGCGCAGATGCGCTTGTGTTCGCCCAATTGCCACGGATGGCGCCACTGTCCCCTCGGCGCTGGCGTCCGTGAGCGCAGGGGCGGCTCGATCCGGCTCCTCGATCAGCCGCGAGACGGGGCGAGGTCGGACCGGCGGCGGCACGGGGGCGGGCGCGCTGCGGGAGGCTGGCGTCCCGCTTGGCGCCATCAGGCCCTCGCGGGCGGGGGGCGCAACGCCGCGCTCCCGCTCTTGTCGTTGCTGCTCCAGGGCGCGGCGCACCTGGGCCACGGTTGGGGGCATGGCCGGGGATGGCTCTGCCGCAGCAGGGGCCTCGGTCTCGGCCCACGCCGGCTCCGGCGACTCGGCCGGGCCCGGCAGGGCATCGGCCAGCGGCGTTGGCTCGGCGGCAGGGGGCCGTTGCGCCAGCGCCGGGATGGCGGGCTCGATCTGGCGCTCGCCCAGGGCGAATCCCTCTCGGCGCACCAAGGGCAGCGCCGGGTGGACCCGTTGGCGCGCCGTGACGGCCAGGGGCGTCGCCGGTTGCCCAGGCAGGGCCACGCCATAGCGCCGCAGCAGGCGCCGGCTCAGGCGGATGGATTGCAGCCGCAGGCCGCCGATCTCGGTCATGTCACGTTCACGCTCTCATAGCTCAGTTCCAACGATTCGATGGCGATGGTTGTGCTGCCAGCGTTCAGCTCTGGCCCGCTCCACTTGTTGGGATATGCGCCGGTAAAGTCCCAGCGCATCACCGGCTGGCCCTCGCTATCCAGCAGGATGACAGAGACCTGGCGACGCGCCTTGCCCAGTTCGCCCTGCATCACCTCGGCATACCAGCGGAGCAGGTCGCTGGCGGTGGCCACACCGCGCTTGAGGGTCAGGGTGCCCTTGCGCACCCGCCCCGGCAGCAGGTGGGTGCCGCTGTTGAACCCGCCCTCCTTTTGCTCTTCCACCTCTACCTCTAGCGCAGGCAGGGTGCATTCGGTGAAACGCGCCTCGGCCAGGCCGTCAATCTGGACGGCAAAGCGAAAGGCGGCGTGGGCATCGGGACGCTCCGTCATGGCGCAACCTCGCTCGTCAGGCGGCTCAGCTTGGCGATCTCGTGCACCCAGCGCCGGCGCTCCGGGTGCTCCAGGTTCAGGATCTCTTCACGGGACCAGTGCAGGTGCAGGGCGATGTACGCTACCTCCTCGTACAGCCGGTCGAGGGGGTAGCGCTCTATTCCCCCAGGGGCGCGAGCTCCTGGCCAAAGCTGGCCCCACAGTGGGGGCACGTCACGGCGATCTCGCCGGCGCCTGCCTCGTTGATACGCCGGTAAAAGTCTTGCAGGTAGGCCATATCGGCGGCGAACAGCCCCTCGATCACCTGGGGCGTGACGCGCTCCAGCTCGCCCAGGCGCGTGACCACCCGGGCCAGCAGCAGCACCGCCAGATACGCCTCGTTGGCCCGCACCCGCATATCTCGCAGGGGCGCGATCTCGTCCATGGCCGTGGCCAGGCGCATGACGCCCTGGCGATGCACGCGCCCCTCCCCATCCACATACCCACGGGGCAACTCGAAAGCAAACTCGGTCTGCATCTAGCCTCCCGACTAGCCCTCGCGGTACAACCCCTCGTGGGTGATGACCAGTTCCTCGACGCCAAACTCGTTGCTATCGGCCTTGACAGTAGGCCCCGAGACCTTGACCGGCCAGGCGTTCTCAAAGTTCCAGCGCGCCACCTCGCTCAGGCTCTGGTCGAACATGACGATGGAGCCGTTGCGCCGCGCATCGTCCACCTTGCCCTGGACGACCATGTCACGCCAGTTCCAGATATCCATATTGTCGGTGATGCCGCGCTTGAGGGTGATATTCTCCCACTTGAGCCGGCCGGGGATCTTCATGATGTGCTCGCGGCCCTTGGCGTCCACCACCTTGTGCTCGATCACCTCGTGCTCCGAGCCGATGCCCGAGCACTCGGTGAAATAGCCAGAGACCTGGCCCTCGACCTCGATGGCATAATGAAACCCTACTAGCGGATCTTTTCTGTCCGTCATGGAGCGCGCTCCTTATGCTGCGATACCTGGGGCTAGGCCGCCGAGGGGCCCGCCCACTGGCTGATACGAAAGATGACAAACTCGGCGGGCTTGACGGGCGAGATGCCGATCTCAATGACGAGCTGGCCCAGGTCGCGCACCTCGGGCGGGTTCAGCTCCTCATCGCATTTGACATAGAACGCCTCGTTGGGCGTCGCCCCAAAGAGCGCCCCCGAGGTCCACACGGTGCGCAAGAACGCGCTCACATCGCGGCGCACCCGGGCCCACAGATCGGGGTCGTTGGGCTCGAACACCACCCACTGGGTGCCCCGCTCGATGGATTCCTCCACCATGTTGAACAGGCGGCGCACATTGATATAGCGCCAGGCGGGATCGCTGCTGAGGGTGCGGGCGCCCCAGATGCGGATGCCGCGCCCGGGGAAAGAGCGGATGCAGTTGACGCCCACCGGGTTCAGGCTATCCTGCTCGCCTCGGGTGAGCTGGATCGGCAGGCCCGTGGCGCCGCGCACCACCTCGTTGGCGGGGGCCTTGTGGACCCCCCGCTCGGCGTCGCTGCGGGCATAGACGCCCGCCACGTGGCCCGAGGGCGGAATGCGCACCGTGCCCCGGCCCTTGACCATGTCGGCGGTCTCGAGCCAGGGATAGTACAGAGCCGCATACTTGGTATCATAGTTGGCGGACATGCGCCAGGCCAGCATCTCTTGCGGGCGCAGGTCCGGCGGGCAATCCAGGATGGCAAAGCAGTACTTGGCCTGCTCGCAGTGCTCATAGAGAGCCTGCTGCACGGCCTGCACATCCCCCAGCGACATCTCGCCGCTCTGGTAGCTCTGCATCAGGTCGGGCACGGCCACCATGGTCACATCGTCAATGGGGGTCAGGCCGCCGATGCCGGTGCGCTCGGCCACCTCGCCGCGATAGTCCGCCACGGTCAACGCCGTGGTCTCGATCTGGCCGCCCGCCAGGTGATACTCGCCCGCGCGGGGGCGGCGCTCGGCGACGGTGCCCGTGGCGCGTTGCACCCGCAGCGTCACAAAGCGCGAGCGGGTGTTCACCGCCGTCTCGACGTTCTGCTCGCCTCGCCCCAGGGTAAGATCGGGGTAGGTCTCGGTACCCTCGGGGGCCTCGATGATCAGCGTAAAGGTCTCGCCCTCCTCGGCCGGCTCGCGCACGGTGACCTTGATGTTGTTGCCCGCCGGGCCGCCCGATTTGGCCGTGATCTCTAGCGTGTCGGGGCCCGCCTCGCTACGGGCGGGTAGCATGGCCGTGGCCGGCGTGGCGGCGCCGGGCTCGGCAGAGGCGCCCAGGGTCTTGACGCTCACCACATAGGCGCGGCTGCCACCGTTGAGAAAGTAGCCATAGACGGCATAGGGCAGATAGGCGCCCTCGACAAAGCCGCCAAACTTGTCGGTGAACTGGGTCCAGTTGGTGACGGCGACCGGCTTGCTGAGCAGCGAGGTCGCCTCTCCGTCGTTGCCCTCTTGGGCCTTTTCCGTAAACCCGATGAACGCCGCCACCGCCGTCCCGACCGCCTCGATCGGGCGGGTGCCGCCGTCCCGTTCTTCGATATATACGCCAGGGGAGAGATAGGTTGGCATGGCATGATCCTTTGCTTACACTCGGCCGGTCCCTCTGTGGGCCGGCGGCGGATGGGAGCCAGTTGGGCAGCTAGTGGCCGGGTCCCTCCTTTCCCATGCGGGCTAGATCCTCAGATCGTATTGCGTCAGATCTTGAGATGGCGTCACAACGGCGTGCTCGCTCGCCGAGCCATTGATCCGCACCCGCAGGCGCAGCGCGCCCCCGGGGACATTGGCAAAGCGATAGCGGCCAAAGCGGTCGGTGGTCGCCACAGCCCCCGTCTCGACCAGAGTGACCTCGGCATCGGCCACAGCCTGGCCGCCCTCGGCGCGGTAAACGATCCCGCCGATCTGGTGGATCGTCTCTGGCCCGCTTCCTGGCTCCAGCCGATCCAGCAGATCAATACGCTTGCTGACCACCCACGGGCTGGTAAAGGCCACTTCGCGCTCCATGGCCAGGGTCACCACATAGTTGATGGAGGGGCGGAGCTGGTTCTCCATCACGCCCCACAGATCGGGCAGGTTCTCGATGGCCCGTGAGGGCTGGGCCGTGCGGGCCAGGATCGGGTAAGGCTGATTGCGTAAACTCGGCTCCAGCAACTCTTGTGGTATTGTAGGGGCGCTGGCCAATGCGCCCAACACGCGCCACAGGATGGCATGCTCGTCCTCCACCTGGTTCTGGGTCCACACCGTCACCAGATAGGTGAGATCATAGCGCAGGGGCGCCAGGCGCTTGTGGGTCTGCCCGTTCCCGTCCCGCTCCACCAGCCACTCTTGCGAGCGCAGCTCGATATTCTCGCGGATATCGAACAGGTAGAAATCAATGGTCGGGCGCGTCAATCCGGCGGCCCAATCGCCCGTGGGCTGGTCAAAGCTCACCATGACGCTATCGGCGTCCAGGTTGCCACGGGCCAGCACCAGTTTGCGGATCGTCTCGTCCAGTTGGTTGATCATCGCCGTTCAGTTCATGGGTTCAGGCACACAGCGCGCATCGCCTCAGGTGTCAGCACAACTCCGCGCTCCCAGGGTCATCGTCTGGGGAGCGCCAGCTCCTCTTCTTCCGGCCCCTCCTGCCGCCGTAACGCCTGGGCTTCCTCCTCCTCTTCGGGCATCTCCTGGCGGCGCAGCTCTTGCAGCTCGTCTTCCTTGCCCAGGCCCTCCTGGCGGCGCAGCGGCTGTACCTCTTCCTCTTCTTCCTCCGGCTGGCGCGCCACACCTTGCAGGCGCTGAACGGCGGCCTGGGCCACGGCGTCTGCCTCCTGCTCGGCGGGGTCGTTGGCCGCGCCTACGGTGAGCTGGGCGCCATCGCGCTGCTGCATCACGTGGGCCAGTTCGTGGGCCAGCAGCCGTTGGCCCGCGCCCGTCTCGGGTGCATACTCGCCCGCCCCGAAAAAGATGTCGCCCCCGTGGGTAAACGCCCGCGCCGAGAGGTCCTGGTTGAGCGCGGCGGCCTGCGCATCATCGTGCACGCGCACGCTCGAGAGATCGGCCCCCAGCGCGCCCTCCATCGGCCCGCGCACCCCATGGGCCAGCGGTTGGCCGCCGCCACGCTGGCTCTCGATGGCTCGCTCGACCCTCTCTGGCGCGACAAACTCGCCGTCGCTGGCCAGGCGCTGCAAGAGCGCGTTGCCCGCCCGCGAGCGCAAGGCCCATAGCCCGCGCGTTGTGACCCCGCCGCGCGCCAAGCGCACCGGGCGTGAGCCCTCCGCCCTGGCCGGTTGCGGCGCGCGATGGGGCGTGCGCCGCTGCTCGCGCCTTGGCGCAATGCGCTGCCATTCCTTTTCGCCGCTCATCGCCTCACCTCCTGGAGCCCCGCTCCAGCGCCCCTGCCCTCAGGGGCGCAAACTCGTCTTCGTCAATCAGCTTGCCCAGCTTTTGGAACTCGCGGCGCACGCCCCGCAGCAGGTGCGCCATCCCCACCGGCCGGCCATCGCGGGCAGCCAGGAAAGCGGCGGTGACCAGGGCGTTGCGGATGCTGCCCCCCGAGAGCTTGAAGCGCTCGGCCAGCTCCTCCCATTCCACGTCGGGGGCCAGGGGCAGCTCTGGCGGGGCCGAGCGTTGCCAGATGAGCAGCCGCGCCTCGCGCTCGGGAAAGGGGAACTCGATGCTGAACTGCAAGCGCCGCAGGAACGCCTCGTCCAGGTTCTGGCGCAGGTTGCTGGTCAGGATCACGACGCCGTCATACTCTTCCACTTTTTGCAGCAGGTAGCTGATCTCGATGTTGGCATAGCGGTCGTGGGCGTCCTTGGTCTCGGAACGCTTGCCAAAGAGGGCGTCGGCCTCGTCAAAGAGCAGAATGGCGTTGGAATCCCGCGCCAACTCGAAAATGCGATCCAGGTTCTTTTCCGTCTCGCCGATGTACTTGCTGACCACGCCGGAGAGATCAATGCGATAGAGGTCCAGCGCCAGGTCGTTGGCGATCACCTCGGCGGCCATGGTCTTGCCGGTGCCCGAGGGCCCGGCAAAGAGGGCCGAGAGCCCCTGGCCGCGCGCCGAGCGCGCCCCCAGCGCCCAGGCGCCATACACGATGTGGCGGTAGCGGAACTGGTCGCACAGCTCATGGATCTGGGCGATGCGGTCGGGCGGCAGCACCAGGTCCTCCCAGCGGTGGCGGGGCGCGATCTGCTGGGCCAGCTTGCCCAGGCGCACGCTGCTCACGGCGCGGGCCGCCGACGTCAGGTCCTCGAACGTCACGAGCTCCCGATGCGGATCACGCTGGCGGGCCAGGGCGCGGGCGCTGTGGGCCGCCGACGCGATCTGGCCGCCAGCCAGGCGATAGCGAGCCGCCAGCTCGGCCAGGTCGGCGTCCGGGGCCAGGGTTGCATCGCCCAGGGCGCGCTCCCAGAGGCGTTGGCGGGCCTCAAAGGCGGGCCGTTCCAGGGGCACCCGGAACAGGGGCGGGCCCTCGGGCGCGGGCAGGGGCGCGGCGGCCTGCTCGGGAATGTCGCATATGGCGGTGAGGGCGCAGACGCGCAGCAGCTCGTCCCAGCCCGGGGGCAGGCGCGGCTCCTCGGGCGAGTTGGGCTCGGGGGGCAACGACACGGCCAGCACGGCGCCGGTCAGCAGCGCGCCCCGCACGGCCTCACGCACGGCGGGCAGGATCGGCGCGCCCTGGGCCAGCAGCGCATCCAGGGCCAGGCGCGCCAGGGGCCGTCCTCGCTGACAGGCCAGGTCTTGCGCCAGAGCCAGGGCCGACCAGCGCTCCTGGGCGTGGACGTGCGCCCAAAAAGGCAACGGCTCGCGCAAGAGCAGCACTTCGATCAGGCCTTGTTGCTCCGGGGGATACACGGTGAGATCGGGCCCGCCATCGAGCGCAGCCCAGTAGGGGGCGGCGGCGGGCGGGGCATCCGCGGCGCCCAACAGCCAGCGCGTCAGATCGGGCGCGACCGTCGCCGTGCGGCGCAGCAGGGCATCGGGGCCCTCGGCGGGCGGCTCGATGCGCAGCAGGCCATAGCGGGCCAGGGCGCCTGTGGCCTCAAAGGCCGGGCGAGCATGGATGCGTTCGGGCAGGTCGGGACAGAGCAAGTTGAGAAGCAGGTCCACCGTGGGGCACTTGGCGGTCACATCATCCTGGAGATAGGCCAGGATGCGGTCGTACTTGAGGTCTAGCTCGGGCAACAGGCAGAGCAGGAGGGCATCCTGCTCGAACCGGGTGAGGCCAAAGGCGCGCACCAGATGCTGCCAGGGGGCAGAGCTCAGCGCGGGTTCGTCATCAGGAGCGCGCGGGAGACCGGCGCTCAATAGGGGCTGGCCAAAGGGGCGCTCCAACAGCTCCTGGAACTCGAGGTCCGAGATGAACAGGCCGCGATAGTCGCCCGGATCGGCAGGGCGCTCGGCATGCAGCCGCCTGGACGCAGCCACAAGCAGCGCATCAATGCGCCCTAGTTCTGCCAGAATGCCCGCATCGAGCATGGCGCCCTCCTAGAGCCACGATCGGAACGGTTGGCCCGCCGTATCGTCGGCCATCAACACTATCATACGACCAAGGGGCTAGCGCTGTCAATGGTCAACAGGGTCTGTTTCTTGGGTATCATAACAAAGGGAACCAACATAGTCAAGAAAAATCGGGCCAGGGCCTGCGGGGGAATGCGTTCATGGTCACGCGTGCAGACAGCTATCTGGCAAACGTGGCGGTGGGCGGGCGCCTCGCCCGCCCATATGAAGCAAAGCGCCCTTGCCCAGTGCCCGGCTCCAGACGATGCAATTCGTCGTAACGGGCAAGACGCCCGCGCCCCCTAGCTTACTGCTGCCGGGCGCCGCCTAGCCCGCCAGAAAGTGGCGCAGGGCGTCGCTCTGCGGGAACGGCCCATAGCCCCCGGCCGAACATGGGGCAGTGGCGCGGGCCCAGGTCGCGCCCAGGTCGGAGAAAAGGCCGCCCTCGGCCATGCCGCGCCGCAGCAGCGCATCCATACCATCCGCCACCACCAGGGGCTCGCCATCGGCCTCCACCTGGCGCGTCCGGGCCTCGATGCCGCGCACGCCGCCGCTGGACTCAAAGGCCAGGTTGACCGTCAGCACGTGGGGCAGCGCCTCGCCCACCCCACAGAGGGGCTGGGCCTCGACGCCCGCAACGACCCGCGCCGCCTGCTCCAGGGGGCGGCCCTGGTTCGAGGCCGGATCGGGGTTGGCAATGGTGCGGCGGCTGCCATCGGCCAGGGTCACCGTGGCGGTATCGGTGGCCGCCTCCCACCAGATGGCGCCGCGCTCGCACTGGATCTGCATCTGGGGCTCGATGGACTCCTGCACGGCGTGGCTGGCATAGTGATACAGCCGCGCGCCATCGCTCAACTGGATCTCGATGCACGAGGTGTCATAGCTGGGGATGGCGTTGGCGCGATAGAGCTCGGCCCGCACGGCGGCGATGGCGGGCCGCTGGGGCTGCACCCCGGCCAAGTAGAGGAGATTGGTGAGGTAGTGGGCCGTAGCGTTGGTGGCGGGCCCATCCAGCACCCAACCTTGGGGGCTCTTGAGCTGGCCCGCCCAGGCGTTGCGCCTATAATAGCCGGCGCCGCGCGGCCAGCCGATGACGCAGCGCGCCTCTCGCACGCGCCCCAGCTCTCCCCGCGCCAGCAGCCCGGCCAACGCCTGGATGGTGGGGCTGTGGAGCCACTGGTACGCCACGGCGCACCAGCGCCCCGAGCGCGCCTCGGCCTCTTGCACGGCCCACGCCTCCTGCACAGTAGCGGCCAGGGGCTTTTCCACCAGCACGGGATAGCCCGCATCCAGGGCCTGCCCCGCCAAGGGCGCGTGGGTGGCAATGCCCGTGGGCAGGCCGATTATGTCAATGCCTTCATCGGCCAGCAGTGCGTCCAGAGCGGGGTACACGGCGCAGCCCTGGGCAGCCAGGCGCGCCAGTTCCTCGCCATAGCGCTCGGGGCGGCGCACCACCACGGCGCCGATGCAGGCGACGCCACGCTGGCGCAACGCCTCCAGCCAGCGCACCCAGACCGACGCATAGCCCCCCACCCCGACCAGTCCGTAACGTATCATGGCGCTTCCTTTCCGAATCGGTCATCTCGCGCCAGAGCGATATGGTGCTATAATCGGCCCCAACGCCGCTCCACCGCACATTGCCTACCATTATAGGGGAAATATGCCAACAGCTCTATCCATCGTCGGCTGGCACAACGCGGGCAAGACCACGCTCTGCGTGCGCCTGGTGCAGGCGCTCAAGCGCCGGGGCATTGCCGTGGGGGTCATCAAGCACTCGATGGCCGGGTTCGAGATGGATCGCCCGGGCACGGATACAAGCCGCTTTGCCGAGGCGGGCGCCGATCTCGTAGCCATCGCCAGCCGCGATGCACTGGCCTGGATCGAGCGCCTGCCCGAGGAAACGTCATTGGCCGAGATCATGATGCGCTTGCCGGAGGGCATCGAGGTGGTGATCGCCGAGGGATTCAAGCGCGAGCCCCTGCCCAAGATCGAGGTGTTACGCATCGAGACAGGCACAGAACCCATCGCACGCCCCGAAGAGTTGCTGGCCATCGTGAGCGATGACGTGGCCGACCCGCGCCCGGCCCCGCGCTTTGCCACCGGCGATACCGAGGGGCTGGTGGCCTTGCTGGAGGAAAGGGGCCTGATCCCGCGCCGGGCGGGTTAGGTCCCCGTGGCGACATCATCCGAGCCGGCCCGCGCCACAATGGCCAGCAGGATCAGGATCGCCAGCCCAGCGCCCACCAGGATCGCCAGCTTGAGGATGCGCAGTGGGCTCAACAGGGCCACGGCCCCCAACAGCGCCGTGATGCCATAGTAGAGCAGCACGATGCGGCCTACGGGCCAGCCCAGGTCTTGCAGGCGCAGGTGCAGATGGCCCCGGTCGCCCAGGGAGATCGGCTGGCCGCGCCGCCAGCGCGAATAGACCTGCCACACGATATCCACGATGGGCAGCCAGAGCACCAGCAGCACCGAGGCCACTTTGGCGCCAGCGACGATGGCCAGCGCCCCCAGGGCATAGCCCAGGACATAGGCGCCGCCCCCCAAAAAGATGCGCGCCGGGTAAAAGTTGAACACCAGGAACCCGAGGCAGCAACCGATCAGCGCCAGGGGCAGGAGCGAGACGCTGTATTGGCCCAGGCGCAGCATGTGGATGAACAGCACCCCCGCCGCGATGGCCGTCACGCCCGTGGCCAGGCCGTCCAGCCCATCCGCCATGTTGACCGTGTCGGTCATGCCCACCAGCCAGGCCAGGCTGATGGGCAGCATCAGGTACCAATCTATCCAGATCTGCCGGTCGGTAAAGGGATTGTTGAATACCTCGATAAACACCTTGCAGCCGATGGCGACCAGGGCCGCCGCCGCCAGCCCCGCCAGTTGGGCCAAGGGCGAGAGCTTGAAGCGGTCGTCCAGCAGGCCCACGATCCAGACGATGCCCATGCCCGCTAGAACGCCCGCCAGGCGCGTCAACTCGAGGGGATCGCTGCGTTCCACGCCCAACCAGACGGGCACGAGGGCCGCCAGCGCAAAGGCCGGATAGATGCCCAGCCCGCCGATGCGCGGGATCTCGCCGATGTGGGTGCGGCGCCCGCCGGGGCGATCCACAATCCCCCAGCGCTTGCCCAGCCCGATGGCGAGAGGCGTGAGCAGCGCCACCCCGCCAAACCCGACCCCCAACACCAGCGCAAAGAGCAGCGGCGACATGGCGCTACCTCTGTCCGGTGCCGAACTGGCGATCCCCCGCGTCGCCCAGGCCGGGCACGATATAGCCCTCGGGGGGATCCTCCGCCGACGCCGGCAACGGCGTCAGGCGTTCGTCTATGGCAGCCACATGGATATCCACGTCGGGGTGTGCGCTGGAGAGGGCCTGGATGCCCTCGGGGGCGGCGATGATGCCCACAAACTTGATCCAGGGCACGCCGCACTCTTTGAGCATGTCCACCGTGGCGATGGCCGAGCCGCCCGTGGCCAGCATCGGGTCCAACACCAGGCAGACCTGCACGGTGGGCGTGGGGGGCAGCTTGCTATAGTAGCGCACCGGCTGTAGCGTCTCGTGGTCGCGATAGACGCCGATATGCCAGACCTGGGCATCGGGGATCAGTTCCCAGATGGCGTCCACCATGCCCAATCCGGCGCGCAAGATGGGCACCAGCCCGATGCGATGGGCCAGCGCGTGCCCCTGGGCCTCGGCCAGGGGGGTCGTCACGGCGCGCTCCACCAGGGGGAGATCGGCCGTGGCCTCGTAGGCCAGGAGCGTGGCGAGCTCGCGCACCAGGGCGCGGAACTGGAACGAAGAGGTGCGCACATCGCGCAGCAGCGCGAGCTTGTGCTTGACCAGGGCGTGCTCCGAGGTCACAATGCGACCCCGTCCGCCTTGCGCCGATCCTTTTGCCAGGCCGTCAGCCACAGGACCTCCTCGATGCACAAAGGGGGAGCCCGCCTTGGCAGACTCCCCCACATGATTCCGGTTTGTGTGATCCTACGCGTGCTTGCCCTGGGTGCAGGCCTCTTCTCGCAAGAGGCGCTCCCATTCCTGATCCACCCGCTCCTGGATCTCTTCCACCAGCCAGGCGTTGGCCGGGCGGAAGAGATGGCGGAAACGACCCTGGGCGCGCAGCCAATCGGCCACGGGCTTTTTCTCGCGCGGTTTATAGTTGACCGTGATGACGCCATCCTCGACCTCGTACAGCGGCCAGTAGCAGGTGTCGGCGGCCAGTTCGGTCATCGGCATGGTCTGGTCGCTGGCGTGACGCCAACCGCGCGGGCAGGGCGCCAGGATATTGAGCACGGCGGGCCCATCCACCGAGGCGGCCTTTTTCGCCTTGCGCATCAGGTCACGATAGTTGTGGGGCGCAGCCTGGGCCACGTATGGGATCTCGTGGGCGGCCATGATGCGGGTGAATGGCTTGCGCCACTGGGTCTTGCCGGGCAGCACCTCGCCGGCGGGCGATGTGGTCGTGTCGGCGCCCTTGGGGGTGGCGCTGGAGCGCTGGATGCCCGTGTTCATATACGCCTCGTTGTTGAGGCAGACATAGATAAAGCGGTGGCCCCGCTCCAGGGCGCCCGAGATGAACTGGAAGCCGATGTCATAGCTGGCGCCGTCCCCGCCGAACGCCAAAAAGGTGATCTGCTTGTCCGCCGGGATGCGGCCCGAGCGCTGGAGCGCCTTGTAGGCGGCCTCGACGCCCGAGATGGTCGTGGACGAGTTCTCAAAAGCGCTGTGGATCCAGGGCACGTTCCAGGACGTAAAAGGATAAACCGAGGTCGAGACCTCCAGGCAGCCCGTGGCCGTCGAGAGCACCACAGGCGTCTCGATGGCGTGCAGGATCTGGCGCACAACGGTGGGTTCGGCGCAGCCCGCGCACAGGCGATGGCCGGGCGCCAGCCGCTCCTCCGGCTTGATGATATCTCGCAGATTGACGCGAATCCGATCGGCCATGATGTATTCTCCTTGCTACTCGCGTGGGTGACGCGTGTCAGTTTCCCGCTGGGCGCTAGCCGCGCAGGCCGACATAGCGCACCAGATCGCCGCGATCGCCGCTGGAAGCGATCTCTTCCAGATCGTCATAGACCGCATTGATCATCGGGGGCGTGGTATCGCGCCCGCCGAGGCCATAGATATAGTTGACGATAGGCAGGTCGCAGATGCCCGCGACAAAGAGCGCCGAGGTGATGTCGGTGAACAGCGGCCCCATCCCCTGGGGCGCGCCAAAGGAGATGGCGCGATCCATTACGGCGACGGCCTTGCAATTGCGGATGCACTCCACGATCTGGGCCGCCGGGAAGGGGCGGTACAGGCGCGGCTTGAGCACGCCCACTTTTTTGCCCTGGGCGCGCAACTGGCGGACCAGCGAGCGGGTCGTTCCGGCGGTGGAAGAGAGCACCACGATGGCATACTCGGCGTCATCCATGCCGTAGCAGTCGAGGATCGGCTGCGGGCGCCCCGAAAGGCTCTCGTACTCCTGGCTGACGGCCTCGATCAGCGGCATGGCGCTGTTCATGGCCTCGGTCTGCTGGCGCTTGTGCTCAAAGTAATAGTCGGTAAAGTCCCAGGCGCCCATGGTGATGGGGCTGTCCGTGTTCAGCAGATAGAGCTCGGGCTCATAGCTGCCGACGAACTCGCGCACGGCCTCATCGGGGAGCAGGCCCACGCGCTCGACGCCGTGGCCCGTGATGAAACCATCCTGGCAGCTCATCACCGGCAGGAGCAGTTCTTTGCTCTCGGCGATGCGCAGCGCCTTGATGGTGTTGTCATAGGCTTCCTGGCCACTCTCGGCATAGAACTGGAGCCAGCCCGAATCGCGGGCGCCCATAGCATCCGAGTGATCGCAGTGGATGTTGAGCGGGCTGGAGAGCGCCCGGTTCACGACCGTCATCACGATCGGCAGGCGCATACCGGAGGCGATGTAGAGCATCTCCCACATGAGGGCCAGGCCGTTGGCGGAGGTGGCGGTCATCACGCGGGCGCCCGCAGCCGAGGCGCCCACGCAGGCGCTCATGGCAGCGTGCTCGGACTCGACGGGCACGAACTCGGTATTGACGATCCCATCGGCCACGTACTGGGAAAAGTTCTGTACGACGGCCGTCTGGGGGGTGATTGGATAGGCAGCAACGACGTCAGGGTTGATCTGACGCATCGCCTGAGAGACGGCATTGGCGCCATCCAGAGGCATAAAGCGGCTTGCGACCATCGGTTCCCTCCTGATGAATACAGGCTCTCGAGCCTAGGCGTTGTCGGTATCAAAGGCGGTTTCGGGCACCATCTGAATCACTTTGCCCAGCTCGCCCGTGTAGCTATGCGGCCGCTTGATATTCACAGGGCAGCGTTCGGCGCAGATGCCGCAGCCCTTGCAGTGATCATAGTCAAACTCGGCGACCTTGCCATCCTCGACGGTGATGGCCGAATCGGGGCACATGATCCAGCAGATCAGGCACTGGGTGCACTGCTCCATGTCGCGGATGGGGCGCAGCGTGCGCCACGTGCCTGTGATATAGGCAACCGAGTTGCCGACGTCGGTTACGACGCCGCCGGGGCTGACGCTCTGCCAGGGCTTGTCCAGCCGCGGGCTCTCTTTCGTCGTCATCGAATAGCCTCCCTATGTGTCTATGCGCGTTACGTCGCGCGCACGCAGATACTATTGCGGTCAGATGCGGTAAAGGTTAGCCCTGGACGCACTCTTGATAGGCGCGTTCGACGGCTCGCACGTTGGCCTCGACGATCTCGGGGCGCAGCTTGCCGCCCAGGGACTCGCGGGTGGTCTCGACAATGGCATCGAGCTCCACAATTTCAGATGCTCGGGCCACAACCCCCAGGATCAGCGTGCTGGGGATATCGCGGCGAAACTCTTCCATAGCGATGCGCGTAGCATCCACACACCAGACCACGCCCCCGGGGAACTTGAGCCGCTTGCGGATCTGCTCTGGGGTTTGGCTCGTATTCACGATCAGAGTGCCTTCGGGCTTGAGCCCTTCGGTCAGTTCCACGATGCCGATCAGGTTGGGGTTGACGACGATGACCATGTCAGGGTCGAGGATCGGGGAGTGGATCTCGATCACGTCATCGCTCAGGCGCGTATAGCACTTGATGGGCGCGCCCATGCGCTCCGCGCCATACTCGGGAAAAGCCTGGAAATACAGGCCCGCGTGCATGCTGGACTCGCCCAGCAGTTCCCCTGCGGTCACGACCCCCTGGCCCGCTCGTCCGTGCCAACGGATCTCGAGCATCTGATTCATTGCCTACCTCCTCGTAACGATGACTTGCAACTCTGCTTTCACCCGATTCAAAGTGCTCTCGCCTTGCGGTGGAGCCCGCCCAGAGCAGCAAGAGCACGCTCAGGCATCGTGTCAGGGCGCAGTCCGGCGACGACCAACAACAATTTCCTGCCACAAGTAACGCCGCCAGCCGTACCCTCAATCAACTCATTGTAAGCCCGACGGCGTCCACTTGTCAAAAGCGCGCATCCCTTTATCGAGCACTTTTCTTTGGCTTTGCTTGCACACACCCACAGGGCGCAAGAAAAGGGGAGGCAATGATCGCCTCCCCTAGCTGTTCCGACGGTAACGTACGCCCTCGAGGCGCGCCGCACCGGCTAGATGTCATCGTCTGTTAGGACAATGGGGCGCTCGCGCCGCCGGGGGGGCGCCCCATAGGGGCCATACTCGCGCTGGTTGGCGCACTTGACACACAGGCTCGTCTCGGGCATGATCGCCAGCCGCTCGGCAGGGATCTCTTCGCCGCACGACTTGCAGATACCATAGAGCCCCTTGCGCACCCGCTCAATAGCTTCGTCCAGGGCGCGTATACGATCTTCGCGGTTCTGAATCAGTGAGATCACTTTGCCGCGCTCATAGATCGCCGCCGCCGCATCGGCCGAGTCCTCGTCCGTTGCCGAGGCGGGCTCGATCTCTTCTTGAAGCTGCTCGCGCAGGTGCTCGATCTCATCGAGGGTGCGCTCGCGCTCCTTATTCAATTGCTCAATCTTGGCATCATTCTTGGTCATGTCACGATCCTTTTTACACTTGAAGAACCGAGAACACGTCGAAACGTGCGAGTCTCTCCCTGCCGCGCAGGGATTCCAGCTCAACCAAAAAGGCCAGGCCCTCTATCACGCCGCCCAACTGCTCGACCAGCTCCACCGCCGCTGCGGCAGAGCCCCCTGTGGCCAGCAAGTCATCTACAATCAACACTTTCTGCCCGGGGACAATGGCGTCGCGATGCATTTCCAGCCGATTGCTGCCATATTCGAGGCTGTATTCGATGCCGATGGTTTCAGAGGGCAGTTTGCCCGCCTTGCGCACCGGCGCGAACCCGGCATTCAGCCGGCAGGCGATGGGCACGCCAAAGATGAAACCGCGCGATTCGATGGCGACCACCCGCTCGATGCCGCGCTCCAGATACGGGGCTGCCAGCCGCTCCATCGCCTCCCTGAGGGCGCGAGGGTCCTGCAACAAAGGGGTGATATCCTTGAACAAGATGCCCTGGATGGGGAAATCGGGCACATCGCGGACCCACTGCTCCAGGTTCATCTTGATATGGTGCTCCTCACCCAAGCCGAAACCGGGCGACCCTGTGTGGGCGCCCGACTATTGAATGCACTGCTTTCCAGATGCTTGTAGTGTATCATCTCTTGGGAGGCGTGTCAAAACGCGCCGGCGTCGGGTCATACCAACCTTTTGAGTAGCTCGCTTGGGCCTACCACAGAGCCCCTTGCCCGGACGCCACCCAGCCTATTCGCCAAGCACATCCTCCAGGTACACCGGATTGGTCCAGGCGCAGCGCCCCTGGGCATCGCGACACTCGACCCTGACAAAGACCTGCTCTCGCTGCAAAGGCAGGCTGCCCCGGGTGAGCGAGGCGCCCGGCTCGGCGGCGATGCGGCGGCCACGCGGCCCGCAGGTGTAAAAGACGATCTCGGCGCAGGGGCTGCAAACCAGATCCAGCACCGGCTCCCCAGCCTCCCCGATCTGCACCCGCAAGTCCTGAATCACGGGTCCCGCACTGGCGTAAAAGTGCCCGCCGTGTAAGGCCGCCAGCAGGGCCTGTTCGGTGAGCTCTTGGGCGCGCACCATGATATAGCCGCCACCCGCCTCGCCCAAGCCCCAGTGGGTGTCGTCTACCGCCAGCCCTGTCAGCCGTCGCCCCGTAGAGAGGCAATCGTCCCAATGCACCCGAGCATGGCCCGTGCCCTTGCTGATCTCGCAGACGCTGTTGTAGACCTCCATGCCATCCAGCCCGCGCAGCGCCGCAATCTCGCCGGAGGGCCGCCCCGTCCAGTAGGGATGGGCGATATAGGCCAGGGCGCCCTGGGCCTTGACGTGGTCAATGACGGCCTGTGGCCGGTGTTCCAGGGCGCGGGGCGGCAGCTCGGCCAGACCCGCCACCAGCAGGTGATACCCTTCGCCGTTCAGCTCGGTTGCCGTCAGGGTAATGAACCCTTGCGAGACCGCGCGCCCGGGGGTCAGCACCCAGTGATCCGAGAGGGCGAGGAAATCATAGCCCTGCTCGCGATACCAGGCGATGGCGTCTTCTGGAGAGCGCCGGCCGTCGGACTGGGTGGTGTGGGTGTGCAGGTTGCCTCTGTACCAGTTGCCCGGCAGGGCAAAGGGAGATTGCCAACGCATGCAGCTCCTTTGTGTGTTGGAATGAAACGGCGTGGTTCGCCATGCTGAAAGCGCCGCCCGCCCGGCAGCTAGCCGATGGGCGAGCGGGGATGTAATACAGTCTGGGCCTGCATTACTCTTGGCCAGTTGGCTCCACTCTGATGTACACGGTCTCGACCCAGGGTGGCTTGGGCGTGCTCTCGCGCCCGGCCGCAAAGCAGGCGTCTCCCTCGATATAGCCATAGCCGTGGGCAGGGATCCACGCCATCAACATGCCGATGGCCTGCCCCACGCCCTCAGCCGCCTCGCCTTGCGTATCCCCGATGCAATCCACCACCACATATTCGCCGCCTGAGAAATGCGTCACCATCAGACCTTCGGGCTGCCCCTCCAGCGATGTCACCTCTGCGCCCACAAAGCAGGCGCGCAGGCTCTCCGGAATGGCGGGGTTATCGCGATGCGGACGATACATGAACCCCAGGATCTGATCGTCGGCGCGGTGAACGACCTGCGCCTTGCGAACGCCAAAGGCGGCGTCAGCCCCGACCCAACCGGGGCTTTCGTCCTGGCCTCCATAGGGGGTCCAGGCTCCCAAGACTATGTAGGGCCCACGAGTAATGATGCGCGGCTCGCTGAACTTGATGGCCATCGTGCCCTCCGTCCTCGCCCATGCGGCGATCCCATCACGAACCGAATCCATCCGTACCCCAGCGCCAAGCCCCGACACACCTCAGAGCATGGGGAACGCTGTCGCCCGGCCCAGGCGCCGTCTCGGTCAGCGCCCCTGTGCCATCTCTTGCTGCACCCTGGCCCAGGTATCGCGCAGCGACTCGGTGCGGTTAAAGACGAGCTTCCCAGGCCCGCTATCTGGATCCAGGCAGAAATAGCCCAGGCGCTCGAACTGGATGCGATCCTCTACTGAGGCGTTCGCCAGATCGGGCTCCAGCTTGCAGCCCGTGAGCACCTCCATCGAGCTCGGGTTCAGGGTCGCCAAATAGTCGTCCCCGGCCATGGGGTCCTCGGTAACAAACAGGCGGTCATAGAGCCGCACGTCCGCCTCGACGGCGTGTTCTGCCGACACCCAGTGCAGCGTGGCGCGCACCTTGCGGCCATCGGGGGCATCGCCGCCGCGCGTCTCGGGGTCATAGGTACAACGCAGCTCCACCACCTGCCCGGTAGCCGGGTCCTTGACCACCTCGATGCAGCGCACAAAGTAGGCATAGCGCAGGCGCACTTCGTTGCCCGGCGAGAGCCGATAGAACCGGCGCGGCGGATCCTCCATAAAGTCCTCTTGCTCGATATAGAGCACCCGCGAAAAAGGCACCTGGCGCGTCCCCATGGAGGAATCCTCCGGGTTGTTGACCGCATCCAGGTACTCGACCTGCCCCTCGGGATAGTTGACGATCACCACCCGGAGCGGGTGCAGAACGGCCATGCGGCGCGCAGCGCAGGCGTTGAGGTGCTGGCGCACGCAATGTTCCAGCACGGCCACATCCACCATACTGTTGGACTTGGCGATGCCCACCAGATCGAGAAAGGCGCGGATGGCCTCCGGGGGATAGCCGCGCCGCCGCATACCCGCCAGGGTGGGCATTCTGGGGTCATCCCAGCCGCTGACATAACCCTCATCCACCAGGCGCCGCAAGAATCGTTTGCTCAGCACCGTGTAGGTCAGGTTCAGGCGGCCAAACTCGATCTGCCGGGAGGGAAAGATCTCTAGCTCGCGGATGAACCAGTCGTACAGCGGGCGGTGCAGTTCATAGTTGACATCGCAGAGCGAATGGGTGATGCCCTCGATGGAATCGCTCTGCCCGTGGGCAAAGTCATACATGGGATAGATGCACCAGGCGTCGCCCGTACGGTGATGGGTGGCGTGCAAAATCCGGTACATCACGGGGTCGCGCAGGTTCATGTTGGAAGAGGCCATGTCAATCTTGGCGCGCAGGGTGCGCGATCCCTCGGGGAACTCGCCCGCGCGCATCCGCCGCAAGAGGTCCAGGTTCTCCTCCACCGTCCGCTCGCGATAGGGGCTGTTGCGGCCCGGCTCTGTCAGGGTGCCGCGATACTCACGCACCTCGTCGGGGCTCAGGTCGCACACATAGGCATTGCCCTTGCGGACCAGTTTTTCGGCGAACTCGTACAACTGCTCGAAATAGTCCGAAGCATAGTAGAGCCGGTCACCCCAGTCGAACCCCAACCAATGGATGTCCTGCTGGATGGCGTCCACATACTCGGTCTCTTCTTTGACGGGGTTGGTATCGTCAAAGCGCAGGTTGCACAGCCCACCCATCTCTTCCGCAATCCCGAAATTGATCGCCAAGGCCCGGGTGTGCCCGATGTGCAGATAGCCATTGGGCTCGGGGGGAAAGCGCGTATGCACCGGCGGGCTAAAGCGGCCCGATGCCAGATCCTCGGCAATCGCTGCGCGGATGAAATCGGTCGGCGCCTGGGGTTCCTGATTGGCCATTGAGCATGCTCCTACGGCAGCCTGCCGGAGCGCCGAGCGCGCTGGCAGGGTGGCTGGTATAGATTCGCCCTATGCTACACAAAAGGGGGGCAGTGTGCAATTAGCCGTCTCGGGCAACTAGACGCTTGCGCTGCCCCACGGGCCGCGCTACACTTGCAGCCGTTGGCCGAGAGGCAGGGTGAACCACGCTCTACGCGATGCAGGGCCAGCAGAAGAGGAAAGAAGCATGACAGAGCGCTTTTCGCTCAAGGGAACCATCTCGCTCATCACGGGCGCGGCGGGCGGCCTGGGCCGCGCCATGGCCCTGGCCTTTGCCGAGGCCGGCAGCAATGTGGCAGTGGCCGATATCCAGTTGGCGGGGGCCGAGGAGACAGCCGCCATGCTGCGGGAGCGCCATGTGCGCGCCTCGGCGTTCCGGTGCGACATCTCGGATCAGGAGCAGGTGAGCGCGCTGGCGGAGGCGATCCTGGCCGAGTATGGCCGGATTGACGTGCTGGTGAACAACGCGGGGGTGTTTCAGGATGGCCCGGCGGAAGAGATGGATTTCGAGGGCGACTGGCGCCGGGTGATGAACACCAACGTAGATGGCACCTTTCGCATGTGCCAGACCTTTGGGCGGATCATGATCCGTCAGGGCGGCGGCAATATCATCAATATCGCCAGCAAGTCGGGCTTGCTGGTGGACTATCCCAACCGACAGACCGCCTACAACACCTCCAAGGCCGCGATCATTATGCTGACGCGCTGCCTGGCCGTAGAGTGGGCGTCCCACAACATCCGCGTCAACTGCATCTGCCCGGGCAACATGGTCGCCCATCCGGACAAGCCCGCCTATCAGCCCGGCCACCCCTATGGCGAGACTTGGCTGCGCAACACGCCCATGGCCCGCTTTGGGCAGCCCGAAGAACTCGCCGGCGTGGCCCTCTATCTGGCCAGCGCCGCATCGAGCTTTACCACCGGCGCCGTAGAGATGTGATTGTTCGAGTATTGGTGGAGCATATTGGCACCTGAGAGGGAGGCAGGGAGGTACTCACTCAACCCAGGTACCCTTCCCTGCGGAACGTCTCAGGCGAGCAGCTGCGCCAAGTTCACGCCGCC
>Ga0334884_1000149_pt1 | contig 130103 bp, 140 predicted proteins | sample GraSluR1_MG_7_FD_207215 | JGI IMG/M metagenome (GOLD analysis project Ga0334884, IMG submission 207215) | Sludge microbial communities from methane-producing bioreactor in Wageningen University, Netherlands - Granular Sludge_12_05 R1 | ecosystem: Engineered > Bioreactor > Anaerobic >... | reverse complement strand
CCCCTTTAAGGGGTAGAAGAGAACAGCCGCGGTTGGCAGATCTCAAACAACGCCTTAAGGCGTGGCTAGTAGGAGCCCCTTATAGGGGCTGTTTAAAACCACCGGTTTTACCGGTGGATAATTATTGCAGCTCCCCGCTCGTGCAGGGTCTGTGGTTGCACAGACTACTGCGCATGTCCGGAGGGGTGCTACTGGGTGGAAGAGGACCTTTGCAGCGCTTGCGCTTCGAAGCTAAAGGCTGGAAAGACCATAGACGAAATCAGGGTTGAGAACCTGAGGGCACAAGGGGCACCGGTATGAAAATCTATCTATCAGGTCCGATCAGCGGACACAAGGACGGAAACAGGGACGTATTCCGCATGTTTACTGAGGCAATCATCAATAATGGTCATTTGGTTGCGAACCCCCATAATATTCTCCCTCTCTGTATTAAAGGACGGGGTGACTGGGAGAATCACATGGCAGCTAATATCCAGCATTTGGTCGAATGCGACCTGGTATTCGTCATCTCAAATCAGGAATGCCAGGAAGTCTCCTTGGAGACACACATAGCCAAGGAATTGGGCATCCCTGTTATTTATATGTCATCGGTAATCAACTTTCTCGACCAGATTGAAGAGGCTGTGAGAGGAATCAAAGAAAAGCTAGGAGAAATGCTGTGAAGTACAATTTCGTTTTTGTTCCACCAATGAATACGGGTACGCTACCCATCGAGAGCAGTGTCACTATTTCAACCCACGGGATACATCTCGGGAAGAGCCTCAGAGATGACCTTTCCATCGACAGTTCTACGTATATACGCATCGGTTTGGATGAGCAAGCCAAGGCAGCTTGCCTGGTGCCTTCTCCACAAGACAAAACAGCCTTCAAGTACAACAAGGGGCTCGGAGGCAAAATCCTTCCAAAGAGGCTTATCTCTTTGGTTGGGGAAAAGCCCTACGTTTCGGTTGAAGGCGGGGTGATCATTCTCACCAAATCCAAACCGGTCGCCGAGGCGGTTGATGGTGCTCCGGAGATGATCCAGAAGCAAGAAGTAGTACCGGAGCCTTCCAAAGAGCAGAAGAAGCGAGGACGGCCCAAGAAACAACAAGCCGAAGAAGAAGTTCCTGACTCTGTTGACGCAAAAGATATCCCTCCATCCGAAGAGTTCAAAGAGATGTGTGCAAACTGTGAATATCACAGAGACATTCCAGACCAACCAGGGAGAATCAAATGTGAGAAGCACGGCCATACGAAGAATCTCGACTACTACTGCTTCAAATATGAAGCTCAGCTGAAATAAGGAGCTACCATGACATTTTCTGTTCTTGGCTTCTCACAGAGGAGATTGGTTGAACTTGGTCTCACGATGGATGAGGCCATGGTACTTCGATGGTTCATCGATTATCTATCATCCGGCAAGATGCGAGTAATCCAGTTTGGAGGGCATACCTGGTACTGGGTGAACTTCTCAGGCGTGCTCGAAAGCCTGCCAATTATTGGTGGATCTGCAAAGACGATAAGCCGAAGATTTGACCGTCTGGAAGCTGCAGGCGTGCTTGAGCACTACACCTTCCGGGAAGGCGGTGTATTTTCTTGCTACCGCATCAATGCGATTGTCTACGAGTCTCTCATTGATGATATCCAGGAGCAGAAAAAGGCCGCTCTTGCTCTTTCTGACACCACCACCCCTGAGCTTTTCAGGACCGAGATTACCCCTTCTGAGCCTGTTGAAGAGGGTTGGACAAATGAGCAGGGGGGTAAGACAGATTTGTCCAACGGTAAGACAGAACTGTCCGACCATTGGACAGAATTGTCCGAACAAAAGATTAGTGTATTAGATCAGTCTATCAAACTAGAAGAGAAACCCCCTGTATCCCCCACCGGGGGGAAACGCACCCGGTTCGTAAAACCGACAGTCGATGAGATCAGGGCCTATTGTGAATCTCGGAACAATGGGATTGATGCTCAAGAGTTCTTCGACTCAAACGAGTCAAAGGGGTGGCTGGTCGGGAAGAATCGCACTCCTATGCGGGACTGGCAAGCAGCCATCCGAACCTGGGAGGCAACCAGAAGGCGGGATAAGCCGTTTGACCGGAAGAGGGTGAACGCGGCATTCGAGAATCAGAGCGCTGGGCGAGTGAGGTTGTAGGAGGTTGATGATGGGAGTGTTGGGAATGCTTGATGGTACTGAAGTTGGAAAGGCGATGAAAAAGAGCGGTGTTAGCTTTGGGACCTTCTCCTGTGAGACCCACGGGAACTACCGCGCCATGTGCGTGACGTTTGAGGACGGTACGCACCATCATGCTCCATGCCCGAAGTGTGAGGACAAGCGACGTGCTGAAGAAGAGTCCAGGATTCAGACAATCATGAGGGACCCAGCTGTGATTCTCAGAGAGTCAATGATCTCCTCACAGGTACCTCCCAGTTGCCTGGACTATCGGTTCGGCAATTTTCCGGTGCAGCAGGGCACGCTCGAGGCTTACCAGGGCGCTCAATCCTTCCTTGGCAGCAAATACCTTGACCTAGTCCTTCTCGGCCCCACAGGGCTCGGAAAGACATCCTTGGCAATCTCGATCATCAGGCACGCACTCCAGAAGGGAAAGACCGCCAGATATGCAAAAGAGGCTGCCCTCCTGGATGAGATCAAGAACTCATTCAACTCGAGGGGAGAGAGCGCCGATGAGATAGTAGCCCGGTATTCCCGTTATGATGTGCTGGTGATCGATGAGGTAGGGCTTGGTGCCTGGAGTGAATTCGATGCAACCAAGATGACCACGCTGATCGACAACAGAAATACGTACTTCAAGAAGACCATCTTCTTGGCCAACCTCACTGAAGCTGGCTACAAGGCTCACTTCAACGACCAGTGTCTTTCCCGACTCCATCAGGATGCAGACTTCTACTTCCTGATCGGGGACGATCTGAGATACAAGGAGCGATAGGTGAGATACTTGTACAAGGGCTATCGCCACCAAGGGTTCATCTGGATCATAACCCGCCAGTATCCCAAAAAAGATTCTGTCATCATTGAGATCCGGAGGTATGTAGGCAAGACCCCGATAACCATCGAAGTCGTCCTGGATCCCTCCAATCTCATCGAGGAGGACCGGTGAAGACAAGCATGGCTGTTGTGGTAGTCACCCCGTCTCGAAGCATGTGGTATCGGATAATGACCTCCGTTGTTAGGGAGTATGACTTAGAGTCAGTGATCCACCTACGCTGGCTTATCCTATCCCAAGAACCGTTCAATGGGTGCTATTTCGATTTGGCACCAGAATATAACGACGAAGAATCATAAATCCTAATGAATTTGCAATAATCGGCCCTTCTTCCCACACTGATAGCGAAGGAGGGCCTTATGCCATCTAGAGCCCATTACAGCATATGCAACAGATGCAGGACTACATTCGTCGGCACAGGGACCCTATGCCCGAGCTGCAAGGGCATCCAGCAGTCCCGGCCCTCCCCATCAAGCCGTGGTTATGATGGGCGCTGGAGAAAGATCAGGGCGAGAGTCCTCGAAGCTGCAGGCATACCCAAAGAGGCATGGCACCTGTACGCGGTGGACCACAACCCACCCTATGACCAGGCTGTTGACCCGGACCATACCCATTATGAGCTCGTACCCCGGCTGATCGCAGAACACAACCGGAAGACGGCCCGAGAGGACGTAAAAAGGGATGCAAGCGGACGCATCAGGGGGCGCAAATGAGCGTATGGGTAGGGGGGGTCAATTTTCTGCATTTCCCACGTTTTATACCGCGGGGTGAGCTCCACTTTTGTGTGGTCAAAATGGAGGATTTCAAAAATGGGGGGTAGACCTCGCAAGCCAATGGCTCAAAAAGTGCTCCAGGGAACCTTCCGAGCGGACCGAAATCCGGTCAATGAACCGGTCATCGCTCCTCCGAAAGCGGACACCGTCAGACCTCCCTCCTCGCTGAACAAATGGGGCAAGCAGTTTTGGAAGGAGCACTACCAGCAGCTGGTGGATGCCAAGATCCTTACCGCTGCAGACATGCCTGCGTTCGAGATGATGGCCCGCTCCTGGGGGGATTACAAGCAGGCTGACTGGGACATCACCCACGGAGACGGCGGCAAGAAAAGGACGATGGCGCAGTATCGGAGTGAGCGTGAGTACAACCGCAAGCAGATGCCAGAGGTGATGGAGCGAAAGGAGAGCCTTGAGGCGTTCAATCGCATTGCTTCCCAGTTCGGGATGACCCCAGTCGCACGCAACAAGATTGACATCCCACAGAAGAAGGAGACCGACCTTTTGAGCGAGATGTATGAGGAGACCAGGGTGAAGGCATGACAGAGGCTGAAGGCTATATCGACGACGTACTGAATGGACGGATCACTGTTTGCAAGTGGGTCCGTCTTGCTGTGCAAAGGCATATCGATGATCTTGTCAAATCCTCAAATCCTGATTACCCGTTCTACTTCGACCCATCTTCTCCCATGAGGAAGATCCGCTTCTCCCAAGAGCTGCGCCACATCGAAGGCCCTTTGGCCAACAACCATCTGAAGATCAAGCTTGAGCCCTGGCAGCAGTTCATCGATTGGTGCATCTTCGGCTGGAAGAGGAAGGACACAGGGGGGCGGAGGTTCACCAAAGCCTATGTCGAGGTGGCCAGAAAGAACGGCAAGACGACAATGGCCGCGACCACCGCCTGGTATTGCTCGATGATGGATGGGGAGGAAGGCCCGCAGGTCTACTGTGTGGCCACCAAACTGGACCAGGCTAAGATCGCATGGGATGCAATCAAGGCACAAGTTGACTACCAGCCTCTCCTCCGGACAAAGACCAAAGCTTACAAGCAGGGTCTGACCATCACGATTCCTGAGACCCATGGGGTGATAAAACCCATTGGACGTGACTCAAAAACCCAAGACGGGCTCAACCCATCATTCGTGTTGGTAGATGAGTACCACGCCCACCCGACTGCGGAGATGCTCAACGTCATGCAGAACGGTATGGGCGCTCGATCACAGCCGCTCATGTACATTATCACGACCGCAGGCTTTGACAAGAACTCTCCCTGTTACCAGGAGGAGCGTACCCTTGTAACCGGTTTACTGGAGAAGAGCCTTGATCCCTGCCCTGAGAATGTCTTCGGAATCATCTTCACCTTGGATGAGGGGGATGACTGGACGGATGAATCTGTCTGGATCAAGGCCAACCCGAACCTAGGGATATCGGTAAACATTGACTTTCTGCGAAACCAGGTCACACAAGCCCTGGCCCTTCCCAGAAAACAGAACGATGTGATGACCAAGAACTTCAACATTTGGACGCAGGCGACCACCAGATGGATCAGTGCAGAGAGCTGGGACGAGTGCAATTTCGAATTCCCGGATCTCATTGGGCGAGAATGTTACGGAGGACTTGACTTGTCCACCACGACAGACATCTCGGCATTCGTACTTTGTTTCCCGCCTGTCGATCTGGAGAAGAAGTATACCTTCCTCTACAGGTTCTTTATCCCTGGAGACAACATCCTCGAGAGGGAAAGAGTGGACAAGGTCCCGTATTCTCTCTGGGCAAGTCAGGGGTTTGTGACCATCACCCCAGGCAATGTGATCGACTATGACTTCATCGAGTCCCAGGTTATGGAGGATGCAAAGGATTATGTCGTCAAGGAAATAGCATATGACCCGTACAACTCAACGGAGATCGTGAATCATCTGTCTGACGAGGGAATGAATATGCTTCCTTTTAGGCAGGGGTTTATGTCAATGAGTGCTCCTACAAAAGATTTCGAGAAGCGGGTCCTGGGGAAGGAGCTTAATCACGGGAACAACCCGGTCATCAAATGGATGGTCAGCTGCACTGAGCTGAAGACTGATGGCACGGACAATATCAAGCCAGACAAGCCAGACCGGACGAGGACAGGTAAAAGGATTGACGGGGTGGTCGCTTCAATCATGGCCTTGGATAGGGCTGTACAGAATCAGGGCAAATCAAGTGTGTACGAAGATAGAGGGGTAAGAGCGATATGAGCAAAATTTTCAAAGGGCTTTTCAAGCGCAGTGATGATTCTACGTGGAAGACTTTGTTGGATCTGGTCCGCAACGTCGGACGATCGGCTTCCGGAGTGGATGTTTCGGAGAGCTCCTCGATCACGCTTTCAGCGGTTTGGGCGGCCCTGGTTCTCATCTCTGAGACGATGAGCACCGTACCACTTCAGGTCTTCAAGCGGACGAATGAAGGCAGGGATCTGTATCGGGACCATCCTCTATACACCGTCCTCCATGACAAGGCAAACCGTTACGAGACAGCCCAGAAGTTTCGCGAGAGGTTCTTTTGGAATATGGAAATTGCAGGGATTGGATTGGCAGAGGTGATCCATACCCGGGGAGGTCAGGTAGCGGAGTTGTACAACCTTGACCCACGGGAGGTGACCGAATATTTCCTCGACCAGAACAACAACCTCAACGTGCGCATTTCCGGGGTTACCTTGGGGCCTGACAAACTCTTCTACTGTTACGGCCCTGGGCAGGACGGGTTGCGTCCACGTGGGAGAATCGCTGTGGCCAGGGAGTCGATTGGTCTCGGCCTTGCTGCCCAGGAATTTGGGGGCAGGTTCTTCTCACAGGGTACGCACAATGGAGGATTCATCCAGACTGACAAGACACTGACCGAGGGGGCATTCGAGAGACTCAAGAATTCAATCAACGAAAAATATTCCGGTTTGGACAAGGCTCACAAACTGATCGTTCTTGAAGAGGGCTTGAAGTTCATCGCGGCAGGGATGAGCAATGAGGATGCCCAGTTTCTTGAGACCCGAAAGTTCCAGATCGCCGACATTGCCCGGTTCTTCGGAGTCAAATCCTACATGCTCGGAGACCTTGAGAGAGCAACATTCTCGAATATTGAACAACAGGGCATTGAGAACATTGCCTATTCCTGGAGGCCGAGGGCTGTCCGGTTCGAACAGTCTGTTTCCCAACAGCTCCTTCTACCACCTGAGAGGAAGGCCGGAATCTATGTTGAGCACAACCTGAATGCCTTGAAGCAGGGTGATCTCAAGAGCCAAGTGGACGCTTGGCATCTTCTCATCCAGGACGGGGTCATGAACTCTGACGAGGTGAGGGCGATGCTGAACATGAATAACCAATCCGATGGCCAGGGGGAAATCTATTTCATGCCTGCCAATATGCAGGACAAGTCAACAGTTAATATCCCTGATGATCCTGCAGATCCCAAGGCTCCGACAGATCCTGCTGGTGGTGCAGCAGTTGATGACACAGGAGCAGGGGTTACCCTCAACGGAGCACAGGTCCAGGCAGCCACCGCAATTGTACAGTCGGTAGCCGCTGGGGCACTCCCGCGTGATGCGGGGCTCTCCCAATTGGAGATCCTCTTCAACCTGACTTCTGAGCAGGCCCTCAGTCTGATGGGCAGTGCGGGAGAAGGCTTCACAGCAGGTGACGATTCTGCAAGATCTGGCCAGACCAAGAAAATTAAAGATCCAGGTGTTTCGTACCATCTCCGTGCTATGCAGTCGATGAAAATATCAACGAGGCATTTCGAATATATCACTGAGATCAGGGCAAAAAAAGAGACCAGTGGGCAGGCTATTGAGAACCTCCTTGCTGAGTCAAGGGAATTTTCATCCTCCTTGGAGAGTATTTTCGAAAAGGAATATCCAGGATTCCGGGTCGATGGGTACAGGGAGCAATCAGAAAAGATCATTGGGGCCCAGAGAATCCGTGCTGAGAAGGGAGAGATCGATGCAGCTGAGGAGATTACCAGGATGAGGAATGCCTTCAATTATGCTGCCATCCAGAATTCGGATTGCACCAAAGTTGTATGGAGGTCGAACCCCTCTTGTCCTCACTGCAAGGATCTGAATGGGAAGGTGGTAGAAGTTGGGCAAAGCTTTATCATAGAAGGAAAAATTCGCCATGCACCTCATAAATCCTTATGCGATTGCGACGTTGAAGGTCTTGCTTGACAATGGGGTTGACACGTGAACGGGGGAAAAAAATGCAGATTGAACGAAGATTTGTAGCATTCAAGGAGATCCGGGCTCAGGAAGAGGAGAATATCATCGAGGGGTATCCGATCGTCTACGATCAGGAAGCTGATCTTGGTTGGTTCAGAGAGAAGATATCCAAGGGCGCAGCCACGAATGCACTCAAGAAGAGTGACGAGTTTGTCCTTTTCAACCATAACCCAGACATCCCCCTCGCCCGCCGTTCCAACGGGACGCTTGAGGTGACCGAGGATGAGCATGGGGTGAAGATCCGCGCGGACCTTTCCAAGAGTGACGCGGGTCCGGGGGTCTACAAGAATGTCAAGAGCGGCCTCATCGACAAGATGAGTTTCGCTTTCAGTGTCGAGAAGGAAAGTTGGGAGTTCGCATCCGACCATACGGAAACTGATCTTCGGATCATTGAGGAATTCCGGGAGCTTCTTGACTACAGTCCTGTCACATACCCGGCATATGAGCAAACCAGCGTGAGCGCCAGGAGCGCCAAGGAAGTATATGAGTCCCGCAAAGGATCAGCGGATCCTGAGCAACCGGGAGCGCCCGCGGACGATGATGGAATCGGGCTCAGGGATACGCTCGCGCTTAAGGCACAATTCATCATAGGAGAAGAGAAAGATGAAAACATTGGTTGAACAGCGGTCAGAAGCCGCAAAGAAAATTCAGGACATCATTGGTGTCGCTGAGACGGAACAGCGGGCGCTCACTGTCGATGAACGCAGTTCGTATGATGCAGCCTTGAAGGCGATTGAAGACATCGACGAAACAACCAAGCGCCAAAAGGCGTCCAAAAGTCTCGAAGATCTTGAGGAGCGGGTCATTACTGACGTACCCGGAAAGGAAGTGAAGGATGAGCAGCGCTCTGCCTTCAGGAACTTCCTCACCGGCAAGATCAGCGGGTTCGAGCCGAAAGAGGAGCGGGCAATGACCTCTGGCACCGGAGAGACCGGTGGCTATCTCATTCCTGAGAAGTACGCTTCACAGTTGAGAGAGGTCGCGACGGCGAACTCGGTTGTCCGCCAGCTTGCAACCATCGACAAGTGGGACGCAGACGGGGCATATCCTGTGCTCACCGGTTTTGGCACCACCCATTTGGTAGGAGAGAATCCCGACGCTGACGTGGATGAAACCACTCCTTCCTTTGACCAGAAGAAGATCTCTGGTTACCAGCTGATGTATCTGGTAGACATCCCTAAGACCATGCTGGCAAAAGAAGTCTATGGGGTTGAGGCAAAGCTTCCCGGATGGTGGGGCAACAGTCTCGCAGTGAAGGAAGAGAACCTCTTCATCAATGGTGACGGGAACTCCAAGCCCCTCGGCTTGCTTGCCGCCGCTACTGCTGGACAGGCAACTGCAGCGAACAACGCGATCACCGGCGACGATATCATTGCCTGGTTCTACAAGTGCAAGGCCAAGTATCGGAAAGCCGCATCGTGGATTTTCGCTGACAGCACGGTGAAGATGATCCGCCAGATCAAGAATCCCGTAACCACCAGCGGAGCTTTGCAGTATCTGTGGGTTCCTGGTCTTGGTGATGCCCCTGACACTCTCATGGGCCGCCCGATCGGAGTTTCCGATGAGATGCCCGCGTTTGCAGCTGGTGCGAAGATTGGTGTGTTTGGCGACATCAAGCAGTACATCATCGCAGAGTTCGGCGTTCCTTCCATGCTGAGAGATCCGTACAGCAGGGCGGCACGTGCCCAGGTCAGGTTCATCGGTTGGGAGATGGTCGATGCCACTCTGCCGATCGCCGAGGCAATCGTAACTTGCCCGATTCTCGCTTAAGGGGGTGATCCATGTCTAACAAGTTGTACGAGGGGTTGAGGTCATCTGTTCCTCTTCCGCCGACAAGCATTTCAAACACCAATGTCACCGGGAAGTATATCCCGGTGACGGGGTGCAGAAGGTTGATTGCAGTCCTTGCAAATGGAGCCGCTGCAGTATCAAAGACTGTCAAGCTGGAGCTGCTCAAGGCAACCGATGCTGCAGGCACCGGTGCTGAATCTGTGGCCTCAGCAACGGCTACCGCCAATACCAAAGTCAAGTCAGTGACCATTACGCTCACGAGCGCGGCCAATACTGACAAGGTCGAGGTTAACGGGGTGGTCTACACGAAGAGTGCAGGCTCCGCGGCTGGCGACTTTGCCAATGCTGCAGCCTTGATCGTCCTGCTCAATGCCCGTGATGGGCTGAAGGCTACTGCAAATGCCGAGGTGGTCACTGTTGAAGCTGAGGATGGATATTCCCTGACTGTCGTCGGTACTGACGTAGCGGGGAGTGTCGTGGTCGCTACGCTATCCTCGATTGTCTCGGTCGAGATCAGCGAGGACCAGCTGATCGGATTCACGCATGTTGCACCCAAGGTGACCAGCACCGGTGCGGGATATGCAACCGTCGTATTCATTCAGGAGATGAAGGCTCTGCCTGTCAGCCTGGATAATCTCGCCGCGAAATACCCGGCGTAGTCGAAAGTTGTGGCGGGGGAGCAATCTCCCGCCTTTGGAGTGGCAGGATGAAAGTCAGGATATCTAAACCGTTGGTGATGGGAACCGGTAAATCGTTTGATACGGGGGATGTTGCAGATCTCCCCAGAACTGATGCGCTCCATCTGATCCAATCTCATCTTGCGACTCCAGAGGCGACCAAAAAGCACGAAGATGCCATGAGCAAAAAAGTGACAGAAAGGAGGATGGGATGATTTTGACCGTAGAAGAAGTGACTGCAATTCTTGGCATTCCCACCTCAGATACCCTTGAGGCGCAATATGAGTTTCTCATCCAATGGATCCAGAGCCGCGCAGAGTCCTTGATAGGGAGAGCCCTCGAGCTTTCCGAGAGGACTGTCTACATGGATGGGAGTGGTAAAAACACACTCATCCTCCCGGTGATGCCAGTACAGTCGATCACATCGATTTCCTTCGATAACTCCAGAGTGTTTGCAACTTCTGTGGATTCGGCAGACTACTACTGTGACATGAGGTCTGGGGTCGTATATTTCGACTATTGTGTTCCTGAGGGCCGTGGGAATGTCAAGGTTGTTTTTACTGCCGGGTACGATTCCGCATCCCTCCCTTATGATTTGAGAATGGCCATGATCGAGTGCATCTCCTGGAATGTGAAGCGGCTTAATGACAAGGCGTTTGGGATATCCACTCGAAACAGCCCGGAAGGGATATCCCCGGCATATGAGATGGTCCTCCCTATGGGAGCACAGCGCGTTTTCGAGATGTACAGGGAAGTTAAGCTATGAGAGGAAAGAACCCCTACGTAAACATGGAAGATTTGGTCTCCTCATACTTCAACAGATTCAACGTGGACCCATCCGTTCTGCCGAATGTGATCCAGGCTGTCGGCGTTGCTTTGAAGGGTGAGGCCCGCGCAGCGCAGAAAGAAACATTCCCTCAACGGACGGGGAAGTTCAACAAATCAATCTGGTTCAAGCAGCGCAGGAGAGGCTCAAGGGCAACCCTGTACGCAGGCAACCTTGCAAGCATATATGAACGAAATGGTGCATTCATCCAACCAATGAAGGGTGAGGCTATCAAGTTCGAGATCAACGGGAAAACGGTTTTTTACAAGGGTGTCATACGCATTCCCGCTAGGCCGTATTTCTATTCGGCGATGAGGGAAGCGATAAGCAATGGGGTAGATAAGAGGGCCGCTGAACAGCAGATCAACAGAGAATTCATGAGGCACAGCATTGTCAGCAAATACTAGGAAGTTCAATACATTGGAGCAGGTGACCGACGTGGTGGAGATTCTCAACTCCAACCTCGCATCATACTTGGATAGTCCCGTCCCTCCTCCGACCATCATCGCAATAGGATCTGATTTCGTCAGCTCCATGTATGCCAAGCCGTACGTACTGGTGCCCGCCATTTCCCTTGACTGCGAGGATGATGCCCAGTGCATGGTGGAGGACACCTTGACCGTGAGCGTGGGGGTTTATCTGGAAGCTCCTGACGACAAGACAGCGCTTGAATGGATATTCCAGTATTGCGATGCAATCAGAAGTGTGTTCCTCGACAATGATCGGCTGGAACATTCTTATGACATAAAAACCACCCATGCGGATTTCTATCCGGGTGGATCAGCGAACGAGAAGCTCTGCATAGTGGAGCTTGAAATGAAGCAATTGATTACCAGGGGGTAAAGAAGATGGCTAAGAGTGGATTCATGAAAGTGGCCGTGGGCGGGCCTGAGAGCGCCCTGGGGACTGCGGTAGCCCGCACCTCCCGTCTTCCTGTGACTGAACCTGTGTTCCTCATCCAGAAGGCTGTAAACGAGGACAAGGAGTTTATCACGGGTCGCAACACAAAGGCCGGGTATGTAAAGGTGGCGGAAGAATGCAACGCGTCGGTTTCGATGAACTTGGTTGCGACCAAGGGCTTGAACATTGTTCTTAGGTCCGTTTTGGGGCTCATGTCAACGCCCGCTCAAGTGGGGTGTGGGATCAGTCTTGTCTATGACGGTGAGGCGGAGTCCTGCAAGATTGTCGTAACCTCGGACACGATCACTGCGGCTATCGGGGCAAAAGGCGCTGAGGTGGCTGATGCCAACTTCGGTACTACGGGGACCTACTCACTCGCAGGGAAAACCCTCGCGGATCTTGTTACTGACATCACCGCTTTTACTGGCTACACCGCAGTTGCTTTGTACGGTGATCCCACCGCTTCTGCTGCAGCGGCTGTTGCCATTACTGCTGCACAGGCGAAGGCGAGAGCTCTTCCGATTCACTTCACCTCGGCGACGAGTGGAGCATATCTGAGGATCTTCACCCCGCAGCTCACCAACGATGAGCTTCCCGGATTCTCCATCCAGTCGGATGGTGACGGGGATAATCGCCTTGGATCTGGTGCGGTTGTTGATTCGATGAACATCACGGCCGATCTCAAGGCGAAGGTGAAAGCTACCTTGGAATTGATGATGCTCACTGTAACCGCTGGGCAGACTGCGATCACCGCGAATCTGGGAGACGATGACAAGGACGTGCTCAAGTTCTCTGACGGGCTCACCTACATTGGCGGGGCGAAGTTCTGCTACATCAAGAATCTCACAATTGATGTGGCCAACAACCACGGCGCTGACGAAGGCTATTGTCAGGGGCAACAGACCAAGGCGAAGCACGCGAAGGGCCAGTTCGGAGTTACGGGATCCTCGACCATTCCCGTTGATTCCGCCTCGGAAGCAGAACGCATCAAGTCCCTTTCGGCTCTCAAGTCCTCCCTGATGGCAAGGTTCCTTGGACGCACCTATGGCAACGGAATCAACGCTGCTGTCATCTTCGATGTCCCGGCCCTCCAATACACGGACGACTCGAAGAGCGCTGGAGACGCTACCCTTGAGCAATCCCTCTCCTGGGAGATGATCGACGAGCTTTCGTACGATTCCCCGTTTGCGATCCACACCATCACCAGGGAGGCTGTCTGATGCTGAAATTTGCTGACAGGAAAAAAATCCTGGGCGATAAGGTGTATCTGAAGTCTGTGGAAGGTGAGTGGATCCAGCCGAAGATGCTCACTGTTGAGAAGCAGGATGAACTCAAGACTCTCCAGCAGAGAGTCCTGAAGTCAGCTGGTGTGTCTGTGTCAAAACTCAAGGAGATCGAGAAAATCAGAACCGGAGAAATTTCTGAAGAAGACATTCCGGATTCTGCCTACGAGACTCTTTTGGATCTGAACGTGGCACCCAGTGCGGACACTGTCCGATTCTATCTTTTGAACGGACTCGGTCGGCATTCGTTCGTCAATGATGATGAGGCGGGGAGTGCTGAGGTCACTCCCCAACTCGTGGAAGAGCTGATGGCATACTCAGATATCGCCATTGAGATTTCTTCCATCATCCAGGAGTTCAATTCCCCTTTAGCCAAGACGACGTCAGGGACATCCGAGACGTCGCCGAGTGGATCTACAGGGGAAGCGAATTCGACGAAGGAGACACTCTCCCAGACGGAAGAGTCCCCTCAGACCTGATACGGGAGATAGGGCCTTACGTCCGCGATTACATAAGGATGATGGACGGTGATGGGACCTATCGACACTTTCTGTTTCCAGGGACGCTCTCTGACCAACCGTTCCTGGTAATGGAGATCTTGGACATAGTTCGTGCTCGGTGGAATGAATTGAGAAACAAGGAGCAGCAGGATGGCCTCAAAAGTAAATATAGTCATTAACGGTAAGAACCTGGCAAGCAAGGCAATCAAGGATGTGACAAAAGATTTGTCTGATGCCTCCGGTGCCTCGAATAAGTTCAACGACGGGATGATGAAGTTGGCAAAGTTTGGGCTGGGATCGGCCATCGCCGCTGCCACCGCTGTGATAGGAGGATCCTTTGCTTCGCTGAAGAAGTCAGCCGATTTCTCTGATATCAGAATGCAGTTTGACACGCTCCTCGGTAGTTACTCTGAAGCGGAAAAGATGCTCACCTCTCTCCAGGGGTTGGCTGCGAAGACTCCATTGCAATTGACCGCCGTCACTGAGGCGGCCACGCAGTTGCTTGCAGTCGGCACAGACAAGAATCTGATCACCGGTGAGCTGAGAATGCTCGGTGATCTCGCTATGGGAAATGAGCAGAAGTTCGGCCTTCTGACCGATGCCTACGCAAAGCTTCGAGCGAAGGGAAAGGTTTCACTTGAGGAGCTTAACCGGTTTACAGAAAACGGTGTCCCTCTTTTGGGATCCTTGGCCAAGAACCTTGGGGTTTCAAATGCCGAACTTCAGAAAATGGTGAGCACCGGAAAGATCAAGCTGAAGGATATCCAACAGGCCATGAAGGATCTCACTGAAGAGGGAGGGATGTTCTTTGGCATGATGGAGAAGAAGTCCCAGGGGGTTAACGGAAAACTCTCCACTCTCAAGGATAACCTGGCAATGACCATGGTCAAATGGGGGACAGCCTTCGAGCCTCTGGCTGGGAATCTCCTGGATACAGCAATCCAAAAGTTGAATGATTTCTCGACCTCAGATTCATTTAAAAAATTTATTGAGACTACTGTGCGTTGGGCTTCCTGGGCCTCGGAGACAATTCCGAAGATTGGACTTGTGCTCGGGTTCGTTGGTGATGTTATAGCGATCACAATCAGACATGCAAGAGCAGAGCTTGAGAAAATTGGTTCAATGATTATTAAACTCCCGCTAATCCAAGCAGGCATCAAGTGGGTAGGCGACGCATGGGCAGCTCTAAAAAAGGGGTTCACTACCGGAGATTGGTCTGATGCCATTGGTGTTGGCATGGATATTTTCAGAAGTGGAATCGTGATTTCTACCGTCCTAACACTGCTGTCAACCGCTGGATCTGGATTGTTGTCCTCTGTTCAGCTTGCCCTTTCTGGCGCTGGCTTTTTGAAGAAGTCTGGGCTTGGCACAGCAGGTGTTTTGGCGGCAATGAATATCGCAGTTGGACTTGTAGAAGCTAAAGAGAATGGCGATTGGGCAGGTTTTGGAAAGAATATTCTGGCGGGGTTAGCCGCTGGACTGGGTGTTGGTCTTCTCACTGGGAATGCTGGCGCTGGCGCGATGGCCTTTAATCTTGTTATGGGATTAAAACTTGGTGAAATAATCTTCTCTCAAGAATCGTTGGACAGAGTAGTTGACTCTGTATCGTGGGCTGTAGGACGCGTAGTGATTACCTTTGGAAAGATAAAAGACGCGTCCTCTGAGGCATTCCAATGGGTTTCAGAAAAAGCGAGTATATTCTCATCATCAGCTGCGGACTCCTTCAGATGGGCAATGGATCGAATCAAAATCACTTTTGAAAATACGAAGGGCTCGGCGCTGGAAGCTTATTCCTGGATCGCCAATCAAGCTCACATATTTGCAGGTAACGCCTCCGATTCTTTTTCTTGGGCAGTTGAGCGGATAGTGATTACTTTTGGAAATATCAAAAATGCCATCGGGTCTATTGATATGGTCGGCATTTTTTCTGAACTCTGGAATACCAAGATTCCTTCCTTCCTGACGCAGATGCTGGAGAATGGAAAACTAATAGGCTCAAATTTGCTCGAAGGGTTTAGACAGGGTATTCTGAATGCTTGGGACTCAGTCATCAATACAGTTGGTTCATTTTTCTCAAGTGTTCTTAATCGAGGAAAAAAGGTTTTGGATGAGCACTCTCCTTCGAAGGAAGCAGAGAGTATGGGTTCGTTTTTTATCGAAGGTTTCGCCAATGGTATAAACGCTCCTTCATGGAGAGAAGAGATCACTTCGTCCTGGAATAACCTCCTTGAGAATCTGAGAAACACTGGCAAGATCGACGTAGACGGAACGCTTGATAATATTTACGGGAAGTCATCATCAGCAGGAGCTGGAGGAGGGAGTGAGAAAAGCTGGATATCAACAATCTTTTCAAAGTTCACAAGCGGATTCCAAGGACTTCTGACTTCACTCTCATCCTTCAAGGCTCTCCTGGATCCTGTCAGCACGATTCTCTCCGGAGTCATGTCAGTCCTTGAACCAATTATCAATAAAGCCCTCGCCCCTCTTTTGGGAATCCTCACCATCATTGGGAAGACTATAGGCGGGGTGCTCTCTCCCGTATTTGAACTTCTGGCTGCTGTGACCGAGATTGTTGGGAAGGCGTTTGTCTGGTTTTACAACAAGGCCATCCTTCCTGTAGGGAACGGTTTCATCACTATTTTCAATATCCTCTATAATGCAGTTGCTGCAGTGATTAATGGGATAGGCAATGCTCTTAAGTGGTTGGGTGTCCGCCTCTCGATGGACTACCGTTCCCTGGATGCAGGGAAGCTCCAAGCAATTGATTACTCCTCCCTCACTGCTTCCGCGTCCTCTTATACAGGTTCGAGCTCAGCTGGTGGTTCTTCATCCTCAGTTAACCAGGTGACGGTTAACTACTATCAGACGATCAACGGGAATGTGATCGGCGATGCTGGCATGGCCAACCTTGGAGAGTTCTTTGTGAAGGCGGTCGAAGCATATATAGGAAGCGGTGGAACCGTCAGATTTATCCAGGAGACTGCATGACCTACTCAATCCCCATAAGTGTGGCCATGAGGGCTGCGCTCTCTGACTCAACCAAAAGATACCTGAAGGTGACCATCACTCATGATGGTCCGATCGTCTTCTATCCTACGAAGATCTCCGGTAATGTCTCGGAGGAGTACCAGTCCTGGAACATCCAGCTGAAGAACTACGGTGAGTACACCGAGGGCCTTTTCGCTGGTGATCTCGCTACTGTCTCATTCTCGCATGACGGAGCTGAGTGGATTACAATCATGACCGGTTACGTCTCTCCTGAAGGCATGAACCGTGAGCAGGGGTTTGTCTCTGATGATATCGTCTCTTTCGATCTGGTGGACAGGACTAAAGGGAAAGGGACCAAGAGAAAGCCATCTTCGACAGTCTTTGCAGCACTGAAGATCTGCGACCCCTCCGACACCTCCAATTCGATTCTCCATAGACTGGGATCCCTTATGGGGATCACTTCCTTTGAGGTGGGACTCATTCAGGATGTCAAGGATATTATCGTATTGGGTGAGCAGGTGGTGTGGAGTGAGCTCAAGCTTCTGAGGGATGCATACAAGGCTTCGATGTACTTCGATTATTTGGGAAGGCTGCGCTTCCACTCTCCTTTGGAAATTGGCTGGACGGATCCTGAATCTGAATGGACTTTTATTGCAGATCCCTCTCATGAGTTGGACAGCTCTTCATCCAGGGTAATAGGGAAAGTCCGTCGTACCTACAATCAGGTATCATGCAATCGCGCAACCTCAACCCTGAATCTCTTTGAGCAGAGATCCTCCAGGGTCATTTACCGGGACACGACCAACTGGAACAGCGACCTGTCCCAATGTTCGATCGTAATCCAACCGGGGGCCACCTATCCGGAGAATGGGGTTCTCTCTCTTTCGTACAAGGATCCCTCTACTGGTGAGGAGTATCCGTATGCAACGTCCGTCCAGACTCCTTCGATCGGACAAAGCAAAAATTACGACATCTGCTATGCTGGTGGCCGTCTGTCTCTGGTGAGCTTCAACGGCTCAGACTCAATGACCACCCAGCAACCCGGTGCGTCCCAGATCATTTTGAAAAACACCGGCTCACTCTCTTGTGAGATCATCAAGTTCGAGATCCGGGGCATCCCCTTCCTGCAGCTCTCAGAAAACAAGGTTGAAGAGATTGACTCCTCAATTACGGATGAGGTTGATTATGTGGATCTCGCTGTGGAAGGGAAGTATGCCACCTCAGTTGATCAGATTGACAAGGTCCTCGCCAGGCATGTGGAAGAAGGTAAGATCAGGACCAGGCATTTCTCGTTCGCCACCATCTTCCTCCCCCAAATACAGAGGGAGATGGCCTGTACCTATATAGATACGGACGGCTCGGAGATCCCCTGCAAGGTGATAACCTACTCCCACAAATCTTCAGGTAGGACCCTCGATTCCATGAGGACCTACGTAGAACTGGATGAGCTGCTTTCTTATGAACCGGTCTACAACCCGAGGATACAAACATCGAACCCTTCCTCTCCTGTTCCTATCCCCGGAACTCCTGGGGATAGGGTTGTGACCCAATTCACATTGGGAGATGAATCCGGTCCTTTCCCGACCGGTTGGACGATCGGGCAAGACGGCTGGGAGATCGGGCAGGATGATTGGGTCCTTGGCCAAGACGACTGGGCTTATGAGACTCCCACTCCTGGAGAGGGGCAGTATGTCTATAAGAGGGTTGGCACTTACAACCCTGCTACCGAATCATGGCCATCAGTCTGGAGAATCACCAGGGATACTGGCCTCAAGGGAGATCAGGGAGAGCCTGCACGTTCAGTGACCCTGTATGCAGATTCGAGCACAATCGTACTCTCATCTCGGGGAATTCTGAAGACCTCTCAAATAGAGCTTACCTGTGCTCCTACCAATCTCTCCATAGAAGGCGCTGTGTGGACCGCTACGGACGAAGGTAGCCTTTCCTTGGTAGAGATAGCTCCCGGAGTCTACGACCCGTACAAGAGGATCCTGGACTGTTCTCTGGTTGCGGGGGAGTCTACTCTCATAACAGTCTCGATTACCTATGGAGAACAAACCTACACAGGATATGTAGGGATCTCAAAAGTTAAGGACGGGCTTCCAGCTCCCCAAAATTTCAGAGGCGTTACAAGTGTGCCTACCCAGACTCCGTTGGGAGAACCCCTTGTAGCGGGCGATTATTTCTTGTGGGCCGGTGAGACTACGCCCTCCTATCTGAAGGGGGCGGTTTATGAGTATGACGGGACGACTTGGGGAATATCATCAAATGGCGATCTGGTAATGACCCTCTTTGATTCGTTCGCCGATCTGGCGAATGATGTTGAGAGTACGGTTATTGGTATAGCCGTAATCAAGAAGCTGATTGCTCTCGATGCTTCTGTCGAGGTCCTTCAAACCCTGCTGCTCGAGCTGTCTGAAGGCGGGGCCATCTATCACGGTTATTCAGCAGACGGCAGCACTCCTCCAGTTGACGGTGCAGGTTTCCACCTCTCGGCAATTGGCATCCTCCAGGCGAAGCTCGCCAAGCTCCTGAATGCAGAGGTAATTGGAACTGTCAGAACCGGTGAGGACGCACCTGAGAATGCACGCGTAGGAATCAAGGACCGGTCTGGCATTATCTCTGGGCCTACCTTTACGGGTACCGGACTCAACAATCTTTTCGTGCTTTCTGATGGGGCTGTGGCTGGTAAGTTCGAGGTTAAGATTACCACACGTCGCTATATCTCCGGGTACAACATCGGAGACATCGGCCCCGGCGGTGGGATGATTTTCTACAAGAGCGGCAACTACTACCTTGAAGTATCTCCATATTCGTCTGTGTTCTACGATGGTGCGTTTGGAAAGGTGTGGGGCGGGTATGGCACATATCTTGGAACCACTGGCACGGCCATCGGAACTGGTAAGGCTAACACGGCGGCTATTGTGGCTGCTTTCGGGAGTGCAGAGCCGTATCAAGGGAAAACAGATTACGCAGCCAAGGTGTGCGATGACTTCTCCTATGGTGGGTACGGCGACTGGTTTCTCCCATCAAAGGACGAAGTAACACAACTGTACAACAATCTCATCAGCAAAGGCATGTACGGCCCGTGGGAGCCTACGGGGTCATTCAACTTCCGTAGCTCTTCAGAACTCGATGCAACCACTGATTGGACAATGTATGCCAACGGCAAGTGGACTGACTATTACTTGGGCAAATCTTGGACTGGCAACGTAATCTTCAGAGCGGTCAGAGAGTTCACCCTTCCAACCGAAACGTTCCAGTATCGAACTTCGGTTGATGGTGGCACAACATGGTCTGATTGGAGCGCTGACATTGTTGTCGGTGATTATGCTATCCCTGGCTTCGACCTTACCATCTCCTTTGCAACAGCCTATGGCCATTATGTCGGAGACCTCTGGACATTCGAGCAGGGAGCCATGAAGGGCCTTGTAATCGTTGATGCTGACGGCAATGAATACTTCTCGGCCTCTGACGGCGTGGTAGACCTCAAGGCTCTCAATGCCTCTGGGCCTGTCACTGCGCAGTCGATTGATACCGGCGGCGGTCCAATGACCTTTGACCAGGGGCTGAATACAACTGATAATCCAAAATTCGCTGGCTTGAATATTGATAACGCATTTGGGAACAACAAATGCTTTCCAACAAAAATGCTCAGCTACTCTTATGGTGGTTCTCATGGCACAACCCAATTGCCAGCAATGGAGGTGGGAATGTCGGCGTGTGTTGCTTATTCACCATATCGCGGGGATGCAGATAATAATTTAATCCTACCGTCTGGGGGAGTGTATTCGGTGATTGCGAACTCATCAACCGCATCTGGCACTGGGGTTGGAGGAATTTTGAGCGGTGGTTCCGTCATCTGGCAAAACACAGCGAGTACAGGTTCTACTACCTTTACCTATTACTTCTATGTAGTGAGGATAGCATGATGATATCCAAAGACAAGCTTAAGCACTTCGCAGCCTGTTTCCTCATCGCTCTCCTGGGACTGCAGCACAGCCTCTTTGCAGGGGTATATGCTGCCGCTCTCTGTGCATTCCTGAGGGAGTATGACAGGTGGGGTTACACGGGAGCGTTCGATCGGAAGGATACGATCGGGGATCTTGTAGCTGATGCAGCCGGTGTGGCGCTGGCTTTGATCATAAAAACAATTCTTGGGGGTGTGTTGTGAGTGATGTAGTAATCAGCGCAATGGTAACCGGAGCTGTGGCTATCCTGGTTACAGTTATCAACAAATGGGGCGACAAGAAGGATATCAAGTGTGCCATCAACCGGATTGCCGAAGGGCTGCACATCGGTCTGGAGAATGACCGAGTAATCTTCAAGGCGTTTCGGGAGAATCACATCAATGGCGAATCAGAGGCACAAGAGCAAAAGATGGACCAATACTTCCGCAAGTGCGCAACTGACGGATACAAAGTGAAGAGGAGCTCATAGAATGGCAACCAAACGAATCGGTGAGGGGATGACTCACCGCACTACACTGGATGGGACAGAGCGATTCCTGGTAACTCCGGGGCCTGATGAGTCTGTGGCTTCGGCAGACATGGAATTTTCGAAGATTGAGGATATGATCAAACCGGATCTCACAGATCCTAAAGACTTCACTGCACTCTCAAGTGTTGCCTTGGCGGTTGAACTTGCGAAGAAGTTCGACAAGACCAGCCTAGCAGACAACTACGACGGTGGGACAACCAAAGCTTTGAGTGCCGAGAAGGGGAAGGATCTGAATACAAGGCTTTCCATCTTGGAGTCTCGCCCGATTGGAATCTACGGCTTCAAGAAGCACAAGCTTACAGGAGCCTGTACTCCTATTTACGACTCGGTTGCTCTCGGCCCTGTTCCTGTCATCCGTGGCTCGCGTCCCGCTGAATTTTCTAACCCGTACAAGGCAATCAGGATATTCAACTGGCGCTCTTGTCTCATGGACACAAAGCAAAATGTTTTGGCTTACTATGGACAATCCGGGTACGACACTCCGACGCATGATTCCCAATCCTACGAGGTTGAGATTCCCGCAGCGTATATCAACGAATGGGACGATGCGTATTACACCTACCGGGTAATAAGCGAAGTCGCCCAGCTTCCTGGCATGTTCATCCCCGGAGCTTTCCGTGACAATCTCGGCAGGGAGCTTCCGTTTGCTTATACGGACAAATACCGACGGGGAATGCTCAACGGCTATTCTGTATCCCGTCCTGATGTGCTTCCAGAAGTATCAATCACGATGAACGCAGCAGAGCTGAAGGCTGAGGCGGTGGATACCACCATGCTCTGGACAGGCATTCCCGAAGAGCTGGACTGGTACATCACATTCGTGGGTGAAATCATGGCTTGCAACACCGATTCCCAAGCCGCTTATGGACAAGGCATGAGCAGTATGCCGTACAGTGCTTCGCATACCGTTGTATCTGTTACCACCGATGCGAATACAGTCATCGTTTCCAATGCAACAGCCAGTGCCTTCAAGCCTTCCATGAACGTAAAACTCGGATCGGCTCTGGGAAGCGGGCAAACCTTCGCTGACAGGCTCATCCAGAGCATCACGGACAACGGGGATGGTAATTCCACCATCGTTGTTGACGGTGATCCTTTCACTACTGTAGTTGGGTATATCCTCCACGCCCACAGGCAGGTGACCACCTCCTATGAGGCAGAGCAAATCGGTGAGGATTGCGGATTCATTCTCCACAATGGCCGCTCTGAAACACAAGTCGAGAACTGGATAAATGGGATTGCAGGACATGGCGGCAACGTCTACGAGTTTAGCTTCGGCCTGTTGAGGTATGACAACTACGTATATCTCTGCCATGACCGCTACCAGTTCAAGCACAACGACGACCCGCGCAACAACTCGGCCTTCAAGAACGTAGGCTTCTTCGAGCAGACCGATGGGGGAACGTATGGTTGGATAAAAAACATGTCCATGGTGGGAGAAGCTCCGTATGTAACCGAGTGGGCCAGTGAGCTGGGTGCTGGCTCAACAACTCATTATGCAGACGTGGCGTATTATCTTGCTCCCAGTTGGAGGGGCACGAGAATCGTGCTTCGGCGGTTCTTCTGGTACTACGGCTCGCTTTGTGGTCGTCGCAGCTTGATTGGCCACTTTGTGTTGTCGGACTCGACCTGGTACATCGGGTGGCGCGCTTCCCCAAGCAAACTGCCTAAGTAGGGTTTGTCGGGGTTTGGGGGCGACCAGCCCCCATATGACTTTGGTTTTTTGGAATATAGATAAAGGGGGAGGCTCCCCTTGCGCCCGGTGCTTCGGCGGTTCAACTGGAACAACGGCTCGAATTGTGGTCGTCGCAGCTTGAATGGCAACAATGTGTTGTCGAACTCGAACTGGAACATCGGGTGGCGCGTAATCCCTAAGTCTTTCTTGGGAGCCTCATCCTCACCGCTTGGTGAAAATCTATCCGTACTGCCTGGCTTGTGAATCGATAAGAGGGGAGGCCAGAGGATAAAAGGGAAGAAGCATGAGATGGTGGAAACACCTGTTTGAGACAGTGATGAAGGAGGAAACGCTTGGTATGGCGTTTGATGCAGTGATCGAGAGTAAGAAAGATGAGGATAGAAGGCATCCCGAGAGGCCCAGCAGAGTACAGCATTTCATCGGCAAGAAGGATGTGATTCTGAAGGGCATCCGCCTGGATTTGATGAGGCGTTCGTATCACCTCACCATCCGCCCGTCCTTTGATAGGATGGAGAGAGGCAAGCTCAGGAGGATCACTCCTCCATCCTTCCGAGACTCTGTTGTGTTCCATGCAATCATCATCGCACTGGAACCCTACATGGTCCCGAGCTTCTATTACTACTCGCTTGGGTCAATACCTGGTAAGGGTCCGTGGGTGGGTCTTAACAACCTTGCATCGAAGCTGAAGGATGATAGAAAGCATACGAAGTATTGCCTTCAGATTGATGTAAGAAAATTCTACGAGTCGATACCCCGCGACCTTCTCTATGAGAAGTTCAAGCGGCACATAAAGGACGATGCTTTTCTTTGGCTCTTGAAAATCGTCATCGACGAACAACCGGGTACGGGCCTTCCTCTGGGTGCTTTCACTTCCGGGTGGTTTGCCAATTTCTACCTGAGCAAGGTGGACCATTTCATCAAGGCTAAGAAGGTCAAGTATTACTACCGCTATGTTGATGACATGGTAATACTCGGACCGAACAAGAAGAAGTTGCACGCCCTAAGAAAGGATATCGATGAAGAGCTTCATAAGCTCGGCCTTGACATGAAGCACAACTGGCAGGTCTACAAGATAGACTGCCGCAAGGTTGATTTCCTTGGTTTTCGCACAGGCAGGGAGGTGCGGATAGACCGAAAGAAAAACATGCTTGAGTTTTCCCGCTTCACAAAAAGGTACGGAAGAAGCCCAACCTCGAGCCAAGCATCAAGCATCGAATCAAGAAGGGGCCGTTGCAGGAAGTTTGCATCAAGGACGTTCCTTGAGGAGCATATCGAACCGTTCACAAGCAGAGAAAAGAACAGGAGGATTCTGAGAAATGAGTCGAGAAGGATACATGAGATCAGTAAGCGTGCCGTCTGAGGGTTATGAGGTTTTCCACGATGAGAAGCCGGGTATGGTGCGAATCCGCATCTATGAAGTACTCGGACCAGCCCCACCCAGGGAGGAGCCGCATGATGATGTGATATTTACTTCATGGGATGTGTGGGAATTCGAGCAGGATGGTATTGATGCTTATGTTGCCAACAACCTTGACTGGTTGAAGCAAAAGGCAAAGGCTGAGGAAGAAGCCGCCCTTGCTGCAGAAGTGAGAGCTGAGCGCAACCGCCTCTTGGCCAAGGCGGATATTGCCGTAAATAAGGCTCTGGACCAAGGCAACACAGGTTCGGAAGCTGAAGCAAGGACCTACCGCCAAGCGCTGAGGGGCATCCCGGATCAGGCGGGGTTTCCGTATGATGTAAGCTGGCCGACACTGGGAGGTGTATAGAATGGAGAATTTGATTTACTTGATTGCCATCTGTCTTGGGTTCCTGATGAGGGGATACAAAAAGATGCGCAAAGGGAAAGCAACAAAGGTGGAGATCATCTCTGTGGCGTTGGGATTGTCTCTGCTTTTGGCAGCAGGGAATCAGACGTTTGTCATGGGGTGGTCTAGTTGGTACTCGGTCGGCCAGATGGGGTGGGCGTGGTTGATCATCTTTATTTCCCAGGCAGGTGCGGACTTTCTGGTCCGTCCTAAGAAGGAGTGATGATGTGCAGAAGATTTGGTTATGGATCAAGGGTCATTGGTTTTATTTTGCTGCTGGTATTCTTGTGCTTGGCTCCATTGCATTCGGGGGGAAACGCCTCCTCGCTTCCCTTGCTGAGTGGGCTCGAAAGCGTGCCGACAGAAGAATTGTGGGCGATGCTCTTTCAGACCTTAACGCAGCAGAGGGAGCAATATCCGGAGCTGAACAGTCAGCTGCAGCTGTCGCTGAGTCAGTTGGAGCAGGGGCAGGTGGAGTTGAAGAAGCAATTGGAACAGCTGAGCACCTCGCGGACGGCCATCACAGAATCGAAGATATCGTTAGGGAGCTTGCCCGAAGATATGGCGTTGATGCGCCAGCAGATTTCTGACCAGGATAAGACCATTCAGATCCAGTCATATATGATGTATGCTTTAGTCGGGGGTGTTGCTGGAGGTGTAGTTGGCTACCTTATTGCTGGGCCAACAGGAGCTGCCTACGGGGTGCTCTTGGGGGCCAGTGGTGGGGTAGTGGTGAAGATATCAATCCGTTGAATCAAAAAGCCCCTGGTAATAAAACCAGGGGCTTGCTTTACAAAAGTAATTACTTTTTGTGATTTTTGAACGTGACTCAGATTGAACTATGCACTAAAAAAGTGCAAAAGATTTTAACCAACCAACGTAACCAATTCTTTCTGGACGTTCGCTACCGACTCCATATCACTTACGCTCAGGTGGAGATAACGTGCCGTCATATCTTCGCTCTCATGGCCAACGACAGCCCTGGTGACTTCTCCTCTGACTCCGCTGGCAATTAAGCGCGTGTTGAAAAAATGTCTCCAGCTGTGGAAGCAAAGATTCCTTCTTTCAAGTTCTTTCTTGCTAATGCCTGATTTCATGGCAGCATCCCTCAGGTTGTTCAGTAGATGATCAGGAGCTACTGGGATACGCCCATTGGTCAAAGTAAAAATAAAACCTTCTTCTGGTGCCCAGTGAAGTAGCTCTCTCCTTATCTCCTCTGGGATAGGAATCTTCCTTACCTTATCTGCCTTGGTCCCCTTCACCCCTACAGTCCTGTCAAACGAATGGCCGACTTCCAGGTGATCTGATTTGATATCTCCAGCTGTGAGAGCCCTGATTTCTCCTTGCCTCATCCCGGTGACGGCAGACAAGTAAGAAGCAAGATATGCCAAATGGCTTGTCCAATATTCGCGATGGCCAAGGATCTCTTTTGCCTCGTCAACTGTGAACGTTCCGCGCTTTCTGGGTTGATCACATAGCTTATGGATCTGTCTTGCTGGATTGCTTCTAATGAGCTTTCGTTTTACTGCGGTATCTAGGACATCAACGAGGATCTTCAGCATCTTGTTAGCGGTACTGTTTGCCAGTCCTTTCTCATTTTTGCCGTTGACTACCCTGGGCTTTTTCAGATTGAGCAGCCATGTGTTGACCATGTCCTCAGTGATTTCACCAAGTCGCAGCTTCCCGAATGTAGGCAAAATATTTTTGATCATAGATAGGCGGTTGTTGTTGCAGAGGGTTTGGGAGTAGTGATAGTCTCTGTCGATCTTGTCAGTCACGATCGGGCAAATCCCCCAAACAAAAAAAGGCTCAGCAAATTCCTCGAAGATGGTATTGCTTGATTCTTTGTTTGGGATCAGCCTTCCATTCTTTTCGAGATCAACACAATACTGATATGCTCGTCTCTCATTCTTCAGGCCCGTCGAGAATCTTCGACGCTTGCCTTTATCGTAGCAGTAGTAATACCAATACCCTTTGGTTTTGATGAGCGAAAAAGTGTCCATAAAATCCCTCCTTGCGAATTGATGCCGCAACTGATGCCGAGTGACTTACAAGGAGGGATAAAGGATTAAAAATAAAAAACCTCCTTGCAAGATAAATCGTTATCTACAAAGAGGTTTTGTGAGTGCGGTAGACTGGACTTGAACCAGCACAAGATTTCTCCCACTAGCACCTCAAGCTAGCGTGTCTACCAAATTCCACCACTACCGCATTCTGAGGTTTGTCCAACAAGTTCGCTGAACGTGGCAACAATACAATACGGGCGGGACTTGAGTCAAGCCCTCTTTTGAAAAAGAGCTTAGGAATTCACTCCCAGCAGTTTCTCCAGCTGGTCGAGCAAGCCAGCAAACGTGGAAAGGGCATCCTTGACCGGCTTTTCGCTGGTCATGTCGACCCCAGCCTTGCGGAGGGACTCGATGGGATAGAGGCTACCGCCGCTCTTGAGGAAGGAGAGATAGTCCTGCCTCTCCTTCTCTCCACCGTTGAGTACCTTTTGGCTGAGGGCTATTGCTGCACTGAGGCCGGTCGCATACTTGTACACATAGAAAGGAGAGTAGAAGTGGGGAATCCGCAGACCTTCCAAATCACTTTGCTCCTCAAACTGGACACCCTCCCCGAAATAGGTGGTCAAGAGGGTACGGTACTCCTTGCGAAGTACCTCCAAGGTCAAGGGAGTACCCGATTCCGCGATCCTGTGCGTAATCATCTCATACTCGGCAAACATAGTCTGCCTGAAAAGCGTGGCGACGATGTCGTCAATCTGCTTGCCCAGGATGTATGCTTTCATGGTGTCATCCTCTGCATACTCGAGCAGGTACTTGGCAACCAGCTGTTCATTGAAGGTGGACGCAACCTCTGCCTCGAAAATGGTGTAATCTGCATGCAGATAGGGATTGTTCCGGACGCTGTACCAGCTGTGCATTGAATGTCCACCCTCATGGGCAACCGTGAAGAGGTCACGCAGCACATCTTCTTTGTAGTTGAGCAGGATGTACGGCTTGGAGGTGTAGGTCCCGCTGCTGAATGCCCCGCTGCGCTTTCCCTTGTTCTCATAGCGGTCGACCCAGCGGTCTTCCAAAAGTCCCTTGGAGAGGGTAGAGACATACGCTTCTCCCAAGGGTGCAAGAGCATTGGCTATGGTGGTCACCGCCTCCTCGTAGCTGGTCCTCACTTGCAAGCCCTTGAGCAGCGGCACATACACATCATAGTGTGCCAGTTTTTCCAGGCCCAAGACCTTGGCTCGGAGCGCATAGTATCGGTGCAAGGTGGGAAGCGCCTCATGCACCGCCTTGATGAGATTGTCATAGACTGAGAGCGGAACATCGTCACCAAAAAGAGCCATGGCTCGTGCACTCTCATAGCCTCGGACCTTGCAACGGAACATGTCCTGCTTCACCTGGCCTTCGTACAGCCGTGCAATGGCATGCTTGCTTTTGTCGTACACGGCATAGAACTGCTCGTACGCTTGCCTACGGAGGTCCCGGTCATCCTGCATCAGAAACGAGGATAGTGAGCCCTGGGTGAGTGGTTTTCCGTCAAGCATTCCGAAGTCAAAATCTACGTTGGTAAGATCGGAAAAGGTGGTACGTGCAGTGGAAGCCACTTCGCTTTGCAGCGCCATGATGCGCTCTTCCGGCTCGCTGAGGATATGAGCCTTGAATCTGCGTGCCTTGCGGATGTACACCGCGTAGGGAGCGAATTCGCTCTCCTTCAGATACGATTCGACAAGCTCATCATCCAAGGCGAGCAGTTCCGGGTCGAAAAAGGCCATGGAAGCAGAGAAATCGCTCAAGGAGCTTGCCGCAAGCGAGTATCGATGGGTATTCTGGCTGTCAGAAGCATCACCGCTGTAATTGAGGAACGCCCAGTTGTAGATTCGCTCTGCGAGAATGCCTGTCTCTTCATACCAACGCATGGTGTCGAGGAAAGACTCCTTTCCTTCAGAGAGCTTTCCCTTGAAAGACGGAGCTTGCTCGATGCGGGCCCTGAATTGGGCAAGTCCTTCTTCCCAGTTCGCAGCGTCGGAAAAGAGACTGGTCAGGTCCCAGGTATCTTCTTTGCGTTGTTGTGATCGTTTCATCGTTTCCATCAGAGTTCTCCCAAGAGTGTGATCAAATGTCGAGTTGCCCGGCCGCGATGACTGAGGCGGTCCTTCTCCTGCTCACTGAGTTCAGCCATGGTTTTTCCCGCTTCCTTGACCACAAAGACCGGATCGTAGCCAAAACCACCTTTTCCGTAGCTTTTGTGTGCAATGTAGCCTTCCACAGATTCGCAGATGGTGAAAATGCGGTGAGGGGCGGCTATCAGGGCAAGGGCACAGACAAACCGTGCACTCCGCTCCTCTGTCTTTTCCAGATGAGAGAGGTTTTTCAGCAACCATTCGTTGCGCTCAGCGCTCGTTAGCATCCTTCCGTGTTCTTCCATGCCATAGCGGGCCGTCCGGACACCAGGAGAGCCGTCCAGAGCATCGATGCAGAGGCCCGAGTCATCGGCAAGTACAAGGTAGAGCTCTGGTGCAACTGCCTGCAACGCAAGAGCCTTGCCCAGTGCATTTTCGGTAAAGGTCTCCTTGTCTTCCTCGAAGTCAAAGTGAAGACCTAGTTCTTGGGGCAGTACAAGGGTATGGGAAGCGAGGATTCTTGCGAACTCCTCCCTCTTATGGGTATTGTTGGATGCCAAGAGAATATTCATGGACCTTAAGATACTCATTGTCCTAGGTTTCGTCCAGACACTGGGAGATCAGACGCTTCATGTAGTGGATTGAGCTGTCTACCGTACCCTTGGGAACATTGAGCAGCCTCCCTATCTGACTGTGACTCAGGTTGAGTTCCAAAGACCTGATCTGTTCAATCTTCGCTTTGTAGACCCGTTGGTTCCACTGTCTCAGTGATTCGAGCCTGACTCGCTTCTCTTCATTCTCTTCGCGTTCCAACTCGCTTTCTATCTCCAGAAGCCTGCGGAAGTGACGATTGCTCAAGATCTCAAAGCTCTCCTTGCACTTCTGTTTCTTTTCAAGCATCAGACTGGAGGTATTCAGGAACTTGCTCAGCAACTCCACCTCTACATCGAGCAGCATCGCCAGGTCTTCCAGGAGATAGTGTCCTGCAAGATCAGGAGAGATTGAGAGAACGAGGAGAAAACGTTTGCGGTTCGCTCCCTTCATCAAGGCCGCCTTGAGCTTTCTCAGCGGTTCTGTCTCCATGAGATGGGGTTTTGTAGTGGGAGAGAGCAAGGAGTTGAAGAGTTGGGGAAGAAGGGACAGCTCTGCAAGAGGGATGGCTTTGCAAGCATGATAGGAAGCTTGCTCAGTTACCTCATCCTCCACATCGAGAGTGTGCTCGTAGTATTGGCACTGGGCCAGAAGCTGTTCTTTTTTCGTTTGGGAACTTCTGTGGGAGATAAAGAAACGGCATCGTCTCTTCACCACCTGGATAAGATACCCAAGATAGGAGAGCCTCCCTTCTCGATACATACTGAGAAAGTAGTCGATGGCATCATAGCAGTAGAAGAAGAACTCACAGCAATCTTCCTCATCCAGCAGGTGGAGATAGGAGGGAAGCTCATACAGCAATTGCTCGGTTTGAGAACGGATGCACTGATACAGTTGTGCATCCAGCGGGTGCTCCTTGTAGCGCATGACTGATTTGGTAAGGGAAAGGGAAGCTTTTTCAGAAAGCGGGAGGGATTGCATGAAAGGCTCCTTGTGTTTTGATGCACACCTTCATGCAATGTGTATGCCAACCTATTCGGAGAGCAGTTCCCCCACCGCATCAATCAATTGCTGCCTTACAACCTTGATATCGTTCTGCACCGTTGCTCCTGCAGCTTTCTTATGTCCTCCGCCACCAAAGCGTTCAGCCAAGCCTCCCACGTCGATGGTACTCTGATGGGACGACCTAAACCCGACTTCGGTTTTCCCTCCCTCAAGTTCCTTGAAGAAGAGCACCACCTCAACACCTTGGACAGAGAGCAACATCGCATAGAGCGAGTCACTGGGCTTGTCAGTGGTGATGAAGGCATCACGATCGCTGAGACAGCTGGAGGAGACCATAAGCCTGCCATCGAAATGACTTTCGCTTCGGTCGATCAGTTTCCCCAGGTATTTGACATACCCCAGGCTCTTGCCACCGGTCATGCGGTCAGCCATGGTGTTGGGGGAGACCCCGAGATCCACCAGTTCCGCTGCAAGGCGCAGCGTTTCGCCGCGATAGGCATTGATGAACCGAAAGAACCCACTGTCTGTGGCAAAACCGAAGAAGAGATGCTCGGCAATTTCCTGGGATATTTCCACATCCAGGGCTTTGTAGAGCTGCATGATGATCAGGGTGGTGGATACCGAACGGTGCACGATGTAGCGATGGGTTCCAAAGAGCTCTCCGCTGCTGTGGTGATCGAAAATGATGGTGACCAGCCCTTCGATCTCCTGGGCCAGATGGCCCAAGCGTTCGGGGGAAGAACAGTCTACCACCACTGCGATGGGGGACCTGTCATACAGTTCCTTATCGATGTGAGAGAGGAAGTCCGCCCTCAGGTGCGAGATCTCAGAACGGTCAAAAGGCCCGGCGTTTGCCATATGCACCGTCTTTCCCATCTTCAACAGAAGGGAATTCATGGCCATCTGGCTGGAGAGGCAATCTCCGTCAGGACTGATGTGGCCCAGGACGATGAACTCATCCCGGCTACGGATCAGATCGAGGATCTGCTCGTCAATAGGGGGGTAACTGAACATTTCAGGCTCCACGGATAACCTCTGGCAGCGTTCCGTTGAGAACACAATCCCTCCCTACGATGACTTGCTTCACCTGCTGAATGGAAGGAATGTCATACATGATTCCCATCATGATGTTCTCAACGATGGACCTCAGTCCACGCGCCCCAGTCTTCTGCTCAAAAGCTTTCTCGGCCACTGCTTCGATAGCTTCCGGCTTGAACACAAACTCGATGCCATCGAGGCGGAACGCCGCTTCGTACTGGCGGATGATCGAATTTTTGGGCTCAACAATGATTCTCATCAGGTCTTTCTTGGAAAGGTTGTCCAAGGCAACGTGAATCGGCAATCTTCCGATGAATTCGGGGATGAGTCCGAACTTGATCAAGTCATCCGGCATCAGCCTGCTGTAGAGAGCATGCAGATCCTTCTGGGCGGTATTCATGATGGTCGCCCCAAAGCCCATGGCGTGGCTGGAGATGCGTTTCTCAATCACCTTGTCCAGACCAACGAACGCTCCGCCACAGATGAACAGAATGTTGCGGGTGTTGATCTTGAGCATCTCTTGGTTGGGATGCTTCCTCCCTCCCTGGGGAGGTACGGATGCATCGGTACCCTCGATGATCTTCAGCAGAGCCTGCTGTACACCCTCACCGCTGACGTCGCGGGTGATGGAGGGGTTTTCCCCCTTCTTGGCGATCTTGTCGATCTCATCGATGAAGATGATGCCGTACTCTGCAGCCTTTATGTTGTCATTGGCGTTCTGAATCAGTTTGAGCAGGATATTCTCCACATCCTCACCCACATATCCAGCCTCGGTAAGGGTGGTGGCATCGGCGATGGCAAAGGGAACCTGCAGCTTCTTTGCCAAGGTGGAGGCAAGCAACGTCTTTCCGGTTCCGGTAGGTCCGACCATGAGAATGTTGGACTTATCCAGTTCCACACCCTGTTCAGAAATCTGTTTCTGGAACTTCACCCGCTTGTAGTGGTTGTACACTGCCACGGCAAGGACACGTTTTGCGTCATCCTGGCCAATGACATATTCATCCATGTACTCCTTCAACTCCTTTGGAGTAGGAATGCGGTCGGGAAGCCCAACAACCTCTTCCTGGAAGGTTGGATCGCCGGCAAGCATATCATTGCAGACCTTGATGCACTCATCACAGATGGCAACACCAGGTCCGTTGATCAGCCTCTTCACTTCTTCCTGGCCTTTGCCGCAGAAAGAACAGACTTTCGCGTTTCGTGCCATCAGTTACTCCTTCTCATCACGGCGTCCACAATCCCATAGGACACTGCGTCATCACTGGAGAGGAAAAAATCCCGCTCCACATCCTTGGACACCTGTTCAAAGCTCTTCTTGGTGTGCCGGGCGATGATGTCTATGGTGAGTTTCTTCAATCGAGTGATCTCCCTGGCATGGATGGAGATGTCGGTGGACTGCCCCTCGACACCACCCCAAGGCTGGTGGATCATCACACGAGCGGAGGGAAGGATCGATCGCTTGCCCTCCTTGCCGGAACAGAGCAGCAGTGCTGCCATACTTGCCGCCTGGCCCATGCAGATGGTCTGGACATCGCTGTGCAGGTACTGCATGGTGTCGTAGATGGCAAGTCCTGCGGTAACCGAACCACCAGGGCTGTTGATGTACAGGCTGATGTCCTTTGTGGGATCCTCAGATTCGAGGAACAGCATCTGTGCCACCACAAGGTCGGCTGTTGCATCATTGATCTCCCCATCAAGGAAGATGATGCGATCTTTGAGAAGCCGGCTGAAAATATCATAGGCACGTTCGCCGACTCCCGACTGCTCGACGACCATCGGTATGGTTGATTGCATCCTCGAAGGATGAGTATTCATGACAAAAGCCCCCTTTGTATCCTGGGATTGAAAAGGCGGAACCTGTGTGGACCCGCCTTTTCACAATAATTCACATTGTTCACAGAACCATCAGGCTCCGTAGGTCTCGCTCATGAAGACATCGTAGGCAACCTCTTCGCCTTCGGTGAAGGTGTTGTTTTCCTGCAAGAACGGTGCAATCTTCTGGAAACGCATGTCGTCCTCGATCATGGTCTTGTAGTAGTCGCGCTGGCTCTCGTCGGTGATGTCCTTCAGTTGCTCTGCAAGCACCTTGTTCAGCTCTTCCTCATCGAGGGGGAACTGTTCGGTTTCCTTGATCTTCTCCATGATCAGCTGGATGCGCAGGCTCTTCTCAGCAGCTTCTCTCCACGGAGCGACCACGTCTTCCTTGGTCTTCTGCTGGAACTGCAAGAACTGGAGAATCTGCTCTTCGCTGAGGCCGGTCTGCTTCACATAGCGGTTCCAGCTTTGCTCGATCTCGAGGTCGATCATGCTTGCCGGCACGGCAATATTGGTGCCTTTCAAGAGCTCATCGCTGAGTGCATTCAGCTTGGCCTGCTCAAGCTTGGCTTCGAGGCCCTTCTCAAGCTTCTCACGGGTAGCCTTGAGCAGATCCGCAACCGTCTTGTACTCTTCCTTGACATCCTGGGCAAACTCATCATCAAGAGCAGGGACATCGCGGAACTTGACACTTTCCACGTTCACCTTGAGGGTGATGGTCTTTCCGGCATAGCCCTCGACAGTCGAATCATCGGCGTAGGTCTTGGAGAAGGTCTTCTCCTCGCCACTCTTCATGCCCACGATATCACCGTCGATCTGATAGAAGTTGTAGGTGCTTCCGAGGGTGAAGACGAACTCCTTGCGCTCAGTGCCGGGAACCTCATTGTTCTCTGCGTCAAGCTCAACATAGCTCACCGTGACGATGTCACCCATGGCAGCTGCATCGTTCTTGTCGATGACCATGGCATTCTGGTCGCGGAGCTTGTCGATTTCAGCATTCACCGCCTCATCGCTTACCTGTACCTTGGGGTAGGAGACGCTCAAACCCTTGTAAGCGGGCATCTCGAAGGTGGGCATCACATCGTATTTCACCGTGAAGGTAACATCGGCATTGGGCTTGAAAGGAAGCAGGGTCTCTTCGTCCTGGAGTTCAGGAGTGCTGAATGAGAGGGGCTTGTACTTGTCCTCGACGCCCTCAAGAACTTCCTTGAGTGCCTCCTCGATGGTATTGAAGGTGCTCTCCTCACGAATGGCTTTGCCGAACTTGCCTTCCAGTACAGAAATGGGGGCTTTTCCCTTGCGGAAACCCTTGAGCTGAATGGTGGAAGCATACTTCTGCAGTGCAGCCTTATAGTCGTTTTCGATGGTGTCAGCGGTCACAGTGACCGTCAGCGCGACGGAGGAGTTCTCCAATTCTTTGATACTCTTATCAGCGATCATCCTATGTTCATCCTTTCGGTCCAGTGTAAGGGACCATGTATATCCTTAGGCAAAGCCCTTTCGTTGCATCGGCGGGGGTGCAGACCTTTTCAAGTATACTACAACCAGAAAAGCTCGACCACCCTCTTGCAGGGAAGAATGGGGAAAACCCTTTTCCCGGAAACATATTGTATATAGCAACTTTTTGCCGTTTGGTCTAGGGGAATGAGAGGATTTGTCAATTGCAGGCCTTTGTTTGCTCTGCTACGATAGGCAGCAGGGGGAAGCTATGACCATCTTTTGTTATCCGCGTTGTTCTACCTGTGCAAAAGCAGTTGCCTTTCTTGAGGCAAAAGGACTTACCTATACCTACCGGGACATCAGGCTCGAACGTCCGAGCAAGGAAGAGCTGATATCCCTCCACCAGAGAAGCGGGTTGGAGCTCAGACGGTTTTTCAACACCAGTGGCCAACTCTATCGGTCTTTGGAGCTTAAATCCAAACTTGGCAGCCTTTCTGATGATGAGATGCTTGAGCTGCTCAGCAGTGACGGGATGCTGGTGAAACGACCCATACTGGTAAGCGAGAAAGGGGTGCTTGTCGGCTTTGATGAGAAAAAATGGAGCGACTTCCTCAGCCGAACCGACAGAGCATGAAATCAAGATCTTCGTACGACCCATCCTTGTATTTGAACCCATGCGTGATGGTGCCGATACGAACAAAACCGAATTTCTCGTACAGTCGGATGGCCCAGAGGTTGGAGGAGACCACCTCAAGTTCCACTTGTTCAAAGCCTGCCAACCGTGCCTGCTCGAGCATGAGACCAAACATCAGCGACCCCAAGCCCCGATGTGCGAGTGTGGGTGCAACCGAGATGGCGCATTGTCCACGATGGTGAATCTTTTGGTTTGCGGAAACGGGCAGGCAGTCGGTCAATCCCACCAATTTCTCATCGGCAAACGCACCGAGCATGATCCTGTTTTTCGCCTCTTCGGTGGCCTTCAGAAACGCTGTTTCATCATCAAGAGAGATGTTCCACTCCTCAGGATAGCGTGCCAGAAAGGGAGACGATGCATACATGGACCCGACGAAGTCGATGACCATGGACGCATCCTTTGGTTCCAAGGAACGGACAGTGATGGATAGCCCATCTGGCAAATGATGTTCGCTTTGCGCTCTTTTCATGAGATGAGCATAGCAACTCTTGTTTTTGTGTGCAAGAAGCAGACAAAACCCCAAAGCCACCTTCCTTGTGAATATGGCTAGATCAAGAACAGCACCTCCTGCTGGGCATAGATCACCAGATACGCTACCACTACGACCAGCAAGGAGATGATGAAGCCGTGAAACATGGCCGCACCTCCCGATGTTCTCAAATCGCCCAGGCTTGTCTTCAGGCCGATGGCGGCCAAGGCTGTGACCATGAGAAACTTGCTCAGGGTTTTCAGCATAGCTGACAAGGATTCGGGAATGATTCCCAAACTGTTGAGTCCTGCCATTACCAAGAACAACACGATGAAGTAGGGGATGCTTGCCTTTACTTGCCCTTTTTTGCATTTGCCTACACCCGAAGCATGGAAGTTGATCGCACCAAAGACAAGCACAGTGGGGATGATGGCCAGAGTTCGGGTGAGTTTCACCATCACCGCATAGTCTCCGGCTGCTTCACTGAACCCATATCCGGCAGCGACCACAGAGGATGTGTCGTTGACTGCCGTTCCTGCCCAAAGGCCATATGCGGTGTCAGTCATCCCCAGTGTTTGTCCCATCAAGGGGAAGAGAAGGATCATGACCATGTCGAAGAGGAAGGTTGCACTCAAAGCGAACGCTATATCCCTGTCCTCGGCATCAATGACCGGTGCAAGCGCTGCAATTGCCGATCCTCCGCAGATGCCGGTGCCTGCACTGATCAGGTTGCTCATTTTCCAGTTGAGATGCAGGGCCTTGCCTACAAAGTGGCCGATACCGAAACAGGTTGCCAAGGTAAAGACCATGATCATGAGAGATCTGCTCCCCACCTGCATGATGGTCGTGATATCCAAGCTGGCTCCCAGCAGTACAATGGCTATCTTGAGCAAACGTTTTGAAGCGAATCCGATACCGTGTTGCAGTTGCTTGTTCGGCTGTTTGAACGTGCGCAGCACCATTCCCAGAAAGAGTGCAATGACCGAGGCGCTGATGATGCCAAAGGGAATGAAGCGTGCAAGCCAGGTGGAGAGAAATGCGAGAGCGAGAGCAAGCGAAAGACCGGGCAGATAGGGGAGGGGGGAAAGACGTTTCAACATAGCGGCATCCTTGGTTCCTTGATTTTTATTGGTGATGCTACTACGATTGATCAATAAATACCAATGAAACTTTTCTATGAAATGATTACAGAAAGTTATTGAAGGAGTTTGTTGATGGATACCCGCTTCTCCACATTTCTCTCCCTGTGCTCCACCTTGAACTATCGCAAGACGGCAGAGGATGTGCATCTTTCGCAGCCGGCGGTTACCAAGCAGATCCAATCGCTGGAGCAGGAGTACCACACCAAACTGTTTGTTTATAAAGGAAGAAGCTTCACACTCAGCGACGAGGGGGTGTTGTTCAAACGCTTTGCAGAAAGCCAACGGTACAACGAGCAGGAGCTCATTTTCGAACTATCCTCCAAACCACAGTTCACGTTGCGTCTCGGGGCGACCAAGAGCATCGGTGACAGTGTGCTGGATACGTACCTGACCAGCTACCTCAAGCAAGGAAACAGAAACATCTCCCTTTTGGTGGAGAACACCACGGTGCTCCTTGCCCAGCTGGAAGCGGCACAGCTTGATTTTATCGTTCTTGAGGGAGTATTTCCCAAAAAGCACTATGCATACCGACTGCTCAGGCGGGAGGCGTTTGTGGGCATCTGTTCCAAGAACCATCCATTTGCCGGCAAGAGCATACCGGTTCCTCTGTTGCAAGGGCAGAACCTGATAACCCGGGAACCTGGATCGGGAACAAGGAACATCTTCGAACAGGAACTGCACAGCCAAGGCTATGATCTTTCTCTCTTTTCACGGGTAACCGAGATTTCCAGTTTCCAACCATTGAAAAAGCTGGTCTCCAGCGGTCTGGGCATCAGTTTTGTGTACCAGTCGGTAGTCAAATCCGATCCAGAGCTTGCACAATTTTCGCTTTCTCAGATGGCGAGAGAGCATGAGTTCAACATCGTATGGCTCAAGAATACTGCAGCTTCGAGGTATGTGGATGCTTTTTTCGGTTTTGAAAGCCCTGACATATGAAGGAGAGAGTCCTCTGCACCATACAAGTCAGGATACAAGATACCGTGCAAGTCAGGCACTACTACCGTCGTGCCCGGTATTTTTGCAGACGGCTATTTGGCTTATCAGGTAGGGTCATTTCCACGCAACCCATTTCAAGAGCGGGGTGAAGGTATACACGCATGAATGATGGACGGTTGGACAGGCACATAGCCTGCATGATTTCCTTCGCAGAGAGAGTTTGTGTTCCCATGGCTGCAAGGAGTTTTTCCACGTAGGGAGAAACCTGCATCTTGCCAGGTGACAGCCCACCCAAGGCCTCATCAATCGCTTGCAACATGTTAGTTACAAACGGGGCGGTATTGTTCTGCATGGTCGAACTGTTGATGGCTTCATAGTACTGTTGTTGCCGATACTTGATGACCAAGTAGGAAAACAGTGAGTTCCAGGTGGAGAGCAACAGGGTCTGCCACAGGCGCCCCATGCGGCCATTACCATCTGCAAACGGTTGGATATACTCAAATTCAGAGTGGAAGATGGAACTTTTGATGAGCATCGGATACTCAGCATCTTTCACCCATGCAAGCAAGTCAGCAACAAGATGCGGTACAAGCGGGGCAGGAGGAGCAACATGGATGACTTGTTGTTCTCTCATGACGCCTACCGAGCCTGTTCGGAAGCTCCCGGATTCTTCAGTTAATCCATGCATCAAAGTCGCATGTACAGAGAGGAGATCTTGCACATTGAAAGGATCCTTCGCATACAGTTCGTGATATGCGTTGATGGCATTTTTCACTTCCAATACATCTTTGCGCTTACACTCCAGGAGTCTATTTCCAACAACAATGGAGCAAGAAAAAAGCAGCCAGATTTCTCTGACTGCTTGAGAGCGAAAGACGGGACTTGAACCCGCGACATCCACCTTGGCAAGGTGGAGCTCTACCACTGAGCTACTTTCGCAAAAATCATCTTCTGTCAGACAGCCCTTTCGGATTGTCCTTTGCGAGAGAGGGGACTTGAACCCCTACACCGTAAGGTACCAGATCCTAAGTCTGGCGTGTCTGCCAATTTCACCACTCTCGCGGTGCATGTCTAGCCCCAATACGAGGTTCGCCATGTTTTGAGCCGCAAAGGGATCGAACCTTTGACCCGCAGATTAAGAGTCTGCTGCTCTACCAGCTGAGCTAGCGGCCCATGACAACTAAACTAACAAAAACCAAAACCAATGCGCCCGGAAGGATTCGAACCTTCGACCTACGGATTCGAAGTCCGGCGCTCTATCCAGCTGAGCTACGAGCGCGTTCACCGGTAAGGGTGAGAGACGGGGCTCGAACCCGCAACAGCCAGATCCACAATCTGGTGCTCTACCATTGAACTACTCCCACCATGGCAGCTGAAGCAGTGGTTCATCACCAGTGCGTTTCAACGTTGCATACTATGCCCTAAACGCATTCCTTTGTCAACAACCCTCCTGCAAAAATTCCAAATTTTTGGGTCTGACAGAACAAGTGTTTTGCCTGCAATCACTTGGGGGAATGCACCTTCTTTTTGACTTTGCTGAAGGTCCCATCATCCTTGCCAGTCTGCTGCTTGGGCAGCGCCTTGGCAAAGGCGTGCACAATGAGCAAGTGATGCTTCCAGGCAAGGCTGCGGCCAGACAGCTGGGCGATGAGCTCTTGCTCGAGTTTCTTGGCATCCACCTCAACTGCTTGGGCAGCAAAAGAGGGGAGGTAGCTGGCAGTGATATACCGACGGATGTCATCCTCGGACATGCTGCGGCTCTCCTGGAGATCCATTTCAAGCGAAGTTGTTGCAAAGCCAGCTTGTTCAAAGAGCTCAAGCAGATCCTTTGCTGTCCAGTTGGTCAGGGGATTGGCGGGATCTCCATAGAGCATGCTTTCTGCCTTGCAAAGCAGCAGGCGGAGATCCTCAGCAACAAAATCCGACAGTCGTGAACCAAGCGAAGGAACGCTTTCCGCGAAATGCATCGAACCCTCTTGGGAAAGCCGGGCTTTCAGCTTGGCAAGCAGCTGCTCTTCTTCTTTTGCACGGGAGAAGAGATTGCGTCCCATGATGACCTCAAACCGCAGTTGATCACTCAACGCATCAAGTACCTTGTCCAGTGGATTGCAATGGACTATCGGGCGGTCAAGCTCAGAAAGGGATTGGGCATAGTGGTTGATGTGATCTCTTTGGTCGGCTGTACGGACTTGGGCAACCACGAGGCCTTCGGGAGTGCTGCGGAAGGCTTCCCACAACAAAAGCCCATGACCTGCATTGCAGACCAGTACCCGGTCACTTCGCCTGATGGTCAAGCCCTCGAAGAGAGTCTTTCTCAGGGTTTCCAGCAATTTGCCCCGTTCGCTTACCGTACGGCTGATCCAACGTTGGCGATCCTTGTCCCCAGGAGAGTAGGAGAGATTTTCCACAAAAGCATCGGTTTCCACACTCTCAAGCTGTTCTTCGCGGTGGCGCTGCACTTTCTCCTTGATGCTTTTCTCATACCCTTGGTCACTCGGCTCATAAAATACCTTTCCCTGCAACGAGGAAGGAAGATATTGCTGGGCAACCCAGTGGTCCTGATAGGCATGGGGGTAGAGGTATCCCTGCCCATGGCCGAATCCCTTTGCATCCCGATTCCCATCCCTCAGATGGTTGGGAACCTCATCCTGAGCCTGTTGTTCCACCCCCTTGAGGGCATCGAAGAAGGCGAGGGTGGAGTTGCTCTTTTCGGTGGTGGCGAGGTAGAGGGCTGCGTGGGTGAGATGGAAACGTCCTTCGGGGAAACCAATCCGCTCGAACGCCTGGGCATCGGCTTGCACCACGACGATTGCCTGTGGGTCGGCAAGCCCGACATCCTCACAGGCACTGATGAGCATCCTGCGGAAGATGAATTTGGGATCCTCTCCTGCATTCACCATGCGGGCAAGCCAGTAGAGGGTGGCGTCAGGATCGCTGCCACGAATGCTTTTGATGAAGGCGCTGATGACATCAAAGTGATAGTCCCCCTCCTTGTCATAGAGCACCGCCTTCTGCTGAATGGACTGCTCGGCAGCATCCTTGGTAATGGAAATTTGGGTTCCCTGAGGCGGAGGGAAGTGGGTGACCGATGTCTCCACTGCCAGCTGCAAAGCATTGAGCAGACTGCGGGCATCGCCGTTGGCAACAGAGACCAGATGCTCCAAAGCCCCTTCCTCAAAGCTCACCTCATACAGTCCGTATCCACGCTCCTTGTCAGCAAGCGCTTGTTTGGCAATTGCCATGAGGTCATCGCTTTCCAGGCTTTTCAGCTGGAATATCCGCGATCTGCTTACCAGAGCTGCATTTACCTCAAAGTAGGGATTCTCGGTAGTGGCACCGATGAGGATGACCGTCCCATTCTCGACCCAAGGCAGAAGGGCATCCTGCTGGCTCTTGTTCCACCGATGCACTTCATCCACAAAAAGAATGGTGCCACGGTTGTACAGTTCCAGACGCTGGCGTGCCTCATCGATTTCATAGCGCAGTTCTTTCACCCCGGATAGCACTGCATTGAGCGTGGAGAAGTGTCGTTTTGTGGTGTTTGCAATGACACGGGCGAGGGTGGTTTTCCCAGTGCCCGGCGGACCGTAGAAAATGACCGAGGAGAGTTGGTCGGCTTGGATGGAACGCCTGAGCAACCTTCCTTCGCCGATGATGGCATCCTGGCCGATATACTCATCGAGGGTGCGTGGTCGCATGCGGTAGGCAAGCGGTTGGTTCTTCTGTTGGTCAGCTTCGCTGGCGACACTGAAAAGGTTCATAGCCTGGCCTCCTGCTGGAAGACTTCAAGAAACGATCCGCTCCCCTTGGGAACCGGGGTGGTCCTAAGCTGCTCTTCCAGCAAGCCGAGTTGGGCAAGGTACTGGGAGACAAAGAGTGCATGCAGGTGGTCAAAGGGTTGGACATCCACTGGCTTCAGCTCCTCCCGTCCCCAAAGTGCAGTTCCTTTTCTCCAAATGTCATAGCGGTCGAGGATGAGCGCCCAGGTGATTTCGCTTTGCTGAAGGGAATCAGAGAGGAGCTTGCGAACCACCGCATCCAACGTGTCGCCCTGCTGTCTGATGAATGTATCGGTGGCGCTTCGGTTTCCCTGGAGGATGATTTTTTCTGGATCATCCCAGATGACCAGCGGTGCATTGGTTTCCACCAAGGCGGGGATTGCCACCACTACTTGCCGAAATGCCGTTCTTACCTGCTCCTGCCATACGGTGAGATGATCGAGGAACAGTGGTATCTGGACCATACGGGAAAACTCACCGGCCTCCGGGGGAAGAAGGGAAGGGAGGGCCGTGGAAGCAAAGAGGTTTGCATCAACGGAATGGCTGGAAAGTTTGAGCACTTCTTCCAAGGCATACGAAGCAGAAACTGCATCAGCTGTCGTTGGCCCTTGGACTGTTCTGCATCCAGTCAGAAGTAGGAAAAGCAGGAGAAAAGGCAGGCATTTCATGTGCTCAACTATACCATCAGCACATCATCTTGCATAGTCGAACCGGCCTCAGTACAATCGCAGAATGCAGCGTGCCACCCGTGCCATGAACAAGCAAATCAGACAGCTGAGCCTCCCTACCATGTATGGGATGCTCTTTACTGCACTCTATGATGTGGTGGATATGTTTTGGATCGGAATGCTGGACAAGGAAGCGGTTGCTGCAATCACCATTTACCTTACCCTGTTCTGGGCACTGGAGATTCTCAATGAGATAGTTGGCACAAGCAGTGTCTCCATGCTCAGCCGTAGCTGGGGAGCCGGAGAAGTGGAGAAGACCCGAACCATAGGGGAGCAGACCTTTGCATTCAAAGCTCTCCTGGGCAGCCTCGGTGCTTTGATCCTCATGCTCTGTTTGCCGTATTTCTACCGTATCTACACCACCGATGCGAAAGTCATATCCTATGGCTTGCACTATGGCTACCTCAGGTCGGCCTTCATCCCAATTTTCTTCTCCTCCTATACGGTCAATACCATTCTCAGAAGTACCGGGGATGCCAAGACTCCGATGAAGCTGCTTCTGGCAACTGCCGTCCTGAATATGATACTCGATCCGCTCTTCATGTTCTCAGTCATCCCGTTCACCTCGATCAGGGGCTTGGGCTGGGGGATGTTCGGTTCGGCTCTTGCAACCTGCATCTCATACCTGGTGGCCTTTCTTGTCGGGTTTGCCTACCTGCTCGGGGGAAAGGCGCCCCTTTCCATTCGTTTCAGCAAAATCTTTCATCTGGATAAGGAACTGGACAAACGGCTGCTGACCATCGGTTTGCCCAGTGGTTTGCATATGCTGCTCCGTTCATTGGTGACTTTCATTTTCCTCAAGCTTGTTGCTCACTATGGGACTGTTGCCATCGCCACGCTTGGCATTGCAAATCGCATCTATCAGTTTTGCGGTATGCCATCGAATGGACTGAGTATGGGTTCCGGGATACTGGTTGGCCAGCGTCTGGGTTCGAAGCAGTATGCAGAAGCCCAACAGGTTGCATATCTCTCCATCCTCAATGGCCTGATATTCTCGCTGCCGCTTGTGCTTGTGTTGCTGCTTTTTCCCTCGCCCTTGCTCAGTCTTTTCCTTGGAGGAACCGTCCCGGCCAGCGATGCAGCCTTCTTGGTGCGCATCTATGCCTTGTGTCTCCTCTGCCTGGCTGTTTCAAGCGGACTGGGTTCCGTCTTTTATGGTTCAGGACACACCAGACCCATCCTCTACTCTTCGCTTATCTCAGGTTGGCTGGTCCAAGTCCCCTATGCGCTTGTGGTTGCATCCCTTTTTGTTCTTCCGCTTCCTTGGCTCTGGACAGCCTACCTTATCGGAGATGCTGCAGATGCACTGGTTCGCTGGTTCTGGTTCTCAAATCGTAGATGGATAGAAGAGCCTTGACGTTTTGCTTTACTTTGATGAAATTATGGTATGATAGCTCAGGAGGCTAGCTGTATGAACGAACGAGACACCTCATTTTTGCAGAATGTAGCAGTGCGTGAGCGCACCATACTCAAGAACGTATACCTGTGGATGACAGCAGGGCTGGGTCTGACTGCCATCATCGCCTTTTTCATTGCAAGCAACCCCTCGTTGCTGCGGGCCATTGTCGGCAATACCATGGGCTTCTTTTTGGTCGTGATCGGACAGTTTGCCCTGGTCTTCTACCTCTCTGCTCGACTGGACAGGATGAGCCAGATGAGTGCCATCATCGCCTTTCTTGCCTATTCGGCACTCAACGGGATCATGCTCAGCACCATCTTTGCAGTGTACGCTGGGGTGGTCATCTACAAGACCTTCTTTACCACCGCCCTGATGTTCGGGGGTATGAGCTTGTATGCCATGACCACCAAGCGGGACCTCAATCGCATGGGCTCGTATCTGGTGATGGGATTGTGGGGTCTGATCGGTGCAAGCCTGATCAACCTGTTCTTCCGCTCTTCCGGTCTTGATTACCTGATCAGTTTCATTGGGGTGGGCATCTTCTTGGGCCTTACCGCCTATGACACCCAGAAGATCATCCGGATGAACCAGCAGTACGGCTCTTCCATCGATGAGGAGGCCTTCACGAAGCTGAGCATCATCGGAGCCCTCTCCCTTTACTTGGACTTCTTGAATCTGTTCCTGTACCTGCTTCGGATATTCGGTCGGTCGAACAACCGCTGACGATCGGGCCACCTTCGGGTGGCCTCATCTTTTATGCGTGACGATAGCTGACGAATTCGGGTTTCAAGCTGGTTTTCAATGATTCGTAGGTGATCGAGGGCATTTCAAGATAACAGCTGCGTCTTCCCACCTGATCCAGCGAGTGGGCATCAGAGCCGGTGAGTACAGCCAAGCCTCTGGTATCAGCATCGACAGGAACATGGATAGCTTCCAAAGCCGAATAGGGGAGGTCTGGCAAAAAACCCAGGTTGGCCAACACGCTGTTCGCAAATCTGTCGATATGTGCCGGAATCACCAAGGCATCCCGACTCAAAGCCTCTTCCACCACATCAGAGAAGGAGAGATTGCTGGAACTGATCAGCAGCTTGTCCACCTGCTCGATGAGTTCCCCTTCAAGATTCACCACCAATTGGTTGCCGAAGAGCTTGGGATTGTTCTTTCGTTTCGGCAGGAGGAACTCCACAAAGGCGGCGAACTCCATGGCGTTCCCCAAATCCTTGAAGAGGGTGAGCACATGCACTTCTTCCACCGTGGTGATCTCCATCCCGAAGAGAGGGAGGATGGAGCACAACTCACACGCTTCAGCAAACGTGGGAAGGTTTCTCCCACAGTTGTGGTCGGTCAGAGCCAGGATCTGAATTCCTTGCTCCATTGCCTCAACGGCAAGCAAGGCTGGGGTAAGGTCGTCACTGCCGCAAGGCGAGAGGCAACTGTGGTTGTGCAAGTCAATTTTGACCTGCATCGAACCTTCCCAACGCGCTGGCTATCTTGCAACTGGCCTCGAACTGCGTGTCCTCAGTGGTAAAGATGGCGATCTCTTCCTCTTTTGCAGCCTGCAGCATATCGGGCGGGATGCTGCGGTTGTTGCAGATTACCAAAGCGCGTATTTGTGCCAAGGAGGCGACTGCAACGGTATTTTTATGAGCCTGAATGGTGATCAGGACACTGTCAGAGGGTGCATTGCCCATTACATCGCTGAGCAAATCGCCTGTATAGGCATCCGAAATCTCAAACGGCTCATCGCTGATGCACTGCTGGGAAAAGCCCTGTATGTTTGCAAGGTCACGAACAACCATCTTATTCCTCCTCATGGTTTGGGTGCAACTCTATCGTACACACCACAGTGGTTCCATTACGACCACTTTCAATGGTGAAATCATCTGCTACTGATTTGACATTGGGCAAGCCCATGCCTGCTCCGAACCCAAGCGATCGGATCCACTCGCTTGCGGTGGACCAGCCGGCGGTCATCGCCGCTTCGATGTCGGGAATTCCCGGTCCGCTGTCCTTTGCCGTAATCTGCAAGGTCTGGGGTGAGTACTCTGCGATCAACTCCCCGCCGTCTGAGTGGACCACCAAGTTCATTTCCAGCTCATAGCTGGCGATGGCCGCACGCCGAATGATGTGCGGTGCTATCTGGGCGCTCTTGAGTCGTTTCTTGATTTCGGTGGAGGCGTAGCCTGCATTCTCGAAATCATTCTTCATGATCGAGTAGGTATGGATCTCCCCACTCATCTCCTGGCTGAGACTGGAGGTGCAGGTACGCTTCTCCAGCTCCTCAATCTCTCGGTTGATCTCCACCAGCAGGGTGCTGGTGATATCCCTGCTGGTAATCATGCCCACCAGTTCCTTGTGCCGATTGAGCACAGGGAAACGGTGGTAACTGAAACGGTCGAAGTAACTGATGGCAAAAGAGATGGGCATATCATCCTCAAGGACGATGAGGTTGCGGGTCATGTGCTCCTGTGCGGTTTCCTCAATATAGCCCTTATCGAGCGCTTGGATGATGTCATCCATACTCACGATCCCAATGAGCCGCTTTCCCACGACGATGGGTAGGCCTGTAACCTGCTTCTCACGCATGATGTACTGGATCTGCCTAAGCTTGGTTTCCTTGGTTGCGGTCACCAGATCGGTCGTCATCACATCCTTCACTTTCAGACGGTAGATGAGCTCGAGGATGACATTGGGCGAGGTATAGGTATTGATAGGTATCTCTTGCATGGGATGAGTATACAACAGCTTGACAAGAGTGCAAAGAAACTCTGTTCTCTTTCTTGATGCCGGAAGGCAGAATTTTTGCTATATTGGAAGGGTATGGAAGATGTTTTGCATGTGGCACTCATTCATGAGGAGCCTGATTTTCTGGTTGTTGACAAGCCCTCGGGGCTGCCGACCGTCCCGTTGAAGGACGATCCAAAAGAGAAAGCCACCTTGCTCTCTCTCGTTGGCAGGATGTATCCCGAAGTGCTTTCGGTGGAGGGCGCGAATGCCTGGGAAGGCGGGGTGCTGCACCGCCTCGATACAGCCACCAGCGGCTTGGTGGTCATCGCCCGAAATCGGCAGGTGTATGCTTCATTGCAAGCTATCGGGAAGGCGGAACTCTTTCTCAAGGAGTACCGTGCTCAGTCCTCACACCATCAAGAGCCGTTGCTGCCTGGCTTTCCCCCTTATCCCTATGAAGATCCTGTTGCCTGCGGAGGCAGGGAAGTATCTGTGGGAAGCCTCTTCAGGCGGTACGGTGAAAACCGATCCCAAGTACGCCCGGTAGTGGCAGGCAGCCCCAAACACCTGCTGGACAAGACCAGCGGAACGTGGTATTTGACACGAGTTGGGTACAGCGGCAGAGAAGGCAAAGACACACATCTTTTTACCTGTAGGCTTACCTCCGGGTTCAGGCATCAGGTACGTGTCCACATGGCATGGAGCGGCTGGCCGCTCGATGGGGACACCGTCTATCAGGGAAAGGCAGCTGATCGGCTTGGCCTTCGGGCTGTGGCCGTGGAGTTCCCCCATCCCACGACCGGACGACCCTTCGAAATCCGGTTGGAACAGTAAGATACAAGGAGCAAGAGAAAATGGCAGATCCCAGAGAAGAGAAGCTGGCAAAGCTTTTGGTACAGCATTCGGTTCAACTGCAAAAAGGTGAATCCTGTTTGATCAACGCAGTGGACATCCCCATAACCATGACTGAAGCCTTGGTGAAAGCTGTGTACGATGCAGGAGGGTATCCTGTGGTGAACCTGTGGAACCAGCGCCTGGAACGGGCGATGTGTGAGCAGGCAACCAAGGAATCGCTGCAAAAGTGGGCGGATGTGGATACGTATCGCATGAAACAAATGGACGCCTTCATCGGAATCAGGGGCATCGCGAATGTTCGCGAGCTCTCCACCATTCCTGAGAAGGCAAACCTGGCCAGCACCTATTACAATATTCCGGTGCATATGAAGACCCGCCTTCCCCACACCAAGTGGGTGGTGCTGCGCTATCCTACCGAAGTCTTTGCCATGCAGGCAAACCTGGGTACTGTTGAGTTTGAGGATTTCTTCTACAAGGTTTGCACCGAGGTCGACTATCTGGCCATGGCCGAAGCTATGGCGGAGGCAAAGACCTTCCTGGATACGGTGGACAAGGTGCACATCAAGGCAAAGGGTACGGACCTTACGTTCTCAGTGAAGGGTATGGGATGGATTCCCTGCGCGGGCAGGATGAACATCCCCGATGGGGAGATCTACAGTTGCCCGGTGAAGGATTCGGTGAACGGGACCATCACCTACAACACCGAGAGCACCTACCACGGGCATTGTTTCAAGGATGTGAGCTTCACCTTTAAGGACGGAAAGATCATCGAGGCCCACAGTGATGATGATGCGCTGCTCAATGAGATCCTTGATATCGATGAGGGAGCACGGTACATCGGCGAGTTCGCCCTCGGCTGCAACCCAGGCATCCTCAAGCCGATGGACAACACACTGTTTGACGAGAAGATTTTCGGATCGATTCACTTCACCCCTGGAAATGCCTACGACGATTGTGACAACACCAATCGTTCAGCAGTGCATTGGGATCTTGTGCAGATCCAAAGACCCGAATATGGCGGGGGAGAGATGTATTTTGATGGGGAACTGGTCCGCAAAGACGGCCTTTTCGTCCACCCGAGACTTACTTGCCTCAATCTTTCTCTGTAGAAGTGCTTGACCAAGAAGCCTCACTCCGGTACAACATAGCATAATCAAAGGCGATGTGGAGCAATCTGCATCGCCTTTCTTCTTTTCGGGGCCCGTTGGGCTCCTCGTACAACGGTGTGCGGTGGTTGAATCCATCGTGCGCCATTTTTTTTGCGGGAGGGGTAGGTATGTACTCATCGGTAGACACCTTGTGGGTCTTGCTCGGCGCGGTGTTGGTCTTCTTCATGCAGGCAGGTTTTGCCATGGTCGAAACGGGGTTCACCCGGGCAAAGAATGCAGGAAACATCATCATGAAGAACTTGATGGACTTCTGTCTCGGCAGTGCGGTTTTCTGGATCCTTGGCTTTGGCCTCATGTTTGGCGTGGGAGCTGAGGGACAAACCAACCCCTTCGTTGGGTTTGTCGACTTCTTTGTCCGAAGGGAGTATGGTTCTTCCTTTCCCACCCCTGCATTTCTGATTTTCCAGACGGTATTCTGTGCCACTGCAGCAACGATTGTCAGTGGAGCCATGGCAGAACGAACGAAGTTCATCTCCTACTGCCTCTATTCGGTTGTCATCAGTGCTCTCGTATATCCGATCAGCGGGCACTGGATCTGGGGCGGTGGTTGGCTCAGCTCCCTCGGTTTTCACGATTTTGCCGGTTCCACCGCAGTGCACATGGTAGGCGGTGTGGCTGCCTTCTGGGGTGCAAAGCGCATAGGAGCGAGGGTAGGCAAGTATGACGAGAACGGGAAGGCGAAGGCCATCCCCGGCCACAGCCTCACCTTGGGTGCTCTTGGGGTGTTCATTCTCTGGTTTTGCTGGTTTGGCTTCAATGGGGGCTCTACGGTGAGCCTCACCGGCGATGACACCATTTTCAGTGCTGCCTCAATTTTTGTGACCACCAACCTTGCAGCAGCCTTTGCCTCAATAGCGACCATGCTCTATACCTGGATTCGCTACAAGAAGCCAGATGTATCAATGACGCTCAACGGTGCCTTGGCCGGCTTGGTCGGCATAACCGCCGGTTGTGATGCGGTCACTCCCATGGGAGCCGCCGCCATCGGGCTCATCTGTGGTGTTGTGGTGGTGATATCGGTGGAGTTTTTCGAAAAGGTGGCAAGAATCGATGATCCGGTCGGAGCCATCTCAGTGCATGGGATCTGTGGTGCGCTGGGTACCCTGCTGGTAGGCTTGTTTGCCCAAGAGGGAGGTCTCTTCTACGGTGGTGGCTTTACCCTGCTCGGTATCCAGAGTCTCGGGGTTGCATCGGTAGTGCTCTGGGTTTCGGTTACCATGTTCCTGCTCTTCCTGCTCATCGAAAAAACGGTAGGACTACGGGTCTCCAAGGCAGAGGAGGTCGCCGGACTCGACCTTGAGGAACACGGCATCATCTCCTCCTATGCAGACTTCATGCCTGCAGTTCCCTCTGTGCTTGGTTCTGCTTCAGTCTCCCCGGAGCAGGCTGTACCGGTAGTGCATGTTCCTCCCCAGAAGACCCCCAGCAGGCAGGCACCGATGACAAAGATTGTCATCGTGAGCAGGCAAAGCAAGTTCAATGAGCTCAAGCATGCCCTCAACGAAATTGGTGTCATGGGGCTGACGGTGACCCAGGTGATGGGCTGCGGAATGCAGAAGGGCAACAAGGAGTACTACCGCGGGGTGCCTGTCTCCATGACCTTGCTACCGAAGATGCAGGTAGAGACGGTGGTCAGCAAGGTGCCGGTGCGCGCTGTTATCGAGGCTGCAAAGAAAGCGCTCTATACCGGACACATCGGAGACGGAAAGATATTCGTCTACACGGTCGACAACGTCATCAAGGTACGTACCGGAGAGGAGGGCTATGATGCCCTTCAGGACGAAATCGTCAGTGAGTAGAACATGAAAACAACAGGACGCGTACCGTCATGGATGCGCGTCCTGTTTCTTCTCTCTCAACTTTGCTATGGTTTTTTACTCTCGTATCTTTCTTTCTCAGCGTTCCACGTTGAAGACGATGGTACGGTTCTTGTACACAATGATGCGGCTTTCCAGATGCGCTTGCACGGCTTTTGCCAATACACGTCGTTCCACATCCTTTCCTACATCCCGCAGCCCATCAGGGCTGAGCTCATGGTTGACCCTGACCACATCCTGGTCGATGATCGGGCCTTGGTCGAGATCCTCACTTGCATAGTGAGCGGTAGCGCCGATCATCTTCACCCCGCGCTCATACGCCCTTCTGTAGGGGTTTGCGCCTTGGAAAGCAGGCAAGAAGCCATGATGGATGTTGATGATCTTGTCCTGCCATTCGTGGGTGAACTCTTTAGAGAGAATCTGCATGTAACGAGCAAGCACCACCAAATCGATATCGAAGCGCTTGAGCAGCGTGCGAACCTTCGCTTCCTGTTCCGTTTTGGTCTCGGAGGTGACCGGAAGGTAGTAGAAGGGGATGCGGAATTGGTTTGCAATCACCTCAAGGTCCGGGTGGTTGCTGATGATCAGGCTGATCTCACACTTCAGATCGCCTTCATTCTTTCTGGCGATCAAGTCGTAGAGACAGTGACTGGTTTTGCTGACCATGATGGCAACACGGGCATTGTAGTCACTGTAGTGGCACTCCCAGCTGAGGTTGTAAGAACGGGCAAATTCACCGAAATCTTCCTCCAGTTCCTTGCGTGTTGTCTTGAGATCGTCCATATCGAGCTCGATGCGCATGAAGTAGCGGCCCTCGATGTTGTCGGTATGCTGCTGGCAGTGCAGGATGTTGTAGCTTCGGTTGTAAAACCAGGTCGAGGTGGCGCTGAGTATGCCCTTGCGGTCCTCACACTGGATGAGGAAAATGATTTTCTTCTGATTGCTTGTCATCAATGGTGCCCCTATTCCAGATTGGTGATTTCTACGGTATCTGTCTCTTCGCCCAGGACAATCTCAACCTTGCGTTTGGCCTCTTCCAAGGCTTTTTCCAGCTGCTTGGCGAGACGCATTCCTTCCTCAAAGAGCTCAAGGCTCTGTTCAAGGGTGATGTCCGAAGCGTTGAGCTTCTGGGCTATCTCCTCAATCCTGGAGACATCGGTTTCAAAACTCATGATTACTCCTCCACGACAGCCTTGCGGCATCCATCGGTGAATCTAAGGGAAAGCTTGGTGCCCTTGGGAGCCTGCTTGGCACTTCGGACAAGCCGCTTTTCACTATCCTGCACCACGCAATAGCCTCGCGCCAGTATAGCAAGGGGTGAGAGGGCTTGCAACTCTCTGTGGGCCGTATGCAGGCGTGACGCAGAGAGAACCAGCAGATGTTTCATGCTGGTGGCAAGATTCTGGGTTGCATTGGCAAGAAGGTACTCCTTACCACCAATGATCGCTTCCATGCGTTTCTCCCGTACCAAGCGGTCATGACTCTTCAAACGTTGCTGTGCAACAAGCAGTTTCGTCTGCATCGAGCGAGCTACCTGCTGCTTGAGTGCTTTGGCTTGCTGGTGAAGGTCAAGATACCCCTGGCTCACCAACTCGGCTGCTGCAGACGGGGTGGGAGCCCGCAAATCTGCGACAAAGTCGCTCAGTGCCCAGTCTATCTCATGGCCCACTGCGCTGATCACCGGGATGTGGGAGTCATGGATGGCCTCGAGCACACACTCCTCCGAAAAGGGCAGAAGGTCTTCAAGAGAGCCTCCTCCTCGTCCGACAATCAGAATGTCGCACAAGAGAAGTTCGTTTGCTTGCCTGATCCTGTTGGAAATGGTTTGGGCGGCGGTGGTTCCCTGAACAACAGCAGGAAGTACCAGGATGTCCAGCATCGGAGCTCTTCTGGCGGTGATGTTGAGGATATCCTGCAAAGCGGCTCCCCCTGCACTGGTAACCACCCCTACGCGTTTGGGATAGCGGGGGATCGGCTGCTTGAGCTCCGGTGCGAAATAGCCCTTGCTCTCATACAGGCGTTTTCGCATCTGCAGCATAATCAAAAGCTCGCCCAGGCCGGCTTTCTCCATGGTATCGCACTTGATCTGATAGGTGCCTCTGGCAGCGTACACGTCCAAGCTTCCTGTCACGACCACCTGATCACCCTCTTTAGGAGTGAAATCGACTTTCCATGTAGAACCCTTGAACATCACGGCACTGATGGCACTGTTGCTGTCCTTGAGGGTGAAAAACCAGTGCCCGGTTGAAGTGGGGCGGAAGTTGGAGATCTCGCCGCTCACCTTGAGCCCATAGAATCCTTCCTCAAGGGTCTTCTTGATGAGGCTGGTGAGCTCACTGACAGTCAATTCAGTGTTGAGCAGCTCAGCCATGGGGCGCTTCCTTCTTCTCCGTTCGCTTCTTGAGCATGTGCATCTGGTTGAGAATGCCTACAAAAGAGAGGAGGGAGGCAAGAATGAAAAAGAGGGTGAAGCCGAGGTACCAGAACCGTGAAAGGAGATAAGCAACCAAGAGCGAACCGATGATGGCGCTCTCAGTGGCCATGTACGATTCGAAGCGCGCAAGACAGAAGGATAGAATGATAACACCCAGGACACTGCTGATGATAAGGCTTGCCTTCAGCGGAAGCAGGGTGAGTATCAGAAGAAAGAGGATGAGATCCATACTCAAGGCAGTGAAGATGGCAACCACCATCTCCAAGATTTTTCCTTTCCTGCGGGCAAGAAAGAAGAGCAACAGGCCCCCTAAGGCGAAAGAGAAGAGATGGATCAGTACAGCCTGATAGTCGTAAAGGGGGAAAACCAGAGCCCAGAGAGAAGGCAGAGCATTCTCAGAGGCTAGTGCTGCCACAAGACCTGCTCTCGTACGCAGCAGCAATGAGAGCGTCACGAAAACCAGCGATCCTGAGAGTACACTGCGAAGGCTCACCAGCAATGTTTTGATGAGGTACCCATAAAAACAGAGAAAGAAGCCTGCAAGCAGGCCTAAGAGCATAAGAGGGGCGCTGATGGTGGCGATTTCACTTTGCATGCTGCATCCTTGGTTACGGAAAAAAAAAGAGACAGCCGTCTGTGCTGTCTCTCAACCTTGGTGGTTGTCTTACTCCTGGATGATAGCTGCAGTCGGGCAGACATCGGCACAAGTGCCGCAATCGATGCAAGCATTCGCGTCGATTACATAGATATCGCCTTCAGAGATAGCACCAGTGGGGCACTCGGGCTGGCAAGTGCCACAAGCCACGCAAGCGTCAGTGATTTTGTAAGCCATGATGATTGACTCCTTACTTCGTTTTCGTTGCCTCTGACTATATACCGGCTTTGCTTGCAAGTCAAGGAATATGAAAAATCTGTACTATAAGAGGACAATAAGAGCAAAAAAATAACCTGTAGTACAAATAAAATTGATTTCCTTTCATTGGAATAGTGAGAGCCCTAGTATCTTTCAGTATCGCACGAATTCCTTTTCCACAATAGGATTGTACACTACTTGTATCACGCTGGCAGAACCTGCAGGGTGGGTGTACAATCCAAAAATTTTGAGCAAAAAATCCAGCATTTTGAGCACGAAATCCAGCCAATTCTGCAACTTTATTTCGTGTCTAGGCGTGTCTATCAGTGTTTATGCGTGTCGAAAACTCGTTGAATCATGGTTTCAGATTGATTCCGATAAACAGGTTGTAAACCTCCTGGCATAGAAAAGCCGGCCCTGGTGGACCGGCACAACCTCTTTATCCGTTATGTGTTTTGGGTGATCATTTATCCAATAGGTACCTCCTTTATATGATTCTTAGTTAGTATTCGTCCTTACCCCAGAGAGGTCTGGACGTTCTTGCTATGTCTATCCTTCTATTCCTCGCAACCCTCTCCTCAAGCCATTTTACGTACTCATAGTGCCAGATTTCGATGCCAACGATATGAACCCCATCGGTGACCGTTCTAGTGCTTGGGTTCCTAGTTTCCTGCTCATATAGCAGCATCATTTCAGTCTTTTCCATCACGCCCCCCTCTTATTCCAAGCGTCTCTCAGCTTGTCCATTGAAGATGCTTGCACACGTATAAAGACAGCAGCCATAGGTGGATTTATGAGAGTTGCATGCAGACGCGCTTCATAGATTCCGATACCAGCGTCGTAACTGATGTCTGGATACTGGCCGCTCCTCTCTTCTGGTAAGAAGCCATCTTTATCCTTCTTCAAACATTCGTCCGATATACCAGTGTCGTTCTTATTCTCAAAATAATGACAGAATACGCGGCCAATTTTCTTCAACTGTACCATAGGCAGACATGAATTCTGTCTTGCACATAAAGAGAAGTTTGCATCTTCATAATCCCGATAATGCTTGCAGTTAAAGCAATGTATAGATTCGCTGGTAAACTCTTCCCCATAAACATCTTTCATATTATTCCTCCATTAATTAAGCCTTGCTGATTCCTTTCCTCAGTTGGGCGGATACAGCTTCCAATCGACAGGCATCTATTGCTGCCTTTATTCAAGGAGACCAGGATTATCATGGATATTCCCAATGACCTTTATACTGCGAGGTATGGAAAATGAATAAGTCTTTCCTGTTTCTGGATCAAGTCGATAACGTTGCTGATCTTTATGCCACACAACAACTGCCACTTCAAACCAACCCTGAAGAAAGATGACCTCGCAAATATCACCTTCGAACACCTTGGTCCCATGCTGATCAATAACTCCGGTGAACTGACCAAGGCTTTCTGGATCCACTTCATTCATGGCCTTTTCAATCTTGATTTCCTCAATGTCATGGAACTGAACATCAGCGATATATTCTCTTTTCAACATGGAGATGTAAGAACCTTCATGCCATTTCCCATCATTAACCGACTTGCCTCTGAAAATAATCTCCCTCATTTTTCTTTTCCTTCATCATCGTATAAACGTGATTTAAACTTGTTTCGAAAGCCATTTGAGGTGTTTAAACCTCGATTAAAACGGCCTTCCCGACCTCCTGTTCAGGTACATCAAAATCAACGTAAGTAGACCCCTTATAGTCGTAATGTACCTGGCACAAGCCGCCTGCCTCGCTGATGGCTGCAATCAAGAAGACTTTCCTACCTCGCCATCTAATCCAAAGCCCGGCCCACAGGTTGCTGCTGTCGAGTGTCCTGGTACTCATTCTTCAACTCCCTCGACATGTCCCAGCTCAGCCTCAGAGCAGTAGGCCCATCCGTAGCCATTACTGAAGAGGATGAAGTACCTGGACTTCTCATCCGGAAGAATCCTCTTGATGGTCCCAATCAACCCGGCATGGACTTTATGCTTGGCAATGACTTGCACCCTTTCTCCGAGCTTGAACCGGGTGATTGGGATTCTCTTTAGACTTCTCACAACCGACTCCTTCAGACCACGGCCATAGGCAGCAGCACCATGGTTGTGCCCAGGACAAAGAGCGACATACCTACGCGGTAGATCCGTACATGGAATAAGCAGGCCATCATCAGCAGAGTGCTGCCTGCTAAGAAAACGAACAAACCCAGAGCCCTGATCATCTATTTTCCCTTCCTTTGTTTTGTCTCAAACGAATAGCCTCTGCATGCCCTGCTTGAATCCAGTAATGTCCTCAGATGGGTACATGAGATATTCGTTTTGATTGCAGCCTCTGTAAGGCTTTGGCAAACCCCCAGAAGCTCTCCCTCGAACCTTACATAAACTCTTTTGCCTTTCATGAATCTGAATCTCCAAATGGTAGGGGCAATTGTCCGAAGTCATCGTCCGGAGGAGGCGTCATCTGGAACATCTTGGAGGAGAATACTGGTATGTTTGCGATTTCTCGTTCGATCAAGAATTCGAGCATCATTTCATTTGAAATATCGCTCATACCATTCCATCTTGGTTCAGCAGCAAGCGAGTCCTCTGGTACCCTAAGGATTGAAGCCCAGGTGCTCATTCTTGCTATTGCTGGCAGCTGGAGCCTATGGAGATCATACCAATCGAACAAGTCTCCTTCTTCCTCAATATCGGCTGTCCTATCAATGAATGAATGCTTGGAGATCAATCCGACCAGGTAGTCGGTGGCAATCAATCCCTTTCCAGCAAGGAAATCTTTGACGGCAGCACTGCTGTATCCAGACTTGATCAACTTCCTGGCCTTCCAGAAACCGGGAACCTCACGCTCCTTCATGAGCAGTCTGTAGTTCTCGTACTGCTGCTCAAGATGTTCCTTCTGCTCAATCCACTCCAGAATGGCCGTATAAGGAATCCTCCATTGGCCACAGACAGAGATGGCATCGAGACGGCAATACCAAATCGCCCAATATACCTGGTATCCGGAGTAGCCAGACAACCTGGCTACATCCGATACCGAATAAAAAACACTTCCATGCTCGGCCATGGCCAGCAGCACATCCTGGATTGTTGGTTTTGGCATTTCAAACAAGAAGAGCTGCTGGGACATATTCACCTCACAGATCGGAAAGATTCATGTTCTGGTTGATGTACTGGCCGGCCTTATCGCGGACATAAATCAGAATGTGCTGCTTGCTGGTCTCCACCTGCACGGCATTACTGATGATATCCATTGCCTTCTTCCAGTCAGGGTCATCAATCTCCAGCTTCCTGAGTGCGAGAATCCTTCGGATATCCATTCTCCCGGATTGATTGACCTGGAAGGCTTGGTCGACGATTACCTTGAGATATGGGTCTGCCCCGTCGCTCCACTTCTCGATGCACTTATCGATGAGTTCCTTGCCAAGATAGATACCCTCGGTGAAGCTTTGGCGGTCATTCATCCTGATGATGATCCGGTACTTTCCGTCGAAGGTGGAAAGGGTGAGGTTTCCTTTCTTCCCCCCGAGCTGTACTCCGTACTCGCCTGCTGCCAGCATCATGAAGGTATCGATATCCTCAAGTACCTGGGCTTTTACGCTTTCCATGTCCAGACGGAGTTTGAACATCTTGTTCATGATCGAGGCAACCAGCTGATCACGCAGCTGATCTACAGGCTTGACCATTTCCTCAGGAACCAGGGTTCCCCTTGCATCTTCGTAATACACTTTCCCGTTAAGTTCTTTTTTCATTTGGATTCCTCTTTCCCTTGTTGTTTTGCCATTCTGTTTATCCATCCGAAGACTTTCCTAAGTTCGTGAGGATCACAAAATGTAAGCGATGGTTTGTCGAAGTTTTTCTTGACGAACCCCTCCACCCGTTTCTCCCAATCCGGACCAAGTACATCCGGAGCACGTATCCTGATAGCCCAGGTTACCTTCTTTCTCCTTTTAGCCTCATCGGATTCAAAGGATGTGCAGGGATATTCCTTGGAGAAGCCTGCACGATCGAAGAGGTCCATGACTCGGATGAGTCCGGCATCGGAGATATCCTTGCAGGAATCAGCTCCGCCGGTTGCCATAAGCAGCCTTCTGTATCGCTGTTCCGGGAGAGGGGAGAGAGAGACTCCCTCCCCACAGCCTTCACAGGAAGACCCAAATACCAATCGAGCACAGCGGGTGCAGATCATGCAGCGGGCCTTTGCGATATGGATCCTGGCGATCAAGCTGTTTCGACTCATTTACCCCTCCTGAGGCGAGGTCTTACCTGGGTGGGTTTTGCCACTCGAAAGACCCTGAACTTGGCAAAATGTTCTTGCTTGTAACCGACAGCGATGATGTATCCGTCGGTCTCCCAACTTTTGCAAAGCATGGTCGAATACCGCTGTTCAAGCTCCGCCACCATCGCCAATTTGTCGCTGGTGAACGTTCCCAACATCAGGGCTGCCTTCCAAGCCCTATCGGCACCGCTGCCCTTGATATCCTGTGGATTACCCTTGTAGATCAGCTGCTCTCCATTCCGTTCAAGTACGCCCCTGGAAGTAAGATTGAAGATGGTGGAGAAAAAGAGGGCTTTTGAAATGTCAAAGAAATCCTCCCTCAGTTGGACAACCGTACAGCTCTTGCACTGAGCCATGTACTTCTGGATCTGGTGGCTGACCACCGGAGTTCCGAAGAGCACATTACGGGCGGCTCGTTCGATAGGCATGAACGACCTCCTCTGTCAGCTCCGTTTTGCCACTCGCATTCATCACCTGGACAATGTGCTGGGCATCGTTGACCAGGACGCGGAAATCACGGCCGGCCCACTTGAGCAGCATCTGGCAAACCTTCGGAGAACCGCTGATATCGAGCCCTACGGCTTCCTGGTAGTAGGTGGCGACGTCCACTGTATTGATGGGCTTGAACACGATCTGGGGCTTGCGTATGCGGCTCTTGAGCCGTGGCAGCGTCTCCATGGTACCGGCCAGCGATTCTTCTCCCACAAGCATTACAGGAGTGCCGCAATACTCGTTGAGCGTCCTCAGAGACTCAATCATTTTCAAGGGAAGCCTGTCCGCTTCATCGATGATGATGAGCCTGCGAAAGATTCTTGTAGCTTCCTTGATCTGGGCAAGGTTTGATTCGAACGTCCTGGAACAAAAACCTGTCAGTTCGGTCGCGATTGCCTTGTAAAGCATGGTCAAAGAGAAGCCTTCCATAAACAGCACATAGGCTGCCTTGTCGTCATTGGCGACAAGATGTTGGATAGCTGTGGTCTTCCCATATCCGGCCGAACCGGTGACCATGCCGATCGAAGCATTGAGGGTGGTTGATGGATTGAGAAGATCGGAAGCCAGTGAGTTGACCGCTTGCACATTCTGGGTTGTGATGAATGCTACCGGATTCACTTTCAGGGTTCCCTTCGGAAGCTGCTCAATCTGATATTCCTCACCCAGCATTCCAAGGCTGGCCATCTTGTCAAGGATTGCCTTTTCCCAGTGCTCCCACTTGGGGTAGGACTGGTTCTGTACACGTGACACGGCACTCTTGCCGAGTCCAACCAAATCTCCGGCATCCGTCAAGGACATGCCGGTCATTTCCAAAGCGTCTCTCAAAGTCATGCTTCACCTCCAAGTTTTCGATACATTTCCCAATAGGTTTTGTTGTTCTTATATTCGTCACTGCGCTCGTATGAGCTCATGAATGCCTGGTCTTTCATCGGCAGCTCAATGTCACGGATCAACATGTCCAGACACCACCGGTAGCGGTCATAGCTGGATGCATGCAAAGCCAGGAATGGAATCGGCTTGGCTACAGTCCTCGTATCCTCGAGCTGCTTCTGAACGGCAGCCTGAAGCTTTGGGTCTGATTCCTCGATGTATTCCTCCGGCTGGATCTTGCGGATGGTTGCCCTCTGAGGCTGGTAGAGAACAGAACCGATGGGTTTGACCAAGGCGTTGAAAGCATCACGGACGGCCTTCATCTGCCTGCGCTTGGCGGCGATCGCTTCTTCCATCGCTTCCTCATCCAACATCACATTGGCTTTCACGGGCTCCAGATATCTTGCTGAACCATTGACGAGTGCATAGGCATGGGATGGATCATACTTGTCGTAACGGACCTCAACTCTTTGCTCGTGGTAGTTCCAGAGTCCGACATCGTTCAATTCGCCGTTGGTGGCTGACAACTCCTCACCCCAATACCAGATGTTGTTGATCTCGACACGGCCATTTCTTACTACTCGTTTTGTTCTCTCGGACACGAGCAGCTCGATGGCAAGCTCGGATATCTGACGGGGTCTCCAGCCTTCCTCGAACCTCATATGCATGTATTCAACAGGGCTCATCCCAAGAGACCCATGGGAAGCGTTCTCATAGGCCTGGATCTCTTCAAAGACAACCTGGATGAATTCCAATTCGGTCAACAGCTCATGCCTGTCTTTTTGCTTTTCAAGCCGGGCACGTTCCACCTCATCTACTGCAGAATCGGCTCCAGGTGAGGCGCAACGGCCGGGGAGCATCCTTGCATCAAGGCGTTCATTCAAGGTCCTGAAAAACCTCTCTATGTCCTTCGCCTTTGCGTTCCTCACATTGGCATAGATGCGCCGATGCTGCTTTCTCCAGTCTTCCTGGTTGATGGCTGTCGAAACGATATTGTCATTGGCATCAGCGACGATATAGACACCCTCAGGAGTCTTGGACAACTCAGCTACATCCTCGGTATGCATATCGAGCTTGAGCAGATCATCAATCATGGAAGTGATTGCCTTGCTGGTTTCTGATGATCCATTGTCATTGTATGTACACTCAAACCGGCCAAACCGCCTAAGCCCGACACGCAATGCTTCGCGCACGGTATCAGCACAATAATGGACATCGAAGGCAATGCCATAGATGAGTTTTGTTCCCATATCGAGCCACAGATAGCACTCAGGTCTTCGGATCAGACCCGTGTCGTAGTCGGCTATCCAGTGGTCGAAAATGTGCTGATCGCCGATGATGATCTGCATGGGCCTGAGAGCCTTGCAATCCCTGTAGATGGGGAAGCTGTTGTCCAGGAATCTGTTCCCGCCCTTGGCATATCCAACATGCAATTTGGATATCCTTCCAAGGATTTCATAAGCGGAGGAACGGCTGCCGATTTTCCATCCTTTTTCCTTGGCAACGACCTGGGTGCGATTCCATGCTGTAACCTTTGCACAATCACCGGTTTCCCGGATTGCAGCCAAATAGAACCCAGTGAGGAATTGGATGGCTTCTGCGTCCCAGACCGAGTTTCTCGATGTTTGACGGGGTTTTCCTACAACTCCATAGCGGTTGACATCGTCGGCTATCCGCCTTACAGTCGATGTCGAAACGCCATAAAATCGAGCAACTGTCTTAAGCCACTTCACCTTTGTTGTACCTGCAGGCCGTTGCTTGATTTTATTGGCTATCAACAATCTTTCACGGTCCTTGTCAGTGAGCTTGGCTGCCAGGGCAAGGGCTGTGGATGTATCTGTTGTAATGGTTTTCAGTTGAGCAGGTAGAGAAAGGGCTGCCAATGACTTGGTAGTAGGGACCACAGTCTTGACAGTTCCAGCGACCTTGTCCTGCCATTCTGCAGGAAGGCTGGGAACAAAGATCTCAAGTGCTTTCTTACCAGCAAGTCGACTTTCAATTTTCCCATCTTTTGCCATGAGCTGAATGGTCCGTGGGCTTTTCCCTACTGCAGTTGCCAAAGTTTTTACATCAACCCACATGCACGGCCTCCTCGATGGCAGCCTGATTGAGGCTGTTTCTCTGAGCGGTTGGATAGTTGTACATGGTCGAGAAATTGTCAGAGAAAAAGAGAGCTGCATCGCTCAATCTCTGCCAGGAGTCATATCCAAGGGTCTTTGCGATATGAGCCTTGATCTGGGCTGAATCACTCTTTCCCAGCAGCACCTGGTTGATTGCCTGCAGGGAACATCCGTACTTTTCAGCCAGAGCAGTCTGGCTGAGGTTCCTGTCTCTGAGCAGGAGCATCACGTAGGTATGAACAAAGGTTTTCTTTCTAGGCTCAGTCACAGTAGCCTCCTTTTAGTTGCAAAATCGAGTGTCCGGGGATATGATTCCCTACATGGATATTCGAAAGGTATTTGATCAAGTGACCGATGAGATGTTTGCAATCTCCACAGACACGTACATGCTTTATGAGGCAGCGTATGATGAGGATCCCAATCCGATTAATGAGGGTGTCCTTGCAATGTACAAAGAAAAGCATGACGCCCTTATCGAGAAAGCGATTGGCAATAGACCTCATCTCACGATGGTCATCGACGAGCTGCCGGAAATTGAACAAGAAGTTCTTGTTATGCGGTTGGTCCTTGCAAGGGCGAAGGCAGTTGAGCTGTATTCCAAGCTTAAAGACCCTGACTGCTTCGACCTGGCAGTTGCCATCAATCTGTGCCATGAGGCACTTAGAGGCTAGACTCATTTCGGTTCCTCCAGTAGTGATAGAACGTCCTCATGATTCTTCTTCGCTCAAACCAATACGGACGGCTGAGGTGGTATACATGGAACCATGGGCGGAATTGAATCTTGATCTGGCCGAAGTACCACCAGAGGCTGAAAGCTTCCCTATAGAGCCAGCAATTGCTCCTTCCGAAATACTGCTTCATCACTGGTTCCGGGAAATGCATGCCTGGATACTGAATCCATTCCTTCCTCTTCATTTTCCTTGCAGTCTTGGACTTGGGATTGAATGCATCATTCATTTGGAATCCTCCATTTTCTCTGACATGTCCATGATTATTTTTGCTACTGAGCGGGCTACTTCAGCCCTGGCTTCTGAAGGGAACAGGGTGACGGCTTTCTCTACCAGCCTTGCTATGCTGATCTGCTGCTGCACCTTTACCAGAGGGGTGGCGATACGTTCGTACCGGCTGCAGAGTTCTTCCTGGTACAGCATTTCCTCGGGGGTGGGATCTTCCTGCAGCTGCTGTGCCAGCAGGCGCAGGTTCTCACGGCTGAAGAGTTCGGCTTGCTTGTAGCCTTCCTGTTCAAGGGCACTTACCGTTTTCATCTCGGAGCACCATTTCCGATAAGCCCTCTCCAGCTGGGAGTTCCAACCTTCGGGTCTCCAATCGGGATTCTTTCTGGAGTGCTTCTCGATTTCCCTGAACATCTCCTCGAGCATCTGATCACGACGAGCGCGGGCTTCCTCCGGTTCCAGGAGGCGGTCTTCTTGGGGGTCGTAGAGGAAGAGCCAGCGGTAGGCCGTTGGTTTTGGAAGTCCAATCGCTTTGAGATAATCTTCAAAAGTATGAGAACCTTGTGCCATTTGGCACGAGGTTGAAGAACCTCGTCTCATTTGAGACGAGGTTAAATCACTTCTATAGCCGGAATTTATAAGAGCCTGTTGAGCTAAATACAGATTTCTAATTAACTCCAACGTCAATTTGCGATGAGCATCTACTAATGGTTTCGTTTTATTTACCGAATCATCGAAATCCCAACTTGAATTTTCTACAACTTTTACTTCGTTTGGCATTACACCCTCCCTTGCGTATTCAGAAAAGCTACTGTAGACTTCGCTTAGGTTGATTTATCAACTCATTTTGATATTATTGCATAGTGACTTACAAGTCAATACCAAAATGCAATATTTATAAGGTTATGACATGATTAGTGACAATCTCAAATCAATACGACTTAGCACAGGAGAATCACAATCCGTTTTTGCTAAAAAATTCGGATTGTCACAAGCTGTTTATTCGCAGTACGAAACAGGCAAGCGCTCAGTCCCAGATGAGCTGAAGCAGCAGCTTGCAGCCATGGGAATCAATCTTCATTGGTTGATTACAGGAGAAGGTTCCATGCATCTCACTGAGACGGATGTTGCTCCACATATGGTTGGCATCCTTGCTGAGCCTGAGCATGCTTCTTATAACAAGAATAAGGGCCTCGCTGTCATATCCAAGGATGAAGAGACCATCCCGATTCCTCTCATCAGACAGAAGCTCTCAGCGGGCCCTGGACAACTTTGGGGCGATGATTGTTTTACCGATGATGTAATTGCAATTCCCACCAGGATGGTAAAACGCTTCCAGGGCTACAAGCTCGGGGCTGCAGAGGTGCGGGGTGACTCCATGGATCCATCCCTTCAGAACGGTGATACCGTGTTCTTTGCAGAGAAGATGATTTCTGGCAACGGCATCTATGCTCTTTCAATTGATGAAGAGGTATATGTAAAGAGGTTGGAGTTCGACCCATTTGAAGGGACGATCAGGGTGATCAGCGACAACAGCAAGTATGATCCGAAGCTGCTGCCTGCTGATACCGATCGGATCAGGATCCTGGGGAAGATCATAGGCCGGCTCTTGGTTTATTGGTAGAAGCACTCTTGTGGGTGTGCATATATATAAGGTAGGTCTTTACTTCAAGTTGTGCTTCTGAGTGACCAAGTTGGTCATATGAAAAGAATTGCCACCATTTTGCTCCTGGCAAGCGTTTATAGCTTTATGTATGCAGGTCCATTCGGTATCGAAATGGGTTGGACTCTTGATGCATGTATTAGGGCTGGTAGTGTTATGGATGAGATTTTCCCTGGGAAATATCATTGCCATCCCCCTAAAGCCCATACAACTTTTGATTCCTACATTATAAACATAGATGAAACCCAAGGTGTATATATGATCACTGCGTGCTCAAGTGCTTATGAGTCAGTAACCTATGGATATTATGTTGAGCATGAATACAACAAAGTAAAAGAACAGCTTGAGCAAAAGTATGGGATTCCTAGAGCCTTCAACTACGTTAACCCATCAGATTCAGATCCAAAGGATTGGATGCGAACAATATTTAATGAGAATAGAGCTTTGAAAGCTTTTTGGGATGAGCCAAACGATTCTTCAATTGGCGCAATTTGGCTGGAAGTTAAGGGTATAAGCCCAACTTCATGTATCATTTCAGTTGAGTATCTATCGAATACTTTGAATTCAATCAGTAACAGAATTGAGAAGGAAGACTATGATGCCTTATAAAGGCTTCACTATTTTCATAAATATTGAAAATGGAGATAAACGCGATTTTTTTAAGTGAGGTAGACATGAAAACTCTGGGGCATCTTTTTCTGATTCTGTTTATTATTGTGGTTATTTTAGGTTTCTATATTGGCACTGAACTCAGTGAACGTGAACTAGGCTTCCGCAATCCACTGGAAGGAATGCCCCTCAATTCATGGGAGTTCAACTTTGGTGCAGCTATGATGGTATGGTTTTCCGGGTCCGGCCTTCTGATAGCTGCCATGGTCTTCTATTGGATGGATCAAGTAACAGACAGCCTTGCTGGAATGAAATTTATACTGAAGGAGATTGCGGGTAATACCAGGCAAGTTGTCGTTCAACAAGGCAATAAATCTGATAGTGAGCGTTCCCAACAAAATTATTCAAAACCTAATGATGACCCACGGTTCCCCAGATTCAGGGATGAGCTGAATTATGATTATTGGGAACGTGTAAAAAGAGCTACTCAAAATAAGTGAGGTTGAAATGGAATATATAGTAGCTGTTATTGTCCTAGCTTTTTGTATATTCGTTCTGGATAGGCTCAACAGGATAGCCTATGCTGCCGAGGTTGCAGCACAATACCAGGAAAGCATCGATCGTAAGCTCAGTGCGTTGGTAGATCAATTGGTTGATGAAGACACCAAGTCGAAAGCATTCGCGGAATACAACAGCAAGCCCGGCTACAGAAGGATGAGACTTGGCTGATTTAATTTGAAATATCGATTAATAAAAGGAGTTAGAAAATGCCAGTAGAAAGAAATTTGGAAGTCCTAAACATTGCTGTACACAAAGTCGAGAAAGAACAATACACGAAAGAGACAAAGATTATTCTGAGTGATTATATCCTTGCCATTGATGAATACTCAAAATTATTTTTAAATGAGTTCATTGATATCTATCAGAACCCGAGAAAAACAAGCAAGAGTTTTGCTCAATTTGACAAAGATGAATTGGAGGATGGAAGGTTTGAAGATCTTCTTGGAAAATATATGGATAGCACATACGGTTTTCTAGAAGCTTCTAAAAGGATTGCAAAACGGTTTGCTGTAAAACTGGAAAGCGAGTCTCTTGCCACTGGTGGATATGTTTTCTGTATTGATTATAAAAATGAAACCAGACAAAACTTTGCAGTTATTATCTTGAATCAAAAGGTGCATCCCGTGATTCTTGAGGATGGTGGCCGCTTCAAGCTCTCCGCTTCTTTCATGTTAGAAACAAACTCAATCAATATGGCTGCTAATGTTAAGATACGCGATTGGCAAGATGGTGCTGATTCCTCCTATCTCTCATATATAAGAGGAAAGAAACAGCTAACAGAGTATTTTAAGAAATTTATCGGTTGTACTACGGCTCAACCATCTACCATAGCTACGAACAACGTTATTAATGCAGTATACGGCTACATCGATTATGCATTCGAAGACATAACGGAACGCTCGGAAAGAAAAGAAAAAGCCAAAGATGCCATGTACCATATTATGTCTGGGAACCTAGAACATGTTTCCTTTGAAACAGTCAGAAACTTTGTATTCCAGGATGAAGCTGAACGTGAGAAATTTATGGATTACATCTCAGTAAATCAATTTGAGATTTCTGAGGAATTTAGCCCAAATGGGACAGTCTTAAAGAAACTTCAACGATTCGAATACAAGAGCAGGGGTATTGAACTTAAGATTAGAAATGATGTATTCCAAGATAACAGCAGAGTAGAGTTTGATGAGCAGAATAATTTGGTGATTAAGGATCCTGAGATTAGAAATCTATTTAATATGCAAAACTAATATTATGAAAGCAAAATTTATTCAATTAGTTAATATAGCAGAAAAAATAGACAATTCTATACCTGGAGAGATTGTGTTTACATTCCCTGCAGGTACTCAATTTGACTTATTTGTTGATATGACTGATATCATAATACAACCAGAGGAAGGTTTAGCATTTGATCCCTCTGATGATATCGCTTCCTCTTCTTTTACTGTATCTTTTCATAGGCATAAATTAAGAGATTTAGGAATAGTAAGTGCGGATAATATCGCGTCGTATGTTACAGGAAACTTAGTCAACCAGACGCAAGAATCGATTGATCCCGTAACAGGGCTACAAAAAGATATCACTTCCAATCTATTTATTATTGGTAAAACTCCATACATTGGTGATTCGATTAGAGAAAATCATGAATTGTGGGATGCAATTAATTCATTCATGTTATACCGGTGGATTTGTCGAAAGGCGGATATACCAAATAATGGGATAGTTTATTACCTCACACATGAGCCATTGGGATTAAAAGGGGGTAAATTCAATCCACGCTATGTCTGCTCGCTTAAAACTAGTTATCCAGATTTTAAAAAGTATTTTGAGGGGGGATCAGACGAAAAGCGCGCAATGCTAAAATCTCAGTTGTTCAAACTTCTCTGTCACATTGACAGTCCAGAATCCCGGACGGAATGGCTTTTTTCTGGAACAAATTTTGATATGTTGTTTGAGAAGACTCAACTTGCTTATGATAGGTATTGCCTCAGATATGGTGAAGATCGTCTAGCAGCGCAACTTGAAAAAGAAAGTCTTGATATCATTGAAAGGGTAAAGGGTATCGGCGAATCGCTAAAATCTGAACTTATTGTTTTGGCCACAAATGCTTTGGGATTGTCTGCAGTAGAATTTGATTCAAGCCTAACAAGTAAAACCATACTGATAGGACTCAGCATTATCTTAATCAATGTTGTATTCCAATTTGTACTTTGTAATGGATATGTAGCTTTTGGGGATCTTAAAAAATTAATTAAAAAACGACGAGAACTTTTACTTTCCCATAATCCAGAGCAACAGCATTCAGAGATCAATGAAGAATTTGACAAGATGAATTCCAAGATTTCATCTAATCAATGGCAGTTTAGAATTGCTTCTGTCATTCTGTGGATTCCTATGTTGATTGGGGTCTTGGTATTTTTTTTCTGGCCGAACGAAGCATCAAAAGCAATTGTGGATCTTTCTTTGAAAGTATTCTCGTAGAAAGATTGATTCTATTTAAACCCCCAATAAACATCTGTCTAGAACACCCATTGGATTCCCCCAGTGGGTGTTTTGCTACACTCAAATCAATAGAAGGAGAGTGTGGTATGGAAAGCATGATCAAGCCTGCATTGTTGATTCTCGTTCCCATCCTCAATGCCATCGGGCAGTGGTTGAAGGGGAGAAAGATGCCTGACGGCAGCTATCAGAATGCAAAGGTTGAAACCAATGTCATTCCGGTCATCCTGATCGGCGTCTCAATCCTGGTTGCTGTTGTCTATGGATTCATAGCATCCACATACCAAGGATGGAGGCTTGTTCTCGATGCCGTAGTAATGACCGGTCTGCTGCAGGGTTCCCTGGTTGCATTCGTCTCGATGGGTGTCTATGACACCGTCCGGAAAAAGGAGCGATGATGTGCTACAGAAAACCTATGAATGGCTCAAGGGCCACCGTCTTGGCATTATCGCTGCTCTGCTTGCTCTTGTGGTCTCCTTCCTTACCGGCCGAAAACTTGGATCTGACTACGCTCACAGACGATCAGCTGTTGACCGTGTACTTCCAGAACTCGAGCGAACGAGACAATCTGTTGAGGGAACAGCAGAACACGCTGAACACAGCGCAGAGTCAATCTCTGCTGGCCTTGGAGCAATCGAGCGAAGCGAAGATGCTGTCGCAGGAAGCCTTGACGCAATCAGAGAAAGCCGTGATATCGGCCAACGAATCCAAGACCTCGATAGCGAGAACGACAGAATCGTACTTGAGCTGGCGAGAAGACGTGAACAACGACCTGAAGGAACTGAAGACGCAGAATTTCTGGCTCAAGGCGGGAATGTTCGCAGCGATGACCATAGCAGCAGGGACAGTGCTGCTGGCACTGTCAAGGTAGGTGATTGACAATGGAATTAGGTACAATTTTCGGGCTTGCAAGTGGACTCGGCCCGAGCGTCACACTCATTGTCCTGTTGCTCGCAATCGGCGTCGGCATGGGTATTCTCATCATTACGGTTCGCAACCTGGGTGCAGCCATTAAGTCGCAGGGTGAGACGTTTGCATCAGCCATGCAGAAAGAGCAGGCGAGAAGCGATCGCCAGGATGATTGGATCAAGGAGTTGCTGCAGAAGCAGGACATCAGGATAACCTATATAGAAACCAGGTATGCCACCAAGGAAGACCTTTACTCTGTGACCGGAGGCTGGAAGCAGGAGTATATCCACCTCAATCAAAGAATCGACCAAATACGGGACGGCCGAAAGGAGTTTGCATGAGCAACAAGATAACGACGCAATCGAGGCAGCCGGTCCTGAGGGGAAGTATTCTCCAGTTTCTGGTCGAGGTGTATCCGGAGCGGGTGGAAGAACTCTCCATCGTTCAGATCAAGTATGAGTACTATCACTATGCCGACATCATCAAGGCTCTTGAGTATCTTGCCGATCGCGGCTATCTGGACAAGGATGAGAAGGATCATCCGGCCAGACTGCATGAGAAGGTGCGCTTGTATCGTGCAACCAGCCAAGGCATCGACCTGGTAGAAGGGACCACCAAGGACGCAGGTGTCTGCGTCGAAAGGGGGTTGTGATGCCCAAGAGAAGCAAAGCGGATCTTGCCGGGGTGATTGAAAGGATTGTGCAGCTGTATGAGATGGAGAAGCGTTCCATCAAGGACATAGAGAAAATCCTCAACAAGGAGGGTGTCTCTATTTCCAGGGAATCAATCCGTCGCACCCTGAAAAGCAGCAAGAGCGTGGCAACCCAATACCGCAAGGCGGCAGAGGAAGCAAAGGTTCTCATCGATGCAGTAAGGGACAATCCCAATACCGACGTTGTCGAATTGACCACCTCGCTGCTGACCAAGCAGGTTTTTGACTTCGTCCAGAGCATCGATGATCTGGACTTTGCCAATCCCAATGAGTTGATACTGGCGATCAACAGACTCTCTTCCGCCCAGGTGAGAATAAGCAAGCAGCGCCTTACCTTTCAGAACGGATACAATGAGGCAAAGGCCGATCTTCTCAGGCAACTCAAGGATGAGCTTGCCCTGCAGCCCGACCTGCTCTCGAAGCTTTCTGCCATGGTTTCTACGATGGAGGCCCCCAAATGAGTGTGCTCCAAGACCTGGTAGGCAAGTCGGATCCTGCAGCAGTGGAGAAGGCGTCCAGAATAGAACGCGCTTCCCATGATTATGCGTACTTTTGCAAAACCTATCTAGGCCACTACTTTACCTGCAGTGCTGCTCCTTACCAGGAACAGATCTACAAGGTGATCAACGAGAGACGGGTATCAGCAGAGACTGCATCCGTATTCAGAAGTTGGACCAGGACGCAATTCCATAAGTACGTGAAGCCGACCGAAGGCCTCAGGGGTATCATCGACATGGAACCCCGTGATCATGGCAAGTCGGTTCGCATGACTCTTGCGTACCCTCTCTGGTGCGCTCTTTTCAAGAAAGCACGGTTCATTGCCTTGTTTGGTGCAACCGATGACTCAGCTAAAGGTTTCTTGGAAAACATCACCTGGGAACTGGAAAGCAATGAGCTGCTGATCTCTGATTTTGGAGACATGAAGGGGGCTCATTGGGGTTCCAACAAGATTGTCCTGAAGAACGGGGTGGCCATTACAACCAAGGGTAAGGGAGCGAGCGCCAGAGGCTTGCGCCATCATGAGTCGCGCCCCGACCTGATCATCATCGATGACCTTTTGAAGGACTCGGAAGCAGATAGCCCTGATCAATGTGCAAAGGCCTATGCCTGGATCAAGCGTGTGGCTTTCAACTTGGGCAAGGACAGCTTCATCGTAATGGTGAATACCCACTTCAACGAGCATGACCCGATCACCTTGATCCAAGGCGAGGTACTCAGTGGGAAACTCACCGGATTCCTGGCCTTACGTTTCTCGGCACAGCTCGAGGACGGAAGCCCGATCTGGGAAAGCCGGTGGAGCAAGGAAGCCTTGCAGCAGAAACGCAACGACATCGGCAGCGATATCTTTGATGTCGAATATAACTCCTTGACGGTCAACTCCGAGGGAAGGATATTCGAGCCACTTTGGTTTCAGTATTTCAACATGGCCGATATCGACCTTTCAACTAGGATCATAACGATGGGGGTGGATCCGAATGCAACCGGTGCCGATGATGCTGCTATTGCAGTCAACGCATATGACCCGGTCAAGAAGCTCAGGGACATTGTAGCTTGGTGGGCGAAACCCTATGGAACACGCAGGGAATTCGTGGACAGGCTCATCGACATGTACCTCATCTGGAAGCCGACACTCATTGGCTTCGAGGAAGTTGCTTTTCAGAAGATCTACAAGGAATTCATTTTGGAGGCAGCCCTAGAACGGGGTGTGATGCTGCCGATCGTCGGAATCAAGCCCGGAAGCTCATCGAAGAAATCCAGGGTGATGCAGTACCAGCCGTATGTTGAGGCTGGAATCCTGCGATTCAACCAAGCCCTGAAGGGATCTGAAGAGATGGACCGGCTGCAGGCATTCCCTACAAAGGGAATCAATGACGGTATCCCTGATGCCATTTACTACGCAGTCATGGGAACCAGCGGGCCTATGACCCCAACCGGTGCTGCTGCTGCCAAAAAAACCAGCAGGACCAAGGAACTGTTGAGGAGATACATATATGGATAAACAGAATCTATCGATTGAATTCATCAAGGACTTCACCAGCTTCCTTTCCTGGATGCCTTCCCCTGACGAGATCATGAGACGCACCGGCGATGCAGTCACCCTCTATGACGAGATGCTGACTGACGGCAGGGTGAGCAGCTTGTTCTATACCAGGCGCAATGCAACCATGAACTTGCCTTTGGAGATTCCGGAAACAGGCAACAAGGCAGTTGATGCATATGTTTCCTGGGCGTTGAAAGAACGTGATATCCGAAAATGGGGATGGCTGCTGCTTACCAATGCGCTCAAGTATGGCCATCATCCGTTTGAGATTGTCTGGAGACGCGAGAAGGGGTTATGGAGGATCAGTTATCTCAAGGGTCACAACATCAACAAGTATTGGTACGATGCAGACGGCAAGCTCTACTATCAGGATATGGAGGGGCAGAAGCTGCTCGACCAACCCTATAAATGGGTCATCCATAGGCATGAGGGGGATACCCACAACAACCCTCAGGGTGTTTCCATTTTGAAGGCTGCATATTGGGCTTTCAAGTTCAAACAGCTTGGGTTCCAGTTCTGGGTTACCGCTGCTGAAAAGTTCAGCGTACCCTCCATCTTGGCCATATTCGACCAAAGCGGGGATCCTGCCGAGGCAAAGAAACGTGCTGCTGATCTGGCGGAAACCATTGCGGCAATTTCGTCCGGATCCACCGGTGCGGTTGCAAACGTGAAAGATGTGAAGACTCTTGATATGAGCGGCAGCCTTGCCGACTTCAACGTTCTTATCACAACCTGTGATGTCCAGATTGCCTATGCGCTGACGGGCCAGAGCCTGGCTACCAATAACCCAACCACAGGAACCCAAGCTTTGGGAACAGTGCATGAGGCAACCATGCAAGGCTTTGTGGAGAATGATGCACGGGCCCTTTCCTATACACTCCAGGCTCTTGCCAAGATGTGTGTAGAACTCAACTTTGGCTCTGATGCTCCTTACCCTGAAGTTGTTCTCGACACCGGTGATCAGGCAACCTGGGAACGTGTGCGTGATGCTATAACCCTAGGTGTTCCTGTCAGCAGAAGCAAGTTGTACAGCCGGTACCGGCTTCCTGAACCCGATGATGAGAAGGATATTTACGAGAGACAGAATGCCTTGCCCATGGGATTGCAGGGTGAGATTCTTGATACACCACAGGAAGAAACCGATACCACCAATCCTAAAGAGGCAGAAGGTGCCGTTGTTGCTGATACCGGAGCGGGAGTAACCCTCAACGGGGCACAGGTGCAGGCTGCCACCGGCATCGTGAAATCTGTTGAGGCTGGAGAATTGCCAAGGGATTCCGGGGTTGCTCAGTTGAAAATACTGTTCAATCTCACATCGGAGCAAGCTGAGGAGATGATGGGATCGGCTGGTAAGAATCCGAAAGTCCCGCCAGTTGAGGAACCTGCTGACGAAGACTTTGCCGATCCTGGTAAAAAAAAAGTCCGGACAATAATGGTCTTGACCAGAAGTTGAACCTCGAGGCCCAGAACATCCTACGGTTGGTGGAAGTGGAGGATTCCTACCTGCCGAAGATTCGAACAGCAGTACGCAAGGATGTGGAAGACTTTCTCTCTGAGCTGGCTAAAAACGAGAGCATCTTACGCTCCGGAGACTGGCAACCTGCTGCCAATGAAACACTCATTCAACAGACCTATGAGCTGTTCATGCGCTCCTACCTTGAGGGTATCGCTGATGCAGGCGGTGCTGCCAAGGAAATGGCTGATGCAGTACCGCAGCCCCTGCAGTTCGATGAAGCGATCGCCTTTGCAAAATCCAAGCTGACGCTGGCGAAATCGGATTATAAGAAGCTCAGCGATCAGATGCGCTACCGGGCATGGACGGTCGGAAGGCTCACCCAGGTGGATGCAATTGACAAGGTGAGGGGCCATTACCTATCCCAGCTGGAGGGTGAGTCCTCCTCACTAGGGGAGTTCATCAAGTCAATCAATGCTGATGATGCCTTGACGGCAGCAGGCTTCGGAGAAGAATCCCCTTGGTATTACGAAACTGTTTACAGGACCAATATCATGACCGACTACAATGCAGGGAGGGCCCAGGCCTTCACCTCGAACCAGCCGGTTGCCCTCGAGTTCATAGGCATCGAGGATTCCAGACAGACATCCATCTGTGCTGCAAGAACCGGGGTCATCCTGCCCTATACGGATCCTTGGTGGGAAACCAACTGGCCTCCTCTCCACTACAACTGCAGAAGTACAATCCGTTCCATCTACCGTGAAGAGGCAGAGGAACTCGGGCTGGATGTGAAGGGCTTGCAGAAAATTAGAATACCCCAGAAGAGTGCCAAGGCGCAGCCCTCGGGAGGCTTCGGGCGCAACCCTGCAATGGACAATGAATTCTGGGCGCCTACGGCAGGCCAGCAGGAGAGGATTATCAAGTCATTGATCCAGGAAGAACTCAACGGGGTGGCGGGTGAGACGGTTTGTGCCGACTTCAAGGTGCCAAGAGAAGGCTGGGTGGTTGATGATGTTCATTCCAATGGCGGGGTGAGATATCCCGAGAACCTGGCAAAGGAAACAGAGTTCAAGTCAAACCTCAGGATGGCCAGGATACTTTCAGACCAAGGGTACTTCGTTGAACTGAGAAAGGCAGAAAAACTTGCGGGCAACAGGCAGTTTGATGCATGGGTGAACGCGACTGAGCGATGGGAATTCAAGACCATTTCAAGCAAGACTATCAGGCAGATCAGCAAGGAAATTGGAATCGGATCATTGCAGGCCCAGCGTGTGTTGGTGGGACTGAGTGAGGCAGCTCAAATAAAACCGCTTGCCGCTGCCATTGCAAGCAGGGTTGCTGAAATCAAAAAGCAGGGCAGACAGTTGGCTAAGCTTGCGGTCTTCTTGGGCAGCCAATTCATTGAGCTTGGTTGGAAAGACTTGCAGGATTCGGAGGCAGTTATCCGAATATTGACAAAGCTCATAGGGTGACCGATACTGAACTTGCACCGGCGAAGTGGTTAGGTCTGCGAACCTTTCAAGTACCCGGTCAAATGAGGGGCGCACTCCGAAAGGGGTGCGTTTTTTCGTGTCTTCCCGAAATCGCGCCACAGCGGCTCGCCGTTTCCAAGACGGGTAATTCTTCCACTTTCCTAGCAGACCCCGTTTATCAACGTTGTTCAACACCTCTGGGGCGTTGTTTGAATGGTATGCGCGGCTGAACCATGAGGTTTGCACTCCATCCTCTTGATTATCATCGGATTCGTCATATGAATTGCCCCACAAGAGGCGATAGGCAAGGTTGTCAGACCATGAGATTTGGCATGGCTGCAAAATGCTAGGCTCAAGGAGCAGGAGGACATATGGGAGACAAAGGGACATTGAAGCGTTTGGAGCTGGCACGGACCGGCCAGTTTGGTGTTGACGGGACCGAGCTCACCCTCAAGGACCTCCGAGAGGCAGTGGAGACATTCGAGGGGACTCCTCCCATTTCCATCGGTCATCAGATGGCCAAGGAAGATTGGTTCCCCAGGTTTGGGTCCATTCTATCAGTGCAATTGGAAGAAGATCAGGATGGGGTGAATGCCACGCTCGTAGGGGATGTGGAGATGAGCGAGATTCTGGCCGAAGCCTATGACCAAGGCTTTTACACCGGCTGGAGCATCAGTCTTCCCCAACGCGGGAGTGATTCCAAAAGGTACATTCATCACCTCGCTTTCCTTGGGGCTATGCCTCCGAAGATCAGGGACCTGAAGGTAATCCAGGAACTCAAGAAATCCGAGTCGATTGATATGAGCGATTGTCATGGCAACTCGATGTTTACCTACGTGAATCTTCCGGGTAAGAAACCCGGAGAAAATATGGAGGACACTATGGAAGGCAAGCCAGAGAAAACCTTGGAGTTTTCCGATGAGCAAAAGGAAAAAATCAGCAGGGCTGAACGTATTTTCCGAGAGGGCAAGCGTGACAAGCTGAAGGCTGCTGCAGGAAACCTTATCCCGGAAGGGAAGATGGAAAGCCTGCTGGAGCTGAGCGACAGCTTGTGTGAGTCCAAGGATTTTGATTTCTCGGATGACGGGAAGAAGACCAAGAAGGCACCGGTCGATGTCCTTATCGACATCTTCAGCGCCATTCCCAAGGTAAACCAAACCCTTGAGACGGAAATGAGTTTCTCGGACAACAAGCCAACCGAAAAACCCATCGACTATGACAGCCTCGCCCAGAAGTTCTAGGCAGGCATAAGCAGAAGAAGGAGAAGACAGATGGATGCGATGCTGCATAAACAGACTATCGAGAACAATGAGATCATCGATTTGCGGATCACCCCGGTGCTCAAGGCTCTGAAGCTCAAGGCTGACCAGGGAGTGATTGCAAAGGGAACAGTCTTGCAGAAGAACTCTGACGGACTGTGCATTCCTCAGGCAGGGTATGAACTGGACATGGCTGGAACCATTGATGGTTCCAACAAGGCCTTCACGTATGCTGGTGCTGGTTTCCCTGGAGAGATTGCCCCAAGATCGGTGGTGGTAACCCATGGCGATCAGGAGCTTGTGGATGACGGCAGCGGCCGTCTCTACGGTGATGGAACCGGTACGGTCAACTATGTGACCGGTGCAGTAGCTGCAACGTTCACCACCGCACCGGCGGCCGAGTCTGATGCACCTGTTGTTGCTGCACGCGGGGTACCCGTGGGCGTGGCTGCCAGGTATGCAGATACAGCGCTCAATACAAGTGGTGCTGCAAAGGACGACGTTGTCACCACCTTGGTGTTTGGATGTGTCGTTCGTGAACGTGTTCTGGTGGGAGGGGCAGCCCTCACTGATGCCGACGCAGCATTGTTGGCAAAGCTCAATATCTTCGCCCTGTACTAGGGTGAATGAGACCAAAGACTGGATAAGGAGATCCAAATGGACTTATATCAGCTGATTCGCAGTTATATGACTGCAGGATGGATTGCCGGGATCATCGAGAGGATGCCGACGGCAAAGAGCGTCACAATTGACCGAGTGTTCGCCCGCAAGGAGAACAATCCCAGCGCCTATGCCGACCTTTCCGACATCGAGCGTCTGGTAGGCAGTGTCCCTGTAGTAAGCCGGGGTGGGGTGTCCATCAATGTCAACGGAACAACCATCACCCGTGGAAAAATCGAGCCGATGCCAATCAGACTCAACGACCATTTCACCGGTGCAAGGCTCAATGACCTTCGCAACCTGCTCGGGGACAGTGGTGCCAGAGGACAGGCCGCGGTCCGCTCTGAGATCGACCGCATCACCCGTGGGTTGATTGCCGACACCCAAAAGACCAGGGATGCCTTGTGCGCCCAGGCACTGACGGGCAAGATTGACTACCAGATGAGGACCGACAGCGGTTTCACTCGGTATACAGTCGATTTTGGCAACACCCTCAGCTATGCCCCGACCAAGAAGTGGGACGCTGCCGACATCAAGCTGGCCATCATCGTCAAGCAGTTGATTGAGATGCGCAACCAGCTCAGGGCAAATGGGCATGCAGGGAACGTCGGATACATGGCGGGTATCGATGCCTGGACACAGCTTGCAAACCTTGTTGAGGTTCTTCCGAACGACAATCGCAGCAGAGCTGCCATCAACGGTGAGATCATCTCCATCAATGGTTTTGAGATCATGCTCAACGATGGTGCTTATACCGACCGTGACTCCAATGGAGCAGCGGTTGTGAAGCAGGAAGTCGATTCCAAGAAGCTGGTAGGGTTTGTGGAAGGAGTTCCCAAGCTTGGGTACTATGCCATCGATGACCTGGACAGCAACCTCGAGCCGATGCCCATTTTTGTCAAGCCGGTGAAGACCGAGGACCCGTCTGGGATCAAGGTGATCAGTGAGAGTAAACCTCTTCCGATCGTCGCTCCCAAGGCAATCCTCTGGGCCACCGTGATGACATGATGAGGGGGTGACTGATGGCACTCACGGTATCTGACCTCAAGTCCGAGCTGAAACAGTACAACTACAACATGCTCACCGATGGTGATGACTCCGTTGCAGAAAGGGCACTTCATAGGGCTTTGATCTGGGCGAAGGCAAAGGTCATCGCAGCAAGCGGCAGTTTTGACCCGGATACGGAAATCAATCGGGAGATCGTACTCAAGCGTGCCCTCTACGAATTGTACTCCCATGCCGAGAATGAGGCGGTTGCATCGGACAAAAGAGAGGATGCCTTGGAGCTGTTACGTGCAGCCTACGGGCCTGGTGTTGATTCTGCAGGCTACCAGCAGGGAGGGGGAGCGGCTGACAACCAGTCATCCCCATCTGCTGCAGTGGTCAAGCACGATCGGAACAAGAGTTTGTTCTAGGAGGACAGATGAGAATCGAGTACTCGCACCAGGTGAAGAATCCACTTACGATCGGCAGCATGACCAGGTTTTACCAAAGGGTTGCCGATCATATGGTGGGTTCTACGCAGCGCAAGATCGACCAAGGCATCGGGCCTGCAAACGCCCCGCTTACCGTTGCGGTGAAGAAGGGTTCCAAGACTTTGAGAGACCGGGGTGACTTGATCGGTTCGATTGCTTCCAGGGCAACTTCCAATGAAGCGTCCGTAGGGACCAACAAGATTTATGCAAAGATTCAGCATTTTGGAGGAACCATCAAGGCAAAGAAAACTTGGTTGTTCATTCCTGCTGGATATGAAACCCGACGATTGCAGAGGAAATACAGCTTTGCAGCCGGAGAGCTTATCAAGAAGATGCGTTCCGATGGCTACAATGTATGGTTCCAGGTAAAGGGTCAGAAGGGCGTGGTTATGGCTGAGAAAAAGCTCAAGCGCCATCGAAGGGATGGGGCAGGCAAAATCATCCACAAAAGTTTCGTCCTGTTCATCCTTAAGAAGGAAGTGACCATACCGGCCCGACCATTTCTGACAATCGATGAATTGGATAGGAAGGTGATCATGCGAATGGCAAGACAGGAGTTGGGGGTGGAAGGATGATTGAGGAAATACTGGACAAGTCCAGGAAGGCGATCGGGGACAAGCTGGGACTTACCGTTGTGTTTGACCCGATGCCGGTCCAGAAAGCCGAACCCCATGTAAGGTTGACTTTCATGGGGACAGCCGATCAAGGCTCCTACGATGTCGTGAGCTTCCAACTTACCGTGGTTGCTGCAGGGGATGGCCCCGACTTCTTTGTACCAACTTTGGTCAAGGCAAGCCTGAAGGTGCATGACCTCTTCAACGGTTCGAATGGCAAGGATCGTATGGATGTTCCTTTGGCCGGAGGCTCTGCAGCAAGGATACAATTCAAACCGGTGACCCTGCCTAACGGTGGGCAGTTCATTGAGAATGAGAGAGAGGATACGGAACGGAACCAATTCCGTTACACGTATGTCGAACCGCATGTTGTTACTATTTCGTTCCCAAGGGACCAGAGATAGGAAGGAGAGCACATGGACAACATAATCAAACCGAGCGGACAGGACGGTCTGTTTGCCTTTGTCACACTGGGTACTGCATTGACCAGTACATCGGCAGCTTTCACCGGGGGTTTTGTAAAGATTTCCAAGGTGGGAACTGCAAGTGCATTCGATGAGTTGAAGGATTCTGCCATTGAAGGCGGCAAGGCTGTCGGAGTGGGGGACATTTTGTTCTTGGCTGCTTGGGCGGAACTGATTGCGAACCCATTGAATGAAGGTGATGAATGCCTGCCTTTGACGATGGAGCTTGATGATTCCTCCTGGGTCACCGATCGCGGAAGATCCATGAGCCGGGACCTTCAGGACAAGACGAGCCAGGGCGATGTGCGCATGGGCAAGCGTGCCTATGGCCTGGGTCCCATGCAAACCGAAAGCGGCTCGATCAGTGGAATGTACGCCATTGGTTCCAGCATTCAGCGTGATATTGATTCCAGGTTCACCGAGCGTATCGTTGATGATGGGGCCAAGATCACCAAGGTACCGATCAAGCATGGCAGCTTCCTGACAGCGCTCTGCTACAGGGAAACCACGGTTGCTGGTGAAACGGAGATCTGGCTTTTCCGTGAGCTTTGGATCCAGGGCGTTGACGACGCAGGACTTCCCCTCAATGGGAACGTGCCCTTCAACTTCGGGTACACCGTCCAGTGGAAGCAGCAGTATGAACGGACGATTGCTGCATAGCAGGGGGTGATCATTGAAGAAGATTTATGCAACAAGGAATCCGAAGGATCCTTCCCTGGTTGATTTTTATGTCGATGGGGAAAGGATTGAGAATATGTATTGCCAGCCCGGCGTAAGGTCGGGCTTGCATCAGATCGAAGCAACTGCACGAGTGGTTGCTATACCGGGAACAGGCATCAAGGAGGGTGCAAGCGATGAGAATAATTCTGCAACCGAAGAGGGAATACATCTTCAAACTGAACGGGAATCGGGATCTTCCAATCATGGAACAGGCGAAAATGACGTACAGGCAACCAAACGCCATCGAAAGAAGACTGCTGAAACGAACTAACGTCAAGCCTGGAGCAATCGATGGGAGCGGTTCTGTGGATGTCCAGTTTGATGTTGAAAAGATTTTCGACCAGCAGGATGTTCGGATCACCGGGGTGGAAGTTGAAACGCTCGATGAGAAAGGAAAATCGACTATCAAAGCAATCACCACCGGTTCCGATCTGGTCAGGACTCCGAGCAAGTTCCTGGCAGCCATGGCTGACGAGGCCATGACCGAAATCATGAGCACTGATTTCGATGATGAATTCCTAAAAAACTCCGAACTGGCTTCCGAGCAATCCTAGAAGGATATGGTGAGAAAAAAACATCGTTCTTTGACAACCAGAAATTAAAGGTCGGAGAGAGGGTCATCAGACGCGGGGACTTGAAGGAGTTTCTGAATGATGATTTATACGAAGCAATTGATATCTGGAAGGAATATTCACGGTTCGGATTGCCTCATGGTTCCGGACCGGTTGCGGAAACCTATGAGTATATTGCCCTGGTTTCTGCATTTGAGGATGAACGGGAAGCCGCGATAGCAGACAAGCGAAAGAAATAAGAAGGATCATTCGGCCATGGGGTTGGATGACCTTCTTTTTTTATAAGATGGTGTTGGAGGAATACATGGCCGATATCATCACTGACGAACTGAGGCTGCTGATCAAGGCTGAGGCTGGCGAGGCAATCAAGGAACTGGGGTCCTACAAGACTGCCCTCACTGAGCTTGATGCTGCCAATAAATCGGTAGGTCATTCTTCCGACAACACTACCTCGGATATAAAAGACCAGACACAGGCAATGAAAGAGGCGAAAGCAGCATTAGCAAATGCTGAATCGGAAGCACATTCTTTGGCTGGCAGTCTCTCTTCAGTAGGTGAGGAAGCGGGTAAGCAGAACGATGCAATCAAAGGATCTTCGACGGCTCAAGCCAGCGCTGCCAAGGGCTCCCAGGCATATGCAACCGGACTGAAGCAAGTCAACAATGCCCAGACTGTTGTGAAGACCGGGGCCTTGGCGATGGGCAAGGCTTTGCTTCTTGCCTTGGGACCGATTGCCACCATTACTGGCACGATTATGCTCATCAAGAATTATATTGGTGATGCCAATGAAGCCTACGCACAGAGCGAGGGTGAGGCAAGAAAGTTTGCCATCACCTATCGTGATGTAGCAAAGGATGCAGAGGAAGCTGCCAAGGATTGGGCTGATACGTTCAAGTATGCCGAATCCACTGCACAGAGCGTTTTGGGATCAGCTGGTGATATGTACACAGGCATGGGTATGAGCGGTGAAGCAGCCCTGGCGCTTGCAGAAAGAACCACCTACCTTGGTGGTGCATTGAGCAAGCTGAATCCACAGATAGGTTCCGCCTCTGATGCCACCAAGGCGCTTATTACTGCCACAACCGGCGAACGAGAAGCTCTGAAGACGTGGGGTATCATCATATCTGAGGCAGCAATCCAGACCAAATTGCTGGAACGGGGCCAGCAGGACCTGACCGGTGCAGCTTTGTTGAATGCGAAAGCCCAGGCTACCCTTGATGTCGCATACGAACAATCTCCCAATGCATTGGCTGCAGTTACCTCTGCAACCGAATTGGCAGCTGATACCAACCGTGAATTGTCTGAGAGTTGGAAAGAACTGTTGGAGCTTGAAGGCCAGTCCCTGAACAAGTTCTTCCAACCGATTAAGAAGGCCTTGGCCGGATGGATCCAGAATATGAACGAGGCAAAAAGAGCCCAGCTTGATCTGATGAAGATTGACCCCAATACCGATCTCATCGAGGCCTACGGCAAAACGGCTGACCGGGTTGATGAACTTGCCAATACGTATGAGAACCTGAAGGCGAAGACATCCCTGTCGAAATCCGAACAGGCAGATTTGAAAATCGTAATGTCTGAACTTGCCACGCTGGTACCGACTTCGGTGACTGCATGGAATGAATATGGGGAGGCCATAGGGGTTAGTGCTTTGGCTGCTAGGAACTTTGCGGACCAACAGAGGGAACTGAGAGCAGCTGAAGCTGAGTACCAATTGCTAAGATTGCAGTATCAGAGAAATATATCTGCAGAAACATATGCAACTAATAAAGCAGATAAGGAAGCTGTTGAGGCAAAGCTTCGCCAATTGGAAGCCGAGAAGAATGCTCAAGCGGAGATTGCCATCATTGCTAAGGGTGCAAAAATGGTACTCTTTGATCCCAAAAATTCTGGGAATCCATTTAGAGCGACAATTGCTTATCTTAATCAATTCAAGGACAAGCTCAAGGATAGTAATATTGACCCAGCTGATTTTTCTTCTTCTGCTTCTTGGGATGTTCTCTCCTCAAGAATCGCTACAACAATTTCTGGATACGAAAAACTGTCGAAAGAAATTGATGATCTGAATATCAAGCGTTCGGAGTATACGCTTGGAATGAAAGAGTATGAGATGCTTACGGTTCAGATCAAACAGGCAGAAGCAGAGTTAATTATGCTTACAGGGGCATTGGAAGATCAGGTGAAGGTATTGGAAGACCAAGTAGCATTGATCCCTGAAGCTGCAAGCAATTTCGATGCCTTGAGGAGAAACTTTGAGAATGGGATACTTTCCGCAGAAGCCTACAAGAAAGCTTTGCAGAGTATCGTGGATAAGTCAAAAGAGGCTGCACAGACTGACCCGGCTCCTGACCTTACAAAATGGCAAACTTTTGTGGCTGGGATTACAAAATCAGCTAACATCTCTGATGCAATAAAACTGGAAGTAAAGCTTTCCCCGATCGTTGACCCAGACAACGGGCGTGCATTGCTTTCCGAACAGCTCGATTATTACCAGGGTTTGATCAACCAGCTTTGGCAGAACAAGGAATCGTTCTCCGGACTTGATGAATGGCAGACTGCATTGGACCAGCTTGTAGAAAAATATGATGATGTGAAGGCCAAGGTTGATGCCAATGCTTTCAAGGATACTATCTCTACTGATCAACAGAAAGCCGAAAAGGTTCTGAAGAAAACAATCGAAGATGCCAATAAGCTTCGGCAGCAGGGGTTGCTTACTGAGAAAGAGATGGGAGCCGTCATTGAGAAAGCATATAGAACGTATGATGATGCATCGGGAAAAACAAAGCTGCGCCAAAGGTCCCAGGAGCTGATTGCCACCACCCTTACAGAACAGCAGACTGCTATGCAGGAAATTCTGCTGTTAGAGACTGAACTTAGGATTCTACAGGATGAGGGTTTGGTGACGGAAAAGCAGAGCAAGGCAATTTTGGAAGCGAAAAGAGACGCTTTGACTGATTCTCTTGGTCAAGCTTCAAGTCTCACAACGTTTATAAAAGATTCCTGGAAGGAAATTGAACAGAATTTTTTCAGTATAGATGCCCTGGCAAAGTTGATGGCCGATACATTCGCCGATATCGGCAGCGCACTTGCATCTGGAGAGGATGCCCTGGCGGCATCTGGGAAGGCCCTGCAAGCATTCGTAACTAACCTTTTGGGAGAGTTGGCAACCCTGGCCATTGGGGCTGGCCTCAGGGTGATTGCTGAATCCGGTTGGGCAGGGGTTCCATTGGCTCTTGCACTGTTTGCTCTCGGTGGAATAGCGGGTATAGGTGGAGGTTACTTTAGTGGTAGCGGAAAGGGTTTGGACTCCAGTATCTCCGATACGGTGTCTGATGAAATCAAGCTCCGGCAGAGCCTGAATGAAGCACTTGAAGAGCAATTGGGGATTGAAGAAACACTACTTAAACGGCAGCTGGATAGGAATCTGATTAGCGAAGAAGATTATCGTGATTCCATGCTCAGTATTCAACAGGAGAAGAATCAAGGGCAAGCTCAAGGAGATGCACTTAGTCTAGTCAATTCGCTGATTGGAGAGATCGATGCGGAATTATCCAGTTTGTCTGGTTGGACAAAATTCTGGACCAAAAAGGATGAGAATCTTGAATCGAAGGCTTCTGATTTGGAAGGTATTGCCAAAGCAATTAATAGCGCAGTCTCGGCAGAAGAGTTAAAGTCATTGATTGCCCAACTTGAATCCTATGGAATCGACACAAGTTCCATCCCTGCATTTGCAACTGGAGGGTCGTTTGTCACCTCCGGAGAATCCATTGTCAGAATTGGTGACAATAGTTCAGGTCGTGAGCTTGTAAATATTACTCCCCTTGGTTCAGCTGGTTTTCACACGGGCCAGTCGATTGTTGTCAATATTAACGGGCCGGTAATTGGATATGAAGACCTGTACCTGAAGCTCGAAGCTGCAGGAATAACTCTAAAAAGGCAGAAACGCGCATGATTGACGATTTCAATATCATCCTGGGTGACGGGACGGACGAGTATGATATTTCAGATTTATTGGTTCCTGGTAGCCTGACTATACAGGAACAAGCTTGTAACAATGAGTACAACTCCACCTTGGATAGTGCCAGTTGGAGCATTAGGTTTGATGAGGATATCTTCATCCTCCTAAGGGATTCTGATTCAATTCTGCTTGTAACCATAACTGAGAGAGAAACACAGCTGGTCATTTTCAAGGGACAGATTGAACCAACTCCAGGGGCCGATTGGTCAATCCCTGAAGACCCTTCAGACATCTCACTTGATGCTGTTGATTTCACGGTTGCCCTGGATAATCTACTTTCCCAATCAGTCAGCTTCCCTGCATTGGTGGGGGATACTCCTTTTTACATCTATAAACGGGGAGAAGAAGCTACGTCGATTCTTTATCGGTTGCTATATCTTGCAGGGCTATCAGGTTCAATTGCATCTAATGCCCCAGATATCGTTTCAACTGTTTTACATTTTGCTGCAAAGCTTGAAGAGCAAACATACAGGGATTTGATAGATGCCCTTCTGCATGATTATGGGTATGTGCTGCATCGTACCCAGGGCGATCAACTTAGCTGGACATGTACCGCCCCTGCAGAGATCGCCAATGTTATTCCAATCAAAGAGGTAGACATCCTTGCAGGGGATGGACACCGATTCAAAATCAAGAAGAAGTTCAATGTAAAAGACGGGGTGAAGATAGCTTGGCCAAAAACCAAAGTAATGGAAGACGCCTTGCTATGGAAGGGAAGCTTCCCGGTTGGAGGCTCTGATGATCCATTTCCAGGGGAAGCTGTTGCTGGCGGTGATTACTGGCCTGAAGACGCAGACATCCAGGAGACTTGGTTTGACTTCGGTGATGACTATCTGGATACCCCATACTTGGAAGGTACAAGCAGGCTGAAGAATGAAGACCTTGCTTTAATCGCATCCTCCAGCCATTACATCAAGGACTCAAGGGACCAATCAATCATTTTCGATTTGCTTGATGAGACTAATACCATTGTGTATGAATCACTAAGGGCAAGGTTTCGGTACAAGAATAGTGGGGTAGATGCAGCGAATATATATTGGAGCAAAATCCTTGGTAAAGCTTTGGTCCAGGAATCACTCCCAACCCAAACGTATCCAACGAATGCAAAGGATCCCAAGGAATATACAGGGTCTTACATCTATACCGCAAATGATGCTTATAACGCTGTGAAACGTGAATGGATGAGGATGAGAAAAGGGGCCTTTGATGTTCAGTTTGAGTCATTGGCCGATTTTACTCCGGGCACTATATACAGTGTAGTCCAAGGTGAGTCAAGGTGGACTGGATACCTCTTCATTGTTGCAAGATCGAGGGCATATGACCAGCGTGGTATATGGAGTTATTCAGCTGTTAGCATTGCCCCGTTGGAAGAGTTGGTCGTCAGGTCATTGCGGTCGGTTGGTAGTACATCTAGCCAGGATCCTGCAAACACATCCATCAACCTCAACTCCAAGACCGCTTTGTTGAAGCCAGGAACAATTGACGAACGTGAGGACTTTGCGGTGAAGATTACCACCGGGCAGGTTGATGGGGAGGGGGCATGGGATATTGCTCCTGAGTTCTACATCAAGACCGGCGAGGATTACCTCCTGGCGATCGACAACAACTTCATTGATTCGGCTGACGAATCTATCAAGAAGCGTGCTCTGATCATGGGCAACGGGGATATGGCTGTCACCAACAAGCACATCTATTTGCGCAATGCGCTCGCTGACGGGCTGTCTGCCAACCGCTGCAATCTGCGAGGTAATTTCGAATCGACAATATTCATCAACCCGGCCATCATAGCGCAGCCTTCTTCGAGGGCGATCACCAATCTGCAGACGCTGAAGACCCAGCAGAAGAGCCTGGCCTATGACCTGTGCTTGTGGGCTCAGACGAACGGGATCAGCTTCAACACCCTGCATCGGTGCGAGGTGTCCGAGGAGCCCAATGTGGGCTGGGTGATGTTTGCTCCCCTGACTGCATTGGGGACCTGGGGTAGCAGTGAGACCGAGTGTTATGTCTATTTCTATGATGACAACGGGGGTTCCCGGTATCAATTGTGGAGCAAGTGCACGTATGAGGCCTATACGGTGCAGAACGAGTGGATCTTCGGATGGCCATGGTTTGGTACGCATACCGAATATCATTGGGTTTTGTATGGTGCTTTGAGCGGGGACAAGGATACTTTATACGGTGATTCCACCAGCAGGGGGTCCGGCTTTGTCGTGGCTCCGGTGCAATCGATTGATCCCTCTTCCATCACCATCTCCATTCCCGGATACGGGGTGGATCTGAGGTACAACACGGATGTGACGGTTGGCGGGGTGGTGTGCAATGGTTTCTTGGAAACCTGGGGGCACAGCATCGCATTCCGTTGCTATGTCGGATCTGACTATGACCTCTACATGAAGAAGCTTCCTGATAGTGCCGCCCTGGATTCACTGGCAAGCGGGGCTTTGTACCGGGGCACCGGTGGTGCATTGTACGTCAAGTAAAAGGGGATTAAACAATGTTTATACGGATGAAAAAGAGCGGCTTGTATGTGATCAGCGACTATCTTCCCGATGATGCAGTACTGATCACTGAAGAGGAATACAACCGTGTCATGCAACCGACTCCATCGCAGCGAAGGCAGGACTACCTGCTTGGTACTGTCCATCTCAGCGACAAGAAGAAATACCTGTTTGAGACGCTTCGATCGGAGCTCAAGACTGACGGGTCCTTTGAAGAGGATCCTGAGATGCCCTTCTACCAAGGCATGACTGTTGATGAGATGCAGCTGGAATATGCCAAGTATGTCGGTGATGACGACGAGAGAGCGGCGGCAATCCTGGAAGCCAAGCGGGCGGCAAAGGCTTATATCCGGGGCTTTGTCGAGGTTCTGGCAGCAGGGCAATAACATGATAGGGAAGGACAAGCTCTACCACTTCTGCATCTGTGCTGCCGTTGCTCTGGTCATTGGCTTGTTGCATGATCCTTCGGCTGGAGCGCTCAGTGGAATCTTCCTGGGAATAGGGAAGGAATATGGCGATCACAAGGCTCCAGGGAACATCTGGAGCTGGGGAGACTTGGTTGCTGATGCACTAGGGATGGTGGCTGGAAGACTGTTATCTTGGCTGCTTTATAATACTTGGTTCTTTGTAAGTTTGAGGATGGCGTTGGGCTCCTAAGTGCTGTACCATTAGCATAATTTGGAGGCGAGTATGTGGCCGATAACGGTTAAGGTACTTCAGGATCAAGATAAGTTGCAAATAGCTATTCAGCTTTTTTCTGCAGCATCAATTTTCTTCGCATCAATTTATGCAAGTACATATCAATTGATGAAAGATAGACGTGGACGTACAGATAAAATCCGTTATATTCACGGTTATTTGGCTATGCTAGAAAAAAATTGGATTTTTTCAAAGACATACAAAAATCAGAAGAATTGCCAATGGAACAAATTTACCAAAGTTATGCTACAAGATTTTTATTAGATAGAGATTCTGAATTTGTGGTAAATAATCTTGAAATATTATCATCATATTTATCAGATGCTGAATCTGCAGCTAGATTTTCAGTAAATTTTCAATTGATGATAGGTTATTTGGCTGAAGGTTCATCAGTAATTACAGGGACTAAACCATTTATTGATGGGTTCTTCTCTCAACTATCTGTCATAATCCAAGAACTTCATCAAATACTCGAAGAAATTAAAAAAAGATACAAACCATACTAGGGGCCATCAGTAAATCATTTAAAGGACGAACGCAAAGTTCACAAAATAAAAATTTGCGTTCTGCAAATGATAAAAAGGAATGACAATAGATGAATACGTTTCTCTGGATACACGATTATCAATGGAATGCAATAAGCTCAATTGCCACAGCAGTAGGCGTAATTCTGGCATTATTTATCCCGGTTTATGCTAGGCTCAGTGAAAAGAGAAAATTACTCCATTATCACGTGAGAGCTATGCGAAAACTAATTCGTGATTTCTCACTTTTCTATAATGCTTATAATGAAAATTCCAAAACCAAAGAATGGGCTCATTTCTGCGCAAAGGAGTTCTCTACATTCGAAGTGATAGATATCCAAGAGTTAGTTAAATATGATTCTAGGCTTTTTGATGTTTTTGATGCAGTTCGTGACGCAATAATTGAAACGCAACATACTGCAAAAGAGTACCTTCGAGCAACTGGTACTGAAAATGAAGAATTCAATCGAATGAATTTTGATAGACTACTCGAGTTCTGCAACGAGGTGATTTCAACTAATCGAGAATATTTAGTCAAGAAAAAGGTTATGTTCTCCCTGAAAAAAATCTAGGAAATTCCTTAAGTACTCCCTTAGACTTCGTCGTTTCTAAAATTGTTATACTTCCTCTGAGCTATAGAGCTAGGAGGAATCATGGTTGATGCCCATCTGAGATCGAAGACGATTGACACTGCAGATATTAAGAACCTGATCATTGGTGGACAGACGGGGATAGATGGAATCCGGTTCTGTCTTGCTGCTGTCACCAATGGGGAGAATCTTGCTGATCCCTCTTTCTCCTGGTTCCTGCAATACAAGAACAAGAACGGTCAGGGTGAGTCTGTCGGCTTGACCCCGGTCTATGAGAATGGCTTGGTGAAGCTGTCCTGGGTGCCGAATTCCTTGGCTACCCAGGTTTCCGGTCGGATGCAGATCCAGCTGTATGCTGCCATCGTGACAGGTGAGGGCGAGGCTGCCGTTGTCACCACCAAATGGGTGAGTGAGCCTGCGGTCATTTATATCCAGGAGAATCTCAATCCTTCTGCCATTGTTGCCACCGAGCCTTCCGTCTTCGATTACTACCTGACCATGTATGCTTCCTACAAGGAGGCGGCAAAAGCTTGGGCTTCTGAGGATGAGGATGTCGAGGTAGAGGGTGGGTTGTTCTCCTCGAAGCACTATTCGATCAAGGCAGCTGCGCTTTATGCGCTTTTCAACAACCGGTTCCTGGGTGCGAAGGCTGCTGATCCTACCACTGACAATGATGGCAATGCCTTGGTTGCGGGGGCTGTCTATTTCAATACCACGTCTTCCACCCTGAGAGTTTTCTCAGGATCAGACTGGGGTGATATTGCCAATGGGGCTGTATCGGTTACCTACACTCCTACAGAGGGCATGGAATCGAGCAATGTCCAGGATGCGATTGATGAGCTGAATGAAAAGAAAGCCACACAGGAGAGTGTTGGGAATCTCCAGCTTGCCACCTCCCGACAAGAGCAATCCATCAACGAGCTGGAAAAAACGGTGCAGAGTGGGCAGGGGGCTACTGTTGACTACACTGGCGTGTCTCCTATCACTACCGATGGACGGAGCACTGGTAGAATGAATGTGACGGGGGAGGGGAATACGCTGACGAATATGCTTCCCAACAGTGGCACATTTGCTGGTTGGGGTGGCATTGTGTCCATTGCTAATGGATGGGCGCAGGACACTGCAACATCTGGTGCATCTGCATTGATATCCGCACCTGCAATCGCTGGGGTTGTGGAAGGGAATAAGTATGCGTTGATTACGAGGTTCAGATTCAACAGTGGTTTTAATAATGCCTCTGAAAAATATGTTTTTGCACGTTTCGGTGGGGGTTCCTCTTCAGCCGCATTTGGGTCATTCATCGCTGGCTCAACCTCCGCCTATGTCGATGGTACGGAAATCAATCTCATTGCAATCGTAACAGCATCAGCGGTCAATGCGGGAGGAAATGACATCCTCTCGCTCCAAGCGTATAACACTGGGTCAGCAATTGACATCGCTTGGAAAGAACCAATGATTGTTGACCTCACCACCGCTGGTCTTGCCTCTATCCCCTCCACAGCCGACCTTGCCAAAATGATATCTTACTTCGATGGCACACAATCCTTGACCCTTCCAGCTTGCTTGAAGAGGGTGGGGAGGAATCTATGTCCCACAAATCCTGTTGAATGGGAATTGGGGTCGTTCAATATCACAACGGGTGAAATGCTTGCATCAACGACAAGAATCAGAATCAGAAATTATATAAAAATAATCGGAGGCTCTGCGCATAAGATTAGGGTTAAGTCAACCCACAGTTTTGTCTTGTATGCGTATGATGCAAATCACGCTTATTTACCGTCTGATTCGATTACTGCATGGGCCAGTAGTACAAATTATAGTTACACACCATCATCTTCAGTGAGATATGTGAAGATTGCAGTATCACTTGGTCTTGGCGGAAGCACTGTTCTAAGCCCATCGGAAATTAGCAATGCGGAATTTCAAATTCAAGTTGGCGCAGTTGCAACCCCCTACGAACCCTACGACTCCCAAGCCCTCGTAATCCAAGACACCGCCGAACTCCACAACGTCCCTGCAATTGCTGACCAAGTGCTGGTGCAGGATGGGGAGTGGTGGAGGAGGGGGAATGTGCAGAAGTATGTGATACAGGCGAGTGATATTACTAGCCTTTTTACCTCAGAAACACTCGTTGATTATGTGAGATTAGCAAAGCCAAGCAACTATATTTTTGCTACAATCGGTGCATCTGTAGCTGGCTCATATTTATCTACAACTTATCCCGAAAGATTCACGGCTATTAGAAACGAAGCCGCAAACATTGGCAGAAGTTCTCCCTCGACACGTACAGAAGCATTTGAAATCTTCTTTGAAAAAGGCACCTACGCCACCCTCGCAGACGCCAAAAAATCGATAGCAGAAGGTGGACTCGCCGGAACCATCATCTACTACCAACTCGCCACCCCCACTCTCACCAAGCTCCACACTATCGGCTCACTCTCAGCAACTCCCTCTTGCACCATCAGTTGGGAGGGCTGGACAGAGGACTCGTATCAGACTGAGGCAAGCTCTCAGATAACGCTCCCTCACCCAGGGGCAGTGCAGAAGGTCTTTGGTTATGACGAGCATTTTCAAGAGTACGAAGTGCCAGCATCGGGCTACACGCAAGTCGGTACAGCTCTGACTATCACGGGTGCAGAAGAGAACGAAGTCTGGTACGTGCAGCAGGTCAAAGACGCGGCACTGTATCCGGCCATGACGGTTAACACGCTGAATAACGACAAGGTGATTGCAGACACCGCGAACGGCAAGTATTACAAGCTGGTTCCGACGATAACGAACGGGGCATTGGTAAACCAAACGCCGGTGGAGGTGATATAAATATTTCGCAATTCTTGTTCCCAAATTTCGCGAAATAGGTTTACAGGCTGTTTACTGAATATGGTCCATTCCAAGTCCAACTCTGCTTCTATGCGTTTACTATGGTGTTTACTGGTTGTTCAACATATTGGGGAGATAGGCGGTATTATACGATTGTTTACCGGGTATCTCCCAATATTTCGCAATCCTAGGTAGTTTCTTCCAAGTTCTACTGGATTATTCATTTCATCTAGAACTGGATTCAACAGTGGGTGTACACTTACATCTATGGCGAAGACTGGGAAGCTGGTACGCTTTCCCAAGTAGCCTGGGGCCCTCTCTGGTGGAGGGCCTTACTTTTTGGTCTGTGTGATGCTGAGATACTTGTTTGAAAGTGAACCCACCGGGCAGACTGCACACCAGATCCTTGGACGGTAGATGCGTGAGAGCACCACGGCAATGATGGTAGTGGAAAGCATCATCGAATAGAAGCGGTAGGAGAGATGCATGAGAAACTGTGGCGCTTCAGCAGGGAGAAGCTGAGGAAGCGGAAAGAGAGGAATTGCAATGAAGAGACGGATGTAGGGCATCGCCGACATCCTTCCCAATGCCACCTGAATGGTGGAACCGGTGATGAAGAGCAGATTCAGCCCGAAATACCAGAGCATGAAGGATCTGAGTTTGCCGTTGGTGATGAAAGTGGGGTTCTTTCGCCAATCATCTTTCTTGCCGACTGCATCGATCAGGCTTGCCCGGGGACAGTAGTGTTGGCACCAGACCTTCTTTTTCGCCTTTGCCAGCAAAATGAAGGGAATGGTCATGCACAGCAGTGCGAGGTTTGCCGTAAGGATGGAGACAAAACCGAGAGCAAAGTAGGTGAGGGTAAGGAAGAAGAGGCCTGCTGCCAGACCAGATCGTTTCGTGCTCATACGCTAATTTTCTCCATACGAAGCGCGCCAGGCATACAACTGCGGCTGCACCTCCCACAGTTGGTGCACAGTTTCTTGTCAACGGTGGGTGCCTTATATCCCTTCTGTTTCAGAGCTCCAGTGGGGCAGGCCTGCACCGAGGGGCACTTGTGGTTCTGTGGGCAACGACCGGTATGAATGACCAGTTTTTTGGGTACGGGGATCTTTTTGCTGATGCCGAGCCATGCTGCGATATTCCAAGCCATCACAATTCTCCTTAGGTTTTGCTACGGTAGCGGAAAAGCATGATTGTGTCAAATGATTGTTAATAGCAATAGTTGTGTGTAGCAAAGTGAAAGATGGATGGCCTTGCACCACAAACTCGCTTGGTTATATAGTCATGGAGTGGAGGATCGTGCATTGAAAAAGCTTGTCCTGGCAGAAAAGCCGAGTGTTGGAAGAGAGTTGGCCCGCGTCCTGAAGTGCTGGAAACGGGAAACCGGATATCTGGAAGGGGATGATTACATCGTCACTTGGGCCCTGGGTCATCTGGTGGAACTAGCTGAACCAGCTGCATACAGCGACCGATATCGAAGATGGTCCCTCTCTGATCTTCCCATGTTGCCGGCCGAGCTCAAGCAGGAAGTGATTGAGCAGAGCAAGGACCAGTTTGCCATTGTCTCCTCGCTGCTGAATCGAGCCGATGTGGAGAGCTTGGTCATCGCCACCGATGCAGGAAGAGAAGGGGAGCTGGTGGCCCGCTGGATCATGAAGCTCGCAAACTACACAGGACAAGCAAAACGCCTCTGGATCAGCAGTCAGACTGAAGGGGCCATCAAGGAAGGGTTTGCAAACCTCAAGGATGCCAAGCTGTACGACAATCTCTATGAAGCAGCCCAGAGCCGGGCTGCCGCCGACTGGTATGTCGGGATGAATGTCACCCGTGCCCTGACCTGTCACTATGATGCAAAGCTTTCAGCGGGTAGGGTGCAAACCCCAACCCTTGCCCTGATGACTATGCGAGAAGATGAGATAGAAGCATTCAGCGGGCAGTTCTACTGGACCCTCAAGGCAGACTTCTCCACGTTCAGTGCCTCCTACTATCCCAGCGAGGATTCAATTCGCATCACAAGTGAGGATGAGGCCTCCCGTCTTGAAACACTTTTAGTAGGCAAAAAAGGCAAGATTGTCAGTGTTCAGACTGCAGAACGGAGTGAGCAGCCCCCCTTGGCGTATGACCTCACCGAATTGCAGCGTGATGCGAACAACCTCCTCGATTTCAGTGCCAAGGAGACCTTGGATACCCTGCAGTCGCTCTATGAACAGCATAAGATCGTAACCTATCCCCGCACCGACAGCAGGTATATCACCACCGATATCGTTTCGACGCTGCCTCAGCGTCTCCAATCCCTCATCGGAACCCCATTCACTCTGATGGTCAATCGCTATCTGAACGAGGGCTTCCGTGTGGATGAAGATCGGTTTGTGCAGGACCTGCAGGTCACCGACCACCATGCCATCATCCCCACCGAACAGCGGGTGGATCTTGGCCGGCTGAACACACGGGAACGCGCCTTGTGGGAGCTGATCGTCGTTCGGTTCCTGGAAGTGCTCAGTCCCGATTACACCTACCGCACCACCACGGTGCAGATCGAGGTGGAGCAGTGTCTTTTCAAGACCCGGCTGACCATCGGCGTAAACCAAGGGTGGCGTGATGTGGCCCGTTTGGTGGGCAAGCGAAGTGCACAATCCTCCCTCTCCGATGAGGAAGAGGCAAGTCCGGCGCTCCTGGGCCTTTCAGAAGGTGATGAGTTTTCCATCGCCTCAGTCAAAGTGAGACGACTGGCCACCACCGCTCCCAGCAGATATACCGAAGCCACGCTGCTCTCCGCCATGGAACATGCCGGCCGGTTTGTTGAGGATGCCAAGCTGAAGAAACGCTTGGGAAATGGATTGGGAACACCTGCAACCAGGGCGGACATCATTGAGAAGCTGATCCAGAACCACTATGTCCAGCGGGAAGGCAAGGAGCTGGTTCCCACTGCAAAAGGCCGGGAATTGGTGCGTCTTTCGCCTCAGGAACTGCGATCGCCTGAACTCACCGGCGTTTGGGAAGAAAGGCTTGGCAACATTGCCGATGGAATTGAGGACAGCAAGCGGTTCATCCAGGACATCAAGACCAACGCAGCGCGTTTGGTGGACCAGGTGAAAACCAGTGGGGAGGTGTTCAGTCCACACTTTCCGGATGCCAAGAGCTGTCCCTACTGCAAAACACCGATGATGAAAGTCGTGGATGAGATCGGACAGAACCACTATCTCTGTCAGCGCCTCTCCTGCTCCTATGAGGAGATGGAGATAAAGAAACGGGTTCTGGTTCCCAAGAAAGAGGCAAAGAGCGAGCCGCCTGTTCAGAAAGTGGTGGTCAAGCCGAAGAGTGTTGCCCCAGCTGACGGGGTGAAAAAGCGCGTGGTGCTGAAGAAGAAGAGTCCACAGGCAAATTTCTCTCTTAAGGATGATGAGGAACCTACCTACACCTGGGAAACCGTCATTGAAGTGGTGCGTCCGAGCAAGCTCAGTTATCGCAGAGAAATACGTCCCAAAACAAGCAAAGATGCATGGAACGCCGGCTTGCAATCCAACCATGTGGTGGAGGAAACTCCCTCGAGTGGGGGCAGTTTCGCTGAGCTTTTACAGGCCAGTGAAGCGAGAAAACATCGTGATAGGGAAAAAAAGCGTAAATAGTTTGATGTTTTTGTTATAATAAAAACATTCTGTTAAACTATAGACACATTTGTACCTTTCTGCTACTCTTCCTGCAATACAGGAGGAGCGTATGCGTATCGCGTTGGTTGGCTATGGAAAAATGGGCCGGATGATCCAGGCTGTCGCCCTCGCACAGGGCTGCCAAATTGGTGCGATCATCGATCCCGTCGCCCCTGAAGGTGAAGTAACCGGACGCAGTGTCAATGCCGAAAGCCTGGATGGCTGTGATGTGGTCATAGACTTCACCCATCCTTCGGTGATATGCGACCATATTGTCCTCTACGCCAAATTGGGCATTCCTGCGGTCATCGGGACAACCGGTTGGTACGATCGCCTTGACCAAGTCCGCCAGGCAATTGAGGGTACTGAGTGTGCCATCATCTACAGCGGCAACTACTCTCTTGGCGTTGCGCTCTTTTTGCAGGTAGTCAGACAAGCTTCCCTCCTCTTTGCCAAGAGCGGTCTCTACGACCCCTTCCTTACGGAAATCCACCACGCCCAGAAAGCGGACAGTCCCAGCGGGACTGCCACCATGCTTGCCCAGAGCGTGCTTGAGGCTTTTCCAACCAAGACCACTATCGATGCAGAGACACAGCACCAAAAGCGCGATGAATCTGCAATACACCTTGCTTCCGTACGTGGCGGATGGGTACCGGGTACCCATACCGTGTATTTTGACAGTCCCCAGGATACCATCGAACTGACCCATCGCGCCCGTTCGCGAGAAGGGTTCGCCGTAGGCGCCGTACGCTCCGCGTTCTGGATAGCCGACGGACGAAAGGGTTTCTTTACCCTCGATGACATGCTTGAGGATGTATACCTATCTGTGGAGAGATCAATATGAGAGAGATCAGTTTCCGAGGGGTTTTCACCGCCATGGTCACCCCATTCACCAAGAAGGACAATCTGGATGAGCAGCGGCTTGAAGAGATCATCGAGGCGCAGATCCAGAGTGGAGTGGATGGGTTGGTCCCCTGCGGGACCACCGGCGAAAGCCCGACCCTCAGTCACGACGAGCACGACAGGGTCATCGCCCTCACGGTGAAGTTTGCGAACGGCAGGGTACCGGTCATCGCCGGCACCGGTTCGAATGCTACCACCGAGGCGATCAGGCTCAGCCGCCATGCCCAGCAGGTGGGTGCTGATGCCGTTCTGTTGGTGAACCCCTACTACAACAAGCCCACCCAGAGAGGCTTGTTCCTCCACTTCAAGGCGATTGCCGAAAGTGTCGACATCCCGTGCATTCTCTACAACATCAAGGGCCGAACCGGGGTGAACATCGAAACGGAAACCGTCAAGGCGCTCAGTGACGCATGTGCAAACATCGTAGGGGTGAAGGAAGCCAGCGGAAGCCTCAAACAGATGCAGGATGTCATCGAGGCCACCCACGGCAAGTTTCATGTGCTCAGCGGAGACGACAATCTCTCCCTTCCCCTGATCGAAAGTGGTGGTGATGGCGTGATCTCCGTCGGCTCGAACATCTGCCCAGCGTACATCTCCAAGATGGTTCATCTTGCGCTTGATGGGCATTTTGAGGCAGCAAGAGCGATGGAAGCAAATCTGAGTGGTTTCTTCAAGGCCTGTTTCTTGGAGACCAACCCGATACCGATCAAGACTGCAATGGCTCGGTATGGCTGGTGCGAGGAGTCTTTCCGCCTTCCGATGTGCACCTTTGAGAACGAGGAGAATCGTCATCTTCTCTATGCGGAATTGGATAAGCTCGAGGCACTCGGTGCCATCACCAGGAGGTAAGGACCATGGCTACGATCAACACAAACTTTCAGAAATTGGCCAGCGGCTACCTCTTTCCCGAGATTGCACGCAGAACAGCTGTTTGGCAGAAGGCCCATCCAGAGGCCAAGGTACTGCGTCTTGGCATCGGCAATACCACCGAAGCCCTGCCTCAGGCCGTATGCGAAGCGATGAAGCAGAAAATCGACAGCCTTGGGAACCGAAACACCTACACCGGGTATGGGGATGAGCAGGGTGACACCTATTTGAGGGACGAATTGGTCTCGTACTACAAACGGTGGGGTGTAGAGCTGCAAAGCACTGAGTTTTTCGTCAGTGACGGGGCAAAAAGTGATGCTGCCAACATCCAGAACCTTTTTGGCTTTGACAATGTGGTTGCGGTCCAAGACCCTGCCTATCCCGTCTACGTTGACAGCAATGTGGTGGGAGGGCGTACCGGGCTTTTCAACAAGGAACGTGGATGTTATGACGGTTTTGTCTATCTTTCCAGCACCGAGGAGAACGGCTTCATCCCAACCCCTCCGAAGCAGAAAGTTGACCTGATCTACCTGTGCAGCCCGAATAATCCAACCGGTTCTGTTGCTTCCTATGACCAGCTGAAGGCCTTTGTCGACTACGCAATCGAACACAAGAGCGTCATCATTTTTGATAGTGCATACAGTGAATACATCACCGAAGAAGGGTATCCTCGCTCCATTTTTGAGGTCGAGGGAGCAAAGCGTTGCGCTGTGGAGATCAACAGCTTCTCCAAATTCTCCGGTTTTACCGGGGTGCGGCTTGGATGGACAATCGTACCCAAGGAACTCGAGTGCGAAAATGCAGAGCCAGGGGTCCTGAATGCAATGTGGAACCGAAGGCAGTGTACGTTCTTCAATGGTGCAAGCAACATCGCCCAGAAGGGTGGCTATGCAGCTCTTCATGGAGAAGGGTATGAGCAGAGCAGGGCTCTGGTAGCTTACTATCTGGAAAATGCGCGCATCATCCGAGAGGGTTTGACGAAGGTTGGGCTGACGGTTTATGGTGGGGTGAACAGTCCCTATATCTGGGCAAAAACCCCCAACGGGATGGAGAGCTGGGATTTCTTCGACCTCTTGCTCGACTCCTGTCATGTGGTGGTCACTCCCGGAAGCGGCTTTGGTCCTGCGGGACGACATTTTGTACGGGTTTCTTCCTACGGCCATCGGGAACAGGTGGTTGAAGCAATGCGGATGATTGAGGAGAATTTGAAGATATGAGTCAAAAAACCCTTCCCTTGGGCCATGGTGAACTGCTTGAGTTGGCATACCAGCTTCCCACGCCATTCTATCTCTATGATGAAAAGGCCATCGTTGAGAGAGCGCGTTCCCTGAAGAAACTCTTCTCCTGGGCACCCGGTTTTTGCAACTACTATGCAGTCAAGGCTTGTCCCAATCCTGCCATCCTCAAGCTGCTTGCAGCCGAAGGATTCGGTGCAGACTGTTCATCACTGCCGGAGCTCATGCTCAGCAAGGCCAGTGGTATCAGTGGAAGCAAGATCATGTTCACCAGCAACGATACCCCTGCCGAGGAGTTCAAGGCTGCATATGAGATGGGTGCAATCATCAACCTTGATGACATTACCCATATCCAGGCGCTTGAGGATGCCTTGGGCACGGTACCCGAAACCATCTGTTTTCGCTACAACCCAGGTCCGGATCGGACGGGCAATGCAATCATCGGCAATCCGGTTGAGGCAAAGTACGGAGTGACTTCCTCGCAGATTGTCGAGTGCTACAGGATCATGAAAGGGAAGGGTGTAAAGCACTTCGGCCTTCATACCATGGTGGCATCCAATGAACTTGACGGTTCCTACATTGTGGAGACCGCTCGCATGCTGTTTGAGCTCTGCGTACGGATCAAGGAAGAGGCGGGAGTTACCATTGAGTTCATCGACATGGGTGGCGGCATCGGCATTCCGTACCGTCTTGATCAGGAGCCGATGGATCTGCAAGAAGTCAGCAAGGGGATGCAGGCTCTCTATGAGTCGATCATCGTTCCTGCAGGGCTTGCACCGCTGAACATCGTCTTCGAATGCGGCCGTGTCATCACCGGGCCCTACGGCTATCTGGTGACCAAGGTTCTGCATGTAACCGAAAAATACAAGCAGTATGTAGGCGTCGATGCCTCGATGGCAAATCTCATGCGTCCCGCACTCTACGGTTCCTACCATCACATCACGGTGTTGGGGAAGGCACACAAAGAAACAGATCATCTCTACGATGTAACGGGTTCATTGTGTGAGAACAACGACAAGTTTGCCATCGACCGCAAGCTGCCGAAGGTGGAGAAGGGTGATGTTTTGGTCATTCATGACACCGGGGCTCACGGGCACAGCATGGGTTTCAACTACAATGCAAAGCTCAGGAGTGCAGAGTACCTGCTCAGACGGGACGGATCGGTGGTCATGATCCGGCGGGCACAGACCTATGATGACTATGTGGCGACCCTTCGCTTCGATGGCGCCCTGGTGGAGGTCTGATGTTCAGCTTCCCGATTCGTGTCTATTACAGCGATACCGACTGCGGGGGCATTGTCTACCACGCCAGGTATCTGGACTTTGCCGAGCATGCCCGAACCGAAATGCTCAGAGAGATCGGCAGCAAGCATGGCCTTGAGGGTTCCCAGAGTTCCCTCAATGCCAAGCTGAAGCTTGCATTTGTGGTTAAGTCCATTACGGTAGAGTACGAGAAGCCGGCCTTGCTTGACGACATGCTGGAGGTCAGGACCGAATTGGAGAGTGCAAAACGATTCTCCTTGGTGTTCCGTCAGACGGTGATGCGCTCCGATGAGGTGCTCTGCACGCTCTTGGTGCGGGTGGCGGCCATCAACACTGAGACGCTTCGTCCCACCCCGATGCCCGCCTGGTTCATTCCTGCCCTCCAAGAAGCTTAGGGTGCGTAGGGCATGGTCACCAAGACGGTTGAACTGCCCAGACTTCCCAGTTTCTCGTGATACGCAATAACATCATACCGATGGGTTCCTGCATCAGGAACGGTGCTCACGGTACGTGAGTTGGCTTGGATCAAATCTCCTTCACAATACCAATCGATTTTCAGGTCGCTGACAGTGAGTTCAGCGTCCAGATTGGTTGGCGTGTAGGTGAGCGTTACCTGCTCTCCGACTGAAGGGGAGGCTGGGGAACAGGTGATGGAACCTTCGATCGGCAGCATCGTGTTATTGATGAGCAGCAACTCGAATTTTGTCGACAGATCCCCGATGACCATTGAAATCGCAGCATCAGAGGTAGTCTGGTCAAGGATACGCAACGCCTGGGTTGCTCCACTGACCAACACTTCCTGGCTGAAAAGGCGAAGCTGCAAGAGGTAGGATCCTGCCTCCAGCTCCGACCCAATCACGGTTGTTCCAGAATCCTTATCAAGTACGACAGAGGGTAAGGTGCACCCTTCGCCTGCTTGGTTGAGAAGGGTCACCTCAAGACGCACATCACTTGCAACCTGATTGGGGTCCCAAGAAATGGCCACATCCAAATTTCCCCTGCCTACCAGGGAGGAGAGCAGCAGCGTTGTTGCAGGACTTACCTTGGAGAGCAGCGTTTCCACGTGTCCCTCTACCAATGGGATCCCCTCACTGTTATAGGCTTTGGCATGAAGATTCCAAGTCCCGATAGCAAGATTCCCGATAACCACCTCCGTTTGGGTGGAGTCAAGGTCGAGTGTCTGACCTTGGGGGCCGGTACCATGAATGTGGTAGCTCGCAATTTCCATTGCGCTCTGTTGTGGCGTCAATGCACGCTGGTTGGCAAAATGGTCGGCATGCAGCACGAGTCTGAGGGTGGCTCTCTCATTTTGTTGGGTCTTGTGGTCACATCCGAATGCAAGCACCAGCAGAAGCAGAAGAAGTGCTGCTAGGACTGATTTGGTTTTCATCTCGATTCTCCTTCGGTTTTTACCTGTCAGAGAAGACTCTTTTCTTCTTACTTTGCTTCATTCGGTGCTTGGACAGCGCTCGTTTCTCCTCTATACTCTTGGTTACTCTGGGGGTGGGATACGATGATAACGGTACACAAGGTTCCTTTGGACAAGAGTCTTCCGGTGGTGCTCAAACAGTGCTGGGGAGAATCAGATGATGCTGAGGCGAGTCTGAAACTCAGCTGGGAGGGCTCTGTGTTGCATCTGCGCTTCCAAGTCCGTGAGCCTCAGCTCAGACGCATGGTCAGTGAACACAATGGACGAGTCTGGGAAGACAGTTGTGTAGAGGCCTTCCTTGCTCGGAAGGGCAGTGATGAGTACATCAATGTTGAGTGCAGTGCCAGCACCAAGATGCTGGTGGGAAGGGGACAGTCACGCCATAGCAGGGAGCTGCTTCCTGTCTCGGTGATCGAGACCATTCCCTATCGTGTGGAGATTATGGAGAACAACACCAAACAGAGCCGGTGGAAAGCTGAATTGAGTCTTGATTTGGTCTCCTTGGGTGTATTGGAAGCAGGTGAAACCCTGGATACAGTCTCTTTGGTCGGCAACTTTTACTGTTGCGGCGACAAGTTGGCAAAGCCACACTATCTCTGTGCCCATGAGATTGGGACGCACAAGCCGGATTTTCACACTCCCGCTTTCTTTGTCCCAATCAGGTGCATTCCCTAGGAGAGCGTATGCAACGAGCTGTGCGCACCACTTTGCTCATGCTTTTTATCTTTCTCTCGCATCCTCTGTTCGCCCAGCTGTCTCTTACTGAGCAGGAACAGGTGTTTTTGTCTCAGCATCCGGTACTCACCCTCGCCGTCGATCCTGATTGGTACCCTTATGAGCGATTGGACAAGGATGGCCGGTATGAGGGAATTGCCCATGATCTCCTGCAGCTGATAGCACAGCGAAGTTCGCTGAAGTTGGAAATTGTGCCTACCTCAAGCTGGACGGAGAGCATTGCCTTGGCTCGAGAGGGCAAGGTTGATGGCTTGGCATTCCTGAATCGCACCGAGGAACGGGAGTCCTACCTCACCTTCACCGAGCCCTATTTTACCGATCCCAATGTCATCATCACCAGAACAGAGCACCCCTACGTGGCAAACCCAGCGCTGCTTGCCAATGAACGGGTTGCACTGCCTCTCGGAACGAGTGTCTCTGAACGCTTGCGAAGGGAGTATCCCAATCTGGAGCAGCTACTAGTGGAAAGTGAGGAGGAGACGCTCTTTTTGGTGGAACGATACAAGGCGGACCTGACCGTCCGTTCCTTGACGATGGCCGCCTATGTCATCAAGGAAGGTGGGCATTTCAATCTCAAGATTGCAGGGCAGTTCCCCGGCTACGACAATTTGTTTCGTATCGGTCTGCAAAAGGATCTCCCCCTGCTTGTTTCCATTCTCAACAAGGGTATTGCCACCTTGACTCCCATGGATGTACAGAATGCGGTCAACAACCATATCTCCATCAAGGTGCAGCGAGGATTCGACTATCGGCTCTTCATCATGCTCGGTCTGTTCTTTGTTGTCATTTTGCTGTCAGTGATGATCTGGCTTGGCGTGGTGAGGTCGCTGAATAGGAAACTATCCCGGCAGAAGGAAGCCCTTACCAGACTTTCCCGACGGCTGGCCCGAAGTGAGCAGCTTCACCGTTCCATTTTGCGTGCCAGCCCAGATGCAATCATTCTCAGCGACCAGGACGGTACGATCCGAATGGCCTCTCGGGTTGCCCATGCCCTGGTTGGATTGGATGAGGGGGCCAAACTCGAGGGAAGGCATCTTCAATCGTTCATCCATCCCTCCAGCATCGAAGTTCTCCAGGCAAATATCAAACGCTTGTATGCTGGGGAGAAACTTGGGGTCAACGAATACCTGGGTCTCCGCCCCGATGGAAGCACGTTTGCCATGGAGACATCCAGTGAACTGCTCATGTCGCCTGACAAGCGGACCATACAACTCATCAGCGTTGTTCGTGATGTGAGTGAGCGCAGGCAACTGGAGCAGGAGCTTGTGCAGAAAGGGCAGGATTTGCAGCACCTTAATGAGGTTCTCAGGTCGTCTTCCCTCACTGATTCCCTTACCGGCTTGTATAACCGGAGGTATTTTGACGAGGCATTTGCAAAGGCCTATGAGGAGGCCAGGCATGGTGAAACCTCCCTTGCGTTGCTGATTATCGACCTGGACAGATTCAAGTTGGTCAATGATACCTTTGGGCATGCAGCAGGAGATTCCGTGCTTGTCCGCATTGCCCGGGCCATACAGGAGAAGGCTGGGCCTGAAACGTTGCTCGCCCGGTGGGGCGGTGAGGAGTTTGTGCTATTGTCCAAGGGAATGAGTAGGGAACAGGTAGTTCAGTACGCCCAGCAATTGCGAGTGCATCTCGCTGATCTTGCCCACGAGCAGGTCGGTCAGATTACTGTCAGTATCGGTGTTGCAACCTACCAAGGATCGGAAAACGTGCACGAATTGTTCAAGCGTGCGGATGATGCTCTCTACCAGGCAAAGCAGGCAGGGAAAAATTGCGTCTTCAGCGTGTAGGTTGCTTATCCTTAGGATTCCAGGCTGCCTCACCTGAGAGGCTCTCCTCATCGAGGAGCTTGGTCAGGGCAAGGTGTGCGAGGTTCTGGCCAAAAATAGCCGTCACCGTGGGCAAGCTTCCCAAGACATTGCGTTTGCGCCCGCATTCGATGATCTGTTCGTTGAAATCCGCGTGTTCTTCTTCCTCGGGATCCTTGTAGGTGAAGCGAACCACTTCGGGACTGAATAGTACTTCAATGCCGCGCCCTATGCCGCGCCTTCGCAGGTTTGTGCGCACTTGGCGAGCCAGGGGGCAACCGTATGTGTCCATCAGGTCGGACCTGCGGACCAGGAAGGGATCTCGACGCAGTGCAGCGCCCATGCTGCTTACCACGGGGATGCCCCGCTCATAGGCTGTCTGGAGCAGGGCACACTTGGGATTGAGGGAGTCGATGGCATCAACCACCAGGTCTACCGGGCCTTCCAAAATGGTATCCATAGTCCTTGCTTGGACGAACAAGGGGAGCGCCTCAACGGTACAAGCGGGATTGATTGCCCGTATCCGGTCCTTTGCCACCTCTGTCTTGAGCTTGCCCAGGGTGTCATAGGTGGCCAAGACCTGTCTGTTGAGGTTGGTGATGCCCACCGTATCGAAGTCGACAAGCCTGAGGTTGCCAACACCGCTTCGGACAAGCGACTCGAGACACATGCCCCCGACAGCTCCCAGACCCACAACCACCACATGTTTCTGGTGGAGTGTCTGGACCTTCTCTTCACCGAGCAGGCGACTGATTCGTAAGAATTGCTCTGATTTCATCATTGTTCCTTATCAAGGCATCGCTGGAAGTTCCTGTCAACTGTGAGAAAGCGACAAGATGCTTTTCGAGGTAGGCATCATACACTTCTTCTTCCTCTTGTGCAAAGTCTGTTTCCAGAGCGAAGCGAAGTGAAGTGAGCCGCCTCTCTTCCCGGGCAAGACTGCTGCTGTACAGTGAAGGGGAAAAGGAGAGGATGACGCCCATCTTCGAAGCTTGTCTGGCACTCTCCCAGCTAAGCGTGCATCCGTGCCAGAGCAGCGCAGGAAGGCGTTTTCCCTGCCTTGTAAGCATGCCTAGAAGAAGGCCCTCCCTCCGTACACAATGCAGGCTCACACTCCGCTCAAGGATGTACGCAATGTCCAGCACTTCCAGCAAGAAGAGTTGCTGGGCTTCTGCATCCGGCCATCTCCGGTCCAAGCCTACCTCAGCTACCTGCAGCTTTGGCTGACTTGACAGCACATCGTACAGCATTCCCGATGGTGGCAGAGGCCTCTGTGGCAGAGCTCCGACACCCCCTATTGCAGGGTGTTGCATCCCTGCCAGGCGTCCCCATTCCCCAGGCTTGCTGGTTGCATAGAGGGCATTTGCAGAGGCTCTTGCATGCGTGAAGTGGCGATGCGCATCAAACATGGCTAATCGTACGCTGAAAACGTGCCTGCATGCAAGTCAGAGCAAGAGGAGGTAGGTGACCAAAATGCTGCTGAGAATTGGGATTATCATGCCATTGCGTCGATAGGCGATCAGCGAGGAGACCATGACAGCGACCAGGCCGGCATACCAGCGGTTGGGAAAGTCCAAAATGACACCCGGGAAGATGAGAGGTCCCAGGGCAGCGATGGGAAGCAGTCTGAGACTTCTGGAGAGAAAGGGAGGGAGCCTATCCAGAAACGTCACATAGTAGGGGAGTATCCTTACCAGAAAGGTTGCGAGGGCGCTGACAAGAATGGGAATGATGAAAGGCAATTGCGTGTTCATGCCGTGTGCTCCTCCTCTGTGATGAACCATGCTCCCAGAAAGCTGGCGGTGAGCATGGAGAGGACGAACGAGTAGCCTACTCCCCACTTCAGTGCCAAAGTCAGAAACGAGTTGAGGGAAGCGGAAATGAGAGCGATGATGAGGACGTTCAAACCCTTCTGGCGAAACTCCTGGGCGAGCAGGGAACTGAACATCGCATAGAGCGTCACCCCAACAGCCATCTGCAGTGCCGAAGGCAGCACCATCCCTACCAAGAACCCCACGGCTGTCCCGCTTACCCATCCTAGGTATGCGGTAAGCTCAAGTCCTGCCAGATAGGGTTTGGTTATGGGCAAACGGTGAAGCACTGCAACGCTGAACACCTCGTCTGTAGTACCGTGAGCCAGCAGTACACGTGCAATGCCGCCGATTCCTTTCTCGAGCTTTCTGCTCAGTTCTGCTCCCATGAATGAGTATCGTAGGTTGACCAGCAGCACACTGATGAAGATCTCAAGCAGGATGGAGCCGGAGCGCATGAGGCTGGCAGCGAGAAATTGGCCGCTTCCTGCGAAGTTGGTAACCGAAAAGAGTACGGCTTCCCAGATTCTGAGACCCAGATCCCTGCATACCAGGCCGAAGGCCATCGCCGTGGGAAAGTAACCTACAAAGATGGGGGCCCCTTCGAGGCATCCCTGAAGGAAGGTGAGTTGGTTTTCCGCTTTCATGACCAGCAGATTATCCGTTCCCTGCCTTTCCTGCAAGTCTCCTCTGTGGTACACTGTCAGCCTTCAGGAGGCTTTCATGGCACTGTATCTAGCGAATTCCGGACTCAATTTGCTTGCAAAGGACGGGGAGCTGAACCAACAGCAACTGATGCAATGGTTCAAGGAAGCAAAACGCATCAAGGCAACCGGCGGTGCATACTATACCAAGCTTTTGGATAGTGGACTGACCTTGATTTTCCGCACCATCGTACAAAACGACGACGTTGAGATTGCAGGGGTCGATATGCACCTCAGTGGTCGTTGTGTCTGGAGTGCAAAGCCTCTTGCTCAGGTGGGGAAGGGCGAAGTGCTCTCAATCACCTTGCTGATGACCAACGTTTCTGAACGCAGTGCCTTCATTGCCAACCTTGTGCATGCAGCAACGCTTGAGCACATCGATGAGGACAGCCTCCTCTCGTTACAAGTGTGTGCGTTCCCCCAAGCTCTGGATGTCTACGACAGCAGGGAGGCCTATGAGCTGGCTACCGACGAGCACAGTCGTCTTGAAGACAAGAAGCTGCTGCCGTTCAACTATATCATGGCAAGGGACGAGAGCTTGAGCGAGGAGCAGCGGGAAGCATTCCAAAAGAGTGAGACGATGATGCTGCTGTGCGGACCAGTGCTGGGAGTGGAAAAACGGGAGCATGGGTTTGAAAATACCTCATGCATGGTTGCCACCATCTCCACTGAAATGGGACACTTGGATCTGGTTTTCTCTGAGGAACAACTCAAGAAGCCCTTGGTCAAGGGCTCCTATGTAATTGCTTCCTGTCAGATCAGCGCTGATGTCCTTGCCGACTAGAACCGTTTGGTATAGGCATGGCAGTAGGGAACACCACCTGACTTCAAGTAGTAGTCCTGGTGATATTGCTCAGCAACATAGAAGGTGGCTGCAGGACGTAGTGTCGTCGCAATGCTCAACCCCTTCTCCTCGAGAAGTCCGACAAGCTTCACTGCCACATCAAACTCATGCCTGCTGCGGTAGAACACCGCGCTCAGATACTGGTTTCCGATATCTGGGCCTTGGCCGTTGGTCTGAGTCGGGTCATGTATCTCAAAGAAGAATCTGGCCAGTTCCTCATAGGAGATGATTTGTGGGTTGTAGAGTACGCGTACAGCCTCCAAATGGCCGGTTGTGTGCGTAAGCACATCCTGGTAGCTTGGGTTTTCGGTCTTTCCCCCAGTGTAGCCGCTTACTGCAGAGTAGACACCTTCCTTCTGCTCAAAAAGGTATTCAACACCCCAGAAACAGCCACCGGCGAACACAGCCTGTGCTACCGGCGGACCGGAACGGAAGACCAGTGAGATGGAATTCACGCAATGACGTGTATCTTTCTCAGTGAATCGTTCGCCGAGAAATACATGACCAAGATGGCCTTCACAGGTTGAGCAGACGATCTCAGTCCTGCTCCCGTCGGGGTCGGGGTGCCGGGTGACGGCAAAGGGAAGTTCCTCATCAAAAGAGGGCCAGCCACAGCCGGAATGGAACTTGCTGGTTGAACTGTAGAGTGGGGAGTTGCACCACTTGCAGTAGTAGGTTCCCTCTTCTTCCAAATCGGTGTAGGCCCCTCGGAAGGCCCATTCTGTGCCTTTGTGGATGATGATTTCCTCTTCTTCCGGGGTAAGTGGCGTACGAAGGTTCATATCCAAAGGAAAAAATTCAAAGCGTTCGCTCATAGGTTCCTCATTGGTTTTTGATTTGATACTCTCCTGTTTGGTGCAGGAGGTGAAGAGTAGGACTGGGATGGCAATGCAAAGAAGTAGGTATCGGTTCACTGATTGCTCCTGTACCTGCATCCTACCATGCAATTACCAGAATCTGAAGAGAATTGCAGGGACTTGCTTTTTGTATGCTGCATATTCAGGATACTTGGAGGAGGTGATGCTTTCTGTGAAGATGGTCGAGCCGATGAACAGCAAGGTCAAGAGGATGGGACCTGCGATGGTAAAATGGAACAAAGAAGTGTGGAACGAGACGCAGAAAAGGTAGATAGACCACCAGACACCGAGCTCTCCGAAGTAGTTCGGATGCCTGCTGTGTTTGAATAGGCCGCTGGTTCTGAACCCTCTCTCATACTCTTCGCTAAGCCGTGCATCACGCTCGAGGAGGTGGTACTTGGCTTGCTGGAAGGTGTACTGCTGCTGGTCGGCCAGTGTTTCAATTCCGAGACAAAGGAAGAAGAGCATGATCGCAAGAAAACTCAGTGGGGTGAATGCCGGTGAACTCTGCTCAGACAAGAGCGAAAGTGGGCTGGTGAAGGCGATGAAAAGGAATTGCTGGTAACTTGCGATGAAGAGCAGGTTGAAGATGATCCAGCCAAACGGATTCCCTATCCGCTTGTTGAGAATGCGCCAGCGGTAGTCCTCTTCGCCGGTGTACCCGCCTCTGCGCGCAAAGTTGTAGGTTAGGCGTGCTCCCCAAAGGGTTATGAGCAGAGCCGCAACCAGGGCTGCTGCATGAAAGAAAGCAGCCAGAGCATAAATCCAGGCATACGCTACGGGCAGCGTGCTCCATAGCCTGTCTGTCCACGAGTAATCGTGGGTAACGAGGGAGTATGCGAAGGAGAGCAGTGCTGTAAGGATGGTGATGAGGATCACCTGCTGCAAGGCAGAAAGGGAAGCAGGTGAGAAGGCGACAACACCGAGGACGATGAGTACGATTTCCAAGAAGAACACGAATATGGTTGACCTGGTTACTTTCATGCACTCACTATAGCAAACCTGATAAAGTACAGGCAAGCAGAAATCAGAGCTCAGAGAGCAGATATCGTAGATCTCCGTTTCTGACAAGCTGGATAAGTGAGTAGGACAGTTGCAGCAAGCCGAGTGCGAACGTAATTACGTGAAGCGCCACAATTTCCTTGATGATGGAGCACTGGATGATGATCCACAGCATCATGATGAAACCCATCCCCATGCTGCACAGTTTCCCAAGCAGGGAAAACTTGGCGAGCAAGAAGGCACTCACCAGGTTGCCGATGCCGACAACCGTAAAGAGAAAGAGCCCGGGAAGAAAGAAGGAGAGGAAGGGTGAGCCATCCAAAAGGGTCAGTGGTGCCCCGATCGGGGCCAGGGGTTCTTGCATGCAGGCATTGCCTGCAGCCAAGGCTCCCAGGCTGAGCAGGATGTGTGATGCAATAACGAACCAACCAAGTATTTTCATAGCTTATCTGCCTTTGCCAGTGCTTGCTCTACGGCTTTCAAGATAACGATACTGCTGTAAGTTGCCCCGCAGACGGTGTCAACCGCAAGGCTCTGGTTTGCCACTATTGCATCAGATATGACCGAGGCTGCAGAGCCCTGTCCATTTCGATGTTCCAAAAGTGCAATCTTCTGTACACGCTGATCGCCAACCTGCACTTGTACGCGCACCTTGATGGGAAAAGTTGCGTACATCCCTTCATAGGTTCCATCAACAAGCGTAGCGGGGAAAGCGTGTTTCACAGGAAGATTGACCAAGCCCAGCAGCTTTTGTTCTGCCTGTTTGTAGGCGATAGAACCTCCAACAACCAGAAGCATCACGGAGCAAAGCATGATGACCAGGACTTTTACTCGACGTTTCATTTCCTGAATTTCTCCAGCTCGTATCCTACTCCTCAAGCTGACTGAAGAAAAGCCAATTGCCTCTGATATTGGGAAGATTGTCATACGTATTCCAGATACTGACAAAGAAAAGGGAGCTACTTACTAAGCAGCTCCCACAAGAATCGGGCTGGGCGGATTTGAACCGCCGACCCCATGTCCCCCAGACATGTACGCTAAACCCCTGCGCTACAGCCCGAAAAAGTGTCGGTTGCCCGACAGGAAGGAACCTTAGCATAGAAGCCTACTTGTGTCAATAAATGACTTGGTGGTAGGCAAAGAAAGATTTTTCAAGTAATATTAGTACTAATTTTTAATAAGATGTATACTCCTATGAGTATAATACCCCTGTACCCAACGTACAGGGAAACTAGGTGAGGGATATCCATGGCACAGATGACTAAGTTGGCACTTGCCCAATCATTGAAACAGCTGATGGCTGACAGGACTTTGGATAAGATAACGGTCAAGGAGATTGTTGCACGTTGTGGCGTCAACCGTCAGACCTTTTACTATCACTTCCGCGACATCTATGACTTGCTGGATTGGATGTTCATCAATGAGGGACAGGAGTTTTCCCGCAAATATCCTGACATCACTACCAGCGATGATGGCCAGACGGCAGTCTGTAACCTCTGTTCCTACCTCTTGGATAACCGGGATATGGTGATCAACATCTACCATAGCCTCGGGCGGGAGTTGCTCGACCGCTACCTTTGCAGGGAGATGGCAAAGTTGCTCCATTCCACACTGCACGAACGTGCAAGGGATTTTGGTGCGAACAGTGACGACCTGGAGTTCCTCATCGGGTTCTACAAGCATGCTTTTGTAGGGACCATGCTGGATTGGGTTCAGGAAGGGCTACCGGGCAATTGTGATGAAATCGTGCACAAATTCATTCCGCTGTTGAAGGGAACGTTTGATGCAACGTTGAAACGCATGGCCCAGAGTCGCTGATTCTCCTTTTTGTCTTAAGATTGCAGTCTTGATGAATCCTAATCGATGACGTACACTGTCACAAACACTGTCCGTGAAAGAGAGTTGCTTATGAACCGATGCTTGTCTGGATCTATGAGGAAAATGGTGGTGACCATCTTGGTCGCCTTGTTTGCAGTTTCCTCGCTCGCTGCGTATCAATTTTCCCCATTGGAACAATCCTTTCAGCCATCAGGAGCGGAAAGTACCAAGACGTATACGATAGTAAATGACAGCAATGACTCGATTGCCATCAGTATTTCTGCGCTTATCCGTGATCAGGATGCACAGGGCAATGAAATCAATTCCCCGGCCGATGCATATTTTTCCATTGTTCCCAACAAGTTGGTTGTCCCGCCGCAGAGCAGTTGGGTGGTGCGCGTGCAGTATCGCGGCCCAAGGACCGTAACCAACGAACTCTCATTCAGACTCAAAGCTGAGCAAATTCCGTATTCACAAGGCAAGGCAAGTACTGACAAGGGGATGTTCAACTTCCTCTATATCTATACAACCAGCTTGTATGTGAGGCCTTCACGTGTCGTTGAGAATGTGGCGGTAAGGTCGGTGGCTGCTTCGAGTATGGAAGATGGACGTCCTGCTCTCTCACTTACCTTGGCGAATCTTGGAACGGTACACCAGCTTCTGATTTCTGCAGTGGTGGAAGTGAAGGACAGCAAAGGTAATACGGTGGTATTGCAAGGTCCTGAATCGCTTGTAGGCATTGATGGTATGAATATTTTGGCTAAAAAGACAGTCACCAAGCAGGTTCCCTGGCCAGAAGGCCTCTCAAGAGATTCTGGGGTTACCTATCAAGCCACCATCAAGTACACGAAGTAGGGGGAGGTTTCTCCTGCTCCCCGAGGAAAGGGCTTTTTCATGAAAAAGAGAGGTTTGGCACACGCAGTGATCCTGGTGTTTTTGCTTGTGCTCACCACTCTCTTTCTTTCTGCCTTTCTCTATACTTGTTTTTCCAGGCCGGCACCCACGCAATTTCCCCCGCAGATGCAACTCACCCAGGTACCTCCTCTTGCGCAAGAGCCGGCAGAAAGTCCTGAACCCATGCAAGAGCATCCTCTTCCCATCGTACAGATTCCATCTCCTCCTTCGTTTGCTTCACTGCCCACGGTCAAGCGGGAAGTGGTCCAACCCAAACCGCTTCCACCTCCAGTCCATCTCATCTCTCTGCCGAGGATCCCAACACCAATTCGAAGCGTTGCTGAGCCTGTAGCACCACGTGTACCCAAGGCTCCCCGGTTTGCTGGGGAACCGGTGAGCAAAGCTTACATTCCTGAGCCCCCTTACATCTTTGAACCGCTCGTTCTGACAGAGGAAGAGTATGATCTCTTCTATCCTGCTGGTACGGCAGAAGAGCCGAATGATGATTTCTGGGCGGACTTCTTCGTTGTTGGGCAGGATCAGAATATTGCTTTCGAGGATGGATTTTACTACCTGAAGCTCTTCGTGAACGATGAGGTAGTGGGGGATATTGAGGTAGAGTTCCTTGGAGAGAGTCGATTGGTGGATACGGGTGAGTTGGCCTTGTATGTCAATCCCTATCTGACTGAGGCGGCAAAGAGAAGGATATTCGGTGATGGCCTTCCTTCGCTCTCGATAGGGCAGCTCAACGAGCGGGGAGTGGAGGCGTATTATGACGCCATCGAATTTTCCATCCACCTCGCATTCAGCATTGATGATATGCCTGAGCGTACCATCAGCATCTCCTCGTCCACCATCAATCGCCGCGAGCAGTATGGCCTCTCCGGGGCAATTGTGCTCAAACCGGCAAAGTTTGCCCTGGCCAGTTCGCTCAGCCTCTATGCCTTGCTGGACTATCCCTCGGATTTCTCAGATATCACCAACAAATTGCTCTCACTTTCGGTTTCCAACCGAGCATCGCTGTTTGGCATCGGTCTGAACTTCTACTTCTCCCTTTCCTCACGCGACCCGATTTTTTCCCCAGGTTCATGGAGTGGGTTTTACGATTTTGTCGAGTCGAACCACCGCCTGAGTTTCGGTCATGTGGGAACCAACCTCAACAATACTATCGGTACTTCCACGAATGTCGGGTTCAAGTTTGAAAAGAACTATGCCTTTGGCACAGGATCTGCAAAAGGAAACCAGTTTGAGTACCGTATTGTACTGGTGGAGCCCTCCACTGTCCAAATTGAGATGAACGGTGAGAAGGTCTTTGACCGCAAATTCCAGGCAGGAACCTACCGGTTGAGGGATTTCATCTTCACCCAGGGGGCAAACCAGGTGAAGATCACCACCATTCCTGATGCCCGTCCTGATGATATCCAGATTGACTATGTCGACATGGGATATGACTACCGCCTCCTGGGGAAGGGGGACAGCTTGTACGGCTTTGGGTTCAGCGTTCCCAGGGTGAAGTCTTCTGTTGCCTCGGCTGCGATCAATCTGCCTTGGCTCAACAATCAGTATCTCTCCTACTATCCGGATAAGTTCACGGCAACCTACTATCAGCAGACCGGTTTGACTGACACCTTTACCTTTACCAGTGAGCTTGCCCTATCACCGGGCTATTTCAGTGGTACGCTCAACGGAGTGCTTGCCACCCTGTTTGGGACTTCCCAACTGCAGCTAACCCTGGGTATGGAGGAGAATATGAACACCCCCTCGTTCTCAGGCAGTCTCAGTCATCGCCTCAGCGGAAGGCCTGACAGCACGTTTGGGACGGTGAGTACCACACTCAGCCATTCCATTCCAGCTCGTTTATCCACTACCGCTTACTCCTCGGTCACCACAGCCAACCTCTCCTACTCAGGGAGGTTAACGGAAAAGATCCGCTATACAGTGTCAGCAAACACCATTTTCAACACCGCGGTGAGCAATCCCAGCTGGAGTCTCTCCTTTGCCAGCGGATTCTCCCCGTTCAGAGGCCTTTCGATCAGCGGGTCCATCACCGCAAATGCAGCTGCTGCCACCTATCTCAAGCCGACCATATCAGCCCAGATCAGCGGCAGCTACTCCTTCAGCCCACGCTTGAGCGCAAACACCTCCACCAGCTTGCAAAGTGGATCTCCCTTCTTTGACGGCACGGCAACCAGTTCGCTGGGGGTGAACTGGAAGCCTTCCACCAATGACAACGTCAGTTTTGCTCTCAGCTCATTCAAGTATGATGATCCTAAGAACCACGCCTTGAATGCATCCTGGTCGCACAGCGGGAAGCTCTCTTCCTTCTCCGTTCGCCAACAGGTCACCAATTCGTATCAGAACATGTCAACCACCTTCACGGCAAGCACTTCCCTTGCCTATGCCGATGGTGCTTTTGGCATCGGGAAATCGGTCAATGAATCCTTCCTTCTGGTCAAGCCAACCGGGGAGCTGAAGAAGAGCCAGGTCTCCGTAGCCAGAAGCCTGGACAGTGCTCCCTCATATCTTCCCAGGCCTTTGGGCAGCGCACTGTACAACAGCATCTCAATGAATACCAGGAACAGTGTGGTTGTCTTCAGTAGTGGGGCAACAGAGTATTCAACTGGTGCTTCCTTTGTCTATGAGTTGACACCAAGAAGCCGTCAATCCTTCGTTGCCCGTCTGGATGTCGAACCATCTTTTACGGTAAGTGCAGTGCTGTTGATGGTTGATGGAAGCCCGTACATCCAGTACTCCTCCCCGGTGTATAGCGTCCAGAAGACGGAGGGAGGGGAGGACCTCATCCGTGAAGATACGCTCTATCTCTTCACCGATCAGGAAGGGAGGTTCATCCTCAGCGAAGTGAAGAGCGGCACCTATCTCTTCGACCTGAAAGTAGAAGACCTTTGGTACGCCGTACGGTTTACCATACCTGATTTTGATCCGGATACTGTCGGCCTTGATCGTGTCCTGCTTCTGGAGGAGTTCTGGGTGGCGGACCCAGCGTTCGAGCAGCGTATTGTCGTACAGGATGCGTTGACAGGCTTGGAGGTAGAAGAGGAAGAAGATGTCTTCGGTACTTCCCTTGCAACAGGATATGATGCCGAAGTGAGTCTTGAAATTATCGAGCGTATCGATGAGGAGGCGTTCTGGAACATTATCTTCCCACCCTTTGACGAGAGTGATTTCAATTTTGAGGTATTTGGTGATGGGTTTGTGAGTCAGGATGACTTTGCTTTCGACGAACAAGTCTTTGACGCTATGGTTGGAGAGCAAGAAGATGGTACGGCGACTCTGGTATTCACGGCAGCACCGTAGAACCTTGCTTGACACTATATGGCAAAAGGTAGAGTATAGGTACGCGAGTACGCGAAACCACACAAGGAAGTAATACCGTGCGTAGCGATATAATCAACGAAGTATTATCAGTTGAGGATAGAGCGCAAAAGATCGTAAGAGACGCCGAACGTACAGCCAGAGACGCTATTTCCGACGCCCAGACCAAAGCGAATGCATATATCCGCTCAGCATTGAAAGCAGAGCGAGAACAGAGTCATGCCCAAATCCTCCAAGCGGAAGCTGATGCGGAAGCTGAACTTCAGGAGTTTGAGGCAAGTTTGCATATCTCTTCAAGCTTGACAGAAGCTGAATTGGATCGGATCTCCCAAACCATCGTAGAGAAGGTGTGTGCTACCGATCTGGATTCATTTGTAGATGCTCAATGAGTAAAGATCCTGTTTCTGTCTACGGATTCATCAATGCCAAGCTTCGTGCAAAGATTGGTCTGATGCGCCAAAGCCGTATCATCGAGGACCTTCTGAAGGCCGCATCCTTGGTGGAAGCGGTGAGTGTCCTGCGTGAAAGCCCCTACCACACGTTGGCCGAAGCATATGACCAAACCGGAGATCTGCAGCAAATGGAGTATGTGCTGCTGGAAATGGAAATTGCCATGTATCGCGAGGTTGCATCGTATCTGGAAGGAAAAAGTGCTACCTTTGTGAACCATCTCTTGGGAAAAATTGAGGTGGATAACCTGAAAAACTCCATTCGGCTCTGGTACAGCAGCATCATACGGGGAAGGCCGATCCGCTATCGCAGCGGCTACTTGTACAAGCAGACCATTCTCCATCCTATCGATTGGACCGCAATGGTTAATGCAACAGGGTGGGAAACTTTGCTCAAGGCACTGCGCCAGAGCCCTTATGAAGCAATCCTGAAGGAGTATACCGAACAGGATCTCCAAAAAGACGGCTTGTTTTCCTTGGAAAGCAAACTCGATGGGTTTTGGTATGAGCACATGCTTTCCGGCATCCAGACACTCAGCAGGCAGGACCGTGAAGTCGCCACTGCCATCTTTGCTGTGGAGGTCGACCTGAAGAACCTTCTGACTTTGGCACGCTACGGCTGGTACCATCGGATGGAAGGGAGTGCACTGCGTACGTTGCTGCTTCCCTGGGGCAAGGTTGCTGAGAGCAAGGAGACCGAACGCTATATCCAGGCTCCGGTTGATGATCGCGATCCGGTTGCACTGATCAATCGCTTTGCAGGCGGTTTGGAGCAGGACAGTCCATTTGTCCAGCGGGGCAGTATTCATAGTGAGGAAACCAGCGTTCTGGAGAATCTGAAGATTGAGGACTATCTTGAGAAAAGACGGCACGCTTTGTACCGCAAGATGTTGAGTTCCGATCCATTCACCATCGCCCTTGCCTTGTCATACTTCTTCCTCAACAAGGAGGAGAGCTCAATGATCAAAGCCATTCTCAACGGTAAATACTATGGGTACGATGAAGCATACATCAGGGGGGTTATAGGATGAATTTGTTTACGAGACCGATGAAATTGCTCACAGCGGTGGTCCTTGAGCAGACAAGTGATGCTGTGGTGAGGGCACTGCTCGCCCTGGGCGTGCTGGATTTTGTCCATATCAACAAACTCGACCCCCAACAGATGGAGCGCCTCTCCAGCCGTCCGAGCACTATCAGCCGCTCAGCTCTTGAAGATATGCGTCATCGTGTTGAAGCCCTGCTCAAACAAGGACACATCACCATTCCTGCTACCGATACGTTGGATGTGAAGAGAGTGGAAACGCCACAGCTTGAGCAGTACAAGCAGCAGATTGACGCGCTGAGTGCCAGTTTACTCTCATTGAAAGAGAAACAGAAGGACAGCAACCAACAGCTGATGAGCCTTGAAGAGCTCAGGCGCTACATCCTGGAAGACAAAGGGGAGTATCTGGACCTTCGCCTTGGTGAACTTACCCATGGGAAGGCCGAGGATCTGATGCTGAAAATCTCTGGCTTTGGCGGGCTGATGGAGCCGGTTGCCGGCACAGAGAAGTTCATCAGCCTGACCCTGCGTCGTGACGTTTCGCAGGTTGACCCTTTGCTTGAGAAGTTTGGGTGGGTTGAATCCAGTGATGTGGAGCTCCAACGGCAGGCCTTGCTCCTGATCAAGACCCGCCTTGATGAAGAGCATTCCAAGGCTCTGAAAAAAAGAGGTGCCATTGAGCAGGAAGTTGATGCTGTGGTGGCTTCCCACCAAGTCCAGCTGTACGCCATCTGGTCGAACCTCAGGCTCAATGAATTGTGTGACCAGATCAAATCCTACTTTGCCTATACCCGCAACACCACCCTGTTCTCGGGTTGGGTCCCTACTGACCAAGCTATGCTGGTCGAAAAAGCCATAGAGGAGGCCAGTGAGGGACAGTGTGTGGTCGAATGGACTGAAGCATCCTCCATGCCACGGGAGCAAGTGCCGGTGGCCATGACAAGCCCGAAGGCCCTTGCCCCCTTCCAGAAGATTGTGAACAACTACAGCACCCCCGAATATGGAACGGTCAATCCGACCATCTTTGTGATGGTAGCCTATCTGTCCATGTTCGGTTTGATGTTTGCTGATGTGGGGCAGGGCTTGGTGCTCATGCTCATCGGCCTGATGGGCTCGCACAGCTACAAGACCCATCCGTTGAAACCAAACGGATTGCTCAGCCGCAATGTCACCAGCCTCTTGGTCTATCTCGGGCTCTCCTCCATGGTCTTCGGAGCGTTGTTCGGATCCTATTTCGGCCTGCCTTTGCTTCCCGCTCTCTGGTTCAACTATGAGGCTGCGGTTGCAGGGCATACCCAAGGATCTCTGGTCAATGATGTGTATGGGATTCTGGGCATCACCATCCGCTTCGGAATCATCATCATCTATACAGGTTTGGTCCTCAATTGGGTCAACCTGATCCGCAAGAAATCCTACCTTACACTGTTCTTGGATAAAAACGGCTTGCTTGGGGGGCTGCTCTTCGGTATTGGACTCTTCATGGGCTTTGGGTTTGTGAGAAGTGGGTATCGAACCTTCCCTTCCCAATCGTGGGTGGCTCCGGTGGTGACCGTCTCTCTTTTCCTGCTTTTTGCCCGTGGTTTCATCTCCTATTTCCTTTCTGTGCACAAGGGTGGAGAGCGGCATGAGATCAGCCATGTCATCCTCGATTCCGTCATGGAGTTTTTGGTGGATGTCCTGGAGATTTTTACCGGTTACCTTTCCAATACACTCTCATTCATGCGTGTGGCTGGTTTGGGAATTGCCCATGCTTCGCTGATGGAGTCGTTCAAACAGCTATCATCGATGGTAGACGGTTTTGGGGGAGTGGCCATCTTCATTCTTGGCAACGTCTTGGTAATTGTCCTGGAAGGCTTGAGTGCAGGCATCCAGTCGCTTCGTCTGAACTACTACGAGTTCTTTTCACGATATTTCACCGGAAAGGGTGTGGCGTATGAGCCGGTGGGGCTCTCGGCTACCCGTTCTGAGAAGAGATAGTGCATTCTTTTGAGGAGGGTCACAGTATGACCAACATCGCATTCAGAAAAAAAGTATCGATGACCTTTATTGCAACGGCGCTTATGTTGCTTGCATCCGCGTTCATCTTCGCCCCCGGCGCCTTTGCAGCAACAACAGAAGCTGCCCAGAGGAGCGACTACAACCTTGCGTTGGTCTGCTTCAGTGCAGCCCTTGCGTTTGCGGTTGGAGCGCTTGCTGCAGGCATGGCCATCGGCAAAGTGGGAAGTGCGGCGATGGGAGCCATCAGCGAGCGTCCTGAGATTGCCAGCCAGGCACTGATTTTCATCGCTCTTGCGGAAGGTCTGGTTGTCTTCGGATTCATCACCAGCCTGATGATTCTGGGCAAGGTCTGAGCATGAAATACTTTGTCATCGGTGACGAGGATACCGTCCTTGGGTTTTCCCTGGTAGGTGTCTTCGGCATGCAGGCGACAAATGCCGAACAGGCAAGACGTGCATGGGATAAGGCTTTGGAGGATCCTGAGAATGGGATCATCATCATAACAGATACGGTTGCGTCCCTGATTCGGGGAACTGTCGATCGGTATCTGTTTTCCGAATCCTTTCCCCTTGTCGTTGAGATACCCTCCCCGAATTCGAAGGAGGGTCGTACCGATTTGCGTACCTTGGTCAACCAGGCCATCGGGGTATCGCTGTAGGAATGGTTTGAATGGAAACAACTGACAGCCGACTCTTGAGCGGCATTCTCGAAGAAGCAGATAAAAAAGCTACAAAAATCCTTGAGGATGCTGAGGTAACGGCGAGAGGTCTGCTTGATGACGCTCGTCTCCGTGCGGAGCGGGAGATCGAGACAGAGAAACGGGCAACCGAGGATAAGCTGAAACAGATCAGGTTCCGCTTGCAAGCGAACATGGCAAGCGCCAAGCGCAAGGCAAATCTTCGCCAGATCGATGAGAGTTACCAGCAAGTCATGAACCGTGTGCTCGCGTCTTTGGATGCAAACACGGTGAGCAAGCATCTGGGGACCTGGATTGCCGAAGCTGCCATTGGCCTGGATCTCAAGGAAGCGAAGGTAGCCTTCAGCTCTCAATGTCCCGTAACCGAAGTTCATCTTGAGCAGGCAATGGCTCTGGTAAAAAAGGCTACCGGAAGCGATATCACCCTCCATCTGGAGAAGAAGGCGATTCGCAGCATCGGGGTGGTGGTGTCCTCTTTGGATGACACCGTCTCCTTCAACAATCAGGTCGAAATACGCTTGAGGCGATTCGACCGCATAGTCAGGTCAATGATTCAGGAACATACATGAAAGAGAGAATAATCGGACACGTCAAACGAGTGAATGGACCGATCCTCATTGTCAAGGACATCAGTGATGCAATGATGATGGAGATGGTCCGCATCGGAGAACAGCAACTCGTAGGTGAGGTGGTCAAGCTCTACGACGGGTTGGCTACTGTGCAAGTCTATGAGGATGCCACCGGAATCTGCCCGGGAGACAATGTCTATGGAAGCGGAATGAGCTTGAGTGTCCAGCTTGCCCCTGGGCTCATCGGAACCATTTATGATGGTATCCAGCGGCCCTTGGAGGAACTCGGTGCTGCGAGCGGAGCCTTCATATCCCGAGGCCTCACCTTCGATGCAGTAAGCCACACCAAGCGCTGGGCGTTTCATGCAACGGTGGAGGAGGGTTGCTCCGTGCACGCTGGAATGGTTATCGGAACCGTCCAGGAGACAAGCAGGATCGAGCACCGCATCATCATCAGTCCGCATATCAAAAGTGGTGTGCTCTCATCGATAGCAAAAGATGGAGAGTATACCATCGAGGATGTCATCGCACAGGTGGTGCTTCCTGACGGAAGGCAAGAAAAAGTGACGATGCTCCAGAAGTGGCCAATCAGGCTTCCAAGGCCCGTAGACCAACGTCTTGCCCTCAAGCAGCCATTGGTAACCGGGCTGCGAGTCATCGACACCCTTTTCCCGTTGGCAAAGGGGGGTACGGTGGCAATTCCTGGAGGATTTGGGACAGGCAAGACCATGACTCAGCACTCCATTGCCCAGTGGTGTGATGCAGACATCATCGTCTATATCGGTTGTGGGGAGCGTGGAAATGAGATGACCGATGTATTGAGGGAGTTCCCTCTGCTGGTCGACCCACGGACAGGTCAGTCGCTCATGGAGCGCACCATTCTCATCGCCAACACCTCCAATATGCCGGTAAGTGCGCGCGAAGCATCGATCTATACGGGCATCACGATGGCTGAATACTATCGTGACCAGGGCTATCATGTTGCCATCATGGCCGACTCCACCAGCCGATGGGCTGAAGCGCTTCGAGAACTCAGCGGTCGCATGGAAGAGATGCCTGCCGAAGAAGGCTTTCCGGCCTATCTTCCCACCCGTATCGCCCAGTTCTATGAACGTGCGGGCTATATGCGCACCCAAAGCGGCTACGATGGGTCGGTCTCAATCATCGGGGCGGTGAGCCCTCCCGGTGGTGATTTTTCTGAGCCGGTCACCCAGCATACCAAGCGCTTTGTGCGTTGCTTCTGGGGTCTTGATCGACAGCTTGCCAGCAGTCGCCACTATCCTGCCATCAGCTGGCTGGATTCCTACAGCGAGTACCTTGTGGATGTGAAGATGTGGTGGAATGATCACAGCGAAGGCACATGGTATGCAAGCCGGACACAGATCATGGACCTCTTGCAGAAAGAGGTAAGGCTCCAGCAGATCGTCAAGTTGGTAGGCCCGGATGCGCTGCCGGATACGCAGAACTTCATCCTTGAAGTCTGTTCTCTCTTCAAGGCTGCTTTCCTACAGCAGAACGCTTTTGACGAGGTGGATCGCTATTGCTCGGTAGAGAAGCAGGTAAAGATGCTCTCAGTCATCCTTGCATACTATCAGAAGGGAAATGAGGCCATCCTGAAGGGTGTTCCCATGGTGAAAATCAGACGCCTGAAAGCTGTTCAGGAGATGGCAAGGATGCGCCTTTCGGTCAGCAACGATGACCTGGAAGCAATAGACAGGATTCAGATTCGCTTGGAGAGAGCGATCGACCAGATTGGAGGAATCTATGAAAACTAAGGCTGAGACACTCCTATCACAGACCGATCGTCGACTGCTCTCTGGCAGGGAGTATCGTGGAGTCTCACGTATTGATGGTCCCTTGGTATACATGCGCAATACCCATCCGGTCGGCTATGGCGAGTTGGTCGAGGTGGTGGCTCCCGATGGTTCTCATCGAAGCGGCCAGGTTCTGGATACCAGCGATGAGGTGGTGGTGGTGCAGGTGTTTGAGGGGACCGATTCTCTGACACTTCCCCAAACCGGCATGCGTTTCATGGGAGAACCGCTTACGCTTCCCGTCTCTGAGCAGATGCTCGGTCGGGTCATGAATGGTTTGGGGAAAAGCCGGGATGGTTCGGGAAGCGTCCATGGGTTTGCTGAACGGGATGTGAACGGAGAGCCCATCAATCCCACTGCTCGTGAGTATCCCAGGGATTTCATCCAGACAGGGATTTCTGTCATTGATGGGATGACAACGCTCATCCAAGGGCAGAAGCTTCCCATTTTCAGTGGAAACGGCTTGGACCACAACCGGCTTGCTGCACAGATTGCGCGGCAGGCAAAGGTGCGCGGCAGTGCAGGGGACTTTTGCATCGTGTTTGCCGCAATGGGTGTCAAATACGACGTGGCCCGCTTCTTCATCGACAGTTTTGAGCAGACAGGGGTCTTGGACAATGTAGCCCTCTTTCTTTCACTGGCTGACGATCCCTCCATCGAACGTACCATCACCCCTAAGACGGCACTCACGCTGGCAGAGCACCTGGCCTTCGACAAGGGCAAGCAGGTGCTGGTCATCATGACCGACATGACCAACTACTGTGAGTCACTTCGTGAGATCGGGACGATGCGTGGGGAGATTCCCTCGAGAAAGGGGTATCCTGGGTATCTCTACTCCAACCTTGCAGAGATTTACGAGCGTTCGGGGAAGATCAGTGGGCGCAGTGGATCCATCACCCAATTGCCCATCCTATCCATGCCCAATGATGATATCAGCCATCCGGTTCCCGACCTTACCGGCTACATAACCGAAGGGCAGATTGTCTTTGAGCGCGGCATGCAGGCACGAGGGATCTATCCCCCGATCAACTGTCTTCCTTCCCTTTCCCGCCTTATGAAAGACGGCATTGGAGAGGGCATGACCCGTTCCGACCATCCTCATCTGGCAAACCAGCTTTTTGCTTCCTACAGCCATGTCAAGGATGTGCAGAACCTTGCTTCAGTTATCGGCGAAGAGGAGCTGACCACCCTTGACCAGCAGTATCTTGAATTTGGAAATTTCTTTGAGAAGCAGTTTGTGAACCAAGGTTTTGATGAGGACAGAAGCATCGAACAAACCCTTGATCTTGGGTGGCAAGCACTGAGCAAACTGCCCAGCGAGGAGCTGCAGCGGTTGACCGATGAGGAAATCGCCGAGTATTACGGAAGATAGGAGGAGTAGTGAATACCACACTAGCTCCTACCAGGAGCAACCTGCTCAAGTTGACAGAGGATCTCAAGTTCGCCCAGCTCGGTCATGAGTTGCTCGATCAGAAACGCTCGATACTTGTGGTAGAACTTTTGACCCTTGTAGACCAAGCTGTCGATTACGAGGGGAGGGTGGTCAAAGCCCTCGATGAAGCACAGAGCTCACTCAGCGATGCCATCATGCAGATGGGACGGCTCAGAGTGGGAAATCTTGCTGGAGCCGTGAATATTGAGTATTCAATCACCCTCGGTTCACGACGGGTCATGGGAGTCTCTGTCCCGAAGGTGGAAACATCCTTCACAGACAACAGTCCCTACTTCAGTGGTGAGGATACTTCCATTCTCAGCGAGCTCTCCATCGAACGGTATCGCACTACGCTTCAGCTGATGGGACGGCTTGCTGAGCTCAAGGTTTCCATCATGCGCCTTGCCAAGGAGGTCAAGAAGACCATCCGCAAGGTGAATGCACTGGAAAAGATTGTAATTCCCGAGAATAAGGAGACCATCGCCTGGATGCGTGGTCGCATTGAGGAGCAGGAGCGAGAGAATTTCATACTTCTCAAGGTCGTGAAAGACCGGATGGAACAGGCCAAGGCACAGGTGCAGGCTTTGACCTCATCTTCTGGAGATGATACAGTATCAAGTGGAGGCTTGCATGGGAGTTCCGTTTAAACAGATAGTGGTGTATCTGGATGGCTCTGAGAGTTCAATGACTGCCATTATGTATGGCATCAAGCTGGCCAAGGAACACGATGCCACTCTGACTGCTGTCTACGTGGTGAACACCCGAGCTTTGAGTGAATTGGTGAAAGCGGGAATTTTTGTTGCCATCGAGCGAGATGAGTACCAGCGAGACCTGCAACAGGATGCTGATAGGTACTTGCGCCACGCTTCCCGGCTGGCCATCCAAAAAGAAGTGGAGATTGAGACGGTCAAGCTTGAGGGCACGGTGCATGTAGTGGTGAAAGAGTTGCTGAAAAGCCGGAAGGCTGACCTGCTGGTGCTTGGCGGCATCACCGATATCCGCAGTCGTCGGGAGGAGCTCGCCAGCGAGACTGATAGGATGATGCGTACATCCCCATGCCCGGTGTTGGTGGTGAGGGATGATGACGATATCTGGCTTGAGTTTGAAGCGTAAGGAGCTTGGCATGAATGTACTGGATGTATTGGACAGAAACCTGGTCAAGGTGCCACTGATGCATACTGACAAGAGAGGGGTAATCACCGAGCTTGTAGAGTCTGTGGCAAAAGCCAAGGGGTATTCAACACAGCAGTTTGAACAGATCTTGGATGCGGTTCTTGATCGTGAGAGCCTCGGATCAACCGGAATTGGGAACGGCATTGCCATCCCTCACGCCAAAACCGATGTGGTGAGTCATGTCACCATGGTCGTGGGGATCAGCCGGTTCCCTGTGGATTTTGACTCTCCTGACAACCAGAAGAGCAGAATTTTCTTCTTGGTGCTTGCTCCTCAGAAGGAAGCTTCGGCCCATGTGGAGTTGCTCGCATCCATTGCGCGCAGTTGCACCAGCCAAGTGTTCCGCAGAATGCTTGAGCAGGCTCGGGACAGCGAGGAAGTCGTTCGGCTGTTCATGGAGTAGTTGGATACAAACAGTATTTTTTTTGGAGGCACTCCTGCAACAGGGGTGCCCTTTTTCGCTCTGGACATTTTGTTCTTTCCATCCTATGGTGGATGCATCATATGGTTGTTGAGGTGTGTGCTCCATGAGCGAAATCATCGCATTTTCTTCGCCTGAGCGGCTTCTTATAAATCTTTGCCAGACAATGTTGGAATCCAGCCAGCCTGCTTTGGCAGGTTTGCTCTCCACCAAAGTACGGGATCTAGAACTGCTTGCATCCATTGTGGGACGCTCTTCTTCGCTGACCAGCGACCTTGGGCTTTCCAAAGAAGTCCGGAGCTTGGGAACCCTTGCACAGAAGCTCATCAACCAAGGGATCGAGGAAGTGGTGAATCTTCCGACGAAGGCTTCATTGGGCAGGTCCTTTACCGTATCAAAACTTCACCTGTTTGGGTTCTTGCTCAAGATCCCCTCATTGCAAGAGCATGCACCATCGCTGTTGGCGCGTTACCATGCGATTCTCTTTTCGCTGATGGCAGAGGACCTCTACATCTCCATCATTGCAGAAAGCAATGGGGAGGAGCACTGGGCTGAGCAAGCGACAAAGGAGTTGTTGTATATGTGGGAAGAGCGGGGCAGCGCTCAATCAGATTTGTTTGCGCCTGCTCTTCAACAGTTGTGGGAGGTTCGTCATTCAGTTGTCCCGGTACTCGGAACACTGATGGGCACTGTCGAACTGCTTCAATTATCCTTCCGCCTGCCACCCAGTTGGACCGAGTTCCTCTCCCTGAGAGGCAGCGATATCCAGGTTGTGCATGCGCTCAACGAGTTTCTCTTCTCCCTGAGTTTCGAACAACTGAAGAGCCTGCAGAGAGTCATGAATGAGAAACAGTTGAAGTCAGTCAGCAGGGAAGATGCGAAGCGCTTGCTCAATCTACGACCAAGCCAGTTGCTCGAAGGGGGCGATGAAGGGGAACTTTCGGCGATACGGTTGTATCGTTCATTCCTGCGCCGCAATGACTTAGCCAGAATCAGGCGGGACGCGGGCCGTAGTGGCCCGCATCGCACCTTGGAACAGCAATTGCTGCTCTTCCTCTGGGCAGAGGGGAAAGCCTAGGCCTTGGCCGCGTAGGTGTAGATTGCCTTGATCTCTTCCTTGCCGAGCACCTTGATATTGCCCAAGGTTCTCTTGCCGAAGAAGGTGCACTTCTCACTCATCTCCTCGATCTGGGCCTCACTGGGGTTTATGCCCAACTCCTTGAAGTTTGTCGGTGCATCGATGCTGACAAAAAAGTCATGGAATGCTTCAATTGCACTGAGGGCATCAGAGAGCGGGTTGTCGGTCCGAATGGTGTTGAACACTTTTTCTCCCAAACGGGCGAAACGCTCCGGATTCTGTTCATAGACATAGCGAGCCCAGCTGTCCCAGATTGCGGACAGTCCTGCCCCGTGTGCCACATCAAACATTCCCCCCATCTCATGCTCAAGCTGGTGGGGTGCCCAGTCGCCTCGTCCTGCGTTGCCGGACCCGGTCAGACCGTTGTGCGAAAGGCTGCTGGCCCACATGAGGTTCGCCCGCCCGTCATAATCCATCGGATTCTTCTTGAGGACCTTTGCATAGTGGACAACGGTTCTGAGCAACCCTTCGGAAAGCTCATCGGTGAGATGCATGGAAGATTCGTTGATGAAGTAGCGTTCCATCGTATGCATCATGATATCCACTGCTCCGCACATCGTCTGATAGGCGGGAAGGGTATAGGTCAACTCCGGGTTCATGATGGCGAACTTCAGCCGGGATGCGTCGTTGTTCGCTCCGCGTTTGAGGTTTCCATCCTCGTTGGTGATGACAGACGAGTTGCTCATTTCGCTGCCTGCTGCAGCCAAGGTGAGCACACACCCTATGGGATAGCAGCCTTCAATGGGGCGCTTCTGGCTGTAGAAATCCCAAACCTCCCCTCCATGGTACAAGCCGTAGCCGATACCCTTTGCAGAGTCGATGACAGATCCGCCACCCACTGCAAGAATGAAGTCGACGCCTTCTTTGCGGCACAGTTCAATACCCTCATGCACCTTGCTCAGGCGGGGGTTTGGTACGACACCGCCAAGTTCTACATAGGAGATGCCCTCATTGCGAAGGGAGTTTGTGATCTTATCCAACAATCCGGACTTCTTGGCACTTTCCGATCCATAATGAACCAAAACTTTCTTGCATCCCTGCATTTTCACCAGAGAACCTGTCTCTGCCTCGGCATTCTTTCCGAATACCACTTTTGTGGGGGTGTAATACGTAAAATCAGCGACCATGCATTCCTCCGTTAATATCCTAAGCTCTCACCGACGATGAGGACCTTCATTCTTCCTTCAATTTGCTGGTGGGAAAATACCACATAATTTGAGCAAATCGTATGTTCGCATGCTCCTGCACTGAGCGCCATGAGATGATGTTCATCACAGACAGGGTGAATGCACTTGCCACTTTCGGTACAGAAAGAGCCGGTGTGCAGCCTGGTTGCATTCGCAGGGGCTGCAATGTTCTTTACGCGCAGGATTGCACTGATCAAATCTGGAACTATCTTGTCCCAGGAGACGATCAGGATGACCTGCTTGGGGCCATACAGCAGGGCAGCGACACGGTTGGACTTACCGTCAACACAATAGACTTCCCCGTGTTCGGTCAGTGCATTGGCACTGGCCAGATAGGTATCGACCGAAAAGCTTTTCTGAAACACCTCGTCGATCTGCTGTTTGCTGAGCCCTTTCTCATAACGGTCGTAGAAGACATACTCTCCGTTTCTGAGCAGGTCCAGGACTCCTGTTTCCGCCAGGGTCACCGAACCTCCGACCGCCACTGTTTCGCCTTTGCTCAGGAGTTGCGAAACATGCTTGACCACGTCAGCGGCAGAAGGGATAAACTCTGCATCGATATTGTTCTTTGCCAAGGCTTTGATTGTCCTTGCTACCTGAAGTTCACGGATTGCCTGCTTGTTTGCGTCCATGTGATCCCCCTTTGCCCTAGAATACCCAATACGAGGAGCCTTAGCAAGGACACACAGAGTGAGTTGATGTGTGGATTTCGAATATACATTGCATCCTCACCTGATCAATCGTATCCTAGGAAGCAGAAAAGGAGCGCTTATGCACATAACATTCTTTGGAGCAGCACAACAGGTGACCGGCAGTTGCACGATGGTGGAATGCAACGGCAAGTATCTGCTTGTCGATTGTGGTCTCCCCCAAGGCAATGACGAGAAAGAGACAGGTATTGAACTGCCTTTCGATGCAGCAGCCATCGATTACGTATTTCTTACTCATGCCCATATCGATCATACGGGAAGGATACCCTATCTGGTTCGCAATGGATTCAAGGGAAAGATATTTGCCACCTCTGCGACGGTACAGTTGTGTGAGATCATGCTCGCCGACAGTGCATACATCCAGGAGATGGAGGCTGAGTGGAAAAGCAGGAAAGCCAAGCGAGCAGGAAAGAAAGGGATCGAGCCTCTCTATACGGTACAAGATGCGCAAAAATCAATGCAGTACTTTGAGAGCTGTGTCTACGAAGAGATCTGCGAGGTTGATGAGGGAATCAAGGCTCGGTTCAATGATGCTGGGCATCTTCTGGGTTCCTCGTCCATCGAACTTTGGCTGAAAGAGGGCAAGGAGCGCCGCAAACTGGTTTTCTCTGGTGATATCGGGAACTTCGACCAGCCTTTGATCAAGGATCCCGACTATATTGATGAAGCCGATTTCGTGATCATGGAGTCCACCTATGGGAATCGTACCCACAAGAAGCCCGAAAATGCCGTGGGAAGTTCAGTCCCCACTGCGATCAGGGCTGAGGAACTGGCCCAGATCATTGAGCGGACGTTCAAGCGGGGTGGCAATGTGGTCATTCCCTCATTTGCAGTGGGGAGGACACAAGAGATCCTCTACTTGCTGAGAGTGATCATTGAAAAGAAGATGTGTCCTACCGTTGCCGATATTCCTGTGTTTGTCGACAGCCCCTTGTCAGTAAAGGCTACGCATATCTTTGCAGGCAATTTATTCGGGTACATGGATGAGGAGACCATGGAGCTGGTTAACAAGGGAATCAACCCGATCCTCTTCCCCTCGTTGGTCACCATTACCGATGTCGAGGATTCCAAAGCGCTCAACCGGAGAAAGGAGAGTTGCGTAATCATCAGCAGCAGCGGCATGTGTGAGGCGGGAAGAATCAAACACCACCTGAAACACAATCTCTGGAGAAGCGAAAGCACCGTACTCTTCAGTGGATACCAGGCTGGTGGGACACTGGGCCGCTCGATTCTTGATGGGGCCCGTCATGTAACCATTTTTGGTGAACAAATTGATGTGCGATGTGAAGTTTGTGAGCTTCATGGTATCAGCGGGCATGCAGACCAAGAAGGGTTGGTCACCTGGCTGAAGTCGTTCAAAAAGGAGATCCGACGAGTCTTCGTTGTCCATGGCGACAAAGAAGTTGCCCCCTGGTTTGCTTCGTTTGTGTCCCGCACATTGGGAATTAAAGCCTATGCACCGACGGTGAGGGAGCGCTTGGATCTGCTGCAAGAGCAGAAATTACCGTTGGCACACGATATGAAGGATACGGTTCTTCCGTACATCAGGGAACTTGAGGAGGCCCTGCAAAGTCTCAAGAATCAGGAGGACACGCTCAGAGCAGTGGTGCAGCGGATGGAGAAGGCAGGAAAAGAGCCTCACATGGAAGAGAAGAAGGCTGTCCGGCTCACCAATGCCATCTACCGCTTGGCAAGCGACCTGGAGTATCTGAAGATGAAGTGGGGTTCAGACGTGGATTAAAGGGTTTTGCCGAAGATGGCACCCCAGCTCTGTTCTTCAAGGATGGAGAATCCCATGCGTTCATAGAATCCGTAAGCACGGGTGTTCCGGCCGTCCACCCCAAGGTGGATGCCCCGGGCACCTGTTTTTTTGACTGCTGAGCAGAAGGTTTCCATGAGGCTTTTCCCAAGACCCTTTCCTTGTAAGTGCGATAGGATATCAATGTGCAGATGAGCGGGGTATCCCATATTTTGCCAGATTCCTTCGCCTGGGCCCTTGAGCAGGGTTCGGACCATCTTCTGTTCTGCTTCACTGGAAAAATAGGAGACTTGCTTGTACTGCTCTTGCAGCACAGGGAGCCAAGAAGTATGCATCCAAGTGTTGAATGTACGGGTATCACTGGTGCCTACGATATATCCTGAGGGTGTATTGTTCTCATCGAGGGCAATGAAACACAGCTCTGGGTCAAAGAAAAGATAGGGTGCGGCGTAGTAATGACCAACACAGTAGTGGTCGTGATAGTACGCTGTTCCGTCCAACCCTGCAAAAGCTGTTTTCAGGGCGATTTCATAAAGATAGGGGAGGTCTTGAGGCAAGGCTTTTCGGATATTCTGCATGACATGGTTTTCCTTTCTCTCTTAGGATATCGCTGTTCAGAGAATTTCTCAATCAGAAGTTCTCAAAGGCCAATTTGTTCTGATTCCAGCAGTTACTCTGTAGGCGATAAAATATTTGAAAAAGTGCTGGACAAATAGTTCATTAGGGTGTAATATCCCATCTCGTTCGGCAACGAGAACAACGGCACTCAAAAAAGCCAAGAGCTGTGAAGCACTTGACGGAAATGATAAATGTCGAGTACTCTGAAAGAACGCCCCCTTGAGAAAGGGTGAGCATAAAATGATTATTTTTCAGTAGAGCGTAGGGAAGAACAAAGAGATTGGAACAGTGGAAGACCACCAAGATGGGCTTCCCAGTCAATTACCTTAGAAATGATGAACAGTAGCATTGAAAAGCTACGTTCGTTTGCGAGGAAAGACAGGGCGAACTATTGAAGAAGTAGAGCCCGCGCCCTCGGGTGCGGGATTCCTAT
>Ga0334884_1000144_pt1 | contig 132153 bp, 98 predicted proteins | sample GraSluR1_MG_7_FD_207215 | JGI IMG/M metagenome (GOLD analysis project Ga0334884, IMG submission 207215) | Sludge microbial communities from methane-producing bioreactor in Wageningen University, Netherlands - Granular Sludge_12_05 R1 | ecosystem: Engineered > Bioreactor > Anaerobic >... | reverse complement strand
TGGTACGAAGAGAAGTGCTTCTGCGGCCCCAGGAAGGCCGTCACCCGAAGCATCTCCGTCACGGTCCGGCGCCCCTGAGCCAGCACGGAGCCCGCCAGGAGGAGACAGAAGTTCTGGTAGCTGCGGGCGGTGAAGCATGGGCGAAATGTCTCCAACAGGACTGTGAGCGCGGGGATGGAATCCAACATCCTCGGCCTCCTCTGCGGAACAGACGTTCGGTTGATTGAACACCTTTCAACAGAGGTCAGGCCGATTCATGCTTAACAGGCAAAGAGAATTCTCAGGTCACTTCCTCTCGGCAAAATGGCAAAAGTGGAGACGTGGTCCCGGTCAAGATCGAGACCGATGCCTGGTTCGACTCCCTGACGGTCCGCATCTGGGCCAGCGCCCGGGACTGGACCGAGGAGGTGGCGACCGGCAAGGTGGTCGCCGGATCCCGCGAGAAGGCGCGTCGTTTCTCGGAGTACTGGACCTTCCTGCGACGCTCGGGATTTTCTGCCGCCCCGGCACGGGATCCGGCCGCCTGCCCGAGTTGTGGAGCCCCGCTGGAGATCGCCATGAGCGGAATCTGCCCCTACTGCGACAGCAAGATCACCTCGGGCGAATTCGACTGGGTGCTGACCCGAATCGAGCAGGACGAGGCCTACGAGGCTTGATCCGGAATCTGCCGCCTGCCGTGGCATCCAGGTTGAGTCGGGCAACGGCGGTTCACATCCTGGCAACACTCTTGTAACAAGCGGTTCGGAACCTGAATCCGTGCCCTGTGGTAACATGAACGGGGTGCATGGACTTCAGACGAAGCCCCTGCGCACCGCCCGAACTTCGTCCGACACGATGAAAGGGGAACGCGATGCCAGAGGACCATCGGGATAAAATCGAGCAGATCCGGGCCCGTCGCGGTCGCGACAACGTCCAGATCGGCTACAACCCGTATGACCCGCAGCAGCAGGTCGGTGGCACTGCGCCCACGGGCGTTCAGGGCATCGGGACCGAGAGCGAGAGCGTCCCCCTCCTGGGAGCCGACTTCAAGAGCCCCTGGCTCCGCGACCGGGTCACCCTGAGCCTGGACGGTCAGATCGCCATGATCGAGCAGCGGGCCCACGCCCGCACCTCCATCGCCGATCTGGGCTACAGCAACCGGATTCCCATCCTGCCGCTTCGGCCGGGAATGTTCGTGAAGATCGAGCCACCGGGGACCTATCGGCTGGTCTACAACAACCGCTGAGCCGGAATGACTGAGCCTGCCGGCCTGCTCCGTGCGGAGCGGGCTTTTGGTCTTTGCGCACGACTGGGGTGCCTCTTGAGCCTCCTGGTCCTGTTCTCTGCCTTTCCGGCCCACGCCGAAGGCCCTCCCGGTCCGCAGGTCCTGCCCTCCCCCGCCCGGACCTCGTCGCCCCTGCGCGACGCCGCCACCCGTCAGGCCACCCGCGCGGTCCTGTGGGCTGCCCGGGGAGATCTTGAGAGGGCCCGGCGGGTGTTGGCCACGCTGCCGGAGGGTCCTCGGACCGACCTGGCCCGGGGGGTCCTGGCCGAGATCGAGGGGCGCCGCGCGGAAGCCGCACGCCTGTATCGCCGCGCGGAACACGCGCTGCCAGCCGAGGCCGCCTTCCGACGAGGCAACCTGGCCCTGCAGGACGGGCAGCCGGCCCAAGCCATCGGGCACTTCCGGCGCGCCCTGAGGCACTCACCCGACCATGCCCTGGCCCACTATCACCTGGCCCTGGCCCTGGAAGCGCACGGCCAGGCGGAGGAAGCCCTGCCCCATCTGGACCGAACGCTGGAGTTGGATCCGCCCCAAACCCAGCAACTGGTACGTGCCGTCACCCGAGGGCGCCACGCCGCCCTGGAAGTCGCACCCGTGAACCTGCTGCGGTCCCGGGCCCTGTTGACCCGAGGCCGCCTGAGACTGGCTCTGGGTCGGCCAGGGGCCGCCGAAGACCTGCAGGCCTCACCCGATCTGGCCGCAGGCGAAGCGAGCGAGTCGCTCTTCCTTCTGGGACAAGAGGCCCTTTCCCGCGGAGACGTGGGGGAAGCCGCCTTGTGGCTGCAGGCCTGCCTGGAGACCTCGCTGGAACCCACGGGGATTCCGACCGACCTGGCCGTCTGGGGTCCAGGAGCCATCATGGTCCGGCAGCCTGACGGGCGCATGATGCCAGTCCGCAGCCTGCGACTGGGCGTGACCCCCTCGGGCTGGCTGGTCGACCAGAGGGGGGGAACCTTCGGAATCCGACTCCCGGAAGGTTCCTACGACCTGCAGGTCGACCGGGACGGAACCCTCCGGGTCTGGCAACCGGAAGCGGTCTTGCCGCGGGCCGTGGGTCGACTCCCTCTCTCCGACGACCAGGCCCACGTCCTCTCCGGATTCCGCGAGCGGGATCCGCGCGCCCTGGCTGCCTGGGAGCTCCTGCACAGCCTGGGGTCGGACACCGAGAATCTGGTCCGCATCCTCCCCTTCATGTCTGCTTCCGACCAGATCGCCCTGCTGGCTCCCATGGCCGAAGGTCCGATGGCCCCCCTGGCCCAGGCCCGCCTGGCAGCGCTGTACTTCGGCCGCTTCCAAGCCAGTCGCCGCATGGAGGACTTGCAGGAAGCTCGCCGGCGCTGGCAATCCCTGCGCCGAAGCCACCCCGACCTGCAGTTCCCGGCGCTCAACCTGGCCACCATTGCCCTGCTGGACCGTCAGTTCGACGAAGCCACGGCCCTGTTGACCGGGCTTCGCGATGCGCACTCCGCCCGCACCCTGCCCGACACCCTGCTGATCCAGTTGCTGATGGCCCTGGGCGAATGGGATGCTGCCCTGCAGGCGGTGGAGGAGGCCCGGCAGCGGACGCCCAACGGGGCCTTCCCCCGCCTGGCCCGGGTCGAGATCCTGGCAGCCCGCGGCCAGACCTCCCAGGCTCTGTCGGAGACCGAAGCCCTGCTGAGCGACCTTCCGGACCTCCTCGAAGCCCGCTACCTCCAGGTCCGGCTTCTGGGCCGCATGGGGAGCGTGGTGCGTCAGCAGGCCGAACTGGAGGACCTCCTGGAGTCGGACCCGGCACCCTACCGGGCGCTGCGCATGCTGGGGTCGCTTCTGGACCGCCTGGGCCGGACCTCCCAGGCCCTGGACCTCTACCGCCGCTACCTGGCGACCCCGGAGGCCCTGGTCTACGAGACCGAAGAGTGGGTTTCCGTCGAGGTTCGAGTCCGCGAACTGCGCGAGACCATCCGCTGAACCCGGGTCGCCCGAAGGTTGAAAGCCATCCACAGGGTCCTGTGGAAACCTGCTGCAACCCCCATCAAACCGGGCATCGGCCCCGGCTCGTCTCGAGGTCGGCCCTGTGGATAACCACAACATCTCGAGACCGAAATAAAACGAAGCACAAGATATTGGGCTTCCAGGGTTGACACTCGGCCCTCCTGGTGGCAGAATTTTTCAAGTCCGATCCTCGTCCGGCGAACCTCTCGCCCGGTCCCAGAACGGTCGGATCCGAAACAGATCGGAGGGCCACTTTCGTGCACAAGCCGTCAAACGGGAGCATCCTGGACCGCCTCCCCCTGCTGGGCAACAACACCCTCTCGCCCCTGGGCGAGAAGATCTTCCTGGATCGCTACGCCCTGAAGGACGGCTCGAAAAGCACGCTTCAGACCAACGACCTGGTGGTGGCCCTGGTCGACTCGGCCACGGGTCAGCGCGAGATCGGAACCGCACAGGCCTTCAACGAGGGGAACGTGCAGGTCGTCCTGCGCGATGGAACCACGCTGGAGCTGCCCCTCGAGCACGTGGACAAACCCGTCGAGTTGACGGTCGAGCAGATGATGGACCGTGCCGCCCGGGGGGCCGCCGCCGTCGAGACCAGCGATCCTGAACGTCAGAAGTGGTCAGAGAACTTCCGCTGGCTCCTGGACTCGTGGAAGTTCGTGCCAGGGGGGCGAATCCTGACGGCCTGCGGCACCGACCAGAACCTGACCTTCTACAACTGCTACGTGGTCCCCAGCCCGGGAGACTCCCGTGACGGCATCATCGAGACCCTCTCGCAGATGGCGGAGATCATGAGCCGAGGAGGCGGAGTGGGCATCAACCTGTCCACCCTGCGGCCGCGCTATGCCTACGTCCGCGGTGTGAACGGACGCTCCTCCGGCTCGGTCTCCTGGGGCGGCCTGTTCAGCTTCGTGACCGGGCTCATCGAGCAAGGGGGTTCGCGCCGGGGCGCCCTCATGCTGATCCTGAACATCTGGCACCCGGACATCCTGGAGTTCATCCGCTCGAAGAGGGAAGCCGGCAAGATCTCCAACGCCAACATCTCCGTGGGCATCACCGACCGGTTCATGCAAGCCGTGGAGGAGGATCTGGACTGGGACCTGGTCTTCCCCGACACCACCGACATCCGGTATGCCGAGCACTGGAACGGGGATCTGGAAGCCTGGCAGACCATGGGTGGCGGAGTGGTGACCCACAAGACGGTCAAGGCCCGCGAGATCTGGAACGGCATCATCGAAAGCGCCTGGGCATCCGCCGAGCCGGGGCTCTGGTTCGTGGACCGATGCAACAAGGAAGCCAACTCGTGGTACTATCCCGAAGGACGACTGGTCTGCACCAACCCCTGTGGCGAACAGCCCCTGCCGGCCTGGGCGGTGTGCAACCTGGGGCACGTGAACCTCTCGCGAATGGTCCGCGAGGGCGAAGTTGACTGGGACACCCTGGGGCGAACGGTCCGCTATTCGGTGCGGTTCCTGGACAACGTGATCGACGCCACGCCCTACTTCTTCGAACAGAATGCCCGCCAGCAGAAGGATGAGCGCCGCGTGGGCCTGGGCACCATCGGCCTGGCCGAGATGCTGATCCGTCTGGGGATCCGTTACGGCTCCTCGGAATCGGAGGCCTTCATCGAAAGACTGTACGAGTTCATCGCCACCCAGGCCTACGAAGCCTCCAGCGATCTGGCTGTCGAGAAAGGGGCCTTCCCCCGCTTCAACGCCGAGAAGCTGCTGCAGAGCGGATTCATGCAGCGCATGCCCGAGCCGGTCCGCCAGAAGGTGGCCGAACAGGGGCTGCGCAACGTCACCTTGCTGACCCAGGCCCCGACCGGGACCGTGGGCACCATGGTCGGCACCTCGACCGGCATCGAACCCTTCTACTTCTGGTCCTACCTGCGCAAGAGCCGCCTGGGAGTCCACGAAGAGAAGGTCCGCGTGGTCGAGGAATACCAGCAGGCGAATCCCGGTCAACCCCTTCCGGACTGCTTCGTCAACGCCATGGACCTGACCCCGGAAGAACACGTCCGAGTCCAGGCCGCCACGCAGCGCTGGGTGGACTCGGCGATCTCCAAGACATGCAACGTCCCTTCCAGCTACACCGTCGAGCAGACCCGCGAGCTGTACGAGTTGATGTACCGCCTGGGCTGCAAGGGCGGGACGATCTATCGCGACAAGTCCCGCGACGAGCAGGTCCTGCACGTCCAGGAGGCCCCCAAGCCGGACCCCAAGCCCGCGGAGTCTTCCAAGCCCAAGGTCCGTCCCCGGCCCTACAAGCGGCATGGCGTGACCGTCTCCAAGGCAACTCCCGCCGGCACCGCCCATATCGTGATGAACGATGACGACGACGGGCGCCCCTTCGAACTCTTCATCGAGATCGGCAAGGGTGGCAGTGACATCAAGGCCATGGCCGAAGCCCTGGGTCGGCTGGCCTCGCTGGTCCTGAGGGTGAGCTCGCCTTTGAGTCCCAAGGAGCGCGTCCAGGAGATCGTCAAGCAACTGGGCGGCATCGGGGGACCGCGCTCGACCGGATTCGGCAAGACCCGCGTGCGCTCGTTGCCGGACGCCCTGTCGCAGGCTCTGGAAGAGAACTATCTGGGCGCCGAAGAGGAGCTGGACGTGGCCACTCCCGCCTACCGCCAGGAAGTGCTGGGTGAGACCCGGGACTCGTTGGGCATGGAGGCCTTCGCCGACCTGTGCCCGGAGTGCGGCAACACCAGCTTCGTCTTCACCGAAGGGTGCACCACCTGCTACTCCTGCGGCCACTCGGAGTGCTGAGCGGATCGGCCTCTCCTGGCGCTTTGGACGACTGAGCCGGAGCGCCAGGAGCGGGCTGTGTCCTGGCTTACAGACCGGGAGCGCGGCTCCGATCTAGGATCCGATCGTCGGATTCCGGCTTGGAGCAGCGTCATGCACCCTGAACGCCCCAAGATCCTGCTGGTGGAGGATGACCAGAGCCTCCGGGAGCTCTTCGTCCTGGTCCTGGAGCGGGTCGGAGAGGTCCAGGCCTTTTCCCGGGCCGTTCATGCCTTGCCCCACATCGACGGGGCCGACATCCTGGTGACGGATCTGGCCCTGCCGGGGATGACGGGCCTGGAGCTTCTCGACCACCTCAGGTCCCGAGGCTCGTCGCTGCCGACGCTGGTCATCACCGCCCACGAAGGATGCCCGATGATGGACGAGGTCCTGCGCAGGGGAATCCCCATCCTGAAGAAACCCTTCCGCCTGCACACCCTGCTTTCGATGGTCCAGGAACTGCAGGTGGCCTGAGGCCGGGGTCAGCCCGCCACTGCGACGGAGGTCGGTTCGGGATGCAGCCCGAAGCCGGAAGGTGGCAATACGACCAGGCGATCGATGCGCAGCCCGTCCAGGGCCTCGACCCGGAAGTGGAAACCTTCCACCTCCACGGTGTCGCCCACCTCGGGTTTGCGACCCAGGCGGCTGAAGACCACTCCCCCGATGGTGTCGTTGTGGGGGTCCTCGATGGAAACGCCCAGGTGCTCGCCGACCTCCTCGGTCAACAACAGACCCGAGAGCCGATACGAGCCATCGGGCAGGCCTTCGATGTCTGGAGGCTCCTGGGCCTCGACCACGTCGTGCATTTCGCCGACGATCCGCTCCAGGATGCTCCCCCAGGTCGCGATGCCGTCGGTGCCTCCATACTCGTCCAAGATCAGGACCATCCTGGCCCCTTCCTGCCTCATCCGAGCCAGCAACTGAGCCACCGGAAGACTGTGGGGCACGCTGGTGATGGGACGGATCAGGGAGGAGATCGGCCGGTCCAGACAGGATTTTGGATTCGGGCCCTGGATGGCGGCCAGGAGCTCCCGGACGTGGACCACCCCCACGATGTCGTCGAGATTCTCCCGGAACACGGGGAAGCGATCGAAACCCTCCTGGGCCGCCACGACCAGCAGATCCTTCAGGCGGGAATCGTGTGGGACGCAGACCGCTTCCGTCCGCGGCACCATCACCTGTCCGGCCACCAGATCACAGCACGAGAAGATCCGACCGATCATCTCCTTCTCGATGGGGTCCAGCAGCCCCGCCTCCTCGCGGGCCGCCAACAACATCTTGATCTCCTCTTCGCTGTGAACCGTCGAGATGGCGTCTCGAGGAGCCACCCTCAGCAGGCGGACCAGACCCGAGGAGGCCTGCGAGAGCAGGCGGATGAAGGGCTTGAAGAGGACCAGGAAGAGTTCGGTGGGCGCCGCCACCCACAAGGCCGTGCGCTCCGGGTGATGCAGGGCCAGAATCTTGGGGGATTGCTCGCCCACGACGATGTGAAGCGTGGTGACCAGGGTGAAGGCCACGGCAATGGCCAGCGAGTGCGCGGCGGCGGCCGACCAGGCTCCCAAACCCTGGAAGACGGGAAGGAAGAGGGCGGCCAAAGCCGGTTCGGCCAACCAGCCCAGGCCCAGACTGGCCATGGTGATCCCCAACTGCGCCGCGGCGACGAAATCCTCCAGGTGGTTCAAGCCGCGTTGAACGGCAGAAGCCCCGCGGTGCCCCTCCCGGACCAGTTGCTCGATTCGTGTTCGTCGGACCGTGGCCAGGGCAAATTCCGAAGCGACGAAGAAACCATTGACCAGGACCAGGAAGGCCACGCCCAACAGGCGCAGGCCGATATTCAGAGGGTCGTCATCCATCAATCGGGAGGTGTCCCAATACTGCCAGAATCTTCCATTCTTCCCCTGGGGCAAGGATAGCCAGGGGCAGTGCAACTGTCAACGTCGAGCGCCCAAGGAATCCTCCAGGGGGATATCCATCCCGCCCGGATTCCGGCCCCCTGCAGACGACCTGCAGGCCGAAGACCCCGCGAAGGGGGCCCTTGACACCGTGGGTCCGGGAACGTAAAATCACCCTCGTCCCGGCGGGGTAGCTCAGAGGTAGAGCAGGGGACTCATAAGCCCTTGGTCGCGAGTTCGACTCTCGCCCCCGCCACCAAGAAAGCCCCCGGGAAACCGGGGGTTTCTTGTTGCCTGGGCAGAGCAGCCTCGGTCGACCCCGCCCCCGTGCAGGAGGTTCCCATGACCCGAGCCGTCTCGGGACTCGAGGACCAGCCCGAGCCCCAACCGTCCGACCAGCAGGGGACGAAGCGCCCGGCGCTGAGCCCCCTGGCCGAGCGACTCCGACGACACCTGCAGCAGACCTCCCTGATTCCCACTGGCTCACGCTGCCTGGTGGCCCTGTCGGGCGGTGGAGACTCGGTCGCCATGCTCATGCTGCTGATGGAGCTGCGGACCATGCTGGGCCTCTCCCTGGCCGCCGCGCACCTCGACCACGGCCTGCGCCAGGATTCCGGCGCCGACAGGGATTTCGTGCGGAACCTGTGCCGCAGGCTCGGAGTCCCGCTCACCTGCGCCCGTGCCGACATCCGAGCGCTGGCTGCTTGCCGCAACCTCTCGATCGAGGCGGCGGGCAGGAAGGCTCGCTATCGATTCCTCCGACGCGCCGCCCTCCGCTCGGGATGCCAGGTGCTCCTGACCGCCCACACCGCGGACGACCAGGCCGAGACGGTCCTGCTGCGTCTGGTCTCGGGGACGGGACTGCGAGGGTTGGCGGGAATTCGGGCACGGCGACGGGACGGGGTGGTCCGCCCGCTCCTCCCGTTCACGCGTCAGGAGTTGCGCGACTGGTTGCGCCAGGCAGGCCAGCCCTGGCAGGAAGACCCCACCAATCAGGTGGCCGACGCACCCCGGACCCGGATTCGACTGCGACTGATGCCCATGCTGAAGGCATGGAACCCGAAGGTTCTGCAGGCCCTGGGCCGTCTGGCCCACCAGGCGCGCGAGGACGAGGCCTGCCTGGCCGGCCTGGCCCGGCCCCTGCTGCGCTCGGCCCGTCGCCGGCCGGACGCCCTGATCCTGAGCCTGCCCGAACTCCAGCGCCTGGATCCCCCGGTGCGCTGGCGCGCGCTTCGTCGCGCCCTGGCCCACCTGGGATGCCGGTTGGAGGCGCGACATCGCGACCTCCTGGAGGACCTGTTGACCGGTCCGTCGGGGCGGGACCTGGACCTTCCCGGAGGACGAAGGGCCCGACGACGCGGCCAGGAGCTGCGCCTGGAGGCCCGGCGTTCGCGCCTCCCCAAGCCCCCGGCCCCGGCCGGCGTCCCGACTCAACCGGGCTGTCTCGAGATGCCGGACTGGAACCTCCGATTGGAGCTGGTCTGCTGCGAGGAAACGGCCCCTCCCGGCCCCTGGGAGGTCCGGTTGGATTCCGAACTCCTGGACGGCCCCCTGGAGGTGCGCTCCCGACGGCCCGGAGACCGATTCCGCCCGGCGGGCGGAGCAGGCCGGACGACCCTGAAGAAGTACCTGCACGGGCTTCGGCTTTCCAAGGAGGATCGCGACCTGGTCCCCCTGCTGTGCCATCGGAACCACGTGGTCTGGGTCATCGGGCACCGCGCCGCCGAGGACTTCCTGGCCACGGCCCACAGCCGACGAATCCTGCGCATTCGCGCCAGACCCCTCCTGAAAGGAGCCCGTGCCGAGCCGCCGAAGGGCAGACTCCCATGACGACCCTCCAACCTGCCCCTGGCCCGGTGATCCTTCCCCGAGAGCGGATCCAGGAACGAGTCCGCGAGCTGGCGGCCGAAATCAGCCGGGACTACCAGGGTCGCCCGCTTCACCTGCTGGCGGTCCTGCGAGGGGCTCTCCCCTTCCTCAGCGACCTCTCGCGAAACCTGACGCTGGATGTCTCGTTCGACTTCCTGGCCGTGACCCGGGACGGACCCGAGGGGCATGTCCAGTTGCTCAAGGACCTCGACCAACCCGTCGAAGGGCGGGAAGTCCTGCTGGTGGAGGATATCGTCAACGAGGGGACGACGCTGAAGTATCTCCTGGAGACCCTGGAACTGCGCCGGCCCGCCCGGGTGCGGGTCTGCACCATGTTCGACCGTCCCTCTCGCCGCCGGGCCGACGTCCAGGCCGACTATGTCGGCCTGGTGCTGGACGACCGCTTCGTGGTCGGATACGGCCTGGACTACCAGCAGCTCTACCGGAATCTTCCAGACCTGGCGGAGTTCACCGTGCCCGATTGAAGGAGGCATCGCGCCTCCGAGCACCCACCCGGCCGCCCCGCGTTGTCCCGCCTCCAAGGGCCATGCTATGATGGCGCTGCCCGGCTTGCGAAGCCCCCCACCGCCCCCCCTGACCGGAGTCGTCCCGGCGGGGAGGGTTGTTGTTCTCCAGCCCCCATCAGGCAGGGGTCCCGCGCTGCGGATGGAAGCCCCCGCCCCAAGCATCCTGGAGTGCCGCCTGGACAGGGCGGCACGGCGTTGAAGAGAGGTATTTTCGGTTGCCTAAGCCACTGCGACAGTTGATGTTGATCATCGCCCTGAGCGTGGCCGTGCTCATGGTCCTCAACGCCGTGCAGTCCCACTCTCCGGCCCAGGATCTCAAGTACAGCGACTTCGTCCAGGCCGTCCGTGACGGCCGCATCGCGACGGCCACCCTCAAGGGAGACCAGATCACCGGCACCTTCAGCAAGCCCGAGGCCGGCAAGCCCGAGAACTTCAAGACGACCTTCCGACGGGAAGTCAAGCCGGCCCCCGAAGAGGTGCTCCTGGAGCACAAGGTTGCCACCGAAGTCAAGCAGGACAAAGGGATCGAGTGGTGGGTCGTGATCCTGCAGGGCCTTCCCTTCATCCTGGTCTTCCTGTTCTTCATGCTGATCATGCGTCAGGCTTCCGGTTCGGGAAACCAGGCCTTTGCCTTCGGCCGCTCCAAGCACAAGCTGGTCTCCGACAACCGGGTCAAGGTCACCTTCGAGGACGTCGCCGGAGTGGAAGAGGCCAAAGAAGAGCTGGCCGAGGTGGTTGACTACCTGAAGTTCCCCAAGAAATACCAGACCCTGGGCGCCCGCATCCCCAAAGGCGTGCTGCTGCTGGGCGCTCCGGGCACCGGCAAGACCCTCCTGGGGCGCGCCGTGGCTGGCGAGGCCGGGGTCCCCTTCTTCTACATCAGCGGCTCGGACTTCGTCGAGATGTTCGTCGGGGTGGGGGCCTCGCGCGTCCGGGACCTCTTCGAGCAGGCCAAGAAATCCGCCCCCTGCATCGTCTTCGTCGACGAGATCGACGCCGTGGGACGCCAACGCGGAGCCGGCCTGGGAGGCGGGCACGACGAGCGCGAGCAGACTCTCAACCAGTTGCTGGTGGAGATGGACGGCTTCGACTCCTCTCCAGCCACCCCCGCGGTCATCGTCCTGGCTGCCACCAACCGGCCCGATGTCCTGGATCCGGCCCTGCTGCGGCCGGGCCGCTTCGACCGCCAGGTGGTGGTCGACAAACCCGACATCGCCGGGCGTCTGGCCATCCTGAAGGTGCACAGCCGGGGCAAGCCCCTGGGCGCAGACATCAACCTTCAGGATCTGGCCCAGCGCACCCCGGGCTTCTCGGGGGCAGACCTGGAGAACCTCCTCAACGAGGCCGCCCTGCTGGCCGCCCGGGTGGGCAAGGACCGGATCGAGATGGACGACTGCACCGAGGCCATCGACCGGGTGTTGATGGGACCCGAGCGCAAGAGCCGGGTGATCTCGGAGAAGGAGCGGGAGGTGACGGCCTATCATGAAGGCGGTCACGCCCTGGTGGCCCGGGCCATCCCCGAGGCCGATCCGGTCCGCAAGATCACCATCCTCCCCCGCGGAATGACACTGGGAGTCACGTCCCTGGTCCCCGACGAGGATCGCTACAACATGACCCGGGCCGAGCTTCTGGCCAACATCGCCGTCTTCATGGGTGGGCGGGTGGCCGAGGAGATCGTCTTCAACGAGATCTCCACCGGGGCTTCCAACGACATCGAGAGGGCCACCGAGCTGGCCCGGGACATGGTCTGCCGTTACGGCATGAGTCCCACCGTGGGTCCGCTGCACTTCGGGCGCAAGCAGAGCAAGGTCTTCCTGGGCCGGGACATCGTGGAAAACCGCAACTTCTCGGAGGAGACCTCGCGCACCATCGACGCCGAGGTCCACCGCCTGGTCTCCGAATCCTACGAGAAAGCTCGCACCATCCTGACCGAGAATCGCGAGCAGCTCGATCTGCTGACGCGAGTCCTGATGGAGAAGGAGGTCATTGAGGCCTCCGAGCTGGAGGATCTGCTGGGCCCTGCCGCGCGCGACGCCGGGAACGGGCGTTCTGCGCACCCCGTGATCACCGTCAAGCAACCCGACCTGGAGAGCGACTGGCTCCAGTCTCCCAGCGACCTGGGTTGAGCTGTCCTGCCGATGGCCGGCTCTCGCTGACCCGATTCGCCGGGCTGTCGATTGCGGCCGCGCTGGCCACGATGGCCCTGAAGCTCGGAGCCTGGCAGGTCACCGGCTCGGTCGGCCTGCTCTCGGACGCCCTGGAGTCCTTGATCAACCTGGCCGCCGCCCTGATGGCTCTGGGGGTCCTCGTCGTGGCCGCCCGACCTCCCGACGAGGGACATCAGTTCGGCCACGAGAAGGCGGAGTTCTTCGCCAGCGGAGCTGAAGGCGTCTTGATCCTGGTGGCCTCCGCCGCCATCGCGGTCCCGGCCTGGAACCGGCTGCAGGCCCCCCAACCCATCGAGGAGATCGGCCTGGGCCTGGGGATCTCGGTGCTGGCCGCCCTTCTCAACCTGGGCGTCGCCCGGATCCTGGGCGGTGCAGGACGGCAATACCGCTCGGCGGTCCTGGAGGCTGATGCCCAGCATCTCATGACCGATGTCTGGACCTCGGCCGGCGTGGTGGCCGGGGTGGCCGCCGTGGCCTGGACCGGATGGTTGGTCCTGGACCCGCTGATCGCCCTCCTGGTCGCCGCGCATATCCTGCACACCGGAGCAGACCTGATCCGCAAGGCGGTCCACGGCTTGATGGACCCGGCCCTGCCCCTGGAAGAACGCCAGGCCCTCGAGGCAGTCCTGGACCGGACATTGCCGGAAGGGACCCAGTACCACGCCCTGCTCACGCGTCAGGCCGGGCCCCGGCGCTTCGCCTCGGTCCACATCCTGGTTCCAGGCCGATGGACCGTCCAGAAGGGGCACCATCTCCTGGAAGAAGTGGAAGAGGCGATGCGTGCGGCCCTGCCGGGTCTGGTCCTGGTCACCCACCTCGAGCCGGTCGAAGACCCCGTCTCCTTCGCCGACCAGGAGGTCTTCAGCCATCGCGTGCCCGAAGGGGCCTGAGCGTCAGGAAGCTCGGAGGATGGGGCAGCGGGTCGCTCGGGTCGCCCACGCGGGGTGGCCGGATTCGCCCAGGTCCATCTCCTCGTGGATCCGGCACACCACCTCCTCGGGGTCCTCCAGGGCGTCCCCGTCCAACCAGTATTCCAGCCCATCCCAGTCCCGAAGGAGTTCCAGGAGTTCCAGGATGGCCTCGCAGGTGCCGGGTGTCAGGCCGCAACGGACCATATGGGAGAGCCCGTCCGTGGAATACCCCGGAGTCTTCCGGGCCAGTTCCACGGCATGGGCCGTCACAGGCTCCAACGCCTCGGCCGCATTGAAGCGAACAAAGAACTCAACCATGCCATGCCCCTTGGTCTCCCCACACCACGCCGGTCCGTCTCTTGGCCCACCCCCAAGCAAGCGGAGGGTTCCACCTCGACTCCGCTCCTCCAGGCGGCATGATTGTCCTGGAGGCTGAAAGATCTCTCAAAGAAGAGTCGACTCGACGGGCCGCCCACCCTCCGCGCCTGACCCACGAGCAGAGCCTGACGACAGAGCCCCTGGAATCTCTTCGTGACGGTGTTCGGGGTCCAGCCAGGAAACACCCTCTGCCCCCGCTGACGGTGCGCGGACTGCGCCAGGGCCAGAATCTCGGTGGCCCGAGGATGCAGGGGCAGCCACTCATCCTCGTGGCGCTTCGAGGCTCGCACCCGGAACAGGCCCCGTCCCAGGTCCAGGTCCCTCCACTCGAGCCGACACAGTTCCGCCCGCCTCAATCCAGTCAGCAGGGCCACCTCGATCATCATCCAGAATTCTGGAGCGCATCGCTCACGGAGGCGGTCCAGCTCGCCCTCCTGGAGGAATCGCCTGCGCTTGTTGTTCTCGCGCAGCAGGGTGTTCCGCGGAACGGGCTGGTGCCGGGTCACCTGGTCACGTTGGGCGAGGTTGAAGAGCCGGCGCAGCATGGCCAGGCGGCGGTTGATGCTGGCCGGCTTGTAGGGGGTCCCGTAGCGGGTCAGGGTCTTCGCCTCTGCGCGCATCCACGACCGGATGTCCCCAGGCTGGATGCTGAGGATCCGACGCTCCTCCCCCAGGGCCTCGAGCCACTCGGCGGCATACTGAGCGTAGTTCGGGCCGATGCCCTCCAGGGACACCATCTCATCTCGGAACCGGTCCCACAGTTCTCCCAGCGTCAGCCCCTCATCCGGCGGAGGGGTCATTCCCAGCCTCTCCCCCATCTTGGCCCGCTCATCAGCCAGTCGCTGGCGGTGGAGATCGGCCAACGCTGCGTCCTTCGAGATGCCGACCGCCCGCTTGATGTCCCGGCGCTTCCCCGTGGCGTCCACCTCCGAGGTCCGAACCCCGTAGACCCGGATCCCGTCTTCCCTGTCCGCGAAAATCAGGCCGCGAGGGCCCTTCGGGACAGACCTCCACTTGAAGGCCACTGGCACCTCCTGCAGGGGCCGGCCCCGGAGCGGCGAGCCTGCAGGGTGTCACCACCTGCGGCGCCTGGGCTCCGGCCCGGGCGTTCGTGTTATTGGGGGAGTTCTTCGCCGGGGGTATGAGACTCTGTTGACAATGCATCATGAATGATGTATTGTCGGCTTGTGAAGGCGCGGGAGCTGATGCGGCGGCTCGAAGAGGCGGGATGGAGCCTCCTGCGCGTGAGGGGCAGCCACCACATCTATGGCAAGAAGGGGCACACCTTCTCCGTCCCCTATCACGCCAGCAAGGACCTCAAGAAGGGGCTCGTCATCCGCGCCATCAAGACGATCGAGGAGGTGGGATAAGTGGATCGCCTTCGCTATCCAGCCCGTTTCTACCACGACCCGGAGGATCCGGAGGGGTTCACGGTCTGGATCCCCGACATCAATAGCAACGGGATCGGTATCTGCACCCAAGGCGACACCCTGGAAGAAGCCCACGAAATGGCGCGAGATGCCCTCACGGGGTGTCTTCTGGCCAAACATGACATGCGGGCCCCCATCGATGAACCCGGGCCTCTTCCGGAAGGACCTGAGTGGGATTGGGTCTATCCGGATCCCCAGGTTGAAGTGGCCCTCCTGATTCGCGACCTTCGCCAGCGAAACAACATGACCCAGAAGCAGGCCGCTGCCCTGCTGGACATTCCCTACACCACCTATCAGCGGTGGGAGAACCCGGACAAGTGCAACGCCACGCTGAAGACCCTCGACCGAATCGCCAGGGCTTTCGGCTGCGATCTGGACGTGTCATTCCGCCCTCGGAAGGCATCGTAGAAGGATCCGGTCCCCGAACCACCCCCTGATGCGCCTCGGTTCAGGGCCCTGGCGTGGCAAGATGCTCGGCTTCTTCGGTGTGCTCTTCCTCTGTCAGGCACCTCTCGATGTCGCGCATGCTATCTGCGATGGCGGTAATGTCTCAGGAGGTGGTGTAACTTCCGGAACTTGACAAGAAGGCCATCGGCGTGGCCTCTGGTGGTTTGAAACCAATACAAGCTACCAAGGAGGACCCTGCCGATGGCCGATCCGAGAGTGCCATTTCTGGAGACGTTGCGCAAGGCCGCGCTGGCGAGTGACGAGGACCTGTTGAGAGAGCTGGTCGAGGACGACGGGCGCATCGACCTGCAGGAGGCCGTGGCCATCGCAGGGGCCATCGTCTCCGGGGTCATGAGACTTCGGGCCTGACCCACGACCACAACCTGACCTCTGAGCCCCTCTCCCCTGACCGGGAGGGGGGCTTTCCGGTTTCCGAATCGCTTTCCGAATCAAACGCCAAGACAGGCCTGTAAACCCCTGGAAACGTCTCCCCTCCTCCTCTCCCCCATCCAAGTCGAAAGCCCCGACCGTGCGGGGCTTTCTTCGTTGGTGCGGGAGGAGGGATTCGAACCCTCATGCCTTGCGGCGCAGGATTTTAAGTCCCGTGCGTCTGCCGTTTCGCCACTCCCGCAGACTCCGGACGGCTCAGACGGGCGCCGAGGTCTTGCCCCGGTGAAAGACGCAGTTCCTTCCGCCCCGTTTGGCGCGATACAACTGTTCGTCGGCCTGGGCCAGCAGCTCCTCGTGGGTGTTGCCATCCTCCGGCATGCTGGCCACTCCGGCACTGACGGTCAGTTGCAGTTGCCCGGCGCAGAACTCATGCGCCGCGACGCTGGCGCGGACCCTCTCGGCCACGACCAGTGCGCCCTGCAGGTCGGTCTCGGGCAGCAGGATCATGAACTCTTCGCCCCCATAGCGGGAAACCACATCGATGTCGCGACGACTCCCGGCCAGCAGCACCGAGGCCAGTTCACGCAGGACCTGGTCACCCACCAGATGGCCATGCGTGTCGTTGACCTGCTTGAAGAAATCGGCATCGAACATGATCAACGAGACGGGGAAGCCGTAGCGTCGCCCTCGCTTGGTCTCCTCCATGGCCCGCTGGCGCAGGTAGTGGCTCATGTACAGGCCGGTGGTGGAGTCGTGGATGGCCAGGTCATACAGGTGGGCATTGGAGATGGCGTTGGAGGCCAGGGGCGCGAGGGTGGAGAGGAATTCGCGGTCCCGATCGGCGTAGGCCTCGCCGGTGTACTTGCGACCCACGGCCAGAAGCCCCATGAAGCGATCCTTGTAGGTCAGCGGCGCAAAGTGGAGCAGCCCGTGCGCGTCCAACTGAGCCGACAGGGCCGGCAGGACTCCGAGCACATCGGGGGCCAGGCTGGAGACCAGCGGGGCGGTGTGCCCCTCGAAACCTCGGATCCAATCCAGGAAGGCCTCGCTCAGCAGGACCTCAAACTCCGGTGAGCCCTTCTGGCCCAGGAACTTGCCCATGCGAGTCCGCAGAACCCCGTCGCCCTCCAGGTGCAGGCAGATCAGCGCGGACTCGGCCGTCATGATCTCGCAGACCATGTCGCAGATCAGCTTGAGCAGGTCCTCCAGCTCCAGGACCGACCCCAAGACCCGGGCGACGTGGTTGATGGTGTACAGCCGGAATTCGCGCCGGGCCAGTTCGTGATTCGCCTCCGCCAGGCTGTTCTCCAGGCCTGGCCAACCCACCACGCGCGCCAGGGTCTCGCAGAATCCGGCCAGGACCAGGCGCTCAGGCTCCGAGAACGGATCATGCCCCGACTCTCGCGCCAGGATCACGGCCCCAGAGCGGGTCTTGCCGTCGAAACACACCACCTTGCAGGCCATGCCGGGTGAACTGACGGCCTCTTCAGCCTTCCTGGAATCCATGGCCCGACTCGCCAGGGCCTGGACTTCCGGAAGGAGGGTGCGCAGCATTCCGGGCTCGCCGGCCTGGGCCCGACAGTCCAAGGTCGAAGAACCGTTGGCACGGGTGAAGAACCAGCCGGCTTGAGCCTGCAGGGCCTGGAGAAGCAGCCCCAGGGCCTCGGCAAGATCGCCCTCAAGAACCGTCCCCCGGCTGAGGCGGCCGAGGGCCGAGACGAGGTCCACAAGTCGAGCAGTGCCCCCCGGCCGAGTGTTCACGGCGTGCCTTTCAAGCAGGATGCGATCCATCCCTACCTCCCGCCTCAAAATGACTTGAGTGACCCATGCTCAAGTGAGGGATCCAGAATGCCGCACGCCCTCTAGCAGCACCGGCTTGAATGCGGCAGATCGTCGATCGAGGGAAAGGCGGAAGAGGCGGGGCGAAGACCAGGAGATGTGACGGACGGCGGGAAAGGCCCCCCCTCATGAGCCAGGAACCGATGGATGCCAACGCGTGGCTGAAACGAGCCGGCGAAGAAGATGAGCAGGACCGGACGGAAGCTGCCCTGAGCGCGGTCGAGGAAGCCCTGCGCCTGAATCCCACGCTGGCAGAAGCTTGGAGGCTGAAGGCCAGCCTGCTCCTGGATCTGGACCAGACCCAGGAGGCCCTCCAGACGTTGGAGCAGGCAACCTCCACCCTGCCCCAGGACCCGGGGTGCTGGTTCGAGCGGGGCGCGGCCCTCGTGGAGGAAGACCCGGCCACGGCTGCGGAGTGTTTCGCCCGGGTTCAGGAGCTCGACCCCGACTTCCCGAGGGTGACCGCCAACCTGGGGATCGCCCTGTTGAAGGCGGGCCGTTCCGAAGAGGCTGTCCGAGCCCTGGAGACGGCGGTGACCCGAACGCCCGAGGAAGCCCACCTGTGGAACCACCTGGGCGAAGCCGCCCTGGCCCTCCACCGCTGTCGACAGGCCCTGGACAGCTTCGACCGGGCGCTGGCGTTGACGCCCGACGACTACGTCCTCCTGGGCAACCGGGCCCTGGCCTTGTGCCACCTGTCCCGACCCGAGCCGGCCCTGTCCTGCCTGGACCGGGCTTTGGCGTTGGCCCCCCAGGAAGCAAGGCTCTGGGCCATCCGCGGTCTGCTTCTGGAGCAGGCGATGCGCCCCGACGAGGCCCTGGACGCCTTTGATCGTTCGCTGGAGCTGGATCCTCGGGACCCGGACACCTGGAGTCACAAGGCCCAGCACCTCCTGGGCAGGGGCCGGACCGAAGAGGCCGTCCGCTGCCGTCGACAGGCTCTCATGCTGAGCGGGCACCTGAAGGCTTGGGGTCTGTGCCTGTTGGACCAGGCGAACAGCCCCGTCCCAGGCAGCGAACTGAGATGTGAGACGGACCTTCCCCCCGAGGCGATTGCCCACCGCTATCTGGCCGACCTGGCCGGGCAAGGCCACCAGGTGGACCAGAGCGGTCTGGTGGACGGCCGATTCCGGGCAGCACTGTGGGAGCTTTCACCGGAAGAGCTCCCGACCTGAAAAAAAGCCGCTCAGTTGAAGTCGTCGGGGTCGGTGAAGGGGCGCGCCAGGGTCCGGCAGAGGCGTTGCAGGAAGCCTCCCTCCTCCTTGAGGGGGCGCAGTCGGCGTGGCGAAAGCGCCTTGAGGTGGGCCAGCATGTCCTTCATCTCGAGATAGCGTTGGGCCGGATCGACATCGGTCGCCACCCGCACGATGTTCGCAAAATCCTCGCTGATCGCCGGGTTGACCTGCGCACTCGGAGCCAGGACGCCCGGTTGGACCATCGGGTCATGACCCGTCACCATCTGGTGCATCAGGACGCCCAGGGCATACACGTCATTGGACCTGCCGATGACCGCCTCCGGGCCGCACTGCTCGGGTGGCGCATAACCACGGGTCCCGAGACGGGGTTCCTCGGGTGAGCGAGGCGCCAGGAGCCGACCCAGACCGAAATCCGTCAAGATGACATCGCCGCGTTGGGTCAACAAGACGTTGTTGGGGTTGAGATCGGCGAAATAGAGCGGCGGCCTGTGGTTGTGCATCCAATCCAGGATGACGGCGGTCTTGACGGCCACATCGATGGCCTGGGATTCCAGGAAGGGCCTGTTCCGCATCGACATGACTTCGCCCAGCCGATGTCCCGGGACGTAGTCGAAGACCACGTACTCGGCCCCGTTCTCGAAGAAATAATCCTTCAGGGTCGTCAAGCCGGGATGCTGGACCTCGACGTAGGGAGCTGCAACCGTGCGGAAATAGTCCATGATCTCCCGATGCGCATCGGACCCCTGACCGCCCTCCACCCGAACCTCCTTGATGGCATACTTGCGCTCGGAGCTGTGCAGGGAGACCGCCAGATACAGATTGCTGTAGTCATAGCACTCCAGAATCTTCACCAGCTTGTATTCTCCTTGGAGAATCGGCTTGCGCTCGGGCTCCATCGTCATGCCTCCCTGCGATGATGTTCGTCGGTCATCGTGGTGTTACAAATTCGTCGGGTTGCTCCGGGTTCATTCGTTCAGGAGGGGGGACTCCCCCTTCCCGCCGACCGCCAGGCCCGACAGCGAACCCGCCCAGCTTCGGTTGATCTCTCGGTTCAAGGTGCCTCGAGGGGCGGTCCTTCTCCCGAGAAATCGGACCATGAAGCGGCCAGTTCCAGAAGCCGGACCACTCCGATGGTCTCCTCCCAATCCAGGAAGGCCTGCAGCCCCTGCTGATAGACCGGCCCCGACTGCCGGCGAATGCGGTCAGCGATTCGCAGGTACCCGGTCTGGCGGGCCACCACGTGGGCCACCCAGGAGGCGAACCCCTCGCTGAACCGCTCGGTCAGTTGTCGACATCGGAGATTCCGGGAATCCTGCCAGGCATGTCCGTATTCGTGGGCCAGCACGACCAGGGCCTCGGGACGGCGAAGCCAGCGCCCCAGGCGGATCTCGGTCCCCTGACAGGTGGCCAGGGCCACGTCTCCGCCTTCCAGGCGCAGTTCCTCGGCCGCGGCCATCCGGACCGAAGGCAGGGGGTCCAGGCGCATCTCAGGACCGGCTTTGCGGACCAGGAGGAAGACCACATAGTCCAGGACCTGACGCGCCGACTCATCGTCCAGGGGCTTGTTGCAGTTGCATTCGCCTGAGAGATTGCGGCCATCGCAGTCGCAGTTTGGCGTGACCGGCAGACCGGAAGCCCCCAGCGGCCCGACCAGCAGCGAGAACCAGGCCAGCGTCCCCAGGGCCAGTGCCCTCAAAAATCGGTCCTCGTTCGGGCCAGGGCCAGGGCCGCGGCGGCCCCCGCCTGGCGATCGACCTGAAGGAAATGGCGAAGCCCCTCGGCGTAGGGGCCGGACTTCTCCGCCAGCATCCGGTCGCATTCCTCTTGGCGACCGAGGTGCTGATTGACCTTGAAGGCCACCCACTCGGCGAACCCTTCGCGCATCCGGCTGCTGCATTCCAGATAGCGGGCATTCTGCTCGCTGTGCCAGGCGTGGGCAAACTCGTGGGCAGCCACGGTCAGAAGCCTCTCTCGCGGCAGGCCGCTGATGAAATAGACCGTGTAGCGACGACTGAAGCCTTGAACCTGCAGATGGAAAAGACCCAGGACATGGCCGTCCGCCTGGGCTCGGCGCCCCAGCAGGCGCTTCAGGGCGGCTCCATCCACCACCCGAACCACGTCGACGGGATGCTCCAGGCGCATCTGCGGCCCCAAGGCTGCCAGCACGACATTCTCGGCCTGATGCAGGACCGCTTCGGCCGGACTGGTCGTCACCACCGCCTGCCGAACGTGCTCCGCGCACAAGGCCCGTCCATCGGACAGCCGCCGGCCGGACCGACCAGAGGGCAATCCGCACACGAAACAGGCAGGAAAGCGCTCGTGGCAGGCCCGACACACGGTATGCCGGGAATCCAGAACCACGTAGGCCCCGACGATCAGGGCCCCGCACGTGACACAACGGGGGCCGAGCCGTTCGTAGTCCGCGGGGCAGAGTCGTCGACCATCGGCCAGTCGGTAATAAGTTCCCACCAACGGCTTGCCGCAAGCAGAACAGGTCGGCTGGGCCTTTGAGGGCTCCGCCAGGAGGACCAGGAGCGCAACCGCCAGGAGGCCACGAACGATCGCAGCGGCCCACCAGGTCTTGTGCAGACGAGCTCGGTCTCGACCCAGGTTCAGCACCCTCCCTCCAGTTCCCGATGGCCCCGTCGGGCCAGGCGGCGGGCCCGGCAAGACCTCACTTGGAGCGCGTCCGGCTTCGGGCTGCCAGGCAGGTGCGATACTCCGAGTAGATGGTGTCCACGTAGTAGCGCGTCTCGGCATACGGAGGCACACCCCCATACTCCAGAACAGCGCCCGGACCGGCGTTGTAGGCTGCCAGGGCCAGGCGAACGTCCTTGAAGCGCCGCAACTGGTTGGCGATGTAGCGCACCCCACCGCCCACATTCTGGTCGGGATCGAAGGGGTCCCCGACTCCCAGTCCGACGGCCGTGCCCGGCATCAACTGCATCAGGCCCTGGGCTCCGGCGGGCGAGACGGCCTGCGGGTTGAAGTTCGATTCATGGCGAATCACCAGCTCCACCAGCAGGGGATCCACGTTGTGCGTCCGGGCGTGCCGGATGATGATCTCGTTGAGATCGACCCGGGCGATGCGGCGAACCATCTGGCCGGAGGCGTCGCGAACCCAGGCCAGGCAGGAGACAGGACGCGGCGGTCTCTTCCCGGCATCAAACGTGCTGAAGGCAAACTCGCGGGGCACCGCTCCGGTCGCTGCCGGCGTCCCGGGAGGCAGCTCCTGGAAGGTGCGAGGTCGGAGGGCCGGCCGCGAATTTCGCAGCGTGCTGCCTTCCTGGCGGATCTCACGCCGGAAGGTGGCAGCCCCACTATTGGTGTAGACAGTCTGGGGCTTCCCGTCCACGTATCGCGTCTCAGCCCAGGTGGAGTCTGCGCGGGCAGGGCCCGCAGTTGCAAGAATTCCCACCACAGCCAGGAGCGCGGCAGCCCGCGCAAGAAGAGTCATCGCCTCGGCTCCCTCCGGACCCGGCGTCGGCGCGGGTCCCAGATCGATCGACATCCTTTCTTGGCTGCAAGGAACCGCGTTCCTTCCCGGCAGGGGCCGACAAGACCTCAAAGACCCAGGAGGCAACTTGGCAGAACACAATGGCATGGAGAGGCCGTGCCCCCGCTGCGAAGGCTCCGGTCGCTGCGTCGACTGTTCGGGGACCGGCCAGGCGACCTGCCCGGGATGTCAGGGCCAGGGCAGCCGGACCTCACCGCGCGGGATGGAGTCCACCTGTCGGATCTGCAACGGCCTCAAGACGATTGCCTGCCCCGTCCAATGCCCATCCTGCAACGGCACGGGGCGAATCAGCGCCAGTTTCCAGAAGGAAATCCAGCAGAAGTACACCGTCAGCTTCTCCAACTACTCGCCCCTGGCCCACGCGGTGACCGGACTGACCGCGTTGACCGTCGCGGTCTATCTGCTCGCCCCACCGGATTTCTCGTCCTTGCTCCCGCAACCGCTGCCCACCCTCATCTGGTCGGCCTTGCGCAACCATGCCAATGTCCTGGACACCTTCGAGCTGTGGCGCTTCCTGACGCCGGTCCTGCTGCACGCCGGTTGGTGGCACCTGTTGGCCAATATGTACTTCCTGGTGAACATGGGCCCGCCCCTGGAGGGCATCCTGGGCACGCGGCGCTTCCTGGCGCTCTATATTCTGGCCGCCCTGGGTGGCAACATCCTGTCCTGGGCCTTCAATCCGGTTCCCGGGGTGGGGGCCTCCACGGCGCTCTTTGGAGTCGGAGCCGCCTATGTCGGGCTGTCCTGGCGCTGGCGTCTGGTCGAGGAAGCCGGCGCACGCCGGATTGGCATTGTCCTGGGCCTCCTGCTGGTGCTGGGTTTCGCCTTGTCCGACGTGCTTGGAATCCCCCTGGACAACTGGGGGCACCTGGGCGGCGGCCTGGTCGGACTGGCCTTCACCGCCCTGGGCCCCCGCCCTCGCGGGCACTGAGTCCGGGAAGGGGGCGCCTTTCCCCGCCTCGAAGCGCATGACAGGCAAGAACCACCGGGGGACAACCACCCAGGGGTGGCCTGCTCCCGGTTGATGGGAGGCATCATGTCCAGAAGAAGACTCCTCATCCTTGGAATGCTGATGGGGCTGCTCCTGGCCGTGGCACCGGCGGGAACCCGGGCCAGCGAGCAGGAAGAGCTGGCCCAGAACATGCCGGTGGCCATCGTGTCCCAGGTCCTGGGCCAGGCCCAGGTGAAGAACGTCAACGGCGACTGGCGCCCTCTTTACCTGCTGGAGCTCCTCCGGCCGGAAGACCGGATCCAGACCGAAAACGACGGCAAGGTCGTCGTCCTGTTCTTCTTCGACAACCACCTGGAGGTCCTGGACCCGACCGGCCAGGCCAAGGTCGCCTTCAAGAATCTTCAGTCCGACGACGGTTCGGTGCGCCGGGCCGAGACCAACCGCCGCAGCCGGGGGCAGATCGAGATCCCCTACATGCTGCTGCGTCGACTGCGCGTGGCCGACTTCACGCAGGCGGATGAACCCGGGGCCTACGACAAGGAGGAAGTCTTCCTCTCGGCCTGGGTCAAGGCCACCACCTCCCCCCCGGTCTTCTACTGCAAGGACCTCCAGTTGCCCAGATACCGGTTCCAGTTCTTCAACGAATGGGACGAGTTCCTGTACGAGGGCACTTCCACCGAGCCGAGATACAAGTTCCCCTACCAGGGCCCGGTCCAGTTGACCCGCAACAGCCTGTACTACTGGCAGGTCCTGGGGCCCGACGACTCGATCGTGGTCCGCAAGTACCCCTTCCGCGTCCTGACCCAACCGCTGGCCCTGCTCGTCGAACGCAGCGAAAAGAAGTACGAGGCCCTCAAGAAGGCCAACAGGTCGACCAGCATCGACGACACGGACATGTTCCTGCTGTACAACACCCAAGGCCTGGTGGACAAGAACCTTCACCAGTTGCAGGAGATGTCGCGGAAGGACCCGGAGAACCCCCTGCTCTATCGGGCCCTGGTGCGCGCCTACCTGACCCGAGGTTGCCCGGCCCATGCCCGGGAGGCCCTGAACCGGGAAACCGCCCTGGGTTCCCAGGATCCCATCGAGAAGCTCTGAGAGGACCGAGATGACCGACCCCACCCCGAACCACGAGAAAGCCCGGAAGCGAATCCTGGATTTCCTCCAGCGCGTCGACCGCCTGGATGAACCCGGGGCCATCCTGGGTGGGGACGGTCTTCCCGAGACCACCGTCTTCGAGTGCGTGGCCCAGACCTGGCCGGGTCGGCAGGTGGTCCATCTCGACTCCTCCTTCCCGTTGGAGCCCGAGAAGATCCGACGCTCGATCCAGGACTCGTTTGCCCCCGGCCGGGTCCTCCTGATGACGCTGACCCGCCGGGCCGGCCGAGACCTGTTCCGCTTCCTCGAGCAACTCCTCGTAGAAGGCACCTTGGAAGTCCAGGTCGGGCACGAGTGGACCCGGGTGTCCCCCCCTGAACACTGGCGCCTGGTCATCCACTCGCGGCCGGGGCGCTTTCCCTTGGATGAAGCGGTGAGCTCGCGACTCGCGCTGTAGTCCGCAGGCTGCCCCCATGTGAGAAGGTGCGCCGGGGGCGCACCTTCTCACATGAAGCGGGCCTCTGCTCCCCGGCGGGCCTGGCCCGGGAGGAGCGTTGGCTTCAGGACTCGATCTGCTCGCGCAGGACCTCGGCCAGACGCGACGGGAGCTTGGAGACCCGATCGACCAGGACGGCCTCCGGGTAGACGTTCTCGACGTGCTCCATCCCCGAGTCGATCCCGACCCCGATGGCGTTGATCCCCAACTCCTTGGCTCGGGCCAGTTCGGCCTTGAGTTCGTCTTCCTTGCCCTGGCCGTCGGTGATCACGATCATGATCTTGCGCTTGTCCGGGTCGCCCTTCCGGAGCATCTCGATGGCCGACTTGACGGCGTCCGAATCGTTGGTCCCGGCCGAAGGGCTGCTCTCGATATCGGCCAGCATGGAGTTCCGGGAATCCAGGGTGAACTTCTCGGAGAGATCCTTGTGAACCTTGGGGGTGTCGGAGAAGCCGAGCAGACCGAAGCCGATGTCCAACTGGTCCAACGCCTCGACAGCCAGGACCAGGGCCTGGACGGCGTTGCGCCACTTGTTGTCGCCCTTCATGGAGCCCGACTCGTCCAGCACGAACACGAACTCATAGCCGCGCTCGGTGGGGTTGTTCCGCCGCAACCAGATGTTGGGGTCGAACTCACCCGTCCGCTCGTATCGGGCCTCCGCCTGCATCGCCGAGCGCATGTCCAGCTTGCGTCCCGAGGCGAAGGTCTGCCGCTGGAACTTGGGCCGGGTGTTCTCGGCCAGGAAGTTCTTCAACTCACCCGCCAGCTCGTCGGCGTAGGGGGCCACCGGACCGTGGTAGCGATCGTAGTCGGACTTCAAGCCCTCGTACATCGACTCCATTTCCTGCTTCATGCGGATCAGGTCTTCCAGATCCGGCAGGTCGATCTCCGAGGTCCCCCTTCCATCCGGGTTCCCGCTCTGGTCGCCAGGCTGGCTGGGATCACCTCCGGCCTGGTTGCCCGACGGGGCCTGGTTGCCGGACTGGCCCTGGTTGGCCTGATTGCCCGGCTGAGCCTGGTCGCCCTGGCCGGGCTGGGAAGGCTGTTGCCCCTGCTGACCCTGGCCAGGCTTCTGGCCCGACTGAGCCTCGCCTCCACGCTTGAGGTCCCCCTGCCGGGACTCCAGCTTGTCATTGAGCTCGCGGTCCATCTCGCCGAGCACCTTCTCGGCCAGTTCGCGGGCCTCTTCCGGGGTGAGGTCGGGCATGTCCTGCGGACTGCCAGATCCCGACTGACCGGTCTGTCCGGACTGCCCCGACTGACCGGATTGCCCCGATTGCCCCGATTGCCCCGATTGCCCCGACTGACCCGACTGACCGGTCTGTCCGGTCTGTCCGGACTGTCCCGACTGACCGGATTGCCCCGACTGACCCTGAAGGGCCTGCGAGAGGTTGTCGATGTCGTCCTGGATCAGCTCTTTGTAGACCGGCCAGATCTTGTTCTTGACGATGTCGTAGGACTGCTGCGCCTGCTGATCCACCTCCGACGGGGCCAGATCGGTCTTCAGGACGTCGCGCTTGAGGCGGATCGCCTCGCGATAGTCAGCCTGGGTCTGATCCAAGGCCTGATGGACCTGGGGGTCGACGATGTCGGGGTCGCGCTGGCCATTGGTGTACCAGTCGTAGATGACCCCGAAGCCGAACTGCATGTGCTTGGGCTGCCGCATGCCCGACTTCTCGATCACGCGCCGGGCCTGGTCCGGGGTGATCCGGCCCTGGGAGGCCTCGACCAGCCTCTGGGCCATCTGCTCGCGCATCTCCGAGCGGCCTTTGAACAGGTCCTCATCGTAGATGACCTTGAAGTAGTCCTTGGCCCCGGCATAGCGCGAGATCGTGATGTTGTTGACCCGGGGGTCCTCGACGGCGTTGTTCAGGAAGAGGAAGGGCTCGTGGCCCATCATCTCCTTCTCCACCAGCCAACGAGAATACAGGCGATGGGAACCTTCGTGGAGCACGACTCCGATCCCGTAGTCGGCCGGCTTGCCCTGAAGATCCTCCAAGCGGTAGGTGATCGTGTTGCTGGTGAAGTCGTAGGCCCAGCCGGCCCCCTCCTTCACCTGCATCTTGAAGTCGCCGCCCACCGAGCGGCCGATCGACTCGATCCGATGCAGGCGCTGGCGCAGTTCGCGCTCAAGAGCCTTGTCGCGGGTGGGGTCTGAGGACGGGGGCGCCTGGGCCGCCGCACCCGCCGACGCCGGAGGCGGGGCGGTCCTGGCCAGCCGGCTTTCCCCCCCCAGCTCCACGCGGTCCTGGGGAGGGGCCTGATCTGGGCCCTGGGCCTTGGACAAGGCCGCTCGGCGCACCTCGACGGGCGCCAGGTCCACTCGGCGGATCTCAGTCATCGTTGGAGGCTCCTTGTTTGACCATCCGAAAAAACACCACCCGGCGCGGGGACCCTGCCCCGACCAACGGGCTCAGAGCTGCTCGGCGAACGACCGGGCCAGCGCCTCGACGTTCTTGCGCTCCTCCTCGTCGCTGATGGCGTCCATGTAGACATGCATGGCCCCGTCCACGAAGGTCTGCTTGTTGTCGGCGGCCTCGGGACCAAAGACCTTCATGAACTTCGAGAAGGCCTTCAGGTCGCGCAGGGTGTAGACGAAGCCGTCCTTGCGGGCAGAGGCCAGATCGCCACTTTCGACCTTCGAGCGGATGTCGTAATGGAACTTGACCATCTGCTCGGCGATCTTGTCGCCGCCCTCGACCTTCTTCATCCAGCCGGCCACGATGGTCGTCGTCTCGCCGACATCGGTCAGTTCGGGGAACCACTGCTCGGTGAAGCGGTTGCGCATGGCCAGGGAGAGGTCGCGCCGCCCCGCATACTGGGACGTGGCCGGGTTCATGGTGGCGAAGACCCGGAAATCCGGGTGGGCCTCGACCTTCTCGCCGTCGTGCTCGGTCAGCACGATGGCCCGATCGTCGTCCAGAAGCGAGTTGAGACGCTCGAGGATGGAAGGCTCGGCCAGGTTGATCTCGTCGAGGACCACCCAGTCGCCGTTCTTCATGGCGGTGATCAGGGTGCCATCCCGCCAGGCGTATTCGCCCGGTTTGGGCCTGCCAGTGGCCGGATCCGTGGCCGGGACGTAGCCACCGATCAGTTCGGAGGTGTCGGTCTGAAGGCTGAGGTTGAAGCGATGCAGGTTCCGGTTGTCCAGGTGGGCCAGATAGCGCACGTACGAGGTCTTGCCGGAGGCCGTCGGGCCGACCAGCAGCACCGGCTCGTCCAAGGCCGCCGACTTGGCCAGGCGCGTCAGCTTCTGGACCGTGGAGGGGGTATTGAACAGGCGAGCCGACTCGTCAGGGACCAGCGTTCCCCCCTCGCCCTTGTCCAGGACCGCCTCGCCGATGCGCACCTGTTGGGGCTGTTCCTCGACGGTGATGTCGAGATCGCGGGTCGGGGGCTCGTTGGCCTTGCCAAACGTCAAGGCCAGGACGTCGTCCACCACCTTGCGGTCGTCGTCGTTGATGAAGCGAGCCTGATAGACCTCTCGAGCCTCCTTCCAGAGGATCTGTTCGGTGCTCAAGCCGGAGGTGGCGAACTTCTCGACGCGCTTGTTCCACTTCAGGACATCCCGCAGCGTGAAGGGGTACGGTCCCCCCTTCTTGCCGATCTGGCGGTGCTCAGACATGTCCGCCATCTGCTTGTGGAACATGACCATCTGCAGGATGGTCTTCTCGGGCAGTTTGGACTTGGCCTGGATGATCTCGACCATCTCCTCAGGCTTCATGCCCTCGACCCAGGTCTTGTGGAAGCGATTCATCATGGCCGCAGAGAGGTCTTTGCGTCCGGCGTAGGAGGCCGGGTTCATGGTTGCAAAGATGCGGGTGTTCTCGTCGGCCCGAACGATTTCGGGTCCTTTCTCGCCGGCACCCTTCTCGGTCAACACCAGGAAACGGTCGTCGTCCAGAAGCGAGTTGAGCCGCTCGAGGATGGCCGGTTCGGCCAGGTTGATCTCGTCGAAGAGGATCCACTGGCCTTGCTTGAGGGCCTCGACCACCACGCCGTCGTGCCACTCCGGGCGGCCATCCTTCCCGGGCTTGTAGCCCCCCACGATCTCGACCACATCGGTCATGTCGTTGAGGTTGATCCGGCGCAGCTCGTTGTTGGTCAGATGGGCCAGATACTTGACCAGTGAGGTCTTGCCTGCACCGGTGGGACCGGTCATGAGGACGTTCTCATTGAGCTTGACGGAACGCGCCAGCTTCTCGAGATTCTTGACCGTCGTCGGGGTGTGGATCAGCCTGGACCTCTCGTCGGGGACCCAGGAGTGGGTCTTGGGGGCGGATGGAGCCTCCTGGGCCGCGGCCGAGGTGGCCGGAGCCACGGGGACGCTGGGCTCATCCACCGGCTGGGCCGGAGGCTCTTCCTGGAAGAGGGTCTCGGGGACTCCCTGCGCGGCAGGCGGGGCCGCAGCGGGAGCGGGAACACCCGCCGGTGCCGCAGGCGGACCAGCCGGGGCCGTCGCCGGCGTGGCGGCTGCCGCAGGACTGATGTGACCGGCAGCGGGGTTCAACTGGACCGAGTCCTGGGCGCGGGGAACCGACATTCCGGGTTCCGAGGCTGCCCGGCGGGCGCCGGGAAGAGGCGTCTGCGTGCTCTGGCCGGGCTGAACCTTGATGCTGTCCATGTGAGTCCTCCCTGGAAAACCTGCCGGGAACCGCATCACCCTGTTCAGGAAATGCCAAGTCGCACCGGCATGGCGGGGCCTGTTTGATCCTTCTCAAGATAGCCTTCCCGCGTCCCGAGCGTCCAATGCCAGGATGCTAACATCCCGACACGTCAGGAGTTCCCCGGGTCAGCGGGTGGGTGGGACGGGCGAAACCTTCTGGCCGGTCGGCGCCCCTGAGGCCTCCGCCCCGTCCGGGACGACCGAATCCCCGGGCGGCGCAGGGTTCCGGGCATTCGGCGGAGCGGCTTCGGCCGCGGGCTCGCTGCGCGTCGCCAAGCCGGCCACGACCCGATCCACGGCCTGCCCCATCAACTGGAAGCCGGTGGGAGGGCGGCCAAAGCGCACCGTGGAGGCGATGCGGGAGAATTCCGCAATCTCGCCGGCCAGGTTCGGGCCTTCGGGTGCGGTTCCCAGCATCACGTAGCCTCGGGCGGGCCCCTCCGGAGTGGCGGGACGGGTGAAGAACCAGGCACGACAAGCCACGCTGCGCCCCTCCTGCTGGCGGGAGAAGCCAAGCCACGGACCCACCGCATCCTCCCCCTCCTCGGGAGTGCCGACCAGGGTGCCGGTGCTGCGCAACTCGGCCAGTTGCCTCTGGCGGAACTCGGACGGGCTGAGGTTCCCTTCGAGGTCCTGGACCGTCAGCACCATGTTCTCGCGAAAGCCGCCGCTCTCTGGAGCCAATGGCTTGAAGGCCACGACCACGGCCCGGTCGATGCCCCGGCGCAGATCCCAGTAGCGGTCCTCGCCGCCCGGCTTCTCGGCCAGGGAGACCAGGGGGACGCTGAAGGAGATCCCTTCCCCATAGAAGCGGCCGATCTGTCCGCTGTGGTGGGTTGCCTGGGGGGCGGCGCATCCCGAGGCACCGAAGAGGGCAAGCCCGGCCAGCAACGCAATGATGTTCCTGAAGGTGGCTGAACGCATCGGGGCGCGTTCGGGGCTTCCCGTCCCGGTCCTTCCCGCGACTGCCTGTTGGTCCGGTGTCGGATCCCCAAGAAGAGTCGCCTCAGGTTCTTGAGTCGCGGCCCAGATTCCGACGAGGTCGGCGGACCAGCAGGCGTGCCAGCCAGTGGCGCGTCTGTCGGGTACGCGCCTCCAGTTCCTCCCTCATCACGGCAGCCGACTCGGGGCGCCGGGCGGGATCCACCTGAAGACAGCGGCTCAGAAGGTCCTCCATCTCCAGGGAGAGCGCCGGGTTGAACTCCCGCGCAGGGGGAAAGGCGAAGCCGAAGGGCTGGGGGTCCCGGGCCGTGAGGAGTTCGAAGAGGGTGGCGCCGAGTGCATACAGGTCCGAGCGCGTCTCAGCACGGCCCTGGTACTGCTCGGGCGGCGCGTAACCCGGCGTCCCGTAGGCCGTGGTGTCTCCGGGCCGGCCAGGGCGCATCGGGCGCGCGATCCCGAAGTCGACCAGCTTGAGGGGACCACGGACCGAGACCATGACGTTGGCAGGCTTGAGATCGCGGTAGACCACTGGCGGTCTCAGGCCGTGCAGATATCCCAGGACCTCGCAGATCTGCACCCCCCATGTGGCCACCAGGGACTCCTCCAGGGGTTCGCCCCGTTGGCGCAGGACATCCGCCAGGGTCGGTCCCTCGACCCTCTCCATCACCAGGAACTCGCGACCATCCTGGGTGAAGCGATGGATGACCCGAGGCAGCGAAGGGTGGCGCAGGCGAAGCAGGATTCCGGCCTCCCGCTCAAAGAGCTCCAGGGCTTCGGATCGGTCCGTCGGAGAGATGGCTCGGAAGTCGAGCTCCTTGATGGCCCAGACGTGCCCTCGCTCGCGGGTGTCCCGAGCCAGCCAGACCCGGCTCGAAGCACCCTCGCCCAGAAGGCGTTCGACCCGATAGCGCCCTGCCAGGAGGATGCCGGGTTCCACGCCTACTCCAGGTCGATCCCTTCGGTCATGCGGAGGTAGACCTCCTGGAGGTCCCAGGCCTCGTCCGCGAGACGGACGACCGGGAAGCCCTTTTCAAAGAGCAGGCGGTTCAGGGCCGCCAGTTCCCGGTCCTCCCCCGCAAACTCCAAGACCAGTTCTTCCTCCTGCCAGGCCGCCGACCGGACCCCGGGAACGCCTTCCAGGAAGAGCCGACACTCCTCTCCCCTGTCCAGCAGGCGGATCCGGACCCTGCGGGTTCCCCGCAAGCGCGAGACCACCTGACGGGTCTCGCCGAAGAGCAGGAGCTGCCCCTTGGCGAGAATCCCGACCTTGTTGCAGAAATCAGCCAGGTCCGAAAGGATGTGGGAGGAGACGATCAGGGTCTTGCCCCTCTTCTGCAACCCCTTGAGGATGTCGGCCAGCTCCACCCGCGCGCGAGGATCCAGGCCCGCCGCGGGTTCGTCCAGAAGGAACAGGGCGGGGTCATGCATCAACAGGCGGGCCAGCCCCAGGCGCTGCTTCTGGCCCCGCGAGAGGCCCTCCACCGGATTCTCGGCCAGGCGGGTCAACCGGGTGGTTTCCAAGGCCTCGGCGATCACGAAGTCGCGATGATGGGCCGGGACTTTGTAGGCACGGGCGAAGAACTCGAGGTATTCGCGAACCAGCAGGTCATCGTAGACGCCCAGGAAGTCGGGCATGAAGCCGACGCGGGCGCGCACTTCGGCCACCTGCTTCAGCGAGAACCCGGCGATGCGGGCCTCGCCGGCGTCGGGTGCCAGGACGGTGGCCAGCATCCGCAGGGTCGTCGTCTTGCCGGCACCGTTGGGGCCCAGAAAGCCGAAGATGTCCCCGGGATAGAGCTTCAAGGACAGTTCGTTGACGGCCAGGGTCGAACCGTAGCTCTTGGTCAGGCCGCGGACCTCCAGGACCGGCTCGCCCGCGCCGGAGGTGTCCTCCAATGTGCGCGGATGGGGGTCGGGACCGGGCGGGGACCAGCGGGGGATCAGGTCATCTTCGGGGTGCGGGGTGTGGACGGGGCTGGCGCCTTCGGGTTGAAGGTGGCGGGTCTGGGGATCGGTCTGGCTCATGGCCCGGAGCTTCGACGGCCCCCACCCGCCTTCCCCTGGCCGGGCGACGACGCCGTCGCCAGTCGCTCCAGGAAGGAGCCAGGATCGTGGCGGAAGGTCCCCTGGGCCAGGTCTCCCCGGGCCAGGGCCGTCAAGGTCTGGGCCAGGAAGCGGTTCACGGGAGCATCCAGATCCAGACGGGTGGCTTCCAGGGCGATGGCACCGTTCATCCACGCCACCTCGGTCATGGCGCGGCCCGCCCGCAGGTCCAGCAGCAGCGAGGGAGGCTTGTCGCCCCGCCCCGAAGCCATGCTCGGTCCCAGCAGGTGGAAAGCCAGAGCCTCCGGCAACCAGCGAACGGCCCGGGCCAGCAGGCGCACCGGATAGCCCGGGAGGTCGACCACGACCAGGCCCCTCCTTTCCATCACCTGCAAGGCCTCGCGCAGGGCCTGCAACTCGACCCGGAAGAGGTCCCGATCGACCAGGAGCTGCCGGCAGGACAGGTCCAGGATGGCGCAGGAGGCGTTGGCGACCATGTTCAACAGCAGCTTGGACCACTTCATGGCTGCCGCGTCGGCCAGCAGGGCGACCGGAACCCTGTGGGCCGCCAGGCGTGCCGGAAGGTCTCCCGGATGCTCACCGCGGGCCATGGGGGCCAGGGCCAGTCCTCCCCGGGACGCGGGGCGCACGACACCCGGAGCCGGGCAGGCCACCGCGCGGGTCACCGATCCCACGAAGGTCCTGGCCTTCCCGAAACAGGCCGCTACCTGGTCGTCGGTGCCAAGTCCATTCTGGATGGCCAGGACGCGGGTGGGGTTCAACCCGGCCTGGCGGGCCTCGGCCAGGGCAGCCTCGACGGCGAAGGTCTTGACTGCCAGGACCAGCCAGTCGCACCGTCGCTCATCCGGAGTGAGGTCCTCCAGGCTGGCGACGGCCCGGACCGGAAACCCTCCCGGGCTGCCCTCGACCTGGAGACCGCGTGAGCTCAGGACTTCAAGGTGGGGAGGTCGGGCCAGGAGGAGGGTCTCGGCCCCGGAGCACGCAAGAAGGCCACCGAGCCACTGCCCGATGGCCCCCGCTCCCAGGACCAGGACCCTGGACACGCCTAGACCCGTCGCAGGTACTGTCCGGTCCGGGTGTCGACCTGCAGCTTGGTTCCGACCTCGATGAAGAGCGGCACGTAGACGACCGCTCCGGTCTCGAGGGTGGCCGCCTTGGTGGCACCGGTGGCCGTGTCTCCCTTGAAGCCGGGCTCGGTGTCGGTGACCACCAGCTCGACGAAGTTGGGCACGTCGATCCCGATGGGGGTGACGTCGTGGAAGGAGACTTCGACCTCGGTCCCGTCCTTCAACCACTGAACCTGGTCCCCCAGGAGGGCCTTCTCGATGGGGATGTCCTCGTAGGACTCCAGGTCCATGAAGTGGTAGTGGTCTTCCTCGACGTAGGTGAACTGCATCTTGCGGCGTTCGATATGGGCGCGCTGCAGCTTCTCCCCACCCCGGAACGTCTTCTCGATGGTGTAGCCGGTCTTGATGTTCCGCAGCTTGGTCCGAACGAAGGCTGCGCCCTTGCCGGGTTTGACGTGGAGGAACTCGACGACCTGGAACAGGTCTCCATCAATCTCCACGGTCATCCCCGTGCGGAAGTCGTTCACCGAGATCATGAGACCCTCCACTCTGAGTTCCGCTGCCCGACCGCTGGTCAGGAAGCGCGTTGAATTCGATTCGGGCCGGTTCGCGCACATGCCCGCAAACCCTGCAACTTTGAAGTGTTTCCCGCAGATTCCGGAAGAACCCGCAATCCGTCTGGCGGATCCCCTGGCCACGAGATCGAGAAGAGGGCCCCGCGAACAGGACCCTCTTCGCTCCGGAACGGACCGAGGCTAGTTCTTCTGGTAGTCCAGCTCGACCGTCACGCTGGGGATGCCTCGGGGCATCGCGTTGCCGTCCGGGTGCACATAGGAGGCCTCGAGATTCCACACCCCATCCACCTCCAGGGTCCCATCCCGGTAGACGCGCTGCCGATTCCACACGGAACCATCTGGCCCGCGCAGGATGACCTGGGCACTGATTCCGCTGGCCGGGGCTTCCCCGTTGTTCTGGATGCGGGCCGTGCAGCGCACGGTGCCGGTGAAGTAGTCGGCCACCGCCATGGGGCTGATCACGATCAGCATGGCCTCTGGGGGCGGCTTGGGAGCCTCGGGCTTCGCAGGCGCCTCCGGAGCAGCGGGAGGAGCCGGCGAGGCGACCGGAGCCGGTGCGGGTGCGGGTGCAGCCGGAGACGGGCGGGGGGCGGGCCGGGCATCCATCTCGGATGGGAAGGCGCCTTCGCCGCCCTCCTGGGAATCCGCCTCGGGCTCCTCACCCTCTGCGGCCGCCTTGGCGGCCGCAGCCTCTTCACGCGCCTTGCGTTCGGCCTGGATGGCCTCGCGTCGCTTGTTCCAGGCTTCCTGGATGGCCTGCTCGCGAGCTGCGTTGGCGGACGCGATCTCGGCTGCGGCCTGACGATCCGAGGCGGTGATGGGACGGCCGGCGACGACGTCGAGGATCTCGGTCTCTGGCGTATACAACACCTGGAAGCCCATCAAGTCGGCCACCGGGCGCAGGGGAACCCAGATCTCTTGACCGCGGTCCAGTCCCTCGACGATGAGGGAACGCTCGCCGGAGCGCATCAGGAAGGTCTTCTCGGTGACCGGGGTCCCCTGACCGCGACCTGGGGTCACGATCAGCGACCCATCCTCCTGGGGCAACCAGTCGACCTTGAGTGCCTGAAGGAACCTCTCGACCGGAACATAGACAGTGCCCCCGATATTGACGCGGTCCGGGAATGGCCGATTGCGGACATACAAGGTCTGAGCGTCCGCAGCCAGGGCCAGCAGCATGACCGCAGCCAGGAAGCCAGCCAGGGCTGAAAGTCGGAACCTCATGGAACAGGACCCCCTTCGACGGGTTTGAGATCGTGCCAGATGTTCTCGTTCCTGAACAGACTTCCTGCGCAGGGCCGCTCGGCCGTCCTTCATGGGAAGGCCGACAATTCCAGCTCCAGGCCCTCCCAGGCTCCCAGGATCTGGGGTGGAGCCTCGTACTGCGAGACCCGCTCCCGGCACGACTCGAGCATCCCCTCCAGGAAGTCGTCCTCATGGTCGGGATCGTGATGGAACATGACGAAGCGACGGACCTCGGCCGCCAGGGCCACGTCCGTGGCGAAGTCACACGGGCTGTGACCCCAGCCTCGGCGCGAGACGTACTCCTCCGAGGTGTACATCGAATCCTGGATATAGAGGTCTGCCCCCCGGGCGAAAGTGACCAGGCGTGCATCCTCCCGATGGAGGATGCACGCCCGCATCGCGGCCCGGTCCTGAAGCCGCCGACCCGAATCCCGATGGTCCCGGCGCAGGAGCCTGCCCAGGTGGGGTTCCACGTCGGTGCAGTGGACCAGGACCTGACCGTCGGCCTCGATCCGATACCCCAGGCACAGCACCGTGTGGTTCAGGAACTGGGTCGTGATGCGGACGTCACCGATCCGGAACTCCTCCTCGACCAATTCGCGGAACTGGAGCTGGCCAGCCATCGACTCGAGGTGGAAGGGAGCATTGCTGAAGACCAGTTGGCTCTCCAACAAATCCCGGATCGAGCGCCGGGGCTCCTTGGGCGCCCAGACGCAGACCCGATTCCCTGCTTCGTGGGCCGGAGCGAAGAAAGGCAGGCCCTGGATGTGATCCCAGTGGGTGTGGGTCAACAGGATGTGGGCCTGGAGGGGCCGGAGTTCGGTGGCCTGCAGGTGGCGTCCCAGCGGGAACAGACCGGACCCGGCGTCCAGGATCAGCAAGGTCCCGTCGGCAGTGCGGACCTCGACGCACAGGGTGTTGCCCCCGTAGCGCACGGTACCCGGCCCCGGCGTGGGAATCGAGCCGCGAGTGCCCCAGAACCGGATCTTCACGAAGGGGTTCCTCCCCCCGCATGGACAGACCTCGCCCTGACCGGGGCCGCCTCGGGCGCAGGGGAGCGACTCACAGGAAGCGCAGGCGGGTATTGCCCGCCTGGACCTCGTCGCCTCGATGCAGCTCCACCTTTCGGCTCAGGCGATGCCGGTTCACCCAGGTCCCGTTGGTCGAATTCAGATCCTCCACCCAATAGGTCCCGTCCTCCATGAAGAGACGCGCGTGGGAGTAGGAGACCGCAGTATCCTCGGGCAGCACGAGGTCGCCCTCCTCCCGCCCGATGAGCACAGGCTGCCCGCTCAGGACCAGATCGATGCCCGCCTCCTCCGAGAACAGCCGCCACTGCCCGGGAGTGGCCGGTGGCAGGGCGGGCGGCGGCGCAAGGGCCGACGGCACAATGGGTTCCCCAGGTTGTGGAGCCTCCCCGGCAGAGACCTCGCGAGTCTTCGGCGAGACGGCAGCGACGGGCAAAGAAGTCCCCTTCTGGACGCCCAGGCGCTCCAGCAGCGGCAGATAGTCGGGCGACTCACGCCGGACGGCCTGGAACTCCTGTTCGGCATCCCGAGTCCAGCCCTCCTGGGCCAGGGCTTCGCCCAGCGAATAGCGCAGATCGAGACGCAGAAGCGGGTCCAGCCCCTGACGTCCCAGCGCCTTGCGGTACAGTTCCGTCGCCGTCAGGGTGTCGCCCAGGCCTTCACAGGCCTTCCCCAGCAGGAGCAGATCGGCCACGTGAAGGTTCGAATCAGGCAGGAAGTCCTTCAAATCATCCACAGCCTGGCGAAACTCCCCAGCCTCCAGGTGGAAGAGGGCTTTGAAGAAGAGGGCCATGGGCTCGGCTGGCATGACACCCAGCAACTGGGCCAGGGTGGCCAGGCCATCGTCCGGGCGGCCACTGAGCCTCTGAGCCAGGGCCAGAAGGAGGTTGAGCCCCAGAAGATCCGCCCCCAGGCTGAAGAAGCTGGTCCCGGTCAGGGGCAGGGTCATCCGGAAGGAGGGAAGATACCTGCGGATCCTCTGACCCAGGCCCTGCTGGCACAGGAGGGCCTTCTGGAAGGTGCGCACCGCCTGGACCGGATTCCCGGACTCGATCTCCAGACAGCCCATCAGCAGGTAGGCGTCGGTGAACTGGGCGTCCCGCGCCGCCGCGTCCTGCAGGCGCTCCAGGGAAGCCGGCAGATTCCCCAGCACCAGCTCCGAGCAGGCCTGCACGAAGGCGCGCTCGGCCCGGGACATGGTGAGGTTCTTGACCATCCCCACCCCGAAACGGGCCCCGTGCTGCGGCTCCAGGATCTCCAGCACGGGGCACAACCCCTTCCCAGACGGGGAGGAGGGACGGCGCCAGTAGAGACCGCTGTCGGTCCCTGCGGCGCCGTCCTCACGTCCCTTGAACAGACCCGAGACCTCGCCGATTCCCTTGCCGGCCAGCTTGCCGGCCAGCCCGAGGCCACCCTTCAAGTTTCCCAGGATGTCGGACTGTTCCATCTGGTGCCTCCAGGTGGGCCTGTGCCCTCGAGAACTCAGACGAGGAAGATCATCTCGGTCTTGCCCAGGCGCAGCCGATCGCCCTCGCGAATCTCGGCCTGGACCCCGGCCGTCAGACGGTTTCCGTTCAGGAAGGAACCGTTGGAGGAACCCACATCCTCATAGAGGAGCCGTCCCTCCTGGCGGACGATGCGACCGTGCCGGCGCGAGACGTAGGATTCGGTGTCGGCCTCGGTCAGGTCGATTTCTGGGAAGATCGAGTCGGCTGGAGAGCGGCGCCCCAAAGCCATGGCGTCGCGGTCCAAAGGGAACTCGCCTCCCCCATCCACCAGGGAGAGCCGGGGCCGAGGCGAGGGCGCTGGTGCGACCGCCTCGGTTGCGACGGGGACCGCAGCCACCGGGATCGACGTCTCGACCTCGGCCCGAGCGGCCGTCAGGCTGGCTCCACAGTCCTCGCAATAGGCCTCATAGGAGGGGTTCTCGGCTCCGCAAGCGGCGCAGCGGACGGTCCCCGAGACGGCCTCGACGCCGGGAACCGGGGCCGGTGGGGCTGGCTGCGGCATGGGCGCGGGGACCGACTCGGGCACGGGAGCCGGAAGAGAGGCCGGAGCAGGCTGGGGAGCGGCAAACGGCACCGCCGGCGCCTCCTGGGTGACCGCGGGCATGCCTTGGGGAAGCCGAGCTCCGCAATCCTCGCAGTAGGCAGAACCTTCGAGATTCTCCGAACCGCAGACACTGCACTTCATGGACGTTCTCCTTTTCACATCGCGTTGCGGCCGCATCCCGGCGGCCCGAATTCATTCCTGTCCGACAACCGGGGCGCGCATCGCCTCCAGGGGCGGGACCGTGTCCAGCAACTGGGTCAACTTGCGTGTGCCGTATTCCAGCTTCTTGGTTCCGGCCGAGGTTGCGGCGGCGCCCTGCTCGATCCGGGTGGCCTCGGCCAGCGCCTGGTCGGCCAGGTCCTTCTGCCCCTGCTGGAGGAGCTGGGTGGCCGCCGAGCGCAGCAACTGGGTCGCCTTGGAGCGCTCTCCGACCTGGGCCAGCTCCAGCGCGCGCGTCTGCTGGCGGAAGACGCTGACCGCATCGATGACCTGCATCACCCGCGGGGTGACCCTCGAAGCCTGGTTGGGATCCGAGGTGTAGGCGATCGTGATGTCCGATGAGAGCGTCGAACTGGGAGTGGGCTGTCCCGGCATGTCATACGACAGGGAGGCCTGAGCGATCCGGTAGGTGCCGGGTTGGCGCGAAGGGAGGACCAGTTCGAAGAGCAGCGACTGGGTCTCCTCCTTCTGCAGGTCGGTCAGCCGGATGCTGCAGGTGCGGTCGACCACGGGCACGGCCCCCAGATCGTTGATCAAGGGCTTGACCTTGTAGGCCCGGCGGACGGTCACGTCCTTGGCCAGCTTGAGGCGGATCTCGGGGTTCCGGACCACCACATTCTGGACCCCTCGCAGCTCGCCTTCGAAGATCGACGGGATATCTCGCGGCCTGTCGATGTAGTAGGAGGTGCCTCGACACGAGTTGGCAATATCCAGAAGAAGCTTCTCGTTGAAGTCGTCACCGACTCCGATGGTCGAAACCGAGATGCCCTCCTCGGTGGCCAGGATGCACTTCTCCTTGCAGCGCGCCTCGTGCAGGGTCAGCCCGTCGGTCAGGAGGATGATGTGGTTCATCCGGTCGCGCGAGAAGTTCCGCCGAACCTCCTCCACCGCCGCGTTGATCCCGTGCAGCATCTCGGTCCCGGAGCCCACGTCGATCTGATCGATCTTGCGGACCATCTGGCGCGCCGAGTTCTTGTCGTAGATCTGACTGGACGGGATCAGCACCCGCGCCTTGTCGGCGAAGGCGATCAAGGCGCACAGGTCGTTGGGACGCAACTGATCGATGACGTGGCTGACCGCGTTGATCACGTAGTCCAGCTTCTGCGCGGCGTACATGGAGCCGCTCTTGTCCAGCACGATGGCCAGGTTCAGGGCCGCGGGACCGCTGCCGATCTCGGGCCCGGGTCGGACTTCCGCCAGCAGGTACACGAGCTTGCTCTCGCTGGTGGTCATCACGGCCTGATAGCTCAGGTAGGTTACGAGATTGACTTCGGCCACGTCGATTCCTCCACTCTGGTTGCGTCCCTCGAAATGGGGAACGAGACTCGCCTCGGGCTGGTTCCGAAGCCCCCCTCTTCCCGTTCAATCGGGCTGACTCCTCGTGAGTTCGGAGGAAGCGGGCCGGCGCACCACCGCCAGCGTCGCGTTGTCATCCGCCCCGCGCTCCAGGCAGGTCGCCACCAGGCGCTCGCACAGGGCCGCTGGCTCGGGAGCCCCCTGGAAGAACCCCAGGAGCTCCTCGTCGCTGTAGTATTCCCAGATTCCATCTGAACAGACCAGCAGGTACTCTCCGGGCGCCAGGCGCCGCTCGTACAGATCCACCTCGACCTCGGGGTTGGTTCCCAGGGCGCGGTAGATCACGCTGCGACGGGGAGAGCGACGAGCCTCCTCGCGGGTCAGATGCCCCATCTGCACCAGGCTGCCTACCAGCGAATGGTCGGTGGTGACCTGGTCGAGCTCGGAGCCGATTCGGAAGGCCCTGGTGTCGCCGACGTGGGCGAACACGGCCAGGTCCCCCTCCAGAAGCACCGCCGTCATGGTGCAACCCATCCCCTGGCGCGAAGGGTCCAGACTGGCGTACTGATAGATGGTGCGATTGGCCCGCTCCAAGGCGCGCTTGAGGATCAGGGCGTTGCGCTGGGCCGGATCCCCGGGCAACAGGAGCGAGGTCTCCAGGCCGACCTGGCAGGTCAGAAAGCGCTCGACGATCTCGTGGGCCAGGGCCCGGATGGCCAAAGACGCCGCCTTGTCGCCCTCGGCCTCCCCTCCCATGCCGTCGGCGACCACCACCAGGTGGGCCTGCAACGGGACATCCCGCTCACAGGCCCCCAGTCGACACTCCAGCCAGGCGTCCTGGTTGATCCGGCGGACCAGCCCGATGTGGGACTTCGTGGCCACCTCGAAGCCCAGGTCGGCCCCGGAAGAACCGTGCGCAGCCCCCGGCGCCCCCGAACCGCCTGGCGGCTGTTCGCCAAGCTGCTCCCGGGCGCGCTCCAGAGCCTCACGCATCTGGTCGGCGGATTCGAAACGGCGATCGGGCTTGCGCTCGACGGCTTGCAGGATGACCTCGACGACGGGTCCGGCCCCAGGCACCTGGGGCCGCGGGAAGAAGAAGAAGCTCTCGCGGGCTTCCAGGTTCATCCGTTCAGCCGTCAGCGCCGAGTAGAGGACCGCACCCAGGCTGTACAGGTCCGAGCGCCGATCGGGAACCCCGCCTTCCATGCCATACGCTTCGGGCGAAGAATACCCCTGGATCACCGAATACTCCTCGCAAGGTTCCTCCTGTCGGCGGGCCCGATCACAGCGGACCAGCAAGGGGGTCCCGTCCGAGCCGATCCAGATCGCCTCCGGACTCAATCCCCCGTGCAGCCACCCCGCCTGGTGCAGGGCTTCCAGCGCCCCCAGAAGGGACTCGCCCAACCGGGCGACCTGTTCAGCGGGCAGGGCCCCGCCGGCCAGGTGCTGCTGAAGGGATTCCAGACCCGGCCAGGGGCCGACAAGGTAGCCCCGACCTTCGTGCTCCAACCGCTGAATGGGGCGCCAGAGCGTCTCGTGCTGAACCCCGGTCAGCAGGTCCCACTGCCGGGCCCAGGTCGCACCGGTGTCCGGAAACTCTACGATCAGGACGCGATCCTCACCGGATTCCAGGGGATGTCCTTCGTAGAGCAGGACTCCCCCGCCGGTCTCGACCACTCGCTCGATCATGTAGCGGTCCGCAACCTTCTGACCGGGGTCCAGCGGAGAGCCGGACTGGGAATCGGGCGTCTCGGGCTCTCCCTCGACCTGCAGGAAGGCTCCACACTCGTCGCAGAAGCGGGCGTCGGGCGGGTTCTCACAGGCACAGGATGGACAGAGCATGGAACCTCCTCGAGATGTGCGGATCACCGGGAAGTGAGCCCGGACCGGGACAACCACAGCCACAAGGCCCAGCCCCCCGTGCTGGAGACCAGACTCAAGAGGCTGGCCGAAATGACGAAGATCCAGAGGGGAGCCCGTTCGTGGCGCGGGGTGGAGAACAGGATCACCCACAGCAGACCGGCCGTCACCAACCCCGCCCCGGGAAGGATCGCTCCCAGGGTCAACAGGAAGGCCAGCGGCATCGCCCAACAGCCCACCCGAGCCGGCTCGACCTCGACCTCCAGGCCCAGGCGCTCGCTGCCCAGGCTGCCCTGGTAGTGAACTGAGCCGGTGTGACGCCCCCCCATGCCCAGGCGCGCCGTCTGGACCGTGACCTCCACGGGAACGTCCCGGCCCTGGACCTTCCCTGGAGAGACCACGATCCACGGGTCGCTGCCCTTCACGGTGCCGTCCACCACACCGCGCAGCAGGACCCGCGAGCGGATCGTCTCGCCGTAGCGATGCCGCCCCAACTCCAGGCGCTCGGGTTCGAAGCGGTTGAAAGGAGGGGGCGGAAGCGGGCCCGTCCGGAGACGCTCGGGGAGCTTGGCGAAGGCCTCGGGGAGGTGGCGCATCTCCTCCAGGGCGCGGCGGAAGGCTGCTGCGTCGGGGAAGCGTTCTTCGGGAGACAGGGCCACGGCCCGGGCCACGATCGCCTCCAAGGCCTCGGGGACTTCGGGATTCAAAGTCCGCAAGGGGGCGAAGCGAAAGGGTTCCTGGGCCGGATCGACCCCGCTCAGGGCCTCGTGGAGGGTCGCGCCGAGGGCATACAGATCCGTCCGGGCGTCCGACTGCCCGCGTCCGTACTGCTCGGGAGCCGCGTAGCCCGGTGTGCCCAGGGCCCTGGTATCCGCAGTCTTGCCTCTCTGGAAGAAGCGGGCGATGCCGAAATCGATCAGGCGGGCTGTTCCATCCGGCGAGAGGATCACGTTGGCGGGCTTGAGATCTCGGAAGATCACCGGCCGAGGGCGTCCGTGCAGGTATTCCAGAACCTCGGCGACCTGCACGGCCACATCCAGGGCTTCCCCCACCGAAAGCCGCCCCCGCTTCTGCAGGACCCGCTCGAGGGTCTCTCCTTCGACGTAGTCCATGACCAGATACTGCCGCCCGGCCTCGACGAACGAATCCGTGATCCGGGGAAGGTTCACATGCTTGAGCTGGGAGAGAAGCTCGGCCTCGGACCTGAACGCCTCCTGGGCTTCAGCGCGCTCGCCCGGATCGCTGAAGGTGTCGGTCATCTCCTTGATGGCCCAGGACTGCTTGGGCAGCCGGGAATCGCTGACCAGGTAGACGGCACCCATCCCGCCCTCGCCCAGGATCCGCTCGACCTTGTAGCGGCCTGAGAGAACCTGTCCGACTCCCAGCCTGGCTGTCATCCTGCTTGGACCCCTCTCCTGGACCCGCCCGCTCCCCGCGATTCCGGGCGTTTCCGGCCTGCAAGCCGGAAAAGGTAGCTTCCGCCTGAAACCCGGGGCTCCTCCAAAGGGCGACTCAGAGGGAAGACCCGACCCAGGCCAGCAGGGCCAGGCTCGTCAACAGGCCGCGGTCCATGGCGACCAGGACGGCCCGCGTGCGGTCGCGCACACCCAGCTTCCGGAAGATGTTCTTCAAGTGGTTGGCGACGGTGAATTCGCTGATCGACAGCCTCTCGGCCACCTCGCGATTGGACCCCCCCTCCTGGATCCCGCGCAGCACCTGGACCTCCCGCGCCGAGAGCAGACAAGAGGCGGGTTGGGTGGCGGTCGGGGCGGAGAGGGCCGACAGGCCATCCGCCGAGGAGCCTTGGTTCTGCGTGAGGACTTCCAGCAACCGCTTGCCCAAGAAGGCTTCCAGGAGGCTTCCCTCCCGGCGGACCCGGCGCAGGCTCTCCACCAGTTCCCTGGGCCCGATTTCCTTGGGGAGATAGGCGCAGGCCCCGGCCTGGACGGCCTCCAGGATTGAAGGCAGATCCTCCTGTCCGGTCAACAGGACCACCTGGGTTTCCGGGAATCTCTGCAGGACCTGCCGACAGACCTCCGTCCCGCTCATCTGGGGCAAGACCAGGTCCAGGAGCATCATGTCCGGACGGGCTTGCTCCAGAAGTTCCAAGGCCTCCTCTGCGCTGCCGGCCTGAGCCACGACCTGAAAGTCCCCATCCCTCTCGACCATCAGGACCAGGCCTTCCCTCAGGAGCTCATAATCTTCGACCACCATGACCCGCACCGGCGAAGCCGGGGAACCCGATTCTTGACTCACTTTCGACCTTCCCTCTTGAATTCGTTCCAGAGCCCCTCCCCGATGCCGTGACGGACGTTCTACGGAATCTCCTCGCAATCCTGGAATTGCGTGGAGATCATGGTACCGACTAGGTTCCGTGTCATCCCAGAAACCCTGGGGGTCCCCGGCAATTCCTCTCGACGGGTCGGACGGCTCACGGCAGCAGTTCCAGGTCCAACCTCCGCAAGCAGGCCTGAACGGTCCGGCCCACGGCCTGGAGGCTGGAGGCGCTGACCTTGTCCAAGGTGTCCTCGGATGTATGCCAATAGGATGGCACGACCCCTTCCGGCGAGGTGGCAAAACCGATCACATTGAGTGCAGGAATTCCCGCCATGAGGAAGGGGAGATGATCGTCCTCCACCCCCTGTTCCGGACCCGAGAAGACCCGAGAATGGCCCAGGCGGGCCGCCTCCTCTCGAAGCAGGGTGCGCAATTGGGGGTGGGAGTTGATCTCGTCGGTCACCCGCAGATTGCGGTCACCAACCATGTCCAGGATGAAGGCGGCGGAGACCTTGCGGGCCAGGCCGGTGTCCACCCAGGAGTCGACCAGGTGGGTGCTGCCATACAGGCTGTCGTCCGGCCCCCATTCCACCAGGGCCTCTTCGCCGTCGAAGAAGGCCAGGGTCAGGGTGTGGCGCAGCGGGTGCGAACGGAAGACGCGGGCCAGTTCCAACAGGGCCGCCACGCCGGAGGCTCCGTCGTTGGCCCCCAGGAACTCGAATTCCTCGAAGCGCTTGGTGTCTGCGTGGGCTCCCAGGACCAGTCTTCGGTCCGAGGCCCCCGGAAGGGTGGCCACCAGGTTCACCATGCAGACCTGCCCCAGGGGGGTGCGAGGCGTGAAGCGCTGCTCTTGAACCGCAAAACCCAGGGTTTCGAGCTCGGCTCGCAGCCATGAGCGCAGGCGCCCAGAGGCCTCACTTCCCGGTGGTCGGGGTCCCATCGACACCTGGGTCCGCACATGCTGAAACGCCCGCTCTCCCGAGAAGAGCTCCGCAGGCTCCCCTCCCCGACACCCCGTCACCACGGCCAGCATCACGACAATCCCTACAACGACCTTCAATCTGGACACGAGCACGGCGCTTCGCCTCGTCTGCTTCCCGACCTTCACGCCACGAAAAGGCCTGCCGATCGGAGCATGGAGCCTGCCTGGCACAGGAATCGGGCCGCAGGCGTCCAAATCCGACGACAAGAGACCTCACGGTCTGGGAAGCCTGCCAGGGGCCATCCCATCCCGCCAAAGGAGCACAAAGCATGTCCGGCACTTGGCGCACGAGGTTCCGGCGCTGCGCCCGAGCCCTCCAGCAGATGGTCCTGGTGACCCTTCTGGCCGTGATGTACGTGATCGGATTCGGGGTCCTCTGGCTGAGCATGAAGGTCTTCAACCGACGGTCCCTGCTGCCAGACCCGCCAGGCTGGTCGGAGGTGACCGGAGCCACCCCGGAAGAGCCCGAGTGCAACCACCCCTCCTGAACCAGGAGTCTGCCAGGGAACAGGCAAGAGGAGATGCGCACGTGAAACGGCTGGTCTACATCTTCAAGGAGATGCTTGCGATGATCCGGCGGCACCGGATGTACTTCCTGGCCCCGATCCTCTTGATGCTCGCCTTCCTGTCGTTCCTGGTCTACCACTTCGGTCCCGCGATCCTGACGACCTTCGTCTACGCGGGCTTCTGACCCTCCGGTGAGGATTCTCGGCCTCTCCGCCTTCTCGAGGTCGGCTGCCGCAGCCCTGGTCGAGGAGGGGCAGGTCCGGGCCGCGGTGCGCGAAGACCGCCTGGCGCGCACGACCGACGACACACTCTGGCCACTCCGCGCGCTCAATTCCTGCCTGCAGGTGGCCGAGGTGACCTTGGCGGACGTCGACCTGGTGGTCTTCCACGAGAAGCCGTTCCTGAAGTTTGCCCGCCTGGTCCGCGACTCGCTGGCCACCTGGCCGGCCTCCCGCCAGGCGACGCTGGGCACCCTCCCGGCCTGGCTGGAGGACGGGTTGGTCCCCAACCTGGTCCTGGAACGGGAGACGGGGATCGCATCCCATTGTGTGTTCCTCAAACAACACCTCGCGCACGCTGCCAGCGCCTTCCTGGTCTCGCCCTTCGAAGAGGCTGCGATTCTCTGCCTGGATGGGGCGGGCGAAGAGGCCAGCGCCAGTTGGGGGATCGGTCAGGGCAACCGGGTCCACCTCCGCCAGGAGCAGCGCTTCCCCAACTCGTTGGGGTTCCTGGTCCAGGCCGTGGCGAGCTATCTGGGCCTGCCCCGCCGGGGCGGTGAAGAGGTCCTCGTGGACCTGTCTCGAGCGGGAGCCCCCTCGCACCTGGAAGGCCTGCGCCGCCTCGTCAATGTCCAGGAAGACGGGAGCCTCCAGGTCGACCAGACCCACTTGCCCTTCCGAGCCGGAGGGCGCCTCTACTCCTCCGCGTTTGTCCGGACCTTCGGCCCGCCACGCCCGACGGATCAGGTTTTCGAGCCCCGCCACCTGGATATGGCAGCCTCCTTGCAGGCCCTGCTGGAAGAGGTCACCTTGGTCATGGCGCGACATGTGGCGCGGCAGACCGGCTCGAAGAACCTCTGCCTGGCAGGTGGCGTGGCCCGAAACAGCGCGTTGGGCACCAGAATCCTGGAGGAAGGGGTCTTCGACGACTGCTTCATCCCACCAGCCCCGGGAACGGATGGGGCAGCCCTGGGTGCCGCGCTGGCCGTCGGATGCGCCCGCGGCGCCTCCCGCCCGGCTCCTCTCCAGGACCCGTTCCTGGGACCCTCCTGGACCGCTGCCCATGTCCGCCGGGTGCTGACCAATGCGGGACGGACCTTCCGCGAGCCCGCGCCGGCCTGCCTGCCGGACACTCTCGCCCGACTCCTCGAGGAGCACGGCGCGCTCGGCTGGCTGGAAGGTCGGGTCGAATTCTCGTCCCAGGCGCTGGGCAGCCGGGGCATCCTCGTGGATCCCTCGCGCCCCGAAATCCTGGACCGCGTGCAGCGCCGTTTGGGTTCCTGCAGGCCCGTCGCGGGGGCCGGACTGGCTCTTCCGGAAGACCGGCCCGGCGACTGGTTCGAGCTGGACCGCCCCTCCCCGTTCGGGATGCTGTCGCCCAACCCGCGAGGCCCGACCCGCGATCGGTGCCGCGCCCTGCTGGCCGGGCAGGCCCGAGTGCCGGTCACGACCATCAATCCACGGCTCCGCCCGGTCCTGGCCGAGACCCTGGAAAGCCTGGGAAGGAACCGCGGGTGCCCCATCGCCGCGCTGCTGCCGTTGCAGAGGCACGGAGAACCCCTGGCCTGTCGCCCGGAGGAGGCTCTGGAAATCTGCCATCGCGCGGGACTGACCTGCCTGATGGCCGAAGGTCTGCTCGCCGAGCTCCCCGACCTTCCACCTGCGTCCCCCGCCCCCCAAGATGGTGCCCACGAACATTGAATCCCGACAAGACCTGATGAAGGGCCTGGAACCGGCCGGGTCTTCCAGCCCGCAGCAGGACCGGCCCGAGGCCGGCCCGGAGGTGACCTCACGCTCCAAACGCCCCGCCCGAGGCTGGGAGCGGCTCGGGTGGATGACCTTCGGCGTCCTGTGCTCGCTGCTGCTCCTGGAGCTCCTGGTCCGCTGGTTTGTTCCCAACCCCAACATGCAGGTGCGGGGACTCTACCTCGAGGATTCGGATGGTCTGCGCCTGCGCCCTGGATGGCAGGGACGGATTCGCAGTCCGGAGTTCGACGTCCAGGTGACCATCGGGGCGGATGGCCTGCGTGCGGTGCCGACGCCGAATTCCTGGAACGGAAGGACCATCCTGGTCCTGGGCGACTCGTTCGCCTTCGGGTGCTGGTCCTCAGCAGAGCGGACCTGGCTGGCCGGGTTGGCTCGAGCGACCGGCGCCAAGGTGGTGTCTGCCGGTCAACCCAACGCCGGCACCGAAGTCGCGGCCAACTGGCTCTGCGGCCCGGGAGCCGCCAGACCAGCGGACCTGGTCCTTCTGGAGGTCTACTCGGGCAACGACCTCTACGACAACCTGCTGGGTCCAGACGCCTTCACGCTGGAGTCGGGCCTGCTGGTCCTGAAACCCCATGCCGCGGACCGATGGGAGGATTATGACGGCCTGACCGGGCCACCCGAGACGAGCGCGAAGGCTCCGCCCGCCTCCCGGCGTCCCTGGCTTCGGCGGATGCTGGCCCGCAGCCAGGCCTGGCAGGTCTTCCGCTCGGTGCTCCGGCAGACTTCGAAGCCCCTGCACCCCAGCCTGCCCCAAGCCTGGTTCTTGCGAAGCTACCCGCGGGAGATGAAGCAGGCCCTGGAGGTGACCACCCGTCACCTGGACCGGATCCTGGCCGAGACCACCCGGAGGGGGCTCCCCCTGGTCCTGGTGGTGGTCCCTTCCTCGCTGGAGGTGGAGGACGAGGCATGGCGAGCCTGGCTGGAGCACACCGGTCTCTCGGAGGCCCTCTTCGACCGCAGCCGGCCCCGACGGTTCATGTTGGAGTGGGCGCGCTCCAGGGGAGTGGCCGCGCTGGATCTGCTGACCGATCTGAGGGGTCCCCAACGCGTCTACTACCGGACGGACATCCATTGGAACGACCTGGGGCACCAACGCGCAGGCCACAGCACCGCGCGATTCCTTCACGAGAAGGGCCTGCTGGCGGACTGAAGAGCGCGTCTGGCGCCTCGAATCAGATGCCGCCACGGGTTCCAGCAGGAACACGGCCGTCGCGCCCCACTGATTGACACAGGGCTGAATCCGCGCATCCAGGACCCGATAGTTTCGGTTGAACCAGTCGACCAGCCCGATCAAATCCGGATCCCCGAAGGGACACAGCACCAGGAAGACCCGACCCGGCCCCGGCCGAGCCGCAGGAGGTGCGGCCGGCAGGGGGACCTGAGGCAACCCCCGATAACCTTCGTCGAAGCGGAAGCCCATCTGCCCTGGCCGCGAGAAGTCCACCCGGACGTGCTCACGCGCATAGGTGAAGTTCAGACCCATCAGCGCATAGGGCATGCTGACAGCCAGGACGTCGCCGGCTCGCTGGCGCTCTCGGATCCAATCGACGGCTCCCGGCCAGTCCTGGTTCCACAGGAAGGGGTCGCGGGGGAAGAAGGCCGCGGTCGTCAGGTTGACCAGCGCGATGAGCGCGACCAGGGCCGGAGCGTACCGGCCAGCCCCCACCAGCATCACCGTGACGAAGAACGCGGCGACCGGAACCAGGTAGCGGGGCTGGAAGGGCTGCACCCCCAGGGCTTCCCCCGCCAGGAAGCCGACCAGGGAAAGCAGGAATCCCAGACCCAGCAGAAGCGCCTCGCTCCTCTGTCCACGGCGCACCAGGCTCACGCAGCCTCGTGCCCACAGAGCCCACAGCGCCAGACCCAGCAGGTCCAGGACCCGGCCGGTCCAGGCGGGAGCCAGATCGCGAAGACCCGGCCAGGCCGCAGGCAGGGAGAGGCCCGTGAGATAGGCCGGAAGACCCGCGAAATTCGCCAGACGGAGCGACCCGTTGCCCGCATCGACGACGTCCGGCTGGATGGGACCCAGCAAGCTCCAGGCAAACCACCCCAGACCGGGCAATGCTCCCAGAGCCGTGGCCAGAAGCATCCTGCGCCGGTCGGGAAGAGCCGGTGCCAGGGCCAGCCCCAGGCCCAGGGCCGCCAGGATCAAGAAGCCGCCGTAATGCACGACGGGCATCCAGCACGTGGCCGCCAGATACCCTGCCCACTCCGCGCCCGACAGACGCCGCCGACTTGCCTTCAAGGCCAGGACCATGGCCACGGCAGCCGCCAGATCCAGAAGGCCATACTGACGGATCTGCGCCTCAGCCAGCCAGAGCGGATAGGCGGCGGCCACCACCAATCCCGGAAGGAGGCCGTTGCCCAGGACCCGTCGACCGATCCGGAACACGCAGACCACCGCCAGGAGACCCAGCAGGACCGAGGGAAGTCGCAGGATCAAGGGGTCCGACGTGATCTGGACCAGGGGCTTGAGGAGGACGTACCAGGTGGGCGGATTCAGGTCTGCTCGGAGGGCCCGCGACATCTCCTCCAGCGGGCGGGAAGCGGCAAAGAAGCTGAAGGCCTCATCGTTCATGACCCCGGCGGAAAGGGCGGCGCTCAGACGAACCAACCCCGCCAGCAGCACCAGGACGAAGAGAACCCTGAGCGGCTCGTTCTTTGGGGGTTCCACGGTGTCCCGGGTTCTGCGAACCAGAAAGGCGTTCCTGCAGAGCCGTCCCGCCGACAGTTGCCCCCTCCCACGCGCCCGAGGCAGAGGAACCCCTCGGCTTCCGGCGTAGAATGCGGGGTGTCTGCACCTCCTCGAATCCTCCTCTCAGGCTACTACGGCTTCGGCAACCTCGGAGACGAGGCCATCCTGGAGTCGCTGGCCGGTGAAATCCTCCATCAGAGCCCCGCAGCCCGCCTCCGCGTGCTGACGGCCGACCCCGATCGAGCCCGAGAGATGGGACTGGACCCCGTCCCCCGCAAGAGTCCCCTCCCCATCCTCCGGGCCCTGATGGATTCGGACCTGCTGATCTCCGGCGGAGGAGGGCTGGTCCAGGACTCCACCGGTCCGGGAAGCGTGGCCTACTACCTCGGTCTGGTCGCGCTGGCCCGCGGGCTGGGACGCCAGACCATGCTCTTCTGCCAGGGCTGGGGACCGTTGAGGACCCCGACAGGCAGACGCCTCGCCCGCCTGCTGGCCCCCCTGGCCAGTCTGGCGACCTTCCGGGACGAGCAGTCCTGCCGCGACTTCCAGGCGCTGGCGCCCCGCGTCCCGGTCCGGCTCACCGCCGATCCGGCGCTGCTGCTCCCGCCTCCCCCGCCCGCCCGGATGACCGCCGTCTTGCAGGAGGAAGGCCTGAACGGATCGTCGGAGGACGGCGGGCCACTGGTGGCCGTGGCCATCCGGCCCTGGCCCGGGGCCCCTCTGGAGGCGCTGGCCCAGGCCCTGGGGAGCTTCTGCCAGGCGACCGGCGCCCGGGTTCTGTTCCTCCCCTTCCAGCCCGACCGCGACACCGAACCCTCCCGGGAACTGGCTGCACGTCTGGGGCCGCCGGCCCGGATCGCCATGCCCCGGTCGCCGGGGGAGACGCTCGGCCTTCTGGCCCGGGCAGACCTGGTCGTGGCCATGCGGCTTCACGCCTTGATCCTGGCCGCAGGTCTGGGCCTGCCCCACCTGGGGCTCTCCTATGATCCCAAGGTCGAGCGCTTCTGCACCCGGGCAGGCGGGATGCACCTTCCCTTGCAGGGACTGCCGGCCGAAGAGATCTCTGGAGCCCTGCGGTCCCTCTGGCAGGATCGCTTGACCCGGCAGGCGGGTATAAAGGAACGCGCCGACGCGATGCGCGACGCCGCCCGAAGGGCGGTCTCCGGGGCGCTGACCCTGGCCCGGACCAGGGACGTCCAGGCGGCCCTGTCGGTCCTGGACGGCAACCAGGGCCGCCCGATCGGCCTGTGAGACTTCCACCGAGGAGAACTGAACATGCAGACCCCCGCCCACGTGGTGGTGCTTGGAGCCGGCTTCGCGGGCCTGGCGGCAGTCAAAGCCCTGCGCAGGGCACGAAACGTCCGGGTCACCCTGGTCGACCGCACCAACCACCATCTCTTCCAACCCCTGCTGTATCAGGTGGCCTCGGCAGCCCTGAACCCTTCTGAAATCGCCGCGGCCACTCGGGCCGTCCTGCGCGGCCAGAAGAACACCCGGGTGCTGATGGGTGAGGTCACCCACGTCGATTACGAAAAGCGCACGGTCGACCTCGACGGGGGCCAGACCCGCCTCTGCTACGACTATCTGATCCTGGCCATGGGGGGCCGGACCTCCTACTTCGGGCAGGACCAATGGCAGCAGCACGCCCCGGGTCTGAAGAGCCTGGACGACGCCATCGAGATCCGGACACGCCTGCTGGCAGCCTTCGAACGAGCCGAGAAGGTCCAGGACCCCGAGGATCGCCAGCGCCTGATGACCTTCGTGGTGGTCGGGGGAGGGCCGACCGGCGTAGAGCTGGCCGGCGCCTTCGCCGAGTTGCGCCGCCACGTCCTGCGCTGGGACTTCCGGGGCATCGATCCGGCCTCCGCCCGAATCGTCCTGATCGAGGCGGCCGATTCACTGCTGGGTCCCTTCCCCGAGCGCTTGCGCCAGGACGCGGCCCGGCGCCTGCAGAAGCTGGGGGTCGACGTCCGCCTGAAGGAAAAGGTCCTCAGCATCCGCCCGGGCGTGGTCGAGACCTCGACAGGGCCCATCCCCACCGAGACATGCATCTGGGCTGCCGGCGTGGGCGGCCACGAACTGGCCGCCGACCTGGGTCCGAATCGGGATCGGGCAGGCCGGCTGGTGGTGGAGGAAGACCTGCGCCTGCCCGATCAGGACCGGGTCTGGTGCCTGGGTGACATGGCCCACTACGAGCATCCCCACACCCTCGACGGCCGGACCCTGCCCGGGGTAGCCCCGGTGGCCGTGCAGCAGGGCCGCCACGCAGCCCGGGACATCCTGCGTCTTCTGAAGGGCGAATCCACCCGCCCCTTCCACTACCAGGACAAGGGCAGCATGGCCACCATCGGCAGGTCGGCCGCCGTCGCCTTCGTCGGACCGGTGCAGATGACGGGTCCTCTGGCCTGGCTGGCCTGGCTCTTCGTGCACCTGATGTACCTGGTGGACTTCCAGTTGCGCGTCCTGGTCCTGATCCGCTGGACCTGGGCCTACTTCACGTGGAAGTGGGGGGTCCGCCTGATCACCCGCCCATTGCAGGAACGGCACTGCCCCCTGCCAGGTCTTCCCGACCCGCCAGAGGGTCGATAGGGGCCAGCGGCGGGGCCTCAGCGCAGGGCGCTGACCCAAAGCCTCTGGAGGCGGGCGCGTTGCGGGCGCCAGATCGGCAACGGGGGGCGGTACAGGGTCTGGAAGCCCTGCTGCTCGACCTCTTCGAAGACGGGCGTGCGCCCCAGCTCCGTGCGCGCGATCCCGTAGGAGGCGGCGGTCAGGCCGACCAGGCGCGCCACGAAGCGATCCGCCGAGCCTTCAAGCCGGGCCCGGAACAGTCGGCCCGGTTTGAAGAAATCGCGGAGGATCAGGAACTCCTCGCGCAGGCAGTGGTCGTACAGGCGCCCGAGCATCTGGTCCAGCCACAGGTCCAGATCCGGACGCTCGGGATCCAGGGAATCGATCTCCCGTTCCAGCGAATCCGAAACGTCCGTCCCTGTCTCCTGGACCACGTCTCGAGTCAGGCCCAACAACCGGCAACGCGTCGGGTTGTCGAGGAGCTCGGCTGCCCTCTGCAGGTGGATGTGCCGATGATGGAGGTGGAACAAGGCCCTCAAGACCAGCCCCTGCTGTTCGGCCGCCGGCAGGGTGGCGACCTCCGGGTGGAACAGGACCTGGGGGGTCGGTTCGGGCACAGCCCGGACCCAGAAGGGTTCTCCCCCGGAATAAAGATGTGCCTGCACGTTCTTCCGGCGGAAAAGACGCCATGCCAGGCGGTCCAGCAACTCGGCCGGCTTCCATCCTGCGGGGGCGGGTTGAGAGTCGGCCAGCAGGGCACTGAATTCGGGGTCTGGAAACGACACGGCCACCTCGCCCCGAGGGAGCAGGCGGTTGAGCAGGAACTCGACGATCTGGTCCGCCTGATCATCGTGCTCTTCCTCGACCAGGTTCGGGTCCAGGTCCACGGCCGCCACCCGCTCGCCGCCCTCCTTCTCGGCCTGTACGGCGGCCTCCCGCCCCTGCCGCACCAGGGCCAGGACCACCCGAGCGGCGGGACGGATGGCGCGGTTCCGTTCCTGACCCGAGACCCGGTCCAGATGGTCGAAGAGTTCGGGACGGTCGGCCAGACCTTCCAGGGCGCCCAGGACATCCCGGAACTGTTCCGCCGCGTCCCCGGCCTGAAGGTGAAGCCTGTAGTGGTGAAGTCGGGCATCGAGGGGCCCGCGTCCGGGAATCTGGCGGGCCCGGGTCAGGAACTCCAGGGCCTGGGGCGGGTCGTCGAGATGGATCTCGGCCAGGTTCAGGAAGAGCCTCTTGCGCTCTGCCGCATCGCGGACGGCCTTGAGGCGCTCGATCAGGACCGTATGCATGGCCTTCACGAAGCGGGCGGCCCCGGGCGACTCCAGCTCCTCAGCCAGAATCCGTCGGCCGATCTCCAAAGCCTCGTTGAAGCAGAAGGATCCGAAGTAGTTGTAGAAGAGACCTTCCTGGATCTCCAGCACGTCGGGATGCTCCTGGGACAGCTCCTGGAAGATGTCCCAGGCGTTGTCGAACTTCTCCAGGGCCACCAGCTTCATGCCCTCCTCGATCCGGGCACGCAGCGCGGGGTCGCTGGCGCGCCGGAAGGGGAGCTCATCGTCTTCCGCGCCCAGCGTTCTCCGGGGCGTCGGGGCCGAGTCCGATCCAGGCTCCGCCTCCTCCGGCGGAGCTTCTTCGCAGAGTTCCCGGGAACCCTCTGCCGCAAGGGTGGTGGCCTCCTCATGCGGCACCTCGACGGGATGTCCGGAGCCTTCAGGGACGTTCGGGATGGTCTCCTCAACCACGGGTTCGACCAGGTCCGGCGTGACCTGTTCCGGAGGGGCTGCAGCGACCGGTGGTGTTTCGACAGAAGGCTCCGGCAGCGATTCGGAGGCCTCCGCCCGGTCTGAGAGGGTCGCCCGCAGCCTCTCCAGCTCCAGCGCCAGGCGCTCGCGTTTCTCAGGAGTGGTGACCAGGCGGGACGCCGTCTCCTCCAGCGAGAGCAGCACCCGCAGGTGGGCCTGGGGATCCCGGCTGGCCGGGTCCACCTCGCAGCGCGCATAGACCCGTCGGACCAGGACCGGCCCGGTCGAGCCCAGCAAGGACTCCATCAGATCAGCCACGGCCCGGTCGGGTGAAGCCTGGGAATCTGCGGGTCGACTCTCGGGGCGGGTCGGCGGCTCGACCTTCTGCAAGAACTGCTCACGGACCTGGCGCAGCGTCTGTTCCAGGGCCTCCGAGCGGGTCGCCGCCGCCTGGCAGGCGGCCTCCAGCGTTGCCCTCTCCTGGAGGATTTCGGCCAGTTGGGCTTCCAGGTTGCCGGCCGACAAGCGGGCGTCGGCCAGTTCGGACCGGCTCTCCTCCAGGCGGCGGGAATGCTCCGCCAGGTCCGTCTTCAGGCCCCGGGATTCGATTTCGGCCTGTTCCCGACGGGTCTGCTCCCCCTCCAGCTCGTGAGCCAGCCGCAGCGCCTCGGCCTCCAGCTCCTCCTGGCGGGACCTGCTCCGGCGCAGCTCCTCCTCCAGGGCCTCCAGGCGCTCACTCAGGCGCTGGATCTGTCCTTCGAAATCGGCCTCACGAGCGACCAGGTCGTCCAACCGGGCCCGGGCTTCACCCAACAAGCCCTCCAACTCGGCCACCCGGCCCTGGTCCTGAAGCGCCTGCTGGCGCGAAGCCTCCAGGGCGCGGCCCAGGTCCTCGGCTCGGGTCAGGGCCTCCTGCATCTCGGCGCGGACCCGAGCGCCCTCCCGGCCGGACTCTTCCAGGTGCTCCCGCGCCTGCCCCAGGCTCTGCTCGGATTCCTGGACCTGGAAGACCAGCTCGATGTTCTTGGTGCCCAGGCCCTCGACCTCGGCCGCCAGACGCCGGTTCTCGCCCCGAAGCGTCTCCACCAGGCCCATCAATCTCAACTCGGCGGGCCCCAGGGTTCCGGAGTCGAGGCCCTCGGAGACCACACCGGCCTCCGCCTCCGGGCCGAAACGATCTTCGCGGGATTCCAGGCTGGAGTCCGGGTTCTGCGCCATGATTTCTGCCTCCACTCCCTTGGTCAGAAGATCTTCGCAGGTCTGGGGTCATCGCCTGCTCTGAAGGCTGGTTCGAGCGGCATTCAGTCGGGGAAGGAGGCATGAAGATCCCGGATGAGCTCCTGCAGGAACTCGCGCTCGTCGGGGTCGTCCACGGCGTCATCCGCCTCATTGAGCAGGCCTACCAGGTGCGCCAGCAACAGGCTCACCAGGGCCGGATCCTCGACGAAGTGGTCACGAATCCAACGGATCGTCCCATGAGCCCGGTTCAAGAAGACCCGCTCCCGCGAGACCCAGACCGGTGGCCCCAGGGGGCGCAGGCCCCAATCCAGGGATTCCAGACGACGAGAGCCGCGCTTGCGGACCTGTCCCCGAGCCACCAGGGCGAACTCGCGCCGAAGGGCCTTGAGCAGCTCGGCCTCGGGGTTTCCCGATTCGACTTCGGTCGCAGCGGCGCTGGCCTTCCGCTCGGAGGCGTCGGGAAAGACCGGCGTATTCAGCCTCTCTCCCAGACGTTCCAGGGTGTTCCCCCACCAGGCGGAGGCAGCGGTCCGCGAGCGGTTGGCGGCCTGCAGGGCGCCTGTCAGGACCTGTCCCAACCCAGGCGAGGAGACCTCTTCCAGATGAGCCTGACCCAGGAGCCTGGTGCAAAGCTCCCGGACCGGGCTTCCCGCCGGGAGGATCGGAAGAAGCTCCTCTTGATTGGACGAGTTCCACAAGGGCTTGCGCGAAACGCAGACCAGGCGACCCCGAGCCTGGTCCTCGGCCAACAGGGCGGCCAGCGAGACCTGGCGCCCTCCGACGACCTCGACCAGGGGCAGGGCCAGGATTCGCTCCAGCACCTCGCCGGCCGGCGAGCGCCCCCCCAGGGCCGAGCGTTCCTCCAGTGCGAAGGCCAACAGGGCCTCCCTGGCCTGCTCCCGATCGCGCCCGGACAGATCGGGATGGCGCTGAGCCAGAAGCCCATACAGTCGGACCTGGTGTTCCCGAAGTTCGCGCCGCTGGTCGCGGGTCAGGGGGAGCAGTGCCCCCCCCGCGTCCAGGCGAAAACTGCCTTCCACGATCGCCTGGCTCAGGTGGTGGGGCATCTCGAGCTGGCCCAGCGGCTGCCCCTGGTGCAGGGCCACCAGGCTTCCCCGACGCGCACGGGCGGGGAAGCCGATCTCTCCGGTCAGGGACGCCCCCTCCACGGAGAGGACCAACAGGCATCCGGACAGTCTGCGGGGCAGTCTCGCGGCCTTCTTGAGATGGGTCAGATACTGCGCGTCTCGGGCCAGATTCTCGGAATCGTCCCGGCAGTTCCGTTTCAGGACCGCCCGGAGAACCAGTTGCAGATCGGCATCCGCCTGCACCACCAGACGGCCGTCCCGGGGGATTCCGAAACGCGGCGACACCAGGAGAAAGGGCTTGCGTCCCATCCGCCGGCGGACCTCGGCCAGGCCCAGGGCCTGGTCGGGCAAGACCCGCAGGAGCGGGGCCTCCTCCAGGGCAGCGCGCACCGACTCCGGCAAAGCCGGCCAGGCCAGAAGCGACAGCAGGGCCCGCGCCTCGTCGGAGCCCGGCCTGGGAAGCCCGTCCAGGAGTTCCCTGGCCAACAGTCCCACCTCTGCGGCAAGGCTCTGCAGAAGCTCCTCCCATGCCTCATCCTGCAGCACCTGGCGGTAGCGGGCGTCGGGCTGGACCCCAGGGGCCTGGACCACGACCTGAACCGTCGGGGGCAGGACGCGCGAAAGATGCTGGAGCAAACGCCCCTCGAGCAGGACCTGAACCTCCCCTCCTCCCGCCTCGACCAGTGCCACCTCGCCCTCCAGGGGAGGGCGCAGCGCGCGGCGCGCCAAGGTGCGCTCGGAGAGGCGCAGCGGGTGCGGCGGACGCAGCAGGAACTCGGCCCGGGCCCGCTGGGCGTCCAACCAGGGACGAGCCGAGGCGAATCTCGCCCGGGGAAGAAGTTGCCGGATCAAGGCGCATTCACTTTCGGGCAGGACCAGCTTCCCCGGGACCGCCTCCAGGTCCAGGTCGCGAGCGGTCAGAAGCTCCTCGCCCTGTTCCACGGCCCCTCGGAGCCGGTCCAAGGAGACCAGGCCCTCGGCGGTGAGGAAGAGGGGGGCCGCAGCAGCCTTTTCCGCCAGGTCGGGCCAGGTCCGCAGGGCCACCTGCACCGAGGTGCGAGCCTGCACGGGGAGGCGCCCCTGATGCCAGGACCAGGCCAGCAAGACGCCGGCCCGGGTCTCCGCCTCGCGCACGAGGGCCAAGACTTCCGACCAGGCCTGGTCGGTCTGGATGGCCTTCCAGTCCGCAGCAGGTTGGAGCCGCGGGCACTCCATGACGGCCTCGAACGGGGGGCCCGTGGGAGTCAACGTGCGGGTTTGCAGGAAGACCCCCTCGCGCAACAGGTGGAGAATCCCTCGCTCGCCCCCGGTCACGATTCCCAGTTGACCTCGAGCTGAGCCGGATTCAATCTCGACCCGGACCAGGAGGTCGCCTGATTCCGGGAGGACAGGCTGGCGGCGCGTGCGGAACCGGAGCGCCAGCTCGCTCAAGCGGGCCAGCTCGGGGGCCGCCGGGGAGACCCGCCCGGGGAGGATCCCCTCCAGCACCCGCCGGGCCAACGAGTCGGTCCGGACGAAGGCGGCGTCCGGCCAGACCGGTTCGGGGAGGTCGAGCGGAAGATCGACCTCCTCAGGCTCGACGAGGAAGACCGTCGGTCTGGAGACCAGGCGATCCAGGCTGACCATGCCTTCCCGCATCTCGGCGAACCAGGGAAGGCTCCGTAGCGGTTCGGGCGGCATCCGGCCCCGTTCACCCCACATCTCGAAGGCCAGTTCCAGGTGGTCGCACTCTGCCGGAGTCCAAGGTCCCCCACGAGCGGCCAGCTCCTCGTAGAGCTCCTCTCCGTGGTGGTCCAGGCGTTCCAGGGCCTTCCGGAAGGAAGCCGTGTCCGAAGCAGCCGACCAGTCGTCCTCGATCTCCAGGTCCTGGAAGTCCAGCACCGCCACGTAGGACAAAGGCGTGGCCAGCTCGCGGGATTCCAGGAGGCGCCCGCGGTACAGGACGTGCAACAACGAACCGACATCGGTGTCCTGGGGTGAAAGGCCGACCTCCCCCGGGGGATCCTGCAGGCTGCGTCGGACAATCCACTCGCCGGGCGGCAGTGTGGCGGGCCGAGGACTGCGTTCCCAGCGCTGACGATGATTCCTCCGGCGCAGGACCTGCAGCACCCGCTCGCCGGCGTCCTGCACGGCCTCACCGAAGCAGAACCTCAGCAGGTGCAACTCCTCCGAATGACGCAGGCGGGCGATCCGGAACCCCAGATCGGCGGCATGGGGGGGTTCCCAGCACACCGGAACCTGCCCCAGGCCCTGAAGCTGCGCCTGCAACTCGGCCAGACTCAAAGCTCCTCCCAGATGGTCCTGCAGCAACGGAGCCGCCATGAAGGACTCCGGCAGATCGCCCTTCCATCCGCAGGCAAGATGCACCAGCACTCTTTTGGACTCTTCTGCTTCCTGACCCAGGCCATCCTCCCCGAGGGATGCCGCCAGAGCCTCGGCGCACGCGGCGCCGAACGCGGAGAGGTCCTCCAGCAGGGCCGTCAACCGATGGTCCTCGACGACATCCGAATGCGAAGCGTTCCGCCCCAGATCCTCGTGCCAGGCCACAGCCTGGAGGGGGACGGCCAGGGATGGGCTCCGGCGGCCGACCACGACCCCCCGGGAGACCAGCGTCAACGCGCTGGCCTCTCCTTCCCGGGACACGACCGCCCGGAAACGCGGAGGCCCTTCAGGGGGGAGCGAACGGACCGGTCCCAGCCCGCGCAGGTCGGGCGGCAAGCGCACATCCCTGCCTCCGATGCGGATGGGAATCGGCGCGTAGCGGGCCTCCCCTGCCAGCAACGCCTCCTCAGGCCAGTTCCTGGAGCGTCCTGGGCTCGCCCCCTCCACCAGCAGGCGGTGGCAGGAGAACACCCCTGGCCCCGAGGACTCCCCCTCCCGGGCCCGTTCCAGCCAGAAGCCGGAGGGGGACTCCAGACGCAGGTGCTGGATCGACAGGGTTTCCAAGGCTGCGCAAGCCATGGCCAGGGCCCGAAGGGCCGTCCCCACGGGGCCGGTGGGCACCGTCAACAGGTGGTCATCCAGGGCGGCGAGGCCTTCGGCGGGAAGAGGTTGCCCTCCGAATCGCACCTCCAAGGTCCCCCCAAGTTCAAGGTCCAGGGCCTCTGACCCCAGGACCACGGCGGCTTCGACCAGCTCCAGTACGTAGCGACGCGGGTCGGTCAACTGGAAGCGGGCCATCTTCTGACGCGCCTTGGCCCGATCCAGGGTGAAGAGCCCACGCGAATCCAGACGTCCGGCCTGGCGGAGTTCTTCCAGCAGGCTCATCGCCGTCTCCTCCGGGTCGGAGCGGGAAGCCTGGCGGGCGGAAATTCCCGGCGACGCCGGACGGCCCGTTCCAGGAGATCGGCACCCGCAGGCGCTCCCGCCTCCAGATCCAGGAGCACGCTGCGAGCCAGCAGGAATCCCGCCAGGTTGGGTTCCTTCCGCCCCAAGCAGGCACAGGGCTCAGACAACCCGCGGCCGGCCTGCAGGGCCAGGATGGGCCCCTGGGATGAATCGCGGCGATGAGCCCGGTCCAGGGCGCGGATCCGCACGGCCCGCGGCAGCCCCGCCACCGGTTCGACCAGGCGCACCTCCCGGATACCCTGTCCCTCCAGAAGGGCGCACAACTCTTCCAGAAGGGGCTCGTCTTCCGGCTGGACGGCAGATTCTTTGGGGAGGAACCAGCGCTGTGCCACGGGCACCGGAACCAGACCGGCAGCCTGGAGGGCCTCGAATCGGGGATCCGTCTCGCCCTGGACGAGGACGACCTGGGCGCCTTCGGCGGCGGCGGCCCGGGCCAGTTCGTCCTCCTCCACCGAGTAGCAGGGCCCCTCGCGGCTCCGCAGGTCGCCCAGGCTGAAGCGACTCGAGTCCAGACCATCGAAGACCGGGATCCGCTCCACACGAGGACCCACTCCGGGCCACTGAAAGATGCGGGCGGCGGCCTTCCACAACTCGGCGGTGGGAGCCTGGCCCAGGTGCTCCATGAGGTGCCTGGGCATCCGGATGAAGGCCGCCTCCTCCACCACCCGCATGGCCTTGCGATAGTTTTCGTCCTGCAGGACCTGGTCGCGCGTCAGGGTGTGCTCGAGATAGCGCGAGCGGACCTTGAAGGACACCCCCGGCAAGGGAGAGCCTCGTCCTTCGAAGAGGGTGAGGCCCTGGTTATAGAAGCCGAAGAACGCGTCGACCGGGTCCGAGGGAGCCACCACGACCTCGGTCCCGGGTCCGGTGTGACGGAACTGGTAGGGTGCCTCCAGGCTGAAGGGTTGATTCAGCGGGACTCCGTCAAAGCAGACCTCCACCTCGCAGTGCCGACACCAGAAGACCAGCGTCTCCCGACAGTCCCGACGGAACTTCGAAAGCGCGGAACGAGGCATCTGCACGTAGACCCGGACCCGGGTTCCGTCGATGGGCTCGTCCAGCACGATCCGGTCGAAGGTCCGATCCGGATGGAACAGAACCCGCCAGGCCTGACCCGCGCGGCCGGTGTCCACCACGACCGCACGGGGCTTGACCGCGAAGACCGAGACGAAGCCGATCCCGAACTTGCCGATCTTGGTGAAGTCCCCCTCCTTGGAGGAGGCGAACAAGCGCGTCAACTGATGGTCGATGATCTCGCGGTCCATCCCCTCCCCGGTATCGGCCACCTCCACCACGGCGCACCCCTGCCCCGCGTCGTGGTGGACCCTGACGTCCACGCGGTTGGTGCCGGCGTCCAGCGAGTTCTGGACCAGTTCGCGCAGGAAGGCCAGGGGTTGGGAGAACTGCTCGACCAGAAGGTCCAGGGCAGCCGAGACCTCCGGGGCAGGCGAGGGAGTCCAATGAGCAGACATGTCGGGTTAACGGAAACAAGCGGCCCGGATCGTCCAAGGGGCCCAGGCAGGCAGGCGTGACATCCCAGGCTACTTCCCATCCTCGCAGCGGGCTCCTCCCCACGACCAGGAAGCCGGACGACCGAGGGGGGGGATGGCCTCTGCCGGCGAACAGAAGGCGACATGCCTCGACCGACAAGGGAGGTCGTCATCCGCCGTGGACAAGTTCTCCAAGAAGGCCAAGGAGGGGTTGCAGAAGGGCGTGGAGTTTCTGCGCCACCGCGCGCAGGAGACCGTGGAGCTGCACAAGGCCACGTCCCACCTCAAAGAGCTGCAGAAGCGCCACGAAGAGTGCATCCGGGACCTGGGATACCGAACCTACGCCATGCTGCAGAAGGGCACGCTGGACCAGAGGGTGCTGCGCGAGCGCTACGTCGAGGCCCTGGAGTTGGAGAAGGCCATCCAGAGGGCCATCAAGGAGCAGGAGAACATCCGCGACCGCTACAGCACGGATCTCCAGATCTTCGTTCCTCCCACCACCGCCCCGATCTATTGCCCCTATTGCCAGGCGACCGTCCCCCCTTCCTCTTCCCGGTGTCCCGAATGTGAAGCCCCCATGCCCGGTCGGACTGCCAGCCAGGAATCCCCTGGGGGCCCGCGCGACTCAAGGCGGGCCGGAGAGGACCCTCCCGGTCCCTGAGCCGAATCCGGGATCTCCCAGCCCATCCAGGAGATTCTGCGCCGGGGTGGAATCCCCGCGGCACCTCATGAAGACCAAGATCGCCTTCCTGCGCGAATTCCTGCGCAACCCCGGAACCGTTGGCGCCGTGGCCCCCTCCTCCCCCTCCCTGGCCCGGGAGATGGTCCGCCAGGCCGGGGTTCCCCAGGCGCGTACCATCGTCGAGTTCGGTCCCGGAACCGGAGCCTTCACCCGGGAGATCGTCGAACAGGCGGCCCCCGAGGCCCGCTTCCTGGCGATCGAGCGCAACCCGGCGCTGGCGCGGATCCTCCAGCAGGAGCTGCCTTCGGTCCAGGTCTGCCACGACTCGGTCGAGAACCTGGGTGCGATTCTCCACCGGGAAGGGATCGACCAGGTGGACTGCATCCTCTCCGGGCTTCCCTGGGCCGCCTTCCCCGAGCAGTTGCAGGACCGCCTCCTGGAGGAGGCCTGCAAGAACCTCGCTCCCCAGGGATTCTTCGTGACCTTCGCCTATCTGCAGGGCCTGCTTCTGCCTGCGGGTCGACGCTTTGCCCGCAAGATCCGGGGCAGATTCACCCATGTCGAGAAGTCCCCGGTGGTGTGGCGGAACCTTCCTCCTGCCTTCGTCTATCGCTGCCAGCGGTAGCGCTCCAGGAAGGTGCAGCCCTATTCGGTGATGCAGTCGTTGGAGGTGATCCGGATCTCCCGGGCCACCGTCTCACCGGCCTGACCGTTCGCGTAGCGGACGTTCTCGAAGGTCATCTTGGCCCTGAAGCCCTTCCACTGGTCCAGGCGATGGCTCTGGTTGGGAGCGTTGAGGGCCGCCTTCTTGAGGTCCCGGACCTTCACCCGGCAGCCACAGCGGTCGACGATCACCGTGTCCAGCTCCAGCAGGGCCCAGACGCCGCCTGCGTACTGGTGGCTGTAGTTCATCCTCAATCCATCAGGATAGACGCCCCGGGGATTGGTGCCGCTCCAATTCGTCCAGGCCACGAAGTTGATCGTGATGTCCTGGGTCTTTGGCTCGGCGGCAGCCTCGCGCCCTCCGACCGTCAGGAAGGCAGACAGGACAATTGCCAGCAGGGGAAGCCAGAAGAATCTCCTCAAAGTCATCAGGATGGACCTCCACAAATCAGGATTCCGCGATTCAATCCTGAAGGGCATCGAGAGCTCCGGAATATGATCTGCGTCAGGAAGAGGAGACAGGCGACCCTTCCGCGCCTGCCTCCCCGGCAGGAACACCCTGTCGATCCTGGGAATGCTTCCGCCCGGAGGCAAGCCATGAGCGACGTGACGATTCCCTTGGACCCAACCCGACTTCAGAACCTGCAAGACCTGGAGATCCCGATCCTGGTGCCGGGCCGGCTCCCCTCGGACCTGACCCGGATCCAGACCACCACCGAGAGGGGCCCCCAGGGTCCCGCCTTTCGAGTCGTCTTTCATACCTCGCCCCAGCGCTGGGTTGCCCTGCAAGGCTGCAGCGGAGGGGTCGGAGACGTGATGATTGGAGACGCAGCAGAGGACTTCGACACCGAGCAGGCCGGACCGGGCCGGGTCGAGTTCTACGACCCTGGAAGCCAGGAACCTGTCGATTTTCGAAGCCACTGGCTTCACCCCCAGACCGAGGGGGCCTTCTACTCGCTCAGCGGCCAGGGATTGACCGAGAGCGAAGTCCTGGAGGTCGCCAGCTCCTTGCGCTGGCTGTAGTCCTTCGACCCACGAAAAAACAACCCCAACCCGGCGCGCTCCGCCTGGCTGGGGTTGTCCTTCTTTCCGGACCGACCGGACAGCGCCCGGTCCGACCGGGCGCTGTGGCGGGCGCTACTTGCCCTGGTTCTTGTCCTGCATGTCGGCGGGCAGGAAGACCCGGCACTGGGTGCCGTAGTTGGTGGTCTGCTGGCGGTAGACGTCGGAGTACTCGCCGCCCTTGCCGTCGGAGATCGAGATGTGGCCGTGCTCGTGGCCATTGCCCCGGTCCCAGACCACCACGGCGCCAGCCGGCAACTTGGGGAGATCCTGCGGATTGACCTGGACCTCGCGGAGCTTGTCGCTCTGGGCCAACTGGTCGGCCGCCATGTAGGCGCTGGCCCCACTGGTCTCGATGCCGCACTCGCGCAGGGCCGCGCTGACGTGCTTGAAGCACCAGCCCCCCGAGCCGTTGCAGTTGCGTTGTCCGGCCTCGGCGATCTTCTGCCCCAGGGGTGAGGTCCGAGCCAGGGCCTCGGGGTCGACCGCCGGGGCGTTGGAGGCCCCGAAGGTGGTGCCGGCATCCGAGGCCGGAGCCGCCCCTCCGGCCGGAGCAGCGCCGCCTGCCGGGGCTGCGCCGCCTGCAGGGGCCGCCCCGCCCGCGGCAGGAGCTGCTGCAGCCGCTGCAGGAGCCGCTGCGGCTGCGGCAGGAGCCGCACCTTCAACAGGAGCCGTGCCACCGGCAGGGGCCTGAGGCGTGGCCGGCGGGTTGGTGATCCGGTCCAACTGGCGGGACAAACTGCCGATCTGGGCCTCGGTGGCCTTGGCGCCGGCTTCGTCGCCCTCCTCAAGTTGGCGGGCCATCTTTTCGCGCAGCTTCTCGATCTGCTTGCGAAGCTCCTCGGCCTGCTTCTCGGGAGTCATCTTCTCGAGGTCCTCGGGCTTGAGTTCCTCGCCGTCCTGGGGCTTCTCGGTCTCCTCAGCCGCCTCCTGACCGCCCAGGGCGTCCAGGTTCGGGATGGAGCCCCCCTCCTCGTCGGCCAGGGCCTCCGCCGAGATGTTGACCTGGCTCTCGGTGGACGCGGTGGAAGTCTCGACGGCCTTGGGTGCCGCAGCAGCAGCGGCAGGAGCTGCGGTGGACTGGACCACCGGGGAGGCAGGCGCGGACGTGCGGTTCGTGTTGATGGCAGAGATGGGTTCCATTTCAGACCTCCAAGAACGTGCAGATGCAGTTCGCTTTCCTGCATTCTAGACCGGGCCGCCCCCTCCCACCGCCTCAAGATATGAACATCCTGTTTCAAATGTGAACAACCAGACCAATCATGTTACCGATTCGAAACGCCTGCGCCCGGACCAGAATCATTGCACCCACCCAGGGCCACCTGCTCGTCCACGACGTGCCGCAGGATCGCCTTCATGGCATGAAGGGCTCGGGGAGGCCCCGATGGACAGAAGGCCTGCAAGCCCAGAAGGGCCTGATGCACCGCCTCCAGCGTGGACAGGCAACCCTCTGCGGGCTGTCGGCGGTAGGTCACCAGACCCGGTTCGGGCCCGTCCAGGCCCAGGCGAGGCAGAGCGGCCAGGTGGGGGTTGAAGCGAAGGATCTGTCGCGCCTGGCGCCAGGTTCCGTCCGGCACCAGCATGAGCATCCGCCGTCCACCCAGGATCCGCCCCACCTCAGGATCCTGGGGATTCAACGAGCCCGGACCGGGATGGAGCAGGAAAGGGGCCAATCCGGAGTCGGACAACAGGACCGAAAGACGCGGGTGAGCGTGAAAATCCAGCCCCACGAAGAGCTCCGCCCCCTGCACGCAGCGCCGGACCATCCGAGCGGTGTTGAGGGCTCCTCGCTTGTGATCCTCGCGAGGATGCACCAGGAGCACCACCTTGGGCCCCGGGAGGACCGGAACAACCAGATGGCAGTAGCAGCGGCTCCGGGCTTTGTGGCAATCCGGACACAGGGGGCGCACGGTTCCGGCTTCGTGGCCGAGCCTCCTGGTCCCCCACCCGAGACCCGGGAGATTCCGGTCCTCGGGAAGAAGAGTTGTTCGGCTCGCGTCCATCTCAGCACAAACCCATTCCCGGAGGCCCACGACATGCGACCTCGACTCCAGGTTCCGACCAGTCAGCACCTCTTCATCGTGCTCACCTTGCTGGCGTTGACCCTCTTCACCCCCTCGCCGGGAACCGCCCGAGAAGACCTGGCGGAGCGATGCCGCCAGGACCTGGCGCAGCGAACGTCCAGCCCCCTCGAGGGAATCCGCGTCGTCCAACGGCGCGACGTGCTCTTCCCCGACGCGGCCCTGGGATTGCCCCGACCGGGGGAGGTCGCGGCCTCAGTGCAGACCCCAGGCCAGGTCCTGGTCCTGAAGGTCGGGCAGACCTCCCATCTCTACGTCGGCTCCGATCGGACGTTCCGTTACGGGGGGCCCCTGGGTGCCTGGCGGCACTCGGCCCTTTTCCTCCAGGAGATTCCGGACGAACCCAACCTCAATGGTCGACTGGTCCAGACCTCGCTGGTGGGGACCAATCCGCGCGTCGTGCTGGTCGGTGTCAGCGACTTCGCTCCGCAACAGGACGGATCGCTGCTGGCCATCCGCCGGACCTCCCGCTCCAGCCACGACCTGCTCTACCTGGCCCCCGGAGAAGAAGGCCCAGGTCGCAGGCTCCATTCCACCTTCGCTCTCCTCCACCCCGTCCTGAATCCCGACGGGACCCGCTGGGCCGCCCTGGAGCGACCGCGCGTGGGAGGTGGCTGGGCGCTCATCACCAGCTCGCTGAAGGCCTCCCCCGAATCGACCCGCCGCTTCGCCCTGCCGGAAGGCACCCGCCCCGGAGACCTGGTCTGGGAAGAAGGCGGACCCGTCCTGAGGGCAGCCGGGTCGGACCGGAAGCGCTTCTGGCAATTGACCGACCTGGAAGGGGAAGGCACCTGGCAGGAGCTGAAGTCCTTCGCCTCCCCCGAGGGGCGGGACCTGATGCTCAACAAGAGCGAGTCCCTCCAGGTCACCCAGGCGCCCGACGGGCAGAAGGTCCAGGTGGCCCGGGTCTGGTTCAACGGCGATGCCCGGGTGCTGGCGACGGTACCGCAGTTGCAGATGACCGAGTTCAGCTACCCCCCCTCGCCGGACTTCGTGGTGGTCTCGGGGCGCTGGCAGGACGAACCTCGGGCCGTCGCGGTCGACGTCCAGACCGGCCAGGTCCTGAGCCTGCCTGCCAGTCACCAAGGCCCGACCCGGCTGTGGATGGCCCCACCGGCAGGCCGTGAACGCCTGGAAGGCTGGCTCAAGCCCCAGGCGCCCTGAACCAGCCAGGCTCCCGGGTGGATGGAGCGCACTCCCCCGTCCCCCGGGAGCCGAGCTTGGGGAGCCCGACCAACCCCCTCGGTCGGGGGCTCCGGCTGGGCCCCTACACATGATTCCGCAGCATGAGCTCCTTGGGGTGAGGCTCGAGGTAGGTCTGCCCCAACAGGTAGGGCACCTCCAGGACCCGAGCATAGTGGGCCAGCATGGTCATCGGGACCACCAGGGGAACCAGGCCCGCGCGGTAGTGGGTGATCTCCTGGGCCACGTCCTGGCGGAAGCGGGGAGCCAGACCCTCGCGAAGATGACCGAGCATGTGCTGCAGCACGTTGGCGTTCCGCCCCCGACTGGACTTGCGGCGCAGGGTCGCCATGAAGACGCTGCGGTATTCCTGCTCCACTGACTCGGCCGGCTTGTTGGCCGCCCCCGCCACGAGGCGGCCCAAGGTGCGATAGCCCCGCTCGTCGTGGGCCAGCAGCAGCATCTTCTCAGATGTGTGGAAACGCACCAGATCGCCGCGGCTCCAGCCTGGGACGAAGAGGCGTTGCAGTCGACGGAAGGCGAAGACCCGCTCGAAGAAGTTCTCACGCAACGGGGGGTCGCAGAGCCTTCCCTCCTCCTCCAGGGGAAGATCGGGAATCCCCTCCATCAAGGCCCGAGCGAAGAGCCCGACCCCGTTCTTCTCGGGCATCCCTTCCGGCGAGTAGAGGCGGACCCGCTCCATCCCGCAGGTGGGCGAGCCCTTCTTGAGGATGAAGCCGCACAGCCCCAAGGCCCGCAGTTCCTCGACCCGCTGGCGGCAGAAGCGCTCCATGTCCTCGGTCCAATCGCGCCCGGTCCGGTTGCCCTCCATGTGGACTCCGTCGGGACGGCGAACCAGTCGGACCGCCTCGCGGGGCACTCCCATGCCGACCTCCAGTTCGGCGCAGACCGTGACGAAGTCGACGAAGCGGGAGACCGTCCCGATCAAGAAGTTTTCGCGCTTGTGACCTCCGTCGAAGCGCACCTCCAGACCGGTCAGACAAGAGGAGATCCCGACGAGAATCGGCTGGTCGTTCATCCCGAGGGGTTCAACGCCGGGACGCGGTTCTCCCCTGGGCAGGCCATGCGGGGGGGAGGCCGCGAAGGTGACGGGGATGAGGCGATGGGCGTGGATGGGGGCAATCCTGGCGCTGCTGATAGCATTGCCAGCCTGGGCCGACCTGTCTGACCAGGAGGCCCGGGTGCGCCGCAGCGTCTTCCTGGTCCTGAACCAGGGCAGCGGGGGACAGGGCACAGGGACCGCCTTTGCCGTCGCCCGGAAGGGTTCAGGCCTGTGGCTGGTCACCTGCGACCACGTCGTCTCGGATCCTGGAACGATCTTGTTGTGGGCCGAGGAGACGCGGGACCCGGTCTCCGCACGGGTCCTGGCCCGGGACGCGGAGGCGGATCTGGCCCTGCTGTACGTCGAGGGGTTGGAGGCAACGCCCCTGACCCTGGCTCCGCCGGGCACGGTCCGCGTCGGCCAGAGCCTGGGCGTGATCGGCTATCCGCGGGTCGACGCCTTCGTAAGCGGTGGGATGGGTGTCACCGCCTCCCTGACCCGCGGAATCGTCAGCGCCTTGCGCACCCGGAACGCTCTGGGACGCACCAGGGTGCCGTTGATCCAGACCGACGCCGGAATCAACCCGGGCAATTCCGGGGGACCGGCCTTGGACTGGAGCACCTCGCAGGTCCTCGGGGTGGCCAGCGCCATCATGCGCGAGATGCAGAACACGGGCCTGCTGGTTTCTGTGGATGCGGTGCATGGATTCCTGGCCAGCAACGGGGTTCGTGTGCGCGCCGGGGTTGCCACCCGGACCGTCCGCCCCTCCCAACGCCCCCGAACCCCACCTGGCCAGTCACCCCCACAACGCGTGGGACCACGCCTTCCCTCCATCTTCGTGGTCCTGGGACTGATTCTGGCCCTGACCGTTCTGGGTGCGGGGCTCTGGGCCGTCCTGCGCGGGGGTCCGACGGATCCACCGGACCCCGGCCCCGCGATCTAGGGTGGGGCTCCCCCCGCCTCGCCCTCGGCAGGCCAGCGATAGACCAGCCGCAATTCGATGCGTCGATTGCGGGCCCGGGCCGACTCACTGCGGCTGCGCTCGACGACGTAGCGGTACTGGCTGCCGCCATAGCCGTCGGGAATCCGCTGCTGGTCCTGAACCGAAGGCATCCCCGAGAATCCGGCCGGACGATACTCCCCGTACCCGATGGCTGTGACCAGCCATGGCGGAATCGTCCCGCCCCGCCGATTCTCGGGGTCCGCCATCAGGAAACGGGCCACCGAGACGGCCCGCCGGGCCGAGAGCGACCAGTTGTCCTCGGTGCCCCCGCGAAAGGGGACCAGGTCGGAGTGGCCCTCCACCTCGATGCGCTCGAGATAGCCTTGCGTCAGGAAGCCCACCAGGGTCGTGCGCAAAGGGCGAATCCGGGTGCGAAACTCCGGTTTGAGATCCGAGCGTTCGGTCTCGAAGAGGATGCCCCGCCCCGCCTGGTCGGCGAAGATGATGCGCTGTTCCTGTCCCTTTCTCTGCTCCTGGACACCGGGTGGAAGCACCTGGCTCAGCTCGTCCTGGCGGCGTTGAAGCTCGCTGGCGGGGTTGAAGACCTCGGGCGACGCGGTGCCCCCCTGCCCCGAATCGGCCCCCACGGCTTCGGAGGAAGGCGGTGGGGCCAGGATCTCGGAAGCCAGGAACCAGGGAGCGGAGGCCAGCAGCAGGACCAGCAACAAGGACAACGAGGTCACGAAGTCGGTGAAGGCCGGCCAGACATCCAGCCTCCCGGTGCCATACGGTCTCCTCACCGGCCTTTTCTCCGAAGGGACCAGGCCAGGAGCCCCGTCAGCACTCCGGCTCCTCCCAACGACCAGGCCAGGACCACGGGGGGGACGATCATGTAGAGGATCCCCACGGCGGCGGCCCCACACGTGGGCAGGAAGAGCAGGCTGGCCTGCTCCCAGCGCTGGGCCTGCCGGGAGTGCTGTTGCAGGCTCTCCAACCCCTCCAGGCGTGCAGAGAGTTGCTCCAGGATGGCCGGGAGCCTGGGGTCGGAGGGCTCCCGGGACACCCCCTCCTCGGCCCGGGGCAGCCCCTCGACCACCCGGGTCAACTCCCGAATCGAAGCCATCAGCTCGGATTCCGGGTCGGGCGTCAAGGCCCAAGTCCCCCGAGGCTTCTGCGCAGCCGCCGGCGATTCGGTGGGGATCTTCTCAGGGAGGGGCTGCGAGCGGGTCCTGAGGTGCTCCTCCATCCGGGCCAGGTGCTCGCAGGCCTTCTCCAGGCCGCGGGACTGCGCCTGGGCCAGCTCGTGCGAGGCGTCGCCGGCCGTGGATCGGGCCTCCAGGGCCTGGCGGATCGCCTCCAGGCTTCGGGCCTGGGCCTGGGCCTCCGGCTGGAGAGCCGCCAGCGCCTGGGAATTCCCTTCCAGGGTCTTCCAGATTGCCTCCAGGCCCCGGAGCCGGGCCTCGGCCCCGGGCTTGAGATCGAGGATCGCCTTGGAGTGCCCTTGCAGGGCCTCGCGGATCTCCTCGAGACCCTTGAGCAGTCCCTCCTGGCGGGCCTGTTCGAGATCCGCCCTCTCCGAGCCCACCCCCCCCGCGAATCCGGACTCAAGCCGGTCCAGGTGGGCGGTGAGCGTGGATCCCAGGGTGTTGACCAGTTGCTGAAGGACGGCGAAGTCCTTCTCCTGGGTCCGGCGGATCTGCTCCCCCAGGGCCTCGAAGGGGCCCACCAGGCGCTGGACCGAGTCCACCAGTTGCCGGTTTCTCGAATCCTGGGCGCTGGAGACGGAGTGGATCTCCTCGGCCATCTTCTGGAAGCGGAACACCGAGTCCAGAAGGCTGCGATGCGCCTCTTCCAGGGCCTGGCGGTCCTGGGCCAGGCTTCCGCTGGCCTGACGGAACTGGTCCACCACGGCGTAGAGCACGCCCAGTTGAGCCGAGACCTGGTCGAACTGCCCCAGAAGCCGGTCGGTCAACTGCGAGAAATAGTCCTGCGAGGAGGCCAGGATGCCCACCGCCTCCTTCAGGGTGCCCAGATCGTCGGTCGGCGTGAGCAGGGGGACCAGCCAGTTCGCGGTCAGCTCTTCGAGGGGAGTCAGGACACGACGTTCCTGGAAGGTCTCGGCCCCCCACAAGAGCAGGGACAGGAGGATCGTCGCCAGGATGCCCGACAGGGAAGCCACGAAGGCGGGGACCAGCTCGGCGCCCAGTTCCTTCAGGCGGCCGGAGGCCTTCTGGATGCGGTCCCTGTGCTTCTGGGAGGCCTCCCCGCCCACGGCGGTCGTTCCGGCTTCGCTCCCTTGGCCAGCCTCGAGGTCCAGTCCGTCGCGCAGGATGCTGCCCTGTTCGACGACCAGGTTGGAGATCTCGGGGACCGCCCGCAAGAGGCCCACCAGCGCCCCGCAGAGGCCCAGCAGGACCAGCACCGCCGCCAGGGTCCGAGGGAAGGCCAGACTGCGCTGGGCCCGAACTGCCTCGGCCTCGGCCAGGGCCTGGGTCTGCGGTGCCGAGGCGCTGACAGCGCGCTGCTGCAGGAGATGTTCGAGCCGACGCCGGGGGGCGCCATCTTCCGGGACTCCGTTGCGCAAGACCGTCCCCAGATCCTCCGGCGTGCGCAGGGCATTGTCGCGGGCCACCCGGACGTTCCCTTGTAGGATCCCAAGACTCCTCGCATCCTGCCGCGCCTCGAGGTGCTGGGCCAGGATCCAGAACAGGCCCAGGAGCAGGAAGACCCAAATACAGAAGATGAAGAACTCCGGGCTGATCCCCTGAACCGACTGCACGACCGGACTGGTCACTCGTCCACCCTTCCTTCATCACGCGTTTCCCGGCCCCGAAGCCGGATGGGGATGCGTTCCAGCAGGCCGGAGGGTCCGTCCCGGGCCAGCAGGACCCCCTCCAGGACACCCTCGGGCTCAAGCAGCCCGATCAACAGGAACTCCGCAGCCCCGCAGCGGCGGACCTCCAGGTGCGAGCGGAGCTCGGGAGGAACCTCCAGCTCGACCGACACCGCCTCCCCATCGCCCCGGTCCAGGGTCAGGCACTGGAAGGGGCGCGGGAGGTAGGGCCCAAAGAGCAGGTCCACCCGGGCCAGGCTCCGGCGCAGCCGCAGGCGGCGATAGGACACCCCGATCCTCTCTCCGGCCTGTCCTCGCGCCACCAGGCGGGCTGAGAGGACGCCCTTCTCGCTGCGGGGGAACTGTTCGGGAAGAAGCTCCAGGGTCTTCTTCCAGGCACCTTCCCCGGCTCCCATCCAGACCGGCACCACCGTGGCCTCGGGCTCGGTCGAGAGCAGGACGAATCCTTCCAGGGGCCCGGCTCCCGAGAGGCGAGACAGGGAAAGGTGCAGACTCACCTTTGCGGTCGCCAGGGTCCCCAGAGCCTTCGGGCGGACCTTCAAGCGGCAGCGGATCTGCCCCGGCTGAGGTTCCACCCGCACCCGGACCACACCCACCTTGATGCGTCCTCGGGAGAGGTGGATCTCCCCGGCCAAACCTGCGGGATTCCCCAACACCGAGAAATCGAAGGTCTGCTCCCGGTCCGGCAAGTGGACCCACGGAGAAGGCGAGTCCAGGTGCAGCCAGGTGGCCCGGGTGTTGGCCTGGACCTTCACCTCGCTGGAGAGCCCCGAAGAAACCGAGAAGGCGCCCCGCCGCGTCGCGGGCAACCAGGCCGAGAGGCCCTGCGGGCCCAGATGGTACTCCGTGGCGCCGGGAAGGGCCATGCGGATCGCCGGCAGTTCCCAGGAGGCCAACCAGGAGTCCTCCTCCTGCGGCACCGGCACCCGCAGCCCCTCTGCGTGCTCCAGGGCCACGGCGTTGACGCGCTTGGGGCCGCTGACGGCCTGGAAACGCACCACCCCAGCCGCATACCCTCCAGGAGGACCCGGCAGCGGATGGGTGGGGGTCAGATCCCAGCGGATCTCGGAAGGCCAGGCCCGGATTCCCTCCCGGGGGATCACCTCCAGGCCGGGGGTGGGATCCACCGGGCCGGAACGCTCGAGCCAGGCCTGGCGGAAGAGTTCGAAGGGGCGAAGCCGGCGCGCCCTCACGCCAGGAGCTCCGGCAGGGCGAAGGGGACCTGGTGGGTCCCCTCGTCCCGGCCCATGCAGGTCCAGGCCAGATTTCCCTGCCCATCCTGAATCCGGATCTCCAAGCGGACCGGCTCGCAGACCGGCAGCTCGACCAGGACCGACGAGTCTCCTCGTCCCGGCCCCAGCCAGGCCCGGACTTGGAGGGAGGTCGGACCGGCGGTGCGGAGCCGAAGGTCCAGGCTCTTCAGAAAGGGTTCCTGGGGCTCCCCCAACTGCCAGGCCGCCAGGGGACCTCGCCGATGAGCCTCGCAGATCTGGAGCTGTGGACAGGCCAGCAGACGCAGTTCAACCGGTCCGGGCCGGGCGAAGAGCCAGCCGGCCAGCCGGGCGGCCCCTCGGGCCAGGCCTGCATCCCGGAGTTCCGGAGGTGACGAAGCCGCGGAGGCCGACGGGGGGGCCTCCGGGTCCGGGCCCAGCCCCAGAAGGGTGGCCCGCGGAAGGGCTTCACGGGTGAGCCGGACCTGCAATCCCCTGGGGTCCCCGAGGGGGCCTGGGAGCCACATGGTCCGGGACCCCTCCCCGGCCGGAGGGGCCTGCCCGGCCAGGGCCTCGACGTGAAGCGCCAGCCAGGCCAGGGGCTCGGCGGCCAGCAGCAGGGGGCGACGCAGGCGGCCCACGGCCCAGCGCCGAATTCTCCGGGCAGCCCGCGGGAAGGCCCCATAAGGGAGCACCATCAGGAGCGGGCGTGGAGGAGGAAGAGGGACCTCCCCGGCCTGGAGCAGATCCACCCAGGGTTCCAGCAGGTCCTCGAAGGGCTCCAGCTCCGCCAGGTCGACCAGGTCGCAGGCCAGGTCCAGGTCCACCTCCAGGCGGTCTGCAGGCCCATCGGAGCGAGGCTCGACCTGCAGGCCCCCGTCTTGATCCGAACGCACCCGCAGGCGGGTCGGGAAGGGCTCGAGCTCTCCCGACGCAGCCAAGACCCGGCCGGCTCCGCAGGGCGTCAGGAGGACGACCTCCGGGATCCCCGAGCCGGAGAGTGGCTGCAAGTTCGCTCTCACGGAAAGACGCTGACCTCGGCCTTGCGCACGATCTCGCCGGTGGCGCGCACCCGCAGGCCAGGGCGAAGACAGAAGGCGACCCGACCCTGCAGGCCGGGCTCACCGACCCGTTCCACCCGCAGGAGGCTGTGGCAGGCGGCCTGCATGAGGTCCCCCCGACGCGGACGCACCTCCTCCAGACCCGCCTCGTCCAGCAGGTCCTCCAGCGCCTGCTGGAAGCCCCGCAAGCCGTCAGGCTCCAGTTCCTCTCGGCGCGCCAGTTCCTGGAGGTCCTCCTCAAGGTCGGGCAGGCGCAGGAAGAGGAAGTCGCGCACCCGGGCGCGGACCGCCGCCTCCGGGCCCCGCTCGACCAGGCGCGCCTCCAGGAGGCGGAGGATCTCGCCAGCCCGGCGGCGGAAATGCTCTTCCTGTTCCAGGGCCTGAAAAAGCGATCGCAGATCCTCCAGTTCGCGATTCAGCCGTCCTGCCGGCTCGGGAGGAAGAGTCCGGGTGAGCTCCGTCAGGTTCCTCTCGATCTGCAACAGGGCCTGGCGGGAGGGCAGGGCCAGTTCGGGGAGCTCTTCCTCCTCCTCCAGACCTGTGGATGGCGAGAGCGGCAGGACCTCCCCCAGACGCGCGAGCAGTGGGGAGTCCAGTTCCCGGCGCAGGCCCCGGACCTCCCGGCGCAGAGTCTCGACGGATTCCGCGAGGCCGGCCAGGGGCTCCTCTCGGGTGGCCTGCAGGGTTGCCAAGGCTCGTTCCAGGCCGCGGAGCCCCTCCTCCTGCTCCATCTGACCCGTGCGCAGATCCCGCCATCTCCCGCGGTTCTTCTCAATTTCGCTCCTCAGCGGCTCCAGTGAGCCCTCCAGGGCCTCCAACCTGTCCACCGTCTCGTCCTGCGTGCGCTCCGATTCCTGAAAACGATACTCAACTTCCCTCTTGATTTCGGACAGGGCATGCAGGGATTGCCAGATGGTTTGGAACTCGCTGGACAGACTCTGCCGATCCAGCCCACGAGCCGACTCCTGCTCCCGCAAGGCCGATTCCAGCCTGTCGAGACGCCGCTCAAGAATTCGGAGCCACTCCTCGGTCAAGTCCCCACCTCCTAGTAGCCTCGGCCCAACTGGTCGGGATCGATCGGCGGGAAATCCTGCACGAAGGCCGGTTCCCCGCCGTCCTGCTCGCCCAAGGCCAGGCGGACGTGCAGGCGTAGATCGGGCGTGAGGCGCAGGCTCAAGACTCCGTCCAGGCCCCACATGCCCAGATCTTCGGGGATCTCGAAGCGGTCGACGCAGACCTCCCGGATGTCGGGATTGGGATCCCCGCCTGGCAGGCTCAAGCGGTCCTCCCTCCCGGCGTTTTCCAGGATTTGGACCAGGCTGGGGCCGGGGCGGTTGAACCCGATCTCGGTCTGCCCCGCCAGGCCCTCCGGCGGAATCGGCAGGCCGTCTGCCAGGATCTCCTGGAAGAACATCCCGCCAGCGCGCTTGGCGGCCACGCCCACCCGGCAGGTGGAGATCTGGACTCCGTCCTGGATGTCCAGCATCACCCCCTCGTGTCGCGCGGAGACCGGGCCCAGGTTCAGGCTCAGGGGGGCTCCTTCGACCACGCACTGCTTGAGGTCGCCTCGAGGCCGGGCCTGCCGGGCCTTGGGGAAGGCCCGCGCCAGACAGCGTTCGACCTGGGGCCAGAGCGAGGCCCGGCCGGTCAGGAGCACGACTTCCGGGTCCTGACCCAGACCGGAGGTCACCAGGCCCCGGGCCACCGAGACGGTCTGCTGGATCCCGTCCTCCAGCAGCGCCTCCACATGGGAGCGGTCTGGCCATCCTCCGGCCAGGAGCTTGTCCAGGCCCACCCGCTCGACCTGGTTGTCTACCAGGATCTCCAGGCGGGAGTGGTCCAGGCCCGCCGGCGGACGCGCTTGGGCGGCGTCCAGCCCTCCGGCCAGGGCGATCTTGACCGATTCGGCCCAGAAGAGCAGGGTCGCACGATTGCGACGGGCCGACAACTCTTGCGAGAAGGGAACCCGGGAAGGCTCGTCCGGGATTTCCACCAACCGGCCCTCGTGCAGCCGCCGGGCTCCGGCGAGGGCCTGGCGTCGCAGCAGGGCCAGAACGGCCTCGGTCATCTCCTCCCCGCCGAAGCGGGGGTGGCCCGAGGCGCCCAGGACCCGCACCCGGACCCGATAGCGCCAGGCCCCGGGGGAACGCAACCCCGGTTCCTGACGCTGCTCCGCCAGGGCCAGGAGCCGACGGCGCAGGGCCTGGGGTTCGGGGAAGACCTCGCGGGTCTCCACGATCTCGTCCGCGCCCCCATGGCCCGGGCCCATCCGCAGGCTCAACCGGTTGGCCGAGCGCGGACTCCGGACCAGGCGTCCCCAGGCCTCCGGGTCGTCTCCGAGCAGGACCGCGATCGGCAGGCGCCCGACCAGGGACTCCGCAAAGGCTCCCACAACCAGGCGGTTGGCCTCGTGGTCCGACTCTTCCTCCGCGACTCCCGCCCGGGCCAGCCGAGTTCCAGGACTGCGAAGAGCCAAGACCTCCTCGGCCCGCTGCAGGATCTCCCCGGTGACGGCCTCCCGCAGGAGGTCCGCCCAACCCGGGGTCTCGGACAGCCTCTCCAGGGCCGAGGCCTCTTCCAGGTCCTGCTCGAAGGATTCCTCCCCGGGATCCGGCTGGATCGACCTGCGCCAGGACTCGACCCGGAGGAGCGTCAGATCCGTCGTCCCTCCTCCGCAGTCGAAGACCAGGACATGGTAGGCCACGTGGTCCTGACCGCCCTTCTCGTGCCAGGTCGAGTGGGTCTGCGGGTCGTTCAGGAAGGACAGCGCCGCCGCGATCGGCTCCTGGATCACCACGATGTCGGTGATCGCCAAGTCCTGCCGCAAGGCCTGGAGATGTCGCGAGAAGGCCCGGGCCGCCGCCCCTTTGAGCTCGTCGACCTGGCGCAGGGTGAAGCGGCTGGGATGGGACAGGAGCAACCGGGTGGGCAACAACTGGTCGCTCTCGAAGAGGCGGGTCCCCCTCTCCCCCGCCCGAGCCAGGAAGGCCGCCGCCTTCGAGGCCACGGCGCTGAAGAGGTCTTCCAGGACCTCGACGGGCTTGAGTTCCCGCTTGACCATCTGCTCTTCGACGGGGACGATCTCGAAGCGGTGATCGGGGTCGCCGGTCCGGCGCTTGGCCCCCAGCACGGTCGAGCGAGGGTGGTCCAGGAAGACCGACCAGGCGTGGTGGCCCACCTCGAAGTCCCGCTCCTGCTCCAGACGACGGTACAGGACGGCCGAGAGGAGCGAGGAGCGGTCTTCGGCAGCGGGTGATCGCTCCAGCTCCACGGTCTCGACCCGCATCGCGTCATCCACCAGGGCGGCACAGGTGCTGGTGGTCCCCAGGTCGACCGCCAGCCAGCCCGGGAAGACCCGAGGTTCACGCACCTCGACGGCCAGGTAGCGGTGGCGCGGACGCTGCTCGTTGGTGTGGAAGACCAGCGTGAAGAGATGCTCGAGACCCGGCTCCAGGCCCGCTCGCAGACCCAGGGCCACGGTCCGGTGCTCGGTGCGCGACAGGGTACAGGGGAACTGGTCTGCTCCCCTGCGAATCTCCAGGTGCCCCTCTGCGGGTAGGATCTCCAGGCGGGAGATCTCCAGCGAGGTCCGATCCGAGCGGACCTCTGCCCCGTTGCGCAAGGTCAGCTCCAGAAGGTCGCCCTCGCTGACGCCGCGCACGACCGACCAGTCGTGCCGGTCCTGAAGGAAGGGCTCGACCACCAGTTCCGGAGTCGCCAGGACCCGAGCCTCGATCTCCAGGCGCGGCGGTGTGTCCTCACGGCCCGTGCACTGCAGGTCCACCCTGAAGACGGCTCGCTCCCGAAGATCCGAAACCTCGGAAGCGGGGATGACGAGATGACCGTGCAGGACCGAGCGCCCCTCCGCCTGCAGGTCCAGCGGGAAGCCGACGTCCTGAGGCCACTCCAGCCGCGCAAATCCCGGCGAGACCACGGGAGGAGCCAGAATCCGGCTGGCGCCGCGCTGCAGGATGAGGTCCACGGGAGTCCGGATCCCCTGGTCCCGCTCGGTGCGCAACTCCACCCGGGCCGGTTCCAGGACGAACACGGGCACGGGAAGGATCCCCAACACCAGTTCGGCCAGATGCCCCTCCGCGTCCAGGGTCAAGGTCACCCGCTCCCCGGGCCCCTCCTGAGGTGGCTTGAAGGACTCCAGGGCCAGGCGATGCTCCTCCCCGTCCTGGAGAAGAACCGGGCTGGAGGGGTTCTGTACCCGCAACCAGGGAACCGAGGAGGACACGCACCCCGGCAGAAGACGCACCGAGCCGGTGCGGCCCTCGTGTCGGATCACCACCCGCAACTCCGGCCTCTGCCCGTGCCTCAGGTTCGGCGGATCCAGGGGCTTCCATTCCCCCTGATGGCGAAACTCCAACCCCAGGGTCATCCGGGTCTGCGGAGCGCCGCACCAGGGGCAGAAGCGCTCACCAGGCAGAACCTGGAAGCCCGGACAGCCCTGAGCCTGGCAGTGGAAGCGGACCGGCAGGGTCAAGACCGGGAAGGCTCCGGCCGAGGCATCAACCACCGCTCATCGCCCTGGCGCCAGGGCAGGATCCCGTTCGGGGCCTTCACGATCGCCTCGGCGCGCGCGCTCAGAAGCCCCCAGTCCAGAGCGGCCGCCCTTGCCACCTGCTCGGTCCTGGCCAGCTCCGATTTAAGGACCTTGACCGCGAGCATGGATTCGAACTCCAGTTCCTCCTCCGGCTTGACCCGAGTGATCTTCGAACCGTAGGCCGCGCTCAGCATCAGCGTCAAGACGGCATACCAGCGCGCCATGACCTCCAGATCCGGGGCGCCCTGGAGCTCGCGAAGCCGGGTCTCCACCTGGTCCAGGACGCCCTGGCGCAGAGCGGCATCCGAAGTCAGAAGGACCACCGCCTTGGCTCGGGAGCCCAGGGGCGTCGGGACCGACATGGCGCCTTCCCTTCTCTCGAAGACATACTCATGCCCGGTGTGCTTCAGGATGTCGAAGGCCGATCCCAAGAGGAAGGCCCGTCGACCGGCCAGCACGGCCTCCTGCTCCTGCTCGGTGAGGATCGCGAGGTCCGCGAAGTTCTCGTCCCGCCGGTCGATATGCAGTTCCTCCTGCGCGTACATCCTCAGGTAGGAGACCCTCATCTCGCTCAGACGGGCCGAGAAGTTGACCGGGAATCCCCCCGCCTCCTGATAGAAGAGGATCTCCCCGGTCTCGGCGACTTCGGTGAAGGTGGCGTGAGGGGCCACATCGTGCACGATGTAGCGGCGGATCTCCTCCGCGAAGTCCTTCAACGCCTGGATGTCGGCCGGGTCCATGTCGGGGGCAGGCCCGGGCAGACCGATCTTGCGCACCACCTGGGTCGGTGGGAGCTTGAAGGCCCCAGGGACCTGGCTTCCCGTGACCCAGAAGCCCGAGCGGCGATACAGGTCCTTGAGCCTGGCCTTCCAGGCCTCTCCGGGATGATAGCGCCGCAGCACCTTCAGGACATGGAAGTCCGAGGGGACGCGGGAGAAGCGCCTGCGGGCGGCAGAGACCAGGGCCTCCTCCCAGCGGCTGCTCAACCCCTGGGCGTGGTCTTGAGTCAGGCCGCTGATCTGGCGTTGCAGGGTCTCCAAAGCATCCTGGCTGGCCTTCCTGAGGTCCTCCGGCCCTTTGACGTAGGCCTGGTAGTAGGTGGGGAGGAACTCATCCGCGCGGTACAGGACGTCGGAGTGGGGGCTGTCCTCGGGCGAGGCGAAGTAGCTTGAACGCTCCCGCAGCGCGGTTGCCAGGGTGGTCAGGTTCTTCTTCAGGCGCGTGAACTGCTCGACCAGCCCGCCGCCGATCGTGCCATCAGGCCTCGGCTGACCCGTGATCTCCAGGGCCAGGGCGCGCGCCGTACGGGCCCCTTCCAGGAAGAGACGCCGCCGCAACTCGCTGCGCAGGACGCCCGGCTGACGCAGATCCCCGACGGCCGCCTGCATGACCCGCATCGTCAGGTACTGATGGATCGTCCCGGTCCGTCCGTCGAAGCCCCCTCTCCGCTCCCAGCGGGAGGCTTCCTTCAGCCAGCCATCCAGATCGCGCTGTCGGGAGGCGGTCACCTCCTGCTGCTCGCTGGCCCTCGTCTCCAGCCTGGCCGCCAGCCCCTCCAGGGCATTCCCCAACTCTTTCAGGCCGGATTGGACGTGGGCCAGGCTGTAACCCTCCACGTCCACCAGACGGAACGACCACCTCCGCAGGGCCTCGCGTCGGGCCTTGAGCCAGGACTCCGAGTTGCCCCGGATCATGCGCGGATGATGTCCCCAGTGCTCGGGCTCGGAGTGGACCTCCTCGGCCTTCAGGCGCATCCGCTCCGACTCGATCCGCTCCTCCAGGAACGAGCGCAGGAGCCTCCCGGCGCGACGAGGCGCCCCGCGCTCGACGTCCCGGCGGACCTGGTCCCGGAATGCGTCCATGGCGCGCATCAGCCCGCGCTCGTTCCCCTTGGCCGAATCCCCGGTTCCATCCGGGTCCTGCAGGGCGAAGAGGAGGTCATGGCGGCGGGCGTCCTCGTCCTCGACCAGTTCCAGCTCGGGCAGGGCCTTGGCCCGGAGGAACTCGGGCATGCTGGCCTGGTTGGGGGCCTCGGCACCAAAGCCGCCCCAGAGGTCGACGACCTCGGCCGCCAGGCGATAGGCGCACGCGGTCATGATCCGATGATGGGGCACCGAGATCGAGCTGAAGCCCAAAGACAGATAGCGCTGAGGGAAGCTCTGGGTGAAACCGTCCTGATACTTTCGACGCCAACAATCCGTCAGGAACTGGGCGAAGTTGACGCGGGCGCTGCGCTTCTCGTCGGCAAAAGACCCGTGGGTGAAATCCTTGAAGATCGACTCGGCCAGGGTCTCGAAGATCATCTCCTGGCTTCGCGGGTTGGTTCCGACCGTCAGGCTCTCGCTGTTGACGTGGTCATACACGTAGGTGCAGGCGAAGGGAGGGATCTCGACCTGCCTGGGATCGGTGGGGTCCCAGTTGGCTTCGAATCTGTGGGTGCCATACTGGTAGTGGTTGAGCTCCTTGAAGAAGGCGTAGCCGTTGGCCCGCATCCGATCGTTGGTGATGTTCCCGAAGTGCCCCGGAAAGACCAGGTGCGCCAGGACGTTGGCCTGTTCCCCCAGCACGTCCTTGATCAGGAAGCCCATGTCCAGCAGCATGCCCGAACCGGTCCCGCCCGCCACCGAGGAGACCAGGATCACGTTGGTGGGCGCTCCGAAATCCACATCGGCCAGGATTCCAAGGCCATTCAGAACCGCAGAATTCTGCATCCGTTCCTGGTTGTGGATGTCCCGCACCCGGCCGTGAGCGTGCTCGAGTTTCTGTCGGATGTCGGCGTAGTGCTTGAAGAAGGCCAGGCGGCTGTAGGCCCGGATCTGTCCGGCCCCTTCGGTCACCGTCCCCAAGGCGCTCAGCCCCGGATACCACCACTCCTTGATCCCCCGATTCTCGGGGGCGTCGAGGTGCTGAGTGATCGCCGCGGTGTCCTCCAGGGTGACGAGGGCCCGTTCGGAGTCAGAGAAGCGGGCGAATCTCTTGATCTCCTCGGCCAGGATGTGCTTCTCGGAGCGGTCGGTGTCGACCCAGAGGTAGCCGACGATGGGAAACTCCTGAAGATTCCCGAACTTCTCGTAGAAGCGGCGGCGGACCCGCAGAAGCACGTCGCCCCCGGTGCCTCCCAACCCGACCAGCAACGTGGGTCGAATCCGGATCTCGTTGATCGACATAGCATCCATGATGACCTCCTGGCCTCAGCGAGCGTCCAAGGCCTTGCCCGTCAGGCCCACCATCAAGGCGAGCAGGGCGAAGACCGAGAAGGCGGAGACGTATCCGAAATACTGGACGTGAGGTCCATTCACGCCCGGATTGAACCAGGCCCAGGCCGCAGCCAGGATCACGACAATCCACAGCACAACCGCGACAGCGGTCGAGATGGTCAGAGCCGCCGAGACGGAAAGCCCCCGTCCGAAGAGCAGACCCCGGAAAAGGGAGCGTCCCGCCGCCAGCCACGCCGCCACGGCTCCGACCAGACAGAAGAGCACGATGGCCCCCTTCTCGGCATCGGTGTGGAGATTCTCGTTGGTGTACAGCGAGAAGCGATTCTGGGGGGTCTCTCCCTCCGGGGGAGCCACCACTTCCAGGACATAGGGCGACCCGACCAGGCCTGCGTGGGCATCGCCCTGCCCCTCGCGATATGCGAAGCGGAACTCGTACTTCAGCGAGAGTTCCGGGTCTCGGAAGGCCAGGAGGGCGACCCGCACTCGGGGTCCGCTGACAGCGAAGGGCTCGGGGTCACCATCCACCAGGAAGGAGAGCTCTCCAGCCCGGATCTCGGTGCGCCCTCCCAGGCTCTCCTGAGCGGGGAGCGAGACCAGGAGATCCGCCGTGTCGGGCGGCAGGAGCGGATAGGGCCTCTCCTCGGCATCGTGCAGATCGATGTCGAATTCCAGGAGCCGAAATTCTTCCGAGCTGGCCTCCGAGGGCTCCGGCGATTCCGGAACAGCTCGGGCCACCTGGGCGCAGACGAGCAGCACGGACAGGATCGCAAACAGGACGCCTCTTCTCACAGGGCAGGGCCCTCCTCCCGAGAATCCCCCGCAGGGGCTGAAGATCCCGCCTCCAGGAGGAAGCGGGTGGCTCCCCCGCCGGGGGGCTGCATGACGAACTCGCACTCCCGACCTTCCAGATCCAGCGGACTGGCCTCCCCCTCCACCAGGACGTCCTGGGAGGGCACGACCCGCGGGCCTCGAGGCCCAGGAACCAGAAGTCCCAACTCGAACCCGCGCTGTGAGAGCAGTCGATGACTGCGGAAGAGTCCCCCCAAGCGGAAGAACTCTTCGCCGTCAGGCCCCTGAAGCCGATAACGCCGCCCGGCCGCCAACCAGCCCAGAAGAAGCGCCCCCAGGATTCCCATCCCCACAAGGACCAGCCCGGCCAGCCCCAGACCGGAGGAAGCTGCGTCTCCCACCAGTCGAACCGGCAAGCGGACGGTAAAGGTCCGGACATTCGAAGTCTGCGGTCCCCCCTGATGAAGCATCAGGTCCAGGATCCGGGAGAGCTCTTTGACCTGAGCCATGCGGCCGAGCGTCTCGGGGTCCACGGCGGGCTCCAGGTTTCCCTGCCCGTCGCCGGAACCGATCTCGACGGTGGCCTGGAGTTCGATGTCGGCGTTGAGCGGGGGCACGTTGCCGGACGGGGGGCGGGGGACCGTGAAGGTGAGCAGGTAGCTGTCGGCGCTCTCCTGGCGAGGCTCGACCGAGAGAATCCTCCGGTCGAGTCGCGCCTCGGTCCGGCGGGCCGTTCCCAGTTCCCGAACCCTGGGTGCCGCCAGGCGGGCCTTCTGAATCCGCCAGCCATCCAGGCGACTGAGGAAGGTGAAGCGCAGGCGGCCCTGGGAGACCTCCCCCCCCGGTTGCGGGCGCAAGGAGACCGTGTAACGCGAGGCATCCCGAGCCGCAACCGGCCAGCGATCCGGAGGCAGACCCTTGCCAGGATCCGAGAAGACCTTCTGCCCCACGTCCAGGACCGGTTGATCCGGACGGACGTACAGGGGCCGAAAGAGGACGGCCTGAACCGTGAAGCCCAAGCTCCGAGCCAGGCGACTCTCGACCTCGCGCAGGAAGGGTTCCAACCAGCGGACGTCCGTCTCTTCGCTGGCCACGGCCAGGTACAGGACCAGCGCTCCGGCCCGTTCACCCGCCGTGCCGGGCGAACCGTCGGCGCTCCGAGGTGCAGCCAGGGGGATGAAGTAGACGTTTCTCAGTTCAGGGGCATCGCGAAGCAGGAGGTAGAACGGCTCGTCCGAGCGCTGCCCCAGGAAGTTGTTCTCGTTGTCGGTCAGGATCCAATACAGGCGCACCGGCGAAGTCCTGGGACGATGCACGGCCCGCTCCAAGGCCATTTTGAGGTTGGTGGCGCCGCCACCAGGTCCGGGGAGGCCCTCCAGCGCCTGACCCAGACTCTGAAGTTCCAGGCCTTCAAGCGGTGTCCGACCCTCGACCTGTTCCGTCTGTGGGTCGGAAAAAGGTTGTATGACCAGAGGGTCCTGGGGGCGGAAGAGCCGCCCGTCCGGAGCCAGGAGGCTGCCCAGCAGTTCTCGGATCTCCTGGGAGAAACGCGTCGAGTCCCCATAGCCTCCCTTGCCCATGCTCCCCGAGGCATCCAGCATCAGCACGTGTTCAGCAGGAACCGGCGGTGCCTCGGGCTCGGCCCAGGCCCTGGAGGAACACGAGGCCAGGAGCAGTCCCAGCAGCAGGATGGCCCAACGTCTCATCGGGTCCCTCCTTCCAAGGCCCGCCACGCCCCCAGGCTCCCTTCGGAGTCCACAGCATAGAGGGTCTGACCCAACACGATCGGGGCCGCGCTGTGTCCGATGCTGCCTTCGAAAAGCCTCTGCTGACCGATGTGCTCGAGTCGCCCCTCATGGAAGGAGACGGCCGTCAACCAGCCGCCCCGGTCCAGCACAAAGGCGCCTCCGGGAACCGGGGCCGGACACAGCGCGCTGGAATCCCTCAAGGCCAGGCGCACCTGTCCCCCAGCCTGAGGTGTTCCTCGGTACAGATGCCCGCCCGCCGCCACCCACCACGCTGTCGAGTCTTCCGCCCAGGTCCACAGGCTCTGCCCGGCGTCCTGAAAGACGAACTGCAAGGAGTGTTCCGGGCTGGCAGGCAGGCGGAACAGGGCGTCGTCGGCCGAGCGGATCAGGGGAACCGCTCCGTCTCGAACGACCGGCGAAGCCTTGAGGCTTCCGGAAACCTGGAGGGTCGGCAGGGTCTGCCGGGTGGCCAGGTCCAGGCCGCTGAGGGCCCCCCCCTCGGCTCCCGCATACAGACTCTGGCCCACCAACCAGGCATGCAGGCTCTGCCCCGGGGCAACACCCCCGGGCCGGAAACTGGAATGAGGCACGAACCCACGCCGGGGACAAGACTCCCACAGACGAACCTCGGCCTGGTTTCCGACATTCACCGGGGCCGCCAACCAACGCCGGCCATCCGTGACGACCGCAGAGACCAGGGTCCCCCCCAGGGGCAGCCCTTGAGTTCGGGGGGGTTCGAAGGAGCGGCCGGAGAGACGCGAGGCCAGGTCGTGGATCTGGATGGCCTGGGGGCCCGGAACCGCCAGCAGGCCCTCCAGGAAGACCGGCGGCGAAGCCAGATCGCCTTCCAGGGAGACCTCCTCCTGCAGGACCGGCTCGATCTGCCCTTCGACGAAGACCTGAATCCTGCCCCGATGGCCCACCACGACCAGATGGCCCCTCCAGACCTGCAAGGGAAATCGCGGCGTCTGGGCCAGACTGAAGGAGGTGGCGAGGCGAAGCGGCCCCGGTTGGAGGCCGGCAGCCTCCTGGGGAACCGGACTTCCACAACCTGGGCAGAACCGCGCCAGGGCGAACCGTGAAGCGCCACAGGTTGGACAGCTCCCCGAGGTCTTCGGGACAGGCTTCTGGTTCATCCGGTGTGTCGTGGTCCTCCCGGCGGCTGCGTCGTGGCGGCCCCGAGACCGGGACCGAGGTCGCGAAGGCCACCCTTTCATCCTGACCAGTTCCGGTGACAGGCGTTGTCACCCGGAGCAACGGGCAGAAAACCTCTTCGCCGAATCGGGTTGCTTGCCTCCTGTCTTCCGAATTCGCGGGATCGGCGGGAGCGAAGGGTTCGTCCATGTGTTCTCGCTCCAATTCATTGGTCCCATCGTGCCCGAGGTCGGCGCCCCCCGTGGATCGCCTCCATGCACCCTCGCCCCTGAACGGCATCTGGTCGACCCGCAGTCTTGACCTTCCCTTGACTTCAAGCGCCTTTGGCTTGACTCGGCCTTGTCGCCCGAGGGGTCAAGATGGCGTGGGGGGAATACCTGCACAAGCAAAGGGGGGCCACCTGTGGATGCCTTGATCGCCGGCCTGCTCCTGGCCATGGGCCTGGGGGCGTTGGCCTTTCTGGAATTGTGTTCCAGCCTGAGGGGGAAATGACGATGTTCATCCTTGTCCTCTCGGCGATTTCGGGCCTGCTCCTGGTCGCCTTCCTGGTGGCGGCCCTGCTCAAGCCGGAGTGGTTCCAATGAGCGGCGCCTGGCTGGAGCTGCTGGTCCTGCTCGCGATCCTCGGGGTTGTCGCCAAGCCGCTGGGGGTCTTCATCGCCCGCGCGCTCGAGGGGAGGCCCACCTGGCTGCAGCGCTTCCTGGCTCCATTGGAGAGGCTCCTGTACCGCGCGGCAGGCGTCGACCCCTCCAGGGAGATGACCTGGAAAAGCTATGCAGTCGCCGTACTGGTCTTCAACCTGCTGGGAATGTTGGCGCTCTATCTGGTCCAGCGCCTGCAGGGTGTGCTTCCCCTGAACCCCGGGGGCCTGGCACCGGTTGGGGCCAGTGTCGCCTTCAACGCCGCCGTGTCCTTTGCAACCAACACCAACTGGCAGGCCTACGGCGGAGAAACCACGATGAGCCTGTTGACGCAGATGCTGGGTCTGACCACCCAGAACTTCCTCTCGGCTGCAACCGGCATCGCCATCCTGGCGGCCCTGGCCCGCGGAATGGCGCGGCAGGAGTCGCCCACAGTGGGCAACTTCTGGGCGGACCTGACGCGGAGCGTCCTGTATGTGCTGCTCCCCCTGTCGCTGGCCCTGGCCTTGACGCTGGCCTGGCAGGGCGTACCGCAGACCATGCAGGCCGCGCGAGGGCAGGCGATGGACGACGGAACGGTGCGCTCCGTGGCCCTGGGCCCCGTGGCCTCGCAGGTCGCCATCAAACAACTGGGCACAAACGGCGGAGGCTTCTTCAATGCAAACTCGGCCCACCCGTTGGAGAACCCCACGCCGGCTTCCAACTTCCTCCAGTTGGTCGCCATCCTGCTGATCCCGGCCGCCCTGTGCCTGACCTTCGGAGAGATGGTGGGGGATCGCCGGCAGGGTTGGGCGCTGCTGGCCGCCATGACGCTGGTCTTCGGGCTGGCAGCGGGGGCCTGCATCTCCTTCGAGATTGCCGGGAATCCCCTGGATGTCCAGGCCGGACTCAGCGCCGTCGGCGGCAACATGGAGGGCAAGGAGGTCCGTTTCGGGGCCGGCTCCAGCGCCCTCTGGACAGTGGCGACCACCGCCGCATCCAACGGATCGGTCAACTCCGCCCTCGATTCCTATACCCCCCTCGGCGGGCTGGTTCCCCTGCTGATGATGCACCTGGGCGAAGTCATCTTCGGTGGCGTCGGGTCCGGACTATACGGCTTGTTGATGTTCGTCCTCGTGGCCGTCTTCGTCTCCGGCTTGATGGTCGGCCGCACACCCGAATACCTCGGCAAGAAGGTGGAGGCCTACGAGGTCAAGATGGCGGCCTTGGTCCTGCTGATCATGCCAGCCCTGGTGCTGGGGATGACGGCATGGGGAACCTGCTCCATTGCGGGGCGGGCCGCAGCCCTCAACGCCGGCCCCCACGGCTTCAGCGAGATCCTCTACGCCTTCACCTCGATGGGCAACAACAACGGCAGCGCCTTCGCCGGCCTGAACCCGACCAATTGGCTCTACGCCCTGGGCGGCGCCGTCGCGATGTTCCTCAGCCGCTACTGGATCGCCATCCCTGTCCTGGCGGTGGCTGGTTCCATGGCGGCGCGCAAGCGGGTGCCCGCAGGCGCCGGAACCCTTCCCACCCACACTCCGCTCTTCGTGGCCTGGCTGCTGCTCGTGGTTGCGATCACCGGTGCGCTGGCCTTCGCCCCGGCCCTGGCGCTGGGCCCCACTGTCGAGCACCTGTTGCTGCAGCAGGGACGGCTCTTCTAGGAGGATCCCGTGTCGCAAGTCGTTTCCCGCCAATACCCGCCGCTGGGGCGGACCCTGCAAGAAGCCCTGGTCCGGCTCGATCCACGCCGCATGGCGCGCAACCCGGTGATGTTCGTGGTCGAAGTGGGCAGCCTGCTGGTCACGCTGGTCGCTGCCAGCGATCTGGTGGCGGGTCGGAGCCAGGCCGGCTTCCACTTCCATGTTGCCGTCTGGCTGTGGCTGACCGTCGTCTTCTCCAACTTCGCCGAGGCCCTCGCCGAGGGTCGGGGGCGCGCCCAGGCCGAAGCGCTTCGGGCCACCCGCCGCGGGACCATTGGCCACCGCCTGCGTTCCACCGAAAACAACAGGGAAGATTTCGAGGATGTCCCCGCAACGGAGCTGCGTAAGGGGGACCTGCTCGTGGTCTGCGCGGGGGAGACCATCCCAGCCGATGGCGAGGTGGTCGAAGGCATCGCCTCCGTGGACGAGAGCGCGATCACGGGCGAGTCGGCTCCGGTCATCCGTGAGTCGGGCGGTGATCGCAGTGCGGTCACGGGGGGCACCCGGGTGCTGTCGGACTGGTTGGTCATCCGCGTGCAGGCCAGTCCGGGGGAGGGCTTCCTGGACCGCATGATCTCGCTGATCGAAGGGGCCCGGCGGCAGAAGACGCCCAACGAGATCGCCCTGACCATCCTGCTTTCGGGCTTCTCCCTGGTCTTCATGATGGTGGTGCTGACCCTCTATCCCTTCTCGGTCTACAGCGTCGCGGCCGCAGGGCGAGGTGAACCCATCGCCTTGCCCATCCTGGTCTCGCTTCTGGTCTGCCTGATCCCCACCACGATCGGAGGATTGCTCTCGGCCATCGGCATCGCCGGCATGGATCGCATGATCCGCCGCAACGCCATCGCAACTTCGGGGCGGGCGGTCGAGGCGGCCGGTGACGTGGATGTTCTCCTCCTGGACAAGACCGGCACCATCACCTTGGGCAACCGGCAGGCCGTTGCCTTCCTACCGGCCCCCGGCGTGGCTGAAGAGGAGCTGGCTCGGATGGCCCAGCTCTCTTCATTGGCAGACGAGACCCCGGAGGGGCGCAGCATCGTCGTCCTGGCGAAAGAAAAGTATGGCCTCCGAGGGCCCGAGGGGGGGCGTCTGCCCTCGGGGGCACACTTTGTTCCCTTCACAGCCCAGACCCGGATGAGCGGAGTCGACCTCAATGGAGACCGCATTCGGAAGGGCGCCCCCGAGGCCATCCAGAAGCTGGTTCTGGAGGAAGGTGGGGAGCTGGACCCCCTCCTGCGGGCAGCCGTGGAAGAAGTCGCCCGGTCCGGGGCGACGCCCCTCCTCGTGGCCCGCAACGGTCGGGCCGTCGGGCTGGTGCATCTGAAGGACGTGGTGAAAGGGGGGATCCGGGAGCGTTTCGGGCACCTGCGCCGGATGGGCATCAAGACCGTCATGATCACGGGGGACAACGCCCTGACTGCAGCGGCGATCGCGGCAGAGGCTGGGGTGGACGACTTCCTGGCCCAGGCCACCCCCGAGGCCAAGCTTCAGTTGATCCGCAAGTACCAACAGGCAGGGCACCTGGTGGCGATGACGGGAGATGGCACCAACGATGCTCCGGCCCTGGCCCAGGCCGACGTGGCCGTGGCGATGAACAGCGGGACCCAGCCTGCACGGGAAGCAGCCAACATCGTGGACCTCGATTCGAACCCCACCAAACTGATCGAGATCGTGGAGATCGGCAAACAACTCCTGATGACTCGCGGCGCGCTGACCACCTTCAGCATCGCCAATGACGTGGCCAAGTATTTTGCGATCCTCCCCGCGGCCTTCGCAACCACCTGGCCGATCCTTGAGAGGCTGGATTTCATGCGCCTGGGCTCTCCGCAGAGCGCAATCCTCTCTGCGGTCATCTTCAACGCGCTGATCCTGGTGGCCCTGATCCCCTTGGCCCTGCGCGGGGTCCCCTACCGCGCCGTGGGGGCCGCCAGCCTGCTGCGGGATCACCTGCTGATCTACGGTCTGGGGGGACTGGTGGCGCCCTTCGTGGGCATCAAGTTGATCGACCTGGCCCTCGTGGCACTCGGGTTGGCCTGAGGAGGCACCATGCGCGAACCTGAAAGCAACCTGCTGGACCTGGTCCGCCAGCATCTCGGTCCGGCCCTGACCCTCCTGCTGATGCTCACCGCCCTGTGCGGCCTGACCTACCCCCTGGCCGTGACCGGGGTTGCCCAGGTGGCCGTGCCGGTTCAGGCCAACGGGTCCATCGCAGATGGGGTTTCTCCTCTGGCGGGGCAGTTCTTCTCGGGACCCGGCGACTTCTGGAGCCGTCCCTCGGCCACCGGGTATGATTCCTCAACCTCGGGGGCTTCGAACCAGGGCCCCACCAACCGGGCCCGAGCCCTGGCGCTGAAGGCCCGCCTCCAGGCTATCCGCACCGCCCATCCCGAGGAATCTGGCCCGGTACCTGCGGACCTGGGCACCTCCTCCGCCAGCGGCCTGGATCCCCACCTGAGCCCGCAAGCGGCCCTCTACCAGGTGAACCGGGTCGCTCGCGCCCGCGAGCTGCCGCCCGAGCAGGTCCGGCAACTGGTGCTGGGGCTGGTCGAGCCACCCGCCCTGGGATTCCTGGGCATGCCCCGGGTCAACGTGGTCCGGCTCAACCGAGAACTGGAGAAACTGCACCCGTGAGGGATGAGGCGCGACCTGATGCCGACCGGCTCCTGGCCCGAGTCCAGGAGGTCGAGGGCCGCCCCGGTCGGGGGCGGCTGAAGGTGTTCCTGGGATACGCCGCGGGTGTCGGCAAGACCTACGCCATGCTGCAGGCCGCCCACGAGCGCTTGAAAGCGCACGTCGACGTGGTGGCCGGTTGGGTGGAGACCCACGGGCGGGTCGAGACCGAGGCTTTGCTGGAGGGCCTCCCTGCGCTGGGACACAAGAAAGTGATCTATCGGGATGTGCTGATTCAGGAGTTCGACTTGGACACCCTGCTGGCTCGCCGCCCCCAACTGGTGCTGATCGACGAGTTGGCCCACACCAATGCCCCGGGCTCGCGCCATCGCAAGCGTCATTCTGACATCGAGGAGGTCCTGGCAGCGGGGATCGATGTCTACACGACGATGAACGTCCAGCACCTGGAAAGCCTGAACGAGGTTGTGGCTCAGCTCACAGGGGTCCAGGTGCGCGAGACGGTGCCGGATCGCGTGCTGGATTCTGCCGATGAGATTGAGTTGATCGACCTGCCGCCCGAGGATCTGCTGCTGAGGCTGAAGCAGGGGAAGGTCTACATTCCCAGCTCGGCCCGCCAGGCCATGGAGGGGTTCTTCCGGCCCGAGCGGTTGACCGCCCTCAGGGAGGTGGTGCTGCGCCGGGTAGCCGATCGCGTCGATGAGCAGGTGCTGTCGTACATGCAGCTCCTGGCCATCTCCGGACCGTGGCCGGCCCGCGAGCGGCTGCTGGTCTGCATCGGTCCCAGCCCCTACGGCCAGAGCCTGGTTCGGGGCTGCGCCAGGCTGGCGCAGGGTCTCCACGCCCCCTGGGACGCTGTCTTCATCGAAACGCCCAGATGGCTGCGGGCCAGCCCTGAGGAAGAAGCCCGCGTCGACGAATCCCTGCGACTGGCTGAATCCCTCGGAGGGCGAGCCGTGCGCCTGGCTGGCGACGATGTGGCTCGAACTGTGGTCGAACACGCCCGGCGCCACAACACCACCAAGATCATCGTTGGCAAGCCTCAGAACCGCAGGGCCTGGTCCAAGCCCAACCTGGTCGACCGCGTGATCTCCATCTCCGGGCCGGTGGACATCTACGTGATCAATACCCTTCACCAGGATGAGCCTCATCGCCCCGCCAGGCACCCCAGCCAGGAACGCCGGATGAGCAAACCCCTGCGGGTTCTGCTGGCCATCCTGCTGGTGACCGCGGCCACCGGCATGGGCGAGGTGCTCGATGCCCTGTTCCACATCACGAACCTGCTGATGCTCTACATCCTGGTCGTGATGCTTTCCGGCCTGTGGTGGGGAAGGACTCCGGCCGTCGTGGCCGCCTTCCTCTCAGTCCTGGCCTTCGACTTCTTCTTCGTCCCCCCACGCTTCACGATGACGGTCGCCGACTCCGGCTACCTGCTGACCTTCGGCGCCCTCTTCACCGTGGGACTGGTCGTGGCCAACCTCGCTGCATCGAAGCGCGAGCAGGTGGAGGTGATTCGCAGGGTCCAGCAGCAGACGATGGACGCCTACGAATTCAGCCAGGACCTGGCCCGTGCCCCGGATTGCGACTCCGTTGTGACCACCCTGGTTCGGCGTCTGGATCGCGCTGTCTCGGCCCCCGTGACGGTGTTCCTGCAGCGCGTCCAGGGAATGGAGGTCCACCCCGCCTCCAGTTTCCGGGCGGTCAGCGCCGAGGAATTCGGTACTGCCTCCTGGGTCGCCCAGAACACCCAGACCGCCGGGCGCGGCACCGAAACGCTTTCCGCTCAGGAGGCGCTCTATCTTCCCCTGGTTACGGCGCGAGGCCTGGTCGGGGTCGTGCGCCTGGGAATCGACGAGCCGCTGCGGCAGTCCCAGTGGAGGTACGTCGAGGGAATCGCCAACCAGGCTGCCGTGGCCCTCGAGCGGGTCTTCCTGGAGGAAGAGACTCGACGGGTCGAAGTCCTGTCCGAGACCGATCGATTGCAGACCGTCTTGCTGAACTCCATCAGCCACGACCTGCAGACCCCGATCGCCACGATCCTGGGGGCCCTGGACAGCCTGAACGACGCACAAATCCACCTGGACTCCGAGACCCGAAAGGGGTTGCTCCTCTCGGCCAGAGAGGAGGCGGATCGTCTCCAGCGACTGGTCCGAAATCTCCTCCAGATGATCCGGGTCGAGGCCGGGGCAGCGCGCCTGAATTGCGAGTTGTGCGAGGTCCAGGACCTGGTGGGGACTGCCCTGCAGCAAGTGGAGTCCCATCACCCTGGCCGCCTGATCGAGATGGATGTCCCCCAGGACCTGCCGATGGTCCGGGTAGACTTTGTGCTCTTCGTCCAGGTCCTGGTCAACCTGTTGGAGAACTCCATCCGCTACGCGCCACCCGATTCGCCCATCCGGATCCGGGCCTTCTCGGGGCCTGGGCGGGTCCACCTGGAGGTGGTAGACCATGGCCCAGGAATCCCTCCAGAGGACCGCCAGAAGGTCTTCGAAAAATTCTACCGGGTTCAGCGCGAGGGGCGGGGCGGGACCGGGCTGGGCCTGGCGATTTGCCGGGGCCTGGTGGAGGCTCACAGAGGCCGGATTCGGGCCCACGAGACCTTGGGCGGAGGCACCACCATCCGCGTGGACATTCCGTTGGAAGGCAGGACGGCATGACCGGAGCCGGGGCCCGAGTCCTGGTTGTGGACGACGAACCTGCAATCCGCAGGTTTCTGTGCGCTTCGCTGACCGGCCACGGGTATCGGGTCCGCGAGGCAGGCACGGGCGCCGAAGCCCTGGCCAGATTCGCCAGCGAGCCTCCCGATCTCATGATCCTGGATATCGGCCTCCCCGACCTGCTGGGGGTCGACGTGGTCCGCCAGGTGCGCGAGTGGAGTCGCGCTCCGATCCTGATGCTCTCCGTCCGCGACTCCGAGCGTGACAAGGTGGCGGCCCTGGACGCTGGCGCCGACGACTACCTCACCAAGCCCTTCGGGATGGAGGAATTGCTGGCCCGGGTCCGGGCTGCCCTGCGCCGCTCAGAGACCACGGCCGAGGGTCAGCCGCTCTTCACTGCCGAGGGGCTGACGGTGAACCTGGGGGCCCGGACCGTCACCCTGGACGGGAACGACGTCGGGTTGACACCCCGGGAATTCGATCTCCTGAAAATCCTCATCCAGCACGCAGGCCGGGTGCTGACCCACCGGCAACTGCTGTCCAAGGTATGGGGCCCGGAGTATGGGGACGAGACACACCTTCTGCGGGTGAACATCTCCAATCTCCGCAGGAAGATCGAGCGCGACCCGGGCCGCCCGCGCATCCTGCTCACCGAGGCCGGCGTGGGCTACAGGCTGCGGGGCACGTGACCGCAGCCTCGATCCGCCACATCTCGCAGTTCCAGGCACGGACCGGCGGAGTCCCTGGCCTTGAGCGACTCAGCCAGGCTTCTCGAGAGGCGCGACAGCGCCCCCTTCGCGCTCTATTCGGCCCCAGAACAACGGACATTGGCAGGAGACATCGACCACCTGATGTCCTCTCCTGGCAGACTTAAGGTCCCGCCCCCCGAGCAGAACCGATCCGGGTCGAGGTCTTCGTCGGTTCCGCCGAACAGGATCCCCCCTGAGGGCGCCGGGTCGCACCACCGGGGGCGGCAGGGTAGGAGCTCGGGATTGCGGAACATTTCGGAACAGAGGTGAGCGTCATGCCCCACGTCCCGTCAAATGCCCGTTGGTTCCTCGCAGACCTCGTCATGGAGAATCGGGTCGACGAGGACCCACGGAACGTGGTCCACGTCAACACGATGCTGGTCGAAGCCGGCTCGGCCGAGGAGGCCTGGGAGAAGGCGCTCGAACTGGGACGCGATCAGGAGCACACCTACCTCAACACCGACAAGAAGCAGGTAAACGTCCGCTTCCGCGGCCTGGGAGACCTCTACGTGGTCTACGGCAAGCTCGAGCACGGAAGCGAACTGATCTACCAGGAGAAGGTGGACGTCCCTGAAGAGAAGTTGGCCACCATGGTCCCCGCCAGGCACGAACTCAGCGTGTTCGTCCCTCCACCCGACGTGGAAGACCTGGCCCATCCCGCCTTCCGCGCGGGTCAACCGAACCTGATGCCCCAGTTGGTCGTGGACCTTCTTGAGGCCAGCCCAGGGGATCGGACCGAACCGCTTCCTGAGGGCGAGGATCCGCGAGGGGGGTTCGGCCCCCTCGCCCCCAACCCTGAAGCGCTACGCTTCGCCCGACACGCTGCCCTGCTGGCGGGGGTGGAACTGCGCCGCCGGGGCCTGACCGAGCAGGCCAGAGGAACCGACTTTCTGGCGGAATCCCTGGGCGAATTGATCCCCACGGACTCCTGAGCCGCCGCGTCCCGCAGTCGTTCCCTGGAATGGAAGCCTCCAGCCCGGACCTGGTGGCCCCGCTTTGCTGGAGTGGATGGCGGCGGAGTCGGACAGGCTCCTGTTCGCCAGATAGCCGAGCTCCCGCGTTCCTCTGGAGGCCTCCGTCTCAGCGGGTCGTCAACGAGACGGGATTGGAGAGCGGGCCGGCGCCCGTGCTGCCGACCTCCTGGACGGCGTACCAGTAGGTGGTGCCGGGAGTGGCCGTGACGTCGGTCAGCGAGAAGACCGAGGCCTTCCCGTCCTGCAGGACGCCCATCGGGTTGTCGCCCAGGTTGAGCTCGACCACCGGGGCCTGGCCATCGAAGGGCGTTGTCGAGCGCTTCACCACGCAACCGGCCAGGGAGTCGCGCTCCTGGCTCCTGGTCCAGTGCAGGACGTTTCCGGGGCTCAGGCAGGCCCGGCCGACCAGCACCAGGGGGCGGGCCAGGACCTTCTGATCCGCGCCGGTTCCGGTTCCGGTTCGGCCGTGTGCCTGCGAGGCCGCCGGCCTGAGGACCACCACGCATTCGGCCCCGGCCCCGGACTCGCTGGCCCGGGCCAGCACGCCGGGCAGGTTCATCTCCATGCCGTCGGGCATCCCGGGGATGCGGATGGGCGGGTTCTTGGGGGACATTTCGTAGTTCTGGCGGTTGGCCGAGACCAGCCAGGTTCCCTCATCCAGGGTCAGGGTGAAGCGGCCCTGGTCATCGGCAACCCCCTGGACCGGCATCCGCATCTGGGAGTCGTCCGGATCCTCCTCGCTGTCCAGGTCCATGAAGGGGGCGGCCATCACGGCGGAGCGGGACAACGGACGCCCCTGCTCATCGACCACGCGGCCCTGGATCATGCAGTTGGAAGGCACCATTTTGAGGTCGGTCGACTCGTTGGCCTCGTCGGCCCTCAGGGTCACCTCGGCCGGAGCCTGCAGACGGAAGCCTTTGTGCGTGGCGGTCACGGTCCACTTCCCTGCGCCCACGCCCAGCGAGTAGTTGCCGTTGGCCGCGCTGTGGGTCATGGCCATCCCCGCGTCTCCGAAGGCCATCACGCGGACCCCGGCCACCGGCTTTCCTGAGGCGGTGACCCGGCCACAGACCCAGGCCTTCTTGAAGCTGCCCGGCCAGGAGACCTGGGCCAGCAGGGGGGTCGCCAGCAGGGCTGCCAGGATCAAGGTGAGCAGCAGGAACCGTCGCGACGCCATGGATCCACCTCCGCGATTGAATGCGAGACACGGCCCTCCAGGCCGGGAAACCTGAACCGCAGGGGTCCTTCTACGAGGCCTCAGTCTCTCCTATGGATCCCGTCCCAGTGTTCGTTCAACCTGTTGTTGACGGCCGACCCGAGGCACTCGAGCGGCGGCGTTCAATGTCGCGCTGGCGCCGAAGCATCCAATTCGAAGCAAACAGGCCCGGTGTCCTCCGCCCCCTGGCAGGAACCGGGCCCCGCGTCCAGCCGAACCCCAGCCGGCCCGAAAGGGATGCCCCCCTCCGGGTGGAAGCCTCTTCCTGAGTTCATTTCCCGGGAGCCCTACGTGCGCCATCGACTCCTCCTGCTGGCTGCCCTCCTCCTGGTCCTGGCCGGATCGGCGCCGGCTCAATCTCCCGACCCCAGGGCTTGGCTGGCCCTGACTGGAATCCGCTTCGAGCAGAAATCCAACGACGTCGTGGTCTCCGGTCGACTGGTCAGCCAGGCTCCACGGGTGGTCTGGGACATCCACATCGGCTTCACCGCCTACGACCAGGACAACTACCCGGTGGCCCACGGAGGAACCTGGTTCCACTCGATCGCCCCCGGGGAGGAGATCCCCTTCGAAGCCCGCGCCGGCTCGCTCAATCCCGTCCACCGGATCGAAGCCTTCGTCCGTTCCGCCGAGCAGGATCCGCCCTGACGAAGGCCATCGGCGTCCATTCAGCCCGCAGATGAAGACCGACCCGACGCTCCAGCGGCGGCGTTCAAGGCCGAGCCAGCGCGGAACCATCCGATCTGTTCCTCCGTCAGGCTGTGGTGCAGATCCAGCTCGAATTCGCCCTCCCGGCCCTTCACCCGAGCCCGGACCGGTCGCCCTGGAGCGAGATCCGCCAGGCCGAGCAGGGAAATCCGGTCGTCCTTGTGGATCCGCTCGTAATCAGCCGGGTCTGCAAAGGTCAGGGGCAGGATCCCCTGCTTCTTCAGATTCGTCTCGTGGATCCGGGCGAAGGAGCGGACCAGGACGGCCTTCACGCCCAGGAAACGGGGAGACATGGCGGCGTGCTCCCGGCTGGAGCCCTCGCCATAGTTGCGGTCACCGACGACGATCGAACCCTGCCCGGCATCGCGAAGTTGCGCGGCCTTCAGGGCCCAGGCCGAGGCGGGCCGGATCCGCCCCGCGACGGGCATCTCGACCAGGGCAGCCACCTCCCCGGTCTCGGCGTCCACCGCCCCGTGCAGCATGTTGTGGCTGATTCCCGAGAGATGGCCCCGCAGGGGAAGCCAATCCCGGCCGGCAGGAGAGATGTGATCCGTGGTGGTCTGGCCCAGGGTCTTCACCAACACCGGGACCTCCAGGAAGTCCTTCCCGTCCCAGGGCGCGAAGGGCTTGAGGATCTCCAGCCTCCCGGATCCGGCTTTCACCTGGACCTGCACGTCGGAACCATCCGCAGGAGGGTCGAGGTAGCCCTCCCAGGACAGGGCGAAGCCGTCCGGGGGGAGTTCCGGCGCCGTGGGGGGTGACAAGAGGAGGCCGACCACCGGATCCTTCAGGGGGTTGAAATCCATCCTTCCTGAGAGCGCGATGGCCATCACGATCTCAGGACTGGCGATGAAGGCCAGCGTCGAAGGACTGCCGTCGTTGCGTTTCGGGAAGTTCCGGTTGTAGGAGGTCAGGATGGCATTCGGCTCGTCGGGTTTCACGTCGTCCCGCTTCCACATGCCGATACAGGGGCCGCAGGCGTTGGCCAGCACCGTGGCCCCCACCTTCTCGAAGGCCTGCAACTGCCCATCGCGGGTGATGGTCTCCATCACCTGCTGCGAGCCCGGGGTGATCATCACGGGGATCTTTGCCGTCAGCCCGTGAGCCGCCGCCTGGCGGGCCACGTGGGCGGCCCGCTCGAGGTCCTCATACGACGAGTTCGTGCAACTGCCGATGAGCGCAGTGCGAAAACCGACGGGGAACCCCTCGGTCCGGGCCTCGGCGCCCAGGGCCGAGAGGGGGCGCGCGCGGTCGGGAGAGTGGGGGCCCACGATATAGGGTTCAAGTCGATCCAGGTCGACCTCCACCAACTCGTCGAAGTAGTCCTCCGGGTGCACCTCCACCTCCGCATCGGCGACGAGGTTCTCGAGGTGGCGCTCGGCCAGGTCGGCCACCTCGGCGCGCTCGGTGGCCCGAAGATAGGCGGCGGTCCGTTCATCAAAGGGGAAGATCGAGGTGGTCGCGCCCATCTCGGCGCCCATGTTCGTGATGGTCGCCCTGCCGGTGGCGGAGAGCGAGCGGACGCCCGGGCCGAAGTACTCCAGGATGCGGTTGGTCCCACCCGAGGTGGTGAGCCTGCCACAGAGGTAGAGGATGACATCCTTGGCGGAGGTCCAGCCACTCAGCCGGCCCTTCAGGTGCACGCCCACCAGCCTGGGGGCCCTCAGCGTCCAGGCGAGGCCGGCCATGGTCTCGGCGGCATCGGCGCCCCCCACCCCGATGGCCAGCATTCCCAGGCCACCGGCGTTGGGAGTGTGGCTGTCGGTGCCGATCATCAGGCCGCCGGGAAAGGCATACTTCTCCAGCACCACCTGATGGATGATGCCGCTGCCGGGCTTCCAGAAGCCGATCCCGTACCGCGCCGCGGCCGTGCGGAGGAACTCATAGACCTCGTCGTTCTCCAGCAGGGCCTCCTGGAGGTCCGGGCTGGCGCCGCGGCGTGCGCGAATCAGATGGTCACAGTGGATGGTGGACGGGACGGCCACCCGGTTCCGCCCCGACTGCATGAACTGCAGCATGGCCATCTGCGCCGTGGCGTCCTGCATGGCGACGCGATCCGGGCGCAGGAAGAGGGTCGTGACCCCACGCTCGACGCGGTCCGGGTCACGACCCGGATCCAGGTGAGCATAGAGAAGCTTCTCGGTGGCGGTCAGATTCTGCCGCCCCACCAGGTTCCGAGCGCGCTCGATGCGCTTCGGCAACCCTTCGTAGAACCTTCGAATCCACCGCAGGTCGTCGTGCCTCACCGTGCCGCCCTCCCGTCCTGAAGCCCGCCCGGACTCAAGGTCTGCCCCCGCCCCGGACGTTCCTGCATCGGGAGATAGGGGACCTTCTTGACCAGGGCGCGGAAGCCGGGTCTCATGATCCGCCCTCCGGTCAGCACCTCCTCGATCCGGTGCGAGCACCATCCGGCGATCCTTGCGGTCGCGAAGAGCGGGGTGTAGAGCTCCTGGGGAATCCCCAGCAGACCGTAGACCAGGCCGGAGTAGAGGTCCACGTTCGCGCACAGGGGCATCGAGCGATTCTTGCGGGCCTGGATGCGCGGGATGCCAAGCCGCTCGACGCCGTCCAGCAGGAGGAAATCCTCCAGTTGCCCCTTCTCGACCGCCATGTCCCGGGCGTGTTTCTTGATCAGGATCGTGCGCGGATCCGACACGGTATAGACCGCGTGCCCCAGGCCATAGAGCTTGCCGGAACGGTCGCCGGCCTCGCCGTCCAGGAGCCTGTCGAGGTGGAAGCCCACCTCGTCGTCATCCTCCGGGTTCCTGACGCTCTGACGCAGATAGTCCAGCATCTCGGTGACCTTGGCGTTGGCACCCCCGTGAAGCGGCCCCTTCAACGAGCCGATGGCCCCGGCGATCACGCTGTAGGTGTCGGTGCCCGTGGAGGAGAGGGCCCGACACACGAAGGCCGAGTTGTTGCCTCCCCCGTGCTCGGCGTGAAGCATGAGCATCAGGTCCAGGAGCTTGGCCTCGGCATCCGAGTAGACCTTGTCCGGCCGGACCTGGTGCAGGAAGTTCTCGGCCACCGAGAGGTTTTCGAGGGGGTTGTGGATGTGCAGGGACAACTTCCCATAGACGTGCCGCTTCACGGCCTGGGAGTGGGCCACGATGCTGGGGAAGCGTCCGACGAGCTCGATGGACTGGCGCAGCAGGTTCTCGAGGGAGAGGTCGTCGGGATTGGAGTCGTAGGAATAGAGGGCCAGGACGCTCCTGCCCAGCATGTTCATGATGTCCGGGCTGGGAACCTTCAGGATCACGTCCTCGAAGAATCGATCCGGCAGGATCCTGGCCTTCGACAGCACTTTGTCGAACAATTCGAATTGGGACTTGTCGGGCAGTTCCCCCAGCAGCAGGAGGCAGGCGACCTCCTCGAATCCAAAGGTCCCCTCGTGCTGATGGTACTCCGCGATGTCCCGGACATCGATGCCCCGGTAGAAGAGCTGACCGGGCATGGGGATCCTCTCCCCGTCCTCCACGTAGTATCCCTGGACGCTTCCCACCCGGGTGATTCCAACCAGGACGCCGGTCCCATCGGCGTTGCGCAGGCCCCGCTTGATGTTCTCCTGACGAACGCTGCGGTCGAATTGCGAGTAGGCCTCGCGGGCCTCTTCGCACAGAGTCGAGATGTCAGCAGCCAGACCCGATTCTTTCTGCATTTCAGCACCCCCATTTCAAGAGACCCCGAATCGATGGGTGATTCCCTTGCCCAGGCATCTGCACGGGACATCCAATCGCGACGGTGTCGTGCCCTCTCACTCGTTCGCAGGCAGCAGGAGGTCTTCCTCCGTTCCGGAAAGCTCCTCCCTCGCGACGTCATCGGATTTGAGGCGTTTCCCGCAAGGACCGGCCCGGGTGCATGGAGCTCAGGCGGCGTTCCTGTGTCCCCCGAGGATCGACAGATCCCTTCGGCCAGAGTCCGCGGAACCACCATCGGGAGGGAAGCCATGGGCAGGATCGTCGAACTCGACGGGGATGAAATGACCCGCATCCTCTGGGGCAGGATCAAGGAAGAACTGCTCCTCCCCTATCTCAACCTGGACCTGGAATACTACGACCTGGGGTTGGAGAATCGCGACGCCACCGACGACGCGGTGACCCTTCAGGCGGCTCGGGCCATCCGGAGGCATGGGGTCGGGGTGAAGTGTGCCACCATCACCCCGAACGCGGACCGACTGGTGGAGTACGGGCTCAAGCGCATGTACCCCAGTCCCAACGCGACGATCCGCTCGATCCTGGACGGCACGATCTTCAGGGCCCCAATCGTGGTCCCGACCATCCCCCGACTGGTCCCGGGGTGGAAGCGACCGATCACCATCGCGCGCCATGCTCACGGAGACGTTTACATGGGAACGGAGTACCGGGTGTCGGGACCCGGGAAGGCGGAGCTGCTCTTCAGCGATGGCTTCCGGCGCACGGTCTGTGACTTCCCGGGCCCCGGGGTCTTGAGCGCGATGTACAACCTGGACGACTCGGTGCAGAGCTTCGCCCGCTCCTGCATGTCCTTCGCCCTGTCCAGGCGCCAGGACCTGTGGTTCTCGTGCAAGGACACGATCTCCAAGCAATATGACGGGCGATTCCGGGACATCTTCCGCGAGACCTTCGAGTCCGAATTCCAGGAACGCTTCGAGGCCTCCGGAATCCAGTATTTCTATACCCTCATCGACGACGCCGTGGCCCGGGTCATGCGCTCGGAGGGCGGTTTCGTCTGGGCCCTGAAGAACTACGACGGGGATGTGATGAGCGACATGGTGGCGGCCGCCTTCGGCTCGCTGGCCCTGATGACCAGCATCCTGGTCTCTCCCGATGGAGTCCGCGAGTATGAGGCCGCACACGGCACGGTGACCCGACACTACCGGCGCCACCTCCAGGGCGAGAAGACCTCGACCAATCCCGTGGCCACGATCTTCGCCTGGACGGGCGCCCTGGCCCGGCGGGGCGAGCTGGATGGGAACCAGGCGATGGCCGGGTTTGCCGCGAGGCTTGAAGAGGCGGTCCTGGACACGATCCAGTCCGGGGTCTCGACCCGGGACCTGGGCGGGCCCGCCGACACGGACACCTTCCTGGCCGCGATCCGCTCCCGGCTCTGAGTCGGGGATCGGAGGGGAAGGCGCTCGACTCAGCCTCCCTCCGGGTCCCCCCCACTCCGAGGGGATTCGCACCAGACCTGCCGGGCGGGGACCGAGACCAGTTCCTTCTCGGGCCAGCGCAGGGCGCTCAGGCGTCCCCCGAAGACGCATCCGGTGTCCAGGTTGATCGTGTTGTTCCGCCAGGTGGCGGTGGCGACCGGGGTGTGACCGTAGACCACGGCGGCCCTGCCCCGATACTCCCGCGCCCAGTCGCGACGCTCGGGCAGGCCGTCGGCGTCCAGCCGACCGGTCGGGTCGCCATACAGGCAGAAGGCCCGGACCCGCTTGGAATCGCGGTTCTGCAGGTTCTCGCGCAGCCCCGCGTGGGCCGCCACCAGGTTCCCCGAATCCAGGACCAGGTGGCTGGGAAGCCCCTCGAAGAAACCGCGCACCCGCTCGCGGAAGCTCGGTTCCTGAGCGTTGAGCTGTTCCATGGTCGCCTCCAGGCCGTGCAGGGTCTGCACGGGACGCCCCCTCAGGGCCCGCATGAGGCGGTCATCGTGATTTCCGGGCAGGCACAGGGCATGCCCGGCCTCCACCATGCCCATGACCAGGCTCAGGACCTGGACCGGCTCCGGCCCCCGATCCACCAGGTCCCCCAGGAAGAGCGCCCGCCGACCCGACGGAGGCACGACCCGCAGGCCATCGGTGGCCACGAGGTAGCCCAGCTTCTCCAGAAGCTCGATCAGTTCGCCGTGGCAGCCATGGACATCTCCCAGCAGGTCGAAGGGCCCGGGATCCTGACGATGATCCACGGGCAGGGGGACCCGGGAAAGGCTGAGCGTGTCCACGATTCGGGAATCCTCCAACAGATGGATGGCGCGGTACCCCTCGTGCTGCAAGGCGGGGAGTTCCGCGCGGAAGCGGCCGAAGTGCAGATCCAGGACCTTCGGGGAAACCTTCCGCGAGCGGGCCTGGTTCCGCTCCCGGACCACCGAGGGGGGATAGTCCAGCACCAGGGCCACGGCCTCGGCGTGGTGGCGTCGGGCGATGGCCAGCCACTCCTGGCGGCGGGCCGACTCGAGGTTGGTCGCGTCCACCACCGTCAGGCGACGCCAGGCCAGCCGCCGGTCGGCCAGCCGATGCAGCAGATCGAAGGCGTCGGCGGTTGCGCCCTGCTCGGTCTCGTCGTCGGTGATCCAGGCCCGGGCGCGGTCCGAAGAGAGGATCTCGGTGGGGCGGAAGTGGCGGGCCGCCAGGCTGGACTTGCCCGAACCGGCCGGTCCCACCAGCAGGACCAGGCAGAAGTCGGGGATCTGAAGCACCCGGCCCGATTCCCCGGAAGGGGACGGACCGGGAGCAGGCGACTCCGGGGCAGGAAGGTCCGGGGGGTCAGGCATCCCACCCATTTCAGGAGCCGTGCCTGGGCTCCCTGCCAGGGGCCCGGTCGGAAACCCCGACCGGATTCCTAGAGGGCCAGGCGGGCCGCGTCGCGTTCGAGTTCGGCCAGGCGGGCCTGGCGCTGGGCGGGGTCCGGGAAGACCAGTTCCTCGAAATCCTTCCGGGCCGCCTCGAGCACCCGCCCGGCTGCCTCGGGGGTCAGGAGTCCCCGACGCTTCAGTTCACAAGCCGCCCCCACGTAGGTCTCGAAGAAGAAGACCCCCTTTTCCAGCCACTCCCTGCGAATGGGCTCCGGCGTCCCCACCACGTCGTGGATCATGGCCGCCCGGATCCTGTCGGGATGGGCCTGGACCAGGGCGGCCAGCAGCCCCGGGTCGGCCTGCCCCGAGTCGCCGAAGAGCACGAAGTCGAACTCGGGATACAGTCCCTGGAAGAGTTCGAAATTCGCCCACTTCTGCGAGAAGATCAGGCCGTGGACGAACTGGTGCAGACAGGTTCCCGTCAAGAGGACCGTGCCATCCAGCCCCTTGGTGCCCAGCTTGCGATGGTAGCGGTCCTCGAAGAGCCCGCAGGCCCCTCCGGGCCGGCCGGTCAGGAAGGCGATGTCCCCCGCGGGCGAGGGGACTCCTTCCGGCGCCAGGTCCAACTCGCGGTACAGTTTCAGGACGCCAGGATAGACCGTCTTGGGAGGGTAGCGCCGGTCCTTCCAGTTGGCGTACAGGGTATCGTCCACGTCGCTGAGGATCTTGAGATCCCGGCGGGTGGTCCTCCGCCCCTCGCGCTCGATGTGTGCGAGGATCTCGCGGCGGATCGAGGTCGAGTCGATGTCGTGGTAGACCAGCTCCACCATGTCCCAGTGCGAGTTGCCGGCGTCGATGGCCCGCTTCAGGGCGGTCAGATCGTCACCTGAGGTGGCCAACAGCACATCCCGGATGGCCTTCTCGAAACGGCGCGGGGTGGGACCGATCTGCAGGGCGTCCACCACCGCTGCGCGGGCCGCCACCGAGAGGTCCGTCACCCGGCCGCGGGTCAGCAGATCCAGGATCGCCTGGGAAGACCGGCGGGGAGCGCGGCGGAAGAGGCCCGACAGGTCCAGGTCCAGGACCAGCCGGTCCAGGACGTCGGCGGGAAGTCGTGCCACGACCTCCACCAGGCGCTCGAGCTTCGCAGAGCGGTAGGGCGGCGAACCCAGTTCCACAGATTCCCCGAAGGGATCACACGGTTCCATCGCGGTCACTCCTCCCCAGCCCAGGTCCCAGGCCCCGCCCCGGTGCCGGCAAAGGCCTCCCAGGCCGAGTCGTACACGGGATCGAGCCCTCGGGCCCGAAGTTCATGCTCGGTGAATCCGAAGGAGCTCAGCAGGGTCTGCCAGCGCCTGGGGTCCATTCGAAGCTGGTCCTGCCTGCCGCGTCCCACCCCCAGCGTCAACAGCCTCCGGCAACGGTAGGCCAGGGGCAGGGCCTGGGCCAGGCCACATCCGTCGGCCGCCCCGAGAATCCCCACATCGAAGAGGCCTGCCTCCAGAGGCAAGCTGGCGTTCAGGCCTTCCAGGGGCGAAGCCCATCCCCGCGGGCCGGAAAGCACGGCCCGCAAGGCCCGCGACAGACCCGGAGCGCCCGGCGGAAGCCGACTGAGAGCCTCCAGGGGTGCCGACCAGGAGGCCAGGCGCCGACGGATGCAGGCCACCACGGCCCGACGCGTGGCCCGGTGCCAGGCCGCGTCGCGTTCCCGGCGAAGCCCGGGATCCTCGGGAGGAAGGGTTGCGAGCTGCTCGAGAACCCGCACCGAAGCGCGCGAGGTCCGAGCCCAGGCCAGAAGGTCCTCCCAAGACGCCTGAGGCTGCGCGCCCAGCCCCCGCAGATAGCGACGCCGGCGCCAGCCCCCCAGAAATCGGACGCCCCCCAGTCGCTCAGCCTGTCTCTCAACCTGCGCGGGATCGGCGGCAGGTCCAATTCGCGGCTCTCCCCAGAGACGGCGGGCCAACTCCTCCTGCTCGGCCAGAAGCCGGTTGAGGTCGGCGGCGAGTGCGGTGCGGCGCTCTTCCAGCAGGACCTGCCGACGCGCCTCGACGGCTCGGGCGAGGTCCTCTCGGGCCTCCTCCTCGGCTCGTCCCGAAGGAGGCGCCTCCATCAGTTCCGAGAGCAGACGCGCGGTCTCCACGGGCAGGGCCTCTCGCACCCGCCCCACCCCGGTGGCCAGAAGCATTCCGGGATGGACCTGGCCGGACCGCTCCAGCACCTGGTCCAGGCCTTCCTGGTGAGCCCAGGAGACCAGCACCCGGTCCCCATCCAGCCAGGCGTTGGCCAGCGCCGCCAGCGCCAGGACGCTGGCCTCCTGATCGTCGGGGGCCAGCAGCGACGCCTGTGCGCCGCGACGGAGCCGACCCAGGACCTCCTCCCACGACCCTCTCAAGGGAACCGGGGAGACGGGACTCCCCAAGCGGTTTCCCGACTCCGGGACCTCCAGGCCCAAGAGCGAGGCTGCTGCCGTGCCGGTCCAATCCGAGCGTTCCTGCAGGACGCGGAGTTCCTCCAAGGTCCCGTGCAGGGCTGTCGGGGCCTGGACCAGGAGGGCCACGGCGAGGTTGTACAGGCCCGGCGTGCGGGGGCAGTCGTGTCGCAGACGCCAGGGGTCCAGCGCGTCCAGGGGGAGGCCCAGGTCGATGCCCACCTCTTCGGCCAGGTCCATCAGACGCTCGGGGTCGCCCAGGGGCAGGCCCTCCCGCAGATGTCCTGCCTTCCAGGAGTCCGAGAGGGCCAGGCAGGGATTCAGGACGGCCTCCTCCTGCACGGGGACTTCCCTGTGCAGGTAGGGCGGAGGCGCCAGTTCTGCCAGGAAGACCGGTGCCATCGTCAAGCCTTCGGGGCCGGGGAGAACCACCGCGGGCCAGCCATAGCACAGGGATTGGCCGGACCGCAGGCGCCCGGCCAACCGATCCAGGTCCGGGTGCAGGCGGACCCCTCCCCGCCCCTCGCAGAAGGTCTTCTCCTGCCCCAGGGCGAGCGGAGTCCAGCGCTGTCCAGCCAAGGCGGTCCGGGCTTCGGCCGAGCCGACCTGCAAGGCCCGGCCCAGCACTCCCAGCAGTCGCCTCCACTGGCCCTGAGTCTCCGGGTCGGCCTCGCGGAAGACAGGGTCGAATCGATCCTGCTCGAGACCAGACTCTCCCAGGGGGCCCGGACGGCAGCCCTGACACCACACCTGACCGGTTCCCGCATCCCACCAGGCGGGAATGCCCCGAGGCAGCGAGGTCCCGCAGGCCTGGCAGCGGTCGGGTGTTGGCAGGGACCTGACCCAGCGAGGTTCCATGAGACGAGGTCTTCGCTCCGGGGCAGGGACTTTCCGCCTGCCACCTTCAGCCGTCTGGTCCCAGGCTCTGGCCGCTTGCCTGGGGCAAATCCTGGTGCGCCGGACGTTGACCCGGGGGGCACCGGCGCGGTATCCTGCCAAGGCTATCTTTGGGGGGTTTCCCGCAATCAGGAGGTATCGTCCATGTCCCACGCCATCTATGAGGCTCAGAAGACCCAAGGTCGACTGGACGATGCTGGAGAGTTCCCGCGGGTCGTCCTGCTGGACTCGATCAGCCACTGCAACCTGCAGTGCTCGATGTGCTTCCACGTCAACATGACCCGCAAGCGGGGCATCATGCCCTGGGATCTGTTCACGAAGCTGATCGACGAGATCGCCGAGGAGGACCCCACGGTCCGGGTCTGGATGGTCTTCTTCGGCGAGGCCTTGATGCTGCGCCGCCGGAGCCCCAGCATCTTCGACATGATCCGCTACGCCAAGTCCAAGGGTCTGCAGGACGTGGTCCTGAACTCCAACGCCAACCTGCTGGACGAGGACTCGGCCCGCCAGTTGATCGAGGCAGGCCTGGACGCCCTCTACATCGGCATCGACGCCTTCACTCCCGAGACCTACGCCCAGGTCCGGGTGGGTGGGAACTACGAGCGCACGGTGGCCAACGTCCGGCGCCTTCTGGCGCTCAAGAAGGAGATGAACTCGACCACGCCCGAGATCTTCGTCCAGTTCGTCGAGATGGACGCCAACTCCGCCGAGAAGGAGGACTTCATCCGGTTCTGGACCGAGCAGGGCGCCCACGTCAAGATCCGCCCCAAGGTGAGCTGGGCCGGCAAGATCGAGGCCCCCAACCTGGTCCTGGGCCAGGAAGAACGCTGGCCTTGCTACTGGGCCATGCGCAGCATGTCCGTCACCGACCAGGGCAAGGTGGTGACCTGCGCGGTCGACCTGGACGGCGGGCACGTGGCCGGAGATGTGACCACGCACACCCTCAAGCACGTGTGGAACAACGGACTGAAGAAGCTGCGCGAGGCGCACCTGGAGCACCGCTGGGAAGACCTGCCCGGGATCTGCCGGGATTGCCGGGACTGGCAGTCGGCCCGGGCCGACTACTACGACACGAACCCCGGCTAGGAACCCGGACTGGAGGCCGGCCCCGGTCGCACGGGCCGGCCGCAGTCCTTGCAGAAGCGGGCCCCCGCAGGCAGGGCCGCCTGACACTCCGGGCAGGCGGCCACCCGCAACGGGGCTCCGCAGTCCTTGCAGAAGCGGGCGCCGGGGACGGGAGCCTGACCGCAGCGGGGACAGGGGATGACCGCGGGGGCGGGGGGCACCTCCCGGGCCGAGGGTCCACCCGATCCCGGCTGCTTGGACTTGGCCGCCGCCTGCGAGGCCGCCACCCGGCCCACCACCCGGGCCGCCCCTGCCACCAGTCCCGTCAAGGAACCGGCCGAGAGACCGGCGGTCCCTGCTCCTCCGCTGCCGCCGGCCTCACCGAGCTCGTCCAGACCTTCTGCGACGTCCCACGAGCAGGGCGGCACCGTCGGGTCGGAGGGGATGGACTCGGGCAGCGAGGCCTCCTCGGCGGCCGAGAGCTTGTCCTCCAGGCGATCCAGGCCTTCCTCGAGGTGGCGCAGGACCTCGGCCTCGGGAACGACCTGCCCGGAAGCCAGGCGCGCCCACGCCTCGCCACCGGGCGGACCAGCAACCCATTCGCCCGTGGCCGTCCAGGTCACGGTGAAGGAAGGACGCTCAGGATCAGCCAGAAGCAGGCTGCGAGAGCGGCCAGGCCCCCCCGAGCTCAGGCTGACCAGGCGGCCCTCGCGGAAGAGCCAGCGAGTCCCCTCCTCCTCGAACGCCTCCCAGTCGCCCTCCTGAGGCGTCTCACCCCAGCGGACCTGACCCAGAAGGGCGCGGGCGGCAGCTTCCAGGGCCGCCAGGCGCATCTCGGAGGGTGCCCCCTGCGGAACCAGGGCGAAGACGGCACTCAGGGCGGGTGCGGCCATGGCGTCGGGCAGGCGCCCGGTCACGACCTTCCCTCCGGAACCGGATAGCCCCAGGCCTGGTCGGCCTCCAGCATGATCGAATCCTCCCGGTACAGCTTTGCGGTATAGGCCACGTGGGCAGGCAGGATCACGGCGGCCACCTCCAGGGCCCCGACCAGGGCCTTGCCGCCGCGGGCCACCGCCTTCAGCCAGTCCCAGACCTTGTCCATGCTCTCGATGAAGGCGGTCAGTTGGGGCTGTAGGGCCAGGAAGGCTGCCAGCGATCCCCCACCCGAGGGGATGCTGAAGATCAAGGCCAACAAAGCCAGGATGGCGTTGGCGCCCCGGCAGGACCACACGATGCCGAACTCCACCCAGTCCAGGGTCTCGGCGAACCACTCGGCGTAGCACTCCCAGGCCTCGGCCGTGAATCCGTTGGCCTCGATGGTCTCGTAGTACCAACGGAAGGCGGCTCGGACCTGTTCCTTGTCCTCGGCGTCCTCGCAGACCAGGTTGAAGCCCCGGGTCCGCTTCAGGGCGCTGGCCAGGGCCTCGGCGCCGGCGTTCAACTGTCGGGACTCCAGGCTGCGACCGATATAGGGGACGATCCCGTCCGAGGGCGTGCCTCCGACCAGGTCGCTGAAGGAGGGCTTGAAGACCACGTCGTCCAGGGTGTTCCAGAAGACCTCTCCCAACAAGGGGTAGTACTTGTTGGCATACTTCTTGGCCACCGGGCGGAACATCCCGAAGACCATCGCCGAGAGGTAGACCACCACGTAGGTCCCGAAGTTCCAGATCCGGTTCAGGACCCCCAGCATGCTGGACAGGGCGTCGTCCAGCATGCTGGCGGACTCTTCGGCCATCTTCTGGTTGAGCAGGACCTCGTCCAGGGCCCGGGCCGCCTTGTCGCGTTCGGGCAGCAGATCGTCCAGGCTCTTGCGCGCCTTCTCCAGGGTCCCCCGCACTCCCCCGAGCTCTCCCTCCAGTTTCTGGACCTGCGCGGCCCAGCGGGCCTTGGTGCGAGGGTTCACCGCTTCGCCCAGCGTCTTCTGCGCCGCTGCCAGTTGGGACTTCAGGTCGTCCATCTTGGGTGCCAGGTTCTCGGCCAACTCTCGAGCCGAGGCCAGCTTGCGCTCCAGACCCGCCACCAGGTCCCTGGCCTGGCGCTCGGCCTGCTTGAAGAGGCGGGCATCCGGGCGGACCATCTGACCGCGCTGGATGGGGAAGGGGCCGTCGTCCGGGGTCCTGGGCAGGCGGGACTTCAGGTTTCCGGGCATCTTCCCCTCGGCGAAGAAGCCCTTGCGTCGGAACCAGTCGGTGAACTTGTTGCCCAGCGAGTCGACTCCATCCAGGACCCAGCGCAGCCCGCGGACCAGGGGTTTCATGGCTGCCCGGATCCAGGTGTGGGAGGCCAGGCGGTGAGCGGCCCAGGTGAAGAGGCCCTTGGCCTTGCTGGCGATGCCCTGGACCAGCTCGCCAGCCTTCTTCTCGCCCCAGCGACTGTAGCAGGCCGCCGCCAGGTTGCGGCAGAAGTCGGTGAAGTCCCCGCTGATCCGGCCATATCGGCGCACCAGCAGGGCCCGGGCCATTGGCAGGACTCGCGTCGCCGCGGCCAGCAGCTTGACGCTGAACAGGGTGTCCTTGTGTTCCTGGGGCTCCTGCTCGGCCAGGCGCTCGACGAACTCGACCTCGGCGAAGCGGACGAAATCCTGGACCACCAACTTGAATCGGTCCGGAGCCACGGGAAGCTCGGCCAGCGGCGCGATCTCCAGCAGCCTGGACTGGGCCCCCCGGGCCTCGGCGTCCAGGGCCAGGCGCACGGTCAGCGTCTCGCCAGGACCCGCCCCCTCGCCCACCTGGGCCCGTCCGTCCCGATCGGTCGTGGCCGTGGTCCCCTCGATCTCCACCGTCGCGTGGGCCACGGGCCGAAGTTCCTGGGGAACCCTCGTGGGTGTCGGAGGCAGGACCAGCACGCCGACCGGCCCCGGCCGGGAAACCGTGACCTTCTTCTCGACGGTGTCGAATCCGGGCTTGGAGACCTTCAGGGTGAGGGTCTGCTGGCACGCCAGACGAAGCGTCTGCGAGCCGACCTCACGCCGATCGGGCCCCGCCGTCGCCACCACCCGCACCGAAAAATCCCCCCCCTGCCCCAGGGAGGCGACTTCCTGGGAGGTCGGAGCGCGGTAGGTGACCTGGAGATGACCCGACTCGTCGGTCCTGCCCGAGGACGGCTGGACGGTCCCGGCCGCCGGATCGAGCCGGAACTCGGCGAAGAGTCCTGCAACCCCGGTATTCTGGGAGTTGAGCGCCTCCAATCGGAGGGTGGCCTGGACCGGGGCGCCCTCCTCCGTCCCCGGAGCCAGGCCCAGGCGGGCATCGGCCGGGCTGAGCAGCGTGAGTGCCGCCTGCAAGGGATGCACCTGCACACGAACCGTGCGCGACTCGAGGTGTTTGCCTCCAGGACCGGTCCCGTGGAAGAGCAACGATCCCCACACGACCCCGGAATCGAAGCAAGGCTTCGTGGACTGGAACTTCACCGTCAGGCCGGTGCCGGTCCGCTCCACGGTCACACTGGCCCCGGCGCCCCCCTCGACGGGATGCTGGGAGACCTTCAAGTCGGAATTCACTGGTTCGCCTTGAGGATTCCCGCGGGCGTCCACCCGATGACAGGTGACCTCCAGCAAGGTGCAACTGCACCCGTCGCCCTCCAACTCTGCCCCGGCTCCCGGACCCAGGTCGGCCTCGCTCCACGAATTCCCCACCTGCCGCCTCTGGCGGACCTGCAGGACATAGGGGACCAGGAGGACCTCGACCTGGGCCGTCATCCGGGGGAAGGGGCGAGGGATCGAGACCCCCGGCGGAAGGGCCGCAGAGGCAATGGTCATGGCCATCTCGGTGGCGGGATCGGCCACTACGTGGATCAGGGCCCGGTCGTCGGCGGGAAGGGTAGCGTCCGGATTGACCGACACGGTGGCCAGCTTCCCCGAGCCTTCTCCCGCCATCTGGAAGGTCAGGCACGGGGGGACCGCGGTCAGTTGCAGCGTGAGGGGGACCTCCCGATCGGGCTCGGACAGCGAGCGGACCCGCACCGCCAGGTCCCCGGTGGTCCACTCCGAACCGTTGAAGCCCAACGTGATCGGCCTGGGCTTGGAGCTCATGGATTCAGCCCTCCCGCGTTCGGGCCTTCAGGACGGGTCCTCCCGCTCCCGAGCGGGCCGCTCATCGACTCCCCCATGCCGAAGAGGTGCGGATCTCCAGCTCGTAGCCTCCGCCCAGGGTGAAGACCACCGGCGCCGCGACGGGTTGACCGGCCAGCACGGCCCGCACCATCAGGGTCGCGCTGGCGGGAGGGGTGTCTCCTTCAGGCTCCCGAGCCCGGACGTAGACGGCCCGCCGCGAGCCGGCGGCCTGCTGTCCCGACAAGGCCAGGGCCTCGCAGGACGAGCTGAAGGAGATCGAAGAGGAAGCGGCCCCGACCAGGGCCGGAGGGGCGTTGCGTGCACGAATGGAGGCATAGACCCAGAGGCCCTCGGCAGCCCCCGGGGACAAATCGGTACGCCGGTCCTGGGTGACCACCTCCAGGCGGAGCTCGGGCGTGGGGGCATCCTGAGCATCCGTGGTCTTGGAGCCAGGAGCGGTCAGGACCTGGTTGAGGATCGTCTGGCCGTTCACCGCCACCGCGATGATCACCGAGACGATCCCCTTGATCGGGGGACCCATCCAGATGGTGTCCATCGCGTCTTCCGGGCTGCTGCAGTCGTCGGCCCAGCCCAGCTCACTGGCCAGCCAGACCAGCAGGACCGTCAGGAGCAGGCGAAGCCAGGGGCTGGCCAGCCCGGGCCGGCCGGGGGCGTCTGACCTGCGAAAAGGTTCGGTTTCCTGGCCCCCCAGCACGCGCAGCACCTCGCGAAGGAGTTCCCTCCGATTCTAGCGGCTCGACACCCGCCTTCGCCATGACCCCGGTCAGTCCTGGAGGATGCCCCATCAGGCGACCAGGAGGTGTGTCCGGGCAGGGGATCCCAGCCGGCAGCGGAACCTCGGGCCATCCAAGTCCCCGAGGTCCACGCCCGTGCCGACCTTCCGAACAGCCCGAAGCCAGATCAAACTGCACCAGGGAGACTGCCTGGAGTTCCTGCCCCGATTGCCCGAGGCCTCGGTGGACGTGGTGGTCACCTCGCCTCCCTACAACATCGGGATCCGCTACGGCGCCTATGACGACACCGAACTCTCCCGGAAGGAGTACCTGGACTGGCTGGCCGGCTGGGCCTTGCAGGTTCGCCGGGTCCTGAAGCCCGACGGTTCACTCTTCCTGAACCTCGGTTCCAAGCCGACCGACCCCTGGGTGCCCTTCGAGGTGATCACCCGCCTCAAGGAGATCCTGGCCCTGCAGAACGTGATCCACTGGATCAAGTCCATCGCCATCGAGAAGGACTTCGTGGGCGAAGGAGCTGGCCTGGCCGAGGATCTCACAGTGGGACACTACAAGCCCATCAACTCCAACCGCTTCCTGAACGACTGCCACGAGTACGTCTTCCACCTGACCCACCGTGGGGACGTGAGCCTGGACCGCCTGGCCGTCGGGGTCCCCTACCAGGACAAGTCGAACCTGCGCCGCTGGACGGCCGCAGCCTCAGATCGGCACTGCCGAGGCAATACCTGGTTCATCCCTTACCGGACCATCCAATCGCGACGCTCCGATCGCCCGCATCCAGCCTCGTTCCCGGTGGAGTTGGCCCGCAAGTGCATCCTGCTGCACGGGGCCCGGCCCGGCCTGAAGGTCATGGACCCCTTCCTGGGGATCGGTCACTCCGCCCTGGCGGCCATCCAGACCGGCTCCGACTTCCTGGGCTGCGAACTGGACCCGGAGTACTTCGAGGTGGCCTGCCGGGCTGTCCAGGAAGCCGACCCGAGCCTCCCGGCGCCGGCCCCCGCGCCCCACGAGGCCCAGGCCACCCAGATGGAACTCTTCTGATCCTGCGCAGGGGGCCGAGGGGCCACCGTGGAAGCCCTCCTCATGGGAGCAGGTCAGGAGAGAAGCCAGATCCGGATCGGCCTGCAGGTGGCCGTGGTCCTGAAGAAGGACCAGGGTACGGGCCGGCGCACCCCGGGCGTCGTGGCCCGGATCCTGACCAACTCGGCCTTCCATCCCCACGGAATCAAGGTGCAGTTGCAGGATGGCCAGGTGGGCCGGGTCCAGGAGATCCTGGACTGAGTGTCCCCGACGGGGTTTGCTGAAAGGACGCCGGCCCGGTGCGAAGAAGGCGCCGCCCGATGAGCGCGATCTTGAGTCCTGAGGACGTGCGGGTGGTGCTGGTTTCCCCCGAGGGCGAGGCCAACATGGGGGCCGTAGCCCGCTCGATGATCTGCTTCGGCGTGAGGGATCTGGTGCTGGTCACCCCCTACCGCCAACCGGCCGAAGAAGCCCGGAACTGGGCGTGCCATGGCCTGCCGGTCCTGGAAGGCAGCCGGATCGCTTCGACGCTGGACGAGGCCCTGGAGGGCGTCAACCTGGCCGCCGGCCTGACCCGCCGCGCCGGCAAGCGCCGCCACCGGATGCTCTCACCGGTCGAGTTCAAGACCCGGATCCTCCCCCGCTCGCTGCCCTGCCGACTGGCCCTGGTCTTCGGGACCGAAGAGAGCGGCCTGTCCAACGAGGAGCTCGACCGCTGCCACCGCCTGGTCAGGATCCCCAGCCAGGGCTCGCTGAACCTGGCCCACGCCGTCAGCATGATGCTGTACGAGCTCTTCGGCCGCGAAGAGCCGATCCGCTCGACGCGGGCCGCCCGCCTGGCCTCGCCCGGGCTGCGCCGGAAGATGCTCGACGCCCTGGCCGGCCACCTGCAGGTCATGGGATACCCCTTCCATCAGGCCAGCCTGGAAGAGGAGATGACCAAGCTCTCCGACATCCTGGAGCGAGCCGAACTCGAGGAGTGGGAGACCAACTTCCTGGGTGGGATGTTCAAGCACCTGCGCATCCAGTTCGAGCGGGCCCGCGACCGGGACTGAACCACAGGCCCCTGACGCGCCCCTAACCATCTGTTCATTCTCGGCCGGCATTGAATCGGGTAGACTGGGGACGTATGAGACCGATCAGCGCCATGTCCGCCCCTCCAGCCCAGCACGCCGGCCAGAAGCCCCCCGTCGTGCCCGCCTCGACCGAGCCCCTCGACTGCGTGGAGCTCGGCCTGTCCCAGGAGGAGCCCCAGCGCCCCCTGGTCCCCGCGCCGCAGGTCCGGGATGGCGCCGAGGCGCCGGAATCCAGTCCCTCCTCGAAGCGACGCTGGATGGCGGCGGGGTTCGCCGGGCTGGCCGTGGCCGGGGCGGCGACCGGCCTGGTCGGGCATACGCTGCTGACGGCCCCCGTGGCCCCGGGCGCCACCACGCCGATCGTGTTCCAGGATGGCCGCCTCCACGTCTCGCCGGAGGCCGGCCACGACGCCTCCACGGCCTGGCGCCTCTTCCGGCGCCAGTTCTACGAGGACGACGCCAAGGCCGACCTGGCCTCCGACTCCAACCGCTTCCTGCCTGCGCCCAAGGGCTCCCAGCCCCCCGGCGAGTTGAGCCAGGACTCCCTGCGGGTGGTCTCGTGGAACCTGCACCGGGGCCAGGGCCGTGAGGACGAGGGCTCGCGCGAGCAGGTCCCCCAGATGGTCGCCCAGATCCGCGAGGCCGGCCCCGACGTGGCCCTGCTGCAGGAGGTCCCGCCCTGGCGAGCCGCCGAGATCGTCAAGGGCACCGGGATGGACGGCTACTACACCAACACCGCCCCCGGGCAGGGAAACCTGATCCTGGTCCACCCCGACCTGGAGGTGGTGGGGAACTTCCGCGAGACCCTGTCCTTTGAGGTGGAGAACGCCCAGGACGCGGACCGGGTGATCGAGACATGGAAGGAAGAAGGGGCCTCCGGGCACCCCCGCTCGGCCCAGGCCCTGCGCCTGCAGAGGCCCGACGGCTCGACCAGCCTGGTCTGGAACACCCACCTGACCAACATCGACTACCAGGACGGGCAACGAGCCATGGAGGCCCGGCGCCTGGTGGACTTCCTGGACGAGGTGGCCCTCCCCGGCGAGCCGATCTTCGGCGGCGGGGACCTGAACTCCAAGGCCGGCCTGGATGCCGTGCGGGTCCTGGAAGAGCACGGCTACCACCTGGACGGAGCGCGCATCGACTGGCTGGCCACCCGCGGTGCCTCGCTGGAACAGGTCGAGCACGAGAAGCTCCTGGAAGGCGACCTGCAACTCTCCGATCACCCGATGGTGCGCGGGCAGGTGCCAGACCAGGGCGGCAAGGTCGAGTAGTCCTGAGGAAGCGACTCGCCACGGAAGGCCCGGTCGAAACGGCCTCGAAGGCCGGCTTGACTTCTGGCCATGCTGGTGCGCACCAACCGGGGTGCTCGAAGCTGAAGAAGGCCTTGAGGAGGCCGGTGCATGACAACCCGACGAGATCCACAGGGGCGCGCGGAGGGCGACGGCTCACGCCCACGCATCGAGTACCTGCGGGTCAAGAACTACCGGGTCCTGCACTCGGTCGAGCTGAAGAACCTGACGCCGCTCACCGTACTGCTGGGCCCCAACGGCAGCGGCAAGTCAACTCTCTTTGACGTCTTCAGCTTCCTGTCGGAATGCTTCCAGACGGGGCTCCGCGCAGCCTGGGACCGGAGGGGCAAGGCCCGCGAGCTGAAGACCCGCGACTCGGATGGGCCCATCGTCATCGAGCTCAAATACCGAGAGCGCCCCAAGCGCCCCCTGATCACCTACCACCTGGCCCTGGACGAGGGCCCCCGCGGACCGGTGGTGGCGGAGGAGTGGCTGCAGTGGACCCGAGGTCGGGGTGGCAAACCCTTCCGCTTCCTGAACTACAAGGAAGGGAAGGGGCTGGCCATCAGCGGCGAGGCGCCGGATGAACAGGAGGAACGGCGGGAAGGTTCGCTCAAGTCGCCCGACTTGATCGCCGTCAACGCCCTGGGCCAACTTGCCGACCACCCTCGTGTCGCGGCCCTTCGAGACTTCATCACGGATTGGTACGTGTCCTACCTCTCTGTGGACGACACTCGGGGACAGCCCGAGGTGGGGCCCTCAGACCGCCTGTCGCGCACGGGGGACAACCTGGCCAACGTGGTGCAGTTCCTCCAGGAACAGCACCCCGACCGCCTTGAGGCGATCTTCCAGCTCCTCTGCAGGCGGGTCCCTCGCCTGGAGAAGGTGCTGGCCGAGCCCATGGCCGATGGCAGGCTGCTGTTGCAGGTGAAGGATGCCCCCTTCGAGCGACCGATCCTGTCCCGATTCGCCTCGGACGGAACCCTGAAGATGCTGGCCTATCTGGTCGTCCTGAACGATCCGCATCCGCCCCAGTTCATCGGGATCGAGGAACCCGAGAACTTCCTCCACCCTCGCCTGCTTCGGGATCTGGCCGAAGAGTGCCGTGCCGCTTCAGAGCACAGCCAACTGCTGGTGACCACCCACTCGCCGTATTTCCTGGACGGCCTGCGCGAGGAGGAGGTGCGGGTGCTGTACCGAGATGAGGCGGGGCACACGTTGGTGACCCGCGCCGCCGACATCCCGGGCATTCCCGAATTCATCCGGTCCGGGGCGAGCCTTGGCGAACTCTGGATGGAGGGCCATTTCGGCTTTGACGCGCCCCTTCAAAGGGGCACGCGCGAGGCGTCTTGAGCACGCGCCCTGCGCTTCACAGGGTCGACTTCCTGGTCGAAGAACGCTCCATGGCCGAGTTCCTGAGGTGCGTCGCACCGGGGTTGCTGCCTGCCGGAGCGAGCTTCCAGGTGGTCGAGTTCGGGAACAAGCAGCGACTGCTGAGGAAGCTGCCCGAGCGGTTGGCCGGCTATCGACACTGGGTGACTCCAGGTCACGTTCTCGTGGTTGTCGTGGATCGGGACGAGGACGACTGCCACGCCCTGAAGGCCCGACTGGAGGAGATCGCGGCCCAAGCCCATCTCCCGACTCGGACCTCCCCCAACGACGGTCAGTTCACGGTCCTCACCCGCCTGGCCATCGAGGAATTGGAAGCCTGGTATATTGGGGACTGGGAGGCTGTTCGAGCGGCGTGGCCTCGCGTCCCCGCGGACATCCCCCAGAAGGCGGGGTACCGCGACTCGGACTCCATCTCTGGTGGGACCTGGGAAGCCTTCGAACGGGTGCTTCAGCGGGCGGGCTATTTCCGCTCGGGCCTCCGCAAGGTCGAGGCGGCTCAGGCCATCGCACCGCACATCGATCCCGCCCGAAGCAGTTCCAGGAGTTTCCAGGTCTTCCGCGACGCCATCCTGGAGCTGTGAAACGAGAAGACCACCTCTCGGCCCAGACCGGTCGAAATCCAACTGACGACAGTCGTGACTTCGGTGTTACGCCGTAGGAGCCGGTTTCCCGGCCACGAAGGCCCTCGGCCTGCGGAGGAGTGGCTGGATTCCTGAGCGCCCTCCGCCAAGGAGAACCCATGGCCCGGTTGACCCTTCCTCAGCTCGAGCGGCACCTCTTCGCGGCCGCCGACATCCTGCGCGGCAAGATGGACGCTTCCGAGTTCAAGGAGTACATCTTCGGGATGCTGTTCCTGAAGCGCTGCTCGGACGTCTTCGAAGAGCGTCGAGGTCGCGTCGTGCAGGGGCAGGTGGAGCGGGGCCGGAGCCCGGCCGAGGCCGAAGAACGGGCCGACCAGCGGACCCGCTACCGCGACACCTTCTTCGTGCCGCCCCGCGCCCGGTGGGAGCGGCTGCGCGACGAGGTCCACGAGGACGTGGCCACCGAGCTGAACAAGGCCCTGATGGCCCTGGAGGAAGAGAACCAGGGGCTGCGCGGGGTGCTGACCCACATCGACTTCTCCCGCAAGATCGGCCAGTCGCGCATTCCGGACAAGAAACTGCGGGACCTGATCCGGCACTTCAGCAAGTACCGCCTGCGCAACGAGGACTTCGAGTTCCCGGACCTGCTGGGCGCGGCCTACGAGTACCTGATCGCCGACTTCGCCGACTCGGCCGGCAAGAAGGGCGGCGAGTTCTACACGCCCCGGGCCGTGGTGCGCCTGATGGTCGAGCTCTTGGAGCCCCGGGAGGGGATGCGGGTCTACGATCCTTGCGTGGGGTCGGGCGGCATGCTGATCCAGTCCCAGCACTACGTCGAGGAGCGGGGCGGCAACGCCCGGGACCTGGCCCTCTACGGGCAGGACTCCAACGGCGGCGTCTGGGCCATCTGCAAGATGAACATGATCCTGCACGGCATCATGGACGCCGACATCCGCAACGAGGACACGCTGGCGAACCCCGAGCACCTGGATCGGGGCGAGCTGATGCGCTTCGACCGGGTCATCACCAACCCGCCCTTCTCGCAGAACTACTCGCAGGAGGGGATGCGCTTCCCCGAGCGCTTCCGCTACGGCTTCTGTCCCGAGGGCGGCAAGAAGGCGGACCTGATGTTCGCCCAGCACATGCTCTCGGTGCTGCGGGCCGGGGGCTTGATGGCCACCGTCATGCCCCACGGCGTGTTGTTCCGGGGAGGCGCCGAGCGGGACATCCGGCGCGGCTTCCTGGAGGACGACCTGCTGGAGGCGGTGATCGGCCTCGCGCCCAACCTCTTCTATGGCACCGGCATCCCCGCCGCGATCCTGGTGATGCGGGCCAAGGGCGGCAAGCCCCCAGAGCGCCGGGGCCAGGTGCTGTTCATCAACGCCGACGCCGAGTTCCACGCCGGGCGGGCCCAGAACTTCCTGCACCCCGAGCACCTGCAGAAGGTCGTCTCGGCCTACAGGCAGTTCCGGGACATCCCGGGTTTCGCCACGGTGGTGTCGCACCAGACCCTGGCCGAGAACGACTACAACCTGAACATCCGCCGCTACGCCGACAACGCGCCGCCCCCGGAGCCCCACGACGTGAGGGCCCACCTGCTGGGCGGGGTGCCAAGGGCCGAGGTCGAGGCGAAGCGGGATCTCCTGGCCGGGCAGGGCCTGGACCCGAAAGCGCTCTTCGTCGAGCGGGAGGACGCCTGCTACGACTTCCATCCGGAGCTGGCCGAGCGGTCCAGCCTGCGCGAGGCCGTGGAGTCGAACCGGGGAGTGCAGGCCAGGGAGGCGGCCCTGCAAGCCTCGTTCGAGGGCTGGTGGAAGGCCCGTCGGGATCGCCTGCGCCGTTTGCCCCAGACCGGCGACCTGATGGCCGTGCGCGCCGAGTTCCTGGAGAGCTTCACCGAGGCCCTCCGGCCCGTGGGCCTTCTGGACGAGTTCCAGGTGGGCGGCGTGGTGGCCGCCTGGTGGGACGCCGCCCAGTTCGACCTGAAGGCCCTGGCCACCCGCGGGTATGCGAACCTGCTGGACGGCTGGGTGGACACCCTGCGCGATGCCCTGGAGGAGGGGGAGGTCGACCCCACCGAGGACCGCCTGGTCCGCCGCATGCTCCCGGACTTCCTGAACCAGATCGCCGAGGCCGAGGCCCGCCGGGCCGAACTGGAAGGCCAGATCGCCGAGGCCAGGGGCTCGGAGGACGAGGAGGAGGACGACGAGTCGGAGGAACGCCTGAGCGAGGCCGAGGTGAAGGAGCTGAAGAGGCAGCTCACCCAGGCCAGGAAGAGCCTGAAGGCCCTGCATTCCGAGGTGCTCAAGCGCATGGAGAAGGCCCGCGCCCGGCTTTCCGAGGCCGAATGCGCGGACCTGGCCCTGGATCTGTTCCACGCCGACCTGGACGCCCAGCTCGAGCGCGCCGTGGCCGCCCGCCGCCGCCAGGTCGTGGCCGCCGTCGAGAACTGGTGGGACAAGTATCGCGTGCCGTTGCGGGAGTTAGAACGCGAGCGGGACGAGGCCGTGGGGCGGCTCGAGGGGTTCTTGAGGGAGTTGGGGTATGTCGGGTAGGACTTGTCCTGAGAATTCGCTCCGCCGTCTGGGGGACATCATCCAGATCCGAAGAGGGATGTCGTGGGACCAGTCGATGGAGTCGCGAGAGCCCGATGCGGACGCCGTCCCTGTCCTTAGGATACCTAACGTCAAAGAAACGCTGGATCTGTCGGACCTACTCTACTTGAATCGTGTCACATCAACTCAGGCTGATCGTTATCGGGCCTCGCAGGGCTGGACGGTCCTGGTTGGGTCCAACGGAAATCCGGCGAGAGTTGGTAATGCCGCCTATATCCAAAACGATCTGGGCTTCCTCGTCGCCTCATTTCTGATGGCTATCGCACCGCGAGACTCGAGGACTTTGGACCCCAAGTTCCTGTTCCATGCGATTGCATGTCCAGATTTGCAGCAGGCCATCACGGACAGTGTGCAGGGGAGTACGGGCCTGAAGAACTTGAGTCAGAAGTTCTTCTGTAGCCTGGAGATCGTTCTCCTGCCTCTCCCCGAGCAGCGCCGCATCGCCGAGATCCTGGACGCCGCCGACGAGACAATCCGCAAGTCCGAGGCCCTCCTGGCCAAGTTGGAGCAGGTGAAGGCCGGCCTGCTGCACGACCTGCTCACACGGGGCCTGGACAAGATCGGCCGCCTGCGCGACCCGGAGGCGAACCCCGAGCAGTTCCAGGATTCGCCGCTGGGGCGGATTCCGAGGGAGTGGCACCTGCGGAGTCTTCAATCGTGCTGCGGCCCTTTGATTACATACGGCATCGTCCAAGCCGGCCCGCATGTGCAGAACGGCGTCCCATATATTCGAACTGGCGATATGTCAGGGGACTCACTCCAAGTGGACGGGCTGTTAAGGACCTCTCGAAGCATTGCACGCTCCTACGCCAGATCAGAGGTCAAAGCCGGTGAGATCGTTTGTGCCATTCGGGCGACTTTGGGGAAGGTCTTGGAGGTCCCCCCCGAGTTGGACGGCGCCAACCTGACTCAGGGAACAGCGAGAATCGCGCCACATCTCGAGGTCTGTGGGCACTATCTGCTATGGTGCCTGAGAACCAAGCCACTTCAATCTCAATTTGAGATGGCTCAGAAGGGGACAACTTTCGCGGAAATCACTCTTGCAGACTTGCGGCTCTTGCTCGTCCCCCTCCCCCCCCTCCCTGAACAGCGCCGCATCGCCGCCATCCTCGACGCCCACGACGCCCGGATCCGCGCCGAGCGGGCCCAACTCGACAAGCTCCGCCAGATCAAGAAGGGCCTGATGCACGACCTCCTCACCGGGAAGGTGCGCGTCCAGGTTCCCCAGGAGGCCCCCGCCCCATGACCCTCCCCACCGAGTCCACCTACGTCGAGCGCCCCTTCCTCGACCAGCTCCAGTCGATGGGCTGGGAGGTGCTGGACGGGTGCGCCGAGGACCCGGCCCGCACGGGGCGGGAGGGCTTCCGGCAGGTGCTCCTGGAGGGGCGGCTGCGGGAGGCGCTGCGGCGCCTCAACCTGGACGCCGACGGCCAGCCCTGGCTGGATGACTCGCGGCTGGGCCGGCTTGTGCTGGAACTGCAGCGGGTGGGCGGCAAGCTCATGGAGGCCAACGAGCGGGCCACCGAGCTGCTCTGGCGGGGCACGGCCATCGAGGGACTCCCCGAGCGCGACGGCGGGCGCGATCAGGTGGTGCGCTACCTCGACTTCCGGCATCCGGAGCGCAACGACTTCCTGGCCGTGCGCCAGTTCCGGGTGGACGTGCCCGGAAGCGCGACCTTCATCCTGCCGGATATCGTGCTGTTCGTGAACGGCATCCCCCTGGTGGTGGTGGAGTGCAAGAGCCCGGCTGCGACCGCCCCCCTCAACGAGGGCATCCAGCAGCTTCTGCGCTACTCGAACCAGCGCGGCGAGGGCTTCGCGGACGACGGCAACGAGCGGCTCTTCCACACCAACCAGTTGCTGGTCTCGACCTGCTTCGACCTGGCGCGGGTGGGCACGGTCGGGGCCTCGTTCAAGCACTTCCTGGAGTGGAAGGACACCAGCCCCGTGCCCTCGGCCGAGGTGGCCGAGGCCCTCGGCGTGGCCCGCCTCTCGGGCCAGCAACTCCTGGTGGCGGGGATGCTGCGCCCGGCGCACCTGCTGGACCTGGTGCGCCACTTCACGATCTTCAAGGACTTCGACGGGCGCCGCGGCAAGGTCGTGGCCCGCTACCAGCAGTTCCGGGCCGTGCACGAGGCGGTGCGGCGCCTGAAGACGGGGGCCACGCGCCTGGAGGATGGCGAGCACGACCGCCGGGGCGGCGTGGTCTGGCACACCCAGGGGTCGGGCAAGAGCCTGACGATGGTCTTCCTGGTGCGCAAGATGCGCTCCGAGCCGGAGCTGCGCCGCTTCAAGGTGGTGGTCGTCACCGACCGGACCGACCTCGAGCGCCAGCTCTCCGACACCGCCGCCCTCACCGGCGAGACCGTCCGCAAGGCGTCCGGCACCCGGGACCTCAAGAGGATCCTGGCCGAGCCGGGGCCGGACCTCGTCTTCGCCATGATCCAGAAGTACCTGGAGCGGAGCCCGGTGGTGGCCCTCCCGGGCGGGGCGAGCCCCAGCAACCCGATCCTGCCGCAAGACCTGGCCGCCGAGGCGGAGGGCCTCTACGACGGGGACTTCCCGCCCGCGACCGAGGAGTTGTTCCCGACCCTCAACCCCTCCGAGGACATCCTGGTTCTGGTGGACGAGGCCCATCGGACCCACACCTCGACCCTGCACGCCAACCTGATGAAGGCTCTGCCCAACGCGGCCCGCATCGGCTTCACGGGCACGCCGATCCTGCTGGGCGCGCGGAAGCGCACCCACGAGATCTTCGGCGAGTACCTGGACCGCTACACGATCCGCGAGTCGGAGGCGGACGGGATGACGGTGCCGATCCTCTACGAGGGCCGCACGGCCGAGGGCGAGGTGGCCGACGGCGGCAGCCTGGACCGGCTCTTCGAGGACATGTTCCGGGAGCACACCCCGGAGGAGTTGCAGGCCATCCAGGCCCGCTACGCCACCCGGGGCCAGGTGCTGGAGGCCCGGGACCTCATCGCGGCCAAGGCCCGGGACCTGCTGCGGCACTACGTGGACGTCGTGCTCCCCAACGGCTTCAAGGCCATGGTGGTCGCGGTCAGCCGGCGGGCGGCGGTCCGCTACCGGGAGGCCCTGGTGGCCGCGCAGGCCGAGCTGGTCGGCGACCTCGTCGCCTTGGATCCGGCTCTCCTGGCGCTTTCCGCCGAGGCCCTGGCCGCGCGCTCTGCCGACGAGCAACTTCTGGTCCGCGCCCACCCCCGCCTGGAGACCCTCCGAGGCCTGGAATTCGCGGCCATCATCTCCTTCAACCGCAACCACGACGACGCCGCATGGAAGGTGTGGACGGACGGAACCCGCCAGAAGGAGCTGATCGCCCGCTTCAAGCAGCCTCTGCAGGGTCCGAAGTCGGACCCGCTGGCCTTCCTCTGCGTCAACAGCATGCTCCTGACCGGCTTCGACGTCCCGCACCTCCAGGTGCTGTACCTGGACCGCGGGCCCAAGGAGCACGAGCTTCTTCAGGCCATCGCCCGCGTGAACCGGACGCACGAGGGCAAGAGCCACGGGCTGGTGGTGGACTACTTCGGCGTGGCCCGCCACCTCCAGGAGGCCCTGGCGGCCTACAGCTCCGAGGACGTGGCGGGCGTCATGGCCAGCCTGAAGGACGAGCTGCCCCGCCTGGAGGACCGCCACCGCCGGGTGGTCGGCCTCTTCCTGGACCTGGGCGCCGGCCTGGACCGGCCCGAGCAGTGCGTGGACCTGCTGCGGGACGTGAAGCTCCGGGCCCGCTTCACCGCCGAGCTCAAGCTCTTCCTCGACAGCCTGGACATCGTGCTGCCGCGCCCAGAGGCACTGCCCTACGTGGGCGACGCCCAGATCCTCGGCTGGATCAACAAGGTGGCGGCCAACCGCTACCGGGACGACCAGCTCAATATCGCGGGGCTGGGCGGCAAGGTGCGCGAGCTTGTCGACCGCCACCTCGTCTCCAGCGGCATCGACCCCCGGATCCCCCCGATCTCGATCCTGGACGCGAGGTTCGACGAGGAGGTGGAGCGGCACGAGAAGCCGCGGACCCGCGCCTCGGAGATGGAGCACGCCCTGCGCCACCACATCCGCGAGCGCTTCAACGAGGATCCCGCCCGCTACCGCAAGCTCAGCGAGCGCCTGGAAGCGATCCTGCGGGATCTGCACGACAACTGGGAGGCCCTGGTGGCGGCCCTCGGCGAGATCCTCGACGAGGTGCGCCATGATCGCCAGGAGAACGATGCCGGCCTGGACCCGCGGACGCAAGCCCCCTTCCTGCACCTGCTGAAGGAGGAGGTCCACGGGGACGCCCCGATCAGCCCCGAGGAGCTCCAGGACCTGGCGCGCCACACGGTCCGGATCGTGGAGCACCTCCGCCAGGAACTGCGCACGGTCGACTTCTGGCGCAAGCACCAGGCCCAGCTCGTGCTGCGCCAGTGGCTGGTCGAGTACCTGGACGACGACGTGGTCACCCTGCCCTTCGCCCGCTGCGAGGCGGTGGCCGACCGCCTGATGGAACTGGCCCAGGCTCGCAGGGACTGGCTGGCCGGGTGAGCGAGCGGCTGGTGGTCGGGGACCTGGACTTCGAGGTGCGCCGCAGCCCCCGGCGCCGCACCCTGGAGATCACGGTCGAGCGCGACGGCGCCCTGGTGCTCCGCGTCCCCGAGGCCTGCCCGCCCCAGCGCCTGGAGGCTTTCGCCCGCGACCGGGAGCTCTGGGTGCAGACCCGCCTGGCCGAGCGCGAACCGCTGGCCCCCGCGGCCAGGCCCCGGGAGTACGTCAGCGGCGAGTCCTTCTTCTACCTGGGCCGCGAGCATCGCCTGCTGCTGGTCGAAGACCCCGAGGCCTCGCCGCTGCGCCTGCGCGGCAGCCAGTTCGAGCTTCGCCGTGACCAGGCCCACCGCGGCCGCTTCTACTTCATCCGCTGGTACACCCGGAACGCCAAGGCCTGGCTCCGCCGGTGCGTGCGCACCTGGCAGGACCGCCTGGAGGTGAAGCCGACCGCGGTTGAGGTCCAGGACCTCGGCAACCGCTGGGGCTCGTGCGGCACGGGCGGCCGACTGAACTTCCACTGGAAGACCATCCTGCTCCCCCCGACCGCCGTGGAATACGTGGTGGTGCACGAGATGGTCCACCTTCTGGTCCCAGACCACAGCCGCGACTTCTGGACCCGCCTGGAGCGCGCGATGCCGGACTGGCGTTCCCGGAAGGACTGGCTGGCCCGCGAGGGCGGTCGCTACGTGCTGTAGCGGGGCGGGGGGCCGTCGTCCTCGTCGCGCAGGCCTGGCGAAGGGAACTCCCCTGCTGCTTGGAATCCATCAGGATGAACTTCTGGACGTCCGCCGTGATCTTCGGCCTTGTCCTCGGCTGCAGCGTGCCGGCTTCGGCAGAGGACGGCTTCCTCCAGGTCCCTGGCGGGCGGGTCTGGTATCGCGCGGTGGGAGACGGGCCTGGGACGCCGCTCCTGGTCCTCCACGGCGGCCCGGGGTTCCCCCACGACTACCTGGAGGGCCTGGCCGCCCTCGGGGATCAGCGCCGAGTGATCTTCTACGACCAGTTGGGGTGCGGGCGATCCGACCGCCCCGAGGATCCCTCCCTGTGGACGCTGGAGCGCTTCGTGGAGGAGCTGGCCGCGGTCCGTGCGGCCCTGCGCCTCGACCGGGTCCACCTGCTGGGCCAGTCGTGGGGCACCATGCTGGCCGTCGAATACATGCTCACGAAGCGCCCGGCAGGCGTTCAAAGCCTCGTCCTGTCCGGGCCTTGCCTGAGCGCCCGCCGATGGGAGGCCGACCAGGCCACCTGGCTGGCCGGGATGCCTGCAACGGTGCAGGAGCAAGCCCGATCACGCGACTTCGAGGGCCCGGCGTTCCAGGAGGCGGTCCAGGCCTACTACCGGGAGCACGTGTGTCGCCTGGACCCCTGGCCGGAGAGCCTGGAGCGGAGCATGGCCGGCCTCGGCGCACCGGTCTACCTCCAGATGTGGGGACCCAGCGAATTCGTCGCCACGGGGAGCCTCCGGGATTTCGACCGGGTGGAACGGCTGGCCGAGATCGCGGCGCCGACCCTCTTCACCTGTGGCGAATACGACGAGGCCGCACCCGCCACCACGGCCCTCTACCACCAGAAGATGCCCGGCTCCGAGTTGGCCGTCCTCCCGGACGCGTCCCACGAGCACCACCTGGAGCAACCCGAACTCTACCTCCGCCTGGTCCGGGACTTCCTCCGGCGCGCGGAGCGGAGATGATTCGCCTGGGGACCCCCTGGGATCTGCTCCTGGCCATGATTCCGCCGAGAATCTGCGGCATTTCCCCAGATTCTCAGCGGAAACCGCTTCTCCAGGCGGCCCGTTCCAGGCCCTAGCCCTTCTTCATGTCGGCGATCACGTTGTTGACCTTGACAGCGTAACCGCTGGGGTCGGCCGGGCGTTGCACTGCTGCGGCCCCGGCGCCGTCCTTCACCCCCGCCTTGGCGAAGCGCTGGGCTTCGTCCTGGATGATGTTCTTGGGGTTGAAGGCCCACTCCTTGCTGCGGTCTCCCAGGGCACCGCCGATATGATACTGGTAGAGGCCGAAGCTGGTGCCGTTGTCGCCCACCGCCTTGGGATTCAGGCCGCTCTCGACCACCGCCGTGGCCAGCATGACGTAGGGGTCGGCCCCGGCCTTCTTGGACTCCTGCCAGATCAACTGGGCGATCTCGTTGTCCTTGTATTTGTCGGGGATTCCGGCGGCTCCCCCGGGCTCGAGCTCCTTGGAGACATCGACGCTGGCACCTCCGGCATCGCTGACCGGAGCGTTGAGCGTGCCGGAATCTCCTCCGGCCGAGGTGCCCCCACCTGCGGAGGGCCCGGCGGCGCCCGCCGTTCCGGCCGTTCCCGCGGTTCCTGCCGCAATCGGTGCCCCACCACCTTGGACGGGCGCCACAGCCGTCCCGTCACTGCCCGCCGGATTGGTGGGGGCGGCCTGGTCCTGCCCGGTCCCCATCCCCAATTCCTTCAGGAGCGCCTCGATCCGGGCCTGGGTCTGGGCCGCGCCCTCCTGGTCGCCCGACTGCAGTTGCTGTTGCCGCTGCATCTCCAGCTTCATCAACTCCAGCAGTTTCTGCTGAAGCTCCTGCTCCTCCGGCGTCTGCTGCGCCTGCTGGTCCTCCTGCAATTCCGGGCTGGCCTCGAAGCCATCTCCGATCGCCGTCTGTCGGGCACCCTCCACGGGGTCCCCCGCCGCCCTGGATCCTGCCAGACTGCCGGACCGCAAGGCCTGCAAGAGGCTCTGGGCGGCCGGGTTGTTCTGGAAGCTGTCCAGCTTCCGGGTCTCTCCGATGGGATCCAGGCTTGCCATGATGCCCTCCTGTTGTCACCTGCGACGATTTCTCTTCCCCGGGATCATGGCGCGCGTCACGGGGAAAAGACAGGGATGAAGGTTGCTTGGATGTTGCCGACGTTAACGGATTGTTGCCATCCGTGGACAAGGATGGCCTGAAGCACTTGGCTCGCCCCCCCTGCGCTGCATCATGGCCACGTGGCGCCGGGTGTGGCAGACTCATAGGCGACTCTTCCTCAGGAGGCCTTCCCGTGCGCATCCTCACCGGTCTCGTCCTCGCCCTGGTTCTGGTATGCGTCCTCGTCTTCCCGTTGGCCGCGCAGGCGGCGCCCGCGGATGCGACCATCCAGGGGCCGAACTATTCGCTCTTCGTCCCTGGCGCCCTGAAGGCCAGCGACAAGAGGCCCCTGGTCATGGTCTTCTCGCCGAACGGCGACACCCGCCAACTGGTGCAGATCTGGCGCCCCCACGCCGCGAAGTACAAGTGGTTCGTCCTGGGCTTCAACGGCTTTCGCAACGGGCAGGACGCGACGCCCATGGTGGCCGACCTGCGCACCATCCTCAAAGAGGTCCAGTCCACCTACCCCATCGACGGCAGGTGCCTGATCGCCACCGGGTTCTCGGGCGGTGGGATGTTCTCGCACGACATGAGCGCCCTGGAACCCCAGGCCGTGGTGGCCATCGTCGTCAATACAGGCATGTCTCACCCGCAGTCGCGCCTGCCCGCCCCGCGCAACCGGGTCGCGGTCTTCCTGGCCAGCCCCAGCGACTTCCGCTACCAGGAGATGAAAGCCGACGAGAAGCGCCTGAAGGCTCTGGGTTGGGAGACGAAGTGGATCGAGTTCCAGGGCGGGCACACCATCGCCCCGCCTGCGGCCTACAAGGAGGCCGCTGACTGGCTGGCCGGAATGATCAACTGGGCCCGGAGCCGCAAGCCCTGAGCCTGCTGGCCACCCGCACCCTGGTGGCGGAGCTGGCCACCAGCCTGCCCCCCGCATCTGCGGCCACTGGCCCAGTTCTACGCCAGCTTCCGGTGGGTGGCCGCCCCCCGGCCCCAGGGCTGAGGCCCCAGGCCGAAACCCCGCACGTGCTCGAAGCGCGCGTCCCGTCCTCACCAGGATGGTTGACATCTCGTGGCCTGCGGAATCAACATGGGGCCCGAGACGCGGGCGCCCGGCGGCGTCTGCCTGACGAGGAGTCCCCTGATGAACTTCAAGCCCTGGAAGGTTGCCTCGATGATGTTGATCCTGGGCCTGGCCTTGTGCCTGCCCGCCCGAACCGAGACCTCCCCCCGCCCGAACGCCCCGATGCTGGGCAGCGGCATCGACCGCGCCGACCTGGACCCCGGCGTCCGCCCGGCCGACGACTTCTTCGACTACGCCACCGGGGGCTGGCGCAAGCGCAACCCCATCCCCGGCGACCAGGCCCGCTGGGGCACCTTCAACGTGCTGGACGACCAGAACACCCACCTGCTGCACGAGATCCTGCGCGAGGCCCAGGGGGCCGACGCCGGCACTCTCGAGCGTAAGCTCGGCGACTTCTACGCCAGCGGCATGGATGAAGCGGCCCGCAAACAAAGGGGCCTGACTCCGATCCAGAAGGACCTGGAGGCCGTAGAGGCGATCCAGGATCGCCAGGGTCTCCAGGCCGCCGTCGCCCGGATGCACCGGGAAGGGCTCAACGCCTACTTCAACCTCTTTGCCAGCCAGGACGACAAGGACAGCACCCGGATGATCGGCGTGCTCTGGCAGGGTGGCCTGGGGCTTCCCGAGCGGGACTACTACCTGCGGGACGATGAGGACTCGCGCAAGCTGCGTGAGGCCTACCTGGCCCACGTCACGAAGATGTTCACCCTGCTGGGCGATTCGCCCGAGAAGGCAGCCCGGCAGGCCCAGGCCGTGATGGCGCTGGAGACGCGCCTGGCCCGAGCCTCGCTTCCCGCCGCCGAATTGCGGGAGGCCGAGAAGGTCTATCACCTGATGGACGCCGAGGCCTTCGCGGCCCTGACTCCGGACTTCTCCTGGACCGGGTATTTCGAGGGCCTGGGGATCCCCGCCCTGAACGAACTCAACGTTGCCATCCCGGGCTTCATGGAGGCCGTGAACCACGAGCTGGCCAGCACCCCCCTGGAGGATCACAAGAGCTACCTGCGCTGGATGGTGCTGCGCGGGTTCGGATCGCACCTGACCCAGGAGATGGAGCGCGAGAACTTCCACTTCTTCTCGACGGTCCTGAGGGGCGTCAAGGAGATGAAGCCCCGCTGGAAGCGGGTGGTCGAGACCGTCAACGCCGGGATGGGCATGGCCCTGGGCCAGAGCTACGTCCGGCGTGCCTTCCCGCCGGAGGCCAAGGCCCGGGTCCTGGAGATGGTGACCAACCTCAAGGCAGCCATGGCTTCTACCATCCCCACCCTGCAGTGGATGAGTCCGGCAACCCAGAAGGCGGCCCTCGAGAAGCTGGCGCTCTTCCAGGCCAAGATCGGCTATCCGGACCGCTGGCAGGACTACTCCAGCCTGGAGATCCGCCCCGGCGACTACGTGGGCAACCTGCGCCGCGTCCGGATCTACGAGGTGCACCGCGATCTGGCCAAGATCGGCAAGCCCGTGGACCGCGACGAGTGGCACATGACCCCCCAGATGGTCAACGCCTACTACAACCCCTCGATGAACGAGATCGTCTTCCCCGCCGGAATCCTCCAACCGCCCTTCTTCGACATGAAGGCGGAGGACGCCGTGAACTACGGGGGTATCGGGATGGTGATCGGCCATGAGATCACCCACGGCTTCGACGACCAGGGCTGCAAGTACGACGGACATGGGAACCTGCGCGACTGGTGGACCCCGGAGGATCTGGCCAACTTCAAGGCCCTGGCCGAGGGCGTCGAGAAGCAGTTCGCCGCCTATGAGGTGGCGGGCCTGAAGCTGAACGGCAAGCTGGTGCTGGGTGAAGCCATCGCGGATCTCGGCGGCCTGAACCTGTCCTGGAAGGCCTACCAGCGCTCCCTGCAAGGTCGAGAGCCGCATCTCCTGGACGGCTTCACCCCGGCTCAGCGCTTCTTCCTGGGCTACGCCCGGGTCTGGGCGATCAACATGCGTCCCGAGATGGAGAAGCTGCAGGTCAACACCGATCCCCACCCCCACGCCCGTTGGCGCGTGAACGGCCCCCTCTCGAACAGCCCTGAGTTCTTCGAGGCCTTCGGCGTGGCCGAAGGGGACCCCATGGCCCGGCCCGCCGAGCAGCGCAACCGGATCTGGTAGACCCCCTGAACCTGGCTGGGGCCCTTTCGGGGCCCCAGCCAGGAGACCGGCTTTCTTGCGCTGAGACAACATGGCCGGGCCCGAGATCCGCTCTCATGGTCCAGTGGAGGGCGCCGGATCGAGCGCCCTCCAGAATTCCCCGGGCGCGCCCAGGAGGAGCCTCCCATGATCGAACAGATCCACAAGATTTCCACCGCCGACACTCGGGCCGTCGAGAAGGTGATCCAGGACGAGAACATCCACTACATCCACATGGTCTTTCCTCAGGACCAGGGAATGCCCGAGCATTTCTCCAACTCGACGGTCTACATGACGGTCCTGAGGGGAACCCTCTCAATCGGTT